>Ga0160446_100019_pt1 | contig 236771 bp, 221 predicted proteins | sample HID1973I_E1MG_FD_108200 | JGI IMG/M metagenome (GOLD analysis project Ga0160446, IMG submission 108200) | Enriched mosquito-associated microbial communities from UW Madison campus, WI, USA - HID1973I_E1 MG | ecosystem: Host-associated > Arthropoda: Insects > Digestive system > Unclassified ...
GTCAAGATGGCGGGGCAGCGGCAGCTGCACCAGGATCCCGTGCACCGCCGGATCGGCATTCAGCGCCGCCACCTGCGCCATCAGAGCCTCTTGCGTGGTGTCGGCGGGCAGCTTGTGCTCCCACGAGTTCATCCCCGCCTCGCGCGTCTGGATGCCCTTGTTGCGAACATAAACCTCCGATGCCGGATCCTCGCCAACAAGCACAACCGCAAGACCGGGAACAATTCCCAAACCAGAAAGCTCGGTGACGTGGTCCGCGACGCGGCCACGGATCGCAGCGGCAAATGCCTTGCCGTCGATGATGTTCGTCATGCCGCGACCTCCAGTCGTTCGGCGGCCTCGGCAAGCCCGTGCCAGATCGTGCCCGCGGCCGAGCGCATGCCCAGGATCGCAAGCCGGTTTTCGGCACGGCGGATGACGAAGATGCTCATATGGTGAAAGCCGGTCCGCGTGGCCGAACCGGCGCCGAAGCGCCCGGCATCGACATTGACCAGCCGTTCCAGCAGCTGGACGATGGCGGGGGCGGGCCCCTCGGCCTCGAAGGCCACGAAGCCGTCGGTCTGTTCGGTCACCGAGGCGCCGGGCGCGCGGGTTGCGATCTCGGCGGCAAAATCCGTCTCGGCGCGGCCCGGACCCTCAACCATCCATTGTTCGGGACCGGTCCAGAACGCGGCAATGCCATCCGCCTCGACCCATTCGCCCGGTCCCGGCAGGGGCAAGGCGGGGGCCGAACCGCCGCGGCGCAGCGCCACCGAGGCAAGCGCGAGGTCAGAATTCTCGGCCAGCGACAGCCCCCCGAAGCGGGCAGTGCGCGGCGTGGGCGCCCCGAGGGCACAGATCGGTTGCAGGTCAGTCACGCAGACGCACTCCTTCGGGGTCGACGAAATGGGCCGAGACGACGCGCATGGCGACGCTTTGCCCTTGCAGCGGGTTTGCGGCGACGATCACCTCGCCCATGCGCTCCGCGCCATTTTCCAGGTAGCCAAGGCCAATGGCCGAACCGACATGCGGCGAGAAGCAGGCCGAGGTGATCCAGCCCTGATCCGTCGCCGTGCCCTGCGCCGCGCCTTCGGTGAAAAGATGCGAACCCGCGACCACCGGTTCGCTGGCATCAACAGGTTGCAGCCCGACCAGCACGCGCCGTTCGGCGACCATGCCCGCGCGCCGCGACATCACCGCGCCGATCGAGTCTTTCTTGGTGCTGACCATCTTGCCCATGCCCAGCATCTGTGCGGTGGTCTGGCCGTTCAGCTCATTCCCGGCGGCATGGCCCTTTTCGATCCGCATGACGCCAAGCGCCTCGGTGCCGTAGGGGGTGGCGCCCAGATCAGCGCCTTTTTCGATCAGCCGGGCCATAAGCGCGTGGCCATAGCGGGCAGGAACCGCGACCTCATAGGCCAGCTCGCCCGAGAAGCTGATACGGAACAGGCGCGCACGCAACCCACCGCAAACCGTCAGGGGTGCGCAGGCCATGAACGGGAAGGCCTCGTTCGACAGGTCGAACCCGTCCACCACGCGCTCGAGCAGTTTGCGGGCATTCGGTCCCGCGAGCGATATCTGCGCCCAGGCGTCGGTGGTCGAGATCAGCTGCACATCCAGATCCGGCCACAGGCCTTGGCGGCAGAACTCCATATGGCGATAGATGGTGCCGGCATTGGCGGTGGTCGTGGTGACGACGTAGTGATCCTCGGCCAGACGGGCACAGGTGCCGTCGTCCCAGGCAAAGCCGTCCTCGCGCAGCATCAGGCCATAGCGGACCATGCCGACTTTCAGGCTTTTCATCGCGTTGGCATAGACGCGGTCCAGGAATTCGGCCGCATCGGCCCCCTGCACGTCGATCTTGCCCAGCGTGGTCACGTCGCAGATGCCAACGCCCTTGCGGGTGGCCAACACCTCGCGATCCACGGTCTGGCGCCAGGTCGTCTCGCCCGGCTGCGGGAAGTATTGCGCCCGCATCCATTGCCCGACCTCGACAAAGACCGCGCCCTGTGCCTTGGCCCATTCATGGGTGGGCGTCAGGCGGCGGGGCCGGAAATGCGGCCCGGTATCGCCTCCGCCCAGAACCGACAGGGAAACCGGGGTATAGGGCGGGCGGAAGATCGTGGTGCCGGTCTGGTTGATGGTCCGACCGGTCAGTTCCGCCATGACCGCCAGCGCCGTCACGTTCGCAGTCTTGCCCTGATCTGTGGCCATGCCCAGCGTGGTCCAGCGCTTCAGATGTTCGACCGGACGCATGTTTTCCTGATGCGCCAGCTTGATGTCCTTGACGGTGACGTCATTCTGGAAATCGACCCAGGCTCGGCCCTTGCCAGGGACATGCCAAAGGGGGTGCTGGTTCTGCGCCGCGTCCTCGGCCTTGGGCAGGTCGGGCAGGGTGGCGGTGATGCCAAGCGCCTCCAGCGCCGCGCGCGCGGCTTCCGCCCCCGAGGCCAGAGCCTGCGTGGTCGTGCCCTTGCCCGCCGCAGCGCCTGCGATGGTCAGGCCCGGGACATTGCCGTCTTCCGCCAGGAAGGCCTGCGCGGCGTCGTCCCATTGCGGGCGACCGCGGTGATGCGAGGCAAGATGCAGGTTCGGGTTCCATCCGCCCGTGACGCCAAGCGCGCCGCAATCCAGCCATTCGGACTTGCCGCCCTGCGTGATCTCGATCCGGGTCAGGCCCAGGCGGCCCTTGCTGCCCGTCACATGCCCGCCGGCGATGGTGCGATAGCCACCCTGCGACGCCGCGCCGCTGCGGGCATCGATCACGGCTGCGATCTCGACCCCCTTGACGGCCAGATCCAGCGCGGTGCGATGGCCGTCGTCATTGTTGGTGAAGATCGCGACGCGCTTGGCCGGGCTGACCGCCCACCGGTTGGCATAGGCCCGCATCGCACCCGCCAGCATGATGCCGGGGCGGTCGTTGTCGGCAAAGGGAATGTGGCGCTCGGTCGCGCCGGCGGCCAGGATGGCGCGCCGCGCGGTGATCTTCCACAGGGTCTGGCGCACGCGCTTACCCGGCACCGCAAGATGGTCCGACACACGCTCGACCGCGCCATAGACGCCGTCGTCGAAGGCGCCCCAGACCGTGGTCCGGCGCATGACGCGCAGATTCGGCAGGCTGGCGAATTCGGCCTCGACACCGGCGATCCAGTCGGGGGCCGGCATCTCCAGCGGGTTGCTTTCGGCAAGCAGGCGGCCGCCGAGGCGGAAATCCTCGTCGGCGAGGATCACGCGGGCCCCGCTGCGCGCCGCCGTCAGCGCCGCCGCAAGCCCGGCCGCACCGCCGCCGATCACCAGCAGGTCGCAATGCAGATAGCCCGCGTCATAGCTGTCCGGATCGGCCTGATGGGTCAGGCTGCCCAGCCCCGCCGCGCGGCGGATCATCGGCTCGTACAGCTTCTCCCAGAAGGCCTTCGGCCACATGAAGGTCTTGTAATAGAAGCCCGCCGCGAAGAAGGGCGACATCAGGTCGTTGACCGCCAGCAGGTCGAAGCTGAGCGAGCCGACGCGGTTCTGGCTTTTCGCCTCAAGCCCGTCGAACAGCTCGGTCACGGTGGCGCGGGTGTTCGGCTCTTGCCGGGGGCCGCTGCGCAGCTCGACCAGGGCGTTCGGCTCCTCGGAACCCGAGGAAAAGACGCCGCGCGGGCGGTGATACTTAAAGCTGCGGCCCATCAGCCGCACGTCATTGGCCAGCAGCGCCGAGGCCAGCGTATCGCCCGCATGGCCCTGATAGGTCTTGCCGTCGAAGGTAAAGTTCAGGCTGCGCGAACGATCCACCAGCCCACCGGAAAGCCGCGTCATGCCGCACCGCCCTTCTTCACGTCGCTGGCCAATTCCGCGCCCAGGATTTCATGCGTCAGCGTGTTGCGGGTCACGACCAGCCACGAGCGGTCGCCCTGTTCGTGGAACCACAGTTCGCGGTGGACGCCTGCGGGGTTGTCCCGCAGGTGGACATATTCATGGAAGCGTGCGGCCGCGTCCGCGGCCATGCCATCGGGCCGGTCCAGCAGCGAGGCATCGCCCAGATAGCTGAATTCCGAAGAATCGCGCGGGCCGAGAAGGGGATGAGGGATCAGCATGTCGGGTTTCGGTCCAGGATTGCGCTCAATGCAGGTTGGGCGTCGCGCCCATGCCTTTTTCGTCGATGGGATAGCCGCGCTCGAACCGATCAAGGCGCAGGAAGCGCGCGGTTTCGTGCGGGGTGTCGGTTGCGAGCAGATGCGCGAAGGCATAGCCGCTGGCCGGTGTCGCCTTGAAGCCGCCATAGCACCAGCCGGCATTCAGGTAGAGGCCCTCGACCGGGGTCTTGTCGATGATTGGACTGCCGTCCATCGACATGTCCATGATCCCGCCCCAGATGCGCAGCAGGCGCGCGCGGCCGATCATCGGCATCAAAGCCATGCCGCCCTGGGCCACGTCCTCGACCACCGCCATGTTGCCGCGTTGGGCGTAGGAGTTGTAGCCGTCGATATCGCCGCCAAAGACCAAGCCGCCCTTGTCCGACTGGCTGACATAGAAATGGCCCGCGCCAAAGGTGATGACACCGTCGATCGTGGGCTTCAGCCCCTCGGACACGAAGGCCTGCAGCACGTGGCTTTCGATCGGCATCCGCATCCCGGCCATCGCCATGACGCGCCCGGTCGAACCGGCGACCGCAACGCCGACCTTGCCCGCCGCAATATAGCCGCGCGAGGTTTCAAGGCCGCGAAGACGCCCGTTCTCGATCCGCATGCCGGTGACTTCGCAGTTCTGGATCAGGTCGACACCGGCCCGATCCGCGCCACGGGCATAGCCCCAGGCGACGCCGTCATGGCGCGCGGTTCCGGCGCGACGCTGCATCAGCCCGCCCTTGATCGGGAAACGGGCATTGTCGAAGTTCAGCCAGGGATACATGGCGCGTACGCCGGCCTGGTCCAGAAGCTCGGCATCGGCCCCGGCAAGCCGCATCGCGTTCCCGCGCCGGCGATAAGCGTCGCGCTGCGCGTCGGTATGCAGCAAGTTCAGAATGCCGCGCTGGCTGACCATCGCGTTGAAGTTGAATTCCTGCTCCAGCCCTTCCCAGAGCTTCATCGAGAATTCATAGAAGGGCTCGTTTCCCGGCAGCAGGTAGTTCGAGCGGATGATCGTCGTGTTCCGCCCGATATTGCCCGAGCCGAGCCACCCTTTCTCCAGGACCGCGATGCGCGCCTTCCTGAAGGTGTTCGCCAGATAATAGGCGGTCGCAAGACCATGTCCGCCGCCACCCACGATCACATAATCATAGGCGGGTTGCGGATCAGGATTGCGCCAGATTGGCTTCCAGCCCTTATGGCCGGTCAGCGCCTCCTTGATGACCCTAAGCCCCGAATATCTCACGGTTCCTGCTTTCTCGCTTCGTTGTCCTTGACCTTCAGATTAGCCCCGGCAAGGGGCGTTCGTTTGCCCTTGGGGGACAGGTTCTTGCCTGTTGCGGACAGGCCGGGATATATTTTCGTGAAGACGAGGTTTCGCCATGCCCACGACCCCGCCAGCGCCCCTGCGCGTCGGCTTCATCCTGACGCGTGATTACTCGCTGATGTCGCTGACCTCGGCGGTCGAGCCGCTGCGCGCGGCGAATCATCTGGCTGGGCACGAGCTTTACCGGCCCGGCTATTACTCGGTCGAAGGCGGCTTCTCGGCCTCGACCTCGGGCGGGGGGTTCCCGACGCTGCGGCTGGCCGAGGCGGGGCCGATGGATCTTGCCTTTGTCGTCGCCGGTGGCAATCCGCTGCGATATGAGGATGCGGCGCTGGCCCGTGGCCTGCGGTCCCTGCAGGCGGGCAAGGTCCGGCTGGGCGGGATTTCCGGCGGGGCCGCAATCCTGGCACGTCTGGGGCTGATGGAGGGGCGGCGCTTCACCCTGCATTGGGCCCATATCGATGCGCTGGCCGAGAACATGCCCGACCTGCTGATCGACCGCGCCCTGTATGTCGTGGACCGCGACCGCTATACATGCGCGGGAGGCGTCGCGGCGCTGGACATGATGTGCGCGCTGATCGCCCGCGACCACGGGGCCGAATTTGCCCGCAGCGTCGCGGACTGGTTCATCCACCCCCGCACCCGCGGCGCGGACGAGCCGCAGCAATCCCCGACCGCGGAACGGTTCGACCTGCGCCATCCGATGTTGGCGGCGGCGGTCGACCTGATGTTCAGCCACCTGTCCGACCCGCTTTCGCCCGGACAGCTTGCCGCGCAGGCCGGGTGCAGCCCGCGCCAGTTGCAGCGGTTGTTCAACGATCAGCTTGGCTGCTCGATGATGCAGTTCTATCGCGAGATGCGGCTGAAAAAAGCCGACGAGCTGATCCAGCAAAGCGCGTTGTCGGTCCTGGACATCGCGCTGATCACCGGCTTTGTCAGCGCCGCGCATTTTTCCCGATGCTTTGCAGAACGATACGGGATGACACCCAGCCGTCGCAGGCAGGGCGCGCGCCCCGGCAGGGCATCGGCCTGATCCCTTCCGCAGCCCGCGTGGACTGGCCGGGAGAGGAAAATAATATTCCTGAGCGTAAGTTTTTCTTGCCTGTCGGGGCCTTTCGGCACAGCCTTTCCGCAAGGGCGAAACGCGACGAATTGACGCAGTAAGGCTGGAAAATCCAACTGCGCGCCGCATGAGCTCCAGCGGGAACGACGGTCCGAGAAACGAGGCCGCGGCCCTGAAAACGATAACAATGGGGAACTGTCTGATGGAGAGGGTGTCATGTCTTCGGTATCTACCGAGACGTCTTCGGCTGCGACGGAGGATCAGGGCTCACTGATCCGCTCGCTCAGCTGGAAAGGCGCGTTCTGGATCGCGGCGGGCGTGCCGCCGCTGGTCCTGTTTTCGATCGGAGGGATCGCCGGAACCACCGGCAAGGTCGCCTTCGTGGTGTGGACCGTGTCCATGCTGATGGGGTTCCTGCAATCCTTCACCTATGCCGAGATGGCGGGCATGTTCGGCAACAAGTCGGGCGGCACCTCGGTCTATGGCGCGACCGCCTGGTTGCGCTATTCCAAGCTGATCGCGCCGCTGTCGGTCTGGTGCAACTGGTTCGCCTGGTCGCCTGTCCTGTCGCTTGGCTGCGCCATCGCCGCCGGCTATGTGCTGAACGCGCTGTTCCCGGTGCCACTGGCGACCTCGCAGCCGGTGCTGGACTGGGTCACGGCCCATCTGGCCAGCCTGCCACCGGGCAGCCCGCGCGTCGCAGAATACCTGGCCGCCAATCCCGCGATCCCCGAGGCCGATGCGATCCGGTCGCTGCTGACCACCGATGCGGTCGCCGCACTGACTCCCGCGATCCGGACCTGGTCCGCGCTGGAACTGCCGATCCCCGGCCTTGGCTCGCTGCACCTGAACGCGACCTTCGTGATCGGGACGGTGCTGATGCTGCTGATCATTGCGATCCAGCACAGGGGGGTGTCCTCGACCGCGGTGGCGCAGAAATGGCTGGCGATCATCGTGCTGGTGCCGCTGCTGCTGGTCGGTCTGGTGCCGATATTCTCCGGAGCGATCGACTATTCGAACGTCACTGCGCTGGTCCCGCCCACCGCCGCCTATTCAGGCGAAAACGGGGCTTGGAATGTCGGCGGCTGGACGCTGGTCCTGGGCGGGCTTTATATCGCGGCCTGGTCGACCTATGGGTTCGAAACGGCGGTCTGCTATACCCGCGAACTGCGTGATCCGCGGCGCGACACGTTCAAGGCGATCTTCTTCTCGGGCCTGCTTTGCTGCGTGTTCTTTATCTTGATCCCCTTCTCGTTTCAGGGCGTCCTGGGGCTGGAGGGCATGCTGGCGCCGGGCATCATTGACGGCACCGGCGTGGCCGAGGCGCTTGGCGGGATGATCGGGGCAGGGCCGGTGATCGCGCAACTGTTCACCATCCTGATGATCCTGGCGCTGTTCCTGTCGATCATGACCGCGATGGCGGGATCCTCGCGCACGCTGTACCAAGGCTCGCGCGATGGCTGGCTGCCCCATTACCTGGGCCATGTGAACGAACAGGGCGCGCCGACCAGCGCAATGTGGACCGACTTTGCCTTCAACCTGTTCCTGCTGGCGCTGGCCTCAGATGCGAGCGGATATTTCTATGTCCTCGCGATCTCGAACGTTGGCTACATCATGTTCAACTTCCTGAACCTGAACGCCGGCTGGATCCACCGTATCGACAGCCCGCATCTGCCGCGGCCTTGGAAGGCACCGGTGCTGCTGATCGGTCTGAACACGGTGCTGGCCTTCGTCAACGCGCTGTTCCTGGGCGCGGGTGCCAAGGTCTGGGGCTATTCCAACGCGCTGGTCTCGGGGCTGATCTTTGCCGCGCTGATCATCCCGGTCTTCTGCTGGCGACACTACATCGTTGACAAGGGTCGCTTCCCGAAAGAAGCGATGGAGGATCTGGGTCTCAGCAATGACGATACCAGCCTTGGACCGCGGCGCGCCGGCATCCTGCCCTATCTCGCGCTGATCGCCGGGGCTGTGCTGGTGGCGTGGGCGAACTGGTTCTTTGTGCTGCCCACGTAAATCAAAGGGGCTGGCCTCAAGGGCCAGCCCCATCCAGACACGGCCGGGCGTCTCAGTCCGGATAGATGCCCGGAGAGGTCGGCGCCCCGTCGTCAAAGCGCGACAGATAGTCGACGATCATCGGGCGGTTGACCAGGAAGCCCTTGTAGGTAGCCAGATCCTCGGGCAGGTCACGCAACACGCGGTGGAACCGGCGCCCCCATTTCGGCACCGTCACCAGGTCCTGCAACGAAATCAGATAGCAGCGGATCGGAAAGGCCAGCCCGTTCGAACGCGGCAGCCGCCAGAAGGACTGCAGCTCGACTCGCAGATACTGTTTCTGTCCCAGGTTTTCGGGGGTCAGGCTGCGCTTTTCCGGGCCCCATTCGGGATAGGTCTCGGGGCTGGTGTCCAGCCGTGGATTTACCGTCATGGTCCAGTTCAGCCGCCGCGCGGGCGTGTCCTGGCGGACGTTCAGCAGGAATTTCAGTGCCCGCTGAAAGATCCCCATCTCGGCTGCGCGCGGCACCGGGGCGTGCCATTCGAAGAAATTCATGCCGATGTCGAAGTCCAGGCTCCAGTCCGCCTGGCTTGTGACCATGCCGGCATCCATCCACAGGTTGCCCTCGCGCTGGTCCAGAACCGCGAAATCCCCCTGGGTCTGGCGGGTGATGTATTCCATCGGGCCATAGGGCAGGGTGGATTCGTCAAGGAAGGTGAAGGTCTCGTCGATCCCCAGCGGCCTGTTGATCCAGCGCCAGCGGTCCCCGTCACGATGCAGTTCGAAATGTTCGGGGTAATCCTCGGCCTTGCTGGTCATGATCAGTTCCAGCAAGTCCCAGCCGGCCAGCGTCATGTGCGGCAACGACTGGCAGCGGCCCGGATCGCGCATCAGGGTGATGGCGCGGTCTTCCATCTCGGCGACGTAATGTTCGTCGACGTCGAAGCGGGCCTGAAAGACACTCCCATCTGGGCCGCCCTTATGCGGCTCCATATTGACCGAATACATGTATTCGTCCCGGTCGAAGGGGAACGGGAAGCGTCGGATTGCGGCGGGAGAGTTGCAGTAGCTGTAATCGCCGCGGAAGGTCTCTTTGTTGAATTGCATGATCATCACGGGGATTCCCTATCGGTCGATGGTCAGAAGCCTGCCCCGGAATCGGGAAACGCAGGGCATGATCTTGCGCTTGCGTTCCTCGGGTTCCAGCCAGTGGTCGTGATGGTCGATCGTCCCGTCGCAGGATAGGACGTCGGTTTCGCATTGCCCGCAGGCACCGCCGCGACACAGCCATGGTGCATCGATCCCCGCGGCTTCAAGTGCCTCGAGCATGCTTTGATGCGGGCCGACGGTCAGGGTACGGTTGGATCGCGCACAGGCGACCTCGAAAGGTTCGCCCGGTGCGGGTGCAAGGAATTCCTCGGCATGCAGGGTGTCGCCCGGCCAGCCAAGCGCGGCGGCCGTGTCCAGCACCGTTTCGATCATCCGGGCCGAGCCGCAGACATACAGATGCGTGCCCAGCGGCTGTGCCGACAGGATCGCGTCAAGATCCATGCGCGAGCCTTCGCCGCTGACATGCAACCGGGTCGTGTCGGGCAGCATCGGCAGGGCCGCCAATTCGTCCCGCGCCCGGACCGCGTAATGCAGCTCATAGGCCGCGCCCAGCCGCGCCAGCTCCGGCAACTGAGCCAAAAAGGGCGTGATCCCGACCCCGCCCGCGATCAGCAGGTGCTTGCGCGCGGCCAGGTTCAGCGAGAACAGGTTCACCGCCGGCCCGATCTGCATCAGCATTCCGGGCTGGGCGTCACGATGCATGAACAACGAGCCGCCGCGGCCATGATCTTCGCGCTGGACGGCGATTTCATAGCCCGAGCAATCCAGCGGGTCCGAGATCAGTGAATAGGCATTGCGGCGCAGGACGGGACCGTCCTGCATCTCGACCATGACATGGGCGCCGCCGGAAAAGACCGGCAGGGGCGCACCTTCGGGATGTTCAAAGCGGAACCGCGTGATGCGGGGCGAAAGCGGTTCCTTGCGGGTCAGTTTCAAGGTTTGCATCAGATCCGGATCTCCACGGATTCAGGCACTTCGCCCGGTGTTTCGGCATCGATGCAGACGCCCTGGAACGCCCCCACCCGGCGCGAGAAATGGTCGCGCACATAAAGCGACCGCCCGCAGCCGGGGCAGATGTAGGGATCGACGGTCACATCCTCGGCCACGGTCTTGCAATGGACGCATTGCATCCGCCGTGCGGCGGTGCCGCGATGCTCGGCCTGGATCGCGCCCAGGGGCACGCCCGCCGACAGCAGTTGCGACTGGACCTGCGCGATCAGTCCTTCGGCCCCGGCCAGAAAGACCTGAAGGCCCATGCGCGCGTCGCCAAGCAGCGTCGCGATCGCCGGCGAAAGCCCGGCCGTAGACGAGGTTTGTAAAAGCCGCGCCGCCCCGCGCGCCTGCAGGGCGGGGGCGTGTTCGGCTGCATCGCACAAGACCACGCTGGCCTTGGACATCAGTTCGGGGGCGTCATCGGCCAGCGCAAGCAGGGCGGCTGCGCCGGATTTGTCCGCAACCATCAGCGCGGCCCCGCAGCGCCGCGTCTGAAGACGGGCATAACGGGGCCGGCTGGCAATCGGTGCAGGTGGTGGTGGGGTGGCGCTCATTCCAATCATCCCTGGCAGGTTGCAAAAGGCTGCCGGAGGGAGTGTCGGACGCCCCCCGGCCAGGGGGGCCTATCCTTTGGCGGTACGACGCTTCTTGTCGGGATCGAAGAAGGGCATGGTCCCGGTCGTCGCGGCGATCTGGCCATGCGTCTCGCAGTTCACGGTCAGCTTGGTCCCGTCATTGGCGCAGTCGACCGGCAGGCGCGCGATCGCGACGGTCCAGTTGTTCAGCGGAGAATGCATGGCCTGAGTCACGACGCCGATCTGCTTGCCGTCGCGCAGGACCGGAGCGCCGTTTCCGGGAACCTTGTCGCCTTCCAGCTTCAGGCCCCAGATCTTGAAACGTTCCTTGCCCTTCAGGCGGTAATGTTCGTCGGCGCCGCGGAAGCCCTGCTTGCCGGGCGAAACGGTGAAGTCCAGCCCCAATTCCCACAGCGTGTCGCCGCCGGGCTGATCCGCAAAGGGATACATCTCGGAGTTGTCGTAGGGGAAGAACAGCAGGTAGCTTTCAGTCCGAAGCATGTCGAGCGTGGTGAAGCGGCAGGGGATGATCCCCATCTCGGCGCCTTCCTCAAGGATGCGGTCCCAGACCATCGGCGCGTCCTGGCCGCGCACGAACAGTTCATACCCGCGCTCGCCGGTATATCCCGTGCGCGAGATCATTGCGGGCTTGCCGAACAGCGAGGTCTGCAGATGCGCGAAATAGGGAAGCTCGCGGATGCCCGGCACATGCTTGGCCAGATAATCGACGGCCAGCGGCCCTTGCAGCGACAGGTCATGCAGGTTGTCGTCAAAGCGGATCGCGACATCGCGGCCATTTGCCGCCATGCTCAACTGCTCGAACCCCTGGCCCGAGCCGTGGACGACCATGAAGGCGTTCGGGCCGGTCCGATAGACGACGCAATCGTCGACGAACTTTCCGGCGTCGTTCAGCATCGTGGCATAGACCGAACGGCCCGGCATCAGCTTTTCCATGTTCCGCGTCGTCGCGCGGTCAATGACGTGGCTGGCGGCGGGGCCGGTGATATGGACCTTTTTCAGGCCCGAGACGTCCATCAGCCCGGCTTTGGTGCGGATGGCCATGTATTCGGCATCAGGGTCGCCCTTGGCATAGGACCAGGCGGTGCCCATGCCGCTCCAGTCCTCAAGCTCGGACCCAAGCGCGCGGTGGCGATCGGCAAGGGTCGAGAAGCGCCAGGATGCTGTCATGTTCTTTCCTCCGTGTTGTCTCTGACTCCGCGCCCGTCTCAGGACCGCGGCCGTTCCTTTTTCGGGTCGTAATGCGGGAAGGCGGTGATGCGCGCGGGCAGGCGCTTTTGCTGCCCGTCAAGCTTGCCGACCTCGATCGTGGTGTCCTCGGTGGCATGGGTCACATCGACGCGGGCCAGCGCGATCTGGCTGTCCAGCAACGGCGACCACATTGCCGAGGTGATTTCGCCCACCTGCGCGCGCCCGACATGCAGGCAGTCGCCGTGATGGGCGGGAATGCGGCTTTCGATCACCAGCCCGACCAGCTTGGTTCGGGGGGTTTCCTTGCGCCGGATCAGCGCCTCGCGCCCGACGAAATCGTCGGTCTTGGATTTCAGCGGCACGGTGAAGCCCACGCCCGCCTCGAACGGGTCGGTCTGGTCGGTGAATTCGTAATCGGCAAAGACCAGTCCCGCCTCGATCCTGAGCAGGTCCAGCGCGGCAAGGCCCATTGGCTTGATCCCGCGCGGAGCGCCCGCCTTGAACACGGCTTCGAACAAGGCCGCGCCGTCCTTCGGGTGGCAGAATATCTCATAGCCCAGTTCGCCGGTATAGCCGGTGCGCGAGACGACGACCGGCGCGCCTTCGGGGCCGCCGACGCGACCGGGCGTCCAGCGGAACCAGCCCAGTTCCTGGATCGCGGTCTGGTGCGGCGCGGTCCAGATCACTTCGTCCACAAGATCGCGACTATTCGGACCCTGAACCGCGAGGTTGTGCAGCTGGTCGGTCGAGGAGCGGATCATCACGTTCAGGCCAAGCGCCTCGGCCTGTTCGCGCATCCATTCCCCGCCGTAATCGCTGCCGCCGATCCAGCGGAAGCGATCCGGACCCATGCGGAACAGCGTGCCGTCGTCGATCATGCCGCCATGCGGATAGCACATCGCGGAATAAACGACCTGGCCATTGCCCAGCTTCTTTACGTCCCGCGTCAGCACCCATTGCATCAATGCCTCGGCATCGGGGCCGGTCACCTCGAACTTGCGCAGGGCCGACAGGTCCATCGCCACCACGCCTTCGCGGCAGGCGCGGTATTCCTCTTCCGGGCTTGAATTCGGGAAGGTGCTGGGCAGCCAGAAACCCTTGTATTCGACGAAATCGCGGGTCAGCGCGGCGAACTGGTGATGGAAGGCGGTCTGGCGGGTCATGATTGGCTCGGAATCCGGCATGGGGCGCCAGGCGACGGCGCGTTGGAACCGCTCATTGGCGGCATAGCTGCGGACATGGATGTCGCTCAGGTGCCAACCATTGGCGGGAGAGGTGTCATCCGGGCAGGCCGAGGATACGCAGACGATATCGGTCAGCGCGCGCATCAGGACGTAATCGCCGGGCCGAGACCACGGCTCGTCCGTCATCAGCACGCCATGCGCGTCGATCCAGGTGTTGAAGAAGAAGTTCGCGGCCATCCAGCCTTTGCGCGGATCGACGCCATATGGCTTCAGTGCGGCATTGAAGTTGTCCGAGCAGTTGGCGTGCCCCGGATATCCGATATCGTCGTAATACTTGGACGCGCAGGCCATGGCAAAGGCATCGTGCCGGCCACAGGTGTCCTGCACGACCTCGATCAGCGGCGTCATGTCCTGGTCGAAATATTTCGAATGCAGGCCCGGCATCGCATAGCTGTGGCCAAGGATCGTCCGCGTCGTGGTGACGTCCAGAGGGTTCTGGATGCCGCGGTCAAGCTTCCTTGCGTCGAAGCACTGGAAATCGGTGCATTGGCGTCCGTCGACATCAAGGACCTGGATATATTCACCGGCACGGACCAGATAGGCGCTGGCCGTCGCGGACTTGATGCGGATGTCCAGGATCGGGTCGGCCAGCGGGTCGGGCAGTTCGAAACCCTGCATCGCGCGGGGCCGCGCGCGCCGGATCAGCAGCGTCAGGGGGGTCGCGGTTTCGCCGCTTTCCGGATCCATCGGATCGGCAGGGGCGGCGACGATCAGCCAACCGGGCTGGGTCGCGGTGAACTCGACCCGGTCGCCGGCGGGGCTGTCCGCCCCGAAAACCACGGTGGCGCAGGGCTTGCCAAGATCGATGCCGCGCGCGGCGATGCCACGGCGAAGCCGCGTCAGGCTTTCTTCGCCCGACGTCAGCGCGCGACGCAGACCGTGGGGTTCGTCCTGCGCGGGAACACCCAGGACCGTGCCATCGGTCCGCCCGTCCATTCCGGCGGCGATGATCTCAGCCCGCTGGGCGCCTTCGGCATTGATGACGGCGACGTGGTCGCCCTCGGCCAGCGCCAGAAGTAGTCCGCCGGCACCGGGGACGGTGTGGCGTTCTTCCGTCGGGGCCTTGCCCACCGCCGATGCCACGCGCAGCCCACTGGGCTGCGGTGGACCGGGACGGAACAGGCGGGGATAGGTGACGCTGGTCATTGCACCATGCCTTGCAGAAAAAGAGGAGCGGTGGGGAACCTCCGCTCCAGTAAGGGATCAGTTGCGAAGATAGGCTTCCATCGAATCGTCCAGCGCATCCTTCCACGGCGTGTGGTGCGGGGGCGCCATCGTCCCGGTGATGACCGAGCGATACGAATGGTTGCGGAAGCCCATGATGTCGTCGACCTTGTGATGCTTCCATTCATAGAAAGCCTCGCAGGCGCCATCGACGTCGAAATTGGGATAGTCGGTTTCGGCGATCAGTTCCTTGACGTAGTCGCCCTGATACTTGATCGCGTATTTCACGTCCTCGCCCGCTTCCTCGCGCGCCTCGCGCTCGGCCACGTCGGACATCATGGTCTGCTTTTCGTCCGGGACCTGGATCCGGTCCAGGATGATGTCGCGGACATACCAGGCCTGGGCGTCGAACATGTTGAAGGTGAACCACTGGTCCTGCATGCCCAGATAGAACAGGCGCGGGTTGTGGACATAGACGACCCCCTTGTAGAGATCAGCCGCCGCCAGGCGGTTCGCCGTCTTCAGCCGGAGGTCATCGGGCAGGAAAGGGAAGTAATGCCTGTAGCCGGTGCACAGGATGATCGAGTCGATCGCCTTGCTGCTGCCATCGGTGAAATGTGCGGTCTTGCCCTCGACCCGGACAAGCGCGGGCTTTTCTTCCCAGTTGTCGGGCCAGGCAAATCCCATCGGCGCCGAACGATAGCAAGAGGTCACCGATTTCGCGCCGTATTTCCAGCATTGCGAACCGATATCCTCGGCCGAATAGGACGAGCCGACGACCAGCACGTCCTGCCCTTCGAATTCGCGCGCGTCGCGGAAGTCGTGGGCATGGGTGATGCGGCCGTAGAATTGCGAGAAACCAGGATACTCCGGCACGTTCGGGCTGGAGAAGTGGCCTGACGCGATAATGACGTTGTCGAAGCGTTCCTTGTAGACATGGTCGTTCGCCATGTCGTGCACGGTCATGGTGAAATCGTCGTTCTCGGCATCGTACTCGACCCAGCGGACCACGGTGTTGAAGCGGATCCAGTCGCGGACGCCGGCCTTCTTCACACGACCCTCGATATAGTCGACCATGACGGCGCGCGGCGGATAGGACGCGATCTGTTTGCCGAAATGTTCTTCAAAGGAATAGTCGGCGAATTCCAGACCTTCTTTCGGGCCGTTGGTCCACAGATAGCGGTACATCGAATTGTGGACCGGCTCGCCATGCTCATCGGTGCCGGTGCGCCAGGTATAGTTCCAAAGGCCGCCCCAGTTCGCCTGCTTCTCGAAGCAGACGATTTCGGGAATCTCGGCCCCTTTGCGGGCGGCCGACTGGAAAGCCCGGAGCTGGGCCAGCCCAGAAGGCCCGGCGCCGATGACGGCGACGCGTTGCGACATTTCAATCTCCCCGACTTTTGGTTTGGACCAGTTTTCGATTCCGATCCATTTGGTGTGATCCAATTGAGCGACCAATTTTTGCGTCGGTCAAGAATTTTTCCTCGGAGAATAATTAATGCGTCATATTTCGCCTTCCGAGACTATTTTTCGCGATCTAGGATCACGCGATGCGCACATCCCTTGCACAGCGTCTTTCGGTCAGCGGCAGCCTTCCGCGTGCGATGCGCAAGGCGCCCGATGCGGTGCCCATCGGTTTCCTGGCACCGCTGACCGGACCTTCGGCCCCCTGGGGGCGTCCGGGGCTGGAAGGCTGCCAGCTTTGGGCGGATTGGGTGAATGAACATGGAGGGTTAGCGGTCGGGGGGCTGCGCCTGCCGGTCCATATCGTGGCCCGCGATGCTGCGCTTTCGGATGCCGAAACGGTGATCGCCGCCCGCGAACTGGTCGAGCAGGCGGGGGCGCGGCTGGTCCTTGCGCTTGGCGGTGACAGCCTTGCCCCAGCCTTGCCCTGGCTGATGGCGCGCCGGGTCCTGACCACCACGTTGCTGCCGTTCGATCTGTCGCCCCATACACCCAGCCTGATCGCCCCGGCCGAGGTGCATCCGCTGTTTTCCGTTACCGGGGCCGAATGGCTGGCCGCGAATCGGCCCGGTTTCCGGCGGGTCGCGCTGTGCAGCCAGGATGACATGATGGGCCTGCCCTCGCTTGCCACCTATCGCGCGGCCTTTGCGGCCGAAGGGATGCCTGTCGTGCGCGAGATCCGCTATTCCCCCGAACGGCGCGATGCGGCCGCGATGGTGCAGGCCATGCTGGCCGCGGATCCACAGGTCCTGTGCTGGTGTTCGTCCGAGCCCCACATGGTTCACGCGCTGACCGAAGCCGCGTTCGAGGCCGGTTTCCGTGGTCCGATCCTGTCGTGCACCGGTGACAATTACAGACGGTTGGTCGGCGTCACCTCGACCGCCTTCATGCAGGATTTCATCTTCCAGTTTCCGGATTTCGACGATCCGCTGTTGAACGGGACCGCCTTTTTCTTTCGCCAGCCGCAGGCGTTCCATGCCGACTACCGCCAGCGATTTCCGGGCCATTGGTCGGCGGTCAGCTGGGAATACGCCTCGATCCTGGACCTCTGGCAATCGGCGGTCGAAATATGCGGCCGGACCGAGCCAATGGCGGTGCTGGACGCTATGAAGCGCGGCGGCCAGATGATGCAGGCATTCGGTCCCGCGCGTTGGTATGGGGATGCGCTGTTCGGCATCGACAATGCGCTGATCGGGTCATGGCCGGTGGTCAGGGTGGAAAACGGCACCGCGCGGATCCAAGAGTTCCGCTCGGTCCTGGATTGGCTGGGACGGCACGAAGCACTGCTGCTACGGGAAATGGCCAAGCTGGGGCTGCTGTGGCAGCAGCGTGCGCTTAGTCCTCCTGCATAAGCTGGCGCTGTTCGTCCATCAGCCCCTGCTGCACCAGGTCCAAGGCGCGCGCGATGTCGCGGTCCGAGATCGCCCCGACAAGTGCCGCGTAATCCGCGCGCAGGCGGACGATATTCTCGGGCGTCAGCCGCCGACGCTGCAATCCGGCGCGGTGGCGCTGGCGCCCGGCCTTGACCAGCAACCCATAGCAGGCCAGCAGCAGCGGGTTGCCGGTTCCTTCAGCCAGTTTCAGGCGGAACTCCTCTTCCAACCTGGCGAAGCGCGCGGGGTCAATGGCGGCTTCCATCCGCTGGACGATCTCGTTCAGTTGGTCGATGGCCGAAGGTGGCATGTGGATCAGCGCCAGCCGGATCATCTCGGGCTCAAGGATGCCGCGCATGACCTGCAAATGCAGCGGACCGGTCGCGGCGGCGATCGGGGCAGCCTCATCCCAGGTGCCGGGATCGGCGACATAGGAACCAGCGCCAGCGCGGCGGGTGATCAGGCCTTTGCGTGACAAAAGGTCCAGCGCCTCGCGCAGGGTATTGCGCGCGATACCCAGGCTGGCGGCCAATTCGCGTTCGGCCGGCATCCGGCTTCCATGCGGATATTCGCCCGAGGCGATGCGATGGCCCAGGGTTTCGGCGACCATCTGGACAGTGGAGCCCGAGGCGGGGGATTCCACCAGGGCCGTTGGAACATTGCGCGGCAAAGAGGTCACGTCGCCTCCGGGATGCTGGACAGCCCGATTGAAACCGGGCTGAACCTTTTGCGCAAGTGACGATGAACCAATTATACCAATTAAGTTCGCCGTCGTGGCTTCCGGGTCAGATATCCAGCGTGTTGTCGCGTTCCCATTGCGACAGATGCGCAGAATAAGTGTCCCATTCCTTGGTCTTCAGCTTGATATAGGCATTCGAGAACTCAGTCCCCATCGCCTCTTTCAGCTCGCTATCCGCGTCAAAGACCCGGATTGCGTCCAGAAGGTTCAGTGGCAGCTTGGGCGCGTCTTTGACGATGTGACCCTCGGCATACATGTCGATGTCCCAGCGCTTGCCCGGATCGGCCTTGGATTTCAGGCCGGAAAGCCCCGCTGCGATGATGACCGCCTGCAGAAGATAGGGGTTCACCGCGCCGTCGGGCAGACGCAGCTCGAACCGGCCGGGACCGGGGACGCGCACCATGTGAGTCCGGTTGTTGCCGGTCCAGGTCACCGAGTTCGGCGCCCAGGTCGCGCCCGAGCTGGTGCGCGGGGCGTTGATGCGCTTGTAGCTGTTGACTGTCGGGTTGCAGATCGCCGCCAGTGCCGAGGCGTGCTTCATGATCCCGCCCAGGAAGTGGCGGCCGCTGTCCGACAGGCGCAGCTCCTTGCTGTCATCGGCGAAGGCGTTCTTGCCGCTGGCGATGTCCCAGACCGAGATATGGGCGTGGCAGCCATTGCCCGTCATGCCCATGATGGGCTTCGGCATGAAGGTCGCGCGCATGCCGTATTTCTCGGAAATGGCACGCAGCATGAACTTGAAGAAGCTGTGCTTGTCGGCGGTCTTCATGGCCGAGTCGAACTTCCAGTTCATCTCGTACTGGCCGTTCGCGTCCTCGTGGTCGCACTGATAGGGTTCCCAGCCCATCTCGAGCATGTAGTCGGTCAACTCGGCCATCATGTCGAAGCAGCGCAGAACGACCTGCTGGTCATAGCAGGGCTTGACCGAGCAGTCCTTGCCGTCGAACAGCGCCTGGCCTTCGGGGGTCAGCAGAAAAAATTCGGGCTCGACGCCAGTTTTGACATCGAGCCCGAGATCTGCTGCCTGAGCCACCAAGCGGGAAAGCACATTGCGCGGTGCCTGGCTGAGATCCTCATCGTTCATGATACAACGAGCGGGAACCCAGGCGACCTCCTTTTTCCAGGGAAGCTGGACCGCGGCGGAGGGGTCTGGAACCGCCAGCATGTCCGGGTGGGCGGGGGTCAGGTCCAGCCAGGTGGCGAAGCCCGCAAAGCCGGCACCGTCCCTTTCCATGTCGGCAATGGCCTGCGCCGGCACGACCTTGGCGCGCTGCGCGCCCATCAGGTCGGTGAACGAGACCATGAAATACTTGATCCCATTCTCGCGGGCGAAGTTCGTCAGCCGGCTCGCCTTGCTTTTTTCATGATTGAATGTGCTGAGGTCGGTCATCTCTAATCCTGTTGGGTTGGTGGAGACGGCTCACTTTCGCCGTCTCTCATTCACATCAGAAGCCTGACTGACCGGGGATCCAGCTGGTCCCGGCAAGGGGCACACCCGCCATGGCGGCCGCTTCGATCGTCAGGGCGCAAAGGTCTTCGGGCTCCAGGTTGTGGACATGGCTCTTGCCACAGGCGCGGGCGATGGTCTGGCATTCCAGCGTCATCACGGCAAGGTAGTTGCGCAGACGGCGCGCCGCCTCGACCGGGTCCAGGCGCTTCATCAGCTCGGGATCCTGGGTGGTGATGCCGGCCGGGTCCTTGCCCTCGTGCCAGTCGTCATAGGCATCCGCCGTGGTGCCAAGCGCCTCGTATTCGGCGGCCCATTTCGGATCGTTCTCGCCCAGGGCGATCAGCGCGGCGGTGCCGATAGCCACCGCATCCGCGCCAAGCGCCAGCGCCTTGGCCACGTCTGCGCCCGAACGGATCCCGCCCGAGACGACCAGCTGGACCTTGCGGTGCATTCCCAGATCCTGCAGCGCTTTCACCGCGGGACGAATGCAGGCGAGGGTCGGCTGGCCGACGTTCTCGATGAAGACGTCCTGCGTCGCGGCGGTGCCGCCCTGCATCCCGTCCAGCACCACGACATCCGCGCCTGCCTTGACCGCCAGCGCCGTGTCGTAATAGGGGCGTGCGCCACCGATCTTGATGTAGATCGGTTTTTCCCAGTTGGTGATCTCCCGGATTTCAAGGATCTTGATTTCCAGGTCGTCCGGCCCGGTCCAGTCCGGGTGACGGCAGGCCGAGCGCTGGTCGATTCCGACCGGCAGGTTGCGCATGTTGGCGACGCGCTGGGTGATCTTCTGGCCCAGCAGCATGCCGCCGCCGCCCGGTTTCGCACCCTGACCCACCACGATTTCGATCGCGTCGGCGCGGCGAAGGTCGTCGGGGTTCATGCCATAGCGGCTGGGAAGGTATTGATAGACCAGCTTTTCGGAATGGCCGCGTTCCTCGTTGGTCATGCCGCCGTCGCCGGTCGTGGTCGAGGTGCCGGCCAGCGTCGCGCCGCGACCCAGGGCCTCTTTCGCGGGACCGGAAAGGGCGCCGAAGCTCATCCCCGCGATGGTGATCGGGATCTTCAGCTCGATCGGCTTTTTCGCAAAGCGGGTGCCGAGCACGACCGAGGTGTCGCATTTCTCGCGATAGCCTTCCAGCGGATAGCGGCTGATCGAGGCCCCAAGGAACAGCAGGTCGTCGAAATGGGGAACTTTGCGCTTCGCGCCGCCGCCACGGATGTCGTAGATGCCGGTATCGGCGGCGCGGCGGATTTCGGCGTTGATGCCGGGGGAATAGGTCCAGCTGTCACGCGGCAGGGTCTGCGGGGTTTTGTCCATGATGTCTCTCATCAATAGGCTCCGGCATGATCGACGTGGAAGTTGTAAAGCTTGCGGGCAGAACCGTAGCGCTTGAACTCCTCGGGCTTGGCATCGGCGCCCGAACGTTCCAGCAGGTCGCGCAGGATTTCCAGATGCTCGGGCCGCATTTCCTTTTCGATGCAGTCCGAACCCAGCGACTTGACCTTGCCGCGCACGAACAGCCGCGCTTCGTAAAGCGAGTCTCCCAGCGCGTCGCCGGCATCGCCCAGCACCACCAGGTTGCCCGATTGCGCCATGAAGGCGGACATGTGGCCGATATTGCCGTGGACGACGATGTCGATGCCCTTCATCGAGATCCCGCAGCGGGACGAGGCATTGCCCTTGATGACCAGAAGGCCGCCATGCCCGGTCGCCCCGGCATATTGGCTGGCATCGCCGTCGATGACGACGGTGCCCGACATCATGTTTTCGGCGACGCCCGGACCGGCCGAGCCGGTCACGCGGATCGTTGCCTGCTTGTTCATGCCGGCGCAATAGTAGCCGGTCGAACCCTTGACCGTCACCTCGATCGGGGCGTCAAGGCCGACGGCCACCGCATGGGCACCCTTCGGGTTCTCGATCACCCAGGCGGTCTGGTTGGTGGCCAAGGCCTGTCCCTGCAGGGTGCTGTTCAGTTCGCGCAGCGGCGTGTTCGCAAGATCGATGGTCTGCATCTCAGCGTTCCCAGAAATAGACGGTGGCGGGCTCGGGCTCCCAGACGCGGGCGTTCTCGATCCCCGGAAGATTGGCGAGCGCGCGGTATTCGGAACCGAAGGCGACGTAATCATCGGTTTCGGCCATCACGGCAGGCTTGCAGGCAATCGGATCGCGCACGACACCGAAGCCGTTCTTGGTCCCGACCACGAAGGTGAAGAAGCCGTCCAGATCCTCAAGCGTGCCTTCCAGCGCCTCGCCCAGGTTCGCGCCATCTGCGAGCCGCGAAGAGATGTAGCAGGCCGCGACCTCGGTATCATTCTGGGTCTGCGGGGCGAAGCCCTTCTGCGTCAGTTCGCGGCGTAGCTGGTTGTGGTTCGACAGCGAGCCGTTATGGACAAGGCACTGGTCCGCACCGGTCGAGAAGGGGTGTGCGCCCAGCGTCGTCACCGCGCTTTCGGTCGCCATGCGGGTGTGGCCGATGCCGTGGCTTCCTGCCATGTCGCGCAGGTGAAAACGATCTGCGACGTCCTTGGGCAGGCCGACTTCCTTGAAGATCTCCATCGAGTGGCCGGCGCCCATCACGCGGATACCCTTTTCGGCCATGAAGGCACGGGCCTGGGCCTCGGTCCCTTCGGGCAGCGTCAGGACGGCGTGGGTGTCCACGACCCGCATCGACACCGGCCCTTCAAGGGCGTGGGACAGCGCGGTGTCGAGACCGTGGAACGTCTCGTCCGGGGTGTCCGACTGGACGGTGATCTTCAGTTTTCCGCTGTGGTCGCCATAAATCGCGATCCCGGCGCTATCCGGGCCCCGATCGGTCATGGTGATCAGCATGTCGGTCAGAAGATCACCAAGCTTCGGGCGCAGGTCTTCCTTTTTGAGGAAGAGGCCAACAATGCCGCACATCCTTGTCTCCAGTGTTGCGTTGCGTCTTCCTATATAACCGCTAAGAAAATTAAATTCGCAACAGGAAAATTGATGGCGATGAAAAGGCGGCTGCGAAAAGCCGGTCTGCCCGATTTGGCGTCAGGGCAAAGCCCGCTCGGGCACGGGTTTGGCCCGCGCCTGAAAGGGCAATTCTGCCAACGAATTCGCAGTGGAATTTCAGGAAAAGCAGGGTGGGGGACCGGAGTTTTCCGGTGCCGGAGGCATCGGCGCGGCTCAGCCGTGCTCGGCCAGCGTGCAGATGCCGTTTGCCCCTTTAGGCCCGGTATAGGACAGGCTGGACGAGCCGTCGGGATTGATCGAGATCGAGATCACGACCTTGCCGTGCTGGGCCTCATAGTAATTGTCGTTGAAGGTCTTCAGCTTGGCTACCTGCCCGTTCACATAGACCGGACCGCCTTCATCCGCGTGGACTTCGATCTTGCCGGGACAGGTGGCGTTGATCAGCGGGATATTTGCCGAAGCGGCGTGTGCCAGAACAAGCAGCGCGATGGTCACGGGAACAAGACGCATGACGATTCTCCCCAAAGGATGGGGAAAGGCTAGGTCGGCGCGTGCGAGGGTTCAAGCGTTGTCGGAAGGCGGGATGTCCCCGGCCGCTGGGGCCGGAGGCGGGGCAGGTCGAGTCGGGTCAGCCGGCGACGCAATCGGCGAAGTAGTGCATCCGCCCGTCTTCGCCGATCTCCTGAACCAGACCGTGGATGTCGGTTTCGAAGCCGGGGCATTCGCGCGCAAATTCGCGATTGAATTTCAGGTATTCCACGATCTTGCGGTTAAAGACCTCGCCCGGGATCAGAAGCGGGATGCCCGGCGGATAGGGGGTGACAAGGCTGGTGGTGATGCGCCCCTCAAGCTCGTCGATCGGCACGCGCTGCGTGGTTCGCTGGGCGATATGGGCAAAGGCGTCGCTGGGCTTCATCGCGGGGGTCAGTTCGCTCAGATACATCTCGGTCGACAGGACGGCGACGTCGTATTTCGCGTACAGCGTGTGGACGTGCTGGCACAGGTCGCGCAGACCCAGCTGTTCATAGCGGGGATGCTTCGCACAGAAATCCGGCATGGTCCGCCACATCGGCTGGTTGCGGTCGTAATCGTCCTTGAACTGCTGCAGCGCGGTCAGCAGCGTGTTCCAACGGCCCTTGGTGATGCCGATGGTGAACAGGATAAAGAAGCTGTAAAGCCCGGTCTTTTCGACCACGACCCCGTGCTCGGCCAGATATTTGGTGACGATCGAGGCCGGGATCCCCGTCTTCTCGAAGCGCCCGTCCAGATTCAGGCCGGGCGTGATGATGGTCGCCTTGATCGGGTCCAGCATGTTGAAGCCCGGCGCCATGTCGCCGAATCCGTGCCAGCTGTCCTCGCCATCGCGCTGGACGCCGTCGGCATCGGTGCGGCGCAGGACCCAGCTTTTCGTGCTGCCGATACCTTCCTCTTCCAGCTCGTCCGGTCCCCAGACCTGGAACCACCAGTCGTCATCGCCAAATTCGGCGTCGACCTTGCGCATGGCGCGGCGGAAATCCAACGATTCGGCGATGCTTTCCTCGACCAGCGCGGTGCCGCCCGGAGGTTCCATCATCGCCGCGGCGACGTCGCAGCTGGCGATGATCGAATATTGCGGACTGGTCGAGGTGTGCATCAGGTACGCTTCGTTGAACAGGTGCCTGTCCAGTTTAGTGTCCTGCGAATCCTGCACCAGCACATGGCTGGCCTGGCTGATCCCGGCCAGCAGCTTGTGGATCGACTGCGTGGCATAGGTCACGGAATGCTTGGTGCGCGGCCGCTTGCGGCCCATCGCGTGATAGGTGCCATAGAAGGGGTGGAAGGCGGCGTGGGGCAGCCATGCCTCGTCGAAATGCAAGTTTTCGACATAGCCGTCCAGCAGGCCCTTGATGACCTCAGTATTATAAAGGACGCCGTCATAGGTCGATTGCGTCAGCGTCATGATGCGCGGTTTGACCGCCTCGGCGTCGACGCCGTCCAGCAGCGGGTTCGAACGGATCTTGGCCTTGATGGTCTCGATCTCGAATTCGCTGTAGGGAATCGGACCGATGATGCCGAAATGGTTGCGCGTCGGCTTCAGGAACACCGGAATCGCGCCGGTCATGATGATCGAATGCAGGATCGACTTGTGGCAGTTGCGGTCAACGACGACCACGTCGCCCGGCGCGACCGTGTGGTGCCAGACCATCTTGTTGCTGGTCGAGGTGCCGTTCGTCACGAAGAAGCAGTGGTCTGCGTTGAAGATCCGCGCGGCGTTCCGTTCAGAGGCGCCGATCGCGCCATTATGGTCCAGAAGCTGGCCCAGCTCCTCGACCGCGTTGCAGACATCGGCGCGCAGCATGTTCTCACCATAGAACTGGTGGTACATCTGCCCGATCGGGCTTTTCAGGAAGGCGACGCCGCCGGAATGACCGGGGCAATGCCAAGAATAGGACCCGTCTTCCGCATAGTCGAGCAGCGCCTTGAAGAAGGGCGGCTGGATGCCTTCAAGATAGCTTTTGGCCTCGCGGATGATGTGGCGCGCGACGAATTCCGGCGTATCCTCGAAGGCGTGGATGAAGCCGTGCAGTTCGCGCAGGATGTCGTTGGGCAGATGGCGCGAAGTCTTGGTCTCGCCATAGATATAGATCGGGACATCTGCATTCTTCCAGCGCACTTCCTCGATGAAGTTGCGAAGGTTGACGACGGCAGGGTCCAGATCGGGACCGGGGCTGAATTCCTCGTCGTCGATCGACAGGATGAAGGCAGAGGCGCGCGATTGCTGCTGCGCGAACTGGGTCAGGTCGCCATAGCTGGTGACGCCCAGAATCTCAAAACCCTCGCTCTCGATGGCCTCGGCCAAGGCGCGAATGCCCAGCCCCGAGGAATTCTCCGAGCGGAAATCTTCGTCGATGATGACGATGGGAAAGCGAAACTTCATGCAGGTCTCCTGACGGGAGGGCAGCCCTGCGGGAAGACACAGCATGTCACGGTTGCTCGTCCTCCTGCTCTGTCTGGTCGGGTTGGGTTCAAAGGGCCGTTTGTGCCATTGAGGGGGTGTCGTCAAGCCTGAATGACCGGGCAGGGCAAAAGCGGCGGATCCCCCCGGCGGGGCGTGCCGCAAATACCGCCGTGCACCCGCTTCGATAACGCGATTGTCACAGCCCGGCGGGGCGGTTCCGGGTTATCATTGGGCTCTGCGAAGGATCGCCCCCAAGCCGGGAGACGCACATGCTGATCTGTCGCCGCCACCTGATCGCGACCTTTGTCGCCCTGGCCTGCGGGCTGGGGTCCATTCCCGCCTTGGCCCATCACGGCTGGTCCTGGGCCGAGCCCGAGCAGTCGCGGATCGAGGGCACCATCGCCTCGGTCTCGATGAGCCCGCCCCATCCTTCGCTGCGCGTCAAGGCCACGGACGGGACGCTGTGGCAGGTGGATCTTGCCAACCCGAACCAGACCGCGCGCTCTGGCTTCACCCAGGATGTGGCGCCCGAGGGCGCGGCCATCGTCGTGATCGGAAACCGCAACAAGGACCGCGACCGACCGCACATGAAGGCGGTGCAGGTGGTAATCGACGGCAAGGTCTTCGACATCTATCCCGATCGCATCCGCAAGGATTAGCGCCTTGGACCAGCTCGCCGTCTGGATCGAGCATTGGACCCTGGCCGAGGCGCTGCGCCGACCCGGCGCACTTTATCCCTTGGTGAATGCGGCGCATGTGCTGGGGATTGGGCTGCTGCTGGGCGCGATCCTGCCCCTTGATCTGCGGCTGCTGCTGGGTGGGAGTACGCCCCTGCAGGTGCTGGCACCATTCCTGTCGCGCGCGGCCGGGATCGGTTTGACCCTGGCGTTGCTCACTGGCTTTGCACTGTTCGCGGTCAAGCCGCGGGAATATCTTGGAAATGGCGCCTTCATCTGGAAAATGGTGCTGCTATCGCTGGCACTGATCAATGTCGCGTTGCAGCACGTGAATCCGGGTTGGGCACGCGTGGTTCGGCATGGAACCGTCGATGCTCCGACCCGGATCCTGGCCGCCCTGTCGGTTCTGGCATGGCTGGGCTGCCTTGTGGCGGGGCGCTGGATCGGCTTTCTGTGACCCCGCCCGCTACTGTCGGATCAGCTTGCCAGCAGCTCCTCAGGCGTGAGCGAGGCCAGACCAAGCGCCGCCCCAACCGGGGGCGAGGTCAGCCGCCCCTCATGCGTCGCCAGTCCCGCGCGCAGATGGGGATCGTGCTGGATCGCGCGCCGCCAGCCGTGATCGGCCAGCGCGAGGACAAAGGGCAGCGTCGCGTTCCCCAGCGCCTGGGTCGAGGTCCGCGCCACCGCACCGGGCATGTTCGCGACGCAGTAATGGATGATGCCGTCCACCTCATAGATGGGGTCGTGATGGGTGGTCGGGCGCGATGTCTCGAAGCAGCCACCCTGATCGATGGCCACGTCGACCAGAACCGCGCCGGGTGGCATGGTGGCAAGCTGCGCCCGCGTCACCAGCTTGGGTGCCGCCGCCCCCGGCACCAGCACCGCACCGATCACCATGTCGGCGGTTGTCAAAAGCTCGGCCGTGGCGGCGCTGCTGGCATATTGCGTGGTCAGCTTGCCCATGAAGATGTCGTCCAGATAGGACAGGCGCGCGACCGAGCGGTCCATGACGGTCACGTTTGCGCCCATGCCTACCGCGACCCGCGCCGCCGCCGCGCCGACTACGCCGCCGCCGATGATCAGGACATTGGCCGGGCGCACGCCGGGCACACCCCCCATCAGGACGCCGCGCCCGCCATTGGCCTTTTGCAGCGCCCATGATCCGACCTGCGGGGCAAGGCGACCGGCGACCTCGGACATCGGCGCCAGAAGGGGCAGGCCGCCGCGCGCATCGGTCACCGTCTCATACGCGATGGATGTTACGCCCGAGGCCAGCAGATCGCGCGTCTGCGCCGGGTCCGGAGCAAGGTGCAGATAGGTGAACAGCACCTGTCCCCGCCTCAGCATGGCGCGCTCAGCCGCCTGAGGTTCCTTTACCTTCACGATCATCTCGGCCCCGGCAAACACCGCCGCGGCGTCGGGCGCAATGCCCGCGCCCGCAGCCTGATAGTCCAGGTCCGTGAAGCCGGAGCCCTGGCCGGCGCCGGTTTCTACCAGAACCTCGTGCCCGCGGCCCACCACCTCGGCCACGGCGGCGGGGGTCAGACCCACGCGGAATTCCTGCGGCTTGATCTCTTTCGGGCACCCGATCCTCATGGTTTCCTCCTCTGCCCTGCGGATGTTGCTGAGACGAAGTCTGGCACCGCTTGGGCAAAAGATCATGCGAAGCATCAGTGGAAAACGGCGCTCCGGCGGCAGGATTCGTCGCAAAATGGCACTGTCGCGCAAGAAACGGGCGTTTCGCGCGCCTTGGGTTTTTCAGCTGGCGAGGCGGGCGCGCACCATGTTGGTCTTGCGGTAATCGTCGTTGCCGGTGACCTCCTCGCCCAGCCAGGGCGGGGACGAGATGGCCGCATCTTCGGACGGCAATTCGATCTCGGCCAGCACCACCCCTTCAAGCAGGCCGTGATATTCGTCGACCACCCATTCCTGTCCGTCGGCCATAATGTGGTGGCGCGTCTTTTCCAGGATCGCGCTGTCGCAATGCTGCTCCAGCATGATACGCGCGTCGGTCGCCGGGATCTCGTACTCGAATTCGTCGCGGCTGATGCCGATTCGCTTGCCCTTGACGGTCAGAGTGGCACGGTCGTCATAAAAGCGGATGCGGACCTTGCGGCCATCCTCGACCGCGACAAGGCCGTCGCGTAGGTTGACCTTGCGCAGGACCTGCGCGCGCCACAGATCGTTAGCGACCAGGAATTTTCGTTCGATCTCTTTGGGCATGAACGCTCGGAACAGGATTCGCGGGCCTTATCGCCGCTTCGCGGCGTTTTGCCAAGGCAGGCTGGACAGTACCGGACGAAGGTCAGGGGGAATTTCTGCAATAGACGCCCGATTTCCGGCCCACCGGCCGCGTTCATGGTGCTAACAGAGGCCATGCTGTTCGATCTTCCAGACCATGACACCCTGTATCAGGCCCTGCTGTCCCGCGATGCGCGGTTTGACGGACAGGCCTATGTTTGCGTGGCGTCGACCGGGGTCTTTTGCCGGCTGACCTGTCCGGCGCGCAAGCCCCTGTCCACCAATTGCACCTTCCGCGCCACCATCGGCGAATGCATCGAGGCCGGGTTCCGTCCCTGCCTGCGCTGCCATCCGCTGCAGGCCGCGGCAGGGTCGGATCCGACCATCGCCGCGTTACTGCGGGCGCTGGACGACCAGCCGGGACGGCGCTGGAGCGAACAGGATCTGAAGGACATGGGGCATGACCTGTCCACCGTACGGCGTAGCTTCCGGCGGCATTTCGGCATGACATTTCTTGAGATGGCGCGGCAACGGCGCCTGCGCGAGGGGTTCGAGACGCTGTCGGGCGGCGGCCCGGTGATCGCGGCGCAAGTGGATGCGGGCTTCGAATCGGCCAGCGCCTTCCGCGTGGCCTTTGCCCGGATCCTGGGCGCGGCCCCGGCCGAGTTGGCGCACGGGGGCCATTTGCGCGCAAGCTGGATTCCGACGCCCCTTGGCGACATGGTGGCCGTGGCGAGCGACACCCACCTGCACTTGCTGGAATTCGTGGATCGTAAGGCCCTGCCGACGGAATTGCAGAAGCTGCTGGCGGCCACACCGGGCGGGCTGGGGCTGGGCCGCACCCGCATCACCGAACAGGCAGCGGCCGAGCTTGAGGCCTTTTTCGCCGGGCGGTTGCCCCGCTTTTCCACCCCCGTGCATCAGCTTGGCAGCGCCTTCAGCCGCGAGGTGTGGGACGAGTTGCGCCGCATCCCGGCCGGGGAAATCCGCAGCTATGCCGATGTCGCGCGGCGGATCGGGCGTCCTTCGGCGACGCGGGCCGTGGCGCGGGCAAACGGTGCGAACCAGATCGCGCTGATGGTCCCTTGCCACCGAGTGATGGGCGCGGACGGATCCCTGACCGGATATGGCGGTGGGCTGTGGCGCAAGCAGCGCCTGTTGGAGATCGAGCGCCAGTATCGCCCCATGGCCTAAGTCGGTTCAGCCCCGCGGCACCCGCAGCGCCGCGGTCATCATCCGGTCCAGCGCCTGCAGGAAACGGGCGCGGTCAGCCTTGGAAAACCCGGCCCCGCCGCCCTGCAGGAAGGGATTGGCGGCGCGCAGGTCGCTCATCAGGTCGCGGGTCGCAAGGCGCGGGCCGATATTGGCCATGTCCAGCACCTCGCCATTCGGCTGCACGACCTGCGCCCCGGCTTTCAGGCAGCGGTCAGCCAGTGGGATGTCGGCGGTGACGACGACATCGCCCGGACCGCAATGTTCGGCGATCCAGCGATCGGCCATGTCCGGCCCCTCCTGCACGATCACCAGTGAGACCAGCGGATTGGCGGACGGGCGCAATCCACCATTGCAGACGAGCACCATCGGCAGGCGCAGGCGCGTCGCGACGCGCTCTGCCTCGGCCTTCACGGGGCAGGCGTCGGCGTCGATGTAAAGCGTGGTCATGCGGATTTCCCTGCGAGGACAGTCGGGGCGGCAGTCTTGCACCGGATTGGCGACGGGTGAAAGGGGGCGGGGCGCGCCCTGCCGTGAAGAAGTGTTTGACAGGTCCGACGCCACTTTTTATTTGTAAGACAAATTAAGGGAGAGAGGGATCCATGCGGGTCAACGCCGCCATCCATCGCGATTTCGCGATTTCCGAAATCGACGACAGGCTTTACGCCGCCTTCATCGAGCATATGGGCCGCGCCATCTATTCCGGCATCTATGAGCCGGGCCATGCGCAGGCGGACGGGAACGGCTTTCGCCGCGATGTCGCGCAACTGGTGCGCGATCTGAATATCCCGGCGATCCGTTATCCGGGCGGCAACTTCGTGTCCTCGTATAACTGGGAAGACGGCATCGGCCCCAAGGAAGACCGTCCGGTGCGCCTGGACCTTGCCTGGCGCAGCAAGGAAACGAACCAGGTCGGCATCAACGAATTCGCCACGTGGGCGGATGAACTGGGCATCGACATGATGCTGGCCGTCAACCTGGGGTCGCGGGGGATCGAGGAAGCCCGCAACTTCATGGAATATGTGAACCATCCCTCTGGCAGCTACTGGTCCGATCTGCGCCGCAAGCATGGGGTAGAAAAGCCCTATAACGTCAAGATGTGGTGCCTGGGCAACGAGATGGACGGCCCGTGGCAGATCGGTGCGAAGCAGGCGCGCGAATATGGCCGGCTGGCGGATGAAACCGCCAAGGCGCTGCGCGCGATGACCCCGGATGCCGAACTGATCGTCTGCGGGTCGTCCAACGACCAGATGCCGACCTATCCCGAATGGGAACGCTCGGTGTTGGAAGAATGCTATGAGCATGTCGACTATATCTCGCTGCACAAGTATTTCGGCAACTCGTCGCGCGACACGCTGAACTTCTTCGGCAAGATCGAGGAAACCGGCCGCTATATCAACGCGATCGGCGGGGTGATCGACTTCGTCAAGGCCAAGAAGCGGGCCAAGAACGACGTCTATATCTGCTTCGACGAATGGAACGTCTGGTATCACCGGCGCGAAGAGGATTCGCGGCGCTGGCGCAGCTGGGACTGGCCCGAGGCGCCCGCCCTGCTGGAAGAGGACTACACTTTCGAGGACACGCTGTTCGTCGCTGGGCTTCTGAACGAATTCATCCGCCGCTCGGACCGGGTGAAGATCGCCTGCATCGCGCAGCTGGTGAACGTCATCGCCCCGATCCGCGCCGACAAGGGCGGCAAGGCGTGGCGGCAGTCGATCTACTGGCCCTATCAGCTGGCTTCGCTTTACGGGCGCGGCACGGCGCTGCGTGTCGCGGTGGACGGGCCGAAATATGATTGCGAGGTCGCCTCGGACGTCGATTACCTGGACATCAGCGCCGTCACCCGCGACGGCACGGTCACGGTCTTCATCGTCAACCGCCACCTGACCGAGACGCTGGACCTGCGCCTGTCGCTGACCGGTTATCCCGGCGCGTCGGTAGAGTTCCACAAGGTGATCGAGGGGCATGACCTGATGGCGACGAATGGCCCGGATGCCGAACCCATCGCGCCCACGGACGGCAAGGGTCTTGCGGTCGAGGATGGCGCGCTTGGCGGCAAGCTTGCGCCGCTGTCCTATCACGTCGTCCGGCTGAAGGTCTGACGCATGTCGGGCGTTGTCCTGCGCAATGTGCGAAAGTCCTTCGGTGGCGTCGATGTCATCCGTGACGTGTCGCTGACCGTCGAAAAAGGCGATTTCGGCGTCTTCGTCGGCCCTTCGGGCTGCGGCAAGTCGACCTTGCTGCGGATGATCGCCGGGCTTGAGGACACGACCTCGGGCATGATCCAGATCGGCGGGCGCGACGTGACGCAGGTCGAACCCGCCCGCCGCGGTGTCGCAATGGTGTTCCAGTCCTATGCGCTTTATCCGCATCTGAGCGTGGCCGAGAACATGGCCTTTTCCCTGCGGCTGGCGCGAAAGTCGCGTGCCGAGCGCGAGGAAAAGGTTCGCGAGGCCGCCCGCATCCTGCAACTGACCGACCATCTGGACAAGCGCCCCGCCCAGCTTTCGGGCGGGCAGCGCCAGCGCGTCGCCATCGGCCGCGCCATCGTGCGCGAACCCGAGGTGTTCCTGTTCGACGAGCCCTTGTCGAACCTTGACGCGGAACTGCGCGTGCAGATGCGGCTGGAACTCAGCCGCCTGCACAACCAGATCGGCGCGACGATGATCTATGTCACGCATGACCAGGTCGAGGCGATGACGCTGGCCGACGACATCTTCGTTCTGCGCGGCGGAGTGGTTCAGCAGACCGGCGCCCCGTTGCGGCTCTACGACGACCCCGACAACCGTTTTGTCGCGGGCTTCATCGGGTCGCCCGCGATGAACTTCATGGCTGGGACCGTGATCGCGCAGACACCCCGGGGCATTCGCGTCGCCGCCGAGCAAGGCGAGGTCGAGGTGCATCTGCAGGACCGGCCGTCCGAGGGTGCCGCGGTCATCGTCGGCATCCGCCCGGAAAGCCTGGCGCCTGCGGGAACCGGCATCCCGGTTACGGTCGAGATGGCCGAGGAACTGGGCGGAAACGCCTTTGTCCATTGTCGGCTGACATCGGGGGCGGACATCGTTTTCGAACGTCGCGGATTGCGCGACCGGCTGGATGGCCAGCGCATCAAACTGGCAGCGGACCCGGCGCGGGTCCTTTGCTTCGCACCCGAGGGAAATCGGCTGCGCTGACCAATCCGGACGGGGAGAGTCCGGTCAAAAAGGGGAGAGAATAATGAAACTGTTTACCTCGCTGGTGACGGCGGCGCTGCTGAGCGGTGCGATGCCGGTCATGGCCGAAACCCAGAACATAACCTGGTGGGATTTCTTCGCCGGCGGCGACGGCGTGCGGATGAAGGCCCTGATCCAGCAGTTCAACGAGGAAAACCCCGATATCAAGGTCAATGCGACAACGCTGGAATGGGGCACGCCCTTCTATACCAAGGTGCGCACCTCTGCCGCGGTGGGGCAGGGGCCGGACGTGATGACCTATCACCTGTCGCGACTGCCGATGGGGCTGAAGGAAGGCATCCTGACGCCCATCACCGATGCCGACCTTGCCGCGGCTGATCTGAAGCAGGACGATTTTTATGCCCCGGCGCTGGCCGCGGCAAAGGGACCGGACGGCACGCTCTACGCGGTGCCCTTCGACATCCATTCGACCGTGCTGTTCTACAACAAGAAGCTGCTGGAGGGGACGCCCTATCTGGATGCGGACGGCAACCTGACGGGCGTGGATTCGCTGGAAGGGTTCGAAGGCGCACTGGCCGCCGCCAAGGAAAAGGGCTCGACCGCGCCGATTTCCTACGCCACGGGCGATGATGGCGGCGTCTATCGTGTCTTCTATACCTTGCTGGCGCAGCAAGGGGGCGAGCTGATCTCGGCCGATGGCCAGGTCCTGCCCGGCGACAGCGCCGACAAGGCGGTGCGCGCGGTTGAGATCATGACCAAGTGGTATGAGAACGGCTGGCAGCCCGAACAGGCGCTTTACGAGGCGTCGGTCGCGCTGTTCACTTCGGGCAAGTCCGCTTTCTTCTTCAACGGCGCCTGGGAAGTCCCGACCATGGTCGATCTGGAGGCGAAGAAGGAACTTGGCTTCGAATGGGGCGTGGCCGAAATCCCGCCGCTGATGGGCAAGCAGACCAACTGGGCCGACAGCCACGGCTGGGCGATCCCGATCCAGGGCAAGTCCGAGATGTCGCCTGAAAAACGTGCGGCCGTGATGAAGCTGATCGGCTGGATGGAGAAGCATTCGCTGGCCTGGGCGGCGGCGGGCCATATCCCGGCCTACAAGCCGGTCGCCTCTTCCGACGAGTTCAAGGCGATGAAGCCGAACTCGAACTATGCCGGCCTTGCCGATCACGCCACCTATGATCCGCGCAGCCCGGTCGCTGGCGTCGCCTCGCCCGTCTATGACGCGGCGGTCAACGTCCTTGCCCCGGCGATCCACGGCTACATGCCCGCGGATGAAGCGATCGCGCAATTCCGTGCCGAAATCGAAGGGGCGATGAAGTAGGACCATCGCGGCCCCCGGATCATTCCGGGGGCCGCGCACCCGAAAAGGACCGCCCATGGCGATGATACGAAACCAGAGGCGGCACCGGCTTGTCGCCTATTCCCTGATCCTCCCCTTCGTCGCGATCTTCGCGCTGGTCTTTGCCTATCCGATCACCGAGGTCATCCGGCTGAGCTTTACCAACGCGACGCTGATCGGCGGCGGGGACTGGATCGGGCTTGAAAACTACCGCCACCTTCTGGCCGACCGGCTGTTCTATACCTCGCTGAAGAACAACGGCTATTTCGTGCTGCTGACGGTAATCCCGACCACCGCCATCGCGCTTGGCATCGCGCTGATGGTGCAGCGCCTGTCGGGCAGGGTACAGGCGCTGGCGCTGGCGCTGTTCTTTCTGCCCTATATCCTGCCCGTCTCGGTCGTGACCCAGATCTGGGCCTGGATGCTGGACTTTCAGTTCGGCATCCTGCAACCCGTGCTTGAGCTGATTGCCGGAAAGCCGGTGCCGGTCTTCAAGAACCCGCATTGGGTCATGCCGATGATCGCGCTGGTCACGGTCTGGTGGACCAACGGCTTCAACGTGCTGCTGCTGCTGGCTGGGCTGCGCAACATTCCCCAGGATCTTTACGAGGCCTCGGCGCTTGACGGGGCGACCCGCTGGCAGCAATTCACCCGGATCACATGGCCGCTTTTGTGGCCGGTCGTGACACTGGTGCTGACGCTGCAACTTATCCTGCAGCTGAAGCTGTTCGACCAGGTCTATCTTCTGTCCGAGGGCGGGCCGTTCAACTCAAGCTCGGTCCTGCTGCTGATGGTCTATCGCGAGGCGTTCCAGCAGAACAACGGCGGTTACGCGGCGGCGATCTCGCTGGTGGTGTTTTTGCTGATCGTGGCCGTCTCGGTCTTTCAATATCAGGTGCTGCGCATCAGGGGGCGTCGATGACACGGCAAAGACGGTTCGAAAACCTGGCGCTGACTGCCTTCACGCTGGTCGCAGGCGCGATCTGGATCTTTCCGCTTTACTGGGCCTTCGTGACCTCGATCCGGACCGAGAACCGGGTGGTGTCGGAACATGCGGGCCTGCTACCGGACGAATTCAACCTGAGCGCCTATCATGACGCCCTGTTCAATTCGAGCTTACTGAAATGGTATGTGAACTCGATCGGCACCTCGCTGATCATCACGGCGGTGGTGCTGGTCGTGGGCATGATGTGCGCCTATGCCATCAGCCAGATGGAGTTTCCAGGTCGCCGCCTGCTTTACGGCGTCGTGCTGGGCAGCTTCATGGTTCCGGCGCAGGTGCTGGTCGTGCCGCAGTTCATCCTGATGAACGATCTTGGCCTGATCAACAAATGGGGAGGGATCATCCTACCGCAGCTGGTCGTGCCGGTGGTCATCATCGTCTACAAGCAGTTCTTCGACGCCGTCCCGAAAGAGATGAAAGAGGCGGTCGTGCTGGACGGGGGCAGCGATTACACGATGCTGTTCCGCGTCTATCTGCCGCTGAACTGGGGCATCACCACGGCGTTGGCGATCATCACCTTCATTTCGTCCTGGAACGCGTTCCTGTGGCCCTTCCTGGTCATCACGACCGAGAACATGATGACGATTCCGGTCGGGATCACGCAGGTGAACGATGCCTTCGGCGTCGCCTATGCCCGCGTGATGTCGGTCGCGCTGCTGGGGGCGGCCCCGGTCGCCATCGCCTATCTGCTGTTCCAGAAGCGCGTGACCGAGGCGGTGATGATCTCCTCGGGGGTCAAGGGCTGACCTGGCGCAGGTCGAAGACCGTCCTGCCCGAGGTGTCGAGCAGCGCGGTATCGACCAGCTCCGCCATCAACTGCCGGGCGCCCGCGGCATCGCGGGCCTCGATCCGCTCGAAGACGGCAGCATGTTCCTCGACCGGATTGCGGGTATGAGGATTGGGCATGTCGCGATAGCGGAAGGCGGTGGTAAAGGCCACCGCCGCGCAGATCCCCGCCTCAAGCGTCGCCAGAACCGGGTTGTGCGAACTGCGCAGGATCGCGCGGTGAAAGCTGGCATCCGCCTGGTGCCAGCTTGTCTCGGTCATGTCGCAGGTCCGCATCGCGTGGAGCGCGGTGCGGAAAGCGACAAGGTCGTCGTCGCTGCGCCGCGTCGCCGCCAGTGCCGCGGCCGAAGGTTCGACCATCGCGCGCAGTTCATAGATCGCGCCGATGAACCAGTCCGGCGGCGTTCCGGATTCAAAGAACCAGCGCACGACATCGGGGTCCAGCAGGGTCCAGCCTTCGCGTGGGGCAACGCGGGTGCCGCTGCGGGTGCGGCTGATCAGCATCCCCTTGGCCGCGACTTGACGCAGCGCCTCGCGATAGGCGCCGCGCGAGACGCCGGCCATTTCGCCGAACTCCATCTCTTTCGGGACGGGTTCGCCCACGGCAAGTTTCCCGGCGACGATCTGCCGTCCCAGCCAGTCCGCAATGGAGCCGTGGATGCGCCGCGAACTGTGCGTCGAAAAGACCGGGGCCGTGCCTGAATCATGATCCTTTTTCATCCCACAGTCATAGACGATCGGGGGACCAAGAGCAGCGGGAATATTGCGGGAATCCCTGCTTGCGCGCAGGTTTCGGCGACGGGTTGGCCACGCCTGTCAAGCATCCGGCGCGTCGCTGGCCATCATGTTCGCGGATAGCTGCCATTTTGGGCACTGCCCGACATTTGGTCACTTTGCACGATTGCGCCCGGCCCGCTGCGGGAGTAGCGGGTTTTGCCATCCGACAACAAAGCAAGAGACTCAGGAATGCCGACGCCGATGACCCATTTCCTGCGTGCGGTCGGCCCCGCCGTTCCCCACGCATCGCCCCGAGAGGCCGTCCGGGCCGGGTTCGGCGCAATCCTGGGTCTGCTCGCGGCCGGTTTGTTCCTGCTTGCACCCTCTGTCGACATCCGGTTGGGGCTTTACCTGATCGCGCCATTCGGGGCGACCTCGGTGCTGGTTTTCGCGGCACCGAACAGCCCGTTGGCGCAGCCATGGTCCGCGATCATGGGCAATGTCGTCGCCGCGTTCGTGGGAATCGCGACCTGCATGGTGATCGCCGATCCGGTGATCCGCGTCTCGGTCGCGGTGGGGCTGGCCATCACCGCGATGATCCTGATCCGGGCCCTGCATCCGCCGGGGGGCGCGGTGGCAATGACCGCCGCCCTCAGCCCCGAAGCAACGCTGAAGCTGGGCTGGTATTTCGCACTGGCACCTGTGGCCTGTGGCACGATCGCGCTGGTGCTGGTCGCAGTTGTCTATGCGCGCCTGACGGGGCGGCGTTATCCCTTTCGCCAGTTCGAGGAAAAGAACGCCCACGGCACCGGAGATCTGGATCCGATCAAGCGCATCGGGCTGAGCGAGGGTGAGCTGGTCACGATCCTTGAGCGTTACAACCAGACCATGAACCTTGGCGTCGCCGACCTTGCCCGCCTGATCGGGGCGGCAGAGATGGTCATGGCAAGCCATCACGGCGCAGGCTCTACCGCAGCGGATATCATGGCGCGCGACTTGGTCTCGGTCACCTCCGAGACGCCGCTTTTCGAAGTGGCCGACCTGTTCCGCCGCCACGGCTTCACCTCGCTGCCGGTTGTGCGGGGACAGGACGAATTCCTGGGGATCATCTTCCAGATCCACCTGATCCGCCGCGTTGGCGAAAGCTCGCCACGCCGTCCCGGTGGCTTCCGCACCGCGATGGCGCGGCTGACGGGGCGCAGTTCTCCCGCCCGCGCCTGGGAGATCATGGAAACCCGCATCCCGCGCGCGACCCCCCAGACCCCGATCGCAGCGTTGCTGCCCCTGATGGCCGAGGGTCATTGCGAGGCCGTCCCGGTCCTTGAAGATCATCGCATCGTCGGCATCGTGACCCGCACCGACATCATCGCGGCCCTGGCGCATCAAAGCGCGCAGGACCAGCAGGAACAGGTCGCGACGCAGCCTTAACGCCGGGTTTCCCACGCCCCGTTCCCATCAGGCGGCGCCGGGCGGCGCGGACACTGTCTAGGCTGGCGGGCGCCGGTCCCGTCGCAGGGCGCAGACAAAGCGGAACAGCACATAAACAGCGGACAGGACGTAAAGCGCCCCGCCGATGAACAAGATCCCAATGATACCCGCGAAAAGTTCTCGGTCATGGGCATAGGTGTCGGGGTGCAGCACCGCGGAATAGACGTTGAGCGAGACGAGATAGCCGATCCCGTAGCCCAGCAGCGCGCAGACCGGGACCAGCGCGACAAGGCCAAGGATCAGGACCAAAATCCGGGCGGGCAGGGACTGCATGATCAGAACAGGGTCAGCTGGTCGCGGGAAAACCGGTCGGAGCCCGCCTCGCAGCGATGCCAGGCCTTCAGGGCGTTCGGCTCGGCTTCGTGGCCAAGGCACCAGCCGCGTTCGTTCAGCGCGAGGCCATAGATCAGCATCGACTTGCAGGCGACGGCGATGCGGACATCGGGGCTGGGATTGTGCAGGCAAAGATCGCCCGCCTCGTCGTAAAGCTCCCGCAACTGGTCGTCACTCTCCATGGCTCCCTGGAAAAGCAGAGTTTGGGCGGCGGCGGGCGGGGCTGGGCCGAAAGTCGCGATAACGGCCAGACAAGCAGGTGCGAGCATGCGCATGGGCCTTCCTTTCTGCATCCAGGTAGGGCGCGCAGGTAGGATCATACCACGATCCGTCAGTCGACCAAACCTTCGGGACCGGGACCGGCGAAGCCCCGCCGGTCGGAGCGGAACTGGCGGGGTCCCGGCCTTCCTGCTATCGTCGGTGCGGAACCGCCCTCAGGGAGAGATGGTGGGATGAGGAAGATCGTCGCGATCACCTATGTCAGCCTTGACGGCGTGATGCAGGGCCCCGGGGGCCCGGACGAGGATCGCAGCGGCGGCTTTGCCCTTGGCGGCTGGACCGTTCCCTTTTGGGACGAGATGATGGGCGGCCTGCTGACAGGGCTGATCGAGGGGGCCTTCGATCTGCTGTTGGGGCGGCGCACCTATGACCTTTGGGCGGGCTATTGGCCGCAGAATGCCGACAACCGGATCGGCAGGAAATTTGACGCGGCGACGAAATACGTCATGACCCGCGGCGCGCCGGACCTTGGCTGGGTGCGCTCGCAGCGCATCGCGGGGGATGCGGCACAAGGCGTCGCGGACCTGAAGGCCGGGGCCGGGCCGGACCTGCATGTCTGGGGCAGCGGGGATGCGCTGCAAAGCCTGATCGCCACCGGGCTGGTCGATGAGTACCGGACATGGATCTTTCCGGTGCTGCTGGGCGACGGCAAGCGCCTGTTCCGGCCCGGCCTGCCCGCGACGTCACTGGCGTTGACCGGGTCGCAGGTGTCCACGACCGGTGTGCTGATCAATACCTATCGCCCGGACGGTCCCGCGCGGACAGGTGCCGTGACCTCGGCCGCTGACGATGGAAGTTGACGCTGTGGCAACCCATTGAGGCTTCGCTCTCAGATCTGCGACTTGCGCTCATTTATCATCACGCCTGCTCGCCCTTCGCGCGGGACGGCGACGAGCAATTGGTGTGGCCCACCAACAACTGGCCCATCCTTCGAACGACATTGCACGGGATCACGGTGAAACCCGCACGCTCGTATTCAAGATGCGCAGGGCTTGCGGGGCGGCTAGGCCCGCCGCCCCCGACCTTCGCCGCGCAGCAACCTCCATGCACGGCCGTCGATCGCAAGCAGCCCCAGCCCGATCAACACAAGGCCCGCATAGTGGTTCGGAGACAGCCGTTCGCCCAGCACCAGGCTGCCCAGCAGGATGGCGCTGGCGGGGATCATCAGGGTCACCAGAGAGGTGTTCAATTGGCCGATCGTGGACAGGCAGCGGAAATAGATCGCGTAGCCCAAGGCGGTCGAGAACAGCGCCAGCCCGATCAGCGCCGCAACAGTGATCGGCCCAGGTGCGGCCAGCGTCCAGGGCTGGTCGATGACCGCCGCCAGTGGGATCATCATCGCGGCCGAGGCGGTCAGCTGACCGAATGCGCCCGTGGCGGGGGCGATCCCCATCTGCCGGAAGCGCTGGCCGAAGAACCCGGCGAAGCCATAGGACAGCGCCGCGCCCAGACAGGCGAACATCGGCAGCACAGGAAAGCCCTTGTCCGACAGCGCATCCAGCCCGACCAGCACTGCCACCCCGGCAATCCCGAACAGGATGCCCAACAGGCGGTTCGCGGTCACCTCGGTCTCTGGGGCAAGCGCCTTGGTCACCAGGATGGCGAAGACCGGCGTCGTCGCGTTCAGGATCGAGGCAAGGCCGCTTGCAATCTGGGTCTGCCCCCAGAAGAGCAGGCTGAAGGGGATCACGTTGTTGATCAGCCCCATCCCGAAAAAGGCGCGCCAGACCGACCATGACCGCGGGATCTCGCGTCCGCTGGCTCGCAGCCAGGCAAACAGCACCAGCGCCGCCAGCGTGACCCGGACCAGCACGACGGTCAGCGGCGGCAGCTCTGCCAATGCCAGCTTGGACAGGAAGAACGAGCCGCCCCACAGCAGCGACAACAGGATCAGGAACGCCCAGTCGAGGGGCTTGATGGCAGGTTGCTGGGACATGTCGCCTCGGCTGCGTTGGAGGGGGCCGGCCGCGATCTTCGCGATGCCGGCGCTGCCCATATCTCTACCCGTCCCGCGCGGCGATGCCAGTATTTCCGTGAAGGTTACTCAACCCGCCTCGACCTCGATCGTCAGGTGGGACAGGTCGTGGATATGGGCAAGCCTATCGCGATAGGCCTGCAGGCTTTGCGGCGCGTCCGACCGGATCGAGACGATGGCGCCGTGATGGCCGGGGCCAAGCTGCCAGACATGCAGGTCGGTGATCCGGTCGCTGCCGGTTTCGATCGCGGCGCGGATTTCGTCGGGAAGATCCTCACCCTCGGGAAGATAGTCCATCAGCACCCGTCCGGTGTCGCGGATCAGGCCCACCGACCAGCGGGCGATGACCAGCCCGCCGACGATGCCCATCGCTGGGTCCATCCAGTTCAGGCCGTAAAGGCTGCCCATGACCAGCGCCGCGATGGCCAGGACCGAGGTCAACGCATCGGCCAGCACATGCAGATAGGCGGCCCGCAGGTTGTTGTCCCCGCCATGCTGGTCGTGATCGTGGTGATCGTGCCCGTGATGGTGGTGGTGATGATCGCCCCGCAGCAACCAGGCGCAAAGCAGGTTCACCGCCAGCCCCAGCACGGCAACGGAAATCGCCTGTGGGAAGCTGATGGCGACCGGGTTGTAAAGCCGGATCAGGCTTTCCCAGCCGATCAGCAGCGCGATCAGTGCCAGCACGACGGCGCTGGCAAAACCCGCAAGATCGCCCAGCTTGCCGGTGCCGAAGGTGAAGCGCGGGTTTCGGACATTGCGCCGCGCGAACAGATAGGCCATCGCCGCGATCAGCATGGCCGCCGCATGGGTCGACATGTGCCAGCCGTCTGCGACCAGCGCCATCGAGCCGAAGATGTTTCCGGCCACGATCTCGGCAACCATCATCGTGGCGGTGATGGCAATCACCAGCCAGGTCCTGCGCTCATTCCGTTCATGGCTGTCGCCCAGGAAGACATGGTCGTGAGGGGTGGAGAGGCGCGAGGTCAGGTCGGTCATTTCAGATAGGTCCTGATGACGTCGATCAGTTCAGCCGCGCCTTGGGCGCGGTCCGTATCGTCGTCCTTGTCGGGGTTCGAGATATGCTCGCGGATGTGATCCTCGATCAATTCGGCCGTGAGGCCCGAGACCGCGCCGCGGACCGAGGCGACAAGGTTCAGCACCTCGCCGCAGGGGGCCTCGGCTTCCAGAGACCGCTCGATCGCCTCGATCTGGCCCTTCAGGCGGCGCACGCGCGCAAGAAGCTTCGATTTCTGCTTGGTGGTATGAGACATGACATAGGGGGGTACCCTATCTTTCGCGCGACGTCAACCTGCGGCGCCCGTTCCCGTCGTCCGCAAGGGGTGCTAGCAGGGGCGCGCAAACGGGCAGGGGAAAGGGAACGCCATGCAGGCACTCGTCATCATCGACATGCAGCTTGAGATACAGCGCCGGATCGAGACCGGGCTGGATCACGTCAATCCCGGAACGCCCACCCGGATCGCAGCGCTAGCCGACGCCTTTCGCCACCGGGGTCTGCCGGTGCTGCATGTGCGACACGCGGATCAAAATCCCGCTTCGGCCTTTCACCCGGCCTCTGCGGGTCACGGTCCGATGCCCTGCGCCGAAGCGCAGGAAGGCGAGGCGGTGTTCGTAAAGTCGACCTCGTCGGCCTTCGCGTCGACCGATCTGGCCGACCACCTGCGCCGGGCGGGAATCCACCGGCTTGTGGTCGCAGGGGCGGTTGCCGGATTCTGTGTTAATTCCACGGTGCGGGCAGGGGCCGATCTGGGATTCGAGATGACCGTCCTGCGTGATGCTATTCTGGGATTCGGGCTGCCAGATGCCGGGCTTTCCGCCCGGACGGTTCTGGATGTCACGCTGGCACTACTGGAGGCAGATTTCGCGCGAGTGCTGCCGACGGCCGAGGTGCTGGCACGGATCGACGCCGATTCATTCGATTTAGCCGATTGATCGGACCAATATATTCAATTGGATTGATTTTCAGGGCGGGTGCTATCTGCACATCCACAGGGCAGCAAAATCCCAAGGATGGCAGATATGGCGACCAAGGCATATGCGGGTAGACCGGCACAGAGGGCGCAAACAGGCAGCACTGCAGGGCGCATCCTGCCGGGGTTGGGACTTGCGGCGCTAATCGCGGCGGCCGCCTTCGGCTTGCGCTCGGTCATCGGGATCGACGCACTCAGTCCCCTGATCCTGTCCATCCTGATCGGCATGGCCTTTCACAACCTGATCGGCACGCCAGCCATCGCCAAGCCCGGCGTGACCTTCTGCCTGCGCCGGGTGTTGCGGGCGGGGATCGTGCTTCTGGGCCTGCAACTGACGATTCAGCAGGTCGGCGCGGTCGGCGGAATCGGGCTGGCGGCGATCGCGGTGACACTGGTCTGCACCTTCCTGTTCACCACCTGGCTGGGCCGCGTGCTGGGGGTGGATCGCGGACTGACCCAATTGATCGCGGCGGGCAGCTCGATCTGCGGGGCATCGGCGGTGGTGGCGACGAACACCGTCACCCGAGCGCGGGACGAGGACGTGGCCTATGCCGTTGCTTGCGTTACCGTCTTCGGTTCGCTGTCGATGGTGCTGATGCCGTTGATCGGGCAGGTGCTGCATCTTGGGCCGCGCGCCTTCGGTCTGTGGACCGGCGCCTCGATCCATGAGGTCGCGCAGGTGATCGCGGCGGCCTATGCCCGCGGACAAGAGGCGGGAGAGTTCGGTACCATAGCCAAGCTGACCCGAGTGATGATGCTGGCGCCGATGGTGCTGGCGCTGGGGGCGGCTGCCGCCCGGCGCGCCCGTCACCAGGGCGGCACCGCCGGTCACGCCGCCCCGCCGATGCCGTGGTTCGTTCTGGGGTTCATTGTCATGGTGGCGCTGGCCAGCATCGGCTGGATGCCCGCTGCCACCGCGCCATATACGACGGCGATCACCCAGTTCCTGCTGGCCACCGCGCTGGCTGCGATGGGGCTTGAAACAGACATCCGCAAACTGGCAGCCGCGGGTCTTCGCCCGGCGCTTCTGGGTGCCGGAGCTTGGATTTTCGTTTCCATTTTCAGCCTGCTTCTGGTTCTCATGCTGGCATGACGCTGGATCAGCTTCGCATCTTTGCCGCCGTCGCCGAGCGTGAGCATGTCACGCAGGCGGCGGCCTTTCTGAACCTGACCCAAAGCGCGGTCAGCGCCGCCATTTCCGCGTTGGAAGAGCGCCATGCCGTCCGCCTGTTCGACCGCGTCGGGCGGCGCATCGTCCTGACCGATGCCGGGCGTTCCTTCCTGGTCGAAGCGCGGGCAATGCTGGGCCGGGCCGAGCAGGCCGAACGGCTGTTGGCGGATCTGGCCGGGCTGAAGCGCGGCACCCTGCGCCTTGCCGCCAGCCAGACCGTCGCGAATTACTGGCTGCCTCCGATCATGCACCGTTTCCACTGCACCTATCCAGGCTTCGAATTGCAGCTTTCCATCGGCAATACCGCCGAGGTCGCGCAGATGGTTCACGAAGCCAGCGCCGATCTGGGTTTTGTCGAAGGCGATATCGAGGATGCTTCGCTGTCGATCCATCCGCTGCCCGGCGACCAGTTGTCGCTTGTGGTCGCGCCGGGCCATCCTTGGGTCGCTCAGCCACCGGTCACGGCCCTAGACCTTGCCGCCAGTCCCTGGGTGCTGCGCGAGCCGGGATCGGGCACGCGCATGGTCAGCGAGGCAGTGCTGCTGGCGCATGGTCTGACCATCGGCGATATTCAGGTAGCGCTGGAGTTGCCTTCGAACGAATCCGTCCGTGCTGCGGTCGAGGCCGGCGCCGGGGCGACCCTGATCTCGGAACTGGTCGTCACGCCCTCGGTCGAAACCGGGCGGTTGGCGCGCATTGCCCTTGACCTCCCGCGCCGCGATTTTCACGTCCTGCACCACAAGGAGCGGCAATTGTCACTGGCCGAGCGCCGCTTTCTGGAAATGGCCGAAACGCCCGGCGACAAGCACGCAGGATCGGCCTCTGCTCAACATCGTTAGATTACATAAGTTTGGTTATCGATGTTATTGGCTGCTGCAAGGGGTGCCCAGGCGCCTCGCCAAAGAGACAGCCGCCTGCCTGAACTTTTGGCGACAGGGAAACAATCTTGCGCCATACCACCTTTGCGAATGTGTTTCCTTTTGCGATCAACCCCGGTTCGTGGTAGAAAAGCTCATTGTTCTATGGGATGGGTTTCCCCATGAGCGTCAAGATTCCATCCAAATTCACCTTTGGGATCGATGTTGACGGCGGCCTCGATCTCGATATTCCGACCAGCTACAGAATCGACATTCCCACGGATTTCACGATGCGGGTAAAAGAACTTGCCCCGATCGAGATCCGCCCGATCGACCTGTCGCTGCGCATCAAGGAGATTCCCGCGATCCGCGGACATCTTCCGCTGAACTACAAGGTAGGATTCAGGCTGTTCGGGCGCGAGATTGCCTGCGTGTCGCTTTGCGGCCAGGGGCAATTCATCACCGAACCCTATGTGCCCTATCCATGCGAGCCGCGGCCGCAGCGGCTGACCAGACCGGATCCGGTCGATCCGGTCCCCGTGGGCTAGGATCGTGCCATGGCCAAGCGCGCTGTCAGCACCCCTGTAGCCTCGCTGGAGTTCGTGGGACCGCCACGCCGCCTGATCGCGGTCGGGACCATCCCGCAGATTGGAGCCGGGGCCGAAGTTTCGGGCCCGGTCACGCGGTTCATGCCCGCGGACGGACCCCCGGCGCTGAGATTCAGCCCCGAGGGCCGGCGCGGCGCGGCGCGGCTGCGCCTGCGCCTTGATGCCCGAACGCCACCGGGCGCCTATGAAGGGGCGATCGGCGCGGACAAGGCGACCCTGCCCTTTGTTGCACGGGTGCTGCCGGAAACTCGCGTATCGCTGCTGGCGGGTGAGCTGGCGTTTTCCGGTCCGCAGGGGGCGACCCCAATGGCGACGCTGGCCCTTGCGAATGACGGCAATACCGAAATCACCTTGCCGCGCGCATTTGCGATCGGGCTTTTCGACGATGACGGCTTGGAAACGGCCTTTGCCGCCTCTTACGTCCGCCCGATCAAGGGGATCGACGCCTTTGTCGAGACCTTCCACGGCAAGCTGCGCGAGGCGCATAGCGGCATCCTGAAGCTTGCGGTGACGCGGGGCTATGGCCCCCATGCCCCCGGCACCTCATTCGCGGCCGATTTCGCGCTGGAGATCGGCCCAACGCTGCGACCCGGCCATCGCTACCACGGGGTCGCCAGCACCGAATTCGCCGACCTGCCCATTACCGTGACCGTCATCAACGGAGCTGTCAAATGACCTCCAAATGCAAACCAGACATGGATATCAGCGGGGTCGATTCCGCGCTTGGCGATCTGATCGCGGCGCAGCTGGGCCTTGGCCGCGAACTGATCAAGGCGTTGGTCGCGGGCGGCGCGCTGCTGGCGGACGGGGCCAAGGGACTGGGCCTGCCCAAGGGCGAGTGCTGCTGCGACATCCCCGAACCCTGCTGGATGCCGCGCGCCGTCGGCGAGGTGAAATGCCGCCTTGCCACCGGGGCCCAGGGTGAGGTCTGCCTGCATGTGACGAATGGCGATTTCCGCCCCCACAAATACGAAGTTCTTGCCGCAGGCGAGGATGCCGGCACGGTTCAGATAGACCCGCAGGATCGTTCGTTCACGCTGGGTCCGAAGGAGCGTCGGACGGTGTCGGTCCGGGTGGTTATGCCCAAGGACGACCGCAACCCGGACCGGCGGCAAAGCTGCTGCGAATGCGACGATCTGGACCTGCTGATCTGGGTCCGGGGTTGCGCGGATCATTACCTGCGCTGGATTGTATGCCGCGACGACAAGGCGACCAAGCCCTGCTGCCATTGCGTGTGCGTCAGCGACGATCCAAATTATGAACTGCACTGGTACGACCATTTCCATATCCTGCGGCCCTGCCCCTCGGAAGCTGGCAGGGTGGGAGGTTGAGATGGCCGACAGAAAGCTCAGCGAGACGATCCGCGGTGCCTCGGCGGTGAACCTGAAATACTCGGCCGAACTGCTGAACCTGGGGCGCGAATATGTCCGCGCCTTCACCTCTGCCCTGACCGAAGGGAACGGGGCACCCGAAGCCGAAACGCAGCGCCCCCCGCTGCTGCTGGCGGGCCGGACCGGAGAGACGGCGAACGCGGCCTTTGCCATCGGCAACCGCGGCGCGATGAAGGGCACGGTGACGGTTTCGGTCAGCGGCGATTTTGCCGATACCAAGGTCAGTGTCGAGCCAGAGCGGCTGGCCTTGGATAATGCCGCCGAAGAGATCATCGTGCGCATCCTGGCCCGGATCGGGCCCAAGACGGAAAGCGGCAAGGATTACATCGGCACCGTCCTGATCCCCGAGATGGATCACAGGTTGACGGATTTCGTGCTGCGCAAACTGCCAGACTGACGTGCCGGCTTTTGAGGTCTGCCGATGGAAGACGCGGACGAAGGCGGGCTGCGCGATCGCGACCTGTCGGACATCATCGAGGAGATGCTTTCGGGCGGTCGCAATCCGGTCGACAAGCTGACGCGGCTGCTGCGCGTCGCCTCGGATGTGCTGTCCAGTCCGCCACGGCAGGATGCCGCCCCCGAAGCGGCGACGGGCAAGGGCTTTCTTGAAACCCTTGCCCGTATCGTGACGCTGGCGCTGGACGATTCCGACATGCTGGCCCGGCACCTGTCCGCCTTTGCGGGCGACGCCGTCGCAATCCTGCAGCAGTCCGGTGATGCAGTCTTTGAACCCAGCCCCAAGGACCGCCGCTTTCGCGACCCGTTGTGGCGAGAAAGCCCTGTCCTGCGCGGGCTGATGCAGCTTTACTTTGCCTGGAACAGCCATGTGCAGGACTGGCTGGACGCGCAACCTATCGACGCGGCCGACCGCCTGCGCATCCAGTTCGTGCTGGACCAGATGAAGGCCGCCCTATCGCCCACCAACCTGCCGATCCACCCCTCGGCCATGAAGCGGGCCGAGTCGAGCGCGGGCCGCTCGGCAGTGCAGGGGCTGAAGAACTTCGCGTTGGATCTGCAGGCCAATCGCGGCATGCCACGCCAGATCCGCCCCGGTGCCTATCGCCTGGGTGAGACGCTGGCGATGACACCCGGCGCGGTGATCTTTCGCAACGAACAGCTTGAACTGATCCAGTATGCCCCACAGACCGACCGCGTCCATATGCGCCCGGTGCTGCTGATCCCGCCCCAGATCAACAAGTATTACGCCTTTGACCTGAAGCCGCAGAACAGCGTGCTGGGCTATCTTGTCTCGCAGGGGTTCCAGGTCTTCACGATCAGCTGGAAGAACCCCGGCCCGGAATCCGCGCTTTGGGGGATCGAGACCTATCTGACCGCGATCCTGCAGGCCATCGGGGCCATCCGCGTGGCGACCGGCGCGGACAAGGTCAACCTGATTTCGGCCTGCGCGGGTGGGCTGACGGCGATTTCGCTGCTGGGCCATCTGGCGCAGGTGAATGCACCGCTGGTCGCCAGCCATTCGTTGCTGGTCACGGCACTTTACCCCGGCAACGGCTCGATTCTTGAGGCGTTCACCACCGCCGGGAATTTGGAACTCGCCCGCCGCATTTCCGAGGCCGAGGGGACGATGGACGGGCTGGACCTGTCGCATCTGTTCGTCTGGCTGCGGCCCGAGGATCTGGTCTGGAGCTTCTGGGTCAACAACAACCTTCTGGGGCGACAGCCGCCGCCGTTGGATGTGCTGTATTGGGACAATGACCCGACACGGGTGCCGGCACGGCTGCATTCCGATTTCATCGACGTCTTCCTGTGGGATGTCTTCCGCACCCCCGGCCGCCAGATCCTGTTCGACCGCCCGATCGATTACGGTCTGGTGCGAGTGCCGACCTATTTCGTCGGCGGGCTTGAGGATTACCTGATGCCCTGGCGCGGCATCTATCGCGCGGTGGACGCCTTCGGCGGGCAGAACCGCTTCGTGTTGTCCACCAGCGGTCATGTGCAAAGCATCCTGCGCCCACCAAATCTGGCCAATACCGAGTATTTCGTGAACGATGACCATCCACCCGATCCGGACCGCTGGCTGCTTGAGGCAGAGCGCCGCCCCGGCACCTGGTGGGTGGACTGGACGGCATGGCTGCGTGGCCACGCAAGCGAGGAACGCCCCGCCCCCGCAACACTGGGCTCGGCCGAATTCCCGCCGCTTTGTCCCGCGCCGGGGCGTTATGTGCAGGAACGGATGCTGCCATAGGGCTGGAAGGCAGGCGAAGCCGGACCGTGGATAGCGTCAAGCGGGCTGCAATTCCTGCTACGATCCCGCGTGATAGTTCGGCTATCAATCAAAATGGTACATTACGATTCGAGAATTCCGGGTTTCGGGGCGGGAAAGGAAAGAAAGTCCAGGCAGGCCAGTAGTTGCGGAAAAAACGGGCACAGTTGATGTCAATGTCCCCAGCCCTGCTTTGCCTGTCGCAGAAGACGGCTTCTGTTACGCGGATCGGCCGGGGCGTTTCCGGCCAATCCTTCAGTCGGGTACAGTCCGGTCATGCAAGGCGGAGATAACGAGGGCTAATGTTCAAGGATGCAAGCAGGATTTCGTTTTTCGACGTCGGCAGGGACAGCGTCGCCGCGCTGCGCGATGGCGATCTGCACCCGCGATACGAAGATGCCGCCTGGCTTGGGGCCGTGGTTGCGACAAACAACCAGCAGCAAAGGCTTGGCCTTTACAAGTTCATCCGCAATTATCGGGACGAAAAAAGGGCGCGGAAATGCGTCGTCTTTCGGTCTTTTCCAATTATAGTCGAAAATTTCCGCTATGTCGGTAAAGTTCCGATGGTGAATGATCGCATCCTTCTGGCGGGCGCATCTGCATTGCGCGTCAGGATGAAGTTGGCCAAGAACCTTCCGGGAGAGGAGGTCGACAGGCGCATCATGGCAGAGACGGTATCGCGACATGCCGCCAATGACGCCGCCGCGACTAGCGAAATGGCCGAGATTGACCACGCCCTGCCCTTCGTGATCGAATGCCGAAACTTTTTCAATTTCTACCACTTCACGACGGAATCCCTGATCTATTTTCAGATGTATCGGGATTATGGGCTGACCGGTGAAATTCACCTGATCTCCAGCAGCGATGAGATCAAGGGCTTCATCGGCAGACTGATCAGTGATCTTTATCCGGATCTTGTGGAGCGAGTGAAATATGTCTCGGGCAGGGTCACGTTCAAGCGCGCGATCATTCCCTTCAACACCAATCATTTGTATCATCAGGCGACGCCAGAGGTCATCGAAGATATCGAGACCAAGGCCCGTTTCGCCAAGCTTGAACAGGATGGTGCGCTGCGCCCGCCCTCGATCGCAAATTACAAACGGATCTACAACAACAGCCGCGACGAATATATCGACAGGCACCGCCTGAATGCTTTGGCGCATTCCACACCGAAGCAACCGGGCGCGCGGCTTTACGTCTCGCGTCGGCCCGGCGCGGGCAAAGACCGCGAACTGAAGGGCGAAGACAGACTGGAAGAAATGCTTTCAAGGCATGATTTCAAGAAGATATATCTGGAAGACCTGTCCCCTCGCGAACAGATCGACCTGTGCCGGGATGCCGATATCTTCCTGTCGGCGCATGGCGCTGGCTTTGCCAACATGATGTATGCCCGGCCGGGCGCATGGTTTATCGAGTTGAGCCATCTGCAAACTGCGCGCCATCGTTTCGGTGATTTCAACATGCATGCGGCAGTCTCCGGCGCGCGCTATCTGCATTTCTTTGCCGATCACGCAACAAATGGCGCTGACGGGACGCCGAAGATGGAGGAAGCCGGCCATGCCGGGATTCACCTAACGAAATTTGCGCTGGATCGGCTTGAGGGGCTAGTATCCATCATCACCGATGTCCATGCCTATAAAGGCACGTTGATGCATATCAAAAATGCACTGCGGGAATCCCGCCCGGATATTGTGAAATCCTTTGTCGAGAAATGCCCCGCCTATCTTAAAGGTTGTGCAGAGATTTGCCTTGTCGCGGCTGAAGCCTGCATGATGCAGAACAAGCCCGAAAAGGCCATGCGCCACCTTTCCCGGGGGATAGATATTGCACCGTTCCGCGCCGATCTTTGGGACCGTTACCTTGAAATATCGCAGGCCACGAGTTCCGATGGCGCCGCCGCGCCAGAAGTCGGGATGAGGCATGCATTCCGCAATTTCCGCTGGATGCGCTCGGCCCAGGATGTCAGTGGCGCAACGCTGATCCAGGCTCCCGAGGGATATCGGAAGTAACCTTCCGCAACACCCTTCCGAAAGGTCACGATGGACATCCTGATCGACGATGACGGCTGCCGAGTCGAAATCGACCGGGCGGCCTTGCCAACGGCGGAGCGGATCGTCGTCACCTTTGCGGGCGTCGGGCGAGGTCGTATTCCGAAAGGAATTCCGGTTCCGCAATTCATCGGATCGGCATCGCGTTATGGCGCTGCCGTTTCCGTCATCGACAAAAACCGGACCTGGGGGAATGGCCTGAACGTTCCCGCGATCACTTCTGGTATTCTTGACCTGGCCGAAGGACGACCTGTCTTTACGCTGGGAACAAGCATGGGAGGATTTTTGGCAATCCTGTTCAGCACCCCCTTGCGCGCGGAGCGCACCGTTTCGGCCGGGGCACAGTATTCGGTTTGCCCAAGCGTGATGTCTTCTGAGCACCGCTGGGATTACTTCGCACGGCGCATTGGGGAATGGTGGTATCCCAGCCTGAACGGGTATTTCAACCTTGCGACCAAATACGTCACCCTGAACGGGAGTATCTGGCAGGAGCGTCGTCACTGGTCGCAATTCCCGCTGCAAGAAAATGCGCAGCATTACGTGATCGAGGGGATGGGCCATAACCTTGCCGCTCGCCTGAAGGATGCGGGCGCGTTGCCCGGCATCCTGGATCACGCCTTCCTTGCTGATTGGGGCAGCGACATGATCGACGCGGGCGTACTGGGCTTTCCAGCGCGCAGACTTGCGCCGAAAGGCCTGCATCCGGTGGGATAGCGGACCGGGGCGTTGTTACGTCCCGGCAACGGCCAGTCCAGCAACTCCGGTTCTTTGCGTTTCGGGCAACAGCGGCTCCAGCATCGCCAGATCCAGCTCTCGGCTGCGCAGCTTGCGCCGCAGCCAGCGCGTCATCGTGGCGATGGCCGGAACATCTGCACGACCAGGGCCAGAGGCAGGGACCAAGGCTGCCAGCAGCGCATCATAGATTTCCTGCGACTGCTTCTTGCGGGCCGTCGTCACCGCCTGCAACCGCTCGCGTGAGGATCGCATCCGTCGGTTGAAAACCGCAGCATTGCCGCTGTCGGGCCACAAGCGCAGGCTGTTTGCCCGCACCCTTTCGCGCAGTACCTGCACCAGCATGTCGGCGGCGGCGACCTCTTTCTCGACCCGGGTGCGGCAGGCGGGGATCGGCAAGTCGGTAAATTTGCGGCTGGTCCAAAGACGGAACTTCAGCGCGTTCATCTTGTGGTTCAGCCCGCCGCTTTGGGACCGCAGCACTAGATCGATCGGGGCGGTTTCCATCGTCAGCTCGCCCGCCGCGATACCGTCCCGGATGATCCGATCCGCCAGCGGGTTGCGGGTGACCACGACGCTGGTCCCCATCCCGTCGCGGTTGTATTCGGGGATCCAAGCATCCCCCAGCGAGATGTCGGCCAGTTCGGTCAGCACATCAGTGCAGAAATCGCAGGCCTTGTTCTTGAACAAACCCGATCCCCACATGTCGCCCAGCCGCCGCATGCGGATCCGTCGCGTCCGCAGGGTCTGGTCGCTGGCCGAAAAGAAATAGTCGTTGGCCTCTCCTTCGGGATTCTTCACGCGGTATTGCGCATCGGTATAGCTGCCCTGGATCCCGGCGCTTTGCGCCAGGAAGTCGGTATAGTGGCGGCTTTTCAGGCCACCGCAGATGATCCCGACCAGAAAGCGAATCCGTTCGCGCAGTTCGGGGTGGTAATGCTGCTTCAGGCGGATCGCCTTGACGAAGCAGGCGACGCCCGACACTGCCACGCGGCCCGGAGTCTGCTGGATGATCGAGAACAACTCGTCCATCGTGACCGGGAAGTAGCGGGTTTTCGAGATCGACAGGATGGCCTTTTCGTCGCGAAAGACGGCATAACGATAGCCGCCTTCGGCATCACCCTGCACCACGTAAAGGTAATCGACCTCGGCCCGGCGCAACAATTGCTGAAACACATAGGTTGCGACCCCGCCCGAGGACGAGGAGGGCCGGAACGCGTTGCTATGCCCGATATAGCTGTTCTCGAAATGCCCTCCGCGCTGATGGATGTTGGGGGCACGGCCGTGAAAGATCCGGCCCAAGGCATCCTCATCCCTGACCTCAGGCTCGGGCGTCGGGTTGAAGGGACAGACACGGACCGCTTCGGCCGGGATCTGCTTTCCGGTAGGGCGCGGCGACCAGAACCCTTCCTTGTCCCAGGCCATGGCCAGACTGCCCTGCGATTCAGACACGCAGACCCCGCAGCCCGTGCACATCACCTTCAGGGGATTGGCGCTGGCGATGCGGGCCTGTGGGCGCGCGGGCACTGGCTTGCGGGCCGAGGGTGGCACGTCGGTCGGCACGGTTTCCGGCCGCGCTTTGGGTGGCTTCGGCGCGGGCGTGTCGGCCAGGGCCAGTGCATCGCGCAGAAACCCGATCGAGCTTTCGCGCAGCTCGTCCAACCGTCGGTTGACCGACAGCCAGTCGATCGGCTTGAGAAGCGCAGCGCTATCTGCGGCGGCGGCATCGACGATCAGCCGGTCCTGCAAGCCAACTGCGCGCAGGATCGAGGTGAAGCGCGCCATGCCCCGGTTGGGATTGGCAAAAGCGATGAAGGGTTTGTTGAAGATGATCGAGAATGCTACCCCGTGGAAGGAATCCGTAACCACGAAATCGGCCTGATAAAACCCCATCAGCCACGCTTCGACCGACTTGTCGCCTCCGCCGGTGGCGGGCTTGACATCCATTGCCAGTCGTTTGGCGATATCCCCGACCAGCCGCGATTTTTCCGGGTTGGGATCAAGGATATAGCTGGTGATCCTGCGGCCCGCCGCAGGGTCCAGCCTGTCGGCGAACAGGCTGCGGTAGCGTTCGGGCGGCAGCAACAAGGTCGGGTCCAGGACATGGCGCGCCTCGACCCCCAGATTGTCCCGGCAAAGCGCCACCGCGCTGTCTTCGCGGACCGAGACGGCATCGAACAGGGCAAGGCGGCGCGCGGCATCGCGGGTTTGCGTCTCGTCATATTCCCAGCTGTCCGCCCCGAACGAGGCGGCATAGCTGATCCGCCGTATGTCTCGGCGTTCGGGGTCCAGATAGCCGTGAAAGAAGTCGGCCAGAATACCCCGCGCATATTTCGGTCGCCAGACCTGGTCGCTGCCCGCAATGACCGCGTCCAGCCCATAATCCCCCAGCCGGGCGCGAAGCTCGGCCGAGTTGCGGAAAGTCCGGGTGATTGGCAGGACGTGGCGTTCGATGAATGCGCTGTTCTGGCACTCCGTCTCGATCTCGATCCGGTTGGTGATCGCCGGGACTTCCGCGTCCTTGGGAGACTTGGCCGGACCCTGCGCGGCATAGCGGCGGTTGATCAGGACAGGGTCGCAATCCAGGTCGCGCAGCACCTGCATCAACGCAAGAGCCTGCAGGTTGCCGCCGTAATTCTTGCTGAGTGGCAGTGTCAGGATGCCGACCTTGCGTCGGTGCTTGGGTTCGGGGAGCGCCTCTGGCTGCACCTGCTTCGCCCCGCCCGTCGCGCGGAAGGCGTCGATCTGCCCGGTCAGCTTTCCCGCCCTGTCCACCAGTGCCGCGATGGCATCGTTCCGGTCCGCGCCGGTGGTCAGGACCAGCTTCCTGCTGTCGTCACCGGTCACCGAAAACGCCATCTGCGGATTGCCCCGCCGCACCAGCGCGACTGACAGCCCGCCTGCGTCGGGAAGGGTCAGGTCAAAGCCGAAGCCGATCCGGCGATAGGCGAAATCCACCACCAGGCAGCGTTTCTGAAAAACCCAGATCCGCTTCAGGTGCTGGCCCAGATCAGTGCTTGCCAGCGCCTCGATGACCGCAGCGGTCAGTTCTTCGGCCTTTTCAGGGCTTATCTTCGCATCGCTCATCTGCTGTCCTTGCTGGCTGGGGCCGCGACCTAGCGCGTCCCGGTCATTCTGTGCTGGGGTGCTTCGAGAGGGGCCGAGGCGCGGCCAAGCACCTCGCCAACGATCGCGATCACACGGTCGGTCGCATTCCGCCCGACCCGGATCCCGCGATGCCCGTCCGACATCGCGGGCACTCGCGCATCTGCATCGACCCCCTCGATATCGGCAAAGACCGTGTCATAGTTGCAGCGCGACACATGCGCGCATTTCAGGAAATCGCCCCAGCGGTGCAGTTGTGTCTGCCGGGTGCCGATCTCGATCACGGTCGCGCCGGGCCGGGCATAAATCATATTGGCCAGCCCCGCGCCATGCGGCGCGATCACGATGTCGGCGCCATTCATCGCAGCGACCTGCTCCAGCGGCGAAAGATGCTCGAACGCGACCTGTTCAAAGCCAAGCGCCGCCAGTTCCTCAAGCAGGGGCTTATGACCCTCGATCCCGCGGACGCGGGCGCCCTGCCCTTCGTCCCGGCCCATCCAGATCAGCCGTGGGGTGGAGGAGTGCCCTGCGCGTGGAAGCTGTGCCAGCGCGGCTTCTCGCAGCAGGCGCAGGCTGCTGTCATAGGTGAATTTCGCCGCCTGCTTGAAGCGGGAGGGGTCGCGCAGCACCGGGGGCCAGCGCGGATCGACCCCCGCCAGCACCGCATCGATCATGGGGTCGCGCACCGCGTAAAGCAGATGCTGGTGACTATAGACCGAACGGACCCGGTCATAATCCCCGGCCGCGCGCTCGAACGTGATGCGGTCGGCCAGGCTGGGAAAGATGGTGGCCACAAAGCGGCGGATAAAGCTTTTCACCTTGCCGCTGGGCAGGTGGATTCTGATCGGCGCGGTTGAGCCATCGTTCAGGAAATGCGCCAGCGAGCCCAGAGTCTCGGTCGAGAAATGATAATAGTTGAAGCCGTTCTTCAGTTCGATCGCGACGCCCAGTTTCGCGGCCTCGGCCGCGTCATGGGTGCCGATCCGCGCCGGGCCCTTGGCGCGGGTGCGGCGAATGGCGCGGTTCAACCGCTCCAGCCGCCAGCGTTCGTCATTGGCGGTAGCGAATTGCGTCCTGACGCGGCTGCCCGAGGCACCGTTCAACCAGAAGCGGTTGGCAAGCTGCACCATGCCCCGTTCGAAGCGCGCGTTTTCAAGGACCACCGGAGCCGACAGGATCTCAAGCACGTTTTCGGTCATCATCCGGCCTTGGCGGACCAGCATCGCGTGCTGTCGCGCGCAAAGCGCGGGATCGTCGCTGCCCGCGAACAGGCGCACGGCGGCGGCCTTGGCGGGCCGGATGATCCAGTCAGGGGGGTCGCCGACATAGGACAGGCCGGGATGCACTGCCGGCATGTGCAGAATGTCCATGGGGGGACGTCGGAAATCAAAGGTCATGAAACGTCCAGACTGACTAAACTACTGACGAGGTTCCGGGCGACGACCCTGGGGTCAACGCGGCACCCGGCCCTGCCTGCGCAGAATAATCAGAATGCGACTGATTCGCTCACGTTTATGTGATTATTGCTTTACAAAAAGGCTTCCCGCGAATTTTCGGGCAATCCACGGGGAAATGCGCGGCGACCGGAGCCACCGCGCGGTCGGAAAGCTGCGTCAGCCCCTGAGTTTCATCCCGTGTTCGCGCGCGCAGTGCCGGGCTATGTCGGCATGGGTCGCGATCCAGCAATCGCCTTTGTCCGCGATCCGCCGCAGCAATTCCTCAAGGATGAAGATGCGCGAGCGATAGCCGGTGACATGGGGATGCATGGTCAAAAGGAACAGCCCGCCTTCTGCATAGGCGCCCTCGAATTCACGCAGGAAGATGTCGAGGACGGCGGTCGGAGGCGTATAGGGCCGCTGGCCGCCGAAGCGGTTCATCATGAAATAGGGGGCGTCGTCGCGGATCCATTCCACCGGCAGTTCCACGATGCCGGTCGGGCGACCGCTGCTGACAATCTCATAGGGGTCGTCATCGGCGAAAAGCGAGCTGTCATAGACCAAGTCCAGCTCTTCGGCGATTGCCAGCGTCGCCGGGCTGTAATCCCAGGACGGCGTGCGCATCCCGACCGGGCGGGTTCCGGTGATCCGCTCAAGCGTGTCTGCCGCACGCAGCATCAGCTCGCGCTCGCGTTCGGGCGGAACCTGGGTGTTTACCTCGTGAATCCAGCCATGCAGCGCGACCTCATGCCCGTCGCCCACCAGCGATTTCTGTTCGTCCGGGTAAAGTTCGGCCGCGACGCCAGGCACGAAGAAGCTGGCTTTCGCGCCGAAGCGGTCCAGCACCTCGCGGATGCGGGGGATCCCGCGACGGTTGCCATATTGCCCCCAGGACAGGCGCCCGATGGACTTGCCGCCGTCACGCAGCTCGTTCGTCTCGTGGTCGCTGTCAAAGCTCAACGCGACCGCGCAGCGTGCCCCACCCGGCCAGCTCGCCGGTTTCAGCGAGCGTCCGGCGCGGACGAAATCCACCAGGCCACGCCAGGTCGGTTCGTCCCAGCTATGGGGCGGGGTTTCGGGCGCAATGCTCATCGGGTTCTCCATCGGCAGAAAGGGAAGCCGGACCGGAAATTCCGGTCCGGGCTGGCAGATGCGCGTGGTGCCCTGCGCGTCCCCGTTTGCGGGGGCGCAGGGTTCGGGCGATCATTTCGCGGGGTGAACGTCCATGGCGACGGTGTCTTCGTCCGCGCGCGGTTCATAGCTGACCTTGTCGGCCTTCATTCCCCAGGCCGAGACATTGATCGCCAGCGGCAGGTCTGGGCGGTCGGTCGCGACCAGCAGGTTCGCCTCTTCCAGCAGGGACTTGCGCTTGGCCTCGTCCATCTCGGCCGCGGCGGCCTCGATCAGCTGGTCCATCTTGGGATTGGCATAGCCGCGCACGTTGAAAGCGCCGAGCCCCTTGTCGGGGTCGTTGCTGTGCATCAGCGAGGACAGGGTATAGTTCGCCTCGCCCGTCAGCGTGGCCCACGACGCCATATAAAGCGAATATTCGCCGCGCGTCTTGGCCGGGTTGAAGACGGTGGCGGGCACGCCCTGCACGTCCACGGTCACGTCGATCGCGGCCAGCATCTGCGCGATGGTCGGGCCAAGCTCGGTCGGCATCCGGTCGTTGGCATAGGCCAGCGTGACCTTGAACCCTTCGGGATAGCCGGCATCGGCCATCAGCTGGCGAGCCTTGTCGACATCGAATGTGGGCGCGGGGATCTGGTCGTTATAGCCGAAAATATTCGGCGTCACGAGCTGGGTAGCGACCTCTCCCATGCCTTCCAGCGCGAATTCGACGATCGTCTCGCGGTCCAGCGCCAGATCGAAGGCCTCACGGACGCGCGCGTCGGCAAAGGGGTTCTTTTCAAGCTTCTTGCCCGCATTGTCCCAGACCTGCGGCGAGTTCTCGCGGAAGTCGAATTCCAGATAGGGGATGAAGACCGAAGGGGCCTTCTCGACCTTCAGGGCGCTGTCCTGTTCGACGCTGGCAAGATCGGTCGCCGGGATCTTCGAGATCAAGTCGACCTGACCTGCCTTCAGCTGCGCGACGCGGGCGGCATCGTTCGGGATCTCCTTGCGGGTGACGTGGTCCCAAGGCTGTGCCCCACCCCAGTAGCCGTCGAACTTCTCAAGCACCAGATCCTGCGTCGGCGCCCAGCTGACGAACTTGTAGGGGCCGGTTCCGATGGTGGCCTTGCCCGAGTTGAACCCCTCGGCCGAGGTCTCCTTGGTCGAGTAATCGGCGGCCGCGGTGTGGGACACGATGAACAGACGGATCAGGTCGTTGGGCAGCGTCGGCGCCGGACCCTTGGTCTTGATGCGGATGGTACGGGGGTCGACGATCTCGACCCCGGCCACACGACGGACATAGATCGTGGTCGGGTTCGGCCCGGTCACGTTCGGGATGCGCTCGATCGAGAATTTCACGTCCTCGGCGGTGAAATCGGATCCGTCATGGAATTTCACGCCTTCGCGCAGCTTGAATTCCCAGGTCGTGTCGTCGATCGGCTTCCATTCGGTCGCCAGCGACGGTTCGATCTGCAGGTTGTTGCCCGATTTCAGCAGGGTGTCGAAGACCTGCTTGGTCGCCTCGGCATTGGCCGAGGTGGCGGTGAAATGCGGGTCCATCGAGGCCGGGCCGGATTTGGTGGCGATCACCAGATCGGCGGCCATCGCCGAATAGGGCAAGGCAAACGCGCTCATCAGCAGCGCGGCGCGAAGCATGGGCTTCAGGTTCATCGGTTCCCTCTTGGGTTGTGGTTGTATCGCCGGCTTTGCACCGGTCTGTTCTGGCATCGGGCTGTCATGGCTCATCCTCGGCCGGTTCGTTGCCAAGCGACTGGGGCCAGTCCCCCGAAGCCGCGACCAGCTTGGTCAGAATTTCGGACAGGCAGAGCCTTTCGGCGGGGCTGAGCCGTTCCAGCATCAGCCGTTCATGCCCCAGCATCTCGGCCTTGACCGCCTCGACCCCTGCCCTGCCCTCGTCGGTCAGGTGCAGGGTGACGCGGCGCTGATCCTCGGCATCGCCTTCGCGGTCGATCATGCCAAGGCGGTAGACCTTGTTTGCGGCGCGGCTCAGCGTGTTCTTGGGAAAACCCGAGGAGCGCACCAGATCGGTCAACGTCGAGGGTCCGCCCAGATATAGCGACCACAGCACCACGAAATCCGGCCTGAGCAGCCCCAGCCGTCCCTGGATGAAGCCATAGACGGGGCTGTTGAAATGCAGCGCAAGATAATTCAGCCGATACGAGAACCAGCACGGATTTTCCCAAAGACGGGTACGAAGCGGGCTGTCATCGGCAATGCCTTCGGCCGTGATGGGCATGTCCCGGCCCGCCCTTCCTTCAAAAAGCGACTGCCTTATCTCGTCATCCATGAGAATGCCCATGATTGCGTCACAAGTTCCGTTTGGGACGTTATTGGCAACAAATACCTTGCGTCAATGATAATATTTGTTCCTTATGGAACCAAAAATACGGCGATTCACCGACCCTGGCCACCTTGCCCGGTGCCGTCCGGGGCGGCCCGCCAAAGCAGGAACGGGACCGGAAGAATGCGAATTCAGGACATGAACTGGGGCCAGGTCGAAGCGCGCGTGACCCAAGACGACCGTTGCGTGCTGCCCATCGGCTCGGTCGAGCAGCACGCCTATCTAAGCCTTGCGACCGACATGATCCTGGCCGAGCGCATCTCGGTTGAGGCGGCCGAGCCCACGGGCGTGCCCGTCTTTCCCTGCCTGCCCTATGGCATGGCCTCCAGCTTTGCGGCCTATCCGGGGACGATTTCGCTGAAGCTGCGCACCTATCTGGCGGTGATCGAGGACATGCTGGACAGCCTCCACCGGGGCGGGTTCCGCCGCATCCTGATCGTGAACGGGCATGGCGGCAATTCGCCCGTCAACCCGCTGATCAGCGAATGGCTGAACGCCCATCCCGACGCCTCGGTGAAACTGCACGACTGGTGGCGGGCGCCACGGACCTGGGCGAAAGTGATGGAAACCGACCCCGCCGCATCCCATGCAAGCTGGATGGAGAACTTCCCCTGGACCCGGCTGGACGGCGCGCCGGTTCCGAATTTCAGCAAGGACCGCATCAACTTCGCGGCCGTCGCCCGCGTGGATGCGCAGCGCAAGCGCCAACGCATCGCCGAGGGCAACTATCACGGCGTCTTCCAGCGCCCGGACGCGGACATGCTTGCGATCTGGCAGGTCGGCGTCGAGGAAACCCGGCACGAGATCGAACACGGCTGGCACTGACGGCGGGGGCAGGCATGGCATCCTTCATCTTCCGACGGTTCGCGCAGGCGCTGATCGTCCTTCTGGTCATGTCGGTGCTGGTCTTCGCGGGCGTCTATGTGATCGGAAACCCGGTCGACGTGCTGATCTCACCCGACGCGACGCAGGCGATCCGGCAGCAGGTGATCCAGCAGTATGGTTTCGACCTGCCGATCTGGCAGCAATACCTGCATTTCCTGCAACGCCTGCTGACCGGAGATCTGGGCAGCTCCTTCGTCTTCAACATGCCGGTCGGCACGCTGATCGCGCAAAAGCTGCCCGCGACGCTGGAACTGACCCTGATCGCGGTGCTTTTCGCCTCGGCCGTGGGTATCCCGCTGGGGGTCTATGCCGGGTATCGTCCCGACAGCCTCGTCTCGCGCGTGATCATGGCGGTGTCGGTGCTGGGATTCTCGGTCCCGACCTTCTGGATCGGGCTGATGCTGATCATGGTCTTTGCCGTGCAGTTCGGCATCCTGCCCGCAGGCGGTCGCGGCGAGACACGGGATCTGTTCGGCGTCCCCTTCTCTTTCCTGACGCTCGACGGCTGGACGCATCTGATCCTGCCGGCGCTGAACCTGTCGCTCTTCAAGCTGTCGATGATGTGCCGTCTTGCGGCTGCGGGCACGCGCGAGGTGATGCTGACCGACACGATCAAATTCGCCCGCGCCGCGGGCATCCCGGAGCGTGTGATCCTGCGTCGCCATGTGCTGAAGCTGATCTCGATCCCGCTGGTCACGGTATTCGGGCTTGAGCTGGGCTCGACGCTGGCCTTTGCCCTTGTGACCGAGACGATCTTCAGCTGGCCCGGCCTTGGCAAGCTGATCGTCGATTCCATCACCTCGCTCGACCGGCCGGTGATGGTGGCTTACCTCATGCTGGTCTCGGCGCTCTTCGTGGTCATCAATCTGTGCGTGGACCTCGCCTATGCGGCGCTTGATCCCCGCCTGCGTCACGGAGGACGCTGAGATGTCGGTCGCATCATCCGCGGGTTCGGTCTCTCCCCTCGCGCAGTTCTGGCGCGAATTTCGCCGCAACAAGGTCGCCGTGGTGGCGCTGGTCGTGGTGGCGTTGATCGTCTTCGTCGCGATCTTTGCGCCGCTGATCGTGCCGCAGGACCCCTATGACCTGAAATCTCTGGTGCTGCGCGATGCGCGCCGCCCGCCCGGCTATGTCGGGCGCGACGGGATGCTGCACCTGCTTGGCACCGACAGTCAGGGCCGCGACCTTCTGTCCGCCATCGTCTATGGGCTGCGGATCAGCCTGCAAATGGGCCTGATGGCCGGTGCCATCGCCTTCGCCATCGGTGCGGTGGTCGGCTGCTCTGCCGCCTATGTCGGGGGCCGGATCGAGGCGCTGGTGATGCGTATCGTCGACATCCAGCTGTCCTTTCCCGCGATCCTGTTGGCCTTTGTCGTGGCTGCGATCCTTGGCCAAGGGAAAGAGCAACTGATCCTAGCGCTGGTCTTTGCCCAATACGCCTATTTCGTGCGCACCGCCCATGGTGCCGCCGCGGCCGAGCGGCAGAAGGATTATGTGCAGGCCGCGCTGTCCGTGCCGATGGGCGGCTGGTTTGTCATCACCCGCCATATCCTGCCCAATGCCCTGCCGCCCCTGATCGTGGTCGCGACGGTTCAGGTCGCCTCGGCCATCTCGCTTGAGGCGACGCTCTCCTTCCTCGGCGTCGGATTGCCCGCGACCGAACCCTCGCTGGGGATGCTGATCGCGAACGGCTTCCAATACCTGATGTCCGGCCGCTACTGGATCGCGATCTATCCTGGGGTGGCACTGATCATCCTGATCATGGGGATCAACCTTGTCGGCGACCAGATCCGTGACCAGCTGAACCCGAGGCTGCGCAAATGACAGACCTGCTTGAGGTGCGTGACCTGCGCACATGGTTCCACACCGACCGGGGTATAGTGAAATCGGTCGACGGCATCTCGTTTTCGCTGAAGCGGGGCGAGGTCATGGGGCTGGTCGGCGAATCCGGCTCGGGCAAATCGATCACCGGGTTTTCGCTGATCGGCCTGATCGACAGGCCCGGCAGAATCGAGCAAGGCAGTTCGATCCGCTTTGGCGGGCGCGAACTGGTCGGACTGGACGAACGCGAACTGCGCGGCATCCGGGGCAAGGACATCTCGATGGTGTTCCAGGACCCGATGATGACGCTGAACCCCGTGGTCCGGATCATCGACCAGATCGGCATGGCGATCCGCGCGCATGAGGCGGCCTCGGATGCCGAGGTCCGCCGCCGCGCCGTCGAGGCCTTGGCGCGCGTCCGCATTGTCGATCCCGAACAAAAGGTCGACCAATACCCGCATGAATTCTCGGGCGGCATGCGCCAGCGGGTCGCCATTGCCATCGCGCTACTGCACCGGCCGCGACTGGTGATCGCGGATGAGCCGACGACCGCGCTTGATGTCTCGGTGCAGGCCGAGATTCTGAAGGTGGTCAAGGCGCTGGTGGCCGAAATGGGCACCTCGCTGATCTGGATCAGCCACGATCTTGCGACAGTGTCATCGATCGCGGACCGGATCACGGTCATGCGGCGCGGCCAGATCGTCGAGGCAGGACCCGTCCGCACGGTGCTGGACGCGCCCGCCCATCCCTATACGCAGGCGCTGCTTGATGCCCTGCCGTCGCGCTCGAAGCCGGGGGAGTTGCTGGCCTCTGGCGCGACCGAGGCGGCGGGCCAGCTTGATCCGTCGATGCTGCGCGTCGCTGCCATCGGCGCGCCTGCCGATCCGGGCTTCGTCACTGCGCGGGGCGTCGACAAGCTGTTCCAGCGCACGGCGGGCAATCTGCGGCGGCTGGCGATGCGGCTGGGTCTGGCGGGCGCCCCCCCGCAGGTCCACGCAGTCAAGTCGGCTTCGCTGACGATCGCGCGGGGCGAGATCCTTGGCCTCGTCGGAGAATCCGGCTCTGGCAAGTCGACGCTGGGACGGATCCTGTGCGGCATCACCCCGCCCACCGCTGGTACCGTCCTGGTCGGCGGCGAACCTGTGATGAAGGGAGAGCGCAAGCATGGCACAAGGGTCCAGATGATCTTTCAGGATCCCTTCGCCTCGCTTGATCCGCGGCGGACGATCTTTCAATCCGTGGCCGAGGGGCCGGTTGCCCATGGCCTTTGCACCCGTGCCGAGGCGCGCCCCTATGTTGAGCGCTGGCTGCGCGCCGTGGCCTTCGACCCGGCGCTGGCAAACCGCTATCCGCACCAGTTCTCGGGCGGGCAGCGCCAGCGGATCGCGATCGCCCGCGCGCTGGCCATGCAGCCCGAGATGCTGGTCTGCGACGAACCGGTCGCCTCGCTGGACGTGTCGATCCAGGCGCAGGTCATCAACCTGCTGATGGAGCTGCGTCGGCACCTGAACCTGACGCTACTGTTCATCAGCCACGACCTGTCGGTGGTCCATCACCTGTGCGACCGGGTCGTGGTGATGCGGCATGGCGAATTCGTCGAGACCGGCACCGCCGCCCGCATCTTCCATGCGCCGGAACAACCCTATACGCGGATGCTGCTGGAGGCGATTCCACGGCTGGAATCCTGAAGGCAGACGGGTCGGACAAGGAAAGGGACTGCATGGCACGGGCGCGCGAATTCGGACTTGAAGCGGGGATCATGTCCCCCGGTGCAGGCAACGCGATCACCGACGTGCCGGGCGTCCGAGTGGGCCACACCACCCTGCGCCGCGGCACGGTCAATACCGGCGTCACCGCGATCGTGCCGCAGCCGGGGAACCTGTTCCTGGACAAGCTGACAGCGGCGGTCGAGGTCATCAACGGCTTTGGCAAAAGCGCGGGGCTGGTGCAGGTGGCGGAACTCGGCACGCTGGAAACCCCGATCCTGCTGACCAACACCTTCGGCGTCGGTACCTGCGTCAATGCGCTGATCCGCCGCGCCATCGCCGAGACGCCCGCCATCGGGCGCGAGACCTCGACCGTGAACGCCGTGGCCTGCGAATGCAATGACGGCCCGCTGTCCGACATCCAGGCCCTTGCCGTGACCGAGGCAGACGCGCTGGCGGCGCTGGATGCGGCAGGGGTCGACGTGGCCGAAGGCTCGGTCGGGGCCGGGACCGGCATGTCCTGCTTCGGCTTCAAGGGCGGGATCGGCACCGCCTCGCGCCGCATCGCCATTGCCGGGCGGGATTGCCATCTTGGCGCGCTGGTGCTGGCGAATTTCGGGCGGGCGGGCGATCTGGTGCTGCCCGACGGACGCCGGCCCGATCCCCGCATTGCTCCGCAGCCGGAAAAGGGTTCGATCATCGTGATCCTGGCGACGGACGCACCGGTCGATCAACGCCAGTTGCAACGGATTTGCCGCCGCGCGGGCGCGGGCATCGCCCGGCTTGGCGCGTTTTGGGGGCATGGCAGCGGCGACATCGTGCTGGGCTTCACCACCGCAAACCGTGTGCCGCATTTCCCTCAAGGCGACACGACCCCGCTTGTGCGCCTGTCCGACAGCCGCATCGACGACCTGTTCCGCGCCGCCTGCGAAAGCACCGAGGAAGCGATCCTGAACGCGCTTTGCACCGCGACCGAGGTCACAGGCCCCGGCGGGCTGACGCGTCCGCAGCTTTCGGACTGGCTGCGCGGGCACTGAACGCCTGCGCCGGGCTGGACCACAAGGCCCGCCCGGCGCGCTTTTGCGTTCAGTGCTGGCCGGCCGCAACCAGCGGGACCTCGTTTCCGGCGGCATCGAACAGCTTGCCATCCAGGAAGTAGTCCCCGTCCTCAAGCTGGGCGATATCGGCATAGCGCAGCGTTCGCTCGGACGCCGCGCCAAAGACCGACGGCTCGGTCGGCGTGCCGGCCCGCAGGTGGTTGAACAGCACGTTCAGCACGATCGCCATCAGCGCGGACGAGCTGATGCCCGAATGGAATATGGTCTGCACCCAAGCCGGGAACTGATCGTAGAAGCCCGGCAGGACGATCGGGATCGTTCCGAAGCCGATCGAAGTCGCAACGATGATCAGGTTCATGTTCCCGGCATAATCGACCCGCGCGAGGGTGCGGATGCCGCTGGCAGTGACGGTGCCGAACAGCACGATCCCCGCACCACCAAGAACCGGGCTGGGAATGGCCGCGACCACGCGCCCCATGACCGGCAGCAGTCCCAGCGCGACCAGGATCAGCCCGCCCGTGGCCACGACATAGCGGCTTTTGACCCCGGTGACGGCGACCAGTCCCACGTTCTGGGCAAAGGCGCTTTGGGTGAAGGATCCGACAACCGGGGCCAGCATGCTGGACAGCATGTCGGCGCGCAGCCCGTCGCCCAGCCGTTGCGAATCCACCTTGGTCTCGACGATTTCACCGACGGCGAAAATGTCGGCCGATGTTTCAACCATCGTCACCAGGATGACGATGAACATCGACAGCGTCGCCGCGATTCCGAAGGTCGGCAGGCCGAAATGGAAGATGCCCGGCAGCGCAAAGGTCGGACCGCTTCCGACCTGCGAAAAGTCGGTCATCCCTGTCGCATAGGCAATGACCGTGCCGAAGACCAACGCCAGCAGGATCGACAGACGCGAGATCGCGGCATTCCCGACCTTGCTGAGCAGCAGCACGATGGCCAGCGTCATCCCGGCCAACAGGATATTGGCGGGGCTGCCGAAATCGGGCGCGCTGCGGTTGCCGCCCATCGCCCAGGAGCCAGCGACCGGCATCAGGGTCAGGCCGATGGTGGTGATCACGATCCCCGCCACCAGCGGCGGGAAAAAGCGCGTGATGCGCGAAAAGACCGGTGCGATCAGCAGGCCCAGGAACGATGCCGCCATGACCGAGCCCAGGATCGCCTGAATGCCGCCATTGCCCGCAATCGCGATCATTGTCGCGACTCCGGCAAAGGACACGCCTTGCACCAGCGGCAACTGGCAGCCGAAGAAGGGCAAGCCCAGCGTCTGCAGCAGTGTCGCCACGCCCCCCGCGAAAAGCGATGCGGTGATCAGCAGCCCGATATCGCCCGGGCTCAGCCCCGCGGCCTGGCCAACGATCAGCGGGACGGCGACGATGCCGCCATACATGGTCAGGATATGTTGCAGCCCATAGGCCAGATTGGCAGCAAGGCCGAGCTTCTCGTCCTCGGGGCGCGTCGCGACCTCTGCTCCAGTATTCTCCAATGTTTCCAAAGTCATCTCGCCCCTTTCAGCAATTTTGCCATCCCCCCGGCAGAGGGGGCGGACCATAATGGCAAAGGTCGGGTACGACTTTTCGATTAGGCTTTAAGCTATCTTAACCGATGGGATAAAATACGGGGGCTAGGCCTTCCAACGGAACACCCTTCTCGCATCTGGCGAGTCTCAGGGGCGTGGCCGGGCGCTGCAAGTATCTGAAATAAAGCGCAAACCCGGAACGGCCCAAATGGGCGGCGGGGAATGCAGGGATCCGGCAGGATCATGTTATCCCCGCGCGCCGCGGTCATGTCCAGCATCGGGCGGCACGTCACGGGAAAGCGTGGCACATGGATCACCATGCACCACGCCAGTCAGTCTGCTAGGGGCGGCGGACCGGTTCCGGCGCCCCCTTGCGGGATCAGGGGATCAGCCGGGCGATGATCAGGTCGGCCGCCTCTTCCGGGGTCATCGCGGTCGTGTCGATGCGAATCTCGGCCGAGTCCGGCGCCTCATAGGGCGAGTCGATACCGGTGAAGTTCTTCAACTGGCCCGAACGCGCCTTGGCATAAAGACCCTTCACGTCTCGGCCCTCGGCCACTTCCAGCGGCGTATCGACAAAGACCTCGATAAACTCGCCCGGCTGCATCATGCCGCGCACCATGTCGCGTTCCGACCGGAACGGCGAGATGAAGGCGGTGATGACGATCAGACCGGCATCGGTCATCAGCTTGGCGACCTCGCCGACGCGACGGATGTTCTCGATCCGGTCGGCCTCGGTGAAGCCAAGGTCCTTGTTCAGACCGTGGCGGACGTTGTCGCCGTCAAGAAGGAAGGTGTGGCGGTTCATCCGCGCCAGCTTCTTCTCGACGATATTGGCGATCGTCGACTTGCCCGAACCGGACAGGCCGGTCAGCCACAGCACGGCGGGCTTCTGATGCTTCATCCCGGCATGATGCTCGCGCCCGATATCGGTCGCCTGCCAGTGGATGTTCTGGGCGCGGCGCAGGGCATAGTGGATCAAGCCGGCGGCGACCGTGTGGTTGGTCATCTTGTCGATCAGGATGAAGCCACCCAGGTCGCGGTTCTCGTCATATGGGGCGAACGGAATCTCGCGGTCCGTGGTGACGTTGGCGACGCCGATGGCGTTCAGGTCCAGCGTCTTGGTCGCCAGATGTTCCTGCGTGTTGACGTTCACCTCGTATTTCGGGGCATGGACCGTGGCCGAGACGGTCTGCGTCCCGATCTTCAGCCAATAGGCCCTGCCCGGAACCATCTCGTGCTCGTCCATCCAGACGATGGTGCTTTCGAACTGGTCGGCAACCTCCAGCGGCGACTGGGCCGCGACGATCACCTGCCCGCGCGAGCAGTCGATTTCGTCCGCCAGCGTCAGGGTGACGGATTCGCCAGCCACCGCAAGATCGCGGTCGCCTTCCAGCCCAACGATCCGCGCGATGGTCGAGGTCTTGCCCGAGGGCAGCACCCGGACCGCGTCACCCGGCTGGATCGTGCCCGAGGCAACCAGCCCTGCAAAGCCGCGGAAATCCAGGTTCGGGCGGTTCACCCACTGCACCGGCATCCGGAACGGCTTGGCCTGATCGGCGGTGGCGTCGACATCGACAGTTTCAAGATGCGGCAGCAGCGCGGTGCCCGAATACCAGGGCGTGTTTTCGCTGCTCGCAGTGATGTTGTCGCCCTTGAAGCCGGAGATCGGGATCGCGGTGAACTCCTCGATGCCGATGCTTTGCGCGAATTGACGGTAATCGGCGACGATCTTGTCGAAGGCGGCCTGATCGTAACCGACCAGATCCATCTTGTTCACCGCCAGCACGATGTGACGGATGCCCAGCAGCTTCACCAGATAGCTGTGCCGGCGGGTCTGGGTCAGCACGCCCTTGCGCGCGTCGATCAGGATCACGGCCAGATCGGCAGTCGAGGCACCGGTGACCATATTGCGGGTATATTGTTCGTGGCCGGGGGTGTCCGCGACGATGAACTTGCGCTTTTCCGTGGCGAAGAAGCGATAGGCCACGTCGATGGTGATGCCCTGCTCGCGTTCGGCGGCCAGCCCGTCGACCAGCAGCGCGAAGTCGATTTCCTGGCCCTGCGTGCCGACGCGCTTGCTGTCAGCCTCCAGCGCGGCAAGCTGGTCTTCGAAGATCATCTTGCTGTCGTAAAGCAGCCGCCCGATCAGGGTGGATTTGCCGTCATCGACCGAGCCGCAGGTGATGAAGCGCAGCATGGTCTTGTGCTGGTGCGCCTCAAGATAGGCGTCGATGTTCTCGGCGATCAGGGCGTCGGTCTTGTAGATCGGTTCTTGGGTCGTCATGGGGTCACCTGATTTCGGTGGAATTGCTGGGAGAGGCGGCAAAAGGGCTTAGAAATAGCCTTCCTGCTTCTTCTTCTCCATCGAGGCGGCCTGGTCGTGGTCGATCGCGCGGCCCTGACGTTCCGAGGTGGTGGTCAGAAGCATTTCCTGAATCACCTCGGGCAGGGTCCGGGCCTCGCTTTCGACGGCGCCGGTCAGCGGATAGCATCCCAGCGTGCGGAAACGGACCGACCGCATCACCGGGGTTTCGCCCTCGGCCAGCCGGAACCGCTCGTCATCCACCATCAGGATCAGGCCGTCGCGCTCCACGGTCGGGCGCGGGGCCGAGAAGTACAACGGGACGATCTCGATCCCTTCCAGATGGATGTATTGCCAGATGTCCAGCTCGGTCCAGTTCGAGATCGGGAACACCCGGACGCTTTCGCCCTTGGCCTTGCGGGCGTTGTAAAGCCGCCAAAGCTCGGGGCGCTGGTTCTTGGGATCCCAGCGGTGGTTGGCCGACCGGAACGAGAATACGCGTTCCTTGGCGCGCGACTTTTCCTCGTCGCGGCGGGCGCCGCCGAAGGCGACGTCAAAGCCGTATTTGTCCAGCGCCTGCTTGAGGCCCTCGGTCTTCCACATGTCGGTATGCATCGAGCCGTGATCGAAGGGATTGATCCCCTTCGCCACCGCCTCGGGGTTCTGATAGACCAGAAGCTCCATCCCGGCCTGCTTGGCGGCCTTGTCGCGCAGCGCATACATGTCCTGGAACTTCCAGGTCGTGTCGACATGCAGCAGCGGGAAGGGCGGCGGCGCGGGATAAAATGCCTTCTTCGCAAGATGCAGCATCACTGCGCTGTCTTTGCCGACGCTGTACAGCATGACGGGATTCTCCGCCTCGGCGACGACTTCGCGCAGGATGTGGATGCTTTCGGCCTCAAGGCGCTGCAGGTGGGTCAGGGTTTTCTTGTGCATTCGAAAGACTCGGTCAGAACAAAGATTGAAACTGATCTAGCGTTGCAATCCCGCGCTGTGCCCCCCCATATGGGGGGTAAATTCGACAACTGGACGAGGACCGGAAGATTTCCGCCGACGAAGACCTGATCCTGGCGCTTTTTGCCGCCGCCTCTGGCTATCCCGTGGGCGATGGGCCCGAGGCGCGACAGCCCCGCGCCGACCTGTGGCCCGCCTTTCTTGCGCTGCTGGCACGCCGCACGGGGGCCAGCGCCGCCACCATCGCGATCGAACGCAATGGCCGCCGAACCGAGATCTGGAGCATCGGCCAGCCCCCTGCCCCCGTGCCCTCGGATCTGGCGCAATTGCGGCGCAGCCGGGTCTATTCCCAGCTGGACCTGCCCGGCCAGCCGCCGGGGCCGGGCTTCCTGCGCGTGCTGAAATGGCCGATGGAACCGGGGGAATACGGGGTCGCGGCGATCCAGCGCCTGGACCGTGACTTTCGCGCCATCGACGCGGTCAAGCTGTCCGAACTGCTGCCCTTTCTGCCGCAGGCGCTGACAAGCTGGCGGCGTATCGCGCAGGAACGTGTCCGCGCGGAATGCGACCGTTTTCTGGCTGGGCGGCTGGCGACGGGCTGGGCGCTGTTCTCGGCCGGGGGGCAGGTGCTGGATCTGTCGGACAGCGCGCAGCGGCTGATCGCCGAGGCCGAGGGCATCCGCCTTGGTCCCGAAGGTCGGCTTCAGTTCCGCGATATCGAAGCCGAGCGCCGCTTTCAGGGTGCCATCGCCGAGGCAGGGTCCGTGTCCGGAAGCCCGTCGCTGATCCGGATCTCGGAAAGCCCGCTTCTGCACATGGTCGTTACCTCGACAATGCTGGCGGGCAGTCCCACGCCTTTGGGTCTTTTGCGCGGCGAAAGGATGGCACGCGGGGTGCCCGTGCACGAGGTCGCGCGCGCCTTCAACCTGACCCGAAGCGAGGCGCTGCTGGCCCTGCTTCTGGCCGATGGCTTCACCCTGGGCGATGCGGCGCAGGAACTGGGCTGGACGATCCAGACCGCGCGGTCCTGTTCGAAACAGGTCTATGCGCGGCTGAACGTCCACAGTCAGGCCGATGTCGTCCGGCTGATTCACCAAAGCGCCATCTGGTTCGCCTGAAAGACGGGCGCGGCGCGTTCACACCCCGCGCGCGTCCCTCAGGGCCTGTTGCAGCGCCCGGAACGTCGCATAGCGGGCATCATGGATCGCTGCGGCCCCGGCATCGGGGCCATATTCGCGATCCGGGCGCGACATGGCAGCCATCGCCTCGACCATTCCGGGATATTGGCCCGCGGCGACGGTGCCAAGGATCGCCGAACCCAGCAACACCGGCTCGGCCGCCTTGCTTGACAGAACGGGCTTGCCAGTTCCGTCGGCCAGGATCTGGCGCACCAGGTCAAGCTGCCCCGCCCCGCCCGATATCACGATCCGGTCGACGCTCACACCCTGACTGTCCTGCGCCTCGATGATCTGGCGCAGGCCATAGGCGATGCCGCACAGCCCCGCGACGTAAAGCGCAACCAGGCTGTGCAGGTCCCGCTCCATCCCCAGACCGGCGATGACAGCGCGGGCGTGCGGGTCGGCGAAAGGCGCGCGGTTGCCCAGGAATTCCGGCACGACATGCAGGCCCGTGGCAAGACGCACCACATCGGACAGGTTTTCCGCCTTGCGCGCCGCGACCTCCGCCAGCCAGACCGGCAGCGGCTTGCCATCGGCACGGGCGGCGGCACTGGCTTCAGGCAGGGCCGGATGAAGGGCCAGCAACTGTTCGATCGCCGCGCCCGCAGCGGATTGCCCGCCTTCATTCAGCCACAAGCCCGGCACCATCGCCTGATAGTAAGGCCCCCAGACCCCCGGCACGAAAGCGGGTTCACGTGTCGAGGTCATGGTGCAGGACGAGGTGCCGAAGACATAGGCAAGGTTGCTTTCCGGCCCCTCTGCCATGCCGACGGTGCCAATCCCGCCGGCATGGGCGTCGATCAGGCCCGCGCCAACCGGGGTGCCCGGGCGCAGGCCCAGTTCGGCCGCGGCACTCGCGGTCAGTCCTGCCCCCAGCGCGGTGCCGGGCGGCACGATCCTTTGCCCGATCCGAATGAAATCCTGATCGGCCAGATCGCCCAGCCCGATGCTGCGGAAATAGTCGGGATCCCAGCGATCCTCATGCGCAAGATAGGTCCACTTGCAGGCCACCGTGCAGCTTGACCGGGTCAGATCACCCGTGGCTCGCCAGCCCAGGTAATCGGCAAGGTCCATGAATTGCCATGCATTCCGATAGGTTGCGGGCTGGTTCTCAAGCAACCACAGCAGCTTCGGCGTCTCCATCTCGGGCGAGATCCTGTCCCCGACATAGCGCAGGACGGGGTGGCCGCCCGCGTTGATCCGCTCGGCCTGGGAAATCGCGCGATGATCCATCCAGACGATGATATTGCGCGCATCGTCACCCGACGCGCTGACGGTCAAGGGACGGCCACCTTCGCCCAACACGACCAGTGAACAGGTGGCATCGAAGCCAAGCCCCTCGATCCGGGCCGGATCAATGCCGGATGCGGCTACCGTTTCGCGCGTGGCGGCGCAGACGGCGGCCCAGATGTCCTCGCTGGACTGTTCGGCGATATCCGCGCCGTCGCGCCACAAAGTGATGTCGCGCCGCGCGCTGGCCAGCATCGTGCCCCGCGCATCGAACAGCCCCGCCCGAGCGCTGCCGGTGCCGACATCGATGCCAAGGAAACAGGGGGGTGCGCTTGCCATGGTGTCAAAGATCGACGCTGTTGGGCAGGATCACCAGATCGCGGATCACCACGTTGCGCGGCCGCGTCAGCATGAAGATGACCGCATCCGCCACCTCGGTCGGCTGCATCAGCGACCCGTTGGCCAGCGCCTCCTCCATTTTCGCCTTGGGCCAGTCGTCGAGAAGCGCGGTCAAGACCGGACCGGGCAGCACCGCCCCCATGCGGATGCCATGCGGCGCGACCTGACGCCGCGTCGCGTGCAGGAACGCCTGAACCGCGAATTTTGACGCGGTATAGATTGGCTCCCACACCACCGGGACAACGCCAGCGACGGAGGAGGTGAAGATCACGTCGCCGGTCTTTCTGGCGATCATCCCGGGCAGGACCGCACGCACGCTGCGGAAGGCCGCGTTGATGTTCAGGTTCAGCATCCGGTCCCAGGCGTCGGGGTCGCCCTCGGCCGCGGGTCCCCCGATATAGGCCCCGGCATTGGCGTGAAAGATGTCGACCGGCCCGGCCAGGTCCTCGATGCCCTGCGCGATGCCGTCAACTTCCGCGCCGCGCAGCAGGTCGACGACCAGCGGCTTTGCGTTCGGCCCCAATTCGTCGCAAAGCGCCTGCAGCCGGTCGGCCGCGCGGTCGATCAGCACGACAGTCGCCCCCTCGGCCAGCATCGCGCGCGCGCAAGCCAGCCCGATCCCGGATGCCGCACCGGTGACGGCCGCGACCTTGCCCTTCAATTGATCACCCATTCCCGTTTTCCTTTCCTATGCCCGGCCGTGGCTTGCCCGCGAACGGCGCGCCAGCGAGTCGACGATCACCGCGACCGCCAGGACCGCGCCCGTGATCATGTAGCGCAGGGACGAGCTGAGGTTCAGCAGCGTCAATCCGTTCGAAATCGCCTGGATGACGATGACGCCCAGCAGCGCCGACCAGGCCGATCCGCGCCCGCCGAACAGCGAAGTGCCCCCGATCACGGCAGCCGCGATCGCGTTCAGGTTCACGTCCCCCGTCCCTGCCTGCTGGCTGGACGAAGCCAGCCGAGACGCCGCCAGCGTGCCCCCCAGCGCCGCAAGCATCGAACACAGCATGAAGGCCGAAATGCGGATGCGGTTCACGTTGATCCCCGAGCGCCGCGCCGCCTCGCGGTTGCCGCCGACGGCGAACATCGCACGGCCCCATTTCGTGCGCGTCAGCGCATATTGCATGATGACGACCAGCAGGACGAACAGGCCGAACATCCACGGGATCCCGCGCCCCATGTTCAGGTAATGGACCGCGCCCAGCAGGATCAGCGTCAGCACTGCGACCTTGACCAGCAGGACGGAAACGCCGCCCGGATTGGACAGGTTGACCGCCGCCCGCCGCCGCATCCGTGCGAGCCCCAGCGCCAGCATTACCACCCCCGGCGCAAATGCGAGCACATAGCTGAACCATGCCGGCATGACGTAGATCTGCCCGAACCGCACCATGGGCGAGGCATAGGGCAGGTTGATCGATCCGGTCCCCCCCAGCAAATAAAGCTGCAGGCCCAGCATCGCCAACAATCCCGACAGGGTCGACACGAAGCTGGGCATTCCGAAGCGGTTCAGCATCGTCGCATAGACAAAGCCCATGAACGCGCCCGCGCACAGCGCGACCAGGATTGCCAGTGGCACCGGCAGTCCCATCCTGACCCAGACGACGCCCAGGATGGCCGAGGCCAGCCCGCTCATCGAGCCGATGGACAGGTCGATCTCGCCCAGCATCAGCACGCAGACCACACCCAAAGAGATGCATCCCACCGCCGCCGCGTCGAACAGCAGGTTCGCAAGGTTGTTCGGCGCCAGGAAAATCGGGTTCAACGACCAGAAGACCGTCGCGATCAGGATCAGCCCAATGACCACCGGCAAGATGCCAAGATCGCCCGAGCGCACTCGGTCGATGAAGCCGCGGATCGCGCCCGCGACGCCCTGATCCTGGCGCAGGCGACTGTCGGATTGGTCAAGGGCGGTCCGGGTGTTCGGATCGGTCATCTCAGCCTTCCAGTTGTTCATGCTTGCGGGCCTGACGGCGCGAGACCGCGTTTTCGGTCGCGCCGGTAATCGCCGCAACCAACTCGGCATTCGAGGATTCCGCCGTGAAGACGCCGTTGTTGCGGCCCAGCCGCAGGACCACGATCCGGTCGGCGACGGCGCGCACATCCTCCATGTTGTGCGAAATCAGGATGACGCCCAATCCGCGGTCGCGCACGCGCTCGATCAGGTTCAGCACCTCGGCGGTCTGCGCGACGCCAAGGGCTGCGGTCGGTTCATCCAGCATGATGACCCTGGGGTTCAGCAGCAGCGAGCGCGCGATCGCGACGGTCTGGCGCTGCCCGCCCGAAAGCGAGGCAATGGGTTCGCGGACCGAAGGGATGCGCGCCGCAAGTTCGCGCAGCAGGGTCCAGGCGCGGACCTCCATCTGCACCTCGTCCAAGCTCCAGGGAGAAATTTCCTGTCCCAGGAACAGGTTGGCGACCACATCCAGATTCTCGCACAGGGCCAGATCCTGAAACACGGTCGCGATGCCCAGTTCCAGCGCGCTGCCGGGACTGTCCATCGTCACCGGACGGCCCATGAACTCGATACTGCCCTCGGTCGGCTGGTGGACGCCCGCCAGCACCTTGACCAGAGTGGATTTGCCCGCGCCGTTGTCGCCGACCAGCGCCACGACTTCGCCCGCATGGACGTCAAGCTCGATGTCCTTCAGTGCCTGAACCGCGCCGAATTGTTTCGAGACGCCGCGCAGCTTCAGGATCGGGGCGGCGGGATGGCCTGTTTCGGTCATCGCGTTTCCTTTCCGAAGAAATGGCGCGCGCCCCGGGGGACGCGCGCCGTCGAGGCCTATTTCGTGATGCCAAGCTCGCGGCAGGCATCGGCGTAATCGGCGGTGCAGATTTCCTCGGGGGTCTGGATGCCCTTGTCGAAGATCTCGGCCTTGATGTTCTCTCGCGTGACGACGGCCGGCACGAACAATTCGGACGGGGTGTCGTAAAGCGAGGTCTTGGGCTCTGGCGTCTCGCCCTTCAGGAAGGTGGCGACGACATTGGCGGCGGCGGCGGCCACGATCTCGGACGGCTTCGAGATGGTGTTGTACTGGTCGCCCGCGATGATCAGTTGCAGCGCCGCGATGGTCGCGTCATTGCCGGTGACCGGCGGCAGCGGATCGACCCCCGCCGCCTTCAGCGCCGCGATGGCGCCGCCAGCGGTGCCGTCATTGGCCGCGACGATGCCCTTGATGTCTGCGCCGAAGCGGTTGATCTGCCCGGCGGTGAATTCCTGCGCCTTGGGCGGGGCCCATTCCGGCGTGTCGTATTCGGCCAGGGTCTTGTATTCCGAACCGTCCAGCGCGGCGTCGATCCCGTCACGGATCAGCCCCGCCGCCGCATCGGTGGGCGAGCCGTTGATCTGCAGCACCCCTGCCCCGGCGGCCACGCCCGACGCCTTCAGGTGGTCGACCAGCGATTGCGCGATGGCTTGCCCGATGCCCTTGTTGTCAAACGAGACATAGTAATCCGCCGGCGTGTCCGGGATCGGGCGGTCATAGGCGATGACCTTCACATCCTGTGAATGGGCCATCTGCACCAGTCCCGCGGCCGCCGCCGAATCCACCGGGTCAAGAACGACGATCTTGGCACCCTGCGTAATGACCGAGTTGAATTGCTGCTGCTGCAGCGTCGCATCGGCATTGGCGTTCTGATAGATCACCGTGCATTTCGGGCACAGCTTCTCCATTGCGGCCTTGAAGCCGGGGAAATCATGCTCCTCGTAGCGGGTCGATGCCTGATCCGGCATCAGAAAGGCGACCGTCGCCGCCTCTTGCCCCAGGGCCGCACCGGCCAGCAGCGTCGTCGCCGCCAGCGAGGCCGCGGCGAGCGGGAATTTGGACTTCATCTTTGTCTCCTCCACATGTCGGGATGCGACCCGCAATGGCCATCTCTCCCCCGGCCCCGGTGTCGTTCCCCTTGTTGCTTCCCCCGGACTCCGGCGCACCGCATGGGTTTGCGCCATCGATGAAGCAAGCGTGCTCAATCGATGTAGCAAAGCTGTGGCATTTATGATTACCTGTCAAGATAATCAATTGAGCAGGTATGCGGCTGCGCGTGCCAAACATGGCGGAACATGACCGAAAGCGACGACGCTCCCGCGAAAAGGCCGACCATCTATGACCTGGCCCAGATCGCGGGCGCCAGCCCCAGCGCGGTTAGTTCGGTCCTGAACGGCACCTGGCAAAAGCGCCGGATCAGCGCAAAACTGGCCGAGCGCATCAGCCTGATCGCCAAGGAACAGGGCTATGCCGTCAACCTGCAGGCCAGCATGTTGCGCCGCGAAAGGTCGCGCATCGTCGGCATGATCATCCCGAAGTACGACAACCGCTATTTCGGTGCCATCGCCGAGCAGTTCGAGGCGATGGCCCGCGAACGTGGGCTGTTCCCCGTCATCACCTGTACCCAGCGCGACCCGGCGCTGGAAGTCGAGGCGGCGCGCGAGCTGATGTCCTATCAGGCGGAATGCCTGATCGCGACCGGCGCCACCGATCCCGACCGCATCGCCGAGATCTGCGCCCCCGCTGGCATCCGCACGATCAATCTGGACCTCCCCGGCACTGGCGGTCCTTCTGTCGTGTCGGACAATTTCGGCGGCGCGCGCGACCTTGCACGGCTGATCCTGGACCGGGTACGGCGCGATTTTGGCAGCGTCTCGCCGCTTTTCTTCATCGGTGGACGCGGACAGGACCACAATACCCGCGAACGCTTGCGCGGCTTTCTGGCCGCCCATGCCGAGCGCGGGATCGACGTGCCCGAAACCCGCCTGCTGATGCGCGGCTATTCCGCCTCAAAGACCGAGGCGAGCCTTGCCGGGCTGGACCTGCCGCAGGACTGCGGGATCTTCGTCAACTCGACTATCGCGCTGGAGGGGGTGATCCGCTGGATCCATGCCCGCCCGATCCCGCCCCAGATGCGTTTCGGCTGCTTCGACTGGGACCCTTTCGCGGCATTCCTGGACCAGAATGCCGGGATGATGCGGCAGGATGTGGGCGCGATGCTGGCACAGGTCTTTGCCTTTGTCGAACATCCCCCGGCGGGCGCCCCCCGGATCGAGGTGCCCTGCATTTTCGAACCGGCCCGCAGCGCACTGGCCGCCACCGCGGGCTAAAGCCGCGCTGCTTCGCGGCGCGCCTGCCGACAAGCCCCCGTACGCGGGCCAGATGCGATAGGTTCCGAACTCCTTTTCCGAAACCCGATCCGAGGGTCCGGAGAATATTCTTGTCGTTTTCCCCGACACAATCACCGTCCGCCTGTCGCGCGCGATCGATCTTTGGGATCGCCTGCGGGGAATGGCCCCTCTAATATCTACCGAACAAGTCGTGAATAAGGAGGCGGAGATGACCCCTCGACTCACTTATGCAGCCATCGCCCGAAACAGCCTTGCCGGCTCGTGTCGATGCATGTGCGGCTGTTGCCGCGGAACTGCGCTGGCCTGAGGGCCGCGCCCTTTCTTCCCCCTGTCAGCCCCGCCCCCCAGCCGGTCGTTCCCGGCCGGTCGGCGGCACAATCCCCACGTTTTCAACTTTCCCGCGATCCCGTGCCGGATCGCGTCGGATCCCCCATGCGCCCCGAAAGGATCACAAGATGACCCGACACGAAACCTTTGCCCCCGCCATCCCGGCCACGGACGTCCATCCCGTCACCCCGCGTATCGGGGCCGAGATCGCCAATCTGCGGCTGGGCGGGGATCTGCCCGACCAGACAGTCGCCGAAATCAAGGCGCTGCTGCTGCGCCACAAGGTGCTGTTCTTCCGCGGCCAGCACCATCTGGACGATGCCGGGCAAGAGGCCTTTGCACTCCGTCTGGGCGAGTTGGTGCCGCATCCAACCCAGGCCGTGGTCAAGGGCAGTGCCGCGATCCTGGAACTGGATTCCAGCCGGGGCGGCGGGCGCGCGGATCGCTGGCACACGGATGTGACTTTCGTCGAGGCCTATCCCAAGGCGTCGATCCTGCGCGGGGTCGCGATCCCCGAGGTCGGCGGCGACACCATTTGGGCCAATACCGTCACTGCCTATGCCGATCTGCCCGAAGCACTGCGACTGCTGGCCGACAGCCTGAGGGCTGTCCATTCGAACGCTTATGACTATGCCGCCGAACGCCCGCGCGCCTCGGATCTGGACCGCAAGCACTATGCCGAGGTCTTCGCCTCGGCCGTATACGAGACCGAGCATCCGGTTGTCCGCGTCCATCCCCAGACCGGGGAAAGGTTGCTGCTGCTGGGCAGCTTCGTGCAACGCATCAGCGGGTTGTCGCGCGACGACTCGCAAAAGCTGGTCGAGATCCTGCAGGCCCGGATCACGGCGCCGGAAAACACCGTGCGCTGGCGCTGGCAGGCGGGTGACGTGGTGATCTGGGACAACCGCGCCACGCAGCATGTCGCGGTGAACGATTACGGCGACGCCCACCGGGTCGTGCGCCGTGTGACGCTGCAAGGCGACATTCCAGTCGGTCCCGACGGGCGCACCAGCACCGCGCTGACCAAACCCGCGATCTAAGGAGAAGATCATGACCCGCAAGATCAGACTTGGCGCATTCCTGCCCGGCGGCGGCCAGCACGTCGCGTCGTGGCGCCATCCCGACCAGCCCGCCGATGGCGCGGTCAGCTTTGCCTTCCACCTGCAACTGGCCCGCGAGGCTGAACGGGGCCTGTTCGACGCCTATTTCCTGGCGGATGGACTTGCGACCTCGACCGGGGGCCTGTCCGAGGGCGGTCCGGCCCGTGTCGCCGGGTTCGAGCCGGTGACGCTGTTCGCCGCGCTGGCGCCGCTGACCCAGAACCTGGGCTTCATTGCCACCGCCTCGACCACCTATGAAGAGCCCTATAACACCGCGCGCAAATTCGCGTCGCTGGACCTGATCTCGGACGGGCGGGCCGGCTGGAACGTGGTCACGACCGCGACCGAGGGCGCGGCGCGCAACTTCAACCTGGACCAGCAGCATCCCCACGCGCATCGCTATGCCCGCGCCGCCGAGCATGTCGAGGTCGTGAAGAAGCTGTGGGACAGCTTCGAGGATGACGTCTTCATCCGCGACAAGGACAGCGGGCGCTTCCACGACCGCGACAAGATCCACCCGGCCGCGCATCGGGGGGAACATTTCAAGGTGGCGGGGCCGCTGAACGTCTCGCGCTCGCCCCAGGGACATCCGGTGATCGTGCAGGCCGGCCAGTCCGAGGATGGGCGCGCGCTGGCAGCGGCCACCGCCGAGGTGATCTTCACCGCGCATCAGCGGCTGGACACCGCGCAGGAGTTCTATCGCGACATCAAGTCCCGCGCCGCGGCGCTGGGACGCGATCCGTCCCATATCCTGGTCATGCCCGGCGTCGCGCCTTTTGTCGGCCGGACCGAGGCCGAGGCGCGCGAGAAATACGACCGCCTGACCGCGCTGATCCAGCCCGAGGACGGGGTCGCGCTGTTGAACCAGCTGACCGGCGGGACGCTGGATCTGAGGGGCTTCGACCTTGACGGCCCCCTGCCCCCGGCTCCCCCGACCGAGGGGATGAAGTCGCGCCAGGCGCTGATCCGCCAGATCGCGGACGAGAACGGTTTTACGATCCGTCAGCTTTACCAATGGGTCGCCTCGGCGCGCGGGCATTACACCGTGGTCGGCAGCGCCCGGCAGATTGCCGACACACTGCAGGAATGGTTCGAGAATGACGGCGCGGATGGCTTCAACATCCTGCCGCCCTGGCTGCCGACCGGACTGACCGATTTCGTCCATCTGGTGATCCCGGAACTGCAGCGCCGCGGGCTGTTCCGCACCGAATACGAAGGCCGGACGCTTCGCGCGAACCTGGGCCTGCCCTTCCCGACCAACCGCCATGCCGCGGCGCGCGCGGCCCGGCTTGCAGCGGAGTAGCGCGATGAGCATCGAAACACTCGACACGCCCCGTGCGCCCGCCAGACCGGTTCCGGCGCGGGATGCGGCCGCACGGTTTCTGTCCCGCTGGGGGCTGGTGATGGGCTTCGTCATCCTATGGCAGATCGCGGGCCGCGTCGGCTGGGTCAGCCCCGCCGTGTTCCCGCCGCTGGACAAGATCGCGGTCGCGCTGTGGCAGGGCCTGTCCAGCGGCGCGCTGATCGACGACATCGCCATCAGTCTGCAGCGCGCTGGAACCGCCTTCCTGGCAGCCGTGGCGCTTGGCATCCCGCTGGGCCTTGCCATGGGCCAGCTTCCGGCGGTCGAACGCGCGCTGGACCCCCTGCTGCAATTCTTCCGCCAGACCTCGGCTCTGGCGCTTTACCCGGTCTTTATTCTGCTGCTGGGACTGGGCGAGGCGTCGAAAGTCTTCGTCATCTTCTGGGCGACGCTGTTTCCGATCCTGCTGGCCACCATTGGCGGCGTGAAAGAGGTCGACCGCAAGCTGATCGAGATGGCACGCAGCTATGGCGCAAACCACCTGCAGGTGTTCCGCCGGGTGATCCTGCCCGCCTCGGTCCCGGCGATCTTCGTGGGACTGCGGCTGTCGGCGACGACCGCCTTACTGCTGCTGATCGCGGCCGAGATGATCGGCGCGAACAAGGGCGTCGGCTTTCAGGTGATGAACGCCCAGTACAACTTCCAGATCCCGCTGATGTTCGCCGCGATCTTCCTGCTGGCCTTTCTTGGCCTTGCCGCGAATGGCGTGCTGATCGCGCTGCAGCGCCGGCTGTGCCGCTGGTCAGCCACGGATCGCTGAACACCCATCTTTTCAGATATCAGGACCAAGACCATGAAACACTTCATCCTTTCCCTTGTCGTAACGACCGCCCTGACCGCTCCCGCATGGGCCGAGCAGGTGACACTGCGCTATCTTGCCAGCCACGGCGGCGTCAGCGCGCATGAACTGGCGCAGGAGCTGGGCTATTTCGACGGCACCGATGTCGTGATCGAGGATGTAGGCTATGCCTCGGGCGGGCCGGAATCGCTGATGGCGCTGGCCGGCGGCTCGGTCGACATCGGCAGTGCCGCGACTGCGGCGGTGCTGAACTCGATCATCGGCGGAAACGAATTCGTCGCCGCCTACCCGACGAACGGCGTCAACCATGACGTGAAGTCGATCTTCTACGTGCTTGAGGACAGCCCGATCCGGACGATCGAGGATATCAAGGGCAAGACCGTCGCCGTGAACACGTTGGGCGCGCATCTGGACTATACTGTGCGCGAGGCGCTGAACCAGAAAGGCCTGCCCCAGAACGCCGCAAACCTGGTGACGGTGCCGGGGCCGCAACTGGAACAGGTCCTTCGCTCGGGGCAGGTCGATGTCGCGGCCTTTGGCTATTGGCAGACCACGTTCGAGGGCGCCGCGCGTGAAAAGGGCGGCCTGCGCGCGGTCTTTGACGACACCCAGGTGCTGGGCGAGATCGCGGGCGGCTTTACCGTGCTGCGCAAGGACTGGGTCGCCGAGCATCCGAAGGCGGCCGAGGATTTCGTCAGGCAATCCGCCCGTGCGCTGGACTTTGCCCGCGACCACCCCGAGGAAACCCGACAAATTCTGGCCCGCGTCCTGCAGGAGCGCGGCGAGAACCCCGAGATCGCCAAGTATTTCGCGGGTTACGGTGTGCGTCAGGGTGGGCTTGCGACCGACCGCGACATCCAGTTCTGGATCGACGTGCTGGAACGCGAGGGCAAGCTGACCACGGGCCAGCTGAAGGCCAGCGACATCCTGCTGGTTACCGGCACGGAGGTCGCGGGGAAATGACAGCCAGTTCCCAGATCCGACGCGGCGAGGTGGCCCTGCGCCACCTTTCCAAGACCTACAGTCTGAACGGCCAGCCCCTGCCCGTCCTGCGAAACCTGTCGCTTGATATCCGGGGCGGTGAATCGCTGGCCATCGTCGGCCCCAGCGGTTGCGGCAAGACCACGCTGCTGCGCCTTTTGGCCGGGCTTGAGGGCGCGGATGCCGGGCAGGTGGTGATCGATGGCACCCCCATCGCGGGCGTCGGCACCGAACGCGCGGTGATCTATCAGGAACCGCGCCTGCTGCCTTGGTTGTCCGTGCTGGAGAACGTGGCCTTCGGGCTTGAGCTGCGGGGCGTTCCGCGCGCCGAGGCGCAGGACCGCGCACGCCGCTATATCCGGCTGGTCGGGTTGGATGATTTCCAGAATGCCTGGCCGCGCCAGCTTTCGGGCGGCATGGCGCAGCGCGTGGGCATTGCGCGCGCGCTGACCGTGCAGCCCGAGATCCTGCTGTTGGACGAGCCCTTGGGCGCGCTGGACGCGATGACCAAGCTGACCATGCAGGAAGAGCTGGCCCGGATCTGGGCCGAGGAAGGGGTGACGATGATCCTTGTCACCCATGATCTCGAAGAGGCGATCTTCCTGGCCGACCGGGTGCTGGTCCTGACCAATGACGGCACTGCGCCCACGGTCTTTCCGGTCGATCTGCCGCGCCCCCGCGACCGGAACTCGGCCGGGTTCGTGCAGATGCGCAGGATGCTGATGGGCAAGTTCGGGCTGCACTAGCCCTGCTGCCCCTGGGTGGCGGTGGCCGGCATTCTGCCGCCGCCCAGCCTGCCGGACATGTGGAACACGTCCACGGGGCAGGAATCGATGCAGTTCCCGCAGTTCTGGCAGTCCCCGGACAGGATCAGCGGGCTGCCCTTGCCCTTCAGGGCGGGGACGATCACATGCGGCTCGGGGCAGATGTTGAAGCAGGCGCCACAATCGGTGCAGGCATCGCGCCGCGCCGCCGAGACCCGCAGGACCGAGACGCGACCGATCACGCCGTAGAATGCCCCGACCGGGCAAAGATGGCTGCACCAGGCGCGGCGGGACACGAACAGGTCCAGCAGGAACACCGCCAGGATGACCATCCATCCCATTCCGATCCCGGTGATGAAGGCGCGCTGCAGCAGGCTGACCGGGTTCACGAACTCCCAGGCGACCGTGCCCGTCACCGCCGAGGCCAGCAGCGTTCCCACCAGAACAGCCAGCCGCGTGCGCCGGTCCAGCTTACGGTCCCGCGTCAGGCCGGTCTTCTCTCGCAACCAGAAGGCGGCGTCCGTTACCACGTTGACCGGGCAGACCCAGCCGCAATAGGCGCGGCCCCCGGCCAGAAGATAGCCCAGTGCGACGATGATCGCCCCCGTCACCACCGGCATCGCCGGGGACGTGCCCCCGAAGAGGCCTTGCAGCAGGATATAGGGATCGGCCAGCGTCACCACGCCCCCGATCCGGCTGGCGCCGAAATTGCCGCGCGCGATCCAGATCCCGGCCAGCGGCCCCAGCATGAACAGCCCCAGGACCGAAACCTGGCACAGCCGCCGCAGCAGCCACCATTTATGCGACCGCAACAGCCCACGGGCGGCGACGCTTTGGCGCCGGTTGTCAGAGATCAGTCGCCCGATCATGTTGCCCGCCCCGCACGGTTGCGGCCCTCGCCGCCCAGGCCCAGGTCGCGTGGCAACACCCGGATCGAGGCATGGCCAGTCACGCAATGCTTCTCGCAGGTGCCGCAACCGGTGCAATGGCTGGAATGGACCGTCGGGACCATGATGCGCCGTCCGTTGAACTCGCCCGGTTCAAGCGAGATCGCGTCCCCCCGGATCGGGCAGACGCGCACGCAGATGCTGCAATTCATGCCCTTGTAATTCAGGCAGTCCTCGTGCCCGACCAGCACGGCGACGCCCATGTTCGCGTCCTGGATCGAGGGGATGTCCCTGTCCAGCGCGCCCGTGGGACAGGCCCGCGCGCAGGGAACATCGTGACACATGTAACAGGGGGTTTCGCGCGGGGTGAAAAAGGGCGTGCCAACCGCCGCCTCATCGCCCCATTCCGCCAGCGACAGGGTGTGATAGGGGCAGGCCTCGACGCACAGGCCGCAACGCACGCAGGCGGCCAGGAAATCATCCTCGGGCAGCGCGCCGGGCGGGCGGATGGCGCGGGCATCGGCGCGGTCCGTGGCCTCGATCATGGCGATCAGGGAAAACCCGCCCAGGCAGGCGGCACCCGCGCCGCGCGCGATCTCGGTCATGGCGGTGCGGCGGTTCATCTTGCGCTTGCTGGATGCCATCCCCTTCCCCCTTTGTGTCCTGTCCCCGCCTAATTCCCCTGCGCGGTGGCGGCCCGCTTCTGTTCGGCCAGCAGCGGCTCGTATCGCCGGTCGGTCAGCGTCTCGAGGAAGGCAACCAGCGCATCGACCCGCGCATCGTTCAGCGCCAGCCCCGATTGCAGCTCGGCCAGGGACAGGTTCTGCCCGATCTCGGCCGGGCCCCAGTCCTTTCCGGTTTCGGGATTGATCTGCGCGTCTGGGCGACGGCTGGTATATTTGTTGTAGAACAGGACAGCCGTCCGCAGGTCCGAGAAGGCGCCGTTATGCATATACGGCCCGGTCACGGCGACGTTGCGCAGCGTCGGCACCTTTATCCGCCCGGCTTGTGCCGGGTCCGAGATGCCCGGCCGGTCCAGCAGACCGCGATCCAGATGCCCCAGCCCCAGCCCGTTCGCCTCGCGCGCGGCCGCGTTCACGGGGATGCCGATATTGTGGAACTCAAAGCTGGTGAAGGTCTCGTGCTCGACGATGCCCTGCTTTTGCAGCTGGTGGCACAGGCGGCAGTTCCAGGTGATGAAGACGGTGTGGCCGAACTCCTCCTGCGGGGTCAGCCTGACCTCTCCGCGCAGATAGCGGTCGTATTTGGAATCGAAGGGCATGAACTCGGCCGTGCCTTGATAGGCGGCAAGCGCATCCGCGGCATGATCGAAGGCAGCGTCGACATCGTCCATCGCACCCGGCCCGAAAAGCGCGGCGAAGCTTTCGACATAACCGGCATCGGCGCGCAGCCGTTCGACCACGGCGGCGCGGTCGGGCATCCCCATCTCGGCCGGGTTCAGCATCGGCTGGCCCGCCTGGTCGGCCAGATCGTCGGCACGCCCGTCCCAGAACTGCCCGCCCTTGTAGCGGCCCATACCATCGCGATGAAAGCCGGGGCTGAGCGCCGCATAAGTCAGCGTCGGCGTGTTGCGGTCGCCATAGGACTGCCCATCATCCCCCAGCGAAACCGCGCGCCCCGCCGCACCTTCGCGCGGGTCGGTAAAGGCGTGGTCGGGATCGTGGCAGGTCGAACAGGATTGCGTGCCTTCGCGAGACAGCGCTGTATCGTGAAACAGCCTTTCGCCAAGACCGGCCAGCCCGGCAACCGGGTCGGCCAGCGGCTCCTGCCGTCCGGCGGCGGCGCCGACGACGACGGCCCCCGCCAGCGGGATCGACAGGAACAGCACCGCAAGCAGGCTAATGCGCGGCATGGGTCAGGCCCCCGCAGCGCCCTGGGGCGCGCGGGCGGCCTCGCGCCGGGCGCGCAACTCGGCCAGGATCAGGCGATGCGCGGCAAGGTCGGCCAGGTTCGCCATCAGCGCCAGCCGCCTTTGCCCGGCCAGATCGTCCAGCACCGGCGCCAGCACGCCGCGCGGGCCGATCAGCCGGTCATGATGCGGACGCAGATGGGCGATCAGCGCGCTAAGTTCCATGCCCTGCAGCGGCTCGGGGCTGGCAAGGGCGCCGGAATGGATCAGCATGTCCTGCGTCACGCGAAAGCCAGCGGCATCGGCGCGAGACAGCGCCGGATGGGTCGCGGCAAGATCAAGGACCGCAAACGCGGCCATCAGGCGACTGGCCGCGTCGGGGGCATTCCTTGCGCGCTGGAACAGCTCGACCACCGGGGCAAGATCGGCGGCGACCGGGCCCAGCGGGATATGGTCCGCACGCATCGCGCTGGGACGAAAGGGCGTGCAGCGCCAACGCGCGCCGTGGCGGGGATCGGCGATGCGCCAGCCCGCAATGGCCATGCCGCGCCCGATCTCGGCCATCCAGCGCAGCAGCCGGCGCTGGACGTCGCCATGCGCCTGAGCCAGCGCCTGTTCATTGGACGCGGCCTGAAGGCGATAGATGACCTCGGACAGCTTGCCGGCTTCGTTGCCGTGAAAGCTGACGCGGGCATCGGGAAGGTCAGGCCCGGCCGAAAGTTCGGTCGGGGCGCCATCGACCGAAATGTCCGCCTCCCAGATCTGGGTGACGGGATTGCGCAGGAAGAAGCCGACCAGGAATTCGCGCTGATCCGCGTCAGCAAGCGATTGCCTGACCGCATCCGGCGGGCTCTCCGCCTTGAGCGAGGCGCGGATGTCATAGGGGATCCACATGGCCAGCTCCTGCCTTAAGTCGGGTTACTCGACGATCACCTTGCCGCGCATGAAGGGATGGGGCGTGCAGGTGTAGTCATAGGTTCCGGCCTCGTCGAACTTGATCGCATAGGCCTGGTCCTTCTTCAGCATCTCGCCCTTGAAGGCTTCTTCGCCGACCACGCCCTTCTTGAAGGCGACGTTGTGGGGCATGACGTCGTCATTGATCCAGACGACCGTATCGCCGGGCTTCACCTTCACCTCGGGCGTGTCGTATTTCATCTTGGCGATGCGGATGACCACCACGGCCTCGGGGGCCTCGGCGGCGGCAACGGGCTTTTCATTCGGGATCGAGATCTTGTCGGCGGCGAAAGCTCCGGTCGCGGTAAAGGCGGCCAAGACCACGGCGGACAGGGCGATCCGGGGTTTCAGAAGGAAGTTCATGGAATGCTCCTGCAAGGAATGGGCCGGACGCGGGGATGCCGCGCCCGGTTGCAACGTCAGCTGGCTTTGCCGACGATGGGGGAAATGGTGCAGTGATAAGTCATGGCGTCATCTTCGGCGCCGAAGCACCAGATGATGTCATTGGCGAATTCGGGGCGATAGACGGGCAGCTCGCCTTCGGTATTCAGGCAGGCGCAGCGCCCCGAGACGTTCTGGCCGCAGCAGTCGCGATAGGCGATCAGATAGCTTTGGCCATCCGTCGGGTTATAGCAGCTTGCCACCCACGAGGCCGAAGCCAGCTTGGTCCCCGGCGGGCAGTTGGTCAGCGAACCGCCCGAGCAGTCGCAGATATTGCCGTCGATCGAGCAGTGACGCCAATAGTCGCAGGCCTGCACGTCATTGTCCTGCGGCACGAATTTCGCGCGCGGATCAGTGCCCTCGGGGGCGCCGGCCGCATTGGCGCGACTGACGCGGCCGCGACGGTCCACCGGCAGCAGCGGCACGATCGCCGCCCCCATCAGGACCGTGCCAAGCCTGCCGATGGCGCCCCGGCGGCTGGTGCGCCCAGCGACGCGGCGCGACATCTTTTCGACCAGGTTGTCGAAATTGAAATTCCCCAGCATCGTTTATCCTCCCTCTGCTTGGGGTTGAGACCGGACGGCCGGGTCAGGCCGCGTTCTTCTTGCGGCTGGTCATGAACTGCTGAAGCGAGGCAAAGCCGGTCTTGTCGGCCTCCAGCAGGCTTTCCAGGTGCTCGCGCGTGTTGGTCAGACCCTTGGCGCGGATCACGCCATCGCTGTCCAGAAGCACGCCATAGGGGATCTTGCCGACCTGGAAGGCCATGCCGATCTCGGCCGAGACGACATAACGGATCTGGCCCAGGTCATGGGTTTCCAGGAAGCGGGCATGTTCCTCGGGTGCGCCATCGCTGATCATCACGACGCCGATCTTTTCCGCGCGGGCGATCGATTTGATGATCGGGAACAGCTTGTCGCAGACCGGGCAGGTTGGCGCGGTGAACATCAGCAGCGTGGGACGCCCGTCGACCGACGCGCCGCCGATCCGCGCGCTGCGGCCGAAATAGTCGGGCAGCTCGAATTCGGGGGCCTTGTCGCCAATGTCGGGGCCGTGATCGGTGATCATCGCGCCCATGGGCGACGAACGCTCGTGCAGCAGGCCCACCTGTCGCATCAGGCCCAGCATCACCACGACGAGGCCAAGGACAGCGACCCACAGCAAGATGTTGGAAGCAATAAGGAAAGTCATGTCAGCGGCCTTTCGTCGAAGAAGCCCGGTTGTTCATGGCGACAAGGCCGCCAAGCATTTCTGCGCCAAGGTAAAGCAAGGTCAGGGTCAGCCCCGCGACCAGTCCGGTGGCAATCTCGCCCGGAGCCGCCGCCCGCCCAGTCGCCAGCAGCGCACCCGCGCCAAGCGCCAGCGCGGTCAGGACCACGTTGCGCCCGACGGTCGCCCAGCTGATGCGTTGCTTCATGCCCTTGCGGAAGCAGCCGCAGTCGATCTGGCTGCGGCCGCGCAGCACGTTGATGGCGATGGCCAGCCCGAAGACCGCCAGCAGCACCGCCGCCATCAGCGCGGCGGGCCGCGCCAGCGGGCCGATCAGCAGCCCGGCCGCGACGGCCAGTTCGACCACCGGCAGGACCATCGCGACGGGACGGGCCAGCGCGTCGGGCAGCAGGCGGAAGTTGCGGACGACGCCGTGGAACTCGTCAATGGCGGTCAGCTTTGACAGGGCGGCGCTGGCGAACAGCACCGCAAGGAAGCTGCGCAGCGTCCAGGCCAACACAGGTTCCAGCACGATCTCCAGCATCTCAGGACCCCATGTCATGGGTGGTCAGAACCTGCGGACCCCGACCCAGATGGGTGACATTGCGCAGTTCCTTGCCCGAGGCGGCGTCATAGATGTAAAGCGTCTGCGCACTGGCGGACAGGCCGTAAAGCAGCGGTTCGGCATCCTGGCTGACGTTGATCGAGTCGACCTCGTGGCCCAGTTCGATCTTGCTGATCCGCTCGCCCGTGGCGGCGTTCAGGACGACCACAAAACGGCTGGCGGACTTGTGGCGCCACTGATCGCGCTGGTCGACCAGCAGATAAATCCGGTCCGAGGCGCGGTGATAGGCCGTCTGCTGCCAGCCGCCCGGACGCCAGTTGTCGGCGCGTTCTTCCGCGGTCAGGGCCTCGATCGGCTCGCGGAACGTGGCCTTGTCGCCGGTCAGGTCCATCTGGAAGATCTTGCCGGTATAAGTCGGCCAGACCAGCCGACCCGCCCGCATGGAATAGGCGGGGTGGTTGATCAGCAGCTCGTCCTCGCCATGGAAGACTTCGGTATTCGTGACCTTGGGCTCGCCGCCCGAGATATCGACCCGCGCCAAGCTGCCATCGCGGCAGTTCATGTAGAACACGCTCGGGGTGGCCGGGAAGATGTGGTAGCAGTCCGGCACATCGACCATGCGGTCGAACTTCTTGTTCTCAAGATCGACGATGCCGACCGCCGGCGAGGGCGAGAATTGATAGAACAGCAGCTTCTTCTTGTCGGGCGTCAGCGCGTTCATCCACTGATAGGTGCCGATCAGGAAGCGCGAGGCCTCGGGCAGCTCGATATCCGCGGTGGGCTCGAAGGTCTGCGGATCGAAGACCTCGACATAATCGGTGCGGGTCCCACGGGCGATGCGGGAAAAGACCGTGCTGGCCTGCGCGATGAACGAACCGTCATCGGCAGACAGCGGCTGGGTCATGAAGCCGCCATCGGTGATCCCGACCACGCGGCCGGTTTCGCCATCGATCGCGAATTGCTGCGAAATCGCCGCGAAATGCGCCGGATCCTGGACATAAACGCGACGGTCGTCCGGTTTCGGCGCGCTCAGCACCGTGGGCTCGTCGGCCTCACCTGCGGCAAGCTGGCGCGCGGCCTCGGCGGCGTCGCGCTGCCCTTGGGACTGTGCCGCGGCATCCTGCGCGGCGGCCGCGCCGATCGCCATGGCCGAGGCCATTGCGCAAGCGCCGGCAAGGGTCAGGTATCTGGGAATTTGTCTGCTGCTAGAAGCCATGGTGTCCTCCCTGTGATGGCTCCCGGGCCCCGGCGACGGATCGCGGGCCGAGTGGGTGAATTTCGGTGGGATCGGGGTCCGTCAGGCCAGCGCGAGAACCGCGAAGGCTGCGCCAAGCGCCGTCAGGATCGCACCGTCCAGGATCGCCGCGCGTTCCTGATTGCGGCCAAGCCAAGCCTGGATCTGGTAATCCGTGACCGGGAACAGGTTCACCGCGACCGGCAGATAGCGGCCCAGGTTGAAGACGGCGATGATCGCGATGGCTGCGGCCAGGTTGCCGGTCAGGATCGCGGCGGCGGTCATCATGTAAAGCAGGGGCGTCTGCACATAGGTCAGGTAATCCAGACCCAGCGACAGCCCGTAAAGCCCGCCCACGACCCATTTCGGGAACCGCTGGCGTGCATCATGGGGCACCTGCGCCCGGCGCTGCGGATAGGGGACGCGCAGGAAGTCCAGTTGATGCGCGCCATAGACCAACCCGATCAACGCCAGCACCGCCAGCCCGAAACCGGTCGAGAATCCCTGGAACCTCGCCAGACCGCCGATCGCGCCCAGCAGCGTGCCAAGGATCAGCGCACCCGCGGCATAGCCCAGCCCGTGCATGGCGAATGTCGGCAGCCAATCCCTGACTGCGCGCATGCCCCGCCCTGTCGGACGCAGAAGCGAAATCGAGGAATAGCCGCAAGGCGACCAGGTCGACAGCAGCCCACCGGCAAAGGCGGCGCCCAGAACCACGGTCCAAAGGGTGGTGCCGGTATCTGCCTGCGCCTTCAGGGCAAGCCCGGCCAGTCCGCCGACGATCAGGCTGCCGACTAAACAGGCAACTCGCCCTATGCGCGAAAAACTGTCGGGAAAGACGGTGCAATCCTGCACGCCAACGGTCTCACCCTGAGAAACTGAAGTCACCTCACGCCTCCTCTCGTTCGGTATCTTCGAGAAATCGCCAGCGCGATATCACCCATTAACCCGACAAAAAGGCAGATTTCTCATACAGATGTATAACTGCGCCCGCTTCCGGTCGGGGGAAACCCGGAATTTCGGCAGGAGGGGCTGCAAAAATGCAGGGACCACGATTCATGGTTAAGATAGTCAAGTAATTGTTAGGAAATTTGCATTCCACTCAGGAAAAATCGGACAGCATAATCTGTCACAAAAAGTCGTCCTTTGGTGGCAGAGGTGCTGATTCTTCCCGCATTGCGAAAAGAGTGGGCAACCATGCGGACAGTTCTCTCGCGACAGGATCGTCGCGCAAATAGGGCTGGGACAGCAGCCAGACCTCGCGCGCGACGGTGATCGGCGTCGTGAGCAGATCGGCGCGGGCCGAAAGCCTGTGCGCCATGGCTTCGGGCAGGACGCCGATCGCACGGCCGCTCGCCAGCAATTCGCGGATCAGGTTCAGGTCCGATGTCTCGACCCGCGGCTGGCGGTTGCCTATCGTGTCGAACATCTCGACCATCTCGGGCATGTCGATCATGGCTTCGGGATAGGTGACCAGCAGCGGCTCGTCCGCGCCGGTCCGGGCGGGCTGCACCAGCACGAAGTTGATTTGCCCGATCCGCCGCATCAGGAACGAGCCCTGCTTGGGGCGCCCCAGTCGCAGGGCGAAATCCGCCTCCCAGCGGGACATGTCGACATTCTGGTCCGAGGTGTCGATGCTCAGCGACAGGTCGGGCAGCGCCGTCAGAAGTTGCGGCAGGTGCGGGGCCAGCCAATGTTCTGCGATGGCGGCGATGGTCGACAGACGGAACTGCCGCTGCAGGTGGTCGTGACCGCGCAGGGCGCGCCGGATCTCGTCCGCCGATTTCTCCATTTCACGCAGGTTGCGCATGATCGCGGCACAGGCCTGCGTTGGACGCCGCATCCCGTCCACCGCGTCGAAGAGCGTCAGGCCCATCTCGGTTTCCAGCCGGTTGATGCGCCTGCCGACAGTGGTTTCGTTGATCTGCAGGATACGCCCGGCCCGCGTGAAGGAACCGGTTTTGCAGACGGCGGAAACGATCCTGAAATCATCCCAGTTCATGCGGGCTGCTGCCTTTCCTTGCGCGCCCCAAGGGACGAAGAGGAGGGGTCGGTGAAAGCAGCGCCCGCATAGACCAGGGGCCGGGTCCGGGCAAGGCGGTCTCAGCCTGCGACGGGGCCGAAGGATCACCACCCGGCCCCATCGGCGCGGGTCAGGACAGTGGCTTGCGGTTCCCGACATGGCGTTCGACCAGCCGGCGCGCCATTCGGCCCGGCACCAGCATCCGCGCCGGAACCGGGTCTGGAACGCCCGCGGTTAGTTCCGGGAACAGGGCCAGGATCTCGTCCCGCGCCTGCGGTCCGACCGACTTCAGCGCCTCGGGCCCGGTGAACAGGGACTCCGTCTCGGCCCCGTTCGACGACACGATTTCGTGCCGGTCGAACAGGATGTGGAAATACTCGACCGCGCGCAGATCGGTTGCGATCTCGACCCCGTCCAGCCCCAGCAGATGTTTCGCGGCCACCAGAAGCTCGTCGGTGCCGAACATCCGCTGCGCGATCCGCGATCGGACCAGCACCCGGTGTTGGGGCGAGACCAGCAGGTCAGCTGACGGAACCCCCTCGCCAAGTGCGCCGGCGCGGATGCGGACAGGACGGAGATGCGCCGGGATCCCAAGGCGCGCGCCCCCCAGCCTTGCCGAGCCGGTCCAGCGGATGGGCTGCAGGCCATGATCGCGCGTACGGACAAGATCGCCTTCGCGCAGGAGTTCCACCGCGACGGGCCCACGCTCGGTCCCGATCAGGGTGCCCCGCGCGAAGCAGGCGAATTCGGCTAGCGGGATCGGGGTGTTGAAGCTGGCCGTGCCTTCGGACCGGGTGATGTCGCCGCCGAAGGCATTCGTGATCTTTCCGTCGATGATCGGAAAGACGACCGGAACCTGATTGTCCGGCCCCACATACATAGTGACGGTCTGGATGGTCGTGCCGTCGATGACCACCGTGTCGCCGTAATAGATCAGACCGATCGCCTGCGGCACGCCGTCGATGGTGACGGTGTCGCCGGTATTGACCGCAATTGTGCCGTCGCCATTGTCGGTCAGCGTGACCTGAATCACGTTCGCGGACAGGTCATAGGCAGGCCCGCTGGAGCCGTAGACGCTGCTGTCGAAGGTCCAGCCTGGAATATGATCGCCCAGTTCCGTCAATTCGACGTTCCAGGCCGACAGGTTGATCGGCATCTTGTTTCCCTGTGATGTTTGCGCGGCAAGCATTGATTGTGCTCGGCGATTCCTGTCAACGGGGCCGCGCGTTGGCCCGCTTGGACATCCCCGGCCCGCGTCATTTTTGCCCCGCATCGGCGCGCGCGGGGTCGCTGCCGCCCCATGCCAGCCCATATGCAAAACATCTGAATGTCGGCCTAAACCGATATTATACGTCTTGCCCCCGGCATGTGAGGGTCGGACCCAAGGGGAATCATCGATGTCATGAAGGGCGGGTCGCGCAAGGCGATCCGGGGGGCCGCGGCGGCGGCCTCCGGGCAGGTTATGGCCTGCCGCGGGGGAGACAGCGGGGTTTTCCGACCCGTCGGCCCGGGAGAGGCCGAGCAGAAGGAGACCAAGCATGATCATCGATACGAGCTGCTATCCGACGGACGTGGTCGATCTCGCCTGGCAGCATGACGGCGAGCCGTTCAGCGGCGAGCGGCTGATCCAGATGATGAACGGACCCTATACGATCAATGGCAAGCCGCGCCGGATCGACAAGGCCTTCATCCAGCCGCCGCAGGGCAATACCATCTATACCTGGACGGATGGAGAGCTGGACGGACGCCAGTCGATCGAGGCCTACATGGCCTATACGCTGAAGATGGTGCAGACCTATCCCGACCGCTTCATCGGCTGCTTCGTCTATAACCCGCGCTGCGGCGTGGCGAATGGTGTCGAGGCGATCGAACGCTATGTGACCCAGCATGGCTTCAAGATGGTGCAGTTCCAGGCGAACATGCATGCCTATCGCCCGGACCGGGCCAAGGACTGGCTGCGCCCTGCGCTGGACAAATGCGCCGAGCTGGGCGTCATGGTGAAGGTCCATACCGGCGACGGCCCCTATTCGATCCCGTCGGAATGGATTCCGCTGATCAAGGAATATCCGCAGATCGACTTCATCATGGCCCATTTCGGGGTCCAGACCGGCGGCGTCTATACCTTCGAGCCGTTCCAGTGGGCGATGGAATTCCCCAACGTCTATTGCGAGTCGAGCTGGTGCCTGCAGTCCCGGATCGTGGAATTCGCCAAGGACCTGCCGACCCACAAGATCCTTTACGGCTCGGACACGCCGCCGAACGAACCGGGCATGTGGCTGAACCTGCTTGAGGTGCTGTGCCACGAGCCGCCCCAGGGTCTGAACCTCGATGAAGCCACGCTTGAGGATTACCTGGGCAACAACCTGGCACGGATGATCGGGATCGAGCCGACCCCCCATCCCGCCACCTACGAGGATGCAGTCGCCGAACTGGAGCGTCACGGCATCGAGAACAAGCACTACCTCGCCACGCTCGTCTGAGAATTCGGAGAACCTGCATGATCATCGACACCCACCTGCATCCGACCAACCTGGTCGACGAGGCCTGGCGCCATACCGGCGAGCCCTTCACCGGCGAACGGATGCTGAAGTTGATGGACGGCCCCTATATGATCAACGGCAAGCCGCGCCGGATCGACATGGGCTTCATCCAGCCGCCCCCCGGCAATACCGGCTATCGCGACGGCAACCGCCGCGGCCGCGATGGTATCCGCGATTACATGTCCTATGTCGCGGAACTGTGCCAGAAATATCCCGACCGCTTCATCGGCAACTTCAACTTCAACCCGCGCTGGGGACCGGAAAACGGCGCGCTGGAACTGGAATTCCACGTCAAGGAATACGGTTTCAAGATGCTGAAGCTGCATTCCAACATGCACGGCTATCGCCCCGACCGGGCGCTGGAATGGCTGCGTCCGGCGATGAAGATGTGTGCCAAGTACAACATCGTCGTGCTGATCCATACCGGCGACGGGCCATATTCGATCCCGACGCAGTTTTATCCGATCATCCGCGAATTCCCGATGGTCAACTTCATCATCGGCCATTTCGGCATCCAGACCGGCGGCAACTATTCGTTCGAGGCCTTCTGGATGGGGATGGACACGCCCAACGTCTATTGCGAATCCGGCTGGTGCTTCCAGTCGCGGATCGTGGAATTCGCCAAGCAACTGCCGCCGCACAAGATCGTCTTCGGCACAGACTCTCCGCCGAACAACCCCGGCATGTGGCTGCGCGAGCTTGAGGTGCTCTGCTCGCCCGCACCGCAGGGGATGAACCTCAGCGAGGACATCCTGGAAGACTACCTGGGCAACAATATCGCCCGCCTGATCGGCATCGAGCCAACCAAGCCTCCCAAGGACCTGGCCGAAGCCGAGAAACGCCTCACGGCGACCTACGTCTGAGGCGGAAGGGTGCGGGGCCGGCCCCCCGCACCCACCCCCACCACAAATCACCCAGAACCCCCGAGGGCGAGATGCGCGAGTCACAGGATTTCCAAAGCTTTGCCGCCAATTACCGCGAGCGTTTCCCCGACGATATCCTGGACCTGCCCGCGCCCCTGGCCGACGGTCAGGATGTCGCCGCGATCGTCGAGGCCCTGGCCCTGCAGGGGCGCGCGCCGATGCTGGCCTGCGCCAGCGTGCCGGGCAGCGACTGGCCGCTGGTGACGAATGTCTTCGCCTCGCGCCAACGCATCGCCCGCCTGTTCGGTGTGGGAGTCGAGGATCTGCACGCGGAATACCAGCGCCGCGCCAATGCGCCGGTCGACCCGGTCTTCGTCAATGACGGCGCCGTAGCCGAGGTGGTGACCGAGGGCGAGGCGGTAGACCTGTCCGCCCTGCCGATGATCCGCCATTTCGACAGCGACCGCGGCCCCTATGTCACCAATGCGATCATCGTTGCCTCTGACCCTGAAACCGGTATCGCGAACCTCAGCTATCACCGCTCGATGCGCCATGCACAGTCGGCGCTGGCTACCAGCCTGCATTCGCGCGGCCACCTGTGGCGCATGTACCAGACCGCACGCGAGGCAGGGCGGCCCTTGCCCGTCGCCATGATCATCGGTGCGCATCCGCTGTTCATGTTGGCCGCCTCGGCCCGCGTCGCCTTTGGGACCGATGAACGCGCGGTGGCTGGCGGCCTGATGCAGGCCCCGCTTGAGATGATCGCGACCCCCCGCCACGGCATTGGCGTTCCGGCCAATGCGGAGTTCGTGCTGGAAGGCCATCTCGACCCCGAGGCCCATGTCGCCGAGGGACCGTTCGGCGAATTTTCGGGCTATTCCTCGGACCGCTCGACCAACACGCTGTTCCATGTCACCGCGATGATGCGCAAGCGCGCGCCCTGGCTGGTCGACGTGGTCGGCGGCGCCACCGACGAACACCTGAACCTGGCCCGCCTGCCGCGCGAGGCCGAGATGCTGGAAAAGCTGAAGGCCCGCTTTCCTTCGGTGACCGGGCTGCATTACCCGACCTCGGGGACGCACTTCCATTGCTATGTCCGCATCCGCCAGACCCGCCCCGGCGAGGCGCGCCAGGTCATGCTGGGGCTGCTGGGCTGGGATCCCTATCTGAAGACGGTGATCGCGGTCGACGACGATATCGATGTGACGCAGGACAGCCAAGTGCTGTGGGCGCTGGCCACGCATTTCCAGCCCCATCGCGACATGTTCACCGTGGACGGCCTGCCGGGCAGCCCGCTTGACCCATCCTCGACCGCGGATGGCACCACCTCGCGGCTGGCGCTGGACGCCACCCGAGGGCCGGATTTCCACGGCATCCGGGCGGTTCTGGACGCGGGCGCGCGCGACCGGGCGCAGGCGTTGCTGCGGGGTCTGGCGGGGGCGCGGCCATGAACGCCCATCACCTGCCCGACCCGCCACGGCGCATGGTGGTGGGTATCAGCGGCGCTTCTGGTTTCGTCTATGGGCTGCGCCTGCTTGAGATGCTGCGCGAACTCGGGATCGAGACCCATGCCAGCGTCACCCGCGCCGCGCTGCTGACCATGACGCACGAGACAGGCTTCAAGCTGTCCGACATAGAGGCGCGCGCCGACTATCTCTATCGCCCCGACGATGTCGCGGCCAGCATCTCCAGCGGGTCGTTCAGGACCATGGGCATGATCGTCGCGCCCTGCTCGATGCGGACGCTGGCCGAGGTGGCGCAGGGCGTGACTTCGGGCCTGGTCAGCCGCGCGGCCGAGGTCACGCTGAAGGAACGCCGCCGGCTGGTGCTGATGGCGCGCGAGACGCCGCTGACGCAAAGCCACCTCGCCAACATGCTGCGGGTCACCGAAATGGGCGGCATCATTGCCCCTCCGGTGCCCGCCTTCTATGCCCGCCCGCGCTCTCTGGACGAGATGGTCGACCAGACGCTGGGCCGGGTTCTGGACCTTTTCGACCTCGACGCCGCGCAGGTGCGACGCTGGGTCAAGACACCCTGACTTCCAAGGGAGGGAAGACCATGCAGAAGACGGTGAAAGACAAGATCCCGGTCACGGTACTGACGGGCTTTCTGGGCGCGGGCAAGACCACGCTGATGAACTATATCCTGCGCGAGAACCACGGCATGAAGATCGCGGTGATCGAGAACGAGTTCGGCGAGATCGGCATCGACGGCGACCTGGTCATCGGCAGTACCGAGGAAATCTTCGAGATGACCAATGGCTGCGTCTGCTGCGTGGCCGAGGCCCGCGACGACCTGTTGCGCGTCATCCGCCAGTTGCTGGACCGCCCCGACCGGCTGGACCATATCATCATCGAGACCAGCGGCCTTGCCGATCCCTATCCGGTGGCGCAGACCTTCTTCCTGGACGACCCGATCCGGGATGAAACCAATCTGGACGGCGTCATCGCGCTGGTCGATGCCAAGCACATCCTGCAGCATATGGACGACGCCGATGTCGATGCTCTGGACAACCAGGCCGTGGACCAGATCGTCTGCGCCGACCGCATCGTCATCAACAAGGTCGACATCGCCACCGAGGCCGAGATCGCGGAAGTCACCCGCCGGGTGAAGAAGCTGAACGAGACCGCCGAGATCGTCCGCTCAAGCTTCGCGCAGATCGACCTGGGCAAGATCCTTGGCCTTGCCGCCTTCGACCGCAACCGCACGATGGCGGCCGAGATCGACCTTGATGGCGGCCATGATCATGTCCACCATCCCGCGCCCTGGGACCGCGACGCCAGCCACAGCCACGACGCCTCGGTCAGTTCGGTCGGGATCGAGCTGCAGGGCCACATGGACCCCGCCGCCATGACCCGTTGGCTGGACGAGATCCGCCGCTCGGACACTGCCGACCTGTTCCGCATGAAGGGCATCTTCTCGGTCAAGGGCGACGACTACTGCTATGTCCTGCACGGCGTCCACGGCGAGATCGAGTTCCGCCCCAACCACCCGTGGGCGGATGAGCCAAGATGCAACAAGATGATCGTGATCGGCCGGAACCTCGACCGGAACACCCTCACCCAGAATCTGAAGAAATGTCTCGCAGCCGCGTGAAAGCACAAAGGAAAACGGCTGACGAGAAGGAGAATACCGAAGTCTGAGAGGGACATCCCAAGGGAGGGGATCATGACGAAGACGAAGGGAATACATCCGGTTGACGAAATCCTGCCGCTGCGGCCCATGCTTGCCTTGGCGCTTCAGCATCTTGCCGTGTCCTATGTCAGCTCGGTCGCAGTGCCGCTGATCATCGCCAATGCGCTGGGTTTCAGCCAGCACGACACCATCCTGTTGATCAGCGCGACCTTTTTCTGCTCGGGCGTGGCCACGCTTCTTCAGACCATCGGCTTCTGGCGCTTTGGCGTGCGGCTGCCGATCATGAACGGCGTGGCCTTCAGCAGCGTCTCGGCGATCATTGCCATCGGCACCATGCCGGGTGTCGGGATCAGCGGCGTCTGCGGCGCGGTGATCCTGGGCGGCATCCTGATCACCCTGATCGCGCCACTGGCCGGACGGCTCCGGCGGTTCTTTCCGCCGGTCGTCACCGGCTGCATCGTGACCGCGATCGGGGTCCAGCTTCTGCCGGTCGCCTATCAATGGGCCGGGGGCGGGCATGGCAACGCCAATTTCGGCAAGCCGGGATACCTGGCCATCGCGCTTCTGGTGCTGGTCACGATCCTGCTGTTCAACCGCTATGGCGGGCCGCTGATGCGCAACCTGGCGGTGCTGGGCGGGCTGGTCGTGGGTGCGCTGGTCGCCGTCCTGTTCGGCATGGGCGACCTGACCCCCATGCGCGAGGCGCCCTGGCTGATCGCGCCCGCGCCCTTCGAATTCGGGATGCCGACCTTCGCGATCCTGCCCTTCGCCACGATCTTCATCGTCATGCTGGTGCAGACCGTGGAATCCATGGGCCTGTTCATCTCGATCGGGGATCTTGTCGAACGCGAGGTGACCCCTGGCCAGGTCGCGGACGGCATCCGCGCCAACGGGCTGGCCAGCGCCGTCGCCGGGGTGTTCGCGGGCTTCCCGTTCATCGCCCATATGGAGAATGTCGGTCTGGTCATCCTTAGCGGCGTGCGCAGCCGTTGGGTGGTGGCACTGTGCGGGCTGATCTTCTGTGTCGTCGCCTTCTTCCCGAAATTCGGCGCGATCCTTGCCGCGGTGCCAGCCCCCGCCCTGGGCGGCGCGGGCATTGCCATGTTCGGGATCGTCGCGGCGGCGGGCATCCAGTCGCTGGCCAAGGTCGACTACACCAACAACCGCTACAATATGCTGATCGTCGCGCTGACGCTGGCGATGGCCTTTATCCCGATCCTGCAACCCAGCCTGTTCGAGCAGCTGCCCGGCTGGTCGCAATCGGTCCTGCACAGCTCGGTCGTCGTGGCCTGCGTCGTCTCGGTCGTGCTGAACTTGCTGCTGAACGGCGCGGATGGCGAGGGCGACCACGCCCATGCCCCGCTTCAACAGGCCTGAGTCTGGCAAGTCACAGCAATTGCGTGTGAATGCCTGACAGAAGGGACCGGGTCCATCGGATCCGATCCCACCTATCCCGCCAGAGAGGACAAGATGAGCAAGACCGAACCTATCTCTGTTCCCGCGCGCCCGATCCTGCTGACCGGGGGGCGGATCGCCGCGGCGGACGGGACGCTGACCCGCGCCGAGATCCTGATCGATGCCGCGGGGCGGATCGCCGAGATCGCCGCCAGCATCACCCCCCCGCCCGAGGCGCAGCGCTTCGACGCCACGGGTTGCCTAGTCACGCCGGGCTTCGTGGATGTTCACCAGCATCTGGACAAGACGGGCGTGCTGCGCTTTGCCCCGAACCCCTCGGGCACGCTGCAGGGGGCACGGGACGCCTTTGCCGCCTATGCCCGGCAAGCCCCGCCCGAGGACATCTTCCGCCGCGCCTCGAAGACCATCGCGCAATGCCTGTCGCGCGGGACGCTGGCGATCCGCAGCCATGTCAATGTCGACAAGGATGCGGGCTTCAACGGCATCGAGGCACTGGCCCAGTTGCGCGCCGACTGGTCCGACCGGGTGGCCCTGCAGCTCGTCGCCTTCATGACGCCACATCCGGGGCAAGACCTGGCCTGGCTCGCCGCAAATATCGACCGCGCCGCGCAATCGGCGGATGCAGTCGGCGGCACACCGGCGGTGGCCGAGGATCCCGACCGCTACCTTGACCTGATCTTCGAGGCGGCGGCGCGCCACGGACTGCCAGTCGACCTGCACATGGACGAACATCTGGACCCGAACCGCCTGCATTTCGCCAAGGTGTTCGACCGCGTCCGTCGCTTTGGCATGCAGGGACGCACGGTGCTGGGCCACACCTCGGTGCTGAGCGCGATCCCGCGCGCCGCCTTCGAGCCGATCATGGCCGAGATCATCGATCTGGGGATCGGCCTTGTCACCCTGCCCGCTGCGAACCTGTATCTGCAGGGCCGCAGCGCCGACGAACTGCCGCCGCGCGGCCTGACGCGCGTGGCCGAACTGATCCGGGCAGGCGTGCCGCTGGCCACGGCCTCGGACAATATCCAGGATCCGTTCGTACCCAGCGGATCGGGTGACCTGCTGGAAATGGCCCGCTGGACCCTGCTGGCAGGCCACCTGAAGGGGGATGAGTTGGCCACGACCTATCGCATGATCACCGAGATCCCGGCGAAGCTGATGGGGCTTCGGGACCATGCCATCGAAAAGGGCAGTCTGGCAAACTTCAACGTCATGCGCAGCGACGATATCGACACGCTGGTCGCGGGCGGGCCTTCGGCGTCCAGCATCTTCGCGCGCGGGCGGCTGGTGTCGCAGGATCCCCGTTCGGCGTTGCTGCCAGCCTGAACAGGCCATCACGCAAAAGCGCCGGCCGACACGTTCCTGAGTCGACCGGCGCATCCCGTTCCGCCCGGTGCCTCAGCCTTTCGGCAGGCGCATCAACTCGATCCGGGTGCCCTGCCCCAGATGGACCTGATTTCGCGCGATCCGGGTCATGCGCGACGTGCCCTCGGGTGCGCCGGTATTCGGGTTCACGTCGAATTTCGGATAGTTCGAGGACGAGACGTCCAGGCGCAGCCGGTGCCCTTTGGCGAACAGGTTCGCCGTGGCAAAGGGGTTGATCTCGATCTCGATCACGCCTTCGTCCTGCGCGACCGGCTCGGGGCGATCCCAGCCCTTGCGATAGCGCAGGCGGAAGATCCCGTCCGAAATGATCAGCGCATAGCCGCGCGGGTAATCCGCGCTTGGCGGATAGACATCGACCAGCTTGGCGGTGAAATCCGTGTCCGGCGCGTCGGTCGAAACCGCCAGCCGCACCACTACCGGGCCGACCACGGCCAGATCCTCGGCCAGCGGCGCGGTTTCGAAGCTCAGCACGTCGGGGCGCGCGGTCAGCGGCATTCCCGGATTGCGGCAGCCATAGAATTCCGGCGCCTCGACCTGATCGAAGCCGCCACCCGTAAAGATCGGCTCGCCCGAGGTCAGCGCCCCTCCGATGGTCGGCACCGGGTCGCGCGGGTCGAAGTCATAGCCAAGCACGGCACCGGTTTCGGGCGCGTCCACGGCAAGGCTCATGTCCGGGCGGGGGTAAAGGACCAGCGGTTCGGCAGCCGGAATGGGCCAGTCCGGCGCTTCGATCCAGTGGCCGCCGTGGTCCAGATGTCCTGCCGACGTGCGCATGCCGCTGCCGCCGCCCATCAGGAAGACATGGGCGCGGCCGTCCTGCGCGGGCTGATCCTCGTCCTTCAGCCAGCGGGCGAAGAATTTCAGCCGATAGGTCAGCCAGTCGCGGTCGATCTGCCCGTCGAAGGTCGCGGCGGGGCCGAAATCGACATCGCCGAAGGTGCTGCGCGAGCGGTTGCCATGCGTCCACGGCCCCATGATCAGTGTCAGCGGCCGCGCCGGATCGCCCTTCAGCCCAGCATAATTCTCAAGCGTGGTCGGAACATAGACGTCATACCAGCTCGACATGAAGATGATCGGAACCTTCGGGAAGGTGGCGTAATGGCCCGCCGCCCAAAGCCCGGTCCGCTTCCAGAAATCGTCAAAGGTGCCGTGCTGCCACTGTTCCAGCACATAAGCTTCGAAATCAGGATCCCACTTGATGGGCGAGCGGCCCTTCGTCCAGGGCGTGCGGGCCATCCAGCCGGCCAGATCCTCGGCCTCGATCGCGGCCAGAACGCCGGGGTCGCTGGCGGCAAGCGGACTGTCCTTGGCGTGGCTATAGGCCCAGGTGACCTGCTTCATCTCGAAGGCGCCACCCTGACGGATGCCGCAGCTGAACGCGTTCGAGAAACCGCCGGAATCGACGGCCATGCAGGCAAGGCCCGGCGGGTTCAGGCAGGCCATCGCCATCTGCACATGCGCGTCATAGCTGAGGCCCATCGTTCCGATCCGGGAATTGTTCCAAGGCTGCGCCTCGATCCAGACCATCGCGTCGAAACCGTCCTCGGCCTCGTTCACGTATTTGGTGAAGCGTCCTTCCGAGGCGAAGCGACCCCGGCAATCCTGCCAGATCACGATGTAGCCCTGCCGGACCAGCAGCACCGCGAGATCGGCCCGCGATTTCGAGACCGGCTCGGCCACAGAAAGCTCGGTCCGGGGGGTGCCCGACTTGTCATAGGGGGTGCGCTCGAAGATCACCGGCAGGGGATCTTCAAGCGGGCGGCCGCCCGACGCCGGACGATAGATGTCGGTCGCCAGACGGACGCCGTCCCGCATCGGGATCATCACGTTGCGATGGACGACGACATCCTGGGTGACCGGCTCGGCCGGCGTCAGGGCGACCAGGGGCATCACTTCGCGGTCCTCACGTTCTGGGGCAGCGTGTATTCGGACAGGCCCGCTTCCAGCGTCAGCCCCTGCTTCATCGCCCAGTCGATCTTCTGCCAGTAAAGCGGCACGATCGGCGTCTTGGCGAAGGCGATACGGGTGGCCTCGGCCAGCAGTTCGTTGCGCTTGTCCAGGTCGAATTCGGATTGCGCCTTGCTGAGCGCCGCGTCGAATTCCGGCGACGAGAACCGCATCCGGTTGAACGCACCCGTGCCCGCTTCCTTGTCATAGGTGCGGATCAGCGAACCCAGCATCGGCGCGGCCGTGGGGGTCGAGGAGCCCAGCGAGAACACGAAGGCGCCATAGGCCCCGGCGGTCGCGTCCTTGGAATAGACGTTATAGGGGAAGACCTGCACGCCGTTCACCTTCAGTCCGCCGCGGGTCAGCATCTGGCCGATCGCCTGCGCCAGTTCGGCATCTCCGGGGAAGCGGTTGTTGGACGACACGACCGTGATCCCGAACCCGTCGGGATAGCCCGCATCAGCCAGAAGCTTCTTTGCCTCGGCCGGATCGGGGGCCTGCGGTTGCAGGTCGGCCGCATAGCCACCCAGAACCTCGGGAACGATCTGCGCGGCCGGCACGCCCGCGCCGCCCAGCAGGCGGTCGACGATCAGCTGTCGGTCCAGCATCAGCGACACGGCCTTGCGGACGCGTTCGTCCTTGAACGGGTTCACCGTCAGCGGCTTGCCCTGAAGGTCGGTCACGCCCGGCGCGGTATCGCCGCGCATGCTGAGCGCCAGATAGACGACGCGACCCGACGGTTCTGACAGGATGGTGAAATCGCCGCCCGAGGAAATCTGCGTGGTGTCGGCCGGCGGGACCGAGTCGATCAGATCGACCGCGCCAGACAGCAACGCCGCGACCCGCGCCGCGTCGTTCGAGATGAACTTGATGTCCACGTCCTTGAACTCGGGCTTGTCGCCCCAGTAGCCGTCATAGGCCTGCAGCTTCAGATCCTCGCCCGGCGTCCAGGACACGAACTTGTAGGGGCCGGTGCCGATGGCGGCGGTGCCCACGTTGAAATCCTCGGTCGCCTTGCCGTCGCTGGCAGCCTTGCTGACGATGAAAACGCGGCCGATATCCTCGATCAGCGCGGGATCGGGGATCTTGGTCGTGATCTTCAGCGTCAGGTCGTCGACCTTTTCCAGCTTGTCGATATTCGACACCATGTCGCTGTAGGGCGCGGGCGAATTCGGGACGTTCGGCGCCCGCTCGAGCGAGAAGATCACATCATCTGCGGTGAAAGGGCTGCCATCCTGGAAGGTCACGCCCTCGCGCAGCTTGACCTGCCAGGTCAGCGGGTCGAGATTCGTCCATTCGGTCGCAAGGCCGGGCGAGATCTGCAGGTTGCGGTCGAACTTCACCAGCTCCTCGAAGATCATGTTCGAGGTGTTCTGGTTGTTCCCCGTGCGCGAGAATTGCGGATCGATCGAGGATTGCTCGGCCGCAAGCCCCATGGTCAGCTGCTGGGCCGAGGCCGACAGCGCCGTCCCGCACAGAAGCGCGGCCAATGCCGCCGTCTTGAAAAGCGTGGTCATGGTGTTCCCTGTCATTTGTCGTTGCTGGTATTGCGTTTGATCGCGCGCAGGCCCGCGCCCCCGTCCAGGTGACAGGCCGCGGAATGGCCACCCTCGAAGTCCTTCAGCGCGGGGCGGGTGGTCTTGCAGATGTCCATGGCAAACGGGCACCTGGGGTGGAAATGGCAACCGCCGGGCGGGCTCAATGGCGAGGGGATCTCGCCCTTCACGGTCGAGAAGGTATGGCCCCGCCGGTCGATCCGCGGCACCTCGGCCAGAAGTGCGGCGGTATAGGGATGGCGCGGTCCTTCCGGGCCAAAGATCTCGTCCGTGGGCGCGCTTTCGACGATGCGTCCCAGATACATGACCACGACCCGGTCCGAGATGTGCTGGACCACGGAAAGATCGTGGCTGATGAACAGCAGCGTCAGTCCAAGATCGCGCTTCAGTTCCATGAACAGGTTGATGACCTGCGCCTGGATCGAGACGTCCAGCGCAGCGATGCTTTCGTCGCAGACCAGGAAATCCGGCTGCACCGCCAGTGCCCGCGCGATGCCCAGCCGCTGGCGTTGCCCGCCCGAGAACTGGTGCGGATAGCGGCCCGCGACCGCCGTATCCAATCCGACCCGCGCCAGCAGGTCCGCGACCAGCGCATCGACGCCCCCCGCGGGCAGAAGCCCGTGGACGCGCGGCGCCTCTCCGATGATCTGGCGGACGGTCTTGCGCGGGTTCAGCGAGGACATCGGGTCCTGAAAGATGATCTGCGTGCGCAGGCGCATCTCCATGCGGTCCCGACCTTTCAGCGACGCGATGTCGCGGCCCTGCCGTTCGACAACGCCGCCCGAGATCGGCAGCATTCCGGCGATGGCGCGGCCCAGCGTGGATTTGCCGCAACCGGATTCGCCGACCAGGCCCACGACCTCGCCCTTCATGACCTCAAGGCTGACATCGTCCAGTGCATGGACGGTCGGAGGCGGCGGCGATCCGGCCAGGCGGCCCACGAAACGCTCGATCATGTCGGGCTTGCGCTGGAAGCGCTTGCTGACGGCGCGTGCGGCGGCCAGCGGTGTGGCGGCTTCGGTCCCGCTCATGCGACAACCTCCATCGGGTGAAAACAGCGCCAGCCGTGATTGTCCGTCCCACTTTCGGAGGGTTCGTGCAGGCATTCGGCGGAGGCACGCGGGCAGCGGGGGCGGAAGGGGCAGCCTTCGGGGCGGCCCAGCGGTGGAGGTGCGGCACCGGGGATCTGGCGCAGCGGCTCTCCGCGGCGGTTCGCCATCGGGGTCGAATCGATCAGCCCGCGCGTATAGGGATGGCGCGGATGGTCCAGAACCTGCGCGGTCGGACCATGTTCGACGATCCGGCCCGCATACATGACCGCGATCTTCTGGGCCAGCGCCGCGACCACGCCAAGGTCATGGCTGATCCAGATCATCGCAAGGCCCATCTCCTGCGACAGCTTCTGCATCTCGGCCAGGATCTGGCTTTGGATCGTCACGTCCAAAGCGGTCGTGGGTTCGTCCGCAATGATCAGGTCGGGTTCGTGCAGAAGCGCGATGGCGATCGCGACGCGCTGGCGCATCCCGCCCGAAAATTCATGCGGATAGGCGTCGATGCGCTCTTCGGGATGGGGGATGCCGACCTTGGCCAGCGCGGCAAGCGCGCGGGCGTGGGCTTCGGCCCGGCTGACCTTGCGATGGGCGCGGACGGTCTCGATCATCTGCGTCCCGATCTTCAGCACCGGATTCAGGGTCATCATCGGATCCTGAAAGATCATCGCGATGCGGTCGCCGCGCAGTGCGCGCAGGCGCTTTGGCCCGGCGGCGCGCAGATCCTCGCCGCGATAATCGATCCGCCCCTCGACCACGCGACCGGGCTTGTCGATCAGGCCAAGGATGGAAAAGCCGGTAATCGACTTGCCCGAGCCGCTTTCGCCGACAAGGCCCAGGATCTCGCCGCGCTTCAGTTCCAGATCGACGCCGTCCACGGATTTCACCGTGCCCTTGGGCGTATCGAACCAGGTTTTCAGGCCTTCGACCTTCAGGATGATGTTGTCGGTCATTGGGCAAGCCTCGGGTTCAGGACCTCGCGCAGGCGGTCGCCCACGACGTTGATCGAAAAGACAAGGGTCAGAAGAAGCAGGCCCGGGAACACGCTCATCCAGTAAAGCCCGGCCAGCAGCACCTGATAGCCATTGGCGATCAGCAGCCCCAGCGAGGGTTCGGTGATCGGCAAGCCGATGCCGAGGAAGCTGAGCGTCGCTTCCGCCGCGATGGCATGGGCGACCTGGATCATCGCGATCACGATCAGCGGCGGCAGGCAGTTGGGCAGGATATGTGACAACAGGATGCGCGTGGGCGACAGGCCCAGGCAGCGCGCGGCCTCGACATAGTCCTTGCCGGTCTCGACCATGGCCGCGGCGCGGACGGCGCGCGCGAAATAGGCCCATTGCACGAAGATCAGCGCCAGGATCACCTTCCACGTCCCTTGGCCAAAGATCACCAGGATCATCAGCGCGACAAGGATTGTGGGCAGCGACAGCATCAGGTCGACGAAGCGCATGATCAGCGTCTCGACCCAGCCGCGGGCATAGGCGGCGATCAGGCCCGCCAGCGTGCCGACCAGCATCGCCAGCATCCCCGCGGTGACGCCGACCCAAAGCGAGGTCCGCAGCCCGTAAAGCATGGCCGACAGCATGTCGCGGCCCTGCGTGTCGGTGCCCAGCCAATAGGTCATGCCCCCCATCGAGGTGCTGCCGGGCGCCAGCTTACTGTCGAAGAAATCGATCGCCCCAAGGTCATAGGGATTCTGCGGCGCGATCCACGGCGCCAGCAGCGATGCCGCAACCAGGATCACGCAGATAAGCGCCGCGATGGTGGTCTTGGGGCTGGAAAGGATGCCGCGCAGGAGGCGGGCGGACAGGGAGTCGCCTTGGGCGATTGCCCGGAACAGGGTCGAAGCCATCACTGACGCCCCCGGATGCGCGGGTCGAGCGCCGAATAAAGGATGTCGACCGTGAAGTTGATGAGGCTGAACAGGCAGACGATGACCAGGATATAGGCCACGATGATCGGACGATCGAGCCCGTTGATCGAATCGATGATCAGCTTTCCGACGCCCGGCCAGGCGAAGATCGTTTCGGTCACGACGGCGAATGCGATCAGCGACCCGAACTCGACCCCAAGGATGGTGATGATCGGGATCATGATCGTCTTCAGCACATGCACGAACAGGATGCGCCGTTCCGAGATGCCACGAGCACGCGCGAATTTCACGAAATCAAGCGGCATGGTTTCCTGCACGCCCGTCCGGGTCATGCGAATGACCAGCGCGATCTGCGCCAGCGCAAGATTCGTCGCAGGCAGCAGCAGGTGCTGGATGCCGTCCCAGGTCGCGAAGCTGGTGGTGATGCCCAGGATGGTTCCCGTCTCGCCCCGCCCGGTCGAGGGCAGCCAGCCCAGCCAGACCGAGAAGATCATGACCAGCATCATCCCCTGCCAGAAATTCGGCAGCGAGAAGCCCAGGATCGAACCGGTAACGATGGTTTCGTCCGTGGTTGATCCCGGCCGCGTTCCGGCCAGAAGCCCGAGCGGCAGGCCAAAGACCAGCGACAGCACCAGCGCGGTGATGGTCAGCTCCAGCGTGGCGGGCAGGCGTTCGAAAATCACGTCCAGCGCCGGACGGTTGAAGACGAACGAATTTCCGAAATCGCCATGCAGCGCCGAAGACAGGAAGCCGAAATATTGCAACGGCAACGGCTGGTCGAGATGCAGCGAAGCTGCGACCTGCGCCCGCTCGGCTAGGCTTGCATCGGCCGGCAGGAGGATTTCCAGCGGGTCGCCGATGGCATAGACGCCCAGAAAGACGATGACCGAGGTCAGCAGCAGAACCAGCATGGTCTGGACCAGCCGCCTCAGGATAAAGACCGTCATGGGCGCAGCCCTGCCGCGGAGCTGCCGATTGGGTGGCTCATGTCTGGAAGTCCTCCGTTTCGGGAATGGTTTGCGAAACGATTCCCGACTATGCAATATTATGATGATTATGTTTCAGTTGATGCGTGGCGCGCATAATGGATTCCGAACTTCTCCGCACCTTCCAGGTCGTATGCGACAAGGGCACCACCCAGGCTGCCGCCGAGGTGCTGGGCGTCTCGCAATCCGCAGTCAGCCGCCGGCTTGCCCAGATCGAGGCTGAACTGGGCCTTGCGCTGTTCACCCGCGAAAAGGGCAGGCTGATCCCGACCCGCGAAAACCGGGCGCTGCTATCGCAGATCTCGGCGGTGCTGGTCCAGAACACCCGGCTGACCCAGATGGCGCGCGATCTCGGTTCGGGGAATTCGCCCATGCTGACGCTGCGGGTGGCCTTTCCCGCCAGCCTGACCATGACCATCATCCCCCGGGTCTTGCAGGACTTCACCGCGACAAACGACCGTGTCCAGGTCGAGATCCATACCGGCACCTATGATACGATCGAACGGATGCTGCTGGACGATCGGGCCGAGATCGGCTTCCTGCGGATGCCGACGCAGCGACCCGGCATCGTCTCGACCCCGCTGATCGAGGTCGAGACGGTCTGCGTCATGCCAGCCGACCATCCGCTGGCCGCACGCGACGTCGTCTCGGTCCGCGACCTGTTTCGCGAGCCGCTGATCCTGCTGGGCCGGATGCGCGCCCCCCGCAGCGAGATCGACCAGCTTCTGATGGAGATCGGCCTGCGCCCGCAGATCCGGATCGAGGCGCATTCGGTCATGTCGGCCTGCGCCCTTGCCGCGCATGGGCTGGGCATCACGCTGGTCAACGGGCTGATGGCGCGCGACTATGCCCATCTTCCCATCGCAATCCGCCCGCTGCGTGAAAGGCTGACGCATCACTTCGCCTTTGCCATGCCGGAATCCATGCCCCCCTCGGCCACGGCGCGCCGGTTCATGGAGGTGGCCGAGCGCCATTTCTCGCAGCTTCTGGTCGCACCGAAGGCCGGGGGTCCCGCCTAGATGCTGCGCGCGATGCCGCCGTCCACGCGGATATTCTGCCCGGTGATATAGCCCGCGCCCTCGGACAGCAGGAAGGCGATGGTGGCGGCGATTTCCTCGGACGTGCCATAGCGGCCCATCGGCACGCTCTCGCGGCGCTCTTCAGTCGCGGGCAGGCTGTCGATCCAGCCGGGCAGGACATTGTTGATGCGGATGCCTTGGCCCGCGTGTTCGTCGGCATAGATCTTGGTGAAGCTGGCAAGGCCCGCACGAAACACGGCCGAGGTCGGGAACATCGCGCTTGGCTCGAACGCCCAGGCGGTCGAGATGTTGACGATCGCGCCCGCGCCCTGCGCCTGCATGATCGGGGTGACAAGCCGGATCGGCCGGACGGCGCCCAGGAAATAGACATCCATCCCTTGATGCCAGTCATTGTCGCTTAGCCCGAGCAGCGGTCCCCTTGGCCCGTGCCCGGCCGAGTTGACCAGCGCATCGACCCGGCCCCACGCCTTCATCGTCGCGTCGACCAGCCGCGCCAGATCTTCGGGCGACTGGTTCGAACCAGTAACGCCGATCCCGCCCAGTTCCCGCGCCAGCGCCTCGCCCTTGCCGGAAGAGGACAGGATGGCGACACGATAGCCGTCCCGGTGCAGGCGGCGGGCCGTGGCCGCGCCCATGCCGGACCCTCCGGCGGTGATAATGGCAACCTTGTCCATGATCATGACATCCTCTGCGTTCATTGCCCCCGTGCTAACATAGCCCAACGCAATGCGGTTGCGCAGTCGAACGGCAGCCGTGACCATTGGCTGCGCGGATGCCTGCGCGATCCGCTCACATCCGCGTGGGCGGCCGCAAGGGCGGTTGTGCCGGAGGCGCGCGGATGGGATGCAGTCGGCCTGCAATGGAAAAGGACCAGATGACCGACCCAGCGAAAACCATCGGGCCGATCCTGTATCTGGATCACGTTGCCGGCGATCTTGTGCATCTGGCCGCGCTGTTCATCGCGCCTCGCGGGGCCGCCGTGCCCCCGGTCGAGGCCGCAGGGGCGTTGTTCCCCGCAAAGCCGCTGGCCGAATACGCGGCCGCGACCGTCCATCGCGCCCGTTTCGCGCTGCCACAAGGGCAGGCCGAATACCGCTGGAACGGCCAGACATTTGCCCTGTCGCTTGACCTGCATGGCGATGCGCGGCTGGCCTATGTCTCGTGCAATGGCGAAGAGGTCGGCGACCTTGACCGCGAGGGGTCCGAGCGCAACGCGATGTGGGAACGCCTGCGCGCGGAACATGGCAAGGCCCCCTTCGCGCTGCTGATGCATGGCGGCGATCAGGTCTATGCCGACGAGGTGACGCAGGGCCATCCCCTGTCCGACCACTGGCCCGACCGCCTTCCCGACCCGGGAGCCGATCTTGGCGACCTGCGCCGGCACCTGCGCGAGCGGTTCCTGGAGCGCTATGCGGCGCTTTACGCCTCGCCCAGCTTCGCCTGGATCGCGGCGCGCGTGCCCTCGCTGATGCAATGGGACGATCACGACATCTGCGACGGCTGGGGATCGCTGGCCCGCCGCGCGACGGAATCCGAAGTCGGGCAGTTGCTGTTCGCGGCGGCGCGCGAAGCCTTTCTGACCTTTCAGGCCGCGGCCGCGGATGGTGACCTGCCTGCGCGCTTCGCCGATCCGCAGGGCGGCCACCTTGGCTGGACGATCCGCGCCCCCGGCCTGCGCCTGCTGGCGCCCGACATGCGATCCGAGCGGACGCGCCGGCGCATCATGGGACCGGGCGGCTGGGCGATGATGGAAGACGAGCCGCCGCTTCAGGGCGACGAGCGTCTTGTCCTGATGTCCAGCGTCCCGCTGCTGGGTCCACGCCTGTCGCTGCTTGAGACGCTGATGATGGCCGTGCCCCGGATGCAAAGCTATGAGGACGACCTGCGCGACCAGTGGCAAAGTCATTCCCATCGCGAGGAATGGCGACGGATGCTGGGCCTGCTGGTCGACTTCGGGCAGACCGGCCGGAACGTCGTGGTGGTCTCGGGCGAGATCCACCTTGCGACGCGGGCCGAGATGCCGCTGCAGGGAACGGCCAAGCTGCACCAGCTTGTCGCCTCGGGGATCGCGCATCGCCCGCCGCCACGGGCGTGGGCGCGCTTTCTGGGAACGCTGGCGATGCTGGGGGACGATCCGCTGCCGGGCAAGCATATCGCGATCCGCCGCATCCCCGGCCAGGTCGGTCGCTATGTCGCGCAGCGGAACTATCTGGTGCTGACGCGGCAGGCGGGCGCGTGGCAGGCCGAATGGGAGTTCGAGATCAGCGGCCGTTCGCCCGCGCTGGCGCTTTGACCCCGCCTGCGAGCCCAGTGCCTTGGCGGGCAATCTTTCGCCGTTCCCCGGCAGGCTTTGGGGGACGGTCATGATCCTTAGTTGACTATTTCCATAGGTATTCATAAACGGCGCGCGTCGCAGACAGTCTTGCCCAGGAACCGCCGCCATGATTCTTCGCCTTGCCGCTGTCGCCAGCGCCCTTTCCCTGTCCGGAATCCTTCCCGCCCTTGCCGAGCCCGTCACCCTGACCGACATCGCCGGACGCGAAGTGACGGTCGAGGCACCGGCCAAGCGCATCATCCTGGGCGAGGGGCGGCAGATCTATCTGCTGGGCATCCTTGACCGCGAGGCGCCGTTCCAGCGCGTCGTCGGCTGGCGTCAGGACCTGCTGGAGGCCGATCCCGACAATTACGCCGCCTATGCCGAGAAATTCCCCGAACTGAAGGATCTGCCCACCTTCGGCGGGTTCAAGGACGGCACCTTCGATGTAGAACAGGCGGCCGCGCTGAAGCCCGACGTGATGCTGATGAACCTGGAATCCAAGGCCGCGACCGAGGATGCGGGCTATGACGACAAGCTGGCGCAGCTTGGCATCCCGATCGTCTATGTCGATTTCCGCGAAGACCCGATGGCCCACAGCATCGAATCCATGCACATCATGGGCAAGCTGACCGGCCGCGAGGAGCGGGCCGAGGAATATGTGCAGTTCGTCGACCAGCAGATGAAGCGCGTCACCGAGGTGCTGGCCAAGGCTGAATTCACCCGGCCTAAGGTCTTCGTCGACCGCGCCGGCGGCTATTCCGACGATTGCTGCATGAGCTTCGGCGACGGCAATTTCGGCGAATATGTCGAGATCGCGGGCGGCGAGAACATCGCCAAGGGGATCATCCCCGCCACCTTCGGGACGCTGAACCCCGAACAGATCATCGCCTCGAACCCCGATCAGGTCATCGTGACGGGCGGCAAATGGGACGCCTATGTCCCCAACGGGGCCTGGGTGGGCGTCGGTCCGGGCGCGGATCTGACAGCCGCACGTGCGAAGCTCCAGGGCCTGACCACGCGCACCGCCATGACCGGCACCAATGCGGTCAAGACCGGCCAGTTCCACGCGATCTGGCACCAGTTCTATGACAATCCCTATTACTTCGTGGCGGTCCAGCAACTGGCGAAATGGCAGCAGCCGCAGCTTTTCGCCGATCTGGACCCCGAAGCGACGCTGAAAGAGCTGCATGAGCGCTTCCTGCCCGTGCCCTATCGGCCCGGCTACTGGGTGTCGCTGAATGAGTGACGCGGCCCCGGCAGCGGCGGGGCGCGGCTTTTACCGCGCACTCGTGCTGCGCCGCCAACTTATCCTGGCGGCGCTGGCCGCGGCGCTGGTCTTCAGCATCTGCCTGGACCTTGCGCTTGGCCCGGCGCGCTACAGCCTGGCCCAGGTGATCGAGGCGCTGCTGCGCCCCGGCCTTGTCGATGAACGCATCCGCGTCATCCTGTGGGAAATCCGCATGCCGGTTGCGCTGATGGCGGCGGTCGTGGGCGCAAGCCTGTCGATTGCGGGCGTGCAGATGCAGACGATCCTGAACAACCCGCTGGCCAGCCCATTTACACTCGGGATCTCGGCCGGGGCGGGATTCGGGGCAGCGCTGGCGCTGGCCTTCGGCGTCGCGCTGGTGCCCTTCGCGGTCGATTACATCATCCCGGTCAACGCCTTCCTGATGGCGATGCTGACCTCGCTGGCGGTCTATGGGCTCAGCCTGCGCCAAGGCGTCGGCAGCGAGACCATCATCCTGCTGGGCATCGCGCTGGTCTTCATCTTCAACGCGATGATGTCCCTGATCCAGTTCTTCGCCAGCCAGCAGGCGGTGGCGGCGGTGGTGTTCTGGACCATGGGCAGCCTGACCAAGGCGACTTGGCCGAAGCTTTGGATCGCGCTGGCGGTTCTGGTCGCTTCGGCCCCGCTGCTGGCGCGGCGCGGCTGGCAGCTGACGGCAATGCGGCTGGGCGAGGCCAAGGCGGAAAGCATGGGCGTGCGCCCCCGCCGTCTACGGCTTGAAGTGCTGGTGATCGTCAGCCTGCTGGCCGCGATCTCGGTCTCGTTCGTGGGCAGCATCGGCTTTATCGGTCTGGTCGGGCCGCATATCGCCAGGATGCTTCTGGGCGAGGATCAGCGCTTCCTGCTGCCGGGCGCGGCCTTGTCGGGCGCGCTCCTGCTGTCGGTGGGGTCGATCCTGTCCAAGTCCATCATTCCCGGCACCGTCATTCCGATCGGCATCGTGACCGCGCTGGTGGGGATTCCCTTCTTCCTTTACCTGATCCTGAACCGAAGGAGCGCGGCATGGTAAGCCTTAGCCTGCAGGACGTCTCGGCTGCCTATGGTGGACGGCAGGTGCTGGGCGGGATCAGCACCCCGGCCCTGCAGGGCGGCCAACTGGTCGCGCTGCTGGGGCCGAACGGCTCGGGGAAATCCACGCTGTTCCGCCGCATCTTCGGGCTGCTGCGTGGCGCGGGCCAGATCCGGGTCGAGGGTGCGACCGTGCCCCGGCCCATCGCCTATATGCCGCAGGACAATGGCGCGCGACCGGTGCTGACGGTCTATGAATCGATCCTTCTGGCGCGGATGCAAGGCCGCCGCCTGCGCGTCCTGCCCGAGGATCACGCCGAGGTCGACCGGATGCTGGACCTGCTCAACATCGCCGCCCTGCGCGGACAGAATGTGGGCGACCTGTCCGGCGGCCAGCGCCAGATGGTGGGCGCGGCGCAGGCGCTGGTGCAGAACCCGCAGATCCTGCTGATGGACGAGCCGACCTCGGCGCTGGACCTGTCGCGCCAGATCGACTTGCTGGCGCTGCTGCGCCGGCTGACCCGCGAACAGGGCCTGTTGATCGTCGTCGCCATGCACGATCTGGGCCACGCGCTGCGATTTTCTGATGCGGCGCTGGTGATCGGCGGCGGCGGTCTTGTCGCCTGCGGGCCAACCCCCGAGGTCGTCACCAGCCGCCTCCTGCGCGACGTCTTCGATGTCGAGGCGCGGATCGAACCCTGTTCGAAAGGCGTGCCGCAGTTGATCGTTGAAGGTCGGGCCAGCCACGCAGCAAGCCGCGCGGCGTAAGGCCCTGACCCGGTTCTCGCGGGTCCGGCCGAAAATTCACCCCATCTCGCACACCGATGCGCATGACGCCCTTTTCCGGAAGCCTTGCCGGGATCGACGCGGCAAGTGGGCAACCGGAAGGCGGCTGCGCACATTACGCAGGCAGCGGGCGACCCGCACGCGGCCTGCGTCGATAAACCGCTTTACAAGACATGAGCCGGTGCTAGTAAATCGCTTTACTGATGGGCGGAGCACTCGGTATGGCGAATCTGAAGCAGGTGGCGGAAAGGGCCGGCGTTTCCCCGGCAACCGTGTCGCGTTACCTGAACGGCTCGCTGTCCCTGCCCGAGCCGACACGCGAGGCCATCGAAAATGCCATTCGCGCGCTGAACTATCACCCCAATCCCTTTGCCCGCTCGCTCAGCCGCGGGCGCACCGACCAGATTCAGATGGTCGTGCCCGAGATCAAGGCCCCCTTCTTCGCGGCTCTGGTCGCCGCGGTCGAGAACGCGGCCTTCGAGCGCGGGCAGGAACTGGCGATCTCGGTCACGCTGAACCGGCCGGGGCGCGAGCAGCGCTATCTGGACAGCGTCTCCGACCGCCATGTCGACGGGTTGATCTTCGTCACCAACCACCCCGAAGTCGCGCCGCTGAAATCGCGCATCGATGCCGCGCGCCGCGTCGTTCTGCTGGACGAGGACGTGCCGGGGGCGACCGCGCCGCGGCTGTTTTGTGACAATGACAGCGGCGGCTATCTGGCGGGACAATATCTTGCGCGCCACGGGCACCGCGCGATCGGCGTGATCGGCACCGGGGACGAGATGCATTCCGGGGCCGCGCGTTTTCAGGGCTTCAGCCGCGCCTTGGATGACAGCGCGGACGGCGGATACCGCGTCCACCGCAAGACCGGCAGCTATACGATCGAGGACGGCTCGCGCCTGTGCGCCGAACTGCTGGACGAACATCCCGGCATCACCGCGATCTTCGCCATGTCGGACGAACTGGTCATCGGCACGCTGGACGAACTGGCGCGTCGCGACCTGCGTGTTCCCGACGACATCTCGATCATCGGCTTCGACGACATCCTGCCGCTGGATTACTTCGCGACGCCGATCACCGCCATCCGCCAACCGGTCGAGGCACTGGGGGCCAAGGCGGTCGAAATCCTGCTGAATACGGATTGGGAAGATCCCGCGGCATGCAGCCGGGTCGAGATCTTGCCGGTCACGTTGGTCGAGCGGAGCTCCGTTGCCTCCGTCCCGCCCGCCCCACAAGCAACGGTCCAACATGAGAGCAACAGATGAAAATTGGAATGTCCCGTCATGTGATGATGGCCGTGACCAGCGCTTTCGCGGTCCTGGCGGCAACCGGCGCTTATGCGGAAGGCAAGACCTTCGCCCTGGTGCAGATCAACCAGCAGGCGCTTTTCTTCAACCAGATCAATGAAGGTGCGCAGATGGCGGCAGACGCCTCGGGCGACAAGCTGGCGATCTTCAACGCCAATAACGACCCGCAGGCGCAGAACTCGGCCATCGAGACCTTCATCCAGCAAAAGGTTGACGGCATCGCAGTCGTCGCCATCGACGTGAACGGCATCATGCCTGCGGTCCAGCAGGCGGCCGATGCCGGCATCCCGGTGGTCGCCATCGACGCGATCCTGCCCGACGGCCCGCAGAAGGCCCAGATCGGTGTCGACAACGCCAAGACCAGCGAGGATTTCGCCAAGTTCGTGCTGGAGCAGAACAAGGAAGGCGAGATCAAGATGGGCCAGGTCGTGGCACTGAACTCGTTCATCCAGAACATCCGCAAGGACAGCTTCAACACCGCGCTTCAGGCTGGTCCCAATGTCAGCCTGATCGGCGAGGTCGACGGCCAGAACGTGCAGGACGTGGCGCTTGGCGCGGCGGAAAACCTGCTGACCGCGAACCCGGACATGAACGCCGTCTATGCGACCGGTGAACCGGCGATGGTCGCGGCCGTCGCAGCCGCGCAAAGCCAGGGCCGCCAGGACAGCGTCAAGGTCTATGGCTGGGATCTGACCTCGGGCGTGATCGACGGGATCGACGCAGGCTTTGTCGGCGGTGTCGTCCAGCAGGATCCGGCCGGCATGGGTTCGGCCGCGGTCGAGGCGCTGGCCAAGATCTCGGCCGGCGAGGAAGTCGAGAAGGTGATCTCGGTCCCCGCCACCATCGTCACCAAGGAGAACGTGGACCAGTTCCGCGAGACCTTCAAATGACCATCGCCAGCCAAAGCACGGACCGGGGGGGAGAAATCCTCCCCGGCTCCGGGGCGCCTCTCGTATCGCTGCGCGACATCCGGCTGACTTTCGGTTCGCATCAGGCGCTGCGGGGGGTCGATCTTGACATCCGTCCGGGTGAATGCCTTGCGCTGCTGGGCGACAACGCGGCGGGCAAGTCGACGCTCTCCAAGGTGATCTCGGGAACCTATATCCCGGATTCCGGAACCATCACGGTCGAGGGCGAAGAGGTCCGCTTCACCGGTCCGAATGACGCGCGTTCGCGCCATATCGAGATGGTGTTCCAGGATCTGGCGCTTTGCGACCATATCGACGTCGTCGGCAACCTGTTCCTTGGCCGCGAGCTGAGCAAGGGCCCCTTCCTTGATCAGAAGGCAATGCTGGTGCGCGCACAGGAAATGTTGGAAGCACTGGAAATCCGCATTCCCCGCCTGACCGCGCGGGTCGAGAAGCTGTCCGGCGGCCAGCGGCAGGCGATCGCGATTGCCCGCGCGGCTTCGTTCCAGCCCAAGGTGCTGATCATGGACGAGCCCACCTCGGCACTGGCCGTGGCCGAAGTCGAGGCGGTGCTGGCGCTGATCAACCGCGTCAAGGCCAAGGGCGTCGGCGTTGTGTTGATCACCCACCGCCTGCAGGACGTCTTCCGCGTCTGCGACCGCATCGCCGTCATGTATGAAGGCACCAAGGTGGCCGAGCGCATGATCGGCGATACCGACCTGGAAGAGGTCGTGAAACTGATTACGGGGGGGCATTGATGTCCAGTTACACCGAACGCGCCAAGCAAAGCCACACCGTCGAATGGTTGAACGACAATGCGCAGGTGCTGTCCATTACCCTGTTCTTCGTCGCCTGCATGGCCTTTTTCGGCGCACTGTCCGACAGCTTCCTGACGGCGGGCAACCTTCTGAACGTGCTGCGGCAGGCAGCGCCGGTCCTGATCGTCGCGGTTGCAATGACCTTCGTCATCATGACGGCGGGCATCGACCTGGCCGTCGGCTCGACCGTGGCGCTGATCAACGCGCTGGCTGCGATCATGATGGCGAACGGCTTCGACTGGATCCCGACCCTGATCACGATGCTGGTCGCGGGTGCGATCGTCGGGCTGCTGCAAGGCTGGTTCATCTCGTTCCAGGGGATCGCGGCCTTCATCGTCACGCTGGCCGGAATGTCGATCCTGCGCGGCGTCGCGCTTTACATTACCGCGGGCTATTCGATCCCGATCAAGGACCAGCCCGGATTCTTCTGGCTGGGTCGCGGCACGCTGGCGGGGATCCCGGTCCCTGCGATCATCGCCACGCTGTTCGCGGTGCTGGGCTTCATCGTCATGCGCAATACGCGCTATGGCCGCCGCGTCGTGGCCGTGGGCTCGAACCTTGAGGCGGCGCGCCGCGTCGGGATGCCCGCGCGCTGGATCGTCTGTTCGGTCTACATGATGTCGGGGATCGCCTGCGCGCTGGCCGGGCTGCTGATCGCTGCACGCCTTGGCTCGGGCTCGTCCAACGCCGCCGTCGGCTTCGAGATGCAGGTCATCGCCGCCGTGGTGCTTGGCGGCACCTCGCTGATGGGCGGACGCGGCTCGATCCTGGGAACGGTGCTTGGCACCCTGACAATCTCGATCATCGGCAACGGGCTGATCCTGCTCCACGTCTCGCCATTCCTGACGCAGATCGTCACCGGGGTCATCATCCTTGTCGCCATCTGGATGAACACGCGGCTGTTCGGCGGCGGCTTCAAGATCGGGAAAAAGGGCTGAACCATGACCGAACTTTCGCAGGCGCATGTCGGCTCGGGGCTGGTGATGACCGTGAACGGTCCCGTTCCCGCATCAAGCCTGGGCATCACGCTGATGCATGAGCATCTGAACAACGATTGCTCGTGCTGGTGGAACCCGCCGACCGATCCGGCGCGGGAATATCTGGTCGACCATCCGATCACGCCCGAGATCTATTCCGAGCTGATCCAGGATCCCTTCGTCAACCGCCCGAACCTGGGCGTCAACGAACCCGACCTGGTGGTGCAGGAACTGGGTTATTTCACCCGGCAAGGCGGCCGCACGGTGGTTGAGCCGACCTGCCGCGGCATCGGTCGCGATCCCCGCGCACTGCGGCGTATCGCGGATGGCGCCGGGGTGAACATCGTGATGGGCTCGGGCTACTATCTGGGAACGTCGCTGCCGGATTATTTTCATGACCTCAGCGTCACGGACATCGCCGACCAGATCGTCGCCGAAGCGACAACCGGCACCGACGGCACCGATGCCCGGATCGGCCTGATCGGAGAGATCGGCGTCGGTTCGGACTTCACCCCGGACGAAGAGAAAAGCCTGCGCGGCGCGGCGCAGGCGCAGGCCCGCACCGGCCTGCCGCTGATGGTCCATCTGCCCGCCTGGTTCCGGCTGGCGCACAAGGTTCTGGACATCTGCGAGGCCGAGGGCGCGGACCTGAACCACACGGTCCTGTGCCACATGAACCCGTCCTGGGCGGACCGGACCTATCAGCACGAACTGGCGGCGCGCGGCGCCTTCATCGAATACGACATGATCGGCAACCTGTTCTATTACGCCGATCAGGATGTCGATTGCCCGCCTGACGCAGATTGCGCCCGCGCGATCCAGGGCCTGATCGAGGCCGGACACGGCCACAAGGTCCTGCTCAGCCACGACGTTTTCCTGAAGTGCATGCTGCGCCACTATGGCGGCAACGGCTATGGCTTCGTGAACGCCCACTTCCTGCCGCGTCTCAAGCGGCTCGGCCTCGACCCCGTGCTGGTCGACAATCTCATGGTTGCGAACCCGCGCCGCGTCTTTGACGCGCGCTTCGCCGCCTCTGACTCTTGAAAGGACAAGAAATGACGAAAAAGGTTTTGCTGGTTGGCGAAAGCTGGGTTTCCTCCTCGACCCATTACAAGGGCTTCGACCAGTTCGGCTCGGTCACCTTCCACACCGGTTGCCAGCCGCTGATCGACGCGATGAAGGGCACCGACTACGACGTCACGCACATGCCCGCGCATGAAGCCCAAGACGGCTTCCCCTTCGACATCGAAGGTATCCGCGCCTATGACATCATCATCCTGTCGGATATCGGCGCCTCGACCTTCCTGCTGCCGCAGCGCGTCTGGATCCACAGCCAGACTGCCCCGAACCGCCTGCGCCTGCTGAAGCAGTGGGTCGAAGACGGCGGCAAGCTGATCATGGCCGGGGGCTATTTCTCGTTCCAGGGCATCGACGGCAAGGCGCGCTGGCGCAATACCCCGGTCGAGGAAGTCCTGCCGGTCAAATGCCACCCCTGGGACGACCGCGTCGAGATCCCCGAGGGTGCGACCGCCGAGATCGTCGCCGCCGACCACCCGATCCTGGCCGGGATGCCCGCCGAATGGCCTCCGCTGCTGGGCGTGAACGAGGTGATGCTCAAGGACGGGGCCGAGCTGATCGCCCGCCTGCCGGAGGACCAGGGCGGCCACCCGCTGCTGGTTGCGGGCAAGTTCGGCAAGGGCCGCTCGGTCGTCTGGACCTCGGACATGTCGCCGCACTGGCTGTCCCCGGCATTCTGCGCCTGGGACGGCTATCGCCAGCTTTGGCTGAACATGTTCGGTTGGCTGGAAGCCAACGACTGATCCTGCGACAGGATCACCGGGGCTGCGCCGATCCCGTCGGCGCGCCCACCCCCTCCGCGGTAAAGGCCGCGGCAAATTCGGCGACGGACGGAAAGGCCCCCTGCGTGCCCAAGCGGGACACACATATCCCGGCCGCCCATGAGGCAAGGCCGACATCCCCGGCCTCGGGCTGGCGGCGGCCGTGCCGGATCATCGCGGCGACCAGCGCAGCCAGGAAGCAATCCCCGGCGCCGGTCGGGTCCAGCGCCGCGACCGGGTGTCCCGGCACTGCAAGCTGCAGGGTGCCGTCGCGCCAGACCTCGGCCCCCTTCGGTCCCAGCGTCCTGACCAGCACCCTGCCCTGCGAAAGCCGCGCGACGCCGCCGAAATGCTCGGCCTCGCCCTCGTTCACGCAAAGCAGGTCGCATTCCGCCAGCATCGCGTCGTTGCACCCCTCGACCGGAGAGGGGTTCAGGATACGCCAGATCCCGCGTCGCCCGGCTTCGGCCAGCGCGGCAAGCGATGTCTCGGGGCGCAGGTTCCCCTGCAGCACCAGTGCATCCCCCGCGCCAAGTGCGCCCAAAGCCGCGACCGCCTCGGCCGGGGTCATCGCGCGCGCGCAATCCTGCGTCGTCACGATCGTGTTCTCGCGGTTGCGGTCGCGCAGGATGACCGAGAAATCCGTGGGGCTGTCGCGGCGCGTCAGTTGCGCGTCGAGCGGCTCGTCCGCGACCCCGGCAGCCAGCACCTGCCCGCGCGGGTCTGGCCCGATGGCCGCCACCAGCCGGACCGTGGCCACGCCGGCCAGCGCGCGGGCCAGCGCGATCGCCTGGTTCGCGCCCTTGCCGCCGACGCTTTGCGAAATCGCCGAACCCGCGATCGAGGCCCCCGGAGCGGGAAATGCCTCGACCGCCAAAGTCTCGTCCAGCGCGATGTTTCCAATCACCACGACTTGCGCCATGACACTCACTTTCGAAACTTCCATGAAGGGCAGATGATGCAACTGATTTCCGACCGTCCCGCCAATGCGATAAGCGACATCTTCGGCCGCGACAAGGCGCTGATCGGGATGATCCATTGCCCGGCCTTCCCGGGTGCCCCGCGCTATCGCGGCCAGCCCATGACCGAGATCTATGACGCCTGCCTGCGCGACGCCGAGGCGCTGGTCGCGAACGGAATGCACGGGCTGATGATCGAGAACCACGGCGACATCCCCTTCCTCAAGCCGGATGACATCACCTGCGAAACCGCCGCCTTCATGGCCGTCGTCACCGACCGCATCCGCCGCGAATTCGACGTGCCGCTGGGGATCAGCGTACTGGCGAACGCACCGATCCCGGCGCTGTCCATCGCCGCCGCCGGTGGCGCAAGCTTCATCCGCGTCAATGAATGGGCCAACGCCTATGTCGCGAACGAAGGCTTCGTCGAGGGCCGCGCCGGCGAGGCACTGCGCTTTCGCGCCCGGCTGCGGCAGGACCAGATCAAGGTCTTTGCCGACAGCCATGTGAAGCACGGCGCCCATGCCATTGTCGCCGACCGCACGATCGAGGAACTGACGCGCGACCTGGCCTTCTTTGACGCGGATGCCGTGATCGCGACCGGCCAGCGCACCGGCGATGCCGCCAATCCCGACGAGATCCGCACCATCCGCGACGCGAGCCATCTGGCACTGCTGGTGGGCTCGGGCGTCAGCGAGGCCAATGTCGAACTGATCCTGTCCTTGACCAATGGCGTCATCGTCGCCTCGTCGCTGAAGCAGGACGGCGTCTGGTGGAACCCCGTCGATCCGGCCCGCGTCAAAAGCTTCGTTGCGGTCGCATCCCGCGCGCTGGAGGGCTGAGATGGCGCAGGTTCAGGACGAACTCGGCTGGTTGGCCGCGAACCACGACCGGTTCTGCGCCATCCGCCGCGAATTTCACCAGCGCCCCGAAATCGCTTTCGAGGAAAGCTGGACCTCGGCCGAGCTGGCACGGCGGTTGGCGGCTCTGGGATGCGAGATCTCGCGCAGCATCGGCGGCACCGGCTTTGTCGCGACGCTGAAGGGCGGGCCGGGTCGCGTCGTCGCCTTGCGCACCGACATGGACGCACTGCCGCAGGACGAACAGACCGGCCTGCCCTATGCCTCGGGGAATGCGGGGCGGATGCATGCCTGCGGCCATGACGGGCACATGACCTTGCTGCTGGCGACGGCGGAACTGCTGGTGCGCGCAGGCCCGCTGCCCGGCACCGTGCATTTCATCTGCCAGCCCGCCGAAGAGGTGGGCCGCGGCGCCGTCGCAATGATCGAGGACGGGCTTTTCGACGAGATTGCCCCCGACCTGACCTTCGGCTTCCACAACTGGCCCGAATTGCCGGTCGGCGCGGTCGCGGGCCGTCCCGGCGCGATCATGGCCGCCTATCGCAAGATCGGCTTCGTGCTGGAGGGACAAGGCGGCCATGCCGCGCTGCCGGCCCTGTCCGATGACATGTATGGAGCGCTGGCCGCGCTGATCACCCGGATGAATGCCCGGATGCGGGCCGAACTGCCCGAAACCGCCTTTGCCTTTACCCAGAACCTGGGCGGAAGTGCTGCGAACATCATCCCGGCGCGTCTGGGGGTCTCGGCCTCGTTCCGCTATGTCGCGCCGGAGGAGGAAGCCGCAGCCACCCGCATCGCGGGCGAAGTGGCGCAAGAGATCGCCTCGGCCTTCGGGATCACCGTCCGCCCCGAGATCGTTCCCGTCTTCGGCATCACCCGCAACGACGCGGATGCGGTGGCGCTGGTCGCGGCCACGGTGGCGGGTGCCGATCGGGGGCTGGCATGGCAGGATGCGGAACGCTCGTCGATGGTCGCCGAGGACTTCGGCGCCATGATCGAGGAGCGGCCCGGCTGCTATTTCTGGATCGGTGCCGGGCTGGAGCGCGGCGCGCTGCACAACAGCCGTTTCGACTTCAACGAAACGCTGCTTCTTACCGCCCCGCAACTTCTGGCTGATGTCCTGCGCACGGCGATGCACGAGCCGGCCTGACCAGAGGCCGCGCTGCTCAACCCGGCGGGACGGGGTGGGGGCGGTCCCCGCTGCCCGCCCCGCGATCGGCCCCAAGATGGTCCAGCAGATCCTGTGCCGCCGGGGAAAGCCGCACCCCGGTCTGGGTGCAAAGCGACAGGTGCCGCGTCGCCCAAGGGTCGGATAACGGGATCGCCGCGATCCCCGCCGGGCGCGCGGCCCTTCGCGCGGCCAGCACCGGGACGATGCCGATCCCTACCCCCGCACCGGCCATGCGGCAGATGTCGTCGAAGGCGTGCAGCCGGATGCGAGGCCGCAGCCGCAGGCCGATCCGGGCTGCCTGAGCGTCCAGGTAATCGCTCATCGCGCCGCCCACCAGCGCCAGGAAGGGCTCTCCCGCCAGCTCGGCCAGCATCACGGTGCGCCTGCTGGCAAGGGCATGGCCGCGTGCGGCGACCACGACCAACCGGTCGATGGCAAAGGGCCGCAACTCCAGCCCCGCCGTGTCGACCGCAGCGTTCAGCACCCCGATCTCGGCAAAGCCAAGCGCGATGCTGCGGGCGATATCGACGCTTTGCCGTTCGCGCAGGTCGATATCGACTTGGGGGTGGGCGGCAAGCCAGGGGGCAAGGCGTGCAGGCAGGATCTCGGTCAGGGCGGCGGTATTGGCAAGCAGGCGGACGGTGCTGCGCAGGTTCCGGGCGAATTGCCCGATCTCTCCGCGCATCTGGGTCATCTGGTGCAGGATCAGGCGGGCGTGATGCAGCAGTGTCTCGCCCGCCTCGGTCGGGGTCACGCCGCGGCGGCCGCGATCCAGCAGGCGCACCCCTCCGGTCGCCTCCATCTCGCGCAGACGCTCGCTGGCCGCGGCCAGGGACAGCCCGGCCAGAGCCGCGCCGTGGGTGATGCTGCCCGCCTCGGCCACGGCTAGAAACAGGCGCAGATCGGTCAGGTCAAAGCGCATGCGGGCAAGGATAGCGACGCTGTAGCCTTCGGTCCAGCCGAAGCCTGCCTGCGGGTCTTCCGCATTGTGCCCCGGTGCCCGCGCGCTATCACCCTAGGCATGAATGAGCTTGTCCTTGTCGTCGCGGTCGCCGCGACCTTCTTCGCCGCCGGGATCGTCAAGGGCGTGACCGGCATGGGGCTTCCGACCGTCGGGATGGCGGTGCTGGGGGCAATGATCTCGCCCCTTGCCGCGGCAGGGCTGCTGATCGTGCCGGCGGTCGCCACCAATCTGTGGCAATTGCTGTCCGGTCCCGCTTTGGGGCCGCTGCTGCGCAGGTTGTGGCAAATGATGGCGGCAATATCGGCGGGGACGCTGGCCGGTGCGGCCTGGCTGGCCAGCGGCCACGAGCACGCAACGACGGCGCTTGGCCTCGCGCTGGCGATCTATGCCGCCTATACGCTTTGTGCGCGCCAGTTGCGGGTTCCGGCCGCGGCCGAGCCATGGCTGTCCCCGCTGGTGGGTGCGATCACCGGGATCGTGACCGGGACGACCGGCGTTTCGGTCATGCCCGCCGTTCCCTATCTTCAGGCGCTGGGGCTTGCCCGCGATGATCTGGTGCAGGCGCTGGGGCTGTCCTTTACCGTCTCGACCATCGCGCTGGCGGTGGGCCTTGGCGCGCGGGGCGCGGTGACGTCCGATCAGCTGGCGCTGTCCCTGCTGGCGCTGGTCCCCGCGCTGGCGGGCATGTGGGCCGGGCAGTGGCTGCGCGGGCGCATCCCGGCCGCGACATTCCGCCGGGTGTTCCTGATCTGCCTGCTGCTGCTGGGTACCCAGATGGCGCTGCGCCCCCTGCTGTAACGCCGCCGGCGCTGGCACTTGCCTTCGTTCCGCCCTCGACCCAAGGTTGCGCGCAATCAGGCAGGCAAAAGGCGGCGCAGATGCGAATTCCAGACTATCCCACGGGCGACGCAGCGGGCTGGGCCAAGGTGGACGGCTATTTCAGCGACCTTCTGGCCCCGCCGGAGCCTGCCCTGCAGGCGGCGCTGGCCGCAAATGCCGAGGCGGGGCTGCCCGCGCATGACGTCTCGGCCCTGCAGGGCAAGATGCTGGCGTTGTTCATCACCATGACCGGTGCCCGCCGCGTGCTGGAAATCGGGACGCTGGGCGGCTACAGCACCATCTGGATGGCCCGCGCCTTGCCGCCGGGCGGCACAGTCACCAGCATCGAGGCCAGCTCCGTCCACGCCGACATCGCCCGCACCAATATCCATCGCGCGGGACTGGACCAGCGGGTCGACCTGCGTGTCGGTGCGGCGGCCGATGTGCTGCCGGGGCTGGACGGGCCATTCGACCTGATCTTCATCGATGCCGACAAGCCCAGCAATCCTCTTTACCTGGAATGGAGCCTGAAGCTTAGCCGTCCGGGCACCGTCATCATCGGCGACAACGTGGTGCGCGGCGGCGCGGTTACCGACGGCGGCAGCACAGACCCGAACGTGCAGGGCGTCAGGACCTTTCTGGACATGATCGCGCGCGAGCCGCGCCTGCAGGCGACGGCGATCCAGACCGTCGGCGAAAAGGGCTGGGATGGCTTTACCCTGGCGGTGGTGGGCCAGGGCTGAAGGCCTCGGAAACCCGCCGCCTATCTGCCCCGCAGCGCCGCGATCACGCGGTCGGCCATGCGGATGCAGCGCAGCCCGTCAAAGGGAAAGACGCTGTCCAGCCCGCCCCGCAACCGCTCCTCCAGCGCGCGACGCAGGCGGCGGCGGGCGCGAAACAGGCGGGTGCGGACCGTAATCGGGTTCAGCCCAAGATCGCGGGCGACAGCCAGCACCGGCTGCCCCTCGACTTCGTGCAGCAGAAAGGGCAGGCGCAATTCGGGTGGCAACAGGGCCAGGGCCTGCTCCAACAGGGTGCGGACCTGATGGCGCGCGGTCGCCTCCTCGGCGCTTTCGCTGCCCGGAAAGGCCAGCACCTCGGCCGAAGAGGCGGCATCCTGTTCAACCACAAAGTGATCCTTGGCCGGGTCGCGGCGGCGCGCACGCATCAGCGCGGCGTTGATCGTGATCCGGCTGATCCAGGTCGAAAAGCGGGCCTCGCCCCGGAAGCTGTCAAGTCGGGTGAAGGCGGTCAGATAGGCGTCCTGCACGACCTCCTCGGCCTCGGCATCGCTGGGCATGATGCCGCGCGCGATACGAAACAGGCGCGGATTCATGCGACGTACCAGTTCGCGGATCGCGGCCTCGTCACGGGTGCGGGCGGCGGCCACAAGCTGCCAGTCGGGATCTTCGCGATGCGGCCGCAAGGGGCTGGGGCTGATCATGCGGCCTCCTGCGCCTCGACCCGGCCACGGGCCAGGATGGCGTCGACGGGGGGAAAGGCGGCCAGAACCTCGGCCATCAGATCCTCGCTGGCCGGGGCCGGGCCTTCCCAGCCGGGATCGCCCGGTCGCCCGACGACAATGCGACCGACCATCGCGGCCATCTCGTGCGGCTGGCAGTAATAATCATACACACCCGGCACCGTCAGGGTGAGCGCGAAGCTGTCCCCCGGCAACAGAAAATCACTGTCCCAGGGCACCGCTGCGGCGGGGATCCGGCGTTGGCGGTCGAACAGGTCCGGGTGATAGGCAGTGCAGGTATGGCTGTTCGCGGGGTCTTGGTTCACAAAGCGCAGCGGGGTTCCCGCCGCGACCGAAAGGCCGGGGGGCGAGAACCAAACCCTTTCGCCACGCGGGGTGCCGCGCATGGCGATCTCGACCGGTTCGGCGCTCCGGACCGGCGCGGCGGCAAAGGTGGCAAGGGCGACAAGGCCGCCGCCCCCCAGCACGAGCATCTGGCGACGCGACAGCGTCATTTCGCAAGCCTGCCGGCCGCGTCCTTGTCGTGATACAGCACGACATGGGCATGCGGCTTTTCGACCCCCGGATGGCCGGCATTGTAATAGATGTCGACGCCGGTGACGGTATCGGTCCCGACCGGCAGCTTGTCGAAAGCCTTGCCCGCCGCAAGATCGTCAAGCGGGATCATATAGATCGTGGCGGACAGTCGCCCGTCGTGGTCATAGCCCAGGAACGGACCGGCGGGCAGGGTCGCTGGATCGACGTAAAGCGTGCCCAGGCCGGGAATGAAGTCGGGCAGCGGCACAAGCCCGCTGACTTTGGCGAAGGGGGCGGCAGGGGGCGTGGTGACGGCCCCCTCATGAGCCGGGGCGGGGGTTGCAAGGGCAAGACCCGCAAGCAGGATCGGGACGAAGGCGCGCATGGCGTTTCCTTTCTGGTCAGGGGCCGGAAGCGGACCCATGCCAGGTTGGATGCGGTCATCGCAGGAAATGTTCCCGCCGGATCAGCCGCCGATGGCGATGCCCTCGCGCCGGGGATCGGCCGCACCCTCCAGCCCCTCGGGCGTGATCTGGATGCTTTGGACGCCCGAGTTCAACTCGGTCGGGTTCACCTGGAAGCCAAGGTCGGTCAACGGCCCCGACAGGGCGGTGGCGCTGGTCCCGTCTTCGACATCCAGCGGGCCGAACCGCGACAGGATGTTCGGCAGCGCCGCTGCCTGCTGGACATCCATGTCCCAGTCAAGCCAGGCGATGATCGTCTTTGCGACATAGCCGATGATGCGGCTGCCCCCCGGAGAGCCGGTGACCAGCACCGGCTTGCCCTGCGCCATCACGATGGTCGGGGCCATCGACGACCGGGGCCGCTTGCCCGGCGCAAGCGCGTTCGCGATGGGATATCCCGCCTTGTCATGGGTGGTGAAGCTGAAATCCGTCAGCTCATTGTTCAGCAGGAAGCCGCGCACCAGCAGCCGCGCGCCGAAACCATTCTCGATCGTAGTCGTCATCGACAGCGCATTGCCCTGCGCGTCGACGATCGCGACATGCGTGGTCGAGGGCAGTTCCAGCGCCTCGTCCCGACCCCAAAGCTGCGCATGGCTCCACCCCGGAGACCCGGCGCTGACCTCGGGCAGGGAGTCGTCTCCCGCCAGCAGCTTGCTCCGTTCGGCAAGATAGGCCGGATCGACCAGACCCTTGGTCGGCATGGGGACGAAATCGCTGTCGGCCATGAAGCGTTCGCGGTCGGCAAAGGCCAGCCGCGAGGCATCCGCGATCAGCCGCCAACTTTCCGGGTTCTCGGCCCCCAGCGCCGCCAGGTCATAGCCGCCCAGCATCCCCAGGATCTGACCAACCGTCAGAGCGCCGGAGGACGGCGGCCCCATCCCGCAGATGTCGTGATCGCGATAGCTGGCGCAGACCGCGGGTCGCTCAATCACGCGATACGCGCCAAGATCGGCCAGCGCCAGCGTGCCGGGATTGCCGGGCGCGTTCGACACCGCCGCCACGATGTCCTGCGCCACCGGCCCGGAATAGAAGGCCCTTGCCCCCTGCCCCTGCAAGGCGCGCAGCGTGTCGGCATAGGCGGGATTCTTCAGCAGCGATCCGGCCGCGACGGGCTGGCCGCCGGGAAAGAAATAGGCGGCAGTGGCAGGGTCGCCCTGCAGCGCGGTCCCCTCGGCCGCGACCAGCGCAGCCAGCCGGGGCGAGACGGTAAAACCATCCTCGGCCAGCCGGATCGCATCGCCGAAAAGCCCTGGCCAATTCGCGCGGCCCCATCGGCGATGCGCCTCTTCCAGCAAGGCCGGAGTGCCCGGCGTCCCGACCGAGCGGCCGCCCACCACCGCCTGCATGAACTTCAGCGGCTGGCCCTCGGCGTCCTGGAACAGCGTCGGGCGCGCGGCCATCGGCGCGGTTTCGCGTGCGTCCAGCGTGGTCAGCGCGCCACTTTTGGCATCATACCAGACCAGAAACGCCCCGCCCCCCAGCCCCGAGCTTTGCGGCTCGACCAGGCCCAGCACGGCTTGCACCGCGATCATCGCGTCGGCGGCGCTGCCGCCGGAGTCCAGAACGCGCGCCCCGGCCTCGACCGCCAGCGGGTTCGCGGCGCTGACCATCCAATGCGCGGCCTTGACCGGCTGGCCCTGCGCCTTGGCCTGCAACGCCGCGCGCGCAGCGGCGCCAAGATCGCCGAACGCCTCGGCCGTGACCACGCCCGCCGTCGCTGCCTCGGGCGCGACGGCATCGGTGGCCTGCTGCGCCAAAGCCGATCCGGCAAGACCGCAGATCGTCATCGCAAGAAGTGCCGCTGTCCGTTGCATCGTCCCCTCCGCCATCCATGTGCCTTGGGTCAGTCTGGATCCGGAGGGCAGGTCGCGCAAGCTCTCGGTTTCGTGAGCCGCTGCGCGGGCACCGGGACAGGCACGGGACGTTCGGGGCTATCCAAGCGCAAGGGGGCGGCCTAGAAGGCGGTGGAACATCCCCGCATGACCCCATTTGCCAAGGATATCGACGTGGCCACCCCGCCCCCCGCTTCGCCCGGCGCAACGGCACGCGCCCCACGCCCGATTGAGATCGTGGCTGCGCTTGCCACCGGCGCGCTGCTGACCTTCATGCTGCTCAGCAACAGTATTATGGCCGCGCATACGACGCCGCTGTTCTCATCGCTGACGGCCCATGCGGTGGGCTCGGTCGTGGCGGGGGCCGCGCTGATCGGCGCGCGCCTGTGGCGGCGCGGCCGGGGGACGGCGCCGCCCCGTCCGCGCGGGAACGTGCCGCTTTGGGCCTATCTCGGCGGGATCTCGGGCGCACTGACGGTCATGCTGACTTCCTCGACCGCGAACTCGGCGCTGGCGTTGACCGGCACGCTGGCCATCGGGCTTGCCGGGCAGGTGGTGCTGGCGCTGATCTTCGACTGCCTGGGCGCGATGGGACTGGAGCGGCGGCTGCCCCGGCGTCAGGACCTGCTGGCGCTGGTGGCGATCATCGCGGGCACGATGCTGATCATCCATGCGCGGGGGATGGCCGGATGAGCGCGATGATCCTGTTCGCCTTCATCGCCGGAATGCTGGTCACACTGTCGCGCCAGTTGAACGGCCGGCTGGCCATCCAGACCTCGGCGCTGCGCTCGTCCTTCTGGAACCACGCGGTCGGTTTTGGCGCGCTGGCGGCGGTGACACTGCTGGCCGGAAGCTTCTGGCCCGAGGGTGCGTCAGGCGCCCCCTGGCTGGCCTGGATCGGGGGCGCGGTAGGCGTCGCCTTCGTCGGAGGCGGCAGTTGGCTGATCCCGCGCCTCGGCGCGGCGATGACCGGCGGGCTGCTGGTCGCCGGTCAGATGCTGTCGGGCGTCGCGATGGACATCGCGCGCGGTCAGGACGCGGTCCTGTGGATGCAGGTCGCGGGCATCGCGCTGATCCTGGGTGGCGTATTCCTGAGTCGGCGGCGCTGACGCGAACTATTCGCCGCCATTGGTGGCGCGGTCGTTCTGCCGCGCCTTGCGATCGCCCGCCTCGCGGTTCTGGCCGCCGGCATTGGGCTGGTTCGACTTCTTCATCCGGCCCGGATTCACGGCCGGGTCGGCATTGCCCATCTTCTCCTGCTGCGCGCGGTTCTTGACGTTGAAGTCTTCGTTTTCGGTCTTGGGATCTAGTTTCTCGGCCATCGGAAGCCTCCTTTCCGGCTTTGCACCGGGTCAACCTGCAAGGGCCACGGATGTTCCGGTGATCCTGACCCAAGATTGATATTGACAGTTTCGGGCGGAATCACGCTACAACTGGTCCGATAACCCGGCCAGTTGTCATTGCGTCAGATCACGGGGGGCTGCCCAGAATGCGCGATGTGCAGAAGCTCCTTTTGGACGATCCGGCGGGCTTCGGCACCGATCTGCGGCGCCTGACCATCAAGGACCGCATCGCCGAAAAAATCGCTGCGCTGATTGCCTCGGGGCTGCTGGCACCGGGGGATGAACTGCCCAGCGAAAGAGATCTGGCCCAGGCCCTGTCGGTCAGCCGCGAAACCGTTCGTGTCGCGATCCAGCTTCTGGCGGCGCGCGGCATCCTGGCGGTCAGTCAGGGCAGCCGCACCCGGGTGCTGAAGGGCGATATCGGCGACATGGCCATCGGGATGATCCGCCAGATCGACGTCAACCGCTATGACATCGACGAGGTTCATGCCGCGCGCCTGCTGATCGAACAGCACGTCGTGGGCGAGGCCGCGACCCGCATCACCGAACAGGTGCTGGCGGTGCTACGCCATTCGCTGCGCTCTCAACGCGACTGCGTCGACGATCCCGTCCGCTTCCTGATCGCCGATCGCGAATTCCACCTGACCATCTATCGCGCCTGCGGCAGCGAGTTGCTGGCCGACGTGGTCGCCGACCTTTACGGCCATATCATCGACCACCGCCGACGCATCGTGTCGCGCGCGGGGGCCATCTCGGAAAGCGTGTCGGATCACGAGGAGATCCTTGCCGCGCTGGAGGCCCGCGATCCCGCCGCCACCCGCGCCGCCTTTGCCCGGCACGAGGAGCGTATCTACAACACCACCCGCGACATGCTTGGCACAGCGCGCAAGGGACGGGAGGGGGCCTGACAGGGCCGCAGACGGAATGGCCGGAGGAGCGGCCGATTTCAGGCTCCGCCCAAAGAATGGAGCCGTTTAGGGGAGGAAAGACATGCTGAAAAGACGGGACTTCATGCTGGCGGCCACCGCCACAGCCGCGCTGGCAGGGCTTGGGATGCCCGGACCCGCGGCGGCGGCGAACAAGGACATCGTCTATCTGACGCCGGGGCTGGACCTGCCGTTCTGGCGCTATCTGTCCAAGGGTGTCGAAAAGGTCGCCAAGGCCGAGGGTTACGGCTTCCAGGCGCTGGATTCGCATAACGACGCGCAGCAGCAACTGCAGAACGCGCAGGACGCAATCGCCCGCGGCGTCGCGGGGATCGTGCTGTCGCCGACCGACAGCTCGACCGCGCCGAGCGTGCTGACCCTCGCTGAAAAGGCGGGCGTGCCGGTGGTCATCGCCGATATCGGCACGAACAGCGGCGAATATGTCTCGTTCATCATCTCGGACAACTACGAAGGCGCGAACGGCACCGGCAAGGCGCTGGCCGCCGCGATGAAGGAAAAGGGCTGGCAGGACGGCTCGGTCGGGATCGTCTCGATCAGCCAGGCACGGCTGAACGGGCAGGCCCGGACCAAGGGCTTCAAGGACGCCATGGCCGAGGGCGGGGTCGCCGGCGATGCCGGACTGCAGCAGATGCAGTCCTATACCGCGGACGAAACCTTCAAGTTCACGCAGGACATGTTGACCGCGAACCCGAACATGCGCGGACTGTTTGTCCAGACCGACCAGCCCGCCATCGGGGCGCTGCGCGCGATCAAGGCCGCCCGTCGTCAGGGCGAGGTGCTGGTCGCAGCCTTTGACGGCATCCCGGAATTCGTGCCGCTGCTGCAATCGGGCGAAATCGTCGCGTCGGGGATGCAGCAGCCGCACCTGATGGGCGAGGAATCCGCCAAGGCGCTGTTCGCGCATCTCAAGGGCGAAAAACCGGAAAAGGAGATTCTTGTTCCGATCGTGGTGGTGACGGACAAGAATATCGGGGAGATGCTGCCGACCATAACCGATACGGTCTTTGCCGGCGAACTGACCGGAAACTAGGCAGTGATCCAACCCGGCGTCGGTTCGCCGACGCCGGGCGATATGACGGAGCCCCATCGGATGTCGAACCCGCTTTTCCCGGCGGATGCCCCGCCTGCGCTGGTCGCCAGAAGCGTGTCGAAACGCTTTGGCAGCACGCAGGCCCTGTCGGATGCCAGCCTTGAGGTGCGCCCCGGAGAGGTCCACGGCCTGCTGGGCGCGAATGGCGCCGGCAAGTCCAGCCTGTCGCGGATCATCTGCGGCCATGTCGCCCGCGACGGCGGCGAACTTCTGTATCGCGGTGCGCCGCTGTCGCCACGTTCGACGCGCGAGGCGCTGGATTGCGGGATTGCGCTGGTGGCGCAGGAAACCTGCCTGGCCCCGGACCTGACGGTGCTGGAAAACATCTTCCTGCCGGAACTGGGCCGTGCGGGGCGGCTTTCCTTTCCCGATCTGCGCCGCCGCGCGACCGCGATCCTTGCCCGACTGGGACGCGAACAAGCCTTGCCGCTGGATGCCGAGGTGCGCAGCCTGTCCGCGGCACAGCGCCAGCTGGTCGAGATCGCAAAGGCGCTGGCGCTGAACGCCGACCTGATGATCTTCGACGAACCCACCGCCTCGTTGTCCCCGGCCGAGGTCCAGCACCTGTTCGACATCATCGGCCGCCTGCGGGACGCGGGCCATGCGCTGATTTTCGTCTCGCACCGGCTTGAAGAGGTGTTCTCGATCACCGACCGCGTCACCATCCTGCGCGAGGGGCGCACCGTCGCCGCCAGCCTGGAAACCGCGCGGCTGACGCAGGCCGACATCATCCGGCACATGGTCGGGCGCGAACTTGGCGCGATCTATGCGACGCCCGGCCTTGACCGCGCCGTGGCAGCGGGCGCGCCGGTGCTGGAGGTTTCGAACCTGTCCGCCCGTCCGCTGGTCCGCGATGTCAGCTTCACCGTCCGCAAGGGCGAGATCCTGGGCATCGGCGGGCTGATCGGCGCGGGCCGGTCCGAGGCGATGGAGGCAATCTTCGCCATGCGCCCGCGCGATGGCGGCAGCATCCGCCTGAACGGGCGCGAAATTGCGATCCGGCGCCCCATCGACGCCATCCGACAAGGCATCGGCTTCGTGGCCGAGGATCGGCGCGCCCAGAACATCGTCCCCGATCTCAGCGTGCGCGAAAACCTGATGCTGGCGCATCTGGGTCGGCATCGCGGCTTTGGCCTTGGCTATCGTTCGCGACAGGCGCGCGTGGCCCGGCTTCTGTCGGAACTGGGCCTGCCGCCGGACCGCATGGATGCCAGCCTGCTGACATTCTCGGGCGGGATGCAGCAAAAGGTCATCATCGCGCGCTGGTTGCTGATCGACCCCGAGGTGCTGATCCTGGACGAGCCGACCAAGGGCGTCGACATCGGCACCCGCAGCGCCATCTATCGCATCCTGCGCGACATTGCGGATCAGGGCGTGGCCGTCGTCATCATCTCGTCCGATTTCGAGGAATTGCTGGGCGTGACCGAACGCGTCGTGGTGATGAGCGACGGAATGACCATCGCGGACCTGCCGACATCGATCCTGACCGAGGAAAAGCTGACCTTGCTGGCCGCACCCCGCACCTCGACCCGGCAGAACCGCGCGCTGCTTGAGACGCTGGCGCGGGATTACAACGCCTTCGCCTGGTGGGCGCTGCTGGAGGACCAGGCCCTGATCTGCCTGGGTGCGGCCGAGGCGCAGGGCGCGCCCCCGCTGAACCTGCGCGCGGGCGAGGCGCGGCGGAACACCGAAACCGGCATCCCCGCCGCCTTGGCCGCGCGGGACGAAACGATCCGGACCGAGCCGGAAAGTGGGCTTCGCACGCTGATGGTCGCGCTGAGGAACGCGCGCGGCCATGACCTTGGCTGGCTGGGGCTGACCGTCGCGCCCGGCAAGGCGCTGCCCGATGCCGCGCGGATCCGCGCCCTGACTCGCGACTGGCAAACCGACACCCACGCAGAAGGAGACGCCGCATGAGCGACGCAAGCGTGAACCGACCGGCAGGCATCCGGCGACTGGCCCGCAGCCTTGAGGTCAGGATGCTGGGCCTTGCCCTGTTGATCGCGGTGGGGCTGTCGCTGCTGTCGCCCTATTTCCTGACGCAGAACAACATCTTCAACATCCTCGACCAGTCGGTGGTGATCGGCATCGTCGCGGTCGGCATGACCTTCGTGATCCTGACCGGCGGAATCGATCTTTCGGTTGGCTCGGTCGCGGGGCTGACCGGGATCATCCTGGGACTGGCACTGCGCGACCTGCCGATCCCGGTCGCGATCCTTGCCGCCGTCGCCTCGGGCGCGTTCATCGGGCTGGTTTCCGGCGTGCTGGTAGCGTTCTTCGGCCTTGCGCCATTTGTCGTCACGCTGGGGATGATGGCGATCGGGCGCAGCCTTGCCTATATCTTCTCGGGACAGACGGCGATCTCGGGGATTCCGGACGCGCTGTCGGGGATCGTCTATACCACCGTGCTGGGCATCCCGGCCAATGTCATCTTCCTGCTGCTGCTTTACCTCGCCGCATGGAGCTACCTGACCTATACCAAGGGCGGGCGCACCATCTATGCCGTCGGCTCGAACCGCGAGGCGGCGCGGGCGGCGGGGTTGAACGTGCTGGCCTATTCCATTCTGCCCTATGTCATCTCGGGCGCGCTGGCGGCGGTGGCGATCACCTTCTCGATCGCGCAGATCCTGTCCGCCGATCCCCTGGCCGGCAACCAGATGGAGCTGGATGCCATCGCCGCCGTCGTCATTGGTGGGGCCAGCCTTGCGGGTGGCCGCGGCTCGATCATCGGGACGCTGATCGGGGTGCTGATCATGGTGATGATCCGCAACGGGCTGAACCTGCTGGGCGTCTCGCCCTTCTGGCAGGGATCGGCCATCGGCTCGATCATCATCCTTGCGCTGCTGGCCGAGCGGCTTTTCAACTGGCGCTCGACCCATTGAACCGGGTGGAAAAGGAACGACCATGACCCAAGATCCCACACCCGCCCTTCGCCTGTTCGGGACCGAGGAAAGCGTGCCCCCGCCGCGCCTGCTGCGCGCGGGCCCCCTCAGCGCCGAGCTTGAGGCCGGGAACCTGCGCTATATCCGCTATCGCGGGGCCGAGGTGCTGCGCGCCGTGTCCTATATCGTGCGGGACAAGGACTGGGGCACCTACAATCCCGAGATCACCGCGCTGGACATCACCGAAGGCCCGGACAGCTTCACCGTCAGCTATGCCGCCCGTGCCGCAGATGATGCGCAGGCCTTTTCCTATCGCGCACGGATCACCGGGAACGCCGACGGGACACTGGTATTCGAGGCGACAGGGGCCGCCGAAAGCCCCTTCCTGACAAACCGCACCGGCTTCGTGATCCTGCACCCGATCGCGGGCATCTCGGGCAGCCCGGTCACCATCACCCATGCCGATGGTCAGGTCGAGGAAGGGCGCTTTCCCCGCATCATCGACCCGGTCCAGCCAATGATGAACCTGCGCGCGCTGGCCCATGTCTCGCCCCAGAAACACCGCGTCACCTGCCTGATGGAAGGCGACACCTATGAGATGGAGGACCAGCGGAACTGGACCGACGCCTCGTACAAGACCTATGTCCGCCCGCTGGCTTTGCCCTGGCCCTATACGCTGGCCCCAGCCGAGGAGATCGCGCAGCGCATCATCGTGACGATCGAGGGTGCGGATGGCGGCGCGGCGGCCGACCCGGTACTGCGCCTGTCGCTTGGCGCGCAGCAGGGACCGTTGCCCGCGCTTGGCATGGGACTTGACCCCGATGATGCGGCCGCCGCCCTCGGCGTGCCCGCGCCCCTGAAGGCCCTTGGGCTGTCGCATCTGATCTGCCATCACGACCCGCGGCGCGGGCATGACATGGAAAGCCTGCGCCGCCAGCTTCGCGTCGCGGCGATGATGGGTGCCGATCCCTGGCTTGAGGTGGTGGTCGTGAATGTCGACGGGTTCTGGGACGAGATCGCCGAGCTTGGCCGCAGCATCGCGGCGCTTGGCGTCCGCTTTCCGACCGTGCTGCTATCGCCTGCCCCGGACCTGAAATGCACGCTGCCGGGCAGTGTCTGGCCGCCCGCCCCCGATGCCGCGGCACTGGCCGAGGCGGCACGCACGGCCTTTCCGAACAGCCGCATCGGCGGCGGGATGTTCAGCTATTTTACCGAGCTGAACCGGAAGCGTCCGCCGATCGACAGCCTGGACCTTGTCGGCTTCACCACCTCGGCCATGGTCCATGCGGGGGACGACCGCTCGGTCATCGAGACGCTGCAGGCCCTGCCCGCCATCGCGCGCAGCGCCGCCGCCATCGCCACGCCGTTGCCCTTCTCGGTCGGGCCGTCGGCGATCGGGATGCGGGCGAATCCCTATGGTGCGGCGCCCAAGGACAATCCCGGCAATATCCGGCAGGCAATGAACTTCAACGATCCGCGTCAGCGCGGGCTGCTCGGCGCGGCCTGGACGCTGGGATATTTCGCGGAATTCGCCCTTGGCGGGGCGACGGCCATCGCGCTTGGCGCGCCGGTCGGCGCCTTTGGCGCGGTCCATGCGCCTGCCCCGTTTCCACAGCCCTGGTATGATGACGAAGGCGGGGTATTCCCGCTTTACCATCCATTGCGGGCGATGGCGCGGCTGCGCGGCCGGGCGCTGCGTCGGGTCGAGATCTCGGACCCGGTGCGCGCGGTCGCGCTGGCCGTCGATGGCCCCGTCGGCACGCGCGAGGGCGAGATCTGGCTTGCGAACCTGACCGGCGCACCTTTGGCACTGCGCCTGCCCGCGGGCACGACCGGCATGGCCAAGCTGGACGCCGGCAGCTTCCTGCGCGCGGCGCGCGATCCCGGCCACATGGACAAACTGTCGCCGCCGCCGGGACCGGAGGTCGAGATTGGCCCCTATGCCCTGCTGCGGATCTGCGGGGATTTCGGAACCGCGTAAGGAGGCGCGCAGGCGAAACGACAAGGGCCCGGCAGCGCGCCGGGCCCTTGATCTTGTCGGGGGGCGCCGCGCGCTCAGGCGATGCCGCGTTCCTTCAGGGCGGCAAAGCCTCCGTCCACATCCGCGACGTTGGTGAAGCCAAGGCCGGTCAGCGTCTCGACCACCGGACCCGAACCATTGACTGAGCCGCAGAAGACCACGATCCGCGCGTCTTTCGGCACCGAGGAGAAGGCGCCCGAAAAGATCTGGGACACCAGCGGCTTCGGCAGGATGATGGCGCCGGCGATCTCGCCATTCTCGGCCCGGCCCTTGGGTGCGCGCACGTCGATCAGCAGATCGGTGCCCGCCAGATCGGTGGGCAGTTCGGCAGCGGTGATGCGGGTATTCGCCATGGTTTCTCTCCTTCAGGATTTCGGGGCAGAATGGATGGGATCGACCCAGTAAACGGACTCCGGCGGCTCGATCGGATCGACATCGGTGATGTTGACCACGACGGCCTCGTTATCCGAACGAACCAGCACGCATTCCAGCACCTGATCGGGGTCGGCGTTTATTTCCTGATGCGGGACATAGGGCGGGACATAGATGAAATCGCCGGGCCCTGCCTCGGCCACGAATTCCAGCCGATCGCCCCAGCGCAGTCGGGCCCTGCCCCGCACGACATAGATCACGCTTTCCAGCGGACCGTGATGGTGAACGCCCGTCTTGGCGTCCGGCTCGATCGCGACCGTCCCGGCCCAGATCTTCTGCGCGCCGACGCGGGCATGGTTGATGGCGGCCTGTCGGAACATGCCGGGGGTCTGGGCGGTGTTCGCGTCAAGCTGGTCACCCTTGATCACGCGGATGCCATCGAACTTCCAGCGCGGGGCGTCGTCGTGATCGTGGTGATGGTGCTCGTGGCCGTCATGGCCGTGGTCGTGGGGCATTTCACTCTCCTTCCGGCGGTCCGGGAACCGCGATATTCCATTCGTTGTAGCGTCAGTTAAGGTTTCAAGACTTCGCCGTGGCAAGTCCGCATCTCAGTGCGCCGCGCCTGCCCGCACGCCCAGCCAGTTCAGCAGATCGCCCCGAAGGCGCGCAAACTCCGGATCGGCGACGTCACGTGGACGAGGCAGGTCGATGTCCTGCTGATGGGCGATGACGCCGTCCTTCATCACCAGCACGCGGTCGGCCAGCAGGACGGCTTCCTCGACATCATGCGTGACCAGCAGGACCGCGCAGCCGTGACGCTGCCACAACTCGGCCACCAGCGCCTGCGCCTTCAGACGGGTCAGAGCGTCAAGCGCCGCAAAGGGTTCGTCCAGCAGCAGCAGGTCAGGTTCGCGCACCAGCGCGCGCGCCAGCGAGGCGCGCTGCGCCTCTCCTCCCGACAGGACCTTGGGCCATTGGTCGGCGCGGTGGCCGATCCCGACCTCATCCAGCGCGCGTTGGGCGCGGGCGCGGTCGGGGCGACCGGGCAGGCCCAGCAACACATTGGTCCAGACCCGTTTCCACGGCATCAGACGCGGTCCCTGAAAGGCGATGGCGCGGCGGGCCGGGACTGTGACATCGCCCGAGAATTCGGGATCGAGATCGCCCAAGATCCGCAGCAGCGTGGATTTCCCGCAACCGGACGCGCCCAGCAGGGCCACGAACTCTCCCGGCCGGATGGTCAGGTCAAGATTGTCGATCACCTGCCGCCCGCCAAAGCTGCGCGACAGGCCGTGGACCGCCACGGCGGCGGGCGCGCTCAGGCGCCGGTGAAGCTGGGTCGCCATGCGAGGAAAATCCTTTCAAGCGTGCGCACGACCAGATCGACCGCAAGGCCGAGGAAGGCATAGACCACAAGGCAGACGACAATCACGTCGGTCTGGAAGAATTCGCGCGCATTGGCCATCAGGTAGCCGACGCCCGCCGTTGCGTTGATCTGTTCGCCAAAGACCAGCGCCAGCCACGCGATGCCCAGCGAATAGCGCAGGCCGACCAGTGCGTTGGGCAGCGCGCCAGGCAGAATGACATGGCGGACCAGCCCAAGGCGGCCAAGGCCCAGTGTGCGCCCTGCCTCGATCAGCGACTGGTCGACGCCACGGATCCCGGCATAGACGTTCAGATACAACGGGAATGCGGTCGCCAGCGCGATCAGCGCGATCTTGGGCGCCTCGCCAATGCCGAACCAGATGATCAGCAGCGGGATCAGCGCCACGTTCGGCACGGTGCGCAGCATCTGCATCGGCGCGTCCACCAGATCTTCGCCCAGACGGGTCAGGCCGGAGAGGACCGCGAGGAGCACGCCGATGCTGCCGCCAATGGCCAGCCCGGTCATCGCGCGCTGCATCGAAACGACGATGGCGGCCTGCAGCTCGCCGCTGGCGATCAGCTTGGCGGCGCTGGACAGGACCGTGCCCGGCCCCGCCAGCACCTCGGCCGGCAGAAGCCCCGTGACCGAGGCAAGATGCCACAGCCCCACCAACAGCACCGGCCCCGAGGCACGGCGCAGCCAGCGCGGCACACGTCCGGCCCGCGCAGCCGAAGGCGTCAGGCGCACCAGTTCGGACCGGGCAGGCGTAGCCGGGCCGGTCGCGGATTGAACTTCGCGCGGGGGGGAATAGCCGCGGGCAATCTCGGTGATGCTCATCTTAATTCTGCGCCAGTCGCGGCAGATCACGATAGACGTAATCGCCAAGTTTCAGCGACCCCGTCAGCACACCGGCCTGCACCCAGGTATCGAAGACCTGCTGAAGCCCCGCCACGAATTCGTCGTCGATGGCGCGCGGCTGATAGGCGGTCTGTTCGGGGTAAAGTGGCTCGACCGTGGCGCGGTCCTGCTTGGTGAAGCCTTCATAGAAGGTCAGGAACGCCTCCTTGTTGTCCCGCGCCCATTGATAGCTCTTGTCAATCCGGGCCAGGTAATCCTGAAGCGCCTTGACCTTGGCAGGGTCGGCCAGGGCCGGTTCGGTCACGGCATAGACGATGTTGCCGGTATTGACCCCCTGCCCGTCGAACAGCTCGCGCGCGCCAAGCACGCCAATGCTGCGCGCCTTGTAGATGCCCCAGATCGCCCAGGCGTCGATGGATTCCGACTGGAACGCGGCCGAGGCGTCGGCGGGCGTCAGGAAGGCCAGCTTCACGTCCTTCTGGTCGATCCCCGCCAGTTTCAGTGTGCCCAGCGTCAGATAATGCGCGACGCTGCCCCGCGTGGTGGGCGAGATGGTCTTGCCCTTCAGGTCGGCAAGGTCCTGGATCGGGCTGTCTTTCGGCACGATGATCGAAGTGCCAAGTCCGCCATTGTTGAAGGCGGCGGCGATCCTGATCTTTGATCCACCGGCTATCGCGCTGACTGCCGGGCTGTCTGCGGACATGCCGACATCGATGGCGCCGGCCTTCAGCGCCTCGTGCAGGTTCACCGCCGCCGGATAGACCGACCATTCGATCTTGTAGGGCAGGTCGTCCAACAGGCCCGCGGCCTCAAGCCGGGCGCGCTGTTCGCCGACCTGATCGCCGACCTTCAGGGTAACGCCGGACAGATCCTGGGCCAGCACGGGCAGTCCCAGCGAAAACGATGCGGCAGCGGCAAGGCCGGCAAAGGCGCGACGCGTGATCTTGATCTTGGTCATCTGGATAATCCTTTCGGTCACTCGGCCGCGACGCGGCGGGCGGCATGGCGGTTTTCGGGCTTCGCAAGGCCCAGCTGGTCCCGGAAGGTCGTGCCCTCATATTCCCGGCGGAACAGGCCGCGATCCTGCAGGATGGGGATGACTGTCCCGGCAAAGACCGACAGCTCGTCGGGCAGCGAGTTGTTATAGACAAAGCCATCAGCCGCCGGTTCCAGGAACCAGCGCTGGAAGGCGTCGGCGACCTGTTCGGGGGTGCCGACGAAATCGGTGCGCGGGGTGGCAAAGCGCTGCGCGGTCTGGCGCAGGGTCAGGTTCCCCTCTTGCGCAAGACGGATCACCCGCTCGGATGTCGAACGGTTCGAATTCTCGGCAAAGCGTCCGACATCCGGGAAAGGCGCGTCGAGATCGTATTGCGAGAAGTCATGTTCATTGAAGGATCGCGCCATGATCAGCAGCGCATCCTCGATCGAGGTCAGGGCGATGAACTCCTGATACTTGCGCTCGGCCTCTTCCTCGGTCGAGCCGATGACAGGGCGCAGGCCGGGCAGCACGAACAGGTCGTCGGGATCGCGGCCAAACCCCGCGGCGCGGCGCTTGACGTCGGCATAATAGGCCTTGGCCGATGGCAGGTCGTCATTCTGCACGAAGATCGCGTCCGAGCGGGCGGCGGCGAAGTTCTTGCCATCCTCGGACGCGCCTGCCTGAAAGATCACCGGCTGGCCCTGCGGCGAACGCGACAGGTTCAGCGGGCCTTCGACCTGGAAGAACTGGCCGCGATGGTCCAGACGGTGCAGCCGGGCCGGGTCGAAGAACTGGCCGCTGGCCTTGTCATGGGTCAGCGAGTCGTCTTCCCAAGAATCCCACAGGCCCTGCACCACGTCCAGATGCTCGGCCGCAAGGCGATAGCGGGTGGCATGGTCGAAATGCTTGTCACGGGAATAGTTGCGCGCCGACCCTTCCAGCCAGCTTGTCACCACGTTCCAACCCGCGCGCCCACCCGAGATATGATCGAGCGAGCCGAATTGCCGCGCGACGTTGAAGGGCTCGGCATAACTGACGGTCAGGGTGCCGACCAGACCGATGCGGTCGGTCACGGCTGCCAGCGCCGACAGGATGGTCAGCGGCTCGAAGCGGTTCAGGTAATGGGGGCTGGATTTCGGCGTGATGTGGACGCTGTCCGCGACGAAGAGAAAGTCGAACTTCGCCGCCTCGGCCTCAATCGCCTGCCGCCGGTAATAGGCGAAATCGGTCGAAGCGCCCGGATGGGCGCGCGGATGGCGCCAGTCGCCCCAGCCGGTCCCGTTGCCGTGCATCATGAAGCCTAGTTTCAACTGACGCGCGCTCATCCTGCATTCCTTTCGCCGAAAATCACGATGATTCTTGCCGTGTTTACCGTTGCCAGATAACTCCCCCCGCGCGCCGTGATGAATTCCAAACTTCCCCCCCGAAGGAGAAGGAAACCGCCATGTCGCCCCGCCACAGGGGATTGGTATTCCCAGGGGTGGTCATCGGGCCGGGGCGATCTCGATCAGGTCCGAAAGTTCGACGGCTTGGAAATCGCTGACCAGCACCTTCAGTCGCAGCACCCAGAACCCGTCCAACGGCAGCAGGAACCGGCCGCCATCGGCGCTGCCGTGCAAGGCCGTGACCTCGTGTCGAAAGGGGCCAAGGCCATAGGCGGGCTTCGACAGTTCGATCTCAACCGGGCGCTGGTCGATGGGCTGGCCGTCCAGCCGAAGGCCGGTCAGGCGCAGCGCGACCATCCCGGCACGGGGGGGCGCGACTTCGACCCGCACCGCCAGCGGGCCTTCTTGCATCTGCCATGCGGCCGTGGCGGGACCGGGCGGCAGGCTGCGCGGCGGCGGGGTGAATTGCCACAGCGCGACCGCGCCAAGAACTGGCAGGACCAGCAGCAGCTCGACCCCGATGGCGAGGCGCAGGGGGCGCGCATCGCCACCAAGCGCGCGCGGGGTCAGCCAGAACCGGTTTGCCGCAGCCAGCGCCAGCAGCAGGACGACCAGCCCCAGTTTGACCAGCAGCACCCGGCCATATGGCGTGGTCCACAGCGCCTCGGGTTCGCCAAGCTGGACCAGCGCACTCGCCCCTCCCGATCCGAGCAACAGCGCCAGCACCCAGGGCACGCCGCGCGAAAATCCGACCAGCGCCTCTGTCCGCCCGCGCGCCAGATCGACCAGCAGCGGCACCAGCGCGCCAATCCACAGTGTGGCGGCAATGACATGCAGCGCAACCGTCGGGCGCATCAACACCTGCGGCGGCGCGGTGGCGGCATGGCCGGTCGTCGCGGCAGCAAGTCCGGCCAGCCCCAGTGCAATCCCGGCGGCGATCCGCCCCCGCCTCAGGGCCGCGACCAGCGCAGCGGCGGTCAGGGCAAGGGCCAGGCCGGGTGAGCCCGCCAGCGCCTCGCGCCAGGGGGCACCATCGACCAATGCGCCCGGTGGCAGCGCCAGCAGGTCAAGGCCACGAAAGCCCGCGTGGATCGGAAGGACAAGCAGACCGGCCAGCGCCATGCGACGGGGAAAGCGGCTGGGCGTTCCCGCCAGCAAGCCGCCTCCAACCGCAAGCAGCAGCGCTGCCAGCAGCGCCACGCGGGAAAGCCAAAGTCCCGCCTGTGTCGCGCTGGACCCCTCCTGCACGGCCGCAACCTCGCCACTGGGCGCCCCGACCGAGAACAGGACCGCCCCCGCGACCGGATGCCCGTCATCCGAGGTGACGCGCCACGATAACAGATGACTTCCCCGCGCCAGCGCAGGCGGCAGGGAAAATGTCAGGCTGTCGGCCCCCGCATGTGGTGGCGGCAGAAGCAGGGTCTTGCCATCGGCCTGGCTCAGCCGTGCGACCAGGGGGCGCACCGGCTCGGTAAAGTGCAGGGTCAGGGCGGGGGGAGATTGGGGCAGGACTGCACCCTCGGCCGGGTCCGAGGCGACAAGGCTGGCATGGGCCAGCGCCGCGGCCGCGGACAAAAGCAGCGCGACCGCCGCCAGAAACGGCGCCACCATACCTGGGGCGCGGCTCATTTCGCCGGCAACACCGTCAGCGCCGGTGCGGGATGGTCATCCCCTGCCTCGGGATCGATCCAGCGCTGCTCGGTCTGGCCGCAGGTCTGGATCACCGGCAGGCGGACCAGCGGCTGGACATCCGCCGCCAGCGTGGCGCGCAGGACGAACCGTGCCTTGTCATGCTCAGGCAACGGTCCGCCCTGCCAGCCGATTTCCCCCTTGCCCGTCACGGGCTGCCAACCGGGTTGGGCGAGAGGTTCGGCTGTTACGCCCGCAGGCAGGCTGACGCGCAGCGCGGTCGTCGAAGCGCCCGCGCAGCCATGGCCCACCACCAGCGCCAGGTCGAGCACCTGCCCCGCCTGCGCGCTTTCCGGCTGAAGGTGGATATGCGCCAGCCCCGGCAGGGGCAGCAGCGACAATGCTGCCGCAAGCGCGGCATTCGCGAGATTATTCATTGGTTCACCAGCTTGCCTCAAGTCCCAGATGACGCAGCGCCTGACGCCGAAGCTCGGTCAGGCGGGGGTCGCCGCGATGGCGCGGATAGGGCAGGTCGACGCTGAGGTCCGCCACGATCCGCGCCGGCCGCGGCCCCAGGACGATGACCCGCTGCGCCAGAAACAACGCCTCTTCGACATCATGGGTCACCAGCACAGCGGTCAGCCCGCTTTGCTGCCACAGCCGCACCAGCTCGGTCTGCATGGCCAGCCGCGTCAGGCTGTCCAGCTTGCCCAGCGGTTCGTCCAGAAGCAGCACGTCAGGGCGATTGACCAGCGCACGCGCCAAGGCCACCCGCTGCGCCATGCCGCCCGACAACTGGTGCGGATAGGCACGGTCAAAACCGTCAAGGCCCACAAGCCGGATGGCGTCATCGACGCGGCCCCCTTCGCTTTTCAGGGTACCCTGCGCCTCCAGTCCCAGCGCGACATTGGCGCGCACCGTGCGCCAGGGAAACAGTGTCGGGTCCTGAAAGACCAGGATGCGTGAAGGATCGGGATCGGCCACCCGGTCCCCGTCCACGGTGATCTCGCCCGCGCTCGGATGATCCAGCCCCGCGACCAGCCGCAGCAGCGTGGACTTGCCGCACCCCGAGGGGCCAAGCAGTGCCACGAAGGATCCGGGCTGGATCTCCAGCGAGACATCATCCAGCACCGGCAGCGGCGCGCCTTCCAGATCGAAGCGGTGCGATACCGCGCGGATGCTGATGTCGCTGCCCGCAGGCGCGATCCTTGGGGATGCGATTACCATCGGACGACTCCCTTCTGCCAGACCAGCACCCGGTCGCGGATGCGGAAAAGAAGCGTGATGAGGCCGGAACACATCGCGGCCATCACGAACAAGGCGGCATACATGTTGGCATAGGCGGCCCAGCCCTGCGCCCATTGCAGATACCAGCCAAGCCCGGCCTCGACCCCCAGCATCTCGGCCACGACCAGCACCGCGAAGGATGTGGACAGACCCATGAACAGGCCCACGAAGACATGCGGCAGCGCTGCCGGGATCGCGACGCGGGTGATAAGGAACAGGGGCGATGCGCCCAGCGTCCGCGCGATCTCGTAATAGTCGCGGTTGACCGAGGCGATGCCCGACCAGGTCAGGACCGCGACCGGAAAGGCCGTGGAGAAGGCAATCAGAAAGACGCTGGCCGAGCCGGAGGTCGGAAAGATGAAGAAGGCCAGCGGCAGCCATGCCGTCGCGGGCAATGGCCCGACATAGCGCAGAAGTGGCGTCGCCCAATAGCTGAAGGCCCGCGACCAACCCATGCCGATCCCGATCAGGAAACCCGCCACCGCGCCGAAAAAGAACCCTCGTGCCAGCAGCCAGACCGAGAATGACGCGCTGTAAAGGATCTTCGGCCAGTCATACAGGAACACTGCAAGCATGGCCTGCGGCGTCGGGAAGAAAGGCTGCGGCAGAAGCCCGGTCTTGGCGGTCAGCCCCGTCCAGATCGCCGCGCCGATGCCAAGCGCCAGCAGCCAGGGCGCGCGGGCCGCTGTCCAGCGCCCGACCCGACCCAGCCGCCGACTGCCCAGCCCCAGAAGGACGAGGGCGGCGGCAACCACGCTCCAGCACAGCGCGAGTTCGCGCACCAGCGGCTGAAAGGTCAGGTCCGGCCAGAACAGCAAGACGCCCACTGCCGCGACCCAGCCCAGCGAGGCCAACAGGGTGGCGCGGTGCGCCGCCCCCGGCGAGGGCTCGGCGCGGATCTCGGCCTCGATGTCGATTGTCGTCATCATGGCCTCCCGGTCAGGCGCTCAGCACGTCGGCATAGACGCGTTCGGCAAATTGCTGCGGGTCGGTCGAACGGCGGAAAATGTTGATCTCGCGAAGTTCCGAGGCGTACTGCGCGATCTCGGTCTTCAGGTCCGCGCCGGTCGGCGTGTGATTGTGGGTCTGGTCGTTCAGGACCGCGATCAGATCCTCGACCGAGCGGTTCTTGGGGGCCTGCGGCAGGAAGGCCTTGGCCGCATCCTCGGGGCGGGCAACCGTCCAGTCCTGCGCTTCCAGCAGCGCGCGGGTCAGCGCGGTCGCGGTCGCGGGGTCGTTGCGGATCAGGCTGCCGCTGAGACCCGCGATGCAGCAGACGCGGTTTTCGAACCCGTGATCCAGGTTCGAGGCAACCTGCACATATTTGTCCGGCGTATCCCGAAGCCAGAAGAAGGCGCGGGGGTCGCCATCCGCGATGGCGTCGATCTCGCCCCGCTCGGCGGCGATCTCCAGCACATCGGTGGAAAAGGCGCGCCACTTCACATCGGTTTCCGGGTCGATCCCGGCCTGATGCAGCAGGATCGAGAAGAAGTTCTTCCCCGGTGCCGCAAGGTCGGTGACGCCGATGGTCTTACCCTTCAGCTGCGACAACTCGGTGATGCCGGTCGATTTCAGCGCGACAAGCCGCGAGCAGCCGCCATGCGTGCCCGCCGTGATCTTGACGTCAAAGCCCTGTTCCAGCGCCTTCAGCCAGCGCAGGGCCATGCCGATGCCGCCATCGGCCTTGCCGGTCGCGATCGCCTCCAGCAGCGCCTCGGTCGAAGCGCCGAAATTGACGATCTCGACATCCAGCCCGTGCTTTTCGAAGATACCGTGATCCTTGGCGACAAAGACCGGCGCGAGGCAGATGGCCGAGGCGTTCGAGGCGAATTTCAGCGGTTTCAGCCCCCCTGCCGCCTGCGCGCGGGCCAGCGAGCCGACGCCCAGCCCCAGAAAGGGCGCGGCTAGTGCGACGCCAAGTCCCGATCGCAGCAGGCCCCGGCGGTTGGTGTTGGATTGGGTCATGGTCATCCCCTTCGGATCTCGGGCCTATTCGGCGGCATGGCTGCGGACGGCTTCGTCCGCGACAAGGGCGCGCACGCGCGGGATCAGATCCCGCCCATAGCGCAGGGCGTCGTTCAGCGGGTCGAAGCCACGGATCAGGAAGGTCGAGATCCCCAGCCGGTAGTAATCAAGCATTGCCTCGGCCACCTGATCCGGCGTGCCGACCAGCGATGTCGAATTGCCGTTCGCCCCGGTCAGCGCCGCGATCTCGGTCCACAGCCGCTTGTCCAGCCGCGACCCTTGGGACGCGGCGGCCAGCAGCCGGCGCGAGCCTTCGTTCTGGGGCTGGCCCGGATCCAGCGTATTGACCAGCCGCTGGCCCCCGCCCGCTGCGCGCAGCGCGCGCGCCCGTTCCAGGATGCGGGCGGCCTTGTCCCACGCGGCCTCTTCGGTTTCGGCCAGGATCGGGCGCAAAGACAGCGAAAAGCGGGGTGTGCGGCCATGACGCGCGGCGGCCGCGCGCACGGTCGCGACGGTCTCGGCCACCTGTTCATAGGTTTCACCCCACAGGGCATAGACATCTGCATGCTGCCCCGCGACTTCGATCGCGGCCGGAGAGGAGCCGCCGAAATAGACCGGGACACCTTCGGACCCCTGCGGCTTCACGTCCGAGAAGCCGCCCTTCACCCGGTAATAGGTGCCGGCATAGTCAAAAGGCTCTGCACTGGTCCATTCGCGTCGGACGATGTCCAGATATTCGCGCGTGCGGGCATAGCGTTCGTCCTTGGTCAGCCAGTCGCCATCTTGCTCAAGCTCGCGGTCATTGCCGCCGGTGATGACATGGACGGCGACGCGGCCGTCGGTCAGATGGTCCAGCGTCGCCAATTGCCGCGCGGCCAGCGTCGGCGCGGTGAAGCCGGGGCGATGGGCCAGCATCAGCTTCAGCCGCCGGGTGACGCTGGCGACATACTGGCCCACGAACAGGCTGTCGGGCGTCGCCGAGTGAAAGGCCAGAAGCACGCGGTCAAAGCCGCCCGCCTCGTGGATCGCGGCCGAGGCGCGGATGAATTCGCGGTCGATGACGGGTCCCTGCCGGGCGATGGTCTCGGACGCGTTGTGGTTGCCGATGAAGCCGATGAATTCGACAGTCATGTCTTTCTCCCTTGTCAGAGGCCCAAAGCGGCGCGGCCCGCTGCCAGAAGAACGCTGTCCTCTTGCGGGCTGTGGATGCGGCCGCACAGGGCGTCGCGGTAATGGCGTTCCAGCGGGTTGCGGCGGCTGATGCCGTGGTTGCCCGCCAGCTTCAGCGCGCCTTCGAGTGCCGCGATGGCGTTTTCGGTGGCGACATGCTTGATGATGCCGGTTTCCCGCGCCGAGGGCGGCTGCCCGGCATCGGTTTCCGTCGCGGCCGACCCGACCAGGCGCAGGTTCACGGCGATGCGCGTCTCAAACGCGCCGACCGCCTCCTGCATCCGCGGCAGTTCCGCCAATGGCTTCCCAAGGTTGGCGGGCACGCGGGATTTCAGGAAGGAGACGATCCAGTCCCGCCCGGCCTCGGCCACGCCGGTGTAGAGCGCTGCGATCAGCAGACTGGCCCAGGCCGCGGCCTCGTCCCCGCGGATCGCCCATTCCGAGGGGCGGCGCAGGTCGGCGGCATGGTCGGCGGGCAGGTGAACGTCGTGAAACTCGACATCATGGCTGGATGAGGCGCGCAGGCCCAGCGTATCCCAGGTCGGGATGATGCGGACGCCTTCGGCCTGCATGGGCACGACAAACTGGCCCACGCGCGGCTCATCCTCGTCGGTGCGAGCCCAGACGACACCCCAGCGCAGCCCCTCGCTGCCGGTCGAATAGATCTTGCAGCCCGAGAGCAGCCAGCCGTCGCCGCTGCGCCGCGCCACCGTCTCGGGCAGGCCGCCGCGCATCGGCGTGCCAAGGGCCGGTTCCACCCGCAGCGCGTTGATCAGCGCGCCTTCGGTCGCCGCCGCGTGGACGACGCGGGCGACCAGCGCCTCGGGCCAGCGGCCACGATGAAGGGTGGCGAGATGGGCGTATTGCATCACCAGCACCAGCGCGACCGCCGGGTCGCCCCGACCGATCTGGCGGATCACCTGAGCCGCCAGCGCCAGCCCCGCCCCCTGCCCGCCAAAGCGTTCGGGCGCGGTCAGCGCCAACAGCCCGGCCCGGCGCAAGGCCGTCACATGGCGGGTCGGAAAGCGGGCGCCCAGGTCGTCCTCGGCGGCGGTGGCGGCAAAGGCATTGCCCAGCCCCCGGGCAATCTCGATTTCGGCTGGTTCGGCATTGAGGGATGTGATGAGCATCTCGGCAGGATCCCCGGATGGCTTTTGCAAACACGATTAACGTAGTCGTATTTAAGCCACGGCTCCATTCCAAAGCCGGTCCGGGAAAGGGAAGGAATTGCTGATCCGGGGTGGTGCCGCAGGCCCGCCATGCCCCTGCCGCGCCGCGCGTTCAGGTGCGCAGGGGGCGGATCACCAGCTCGTCATAGCCCGAAAGTGCGCAAGGCTCGCGGGAAAAAGACAGTTCCGGCAGCAGCAGAACCACGATTTCGGCCGTGGTATAGACGACCGAGCCGGACAGCAGGTGGCCGCCGAAGGTCTGTCCCACTCCATCCGCGATGGACAGGTGTAGGTGATGCCGTTGCGGGTCGATGGTGCCCACCATCGAGGTGATCTCGAAATGCCCGTCATGGACGGTCGCAGCATCGCAGTTCGCGTGGCGCAGGACGGCGCGGGTCAGGCTGCCCGCGCAGGTCACGATTGCCATCGCCCGGACGCCCGCATCGTCAAAGGCCAAGCGCAGCGCGGCCACGGGATCATCGCCCGGCTTCAGCCGCAGGGCCATGAACACGCCTGTCGACTGAGGATGCGGGTCCATCGACGTTCCTTTTTCCGTGGCGGGCCTTTTCCCGTGGCGGGGGGTTAGCTGCCGCGCAGCCGGCTTTCGACAAGCAGCCCGTCTTCGTCCAGGATCGGATGCGCGACCGAGGCGACATGCGCATTGATCCGCTTCAGGTCGCGCAGGATGTCGAGATGCAGCGACGATGTCTCGCGGCTGGCGGCCAGTCCTTCGCGCAGGCGGAACAGGTGGCGCTGTGCGGACTGGCGTTCGACATTGCGGATCTCGACCTTCAGCTCGACCAGCCGGCGCGCGGTTTCGCGGTCGCGGGTCATGAAGACGGTCTGCGCCATGCGCAGGTTTTCCTGCGTCATAACGAACATGCGGTCAAGTTCCTGATACCCCTCGGTCGAGAAGCGCAGGCCCAGCCCGACCTTCTTGCGCACCTCGGGGGCAAGCCCCTTGTCGATGATGTCGCCGACATGTTCCAGGTTGATGACGTAATCCAGGATGGTGATCGCGCGGCGACGCTCATCCTCGGTCGCCTGGCTGCCCAGTCGCGACAGGTAGGTCTTGATCTCCTGCTGCCGACGGTCGACGCGGTTTTCCAGCTCGGCCACCTCGGCCAGCGGCGCGGGGTCGTTCTGCTGGAAGGCCAGCCGCGTCTGGTTCAACATCCGCTCGATCGTGTCGCCGACGGCCAGCACTTCGCGGCTGGCGCCCGCCAGCGCCAGGATCGGGGTCTGCAGGGCGTCTTCCTCCAGCCAGCGCGGCCCAAGCTGGGGATCCTGCTCCTCATCCTCGACCCAGCGCTCCAGAAGGCGCGAGATCAGGCCGACAAAGGGCCAGATCCCAAACGCCAGCGCCAGGTTGAAGACAAGATGCGCCTTGACCGCCAACCCGCTTGCGGGCAGCGGCAAGATCTGCAGCAGGGCAGCGATCATCGCCGCCAAGGGCAACGCCAGAAGACAGCCGACCATTCGGATCAACAGGTTGCCGATCGTCAGCCGACGCGCCGCGGCGCCAAGACCGGCCGTCAGCAGCACCGGGATCACCGCGCCACCCAGGTTCGCGCCCAGAACCATTACCACCGCCAGCCCCGGCGGCAGTGAAAGCTGCGCGACCAGCAGCACCGCGGCCAGCGACGACGAGCACAGGAATGCGACCCCCGCCGCCATCAGCAGCGCGACGGGCCATGCCGCGTCCAGCATCGGCAGGAACGCGGCAAGCTGCGCCGAATCCCGCAGGGGGGCGACGGCTGTGTCCAGAAGCTCAAGCGATACCAGCATCAGGCCGAGGCCGATCAGCGCGCGGCCGATCCCGGTCTGGACCGCCCCGCGACGCCGCCCAAGCACATAGCCCACCAGCAGCAGAACCGGGGCCAGCGCCCCGACGCCGCCCCATGACAATAGCCATGCGGTCATCGCAGTGCCCAGGTTCGCCCCCAGAAGGACGATCTGCGCCATGCGGCCGCGGATCATCCCGCGTTCGGCAAAGGACGCGGCCAGCAGCGCCGTCGCGGTCGAGGATTGCAGCCCCAGCGTCGTCACCAGTCCCGACAGAAACGCCCCCGGTCCGGTGCGCGTGCCGACGCCAAGCGCCATGCGCAGCCGGATGCCGAAAGCCTCGGTCATGCCGTCCCGGGTCTGGCCCAGGCCGAACAGCAGCAATGCCACCGCCCCGCCCAGCTGAAGGATTGTCATCACCGATGACATCATGGCCCCTCCTGCCGCCTTGGGATCAAGGGGACCATGCTGGGGCCCAGAATGCCAAGGAATTCCGGGCCAACGGGGGCAGATCGCACGCAAACGGGATATTCAGGCAACAGCGGCTCACGTTTCCCGGCGCTGGCGGACGGGGTCAAGGGCGGGGCTGAGGATCCCAGCTTTCGCGGGTGACGGCAGCGGCCAGTTCGCGCCGGAAACGGCCGATCGCATATTCGGCAAAGCTGGACAACTGCCGGTCCCTTTTGGTCACGACCCAAGCGGTGATGCCGGCCTTTTCGGCCAGCGGGCGCCGTGCGACGCCGGGCATATAGACCTCGGCCACCGAGAACTCGTCGATGATCGCCACCCCCAGCCCGTGGCGCACAAGACTGACTACAGTCTGCGCGAACCGGCCCCGCATGGAAAAGCGCGGCTCGATGCCGGCTTCGCGGAAGGGACGGGCCAGCACCTCGCCATAGGGGTCCGACGGATCGACGCCGACGAAATCCTCTTGCGCAAGATCGTGGACCGAGATCACCGGCTTGGCCGCAAGCGGGTGATCCTCGGGGACGATCACCACCAACCGGCCATGCACCAGCGGCAGGCTTTCCAGCGCCGAGTTCTCGATGGGGGAGCTCATCAGAACGAATTCGCCCCGCTCCAGCAGCAGATAATCCGAGGTCTCCTCGATCTTCAGGATGTTCAGGTCAATGAAGATGTCGGGAAAGCGCGCCCGGATTCCCCGGATCGCGCGCGCCGCGATGAACTGCGCGATCGAGGGGGCCGAGGCAAAGGACAACCGCACGTCCTGCCCCTTGCGAAGCGAGGCGACGGCGGTGTTCAGGTTTTCCATCTGGCGGTGAACCTGATGGACCATCTCGAAGATGGCCGAGGCCTCGCTGGAGGGGACGAACAGCCCCGCCTTGCGTTCGAATAGCCGGATGCCCAGCGATTCCTCGGTATGCTTCACCAACCGGGAAATGCCGGGGGCCGAGACGTTCAGCAACTTGGCTGCGCCCTGAATCGTCCCCGCCATCATCACGGCGCGGATTACTTCGACCTGGCGGAGAGTCAGTTCCTTCATGGCGCCGATCCTAGCCGGAACCGGCGTCGATTTCCCACCGGATTTTCAAGGCGTCATGCCCGCCCCGCCGCCCGCAGGATCGCCATCGTCGCCGCATGGGCCATCGCAGCCCGACCGGTGGCGTCCAGCTTTTCCGCAAGCGGGCGATGGGGAACCTCGACGCTGATCGTGACGCCCGGCGGCACCGCGCGGACCAGCCCGACCAGATCGATGCCGCCCTGCCCCGGAAACAGCCTTTCGCCCCGCGCGACACGGATCAGCGACGCATCGTCGCGTTCGAACGGCACCGCCCCGTCGCAAAGCTGGACGTAATGCATCATCTGGGCGGGAAGTGCCGCCATCTGTTCCAGCGTCGAACCCGAGCGGTCGAAATGCAGCGCATCGACCAGCACGCCGCCGTTTGAACGGCCCGCGGCCTGAACGATCGTCTGCGCCGCGGCCAGATCCGGAACCGCGGTCCAGGGCATGAACTCCAGGTCGGCGGTCAGGCCATGCGGGCGGGCAATGTCGCAAAACCGGGCAAAGCTTTCCGTCAGGCGCCCGGTATCCGCATCGTCGCCCGCGACAAGGATGTGGCGCGCATCCAGCGCCTCGCAGCGGGCGCAGAAGCGGGCGAGCAGATCCCAGTCGTTCTGGGGCTTCAGGCGAACGATCTCGACATCGCCAACCTTGACGCCGGTATCGGCCAGCGCCGCGCGGACCTCGGCCAGCACGCGGTCATCTTCCAGCAGCGGGTAACCCGACTCGGTCCCCGGTGCCGCGGGCAGGATGCGCAGCCCGACCATCTGATAGCCCGTGGCGGCGGCGATGCGGACGGCCGAAACGGGATCGGCATCGAAGATGGTCAGGAAGGCCAGCGAAAGCGGATGCGTCATCATGCCACTCACTTCAACGGCGAGAACGGAAGCGGCATGGCGATCTGGCTGGTCATGTCGGGGGAAAGCCAGTCGGGACCACCCTTCGGCGGCCATTTGCCATCGGCCACGGATTTCGCCCGCGCCTCGCTGCGCGCGGCAAGGCTTTCATAGGGCCAGATCTGGGTCAGGCGCGGTGCACCGTCCAGACCGTACATGGCGACAGTCAGCTTCGAATAAGCCTCGCGCGGGGGAACCGCCTCGCGCCATTTCTCCATGGTGGGCAGGATGCCGTTCAACTTCGTCTTGTAGGTGCGAAATTCATAGATGGGTCCGAAGCTGCCGGGCTGGACTGGCGGCAGGAAATCAAGGGCGCGATGGCTTTCCATCGACAGGTTCACCAGCAGGTCGGCGCAGCCGAAGGGATTGTCGGACCGCAGCGCGCGTTCGCGTTCCGCGTAAAGCTGGGCCAGATCGTCGAAGGCGCGCAGGACGAACACGCGGTTCAGCGTGCCGATATCGGTGCCCCATGCGCCGCAAAGCCGCCCCTGCCCGGCGCTGACCCATGCCTCGATCCCCGGCGCGGCCTTGCCGCCCCCGAAAATCACGGTGTCGAGCGTGGCGAGTTCGTAATAGCTCATGGCGTTTCCTCCTGTGAAAGCCCGGTGACGGGTTGCCCGGCCAGCACGCGGCCGGCGATATATCCGAATGTCATGCCGGGCCCCAGCGTGATGCCGCCCGACGGGTAATGTCCGCCCATGACCGAGGCCATGTCGTTCCCGACCGCGAAAAGCCCCGGAACCGGGTGGCTTTGCCGGTCCACGACGCGCGCTCGAGCATCGGTCCGCAGCCCGGCGAAGGTGCCCAGCGATCCGGGCACGATCCTGACCGCGTAGAAGGGGCCGGTCGCCAGCGGCGCCAGTGAGGGGTTCGGCCCATTCCGGGCATCGCCCTGCACGCGGTTATAGGCACTTTCGCCGCGGTGAAACTCGGGGTCCTCGCCCCGCGCGGCATGGCTGTTGAAGCGTGCCACGCTTTCGGCGAGTGCCGCGGCCGGAATCCCGCAGGCTGCCGCCAATTCGTCCAGCGTCCAGCCCCGCTTGAGATAGCCCGAGCGGATCGCACCCCCCAACGGAAACGGAAAGGGCTTCGACCAACCCAACCCCCAGCGGCGCTGCGCCCGGTGGTCCGCGACCAGCCAGCATTCGGGCGCCTTGCCCTGCGGCGTTGCCGCGATCAGCGCGGCCATGAAGTCGTGATAGCTGTCGGCCTCGCTGACGAAGCGCCGCCCCTCGGGCGTCACCGCGATGATCCCGGGCTTTGCGCGTTCGATCAGATGCGGGAAATGCGCGACCGAACCATCGGCCCGCGGCACCAGCGAAACCGGGGCCAGCGCCACGTTCGATGCCAGGGTGCCGTCAACCTCGGCCCCCACCGCCTCGGCCAGCCGCATCCCGTCTCCGGTATTCGCACGCGGCGCGGCCGAGAAATGCCCGGCCCCGCCACCTGCCTGCGGGGCCAGTGCGTCCAGTCGTGCCGGATCATGGGGAAATCCGCCGGTGGCCAGCACGACGCCCCGCTCAGCAGTCAACACCAGCGGCCCGTCCGGCGTCGCCAGCCGCGCGCCGCTGACCCGCCCATCGTCGCGCAGAAGCTGGGTCACGGGCGCGCTGTCGATCAGCGTCACGCCCTTGTCCAGCGCCGAGCGCATCAGCCGCGCCACCAGCGCGTTGCCGTTCACCAACCGCGTGCCCCGGCGATGCAGTAGAAGGTCGCGCAGATGCCGCGCGATCCGGCGCGCGGCGTATAGCGCCGAGCGCGGCTTGCGCGTCGCGTCGAAGAAATGGCGCATGTCCGCGCCGCCCGCGATGCCCATGCCCCACAGGCTGACCACGTCCAGCGGCGGGCGCAGCTTCGCGGCCCAGCCACCCAGCCCGCGCCCGTCATAGGGCAGCGCGGACACCGAGCGCCCGCCCCGCGCCGCGCCCTCGGTCTCGTGGAAGTCGGGGACCGCATTGCCGTCGATCCAGCGCATCGCGGTATGCTCGGCGAAGAACGACACCATCTCGGGGCCGTTCTCCAGAAAGGCGGCAAGCCTGGGGTCGCTGGCGCGGTTGCCCAACTCGCTGCGCAGATAGGTGCGCGGCGCCTCGGGCGGCTCAACGATGCCCGCAGCGCGGGCCAGCGGGTTGCGGGGTATCCACAGCCACCCCCCGGACCAGGCCGAGGTGCCACCGAAGACTGGCTCTTTTTCGGCCACGACGACGCGCAGCCCGAAATGCGCGGCCGTCACCGCCGCCGCAAGGCCCGCGGCCCCCGATCCGACAACAAGAACATCGCACGCCAAGGCGCGTTCGGGTGAAGCTTCCATTCTCTCCTGCCAGTCAGCCCGCCCGCGCGGGCCTGCGCCTATGCGCTTCTGCGGCCCTGCGGGTCATCGTCTAGCGCCCGCACATTGGCCCGAAAATACTTGGTTCCGGCGGCCGCGCCGCCCAGTTCGTCCGCCGCCGCCTGCAGCCGCGGCGCAAGCTCGGCCATGCGACCATCCGTCATCCGCACCGCTGGTCCGGCGATCGAAAGGCATCCCAGCACCGGCCCGCTGCCGTGATAGCGCACCGGGACGGCCATCGCGGCCATACCCGCGATATAGCTGTCGACAGCAGTGGCATAGCCGCGCGCCCGCGCCTCGGCCAACTGCTGAAGCAGCAGGGTGATGCTGGTCGGGGCAGAGGGTCCCTGCCCCTCGGCCTGACGCAACAGCCCCTGCGCGCCGACGCGGTTCAGTGCCTCGTCATCGGTCATGCTGGCCAGCCACGCCTTACCCCCGGCCGAGCTGGCCAGGTGGACGACCACGCCCTGCTCCTGACCCGGATCATAGCGCAGGCCCCGTGTCGCGCCCTGCGCCACCGCGACCCAGATCAACCGGTCGCCATCGATCACGGACAGGCGGATCAGCTCTCCGCTGTCGGCGGCAAGCTGGTCCATGACGGGCTGCGCGACATCGGTGATCCCGGCGCGCCCCATGAAGCCCAGCCCCATCGCCGGCAGCTTGATCGTCAGCGCGTAGTCACCCTGAGCCTGCACCTGCCGGACATAGCCCAGCCGCGCCAGTTCCTGCAGCGTGCGATGCACGCCGCTGGCGGGTTGTTCGGTCGCGGCAGCGATCGCCGTCACCGGCAGGCCCATGGGGTGATCGACCAGAAGCTCGACGATGGCGAGGGATTTTTCCAGTACGCTGCTCATGATCCGCTTCCGATGTTGAAACCGGTTTCAGACTCACAGGCCAACGGGGAAAGGTCAACCGCGACCGCCCTTCCGGTTTCGGCGGCCGAGCGGATCGCGTCCAGAACGACAAGGTTCGCGGTCGCGTCGCGGGCCGAAACCAAGGGCGCGCCTCCATTCCGGACCAGCCCGGCGAAATGCTCAAGCTGAAGCTCATACGGATCGGCGGGAATGCAGTCGAGCCGCCTGGGCTGCAATTCGCGCGTCCAGTCGGGCGCGCCCTGCGGCTGCCACAAGACCAGATCCGGCAGCGACAGGCCGGCACGGCTGCCCGCGTAATGATGCGCGCTGACCGGATGGGCAGGGAAACGGGCCATGTTCTCGCCCGCCGAAAGATCCCAGGCCCACGGCCCGACTGCGGCATCCGAAATAGACAGCGTGGCCAGCCCGCCGCCTGCGAATTGCAGGCAGACGGCGGCTGTATCCTCGACCGGAAAGCCGCGGCGATGGTGACTCGCCACGGCCTGCACGCTGGCGATCTCGCCAAAGAAGTGACGCAGCAAGTCTATTTCATGAACAAGGTTGATCAGCAGCGGTCCGCCCGCGCCCTTTGTCCGGCGCCATGGCGCCTGGAAATATTCAGGCGGCTTCGCCAGGGACGAATTGACCGTCGCCATCACCAGATCACCGATCGCGCCGGCGTGGATCGCCTGATGCGCGGCGCGGATGATCGGGTTGTGGCGGCGATGGTGCCCGACCAGCAGCGGCACCCCCGTTTCGTCGGCGACGGCGATCAGGCGGCGCGCCGATTCAAGGCTTTCCGCCACCGGCTTTTCCAGCAGTACAGGGATTCCGGCGCGCAGCAGCGCTTCCGAGATCGGCAGATGCGTTTCGTTCGGCGTGGCCACGATGGCGGCCTGCGCCAGCCCGGAATCGATCAGCGCCGCGACATCGGGCAGGCAGGGCACGCCGGCGGCAGCGGCCAGCGCCCGACCGCCTTCGGCCGGATCGACCAGCGCGGCAAGGTGCAGGCCGGACATCCGGGCCAGCGTATCGACATGGGTGCGACCGATGGCCCCAGCCCCGATGACTGCCACTGCTATGCGCTTCGACATTCGACCGCCCTTTCCGTCCTCTTATCCGCATAAAGTCAGATCAAATTTCAGAAGTCAATTTTATTATTGAATGTCATTCCACATTTGCTAATCTCGCTGACAGGACAAGCGAATCCCATGCCGGAATCGCGGTGGGCTTCGGGACGGAACTGCGAGGAGGCAAGATGTCACAACTGCTGCGGATCGACGGCGAAACCGCGATCTTCCCCATCATCGGACACCCGATCGGCCAGGTGAAATCGCCAACCTCGCTCAGCCAGATCATGGCCGAGCGCGGCTATAACGGCATGGTCGTCCCGATGCATGTCCTGCCCGCCGACCTGCCCGACTGGCTGGAACAGGCGGGCAAGGTCAGGAACTGCCCCGGCATCGTCGTCACCGTGCCGCACAAGGGACCGTGCCTAGATTTCTGCGCCAGGGTCACGGCGCGGGCGCGGGCCGCAGAGGCGGTCAACATCATGATCCGCGACCATCGGGGCGACTGGATCGGCGACGCGACCGACGGACAGGGCCATATGGACGGCGTCAGGGCCGAGGGTTTCGATGTCTCGGGCAAGTCGGCGCTGCTGGTCGGCACCGGGGGCGCGGGTGCGGCCATCGCCTATGAGATTCTGGCCCGCGGCGCCTCGGAACTTGCCCTGCACGACATCGACACGGCGCGACGCGACGCCCTTGTCACGCGGCTGGACGCCGCGTTTCCCGGCCGGGTCCGCATCGGCGACACCGATCCCCGCGGCTTTGCGCTGGTGGCAAATGCGACTCCTCTGGGAATGCGCGAGGGCGATCCCCTGCCGGTGCGCACGGAACTTCTGACCCCCGACCAATTCGTTTCCGACGTCGTGACGCGACCGGCGATTCCGCCTCTGATCGCTCAGGCGCGGGCGCGCGGCTGTGCCACCATGCCCGGCTCGGCCATGTTCGAGGCGCAGGCCGTGCTGCTGGCCGAACTGCTGATGGGAAGCCGCAAGATCGCGCTAGATTAACATAAGGTTACAGGGCATGAATTAACGGCACTCGCCAGCCCTTGGGCGCCTGTGCAGACTGGACGCGGCAGGTCACGGGAGAGGCTTGCCGCATCTTTGAACAGAATCGGGACCGCCCTGGCGCATCCCGTCCAGGACGCGGCGACCGGGTGCCGCAGCCCTGGCCAAAAGAACCCGGATCCTTGGGAGGAGACAACGAATGTTCAGAACATTGATCGGAACGGCCGCGACCGCGCTGGCCCTGTCCGCACTGCCAGCGCTGGCCGAGATCAAGATCGGCTCGATCGCCGAGCTTTCCGGTCCGGGTGCCGCCGCCGGAACCAACTTCCGCGATGGTGTGAAGATGGGATTCGAGGAAATCAACGCCGCCGGCGGTGTCCTGGGCGAACAGGTCGCACTTGGTGAATATGACAGCCAGACCGACCCGCAGGTCAGCCGCGCCATGGTCCAGAAGGCGATCGACGATGGCGTCGTGGCGCTGACGGGGACCGTCTTCTCGTCCTCGACCGTGGTCAACATGCTGGTCGCGAAACAGGCGGGCATCCCGCAATTCACTGGGTCCGAGGCCCCCTCGATCACCTCGATGAACAACCCCTATATTTTCCGCACCGCCTTCGGATCGCAAAAGGGCGTGCCGAAGATGGCGAAATACATGGCCGACGAGATGGGCGTGAAAAAGGTCGCCGTGGTCTGGGCCAATACCGAATTCGGCAAGGGCGGGCACAGCTCGTTCGAGAAAGAGGCCAAAAACTACGGTTTCGAGATCGTGGCCGACATCCCGACCGAGCAGGCGCAGAACGATTTCTCGGCCGACGTGGTCAAGCTGAAGGGCGTCGAGGCCGATGCCGTCTTCGTTTATCTGACCGAAGAGGAAAGCGCCCGCTTTCTGCGCGAGGCGCGCAAGCAGGGCGTGACCCAACCGCTGGTCGGAGAAACCACGCTGATCGGCCATAAGGTGATCGAGTTGGCCGGGGATGCCGCCAATGGCGCGATGGGCCATGTCGGCCTGACCCCCGACGCCGATATTCCGGCGATGACCGAGATGGTCGAGAAATTCAAGGCGAAGTACAATTACACGCCCGACCACAACGCCATCAAAGGCTATACTGCGGCCTATACGATCAAGTGCGTGACTGAACTGGTCGGCAAGGCCGACAGCCAGGCCATCGCCGACAAGATGCATGGGCTGACGTTGAAGGCCGCCGACTGCCCCGGCGTGCTGATGGATGTCAGCTGGGACGACACGGGCGAGATGTCGCGCGAAAGCTTCTTCGTCGAGGTCAAGGACGGCAAGCAGGTCGTCAAGGCGATCCTGCCGCCGAACTGATCCGATCCCGCAAAGGCCGCGCCCTGACCGGGCGCGGCATCGCTGCCAAGGGCAGGCTGGCGCCGACTTCGCCGGCCTGGCCCGGTTTGTCGCAACCTGACTCGGGGTTCACATGGCCGAGCTTATCCAGATCCTGATTTCCGGCCTTGCCGCCGGCTCCATCTATGCACTTGCCGCGGTGGGGTTTACCCTGCTGTGGCAGGCGTCGCAGACCATCAACTTCGCGCAGGGCGAATTCGTCATGCTGCCCGCATTCTTCGTGCTGATCGGCATGGGGATGGGGCTGCCGATGTGGCCCGCGATCGGCTTTGCGCTGATCCTGTCGCTGCTGATCCTGGGCGTCGCCTTCAAGAAACTGGTGGTCGAACCGATGCTGCCTCATGGCACATTGCCGCTGGTCATCGCCACCATCGCCCTTGGCCTTCTGATGAAGGAAAGCGTCAAGGAATTCTATGGCGCGACTGCCCAACCCTTTCCGGCGATCTTTCCGCAGACGGTCTATAATGTCGCGGGCGCCAGCGTCTCGGTGCAGGACATCTGCAACCTGCTTGTCTCGATGCTGGCGATCGGCGGACTGCAACTGTTCCTGAACCGCACCCGCACCGGCCGCTGCATGCAGGCCAGCGCGCAGAACCCGGCCGTAGCCGAAATCCTGGGCGTCGATGTGAAGCGCATGGTGCTTTACACCTTCCTGATCAACGCGGCGCTGGCAACCATCGCCTCGGTGCTGATCTCGCCCGTCTACCTCGCCAAGTTCTCGAATGGCGAAACGCTGGGCCTGGTCGCCTTCATCGCGGCCATCGTCGGCGGCTTCAACCAGATCAGGGGCGCGCTGGTCGGCGGGCTGCTGATCGGGGTGATCGACAACCTGTCCGCGGTCTATGTCTCGGCTGAATACCGGCAGGCGATGCCGCTGATCCTGCTGATCGCCATCATCCTGCTTCGCCCGCAAGGGCTGCTGGGCACCAAGGAAGGACGCGCGGTATGATGACCCGGACCCGACTGATCCTGATCGCACTTGGCGTCGTCGCCCTTGTGCTGGCCCCGCTCGGGCAGGGGAATTACATCATCTATACGCTGACATCGTGGCTTCTGTTCTCGATCTCGGCGATGGGGCTGAACCTGACGCTGGGCTATGCCGGGCAGGTCAGCATGGCGCAGGCCGGCTTCATGGGGATCGGCGCCTATGTCACGGCGCTGATGACGCTGGCGGGCCTGCCCTGGATCGCGGCCGTGGCCGTATCCATCACCTCATGCTTCGCGGTGGGGCTGTTGCTGGGCTGGCCGGCGCTACGCGTCCAGCACCATTTCCTGGCCTTCGTGACGCTGGCCTTCAACATCCTGCTGTTCCTCGTCCTGCGTAACGAGGAGGAAATCACCGGCGGCTCGTTCGGACTCGTCGGGATGCCGCGGCCCAGCGTGCTGGGCATAGCCACGGACAGCAATTTGAACTTCTATTACTTCACGCTGGCCTGCTTCGTCATCGCGGCATTCGTGATGTGGTGGATCCTGCATTCGCCCTGGGGCCGGGCCTTCAAGGCACTGCGGGAGAACCCGATCCGCGCGGAATCTCTGGGGCTGAAGATCCGCCGCCAGACACTTCTGGCCTTTGCCATCGGATCGGCCTTCGGAGGGCTGGCGGGCGCGCTGCAAACGCCGCTGGTGCAGTTCATCGAGCCGGGCAGCTTCGCGCTGTTCCACTCGCTGAAACTGCTTCTGATGGTGGTGGTCGGGGGCGCTGGCTTCTTCTTCGGCCCGATGCTGGGCGCCGCCGTGGTCATCCTGCTGCCCGAGCTGCTGCGCTTCACCGAGGGCTACTACCTGATCATCTATTCGACGCTGGTGATCCTGCTGATGGTGTTTTCGCCTAACGGGCTGATCGGGCTTGGACAGAGGATCTGGAACCAGTTCCGTCCGAAGCAGGAGCAGCGCGCCGACATGAAGAAGGGGTTTCAGCTGTGAACGCACCCATCCTTTCCGTCCGCAACATCTCGAAGCATTTCGGCGGGATCAAGGCGGTGAACGGCGTCAGCTTCGATGTCCAGAAGGGCGAGATCCTGGGCCTGATCGGGCCGAACGGTTCAGGCAAGTCGACGTTGTTCAACTGCATCCTGGGCCAGTTGCGGCCAAGTGCCGGCCATTGCGAGATCCTGGGCCGCCCGACCGACGGCGTCAGACCGGCGGACCTGTCGCTGATGGGAGTCGGCCGGACCTTCCAGCAGCTTTCGGTCTTCCCGAAGATGAGCGTGCTCGACAACGTCATCCTTGCTGGGCAGGAGCACGAAGGTTCGATGCTGTCGCGCTTGTTCGGCAAGCCCGATGCCGGGCTGACCGGCAAGGCCGAGCAGCTGATCGAGTTCTTCCACCTGACACCTTATCGCGACACGCAGGCGGGGTCGCTGTCCTATGGCCAGCAGAAGCTGGTCGATGCCGCGATGGCCTTCATGGCGGGGCCGGGGATCGTGCTGCTCGACGAACCGGCGGGGGGCGTGAACCTGACCATGCTGGCCCATCTCAAGGAACGTCTGCTGACCTATAACCGCGAGCACGGCACCACCTTCGTCGTGATCGAGCACAACATGGAATTCGTCATGTCGCTATGCACACGTATCATCGTGCTGGCGCAGGGCGAGATCATCGCCGAAGGCTCGCCGGACGAAATCCGGGCGAACCAGACGGTCATCGACGCCTATCTGGGGGGCTGACATGCTGGAAGTCAGGGACGTCACCGGCGGCTATGGCCGCATCACCATCCTGAATGGCACCTCGTTCACGATTCCGAAAGCCTCGATCACCACGGTGATCGGGCCGAATGGCGCGGGCAAGTCCACGGTGTTCAAGGCCATTTTCGGGCTTCTGAACATCCATTCCGGCCAGGTCCTGCTGGAGGGAGAGGACGTGACCCGCAAGCGCCCGGCCGAAATGATCGCCCGCGGCGTCACCTACGTCCCGCAGGGGCGCAACGTCGTGCCGCAACTGTCGGTGTTCCATAACCTCGAACTGGGGGGCATTACCGCCAAGGATCAGGGCAAGGTGCGACAACGGATCGAGCAGGTCATGGACCAGTTTCCCATGCTGCGCGAGCGCCGCGACCAGAAGGCAATCGAGTTGTCGGGCGGCCAGCAGAAGCAGCTGGAAATTGCCCGCGCCTTGCTACTGGACCCGAAGTTGATCCTGATCGACGAGCCCTCGATCGGGCTGTCCCCGAACCTCGTGCAGGAAGTGTTCCAGACCCTGATCCGGCTGCGCGATCAGGGTGTCACGATCCTGATGGTGGAGCAGAACGCCAAGGCCGCACTAGCCATGTCCGATTACGGGCTGGTGCTGGAACTGGGCCAGACGCGGATGTTCGACCGTGCCGACAAGCTGCTGGCCGATCCGCGCGTCGGCCAACTTTTCCTGGGCGGACATATCGAGGATGCCGCCTGAGACAGCGTGCGGGGCCTCAGGCCCCGCACAGTTCGGCCAGCGTCCGGGCAATCCCCTCCTCGATCCGCGTGACCGGATGGTCGCCCAGTCCGGCGGGCACCGGGTCCGAGGAAAGGTCGGCCGGGATGCGCAGGGGCACACCCTCGATCCCGATGCCATCCCAACCGCTTTGCCGGGCAAGCTCGGCAGTGAACTCGGTCATCTCGCGCGTGTCGCCCGCCATGGTCAGGACACTTGCCCCCTGCATCGGCTGCGTCATCGCGGCGGCCAGCAGGCGGGCCACGTCATCGACATGGACAAAGCCGACCCGGCCCGAAAAGCGGATCTGCGCCGCCTCACGCCGGACCGAGGCCGCAAGTGCGATCGACGGGCCCGCCGCGATGCCGCTGCTGATCCCCGGACCATAGACGATGTAGGGCCTGAGGCCGAGGCTGGGGACGCCGTGATCCGTGGCCCAGACCCGCGCCACGCCCTCCACCGCAAGCTTGGTGACGCCGTAAAGCGACATCGGGTGCGGGGTCGCGGCACTTTCCGGTCCAAAGACCGCAGCGCTGCTGAGATAGGCAACCGGCGCCCCGATCCGCCGCGCCAATTCGAACACTAGGGTCGAGCCAAGCACGTTCACCCGCACCGCCAGCGCCGGGTCGCGGGCGCAATCGACCGTCATCAGCCCGGCCAGATGGACGATGCCCGAACACCCCTGCCCCGCTGCGTCAAGCGACGTCGCGTCGGTCACATCGCCCACGACCGTCTCGCAACCCGGCAGCGGGTCCATGCGCCGGATCGCCCCTTCCAGATCGAAAAGCCGGGGCACGATCCCTTGCTGCAGCAGCGTCCCGGCCACCCTTTGCCCGATGAAGCCGGTTCCCCCGATCAGCAGCACCCGCCGCGCATAACGTCCATTCGCCATCCCGTCCTCTCCTCTTGCGACTCGCATAAATGGAATCATATTCAATTCTAAAAATCACTTCCATTTTTTCGCCTGCCATGGCAATTTCTGCCTGCGCATGGCGAAGGGGAGACACGCGATGGACACCGGGACATTTGATGAAGAGGTTGACCTGCTGGTCATCGGCGCAGGCGCAGGCGGCATGACGACGGCGCTGACCGGTGCCATCCGTGGGCTGAAGGTGCTGCTGTGCGAAAAGACGTCGATGGTCGGGGGCACCACCTCGACCTCTGGTGGCACGACTTGGGTGCCGGGGACCGAACTGTCGCGGCGCGCCGGCGTTCCCGACAGCGTCGAGGATGCCGCGACCTTCCTGCGCCATGTCGTCGGCAATCGCGGTGGAGATGACAGGCGCGCGGCATTCCTGGCCTCGGGACCAGAGGCGATCGCCGATCTCGAACGGAATTCAGAACTGCGCTTTGTCGCGGCCACCGCCCATCCCGATTATCTGGACGGGACGGGCGCAGCCTATGGAGGACGGGCGCTGGCACCGGTCGAATTCGACGGCAGGCTGCTTGGTCCGGATTTCGATCGGGTGCGTCCGCCTCGTGACGTCTTCATGGGGCTGGGCGGCATGATGGTTGCCCGCAACGAGATCGCGGCAATGCTGAACCCGTTTGCGAACGTTGGAAATTTCCGCGTCGCGGCACGCAATGTCCTGCGTTATGGCCGCGACCGCCTGCGCCACCCGCGCGGCACACGGCTGCTGATGGGCAATGCGCTGGTCGGGCGGCTGTTGTTCAGCCTGCGCCAGCGCAAGGTGCCGATCTGGTTTGAAAGCGCGCTGGCCGATTTTATCCGCGACGGCGAACGCGTCGTCGGCGCGGTCATCCGCACGCCCAAGGGCGACCGCCGGGTGCGTGCGCGCGGGGTCGTGCTGGCGACCGGCGGCATCGGCTGGAACACCGAACTGCGCCGCAAGCTGTTCCCCGCCCAGATCGCGCCGCGCTCGCAATCGCCCGAGGGCAATACCGGCGACGGCATCTCGCTTGCCATCGACCGTGCGGGGGCCGCGCTTGGCGATGGTTGCGACAGCGCGGGGCTGTGGATGCCCTGCTCGCTGCTGCCCGGGCGCGGCGACAAGGTCGCGGTCTGGCCGCATATCATCCTGGACCGGGCCAAGCCGGGGCTGATCGCGGTCGGTCCGGACGGGCGACGCTTCGTCAACGAAGCCGACAGCTATCACGACTTCTGCATGGGCATGATCCGCGCCGGGCTGGATCAGGCCTGGCTGGTTGTCGACGACCATTTCATCCGCCGCTATGGACTTGGGCTGGTGCTGCCGGGTGGGCGCGGCCTGTCCAGACTGCTGCGGCGCGGCTATCTGCAACGGGCCGACAGCATCCCTGCACTGGCCGCCCGCATCGGCGTCGATGCCGCGGGACTGACCGACAGCGTGGCTGCGAACAATGCCCATGCCGCAGCGGGCAGCGACCCCGATTTCGGGCGCGGCTCATCCGTCGTGAACCGCTTCAACGGCGATGCCGAGGTCGCCGGGAACCCCTGTCTTGGCCCCATCGGGACCGCGCCATATTACGCGCTGCGGGTGGTGCCGATCGACCTTGCCGGCAGCGGTGGACTTGATTGCGACGTCGATTCGCGTGTGCTGAACACTGCCGGCGCACCCATCGAGGGCCTTTACGCCTGTGGAAACGACGCCGCCTCGATCTTTCGCGGAACCTATCCGGGGCCCGGAACGACGATCGGACCCGCGGTTGTCTTTGGCTGGCGCATCGCGCAGCAGGTGGCCGACGCCGCCTGAGCGCCCCCACGATATCAACGGGATGACCGATCACCTTGATCCGCGACCGAACGTCACGCGGGACGAGTCCATAACATCGTGTTAATGCCGCATGACAAACGGTCTTTGACGTTACGAAAGCCCTTTGCGATGTGTCACAGCCACAGCGCCTGAGGAGCCGGCGCCGCAATCTGGGAGGTTATCATGACCGCTTCAAACCCCGTGTCCGCGCGGGCCAAGAGCCAGTCGAGCAAGGCTGCGGCCAGCGGCTGGATCGGCTCGGCACTGGAGTATTACGACTTCTTCATCTACGCGACCGCCGCCTCGCTGGTGTTCCCGCAGATCTTCTTCCCGTCCGAAAATCAGCGCGTGGCGATCATCGCCTCGCTTGCGACCTATGGCGTGGGCTATGTCGCGCGGCCTATCGGCGCCTTCGTGCTGGGCCATTGGGGCGACACGCATGGGCGCAAGAACGTGCTGATCCTGTGCATGTTCATGATGGGTATCTCGACCCTGCTGGTCGGCCTGCTGCCGACCTACAGCCAGGTCGGAATTCTGGCGCCGATCCTGCTGGTCGTGCTGCGACTGGTCCAGGGCTTCGCCGTCGCGGGCGAGATTTCGGGGGCCAGTTCAATGGTGCTTGAACATGCGCCCTTCGGACGTCGCGGATTCTTTGCCAGCTTCACCCTGCAGGGCGTGCAGGCGGGCCAGATCCTGGCCGCGGCCGTCTTCCTGCCGCTGGCGCATTTCATGCCCGACGACGCCTTCAACAGCTGGGGTTGGCGCATTCCCTTCCTGCTGAGCTTCGTGGTCATCGTCGCCGGCTGGATCATCCGCCGCGAGGTCGACGAAACCCCGGCCTTCCAGAAGGAAGAAGCCCAGCAGGCGACCGCGCGCTCGCCCGTGGTCGAGGCGATCCGCACCAGCTGGCCCGACATGATCCGCGTGATCTGCATGGCGCTGATGAACACGATCCCTGTCGTCGCCACTGTCTTTGGCGCGGCCTATGCGGTGCAGGCGGCCTATGGCATCGGCTTCCACAAGGACGTCTATCTGTGGATCCCGGTCATGGGCAACATCCTGGCCTGTGCGGTGATCCCCTTTGTCGGCAACCTGTCGGACAAGATCGGCCGCCGGCCCCCGATCATCGTCGGCGCGCTGGGTTCGGGACTGCTGGCCTTTGGCTATCTTTACGCGATCTCGATCCATTCGGTGCCGCTGGCGATCCTGATGTCGCTGCTGATGTGGGGCATCGTCTATCAGGGCTATAACGCGATCTTCCCAAGCTTCTATCCCGAGCTGTTCCCGACCCGGACGCGCGTGTCCTCAATGGCGATCTCGCAGAATATCGGCACGACGATCACCGCCCTGCTGCCGGCGCTGTTCGCCACCGTCGCACCCCCCGGTTCGACCAACGTGCCGATGGTGGTGGGCTCGATCGCCTTCGCGATCACCGTGATCGCCGCCGCCGCCGCCTGGTCCGCGCGCGAGACCTATCGCGTCCGCATGGAGGATCTGGGCAACCCCGATGCCATCCCGGTGCCGCAAACCGAATATGTCCGCCTGCGCGGCGAGGCTCTGGCCAGCCGCTGACCCCGGGACATGTGGCCCCGCCCGGGGCCACCCATGCAGCGAACTTCCTCACCTGCCGGATCGTCGACCCCGACGGTCCGGCTTTTTCTTGGCGAATGCTTCGGGCGGCGTCTCCTGCAATTGCCTCTGCGTCCTCGAAACTCGGTGACAAACTGATCGGGCAGATGCAACACTTGCCCAGGGATTGGACCGAGGGAGAAATCAAGTTGATTGGCAAGGTTCTGACGACGACGGACGGAATGCCCCATTCCGACATCGCAATTCAATATGCAGCGCAACTGGCCGCGAAATATGGCGCGCCTTTGACCATCTGCGTGGTCAATATTGCGCATGGCGGACCGCGCGGCCCGATGATCCAACATTGGAGCGATCAGGAAATCGCCGGAATCTTCGACCATGCCGCTTCAATCGCGCGCGAAAACGGGGTCGCGGAACCCAAGCAGGTCAGCCTTGTCAGCCGTGAAGCAGCAGCCGGGATCGTCGCCTATGCCGAGGATAACGGCTACGACCAGATCGTCGTGGGCACCGGCAACAAGCGCGGATTGTCGCGGCTGATGATCGGATCGGTCGCCGCCGACGTGGTCGCGCGCGCCCATGTCACGGTCACGGTAGCGCGCTAGCAGCGACGGCGGGGGCAAAGCCGACTCGTCAGCGTCCGCTGTCAAACTACGGCGGCCGCGCGTGGTCGCCTTTGCCCTCAGCTGCCGTCCAGTCTTTCGACGCGGCGCAGGACCGGAAATGCGGTCATCCAGATCGCGACCACGGCAAGGGTTCCAAGCCCGCCGATCACCCCTGCGGCGACCGGTCCCAGCCAGCCCGCCATCATGCCGCTTTCGAACTCGCCAAGCTGGTTCGACGTCCCGATGAAAAGCGAATTCACGGCATTGACCCTGCCCCGCATCTCGTCCGGCGTCATCAGCTGCACAAGGGATGAACGCACCACCACGCTGATATTGTCCGAGGCCCCGACGACCAGCAGCGCGAGAATTGAAACAGCGACGCTTTTCGACAGTGCGAAGAGGATGGTGGCCAGCCCGAAAACTGCGACTGCCGCGAACATCTTTCGGCCCGCGCCGCTCGTAATCGGGGCTCGCCCCAGATAGATCGACATGCCAAGTGCGCCAACCGCCGGCGCTGCACGCAGCAGGCCAAGGCCCAGCGGTCCCGCCTGCAGAATGTCCGAAGCAAAGATCGGCAGCAGAGCCGTTGCACCGCCCAGCAGAACCGCGAACAGATCCAGCGAGATCATCCCCAGCACCGCCGGTGTCCGCCGGATAAAGCCTACCCCCGCAAACACCGTCCGCAGCGTGACCGGCGGACGCGCGGCCTGCGCGACGTTCAACACCTTGATCGTGCCGACGCTGTAACCCGCCGCAAGAAACAGCACGCCCGAGAAGATGAAGGGCAGGATGTGCCAGAAGCCGTAAAGCACGCCTCCCAAGGCCGGACCGACGATCAGCGCGGTCTGCATGAACGAGGTTGAAGTGGCGATTGCTCGTTGCAGCATGCTCGGCCCCACGATCCCCGGCACCAACGAGGCCATCGTCGGACGTTCGAATGCCTGAGCCGCCCCCAGAACTGCCACCGCGACCAGGATGCCGGTCGGGGTCAGGCTTTGCTGCCAGACCAGAAGTCCCAGGACGATTACCGTCGCCGCTTCGACCCATTGGCAGACAAGCCCGATGCGGCGGCGGTCATAGCGGTCGGCGACCGCGCCCACGACGAAGGTCAAGATGAGCATCGGCAGGAACTGAAAGAACCCGACCCATCCCAGCATCCAGGCCGAGCCCGTCAGCTCATAGATCATCCAGCCCATCGCGACCGTCAGGGACTGGAAAGCAAGCGATGAACAGGTCCGAGAGGCGATGAAATGCCGATAGTTCTGATTTTGCAAAACCGATTGCGACTGCGCTTCATGCGCGCCCGCAAAATCCTGTGTCGTCATACCGAGGTCCTGAAATGTCGCGATGCCTGTTTGTCGCGACTCCGCATGCCGCGATAATCAAAATTGAAAGCCAGAGGCAAGGCGAAGTTCGCAGATCACGCGGGCTTGCACAGGATTGCCAGGAAATAACACCTCAGCCTCGGGGCGCGCAGGTGGGCGGATGCGCGCCGTCTATCGAGCGGATCAGGCAGCAGGTGGCGAGATTGAGGGGCGCGCCACCGATCGCGCGCCCCACAGGGGAGTTGGCGTCACTCGGGCGAGATCTCGGCAAGCGCGAGTTCATTGATCAGCGCAAGCTTGTTCTCGGCGCTGGCATTCTGGACAGCGACGATGCGCTCAAGCCAGGATTTCAGGATCTGCATGGCCGCGCGGTCGACGGCCGAGGGCAAGGGTTCGCGATCGACGGTTTCGACAAAGCGGCCGGTCAGTTCCGCCAGCAGGCGCGCGACGCCCGCATTCGCCGGATCACCCGGCAGCGCCTGCAGGATGCGGTCGTTCAGGGCGACATAGGTGCCGATGCCGCCGGGCTGGGTCTGCAGCCAGTTCAGGACTTCTTTCATGGGTCTATCCTTCCATCCTTCCGAAGTTTCCTTGCCCGCCGGTTCCCCGGTCCGGGTGGAATGGTGTGCCTGCCGCGCGGGGCCTCAGCCTGCCGGCCTGTCCGCCCGACCGCCGTGGCGCGCGGACCAGACCACCGGATCGGCAAGAAATTCTTCGACCACGGCGCGATGCGGAGCGGGCAGATTGCTCTTCAAGGCGAGCACATCCTGCCAGGTTGCAAGACTATGCAGGCACAGACCGGCATTGGCCAGACGCTCACGCGTGCCTGGGAATGCGTCGTGATAGAAGATCGTGAGAACGTCCGTGACCACCGCGCCCGCGCTGCGCAGGCCGCGCGCAAAGCTAAGCTTGCTGCTGCCGTCGGTGGTCAGGTCATCCAGAAGCAGAACCCTGCGCCCGTCGACCGGGCCACCTTCGACCTGAGCATTGTGCCCCGCGCCCAAGGGCCGCTTGCGCACATGGCGCAAGTCCATGTCCAACCGATCGGCAAGGGTGGTCGCGAAGGGCATGCCCGCCGTCTCGGCCCCGGCAATGGCGTCGAAACCGTGCCCCGCCAGTGGTCCGGCAAGGAAATCTGCGGCAAGATCGGTCACGACGCGCCGCGTCGCAGCCGCACCGAAAAGCAGCCTTACATCCACATAGACCGGGCTGGCCCAGCCGGCGGCCAGAAAGAAGGGGCGATCCGTGCTGACATGGACGGCCCCGGCATCGATCAGCATTTCGGCGACGGTCCGACCAGCTTCCTGTGCGCTCATCGGCTTTCCTCCTGCAACGACCCGGACGGGACTGCGCCGCCCCCATAAACCACAGTATGGCCCGCGAGACGCGGGACGCGCCCGGCAGGCCGCACGGGGCGCGCAACCGGCCTAAGCCGGTCATTGGCGCGGCGCAAGGCACGGACTGCGCCACGATCAAGGATTTGCCGGATCATTGCAGCGCCTCGCGGATGGCGATGCGCATGACCGCGATCCCGGCCAGAAAATCGTCGATCTCCATCGCCTCTTGCGGGTTGTGCGAGCCATGTTCGTTGCGCACGAAGACCATTGCCGAGGGGATCCCCGCATTGGCGAAGACCGCCGCGTCATGCCCCGCCCCGCTGGGGATTTCCTCGGCAGGCAGGCCAAGCGTCTCGGCCGCCGATTTCAGTCGCGCGATCCAGCCTGCATCCAGCAAAGCGGGTTTCGATTCAACCCGACGATCGAACTCGAAGCTCACGCCGCGTTCCTCGCTGATCATGGCGCATTCCGAGCGGAAGATGTCGTAGAAGGTTTCCAGCGTCTCGGCATTCTGACTGCGCACCTCGAAGCTGAAACGGGTCGTCCCGGGAATGCGGGCGATGGCGTGTTCGCGCGGATCGGTCCCCATTTCACCACAGGTGACGACAAGGTCACGCCCGCGCTCAAGCAGGGTGCGCCAATGTCGGTCCAGATGCCCGATAAGCTCGGCTGTCGCAAAGACCGCGTCACGCCGCAGCCAGCGCGGCACCGCCCCTGAATGCCCCGCCTCTCCGCGGCACTCGACCGCGCGATGGCGCAGGTTGCCCCGGATCCCGGTCACGATTCCGACCGGCAGGTCGCGCGCGACCAGCACCGGGCCCTGTTCGATGTGCAGCTCGATCCAGCCTGCCACCTGTGCCGGGTCCAGCAGGTACTCGCCCCGCCGCACCCTTGCGACATCGATGCCAAGCGCGGCCATGCTGTCAGCCAGCGTGGCGCCGTGCCGGTCGCGAGCGTCAAGCTCTTCGGGGCGCAGCGCGCCCAGAAGCGCGCTCGACCCCATATATGCCCGACCAAAGCGCGAGCTTTCCTCTCCACGCAGTCCAAAGACCTTCAGGCTGCGGCGGGGGCGGAAGCCCTCGGCCTTGAACCCCGCAAGGATCGCGAGTCCCGCGATCACCCCGGCGGCACCGTCGTAGTTTCCACCCTGAGGGACGGAATCCAGATGCGACCCACAAGCAAGGAAAGGCAGCTCCGGTTCGGTCCCCTCCAGCGTGATCACAAGGTTCGCACCCGCATCGCGTTCCGTCGACAGGCCAAGCGCGCGGGCCTTATCCTCGACAATGTCCAGCGCCAGGGACTCGCGCGCGGAATAGGCTTCGCGCGTGATGCCGGTGCCGTCGAACGTGGCGGCTTGCAGGCTGTCGAACAGTTCGGATGCCAGGATGCGATCATCCTCGTCTCCGACAAAGACATTCCGACGGTCGTTCGTCGCCAGCAGGGTCATGATGCTGCGACCGGGTCGACCCATGCCAGGTCGGGTTCATCGGCCTCTTCGATCACGACGCCGCCGACCAGATCGGTGACGCGGGCAATCTCGCGGCGCATACAGAATGTGCGCAGCCCGTCGATGATCGTGGTCATGGCGGCGGGTTGCAGGAACGTGGCGGTTCCGACCTGCACCGCGCTTGCGCCGGCGAGCATGTATTCCACCGCATCCTCGGCGGTCGAGATGCCCCCGCAGCCGATGACCGGGATCCGCACTGCCCGCGCGCATTGGAAGACCTGTCGCAGCACGATGGGCTTGATCGCAGCGCCGGACAACCCACCCATGATATTCCCAAGACTGGGCTTGAAGGTCTTGAGGTCGATCGCCATCGCGAGGATCGTGTTCGAGACCACGACCGCATCCGCGCCGCTCGCCTCGGCGGCCAGTGCAATTTCGGGAACGTTCCCGGTGTTCGGGGTCAGCTTGACCCAAAGCGGCAGATGCGTCGCTGCGCGCAGCGCCTTGGTCACGCGTTCGGTCGAGTCGGCACGCATGGCGAAGGCCTTGCCGTCCTCCTCGATATTCGGGCACGAGATATTTGCCTCGATCGCGGCGATGCCCGGAACGGCGCTCAGTTCCGCGGCAAGGCTGGCAAACCCCTCGCTGGTCGGGGCCGAGATGCTGACGACCAGCGGCGTGTCAAAGGGCCGGTAATGCGGCAGGGTCGTATTCACGAAATACGGAACGCCCTTGGACGGAATGCCGATGGCGTTGATCAGGCTTCCGGGCTGCTCGACGACTCTCGGAAGCGGATTGCCGGTGCGCAGTTCGCGCGTGATCGTCTTGGTGACGAAAGCGCCCAGCCGGTTGAAATCCATGACCTTTTCCAGCCCTTCGGCAAAGGTGCCAGAGGCGGGCATCACCGGATTTCTAAGCCGCAGGCCGCCGATATCGACGGACAGGTCGACATTCATGCTCATGGCAGGGCCTCCATCAGGTCGAAGACCGGCCCGTCCCAACACACGCGGCGGTTGACGATCTCTCCGTTGACGTTGAAATCGCGGACGCAGCAATAGCACAGGCCAATGCCGCAGGCCATTTGCTGCTCCATCGCGACCTGGCCGGGCAAGCCGTATTCCTGCGCCAACCGCTGCTGCACCCGCATCAGGCGGCTGGAGCCGCAGGTGTAGAATGCGTCGCACCGCCCCTCGGCGATCAAGCCGCGAAGGATGCGTTCGACATTGGCGGGGCCGCTGGTCTGTTCCTGGTCCGTGACGACGACGACATCCGCGCCTTCGTCACGGAACAGGTCCACCGAGATCACCAGATCGGGGCGCCGGGCACTGAAGACAGCCGTCACCTTCGTACCGTTCAGGCGCGCCGCACGAGCCAGCGGTGCCAACGTGGCCAACCCCGCGCCGCGGCCAACGGCGACGATGTGGCGAAGACCGGGGTTCAGCGTGTAGCCGACGCCCAGCGGGCCCATGATGTCCAGCCGGTCCCCCGGCTTCAACATGTCCAGCCCTCGCGTTCCTGCGCCCGTGACCTTATAGAGAAACTCGACCTGCCCCTTGTCGGGGAACGCGCCATAAAGGCTCATGGGACGGCGAAGATAGGGCGCCTCGCCCGGCGGCTGCGGACACAGCAGCTGGAAGAACTGGCCCGGCTGCGCGGCGGCAGCCTCGGCGCTGCAACTCACCACCAGATGCCGGTATTCGCCATTGACGGGGTGATTGCGGATCACCTCGGCCAATTCGGCCACGATGCTGGGGGACCAGGGCGCGCAGGAGCACCCCCCGGTCGATTTGTCCATGGCGCCAGGCAAGGTCGTCGTCGATCCCATGACAGCCTCCGGTCAGTCCAGTTGCGCGCCGCGGCGCTCGGGGATCAGCAACCACATCGCAAAGAAGTCGAGCAGATACAGCGCCGCCAGCATCGCGATCGCTGCCTGGAAGCTCCAGGCCGCCGCAATGGCGCCGACGACCAGCGGGCCAAAACCGCCCACGGCACGGCCGATGTTGAACAGGACGTTCTGGGCCGTCGCTCGGGCAGAGGTCGGATAAAGCTCGCTGATAAGCGCGCCATAGCCACCGATCATGCCGTTGACGAAGAAGCCCATCACCGCGCCGACGACCAGCAATTCGTTGGGATTGCTCAGGCGCGAATAGATCAGCACCATCACGGTCGCCATCAGCATGTAAGTGAAGAAGGTCGGACGGCGGCCGATGCGGTCTGCCATGTGGCCAAAGCAGAAGATGCCCGCGACCATGCCCAGGATCGTGACCGAGGTCCAGATTGCCGACTGGGTCAGCGCAAACCCGAACTGGGTGGCGAGATAGTTCGGCATCCAGATCATCACGCCGTAATAGCCGAAGTTCTGGACCGAGCACAGGATGACCATGCCAAGGCTCAGCTTGGTCGTCTCCCTGTCTTTGATCAGCAGTTTCAGGGCGGATTCGCGCGGGGCGTCCTTGGATTTCGCGACGAAGACCTCGGGCTCGTGCAGCGAATGGCGGATCCAGTAGGCCGCGACCGCCGGGAAGATCCCAAGGGCGAACATGCCCCGCCACCCGATGGTCGGCAACAGCATCGGCGTCACCACCGCTGCGGCCAGCACGCCCGTCTGCCAGCCAAGCGCGACATAGGACGATGCCCGCGCCCGCTTGTTGGCGGGCCATGCCTCGGCCACCAGCGCCATGCCGATACCGAATTCACCGCCAAGACCGATGCCCGCAATCGTGCGATAGGCCAGCAGATCCCAATAGCCCTGCGCCAAGGCGCACAGTCCGGTGAAGACGGCAAACAGCACGATGGTCCAGGTCAGGACGCGAATACGCCCGACGCGATCCGACAGCATGCCGAAGCCGATCCCGCCCAGCACCGCGCCGACCAGCGTCGCCGTGACCAGCGAGGCGGCCTGCGCTTGCGAAAGCGCCAGATCGGCTGCGATGGATTTCAGCATGAAGCCAAGGATCAGCAGGTCGAAGCCGTCCATTGCATAGCCGATAGCCGCGCCCCACAGGGCCTTGCGGGCCTTGGCATCCACCTGCGTCGGTGGTGCGCCCGTGCGCTCTTGGCCCAGAATCTCGTTAGTCGCCATAGCGGCCCCCCCAGTAAAAATGGCAGAGCGAGCGTTCCCAAAAGGCGCGCCCGTCTTGTGCAGGGCCTTGCGGCGGCAATGAGGAAATGGCTGAAGCTCTGCTGATGCTTCTGGATCTGACGCTACTCTCAGCAAGTATCAAATTCAAGATCGCTCTCAAAATTGAGATTTCCTTGAAAAGCGTAATTCAGTCCGAAGGTTATGAATGCCCGCAAGGGCGTTCGCGTCAGCTGTCGAGAGCGGCGGTGCGGTCCAGTACGCCCCGCAGGATACGAATCGCAGATTCGCCCCGATGCGAACGGCGCCACATGTCTTCCGTCAGGCGTTCGTAAAGGCGCACCGGCTCGGCATCGCTGGTCACCATCGCCACACCCGAGCGAAGGTTGGGAAGATCACCAGTCAGGCGGAATGGACTTATGCAAACCAAGGCCTTGCCGCTGCGACGGAAGGTCTGGAACGTAAGGTTCGGCAGGGTCGAATCGATCACGCCGATCTGCACGCCCATCGGCTCGGTTTCAATCAGCGAGATCAGGTGCTCGACTTCGCGACGGGCGGCCAGACGGCGTTCGACCTGAATATCAGCGAGCAGGTCGAACCTTCCGACCACGCCGGTGCGCAACCAGCGTTCGACCTCGGGCGCGCTGACAAAGTTGATGACACTCAGCCTGCGCTTGGCGCGGGCACGTTTGCGTTCTTCAAGTATGGCCATGATCGCGTCGACCTCGGCCATTTCACCATGGGTCGGACTATTGCCCGATTCCGCTTCCAGCAACGCCTGTCGCAGCGGGGCCATATAGGCGTCCGAGGTCAGCAGATACGACGTCGGCGGGAAATAGGCGATGACCTGATCCGCGTCTTCCTCGGCCTGCCGCATCCGTTCGAAATAGCTGAGAACATTGTCGTAATACTCGACCCCCGCGCCGAGTAGCGAGGCGACGCTGGTTTCCAGCAGGCTCGCCAGCTTTTCCAGCGTCTCGATCTTGACGACTCCGCCACCCTCGATCCGATAGACCGCAGCGCGCGAGATGCCCAAGGCATCGGCCACCGCTTCGGCCGCAAGGCCCCGGCCCAAGCGATATGCCTTCAGTCGCTGGCCGATCTGGTGGAAGTCAATCGAGGTCATGTTCATCTCGCCCGTGAAACATGTCTCATTTTATAGACGAGCCGTGGCGTTTGATAGGCATCTCCTCCCCAAAAGGAGCCCAGATACATCTCAACGGCATTGACCCGCCGAACTTCAGTACCGTGGGCGAGCTGGCGAGGAATGATCGACCCAAGGACCGCAGACAATTCCCCACATTTGGCCAAGGCGGGTCAGGTCCAAGAGAAATGAGAGGCTCATTCCTTCAGACAAGATCATGCGCGGCAAGAAGAAATCCATCTTGATAGGACAAAGCGAGAAAGCGCAGCTCTAACCCCGTCAGGATCATTCCAAGCGAATTGACTCGGTGCGCCCGGCACCCACAATAGTGCTGTCACCTGTGGAGGCTCGTCATGAAATACGCGTTTGCCGGCGCGCTGGCGTTGGGTTTCCTTGCACTCCCCGCCTGGTCCCAGAATGGGGCCTTGCCCCTGGATCAGCAGATGGTCGAACGGCGTGGGGTCGAGGCGATGATCTGGGGTATGCCGGCGGTCAACGCCGACCTGATGCGGCAAGAAATGCTGTCGCGCACCGAGGCAAAGCAGAACGACATCCTGTTCTGGTCGCGACCTGCTGACTGGCAGAACCAGACTCTGACACCGAACCCGGATTCAATCTATTTCATGTCCTTCTGGAACGTGAAGGACGGGCCGATCGTGATCGAGGTGCCGCCAGCCGATGGCGGCTCGATCGCGGGCAATATCGTCGATGCCTGGCAGATGCCGCTTGAGGATGCCGGCCCGGAAGGGGCCGACCAGGGCAAGGGCGGGAAATACCTGATCCTGCCGCCGGGCTATCAGGAAACCGTGCCCGAGGGCTACGTGGTCCTGCCCTCAGCCACGTTCACGGGCTTCACGCTTCTGCGGTCGAACATGACCAGCCATGCTGAGGAAGACATCGCCAAGGCCGTGGCCTATGGCAAGCGGATCGCCGTCTATCCGCTGACGCAGGCCGAGAACCCGCCCGCGACGAAATTCGTCGATGCGTCCGGCGCGATGTTCGATGCCACGATCCGTTATGACGCAAGCTTCTATGCCAATCTTGACCGCGTGGTGCAGACCGAGCCTTGGCTGGAGCGGGATCGCGCCATGATCGACCAGTTGCGCGCCATCGGCATCCAGAAGGGCAAGCCCTATGCACCCGACGCGGCAACGACCAAGGTCTTGGACCAGGCTGCCAAACAGGCGCATGCGTGGCTTTCGGCCGAATATGACAAGGGCTTTCCCGTCATGAACGAGGGCATCGGCTGGTTTCCAGCGGCCCGAGCAGATTTCGTGAAGGCAGTGCAAAGCAGCTATGGCGACCGCGACGAATACCCGGTCGATGCGCGCGGTGTTACCTATACGCTGGGATTTACCGGCATCAAGCGGATCGGCACCGCGCAATTCTACCTGATGACCAGCAAAGACAAGGACGGGGCGGCCCTTGATGGTGCGGGAACCTATCGCCTGACGGTTCCAGCCAACGCACCTGTCGAACACTACTGGTCGGTGACGGCCTATGACCGGGAAACCCATGCACTAATCCATGAAATGGACCGCGCCAGCATCGCTTCGATCACCGAGGGGGTGGAGACCAATGCCGACGGCTCGGTCGATGTCTATTTCGGCCCGGACGCACCTGAGGGCAAAGAGTCGAACTGGGTTCCCACCGACCCCAAGGGCAAGTTCGAGTTGCTTTTCCGCCTCTACGGACCGCAAAAACCGCTCTTCGACAAAAGCTGGAAACTGCCCGATGCCGAACGCCTTCAATAGCGCGAAGCACCGGGCAACGCCGGATCGGGATCTTCAAACCGCCAAAGAAAGCCCGCCATAGCGGCTGATCTCGGCCTCGATTCCCGTGACAAGGCTGTCGAGCGCCGGGTTTCTTGCCTTTCTCGCGCGCCGAATGACATAGGCCAGCGCGGGCGGGGCGGGAAAGCGGTCCGAGAGGATCTGCATTTCGGGACGCAGATGGCGTTCGTTCAGCAGCGCGACGCCAAGACCCGCACTGACGGCGGCGACGATCCCGGCCGCGCTTGTGCATTCGAAGACCGTTTCCAGCGCCGCCCCGCCATCCTGCCCAATATCCAGCGCCCAGCGGCGATAGAAGCAATCATCGTCGAAGGACAGGAACGGGATCATGCCATTCCCGGCAAGGACCAGCCCGGGCGACTTCACCCAATGAAGCGCCTCGCGGAACAGGACGATATCGGTCGGGCGCACCTCATGGGCAAAGACCTGGACGATGGCCGCGTCAAGTTCTCCCCGGTCCAGCATGGCGCGCAGCACCAGGCTCATACGGACCTTCGTGCGGACCGTAACCTGAGGATGCAACCTGCGGAACCGCCCCAGAATACGGGCAAGATCCGAGCAGCTTGTATCCTCGGTCAGGCCCAGAAGGATGCGCCCCGCAATCTCGGTCCGGGTCAGGCCAAGCAGCGCTTCGTCATGCAACGCCAGAATTCGCCCGGCATAGTCGAGCAGTTCTTCACCCAACGCGGTGAAGGTCGGCGCGCCTTGCCGGCGGTTCAGAAGCTCGCAATCAAGGCTGGCTTCCAGTCGCTTGATCTTGTGGCTGACCGCTGATTGCGTCAGGCCAAGCGCCTCGGCCGCGCGGGTGATCCCGCCATGCTGCCGGATCGCGCGAAGTGTCCGCAATGCGTCGATATCAAGGCGTCTGGTGTTCAAGTCCGTCATGACCATTCTCCTTGCCCGTATGGTTACAACATGACGACCTGAGTTGGATCGTGCAAGTCAATATGACCAGCTGTGCATATATATCATGCTAGCATCGAAATTTGTCATGTGCGAAGGGTGTGCATCTTCACTATGTCGGATCGGCAACCCCTGATGTGCGAGCCACGACCATGACCGACCTTGCCCCGACCTGCACGCCTCAAAGGCATCCGCTGCTGTGGCCTGCGATGGCGGCCCTGCTGATCTTTGGTTGGAGTTCGGGATTCATCGGGATCCGCTATGCGAATGAAGAGGCCAGCGTCTTCCTGCTGCTTTTCTGGCGCACGCTTTTGTCTGGGCTGATCCTGTTGCCTTTTGCGCTGGCCTTTGGCCCCCGGCTTGGCCTTCGCGCGGTGATGGCCCAGATGGGGTTCGGCGTTATGGCGGTATTCCTGTATCTGGGTGGCTTCGCGCTGGCGATCGAGCAGCGCGTGCCGACGGGCCTTGTCGCGTTGATCTCGGACCTGCTGCCGCTGGCGATCGCCGCTTTGTCCCAACCCTTGCTGAAAGAGCGGCTGACCGCCCGGCAATGGCTGGGGACGGGCATTGCGGTCGCTGGTGTCCTGACCGTCTCGTTCGACAGCCTGAGCTTTGGCGCAGCACCGCTTTGGGCCTATGGGATTACCGTCGGATCGATGCTGGTCTTTGCGTTTGCGTCTGTGCTGCACAAGGGCCGCAAGGCGCTGCATATCCCTGTCCACCAAAGCCTGTGCATCCACACCCTGACCGGGTCGGTCCTGTTCGGCATCTGCGCACTGCTGGCGGGGGACGGACTTTCCCCGCCGATGACGGGCAAGTTTGCCTTTGGCATCGCCTGGCTAGTGCTGATCGGAACCTTTGCCGCCTATTCCGTCTATTACACCAGCCTGAGGATGTTTCCCGCCGCCAAGGTCAGCGCCGCAATCTATCTCAGCCCGCCGGTCACGATGCTTTGGGCGTGGGCGCTGTTCGACGAACCGCTGACGGCAACGATGTTCGTGGGGCTTGCGATCACGCTGGCCGGGGTCTGGCTGACGTCGCGCGACTGAATCGCCGGGGCGGGCCGGGTTTTTTCCCGGCAACGCCCCGCCGGCACTGCCTTCAGTTCATCGCGGCTTGCGTGACGACAGGCGTTTGCGGCGCCGCGACCCAGCGCACCGCACCCGGAACGGCAAACCCACCCTGGGCATAGACACCGCGCATATCCGTCGCGCGGCCGACGGTTTTCAGCAACATCGCGTCGGTTGTCTTTACGACATGGATGGCCTGCGGCTGGGTCGCGGCGGGAACTTGACGCCCGTTCTGCTGCTCGGCCGCGAACGAGGCACCGGCGATAATCGGCGAAAGAGAGGCGGCAACGGCAACAACCGTCGCAAAATTGCGAATACGCATGATCTGGAATCCATCTGCTGAGGGGTAATCTGTGTCGTGTGGATATGTCGCTGGACACGGCATGAATCAAATTGATACGATTCATTGTGGATATCGATCACGTTCATTTGTCAGGTCTCGACCTGAATCTGCTGGTCACGCTGGACATCCTGCTGTCCGAACAAAGCGTGACCCGAGCCGCCGCGCGCATGGGCGTCACCCAATCCGCGATGAGCCATTCATTGGCGCGGCTACGACTGGTCTTCGGTGACGAGCTGCTGACGCGCGTGCCGCAGGGCATGCGGCCCACGCCGCGCGCACGCGAATTGCATGGCAGGCTGCGCGATGTCCTGAACGCCGTGCAGGGCCTGACGGCGCGGCCGCAGGCATTTGATCCGGCCACGGCGGATATCCTGTTCACCCTTGGCACGGCGGATTCGACCGAGGCGTTGATGATGCCGGGCCTGCTGGCGCGATTTCAGCAGACTGCACCGGGCGTCCGGTTCCTGCTTCGCAACATCGACCGGCAGCGTGTTCTGGAGGATCTGGACAGCGGCCGCATCGACATGGCCATTGGCGTTTTCGACGATGGCCGGATGCATCACAAGCGCCGCGTCCTGCACCGGGACCGCTACATGTGCGTCTATAACCCGCGCCTGCTGGACCTGCCGGACGGGATCACGCTTCAGGACTATGTCCGCCTGCCGCATCTTCTGACCAGTCTGGTCGAAACTCCTGTCGGCGTAGTCGATGATGCGCTGGCCAAGCTGGGCCTGACGCGGCGGGTGGTGATGACGACACCGCGCTTTGCCGCCATTCCCTTCGTCCTGCAACAGGCGCCGGTCATCGCGACCATGCATGCCCGAGTCGCCGCTTTCTTCGCGGAAAGCATTGGCCTGTGCCTGTGCCCGCCCCCGGTCGAACTGGAGGAGGTCGCGATCTCGATGATCTGGCACAGTTCAAACGACAATGTCCCGGCGCATCGCTGGCTGCGCGAGCAGATCGTCGACTTGCGCAAGACCGCGCAGGCGGCCGCGGCAGACCCGCTCCGCCCCTAGGTCGTGACCACGACCTTTCCGAATTGCTGGCCGCTTTCCAGATAGGCATGGGCCTCGGCAATCCGGTCCAACGGAAAGCTGCGGTCGATCCGCGGCGCGATGAAGCCCGCAGCGGCGCCCTTGGCAAGAAACTCCTGCGCGCGGGTCAGCGCGTCCGGATCATCCGTTACCTCGGTATACAGGTATCCGCGCAGGTTCAGGCTTTTGCGCAATGCGAGCTTCAGCGGAAAAGGCGTCGGATCGGGGCTAAGGGCGCCGTGAAGGATGATGGTGCCACGTGGCAGCATCGCCTCGGCGATTGCGGTGATCTGTGGACCACCCACCGCGTCGAAAGCGGCGTGGATCCCATCCGGCGCGATCGTCGCAAGGCTTTGGCCCAGATCCTCGTTCGTGGTGACGATCACAGCCTCGGCGCCAGCCTGCAGCAGCGGTTCCCGCAGGCTGTCCAGCAGGACCGTTCCAATCGGAACGGCCCCCACTGTCCGCGCGATCTGGATCGCCGCCAGCCCGACAGTCGTATTCGCGGCGGTGATCAGGACGCGCTGGCCCTTGGCGATGCGGCAGACTTCGATCAGCGCGCCGTAAGGCGTGCCATAGGACATCCACAGCGCAGCGGCCTGCAGATCGTCAAAGCCGGGCGGACAAGGCACGACACGCGTTGCCGGAACATTCGCCCAATCCGCGCAGACGCCATGCCGGGCAAGCGAAGCACCGGGGACAACATTCACCCGCTGTCCGACGCAAAAGCCGCTGACCTCTTCGCCGAGGCCAGTGATCTCGCCCACCGCCTCGAAACCCAGCCGGGATGGAAGCACGGCCTTTTCGATATAGGTGTTGCGGCGGAACATGACGTCGGCACGGTTCAGCCCGATCGCGCGGACCCGGATCGCGACCTCGCCCGGAGGCGGTGGCATGGGTGACATATGGTCGATGCGCAGCACGTCCGGCCCGCCAAACGCATGGATGCGGACGACCCGATCCGCGACCGGAACTGAACCCATTCGCCTTCCCCCCTCGTCCCGATTTCCTCTGCTTACATACCCGCACGCGCAAGGGCGCGATACTCGGCCGGAGTCCGGCCCGCCAGCTTGCGAAAGGCGCGGGTCAGATGACTTTGGCTGGAAAATCCGCAGGCAAACGCGACCTGCGCGATCGGCATCGCTCCGCGCAGCAAATGCCGGGCACGTCCGACCCGCCGCTCGGTGATCCAGGCATGGGGCGTCATGCCACGCGCCAGGTGGAACATCCGGTGGAAATGAAAGTCTGACAGTCCGGCAAGGTCCGCCATGTCCTCCAGATGGATGACCCCGTCCAGATGAGCCTCGATCCAATCGTCGATCCGGCGCAGGACATGCGGGGAAAGTCCGCTGCGCAATGGCAGATTCTGGCGGGCAAAGCCGCCGATCATCGCGGCCAGCGCGGATTCCGCCAGCAAAGGGTCATCATTTTCCGCAGCGCGGGACAGTTGCCGCAGGCCGGATGCCAGTCCCGCATCCTCTGCAAAGGTTGCTTCGTGCAGGTCCATCAGGCGTGCGTCGCAGTCATGGGTTGCCGCGAACCCGCCGCGCAGCCGCGCATCCGAGATATACAGATGAACGAAACGGAACGGGGCCGTGATCTCCCATTCCGAACCGCAGCCTTCGGGCATCACGCAGACCGCGCCCGGACGACCCGAGATCCCGCCCGCGTCCAGCCGGCGCGTCCCGGTTCCGCCCTCCAGATACAGGCTGAAGGTGTGGTTTTCCGGCGCGTCATAGCGCACGCGACCGTGGCTGTTTTCCCAGACCGCAACCGAGCAGCCCGCCCCAAGATCAAGGCGCGCGATGGTATGTGCGGTGGGCGAGCGCCCAAGGAAATCGTGAACCGATTGACGCATGGGCCATGGTTAGCCCCAGCCGCCGCGTGACGAAAGAGCCAGGCACCATTTCACCGCAAGAACGTGCAAAACAGACGAGACGAAAATCGCTAATCGCAGCGGCATGAGCACGATTTTCCTTTTTGCCGCCACCGTCCTGATCTGGGGTTCGACATGGATCGCGATTTCCGCACAGGTCGGAAGCGTTCCCCTTGTCCAGTCGATCTTTCTGCGCTTCGCCGTTGCCGCCATCATCATGCTGGCGGGGCTGGCCGCATTGGGCCGGCTGAAACGCCCGGCCCAGTGGCGCTTCGTCATCGCACAGGCCCTGTGCCTGTTCTGTTTCAACTTCGTCGGCCTTTACCACGCTGCGGCCTTGATGCCTTCGGGGCTGGTGTCGGTCGTCTTCTCACTGGCTTCTATCCTGAACGCGGCCAATGCGCGCATCTTCTTCGGGGACCGGATCACCCCGCGCACGATCTGCGCCGGCGTGATCGGCGTTCTGGGACTGGCGCTTCTGTTCCGCGATGACCTCACCGGCACGGCAAACCTGCAGACCCTGCGCGGGATCGGCTGGGCACTGCTTGGGACCATGATGTTCTCGCTGGGCAACATGGCGTCGCGCCGCAATGCCCAGTTGGGCGTGACGCCGACGACGGCAAACGCCTGGGGCATGGGCATCGGGGCGCTGGTGCTGCTGGCGCTGGTCGGTCTGTCCGGGCAGGGCATGGTCTGGCCCGAAACCGGGCGTTACTGGGTTGCCTTGGCCTATCTGTCGGTGATCGGCACGGTGATCGGCTTCACGACCTATCTTCTGCTGGTCGCGCGGCTTGGATCGGCGCGCGCCGGATATGCGACCGTGGTGTTTCCGGTCGTGGCCCTGCTGCTGTCGACCTTTTACGAAGGCTATCACTGGACGCCAAGCGCAGCAGCCGGGCTATGCCTGACCTTGCTGGGCAATGTGGTGATGTTTGGCCGGGGACTGCCCCTGCCCCGAGGCATGAAGCGCGCGACCTAGCCGCGGAACTTGCCCTCAGGCAGGCAGGGACGATGCGCGCACGCCCATCTCTCTGACCAGCATCGCGACCAGATCCCGGGCGGGCAGGAAGCGGGCGCGCGATGCCTCGGCCCCCGACCATTGTGCGCCATACCCGCTTTCACCCCGCGCCTTCGCCGCCGCATTCAGCGCCTTGCCAAGGTCATAGGTGCATGGATAGGCCGGGATCTCTGCCGCGGGAATGTCCGAGGCCCAGTCGGTGAACCGGTTCGACAGGCAGCGTGCCGGTCGGCCGGAAATCGCGCGCACCATCCGGGTCGTGCCGCCCTGCCGCAGCCGTTCGCGATAGGGCTGGTCGGCCGCGGATTCCGGGCAGCCGACAAACGCCGTGCCAAGCTGCGCGGCAACGGCACCGGCGTCGAGCGCGCGGCGGACGTCCCCACCATCCATGATCCCCCCGGCCGCGATGACCGGCAATCGGATGTCCCGGACCAATTGGCGGGTCAGGTCGCGGGTGGACAGGCGCTCATCCAGCCCGTCCGGATCGAAGATGCCGCGATGACCGCCAGCCTCCCAGCCCTGGGCAATGACCGCGTGCAGGCCAGCCCGCTCGACCTGCCGCGCCTCGGCAAGCGAGGTTGCGCTGCCCATCAAGGTCAGCCCCGCCTCGCGCATGGCCGTGATCTGATGTGGCAGGGGAAGGCCGAAATGGAAGCTGACGACAGCGGGCCGAAGATCCAGCACCAGCCGCAGGAAATCATCCCCGTTGCGGAAGCTGTCATAGATTTCGTGCAATTCCGCGGGCGGCGCCGCCTCGAACTCTGCGAAAAGCGGCGCGGTCCGGCGAATCCATGCGTCCTCGACCTGGCGGTTGCGGCGCGCCGGCTCGTGACAAAAGAAGTTCACATTGAATGGCGCGCGGGTCCTGCCCTGCAACTCGACAATGGCATCACGGGCGGCGGCCGGGTCTGCGGCCCCCAGCCCAAGTGCCCCAAGTCCGCCCGCATCTGACACGGTGGCCGCAAGCCTTGGCGTGGACACCCCAGCCATCGGGGCCTGAAATATCGGCAGGTCGATGGGGACCAGGCGAGACAAGATGGCGGTCGGCGTCATGGAATGCTCCTTGCAGCTGAAACCGACCATGCGCTTGCGGTGGGGGACATCAACCGCTGCTTGGCCGCGTTGCTCTTGCAATCCCGAGCGCAGTTCCTATCCTTGGCGTGATCTGCTGACCGGAGACACTTCGACATGGACATGACCCTCGCCGCCTTCACCCTTCCGGTATCGCTGCAAGAAGTCCTGTCCCATGCCCGCCTTCGTTTCCCTGTCCGCCCTGTCTTGGTCCAAGCCTGACGGCACCCCCCTTTTCACCGATCTCGACCTGAGTTTTGGTCCCGAACGCACTGGCGTCATCGGGCGAAACGGGACTGGAAAGACCACGCTGCTGCGCTTGCTCTCGGGTGAATTGCGCCCCGCGTCGGGGCAAGTCCAGGCCTCGGGTTCCGTCGCCATGATGCGCCAGGATGCGATGGGGCATCCCCGAGACACGATCGCCGACCTGTTCGGTGCGAGCGCCCAGCTGGATCTTATCGACCGGGCCGAAGCCGGGCGCGCCGCGCCAGATGAGCTGGTCCATGCCGACTGGACCCTGCCCGCGCGGATCGAGGCCGCACTTCTGCGCTGCGGGCTTTCGGTTCCCCCGGCGACGCCGCTTGCGTCGCTGTCGGGAGGCCAGCGCAGTCGCGCGGCACTGGCCGCGCTGATCCATGCCGAGCCGGACTTCCTGCTGCTGGACGAGCCGACCAACAATCTTGACCGGGCCGGGCGCGACCACGTCCTTGATCTGGTCCGCGGCTGGCGGCGGGGCATGATCGTCGTCAGCCACGACCGCGAACTGCTGGAGGAAATGGATGCCATCGTCGAACTGACCTCGCTGGGCGCCACCCGCTATGGCGGCAACTACAGCGTCTTCAGGTCGCGAAAGGACAGCGAGTTGAACGCGGCGCAGCAGGATCTGGCCCATGCCGAGAAGGCCCGCGCCGAGGCGCAGCGCCGTGCCCGCCAAGCAGCCGAACGCAAGGCGCGCAAGGACGGCGCGGGTCACAGGGCAAGGGCCAGGGGCGATCAGCCGAAAATCCTGCTGGATGCCGCGAAAGGGCGGTCCGAAGCATCAGGTGGCGCGGGCACCCGCCTGCGCGAAGCGCGGCAAGAGGCCGCCGAAGAGGCACTTTCAACCGCCCGCGCCCGTATCGAGGTGCTCAACCCCCTCGATATGGACATTCCCTCGACGGGGCTGCCATCGGGAAAACTGGTCCTGCGCCTCGAAAACGTCAGCGGCGGATATGACACGGGCCATCCCGTGATCCGCGACCTTTCGCTGGCCCTGACCGGGCCCGAGCGGATCGTCATCTCGGGACCGAATGGCAGTGGCAAATCGACGCTTCTGCGCCTGATCACAGGAGAGCTGGCACCTGAAAAGGGCCGGATCGACCTGGCGGTGCCGTTCGCGGTGCTGGACCAGCATCTTGGGCTGCTAGACCCCGACCGCACCCTGCGCGAGAATTTCCAGGTGCTGAACCCCAGGGAGAATGCCCATATGGCCCATGCGGCGCTGGCCCGGTTCGGATTCCGCGCCGCCGACGCCCTGCGGCTTGCCAGCACCCTAAGCGGCGGAGAACGTCTGCGCGCGGGCCTCGCATGCGCGTTGGGAGCCACGCCCCCGCCCATGCTGCTGATCCTGGACGAGCCGACCAACCATCTGGACCTTGACGGGATCGCGGCGCTTGAGGCCGCGCTGGAGTCCTATGACGGGGCAATTCTGGCGGTCAGCCATGACGCCGGCTTCCTTGCCTCGCTTTCTGCCGATCATGTTCTGGACCTGGCGGAAGCGGCGCCGCCCGGCTTCAGGGCCTGACCTTTTCGACGGCGATCACCGTATCCAGAACCGTTGCCCGGACGCCGTTCGGTCCGGTGGCCTCACGCTCGATCGGACCAACGAAGACCCGCCTCCACTCCGGCAGGTCCAGTACGGCCAGATCTTCTTCGGCGGTCGGATAGGCGGTTTCGGGATCGGCCCATGACCAGGGTGGGCAGGAACCATGCGCTGCGATCAGAAGCAGGCCGCCCGGCGCCACCCCCGCCGCCGCGCGGCGCAGTGCGCCCAGCCGGTCAAATTCGACGGGCGAGTGCATGAACATTGAAAAGGCCAGGTCGAACGTCCCCTCAGGGACGGTCGCAGACAGGTCGTGACATTCAAAGCGCGTCATGGAACCAACGCCCGCAGCCTGAGCCGAGGCGCGGGCGGCGGCCAGCGCCGTTTCCGAGACATCGGCCCCGGTTACATGCCAGCCCTGACCCGCAAGCCAGATCGCGTCGTCGCCACGCCCGCAGCCCAGATCCAGCGCGCGCCCAGGTGCGCGCCCAGCCACGAACCGCACCAGCATCGTAGAAGGTCGACCGTTCGACGGTGTCGTCATCTTGCCATAGTGGCGTTCCCAGAACGAGCGGGAGGTTTCATCCGGGTTCAGGACGGGTTTCATTCTCTGTCGCCTTTCGTCATGCCTGCAGCACGGCACTGGGACTGGCCGTGTCCGCGAATCTCATGTAACATCAAATGAACCATGAATGTGCCTGAGTCAATCTTTCGCACTTTCGTTTGATACGTGAAAGGATCCTCATGCGCCCCGACAGTCGCCTGCCCCGCGTTCTGCACGCGCTGCTGCACCTTGATCATCTGGACCGCCCGGCGACATCGGAAGAGATCGCGATGATGCTGGGAACCAACGCCGCAGTGGTGCGACGGACCATGGCGGGGCTGCGCGACGCGGGCATCTTGACCTCGTCCAAAGGACACGGCGGGGGATGGGCGCTGGCGCGCGGGCTGGATGAAATCTCGCTGCTGGCGCTTTACCAGGCCCTTGGCTCCCCTGCACTTTTCGCGATCGGGACGGACGAAGACACACCCTCGTGCCTGCTCGCGCGGGCGGCGAATGCCGCGACCAACGCGGCGCTTGCTGCAGCGCGGCGCGAGTTCGAGGCGGCCTTGCAGGCCGTTTCGGTCGCCCAGATCGTGTCCCTGCCGGCACCCCAACCGAGGGAATGCGGCCACGCCAAGAGCTGAAGCCGATGTGTGTTCGTGAAAGCGGGGGCCTCGGCGGCGCGCCCCGCCCGAAACGCTCAGACCGGGGCCGTTTCCACGCGCGCGCAGCCCCGGATCTCGTCAAGCGAGGCGATGCCCAGCCGCTCCAGCAATTCCCGGAGATCGTCAATAAGGCGCGGAAAGTAATCCGGCCTGCTCATGCTTGCCGCGCCGATCTGCACCAGATGGGCGCCTGCCATGATGTATTCGACAACGTCCTCGGCCGTGACGATTCCGCCCGCGCCGATCACCGGGCGGGTCGCGACCTGGGCCGCCTGCACGCAGCGCCACAGCGCGAAGGGCTTTACGCCCGATCCGGAATAACCGCCAAACCCGGTCGAGCCGCAGACAAATGCCCGGCGGTGGATGTCGATGCGCGCGCCGGGAATGGCGTTGAACAGTACCGTCCCGTCCGCCCCCCCGCGTTCCGAGGCCGAGACGAAATCCTCGATCACCATCTTGGCCGAGGTCGCGGCCTTGGACCACAGCACGACCTTGCCATCCGCCGCCGCGCTGAGGGCGCGGAACATGTCTTCGTTATTCGCGGGATTGTCCCAGTAGGACGGCTCATCCCGACCGGCATAGGGGAAGTTGCCATTGACCTCGACCCCTGCGATACGCCCGGAGGCGACGCAGGCGCGGATCATCTGCACCAGTTGCGCCCGCGTCGGCGCCTTGATGTCCACGAAGATCGGCACCTCTTCCGCGGGCAGGTGCGGCAAGATTTCCGCGATGAAGCGGTCAAGCGTCATGTTGTTGATGCCGAAGGCCGACAGATAGCCATGCTCGGTATGGGCAAAGCGGCGGCAGCGGTTCGGCTCTCCCTGCCAGGGCAGGAACGAGTTCGCGACGACCGCACCAAGCTGCGTGATATCGATCACGTCCATATATTCGATGATGTTCCCGAACGTGCCGGCGGCGGTCATGATCGGGTTGCGGAAGGTGACGTTGCGGGCACCCATCGGCACGGTGACGGAAAGATCCAAGCCTGACCTCCTCAGATGAAAGGTGCGGATGAGAATTGCAGCCGCACGAGGTCGACGCGCGGCAGCGCAAACCACGGACCGACGCGGCAGCTTGCCTCACCGTCCTTGTTGTCCCACAGGTTCACATGGCAGCTTCGGCAGGCACCGATGCCGCAGCTCATGTCCATATTGGCGAAAATGAACGGGTCGGCGGCAGGAAATTCCCTGACAAAACCCTGCAGCCGCAGCGGATCCAGCGCAAGAAAGACCGAGGGCCACGCCCGCCCCTGATCCGTACGCTGCCGCAATTCGGCCCACAGGTTCTGGTCCAGGTCTTCTTCGACCAGGATCTCGGCCCCTTCCGCTGCATACGGCGCAACGCGGTAATGAAAGGATCGCGTCGTCACGATCAGCGCCCCCGGACCAACGGGCACGGCGGGGGTCTCGTTCGACCAGACGGTCAAATCCGCACCGACGCAGGGCAGCACGTCCCCTGAGCCAAAGCGGGTCAGAAGGGCCGCACCACCGTCAGGCCGGGCATCCACGGTCGCGGTGCGGCAAAACGGGCTGTGGTGGTGGCCATCCTGGAAAACGACGGTCTGGCCTGGACGAGCCTCGGGCGGCAAGCCCGAGACATCAAGCGCGAGCCAGCGCCATTGTTCGTCCTGGCGGATGGACCGAACACCCGAGATGCGAATTTCGTTCAAGAATCGCATGGGCTTACCTGACCATCAGCGTGGCACCCGGACCCGGCGGCAGATCCCACAGCACCCAGAAGACTAGCTGGATCACCAGCACCGCCAGAATGGCCAGCGCATAGGGCATGGCCAGGACAAGTGGCGTCCCGACCTTGACCGGCTCGGTGCCTTTCGGCCGCCACTTGTTCAGCAGGCCGATCACAAGGATCAGGAAGGGATTGACCGGGCAAACCGCATTCAGCGGCGCGTCCCCGATACGATAGATCATCTGCGTTGCCGCAGGAGTATAGCCAAGCGCCAGCATCAGCGGAACGAAGATGGGCGCATACATCACCCACAGCACGCTGCCCGAGATGATGAACAGGTTCGATACCGAGACCAGCAGCAGGAACAGGAAGATCGCCACGCCCGGCGAGGCCTGGATGCCCTGCAGCATGACCACGCCATAGCTGCCGATATATTCGCCGATATGGCTGTCGTTGAAGAACTTCAGGAACACCACCGCCGCAGCCGAGACGACAAGGAAGAAGGACATCGACGAAATGCCGTTCTTCATCCAGTCGGCGGCCTGACCCAGCGATTTCATCCGTCCGGTGAACCAGCCAAAGACGATCCCCGACAACGCGAAATACAACGAGATCAGCACGACGATGCCACCCATGAAGGGCGATTTCGGCACGATCTGCCCGCCCTCTCCGCGCAGCGCGCCGCCTTCGGGCAGCAGCATGGCAAGGATGGCAGCAAGATACAGGACCGTAAAAATCCCCGCCGCAATCAGGCCGCGGCCCTCGTTGCCATGCTCGCTGGGGGTTTCCTCGACGATTTCGGGGGCGATTTCCAGTTCCCCGACCTTGTTCGGGGCCAGTTTCGACGGCACCAGGAAATAGGTCACGAGCACCATCGCAGCCGTCGCCGTCAAGGCACTGAACGCGTTGAAATACCAGTTCATGATTGGCGAGATGTTCGCCGCCTCGGCCACTTCCGGGGGCAGCACGCTGGCCGTAATGCCCGACAGCACGGTATCCGTCTGGTTGATGACCAGCGAGGCGGAAAAGCCCGCGGTATTCCCCACAAAGACAAGGATGATGCCCAGCCACGGGTTCAACCCCATCTGGAAGAACAGCGTCGCGGCCAGCGGCATCAGCACGAACATGGCGGCGTCGCCGAACACGTCGCCGTTGATCGCCAGAAATGACACGACGCTGATCACTGCGAACTTGGGCACGCGGCGCATCAGCCCGCGAATGACCGAGGACAGGAAGCCCGAATGTTCTGCGACCGAAATCCCCATCATCACGACGAGCGTCAAGGCGATCGGCGGGAAGCCGACCAGCAACTTGGGAAACTCGACCAGTAGGTTGGCGAAATAGGGCGCGGTCAGGATGTTCTCAATCGCCACGGTCTTGGCGACCTCTTGCCCGGTCACCGGATCGACGGTCGAGAAGGAAAGCGACACGCCCGCCAACGGCAGCGACAGCAACGCCGTCAGCGCGGCAAGCACGATCAGCAGCGTGAAGGGCTCCGGTAGTCGGTTGATGATGTTTTCGAGCCTGTCGAAAATATTGCTGCGCAGTGCGCGCGTCTCGTCCATCGGAATCCCCCCCACCGCGCCTGTCGGCGCATCAACAGGCTGTGCTTATTCCGCAAGCAACCGGGAAAAGGAAGCGCGGGTGCATCAATATTGGAAAACCTTTTCAGATTTCGCCTTTTGGGTTTCGCGCCATCACGCTGGCGACCAGCGGTCAGCCACAGCCCCTGCCTTTGGCCGATATGCGGCGGAAATTATTTCTCTTGCCTCGGCGGCGTGATCCAATAGTGCTTCGACCCCAGCAGCGCCCTGCCACAGGGGGCCCCGAGACAGGAGGCACGAAGATGAGCGCGACACCCGAGGCCAAGGGCCGACTGACGCCCGGCGATATCCTGGCCCGCAAGGGGGGCTCGCCGGTTGTGTGTCTGACCGCCTATACCACGCCCATGGCCCAGTTGGCCGATGCGTCCTGCGATCTCGTACTGGTCGGGGACAGTCTGGGAATGGTGCTGCATGGCCTGCCCTCGACCCTGGGGGTGACGATGGAGATGATGATCCTGCATGGCCGGGCGGTAGCGCGAGGATTGAATCGCGCCTGCATGGTCGTCGACATGCCCTTCGGCTCGTACGAGGAAGGACCCGAACAAGCCTTTCGCAATGCCGCCCGGCTGATGGCCGAAACCGGTTGCCAGGCGGTGAAGCTGGAAGGCGGGCAGCACATGGAAGCGACGATCCGCTTTCTGGTCCACCGCGGTATTCCGGTGATGGGCCATGTCGGCCTGACTCCGCAGTCGGTCAACACGCTTGGCGGCTACAAGGTACAGGGCCGGGGCGAAGACGGCGCGCGCGTGCTGGCCGATGCCCGCGCCGTGGCCGAGGCAGGCGCCTTTTCCGTCGTTCTGGAAAAGCTGCCGGGCACGCTCGGGGCCGAAATCACGGCCGCGCTTCCCATTCCGACGATCGGCATTGGCGCGGGTGCGGATTGTGACGGCCAGATTCTGGTCGTCGATGACATGCTGGGTCAGTTCGCAGGCTTTCGTCCGAAATTCGTCCGCCGCTATGCGGAACTGGGGAATGCAGCGGCGGACGCGATCGCGGCCTATGCGGCCGACGTCCGCGCGCGCCAGTTTCCCGGCCCCGAACATATCTTCGAGGGGAAAGCACGGTGACCACGCCCATTATCAGGCCGCTTGACGATTTGCGTGCCCAGGTCCGAGGCTGGAAGTCCCGCGGTGAAACCATCGGCGTCGTTCCGACCATGGGCGCGCTGCATGACGGGCACCTTAGCCTGGTCCATGCCGCAAAGGCCTCGTGCGACCGCGTGATCGTCACGCTGTTCGTGAATCCGCGCCAGTTCAACTCGGCCGAGGATTTCGCGAAATATCCCCGTACCGAGGTCGCCGATGCCGCCCTTCTGGCCCCGTTGGGCGTCGATGCCCTTTTCGTGCCCGATGCGGCCGAAGTCTATCCACCCGGCCACTCCACCGTGATCTCTGTCTCGGGCGTCAGCGAGCCGCTGGAAGGCGCGCATCGCCCCGGCCATTTCGATGGCGTAGCCACGGTGGTCGCGCTTCTGTTCAACATGACCGGGGCGGACCGGGCCTTCTTCGGGGAAAAGGACTGGCAGCAATTGCTGGTCGTTCAACGGCTGGTCCGGGACTTGAAGATGCCGGTCGAGATCGTCGCCTGCCCATCGGTCCGGGCCGGGGATGGCCTCGCGCTGTCCTCCCGCAACCAGCGTCTGTCGCCGGGCGCGCGCGGCCATGCAGCGACCCTGCCCGCAGTGATGTTTCGTGCCGCGAACGACATGGGTTCGGGCGCAGAGATCGACGCCACACTGGACGCAGCGCGCAGCGATCTGACAGGCGCGGGCTTCGGACCCGTCGAGTATCTTGAGCTGCGAGACGCCCTTACCTTGGGTGCTGCACTGCCGGGCCAACCCGCGCGACTACTGGCGGCGGCATGGCTGGACGGCGTCCGGCTGATCGACAACGTCGCCGTGACACTGCCGGACTAAGCCTGGCCTGCGCTCAGTGCTTCACCACGCCGTCCAGCTTGTCGGGATTGCGCGTGACGAAGATCGCGGTGATGCGGCTATCCTCTATCTCCAGCGCGGTGGTCTGCAGCGTGCCATTGACCCGGCTGACAAAGCCCGGCAGGCCATCGATCACCGTCGCACCCAGAAATTCGTTGTGCTCGCCAAACTTGCGGGCAAGCCCAAGAAACAGCCGGACAAGGTTGGGCGCGCCCTCGATCACGTTGGGATAGGACAGGACCTTGCCGCCACCGTCCGAGCGCAGGCTGGCCCCCTCGGCCAGCATCGCGCCAAGCTTTGCCGCGTCACCCGAGGAACAGGCGTCGAAAAAGGCGCGGGCGATTTCGTCTCCGGCATCGCGGGGAACGGCATAGCGGGGGCGGTCGATGCGGACATGTTCGCGGGCGCGCGCGGCAAGCTGGCGTGTCGCTGCCGGATTGCGCCCGATCGTGTCCGCGACCTCGTCCAGGGGACGGCCAAAAACGTCATGCAGCAGAAAGGCCGCGCGCTCCAACGGCGACAACCTTTCCAGCGCCATCATCAAGGATAGCGTCAGGTTATCGGGCCGAAGCGCGTCATCTTCCTCCTCGATCAGCGGTTCGGGCAGCCACGTGCCCGGATAGGTCTCGCGCCGGGCCCGGGCCGATTTCATCTGGTCAAGGCACAGCCGCGACACCACGCGGGTCAGCCAGGCCGCGGGTTCGATCACCGCCTCGCTGTCCGACCTGCTCCAGCGAAGCCATGCCTCTTGCACGATATCCTCGGCCTCGCCATGCGATCCGAGCATCCGATAGGCCAGACGCAGCAGCCGGGGCCGCTGCGCCTGAAACAAGGCAAGCGCGTCAGGCCGCATTGGCCCGCGCCTCGGGCAGGCTGGTCCCATGGGTGGCGCGGAAACCGACCTGGATGCGGTTCCACATGTTGATCGCCCCGATCGCCAGGGACAACCAGGCCCGTTCATCTTCGTTAAAGGCGGCAACCACTTCCGCCCAGTCCGCGTCCGGCGCGCCGGTGCTGGCGACCAGGGTCAACGCTTCGGTCCAAGCCAGCGCAGCGCGTTCGCGCGGGGAATAAAGGCTGCTTTCACGCCATGCGGGGAGCATGTGCAGGCGCAGTTGCGTCTCGCCATCCTTCAGCGCCTCGGCGACGTGCATCTGAATGCAAAAGGCACAACCGTTGATCTGGCTGGCGCGCAGTTTGACAAGGTGCAGCAGGCGCGGCTCAAGCGTGCTGCCCTTGATCGCCGTCTCAATCGCCATCAGCGGCTCGAACCCGGATTTGGCGCGTTTGAAATAGTCGGTCATGCGGGGGGTCATCATCGTCTCCTGTGTCATCTGATACTAGCTTGACGAGGCGACGGGGCCAGATGTGACACGCGGCGAAAGATTTATTCTTCGCCGCGTGTTTTCTTATCGCGCTGTAATGGCGCTTCAGCAGGTGGCTGCCAGCGGCGCGGCCCGGCGGCGACCCAACCATACAAGGCCCAGGCCAGCCGCCGCCAACAATCCGCCGGCGACCGGCACCGCAGCATAGCCGTAGCCCGCGCCGATCACGGCTCCGCCCAGGGCCGCGCCAACGGCATTGCCAAGGTTGAACGCCCCGATATTGATCGACGAGGCCAGACCCGGCGCTTCGGACGCGGCCTGCATGACCCGCATCTGGACCGGCGGGACGATGGCGAAGGCGGCAGCGCCCCAGAATAGCAGGGTCAGCGCGGCGCCGACTGTGGTACCAAGCAGCAGCGGCGCGGCCAGCATGATCGTCGCCAGCGCAGCCAGGAAGATCGCCGTAGCGCCCTCAAGCGACCAGTCGGCCAGCCGACCGCCAAGCCAGTTCCCGATGGTGAAGCCCAATCCGATCAGCACGAGGGACAGGGTCACGAACCCTTCCGAGGCGTTGGTCAGCGTCTGAAGCAGTGGCGCGACATAGGTATACAGCGTGAACATCGCGCCCGCACCCATCACCGTCGTCAGCATGGCAATCAGCACCTCGGGGCGAACCAGGACCTTCAGCTCGCGCCGGACATCGGGGCGCTCGCCGGGAATACCCTTGGGCAGCGCCAGCGCCAGCGCCGTGATCGTGACAAGGCCTAGGACCGCCGTGCCCGCGAAAGCCTCACGCCAGCCGATCTGTTGGCCGACCCATGTCGCGACCGGCACGCCACCGATATTGGCGATGGTCAGGCCCATGAACATCGTGGCCACCGCGCTTGCCTGCCGCTCACGCGGCACCACACTGGCCGCGACGACTGCGCCAAGACCAAAGAAGGCACCGTGGTTCAGACTGGTCACGATCCGCGACAGAAGCAACGTCCAGTAATCCGGGGACAACGCCGACATCAGGTTCCCGACGGTGAAAATCCCCATCAGCGCGATCAGCGCCGCGCGCTTTCCGAAGCGGGCGAACAGCAGAGTCATCACCGGCGCCCCGACCATCACGCCGATGGCATAGGCACTGACCAGAAGTCCCGCACGAGGGATCGAGACATCGACCCCTTGGGCGATCACGGGCAACAGACCCATGGGAGAGAACTCGGTCGTGCCAATGGCGAAGGCGCCGATCGCCAGGGCAAGAAGCGGCCAGCTTGAATTGCGGGTCTGCATGTTACGCGGTCCAATCGGGGGCAAGGCCCGCGGGATCAACCAGACGGCCATCCGCACGGGCAAGGCCCGAGATCGCCGCCATGTCGTCATCGCTGAGCGTGAAGTCGAAGATGTCGAAATTCTCGGCCACGCGGCCGGGCCGGGCGGTCTTGGACAGGGCGATATGCCCTTGCTGGATCAGCCAGCGCAATCCGACCTGGGCCGCAGTTTTGCCATGCGCCGCCGCGATCCGTCCGATGACCGTGTCACGCGGGACTGCTCCGTCGGCCATCCCGTAATAGGCCGTCAGCGCGGTTCCGGTTTCCGCTGCCAGCGCGGCAAGCGCCGACTGGTCCAGATAGGGATGCATCTCGACCTGATTGGTGACGATGGGCGCGGCACTGGCAGCGATCGCCTGGCGCAGCTGGCCCCGATTATAGTTGCTGACGCCGATGAACCGCGCCTTGCCAGAGGCATGGACCTCGTTCAGCCAGTCAACCTGCTTGGCCACCGACACCTGGTCGCCCGGCCAATGGGCCAGAAGCAGGTCGACATGATCGGTGCCCAGTTTCTCAAGGCTTTCCTCGACCGAAGCGGCAAAGCGGGTTTCGCTGTAGTTCGATACCCAGACCTTCGTGGTCAGGAAAAGCTCGTCCCGCTGTGCACCGGCCAGCGCAAGGGCGCGTCCAAGGGCAGCCTCATTCTCATAGATCTGGGCGGTGTCGAAATGGCGGAAACCCGCCTCAAGCGCGGCGGGAACGACCGCTTCAACCTCGGCATCGGACATGCGGAACACGCCAAAGCCAAGCGCGGGGATCCGGGCCCCGTGGGCATCCACATATTGCATCGTAAACTCCTGTTCGGCGCAGGCGCGCGCCCTGCGGTCATGAATGGGCAAATAGCGCCCGCCCTGCCGCTTGATAATCGCGCGCATCGGCACATTATCTGTGAAGCAAATTCACAAGAGGCCATGAATGGACAACCGTGCGGGCGAAATGCAGGTTTTCCTGCGGGTGGTCGAAAGCGGCAGCTTTTCCGACGCGGCCCGGCAATTGCGGATGACGCCCTCGACCGTTTCGAAACTGATTGCGCGGATCGAGGCGCGGTTGGGCGTCCGGCTGCTGGAACGCTCGACCCGGCGGCTTGCCCTGACTGCCGAGGGCCGGATTTACTATCAACGCAGCCAGTCCCTGCTGACCGAGCTGGAAGAGATCGAACGCGACCTGTCGCATGGGGCGGCCAGTATCAGCGGCACGGTCCGGATCACCTGCTCGGTCGGTTTCGGGATCGTCGGGGTCGAGCCGCTGGTTCCCGCCTTTTGGGCTGCTTACCCAAATATCGTGATCGACCTGTCGCTGTCTGACGAGATCGTCGATCTTTATCTGGATCGCACCGATGTCGCGTTCCGGGTTGGGCAGTTGCCCAGTTCCGGCCTGATGGCACGCAAGCTGGGGACCGCGCCGCGCAAGATCGTGGCCTCGCCAGATTACCTGCGCCGGAATGGCACGCCGTCAAGTTTCGACGACCTGGCGCGGCACAGCTTCCTTGGCCTCAACTTCCGCCGCAGCGAGGTCATGGGTCCGTCGCGCGACGTCAGCCGTGTCCCGGATCGTGGCGTCGCCGGACCGCTTCAGACCAACAATGGCGAAACCTTGCGCCGCATGGCGGTGGCCGGGATGGGACTGGCGCGCATGGGGGAATTCCACGTGCGCGAGGATCTGAGGTCAGGGCGACTGGTGGAGATCCTTCCTGATGCCACGCGCGGCGACAACGAGGACGTCCATGCCCTGTTCCTGGGCGGGGAAAGAATGCCCCACCGCGTCCGCGCGCTGCTTGACTTCATGACTCCGAGACTGCGCAGCTTTCTGGACGCGGCAAATTAGCGATCAGCAATCCGGCAGTCCCGCGACAGTCGCAACGGCATCGCCCTTTGGACGGATCAACTTTGCGGGTGAGCGCTCAATAGTCGTGCGGCCCCGCTTGTATCCCGCGACAGGCAGCGCGATGCCCGCAAAAGCCTCTGTCAGGTTGTCGGCGTCCAGCACCACAAGGTCAGCCTGATCGCCGATCCGAAGCCCATAGTCGCGAATGCCCAGCATCCGCGCCGGACCATGGGTCACCATGTCCAGACAGACCGGAAAATCAGCCGCGCCCAGATGCATGATATTGGCGTATAGATTGGCCATGCGCAGCAGCGAGCAGTCGCCATAGGGTGTAAAGGGGTTCATGACGTTGTTCGTGGCAACCGCCACCCCAACCCCCGCGCCCGCCAGCAGATGGACCGGCGCGACGCCACGCGGCGCGCGATGCCCCTGATCCATTCCATTCAGATAAAGATCGGTCGAGGGCAGGGCCACCACCGCAACGCCCGCCTCGGCCAGCCGCGCGGCATGGTGGCCGATCCGGTCATCCTCCATCACCGCCAGTTTCGTGGCATGACCGATCGTGACGCGGCCCTGCCAGCCGTGGCGCATGGTCGCATCGCAGACCGCATCCATATGCGTCCAACCGGGATCAAGGTCGAAATCAAGGTGGAAATCCAGGTCCACATCATGACGGACCGCCATGCCGAAAAGCCACTCGATCTGCCCGACCGGGTCGACATCGGTATAGGGACAGCCGCCCAGAAGATCGGCGCCCTGTGTCAGCGCCTGTTCCAACAGGGCTTTCCCCTCGGGGTCGTTGGTCAGCCCCTCTTGGGCGAAAGCGCAGATCTGGATGTCCATAGCGAAGGCATAGTCCTGCTGCAGCCGCCTGACCGCGTGAAAGCTGGGCAAACCGGCGCGCGTGTCCACTTCGACATGGCTGCGCATCCGCATGGTCCCCTGCGCGATCGCCGCCTCGACCACGCGGGCGCCGCGGGCATGGACATCCTCGATCGTAAATTCACGCTTTAGGCGCGAGACCTCTTCTACCGCCTCGCGCAGCCCCCCCGCCTGACCGCATCGGCAGATCAGTCCCGCCTTGTCCAAGTGGATATGCGCTTCGACAAAACCGGGAACGACGATCCGCCCACCCAGGTCATCGGTCAGGATGTCCGCGCCAGCGAGCGTGCCAAGGCCTGCGATCCGCCCATCCCGAATGCCGATATCGCAAGGCGCCTGCCCCCAGGGTCTGGCATTGCGGAGCATCAGGTCAAACGGCGCGGCGGTCATGATTCTTGAAACTGTCCAAATAGATTGCATCTATCTTCTGTATGCAGTTATTGCGCTCCATAGCAATGAACGAGGTGAATGATGGATCCCCGAGCCCAACGAGATCTTCAGGCGGTGAAAGATTATCTGGAGGCTTCGATGACACCCGACCCCGAGCGCGCCGCACGCTTCGTCGCTCCGGGCTTCCTCTGTCGCTTCACCGGCAACCGTCAGTTCGATACCGCAACTGGCCCGACTTCGTTCAACGCGGCACGCTATAAATGGGTGAAGAAGCGGATCGAGCGTTACGACGTCGTGCCGGGAACGCAGGAAACCACGGTCTATAGCCTTGGATTTCTGTTTGGCGAATGGCCCGATGGCACGGCCTTTGATCACAACCGCTATATCGACCGCTTTGTCGTCCGCGACGGGCTGATCCTGGAAACGGACGTCTGGAACGATAGCGCGGAATGGATTCTTGATCCGTCTGTGGGGCGGCGCTGATCAGCCCGTCGCGTAGGGGGTCAGGATGCTGACCAAATCGCGGCTGCGCCCCGCTTCTCCGTCCAGAAGGGCACGGGTGGAGACCGCCTCCAGATGCTCGGCCATCAGGGCCGCGGCCCGGTCGGCGGGCCCCGAGCGGATCACGCGTATCAGCTCAAGATGCTCGCTGATCGCGCAGTCCGACGAATGGGGCCGCCCCAATGCCGACAGCGAAAGCCCCGCCCTGTAACAGATTTCCGTGACATAGCGGATCAGGATCGGCTTGCCTGTCATCTCGGCCAGCCGGATGTGGAACTCGGTCGCAAGCCGGATCGAGGCACCCTCGGGGCCGCTTCGGGCGTCGTGTTCGCGCGTCACGATCCCCTGCAACTCTTTGGCCTGTGCCTCAGTCAGGCGTCCCGCAAGATGCTGAACCACCTGCCGTTCCAGCGCGACCCGGATGTCGAAGATGTCACGCGCATCTTCGGGCGTCGGCGTGGCGACGGTCGCAATCCGGTTGCGGCGCAAGTCGACCAGCCCCTCGGCCGCAAGCTGGCCCAGTGCATGGCGAGCAATCGTCCGACTGACGCCGAAGCTTTCGCCAAGCGAATCCTCGGGCAGGCGGTCGCCGGGCATCAAAGCCCCGTCGATGATCGCGTGGCGGATACCCTGACAGATGATGGAAACACGGTCACCCTCGGCCCGGGCTGTCTTGCGCGTCGTGGTCATGATCCCCTTTCCCGGCCCCAGTTGATCCTGGCCATGGGCTGCATTGAATTTGAACCAGAATCTGCATGCAGTTTATGCATGTGTCCTGGCATCAAACTTCACCCAACCCCTCCATCGCACACAGCGGGACAAAGCGAAAGTTTCCCAATGCCCGTCCGACCGAAGATTTTTTGTCTTTCGCAGGGATGAAAATACGCGGCGGCTACCTAACCCTTTTGACGGGAAACAAGGGACGGCGCGACGTGGTGGACGACGCGCGCTAAACCAGCTCGGCGGTAACGATTTCAAATGGTAGCAGTCACGCATGGGGGCGGCCGGCAGCTTGCGCCGGCCGCTTCCCATGCTCCCTAGGCTGCAGAAACCAGCGCGTCGAGCCGGGCCCGCTGATCCGCGGTAAAGCGGATTCCGGCGGCAGCGATATTCTCGCGCAGATGCCCGCGCGACGAGGTGCCGGGGATCAGCAGGATGTTCGGCGCGCGCGCCAGCAGCCAGGCCAACGCCACCTGCTGCGGGGTGAACCCCATCTCAGCCGCAATCGCCGACAGGCCCGAGGATTGCAAAGGATTGAACCCGCCAAGCGGGAAATAGGCCGCATAGCCGATCCCATCCGCCGCCAGTGCATCGATCAGTGCATCGTCATTGCGCTGGACCAGGTTGTAGTGGTTCTGCACGCAGACAATCGGGGCGATGTCGCGCGCGATTGCCAGCTGGTTCATGGTGACGGTACTGATGCCGATATGAGCGATCAGGCCCTCTTCCTGCAAGGCGCGCATGACCCGCATCGGTGTCGCGATATCATCCTCGCGGCCGCCCATGCGCAGGTTCACGATCTGCATCTGTTGCAGGCCCAGGCGTTTCAGGTTGTCCTCGACCGATTGGCGAAGGAAGTCCTCGCTCCGCTCAAGGATCCAGTCCCCCTTGTCGTCACGCCATGCCCCGATCTTGGTCACGATGACCAGTTCCTGCGGATAGGGGTGAAGCGCCTCTCGGATCAGGCGATTGGTGACATGGGGGCCGTAGAAATCGCTGGTATCGATGTGATCAACCCCCAGCGCCACGGCCTCGCGCAGGACCGCAAGCGCCTCGTCCACGTCCTTGGGGGGGCCAAAGACATGCTGGCCCGCAAGCTGCATCGCGCCATAGCCCATCCGGTTGACGCTAAGCGCGGTGCCCGGAAAGGTGAAGCGGCCCGCGGCCGCCGCTGGCAAGGATTGGGTCGATGTCATGAAAAGCACTCCCTTGGTGGATCGGCTCGTCACACCAATCTGGCACATGAACGCGCGATTGATAACCGGTCCGGAGAGGTTCCTTCAGCCCTCCATCTCGGGCGCGGCGACAAAGCGCCACTTGCGCAGGGGTCCGGCCATGACGTTCAGGTAGTAAAGCTCGAACCCGTGAGGCGCGCCGCAGGGATGATGGCCGCGGGGAACAAGAACGACGTCGCCGTCTCGGACTGCCATCGCCTCGTCCAGCGTCCCGTCATCGGTATAGACCCGCTGCAACCCCCAGCCCCGACCGGGATTGATGCGATGGTAATAGGTTTCCTCAAGATAGGTGATACGGGGAAAGTCGTCTTCGTCATGCCGGTGGCTGGGATAGCTTGACCAGTTGCCCGAAGGGGTGAAGACTTCGGTCACCAGCAGGCTGTCGCAGAAATCCTCTGCCTCCATCGCGATGTTGTTGATCCAGCGCGTGTTGCTGCCCTCGCCACGCTGGGTCAGGGTGATCCCTTCCGGACCGATCCGACGCGCAGGGTGGCCACCGCGCCCCGGCGCGCTGCATACCGCGACGACGCAGTCAGTTTCGGCCCGAACTTGCCAAGAACTGCCGTTCGGGACGTAAAGGCAATGCGGGGGGGTCTTTTCAAAGACATCCATCCGTTGCCCCAGGATACCCCAGTCGCGATCCGCAGCCGTGATCGCGGCCTTGCCCTGGACCATGACCAGAATGACCTCGCGGTCCCCGGTCTGCTCGGCCGCTTCCTCGCCGGCGCGCAGCTGATAAAGGCCAAAGCCGACATATCTCCAGCCCGCAGAAAGCGGAGAGATGTCATGCACCTTGCCGTGGCTGCCAAAAGGCTTTCGTAAAAGATCCGCCATGCGATCCCCTCCTTTCTCAGACAGCCTTGACCGACGTGCGGTCCAGACCGGCTTCGACCGCCGCCGCTTTCAGCGCGGCAAGTCCCATCGACTGGTATTTCAACGGATTGCGCAGCTTCGGGTCCTGCTCTGCCTCGATGACCAGCCAGCCGTCATAGCCCGCTTGCGCCAGGATGCGCAGCAAGGGCAGGAAGTCGATCCCACCCTCTGGATCACCGGGCACGGTAAAGGCTCCCGCCAGCACGCCCTGGATAAAGGACAGGCGTTCAGCCCGGACGCGTTCGGTCGCCGGGCGACGGATGTTCTTGGCATGGAAATGCGCGACCCGCCCGACATGTCGCGCCAACACCGTCGCCGGATCGCCCCCACCAAAGGTGCAATGACCGGAATCGAACAGCAGATGAGTGGCGGGGCCCGTGGCGGCCATGAAGGCGTCGATTTCCTCGGGGCTTTCGACCACGGTTCCCATGTGGTGATGATAGGCCAGCGTGATCCCCTGATCCGCCAGATACGCGGCGAAATCTTCGATCTTCGCGCCAAAGGCCGCCATCTCGTCAGCATTCAGCCGCGGGCGATCGTTCACCGGAACATCAGGGCGGCCATGGACGGTATTCGAGCATTCGCAGACGATGCAGACTTTGCACCCATTGGCTTTCAGCTTGGCCAGATGCGGCTGGACTGCGGCGATCTCATCCTTGACCGACCGCGTCAGAAGTTCTGTCGAATACCAGCCCGAGATGAAGTCCAGACCATATTTTCCCAGCAGTTCGCGCAGTGCGACCGGATCATCTGGCCAGCGGTGGCCATTCTCGATCCCGTCAAAGCCGATCACCTCGCCCGCCTCATGCAGGATCTGTTCCGTGGGAATGTCGGCGCCGATCGATTGGTCGTCGTCATTCGCCCAGGCGATCGGGTTGGTTCCGTAGCGGATCATGGACTTGTCCTTCAATTGACCAGCGCCTGCCGGCGCGCGTTTTCGATATAATCGGCATAGGCAGCGCGAAGCTTGTCGCTCTGCCCGGTTTCGGGGACGGCGACGTCCCACCAATGCCCGCCGCCCGCCTCTCCGGGGCCGTGGGTCGGATCGGTCTCGATGACGATGACGGTGGGAAGGTCGCGCGACCGGGCGGCGAGGATCTCGGCCTCAAGATCGGGAATGTCGCGCGCTTTCACTGCATGGGCGCCCATGCTGGCCGCGTGGGCGACATAGTCGATCCGGGGCTGACGTTCGATATTGCAGTCCTTGTAGAGGTTGTTGAACTCCTCTCCGCCCGTGCCCTGCTGCAGACGGTTGATGCAGCCGAAGCCGCGGTTGTCGGTCAGAACCACGGTAAAGGGCACGCGACGCATGACGGCGGTCGCAAGCTCGCTGTTCGCCATCATGTAGCTGCCGTCACCGACGAAGCAGATCACCTCGCGCTCGGGGCGGGCAAGCTTGATGCCCATTGCGCCGGCGATCTCGTAACCCATGCAGCTGTAGCCGTATTCCATGTGATAGCCGCCTTGGGCCGGTTGCCACAGCAACTTCAGCGCGCCGGGCATGGTCCCGGCCGCACACATGGCGATGCTGGCGGGCGTCGAGGCACGCTGGACCGCACCGATCACCTGCGCATCGGTGGGCAGGGCATTGCCAATGGCCGGGGCCGCGCAATGCGCATCGACCGTCGCCAACCAGTCGGCTCGGGATTTGGCGTCGACAGTCCCAAGGCGGTGATCGCCAAGCGCGGTCGACAGCCGTTCCAGCGCGACCCGCGCGTCCGATACCAGAGCGACCGCCCCATGCTTGGCCGCGTCATAAGACTGCACGTTGACTGAAACGAGCGGCGCCTCCGCGGCGAACAAAGTCCGCGACCCGGTGGTGAAGTCCTGAAACCGCGTCCCGATCCCGATCACAAGGTCCGCGCCCGTAACGCAGGCGTTTGCTGCCGCCGATCCGTCCACGCCAGCAGCCCCGAAGTTCAGGGGATGGGACTGTGGCAGCGCCGATTTTCCGGCCTGGGTTTCAACGACCGGAATGTTGTGGCGCGTGGCAAATTCGGCCAGCGCCCGTTCAGCCCCGGAATAGAACACTCCACCGCCGCAGATCAGGACCGGCTTGTTCGCGCCGCGGATCAGCTGGACAACCTCGGCCAGTTCGACAGCATCGGGCTCGGGGCGACGGATGCGCCAGACGCGCGGGGCAAAGAACGCCTCGGGCCAGTCACAGGCCTCGGCCTGGACATCCTGGCAGAAGGCCAGGCAGACCGGGCCGCAATCCGCAGGATCGGTCATCACCCGCAGGGCGCGCGGTAGCGCCGACAACAACTGCTGAGGACGCGTGATACGATCGAAATAGCGCACGACCGGGCGGAAGCAGTCATTCGCCCCGACCGTGCCGTCGTCGAAATCCTCGATCTGTTGCAGCACGGGATCTGGCCTGCGGCTGGCGAAGACGTCGCCGGGGATCAGCAGGACCGGAAGGCGATTCACATGCGCCAGCGCCGCCGCCGTCACCATGTTCGTGGCACCGGGCCCGATCGAGCTGGTCACAGCCTGTGCGCGCCTGCGACCCTTGGCCTTGGCATAGGCGATGGCGGCATGGGCCATCGTCTGCTCATTCTGGCCACGCCAGGTCGGGAAGGCGTCTCTAATCCCGTGCAGCGCCTCTCCCAGCCCAGCGACGTTGCCATGGCCAAAGATTGCCCAGCAGCCTTCGATGAACCGCTCACCCTCTTCGTTCATCTGGACGGATAGCCAGCGCACCATGGCCTGTGCAGCGGTCAGACGGATCGTTGTCATGCGGCTTCCTCCTGTGCGCGGGCGCGCGAGCCATCCCAGACGTCGCAAAGCCGGGCGAAACGCACCGCCATTTCGGCGACGGCGGCCGCATCCTCGATCTCGCCCGCGAACCAGCGGCGCGCCGCTTCGGCAAAGATCGTGCGACCGACCGCGAACCCCTTGACCAGCGGAAAGCTGGCCGCGACGCGGAAGCTGGCGGCCAACGCGGTTTCCGGCGCGTCGAGGCCAAGGACGACGATCCCGCGGGTATGGCGGTCATTCTCCTCGATCGCGGCCACGGCGTTCCGCCACGCCTCGGGGGTGGCCATCGGCTCCAGCTTCCACCAGTCGGGGCGGATGCCGATTTCATAGAAGCGGCGGATCAGCGTCGCTGTGGTCAGGTCGTCGACCGGCCCGACCTTCGAGGGGATGATCTCCAGCAGAAACTCCAGATCGTTCCGGCGCGCTGCGGCGAACAGGCGCTGGACAGTGGCCTCTTGTGCGCTGCGGGTCGCGTCATCGTCGTCCGGATGGCAGAAGCACAACACCTTGACGACATTGTCGCGCGCCCAAACCTCCAACCCGCCGCAATCGGGACCAAGCGCAGGTTCGAGCTGCAAGGGGCGAGAGCCGGGCCATTCGCAGGGCCTCCCGACCCACAGCCCCGTGCCCGCTGCGGCATGCAGCGCGCGGCGACCAAGGCGGTCGTCGCACAGGATGCCATAGCCCGGCCGACCATCCTGAACCTGCAGGGCCGCGCGCAGGCAAAGCTGCTTGAAGGCACCCGCCTTGTCGGGGGTAAATCCTGCAAGTGACTCAAGCTGCATCCGGTGGTCGAATGCAAAGACCCGCATGACCGGCCAGTCGCCCTTGCGGTTTGTGGACCAGTGGATCTGCTCAAGCTCGGCGTCGTTGCGCAAGTCCGGGCGGATCACTCCGCGCTTCAGGAAAAATTCCAGCTCGGCGAGGCTGGGATAGGCCGGGGTGCAGCCATGTCGGCTGACCGCGAATGCGCCGCAGGCATTGGCGTATTCCAGCGCCCGAGGCCAGGCCTCGCCGTCCAACCACCCCTTGAGCAAACCGGAGAAGAAGCCGTCGCCCGCACCAAGGACGTTGAAGACCTCGATCGGGAAACCCGGCCCCGTTTCTCCCTTGTCCAGCGAATCCGGGATCGCGCCGGTCAGGGCCACGGCCCCCTTGGCCCCGCGCTTGCAGATCAAAACCGCATCCGTGACCGCGCGCACCGCGCGAAGCGCGTCCAGCGTATCGGTCGAGCCGCCAGCGATGTGAAATTCCTCTTCGGTTCCAACGATCAGGTCGAACAGATGCAGGGTGGATTGCAGCTTGGCCGTCACCTTGGCGCTTTCAACAAAGCGGCTTTCTCCGTCGCCATGTCCTGCGACACCCCACAGGTTCGGACGATAATCGATGTCCAGCGCCGTCCGCGCGCCATGTTGCCGCGCAAGGGTCAGCGCCTTCAGCACCGCCGCCTCGGTCCGCTGGTTGCTGAGATGGGTGCCGGTCACCAGGACGGAACGCGAATCCGCGATCAGGGCTTCGTCGATGTCATCTTCGCACAACGCCATATCGGCGCAGTTCTCGCGATAAAAGATCAGCGGGAACTGCTCTTCGTCCCGAATGCCCAGGATGACCAGCGCGGTCAGGCGTTCAGGATCGGTCTTGACGCCGCGCACGTCGACGCCTTCGCGAACCAGTTCTTCGCGGATGAAGCGGCCCATATGTTCATCACCGACGCGCGTGATCAGGGCCGATTTCAGCCCCAGCCGGGCGGCGCCGCAGGCGATGTTTGTGGGCGAGCCGCCGATATACTTGCGGAAGGAGCCCATGTCCTCAAGCCGCCCGCCGACCTGCGCGCCGTAAAGGTCGACGCCGGCGCGCCCGATGGTGATCACGTCAAGGTTCCTGGTCATTCCCTCATCCTCACAATTCAACCGGGCGGCCGTTCGAGGTCGCCATGGCATGGATTACGCGCTCGATCTTCAGGCCCGCCGCAAAGTCGGGCCCGCATGACGGCCCCCCGGCGATGGCCGAGATCAGGTCGCGCGCCTCGATCACCTTCTGCTCGTTGAAGCCGAAATTATGGCCGGGGGCGGGGCAGAAGGCGGCATAGTCGGGCTGGTCCGGGCCGGTCAGGTGGCGGGTAAAGCCAGCCTCGCCCGCGCGGTGAAGCCACAGCGCGTTCATGTTCTCCTGGTCGAAGGTGATGGTTCCACCCGACCCGTGCACCTCCCATTGCAGGCGGCACTTGCGGCCGCGAGCGACGCGCGAGGTGGCGAAAGATCCTTGCGCACCACTGGCGAAGCGGACCAGCGCCAGGGCAGAATCCTCGTTCTCGACCGGTTTGTCGCCCTCCGGCGCCGGCCGCATCGGGATCGAGATCTGGGTCATCGCCGTCACCTGCGTCACATCACCCATCAGTGCGACCATCTGGCTGACCAGATGACAGCCCAGATCGCCAAGTGCGCCAAGGCCACCCTCTTTGTGGGTCATGCGCCAGGACCAGGGCAGCGTCGGATCGGCCGAATAATCCTCGTCATAGACACCGCGGAATGCGTGCGGCGTGCCGATCGCGCCGGATCGGATCAGGTGCACCGCAGCCTGAAACGCGGGCGAACGCAGATAGTTGTAGCCCAGGATCGTCACCCGATCCGGATTCTGCGCGGCAAGCTGTGCCATCGCCTCGGCATCGGCCAGCGTCAGGGCCATCGGCTTTTCCAGCCAGACATGCTTGCCCGCACGAAGCGCTGCCTCGGCCATCGGCCGGTGCAGGCCATTCGGCGTGGTGATCGAAACCACGTCCACCGCGTCGTCGGCGATCGCCGCGTGCCAGTCTGCAGTCGCCCGCGCGAAACCGAACTGCCCGGCATAGGCATGGGCGCGGCTTTCGGGCGTGTCGCACAGGATCTCAAGCCGGGGATGCGCCCCCCCGAAAGTCGCGGCCACGGTGCGCCACGCCATCGCGTGGCATTTCCCCATGAAGCCGGTGCCGATCAAGGCGACGCCAAGGGGATTTTCGGGCATGGGACGGGTCATAGGGATTTCGTCAGACATGGGCGATCACATGGGACATGCTGTCACGCAGCGCGGTTTCGGGATCGGAAAGAGCGTGAACCTGAGGGGAGAAGGGTTCGAAGCTGAAGGGACCGTCATACCCCCCGGCAAGCAGCGTACGGATCTGGTCAAGGTTTCCCAGCCGATCGCGCGCATCGACCAGACCGCGATGGGGGTCCAGCATTGCATCGACGGCGATGTCGGGATCAGTCACGCCGGAGATATGGACAAGACCGGTCCATTCCGGAAAGAATTCACGCTCGCCAGCCAGGTGGTGGTGAAAGGTGTCATGGACCAGGCGATAAGTCTGCGCACCGCCCGCTGCCTCGATCGCGCTGATCGCCTGAGCCTTGCTGCGCAGCGACGAGACTGGAAAGCCCAGCGGCTCTACCAGCCCGGTCAGGCCCCGCGCCTCAAGCAACGGTTTCAACGCCGACAGCGCGGCGACAAGATCGTCAAAGGTCACCGTACGGCCATCGTTCAGCGGGCACATGACCAGCGCTTTTGCCCCGCAGGCGGCGGCGTAATCCGCCAGCGCCTCGGCCCGGTCGGGCAGATCGCCCGACCACTGGTTGAAGGGATAAAGTGCGTTGATCGAGATGATCCGGACACCGGCCGTGCTGGCCATATCCCGGACCTCGGACGCCGACAGCGTGGAGACGATATCCGGCAGGTCATTGCGGATCTCGACCTCGGCCGCGCCCAGTTTGCGTGCCATCGTGAAGAACGCCTCCAGCGACAGGCCGGGCGCCGCGATGTGGTTCATGGCAAATCGCATGGCGGTTCCTCAGCGATAAAGCGCGGGGCAATCGGGATAGGAGATGGACACCGCCTCGCCCTCGGCCTCTTGTGCGGCAACGCAGGCATCAGAGGTGACTGCCGCCATATAGCCATCCCAGGACGTTGGTCCTGTCGCCGTGCCCTTGGCCGCCGCCCGCAGGAAATCCTGCAATTCGACGTCATAGGACGCCACGAAGCGGTCCTTCCAGTCGGTCAGGATGTCATTCTGCAGGCTGGCGTTCAGCCGCATCTGGACGGCCACCGGCTCCGGCAGGCGCGCGATTCCGTCTTCGCCCACGACCTCGCACTGGATGTCATAGCCGTAGTGGCAGTTCACGAAGATCTCGGTATTGATGACCGTGCCCTTGGCCGTGGTCAGAGTCACGATTTGCGGATCGCGCAACTTGGCGTGGGTCCGGGCGCAGGAACGCGGAAAGGTCACACGGGCCGAGACGTAGTCATCCTCAAGCAGCCAGCGGAACACGTCGATTTCATGGATCAGGGTATCGTGGATCGCCATCGGCGTTACATAGGCCTGCGGCACCGTCGGATTGCGATGCGCGGCGTGGACTATGATCGGCGCGCCAATGCGGCTGTCCACGACCTTCTTCAGGGCGACATAGCCTTCGTCATAGCGACGCATGAAACCGACCTGCACAAGGCGCATGCCATGCGCGACCTCGGCATCGACGATGCGCTTTGCGCCTTCGGCCGTGGTGGCAAGGGGCTTTTCGCAGAAGCAGGGCTTGCCTGCGGCGATGGCGGCAAGGACATATTCCTCATGCGTCGCGCCCCACGAGGTGACCAGAACCGCATCGACATCGCCGGCGGCGATCAGCTCTTGCCCGGTCCCATAGACCACGGCGTCGGGCGCGATATCCGCCCGCACCGCCTCAGCCGAGGCGCGGTTCACGTCGCTCAACCCCACGATCTTGCCGCCGGACAGGACCTTTTCGATCCGTCGCGCGTGGTCGCGGCCAATCGCCCCGGTTCCAATGACACCAATTCTGACGGTCATGTTCTGGACCTCACTTCCAATACTGGTCGATGTATTTTTGCATTTCCGTGCGCATGAAGCGCCCCGAGTGGTCCGCCTTGTCTTCCCAGGCGAAGACACAGGCGGTCATGATCCCGTCAAAGCCGATCTCGGCCAGGGTGCCGAAGAAATCGTCCCACGGCACTTCACCCTGTCCGATGTTCAGGTGCTGGTGAACGCGCGCCTGCGTGCCCGGCGGGTTCAGGATATAGCGCAGGCCGGAACTGGCGCGGTGGTTGAAGGTGTCGCCGACATGGACATGCGCCAGCACGTCCTTGGCCTCGCGCAGCATGGCGCGCGTGTCGTCACCGAAATAAAAGGTATGCGGTGCACAATACAGGAACTTCACCCGAGGGCTGTTCACAGTGCGGATGATGTCCAGCGCGGGTTGCAATGTCTCGCACCAATCCTCGGGATGGGGCTCGACATGCAGGTTCACGCCTTCGCGCTCAAGAATCGGGACCAGCTCCTCCATGCTGCGCCACCATGCATCCTCGCAGGCCTCGATCATGCTGCCGGTATGGCAGCAATAGCAGCCGCCCTTGTCGGGATGCGGCCCTCGTCCGAACTCGCTGTTCAGGGTGTCGACGCCCAATTCGACCGCGATTTCGATCGCACGATTCCAGTGACGGACGGCCGCCTGACGCTCGTGCTCGTCGGGCGAGGCCCAGCGATACATGGGCAGCAGGCTGGCGATGCCGACTTCGGCATCCTTCAACGCCCGTTTCAGCGACCTGACGCGTTCGGGAAACACCCGTGGCGCCTTGAACCATTCCAGGAAGTCGGCGCGGGGGCTAAGCTCGATCCAGTCATAGCCAAGCTCACGCGCCTTGGCAGGAATGTCCTCCAGCGACAGATGGCGGTGCATGAAGGGATCAAGGGCGATGCGCATGGCGCGGTTCCTTATCTTGGGCGGATGGGGCAGCGCCCGTCCCGGTGATCACTTGAGGTATTCAGCCATGTTTTCCTTGGTGACCGGCTGGAAGGGGATCCATGTCTCTGGCTGAAGCGCGCCGCCACTGGCGGCGGCCACGGCGGCCTTGACCGCGTCTTCGCCCTGCCCCGTCGCATCCTGGAAAACGGTGACGTCCATCTGCCCCGATTGCATCGCGGCCAGCCCATCGGCGGTGGCGTCGATCCCGGCGATGATGATGTCGCCTTTGCCCGTTGCCGCTTGCAGCGCCTGCGCCGCGCCAATCGCCATTTCGTCGTTGTTCGAAACCACGGCGTCGAATTGCAGTCCGGCCGTCAGCCATTGGCCCATCAGGTCCTGCGCTTGCACACGGTTCCAGCCTGCGGTCTGTTTCTCGATCACCTCGACCTTGCAATCGGGCTGCGCGAAGGCATCCTCGACCATCTTGGTGCGGACCAGCGCCGCGTGATTTTCCAGCGGGCCCATCAGGATGACAGCCTTGGGATCGCTACGGCCCTTAAGAAGCGCGCACACGGCGTCGGCCTGCAGCTTGCCCGCATCGGTTTCCTGTGATCCGACATAGGCGGTGCCAGCGGGCATTCCGGTATCCAGCTCGGCCGGAGGATGGTTCACATAGACCAGCGGGATACCCGCCCCCGTTGCCGCCGCCGTGATCGCGGCCGTCGAGTCCCCGTCCACCGCGTTGACGATGATCGCATCGACACCGTTCGCGACGAAGTTTTGGACCTGGTTCAGTTGCTTCGCCACATCAAGCTGGGCATCCTCGACTGACAGGGTGACGCCTTCGCTGCGCTCGGCCTCGGCCCGGATACCGTTCAGCACGACGGTCAGGAAGGGATTGTCGAACGAGGTCATGCTGACGCCGATCCGCGTCTCGGCAAGGGCGGATCCGGCGATCAGGCACAGCGCGGTAGTGGCAATCAGGCGTTTCATCATGGCTCCTCGGGTTGGATCTGGACAGGCGGGGCCAGCCCGGTGGCCCGGCCCAACGATCTGGGGGATATGGATTCAGCCTTTTCGGCGCTTCTTCTGGCGATAGGTGTCGGCAACGACAGCGGCGGCAATGATCACGCCCTTGATCATTTCCTGATAATAGGCGTCGAGCCGCAGGAAGGTGAAACCCGAGATGATGACACCGAAGATGACCATCCCGATCGCGGTACCCAGGACCGAGCCCCGCCCACCGGCAAGCGACACTCCCCCGATCACGGCCATGGCGATGGCGTCAAGTTCATAGGCAAGGCCCATCCCGGCCTGCGCGGTCTGGCCCCGCGCGGCGACCACCATCCCGGCCAGCGCGGCCAGCATCGCGGCGATTACATAGACCTTGACCAAGTGACGCTCGACGTTGATGCCCGAGACGCGGGCGGCCTGTGCATTGGCGCCAATGGCATAGGTGAACTTGCCGTAGCGCGTGTATTTCATCGCGACATGGAAGACGAGCGCGACAAGGACGAAGATCAGGACGGGCATCATCCCCTTGCCAAGCGCCGCGAAGCCGTCGGTCGGAAAGCTGATCGGCTGGCCCTTGGTGTACCATTTCGCGAAGCCACGCACGGTGACCATGGTGCCCAGCGTCGCGATGAAGGGCGGGATCTTGGTATAGGCGATCAGCCAGCCGTTCACGAAGCCCACCAGCGCACCGCAGGCCAGACCGATTAGCAAGGGCACGATCATCGGCAGGTCGGTCAGCGCAGGATAGACAGCGCGCGCATAGGTCGAGACCTGCGCAAAAGACATCGCGACCATCGCAACCGCACCCACGACCGAGCCCGATGACAGGTCGATCCCGCCCGAGATGATAACCTGCGTCACCCCGACCGCGATGATCCCGATGACCGAGACCTGCAGGATCATGATCTTCAGCCGGTTCAGCGAAAACAGGAAGCTTTGCCCCTGAAAGATCCAGCCCAGGATCTCGAAGACCAGCGCGATCCCCAGCAGGACCATCAGGATATTGATCTCGGCCGGCATGCGTCGCTGTCTGGTTGGGGCCGAAACCGCGCTGATGCTTTGAGTGTTCATGAACGCTTCCCCCGGTTTACTTTGCCGCCAGTTCCATGACCCGGACCTGGTTCGCTTCGGCGCGATCCAGGAAGCCCGAGACATGGCCCTCATGCATGACCATGATCCGGTCTGACATGCCCAGGACCTCGGGCAACTCGGACGAGATCATCAGGACGGCGACCCCCTGTCCCGCAAGCTGCGTGATCAGGCGGTGAATTTCGGACTTGGCCCCGACATCGATGCCTCGCGTCGGCTCGTCGAGGATCAGGATGCGCGGACGGGTCAGAAGCCAGCGCGCAATCAGCAACTTCTGCTGGTTGCCGCCCGAAAGGTTCTCGACCGTTTCAAAAAGGCTGGGCGTCTTGACGCGCAACTGCGCCGCCATATCCCCGGCAAGCCGCGTCACCGCCTTCTGGTCGATGAATCCCGCCTTCACATGGTCGCGGGTAATCAGCGCGGACTGGATGTTCTCCAGGCAGTTCAGGACCAGGAAGCAGCCGGTTTCCTTGCGATCCTCGGTCAGGAAGGCCAGCCCATGCTGCATGGCAACCTGCGGACTGGTGATCTGGACCGGCTGGCCGTCGATCAGGATATCTCCGCTTGCGGCCGGATGGACGCCGAAGATCGCCTCGGCCACGTTCGAACGCTTGGACCCAACCAGCCCCGCCAAGCCAAGGATCTCGCCCTTGCGCAACTGGAAGCTGACATCTTCGAAGACACCCGGCCGGGTCAGATTGCGCACCTCAAGCACGACATCCCCGATCGCGCAGTCGATCTTGGGGAACATCTCGGTGATCTCGCGCCCGACCATCATGCGGATGATGTCATCGCGGGTCACGGTCGAGGCGTCATGGGTACCGACATACTTGCCGTCGCGAAAGACCGTGACCTCGTCCGCAATCTCGAACAATTCGTTCATCTTGTGGGTGATATAGACGATGCCCACACCACGGTCGCGCAGGTCACGGATGATGGCGAAAAGATGCGCGACCTCGGATTCCGTGATGGCCGAGGTTGGCTCGTCCATGATCAACACATCGGAATTGTGGCTGACGGCCTTGGCGATCTCGATCATCTGCTTTTGGGCCACGGTCAGGTCGCCAACCTGAGACAGCGGGTCAAGGCGGATGTTCAGCCGGTCGAAAAGCTCTTGCGTCATTGCGGCCATCCGGCCGTGATCGATCAGGCCGAAACGGGTCCGCGGTTCGCGCCGGATCCAGATGTTCTCGGCCACGGTCATCGGATTCATCAGCAGCAGTTCCTGATGGATCATCGAGATCCCCTGCTCGAGCGCATCAAGCGGGGAGTTCAGGGTCACCGGCTGGCCGCGCAGGCGGATTTCTCCCGCGTCCGGTTGGTAGATCCCGGCGATGATCTTCATCAGCGTGGATTTGCCTGCGCCATTCTCGCCCATCAGCGCATGAACGCTGCCGGGACGGATACGCAGTTGCACGTCATCCAGCGCGACCACGCCGGGAAACTCCTTGCGGATCCCGCGGATGGACAGGACGCCGTCCTGCGCGATGTTCTGCTTGACGCGATCGATGGCGCGCCGTGTCGTCGCAGTGATCATCCTGCATCTTCCTGCAAGTGACGGGGCTGGCAGGGAATCGGAAACCCCCTGCCGGTTCGGTAGAGGCCGGATCAGTTCTTGCTTTGATACGTGGCCAGGTTGTCGGGAGTGACCAGTTCGAAGGGGATCGAGGTGTTCTTTTCGACCGCCTCGCCTTTGGTCAGTTTCAGCGCCGTATCGACCGCCCCCTGGCCTTGGCCCGCAGCGTTCTGGAAGACGGTCACATCCAGATCACCCGCACCCATTGCAGCCAGCGCGTCCTGCGTCGCATCGATGCCGCCGACGATCACGTCCTTCATGTCGCGACCCGCGCCTTTCAGCGCCTGGATCGCGCCGATCGCCATTTCATCGTTGTTCGAGATGACGGCATCGAACTCCAACCCGGCGGTGATCCAGTTGGTCATCAGGTCCGCGCCCTGCGTCCGGGACCAGTTGGCCGTCTGCTCTTCGGCGATGGTGATGAAGGAACAGTCGGGCGTGGCGATCACGTCCTTGATGTCCTGGGTGCGCTGGCGGGCGGCCTGGTTCGACAATTCGCCCATCAGCACCACGGCCTTGGCCTCGGTCTTGCCTGCGGCCTTCAGCAAGCGACAGATTTCCTGCGTCTGAAGCGTTCCCGATTCACGCTCGTCCGAGGCCACGAAGGCCTGCTTGTCTGGCAGCGAGTCCAGGTTCACCGGCTGGCGGTTGACATAGACCAGCGGGATACCCGCCGCTGCCGCCGCATCCGACATCGCCACCGTCGCATCAGTATCGACCGGGTTCACGATGATCGCATCAACGCCCGAGGCGACGAAGTTCTGGATCTGGTTCAGTTGCTTGCCGACGTCGTTCTGCGCGTCCTCGATCTGCAGCGTCACCCCGTCCTTGGTCTTGGCATAGTCGACCATGCCGTTGCGCAGGACAGTCAGGAAGTTGTCGTCAAAAAGCGCCATCGACACGCCGATATTCTCGGCATGAACAGCGGAAGCCATCAGCGCCGAGCCAAGGGCGCTGGCCATCAGAAATGCCTTCATTCTTTTCCTCCCCAGCGGGCGTCCGGCTCGCCCTTTACGCAGAAGGCTACAGGCGACCGGAATGCGGTCCGGCAGCCAGCCCTCCAGCCGGCTTCTGTGGAGTGGCATCGCTCCTCAGTCCCGCCACCCAGGGGCAGCTTTGTGCATGGGAATGCTTCCGGTCAACAGGGACAAGCGCCCCGCTTCCATCATTCATGATAGATATTAATCATCCAATGATGGATTTCCATCAGATGCTTTCGGGCGTCCACAGCGTCGGGACCACGAAGCGCTGGCCGGGGTTTTCTGCCATGCCATTCTCGATCGTATGGACGATCGTCGCCATCAGTTCAGTGCAAAGCTCCTTGAGCGGGGTTTGGAACACGCCCGAAATCCGCCGTTCCAGCAAAGCCTGCCGGGATTCGGGCGTGATCTCGTGGACAAGGCAGGAAATGCGCTCTCCTGCGCCGACTTCGCGCAGTGCAGCGATTGCACCTTCCATCCCGCCGCCAGCGCAATAGACGCCAACCAGATCGGGATGCCGCGCCATGACGCCCAATAGTGCTTCCTGCGTCAACTGCCTCGCCTCAAGGTTGACAAGAGCATCCAGCACCTCGAATTGCGGGGCATATTCCCGGATATAGGCCCGGAAGCCCGCCTCACGCAGCGCGTGACCATGATATCGATGCCCGCCCACGAACAGCGCCATCTTGCCGGGACGGGGCGCGACCTTGGACAAAAGCCACGCGGCGGTGCGCCCTACCTTCATGTTATTGGTGCCGAAATACCCCTCACGCTCGCCCTGGGCGAAATCGGACAGCAGTGAGAATGTGGGAACACCCCGGCCACGCAGGCGGGAAACGGCATCGGTCACGTCGTGATGGTCCAAACCGGTCGCCGCCACCGCATGCACCTTTCCCGCAGCCTGCTGGAGAAGATGCGCAACCTCTGCAGGTTCGGCAGACTGGGCAAAACTGACCGAAACGCGGATTCGCCGGTCATGCACACCCGCCGCGGCCTGCGCCAGATTTGCCGCGAAGCTTTGATAAAAGGCATGCCGTTCCTTCTGCAGGACAATGCCCACATGATACTCTGGCTGATCTGCCAGGATGCGCTGCCGGATGACATTGGCCGCGTGATAGCCGATCCGCTCGGCCGCTTCCGAGACCTTGCGCGCGGTTTCCTCGCGCACGCGCAACCGTCCGTTCAGCACGCGATCCACGGTCGCAACACTGACGCCCGCGGCTGTGGCAAGGTCGTTGATGGTCGGGCGTTTCATTCTGAAGCCTGCAAACTTTCTGTCCGATTTGGTCATGAATGATAGAATCCATCACCAAGATCGGAAAGCCCGCCGAAGGTGGAAGACTTGGGCCGTGATGCAGGCAGCAAACGCCGGGGCAAATGGTCGGCTTCCGCTTGTTGATCCCAAGGATCAGGCGCGGCAAGCCCGTTACCACAGACGATCTGCGAAAGCCGGGGGCCGACTTTCGCAGAACCTTATCGGCCCCACCGATGGCGGGTGCCGGTCTTTTGGGACATCACTTGACGGGGGTCCAGTCTGGACCGGGATCGAACTGGTCGATCGCAGCGGCGCGCGTCAGCGTCTCCTCTCCCAGATCAGCCTGGTAGACGATTCCGCCTTCGCCGACCATGAAGCTCATGATCCCGGTGTCTCCATAGACGGCCGGATAGGCGACCAACGCATGCCCGGCAACCATGTTGCCGGCGATCATATAGCTGTAGGCCCCGCCCGGAGCTGCAGCACCCTGACCTTGTAGGATACGGAAATAATACCCCTCGAATGGCTCGGGATCATGGTCCTGCCCGTCCTCGTTAAAGCCCGAGAAGCTGGCGCGGGCCAGTGTCTCGTCAAAGGGGCTTGGATCGGCACCGGGCTCGGTTGGCCAGTACAGGCCGTCGCGCTGGTCGGGGCTGGACAGGATCGTCGCCGCAAACTCCTTGACGCCGTCGCCGTCATGATCCGTCCGGCGATAGGTGGCCTGAACCTCGCCCGCGTGGTTCATGATCTCGATCACCTGCAGCTCGTTGCGGCCGATGCGTCGCGCCAGCACCTCGTCACGGGCGGAATCGGCATCAAAATGCCACTTGCCGTTGCTGCGACGGATCTCGGCCGGGAAAGGCCACAGGTCGCGCCCGGCCAGCAGGATAGCGCGGTCGGGATCCTGGGTGTCGATGCGGCTGAATTCCAGCACATTGTCCAGGAACTCGCCCCAAATCTCGCGATCGTCGGCGGGATCGCCGGAACTGATGACGTCCTCGTTCTCGGGACCAAAGATGGCCAGAACAGCGGCCTTGTCCTTCGCCTCAAGCGCCGAGGTCAGGGCCGCTACCGCCGCATCGGGTGTGTCGAACGCCTGCGGCGCGGCAACCGCCGCCCCGGTCGAGGCCAGCAGCGCAAGCACACAGCGCATGGATGCATATCCGTTCATGTCAGCGTCTCCCTCTGCCGCCACCACCGCCACCGCGACCGCCGCCGCGACCACCCATGCTGGACTTGCCCCGGCTGCTTGAGACCGAGGCCCGAGGTCCGCCCGGTGGCTTGCGGAAGGCGTTGTTCGACCGGCTTGGCGAGCGCGCCTGCGGGCTGCGCTGCCCCGAGGGTCGTGACACCTTCTGGCTTGCGCGCGGCGCGCTGCGCGCTCCGGCCGAGGGCCGGTCTGCCTTGGGCCGAGCCTGCTGGTTCGATGGCCGGGTCGCCTTGGATGGTGTGCGCGCGGTGGCCTTGCGGGTGGTATCCAGCTTTGCGGGTCCGGCACCCTTGGCCTTGCGGGTCTCGATCTTCTGGCGCGCGACTTCTCGATCTGCGGGAGAGGAGATCGACTTGCGCTCGGGCCGACCTGCGGCACCTGGCCGGTTCGCCCCGGCCTCGCGCACCCCGTCCGCCCGCGCCGCGCGGTCACCGCGATTGACCTGGGCACGATCATTATCGCCGATGCTGATACGTCCGCCACCATTTGTCGTCCGGTCGCGGTCGATATTCACGGTTCGGTCCCCCCGATCGATATTGCGGTCGCCGCGGTCAATATTGCGGTCGCCGCGATCGATGGTGATATCGCCGCGATCCCAATCGATTTCGTCGTCTCCGTCCCAGCCGTTCCAGTCGTCATCATCGAAGATCTCGTCCAGCAGGACCGCCCCGCCCAGGATAATGCCCCCGGTCACCAGCGCATCATCCCAGCCATACCAATCATCGCCATAGGTATGCCCATAGTGATAGGTCGGCGCAGTGGTGATCGGCGTCGTATAGACCACCTGGCTGTCATAGGTCGGCACCTGCACCACATTCGGGACGGCTGGTGAAATGACGATCCGGTTGTTGACCGTCTCAACCTTCTGCGCCTCGTTATCGACGAGATAGCCGTTGGTCTGGGCCTTGGCACGCAGCCGCTGGATCGAGGCCAGCACGTCGTCGGTCTGCGCGACCACCACCTCGCCCGCCTGCTCGGTCCAGTCGATATTGTCGTTCATCCGGGTGACGATGTCCGGGAACCCGGCGGCAAGTTCGCGCACGCTGTCGTCCCAAGGCTCTGCCGCGGCCTTCTGCGCGCGCTCCTTGTCGGAAAGCTCGGAACTCTCATCAACGAAGCGAGCGGCCTTGACGACGTCCAGTGGAAACGTCACAGCCACCAGAACGGGGGTCAAAACTTTGTCGGGAAACAGGGCGACCGGGCCGAACAGCGTATCAAGCTGCTCGGCGCTGAGGGTGCCCTCGGCCGCGACCGCGGCCTTCATCGCCGCCTTCTGCCCCTCAGTGCCAGCCTGCCCGCCGCCTTCCAGGCAGGGAATTTCCAAGCTCATCCCGACGGCGATACGGCTGGGGTCACCGCCAAGCGAAGCCTCGTTCGCATCGGCAATCGTTTGATAAAGGGACGGATCGCCATAGGCGCTTTCGGCCAACTTGCTCAGCGTGTCACCGCTGGCAACGACATGGGGCGTCCCGCAGGGAATACCACCCCCTTGCGCCAATGCGGCACCGGGCGGCGCCCCGACGAACAACCCGGCGGCAAGACCACCCAAAGCGACCGCGCGAAACCGCCGCGACGACCAAAGATGCAGGGATTCATGCGAGTATGTCATGCCCGACGCTCCTTCCCGGACAGGCGAGGAAACGACGCGATTTCTGTTGCCATCTTACAGAGTTCAGCCGCGTCGTCACAGAGATATCTTCCCGCCCCGGCACCCGGGGCGAGGCTTTGCGGGGTCGCGTTTCACCCGGTAATGTCTTCTCCTTTGGAGGCTTGCCATGCCTGAACATAACCCCGGGCAATCGAGCGCACGGCGCGCCCGATCTGGGTGTAGGCCGCATCGTCGAGGTTGGCAAAGGACACGCGCGCCGACCAATTTGGCGCAGCAAAACCCGAACCGTTCAGCAGGACGATCCCGTGCTGCTCGGCCAGACGGAACGGGATGTCGAGCGGGTGTATGTTTTCCTTGACCCAAGTGACGACCTCTTCGCCCACGTATTTCCGGATCCAGAACTCCAGATCGATAATGCCGTAGTAGTGGTCGTAATAGGCGCCGGTGTTCGTCTCGACCCCCATCCCCTCGACCAGGTTGTTGAAACGCCGGGTGCAGATGTCGATACACGCCTTCTGATAGATCTTGTCCTTGTCCATCAGCTCGACCACCCCGAAAAGCGTCATCATCACCTGTTGGGGCAAGGACAGACCCGCCGTATGGTTCAGCGCCACGTCGCGGCTATCCGCGACGATGCGGTCGATGAATTTCAGCTCACGCGGCTTCGGGGTCAGCGCCTTGTAGCGTTTCTCGATCACCTTCTGGATCGGCTCGGGATGATCCTTGATGTTCTGGTCGAAGATATTGTCCTGCGCGACCGCGATCACCCCCAGCCGCCAACCGGTACATCCGAAATACTTGGAATAGGAATAGACGCCGATGGTGTTCCTTGGCAGATGCCCGAGGATCGATTCAAATCCCGGCACGAATGTCCCATAGACGTCGTCGGTCAGGATCATCAGATCCGGTCGCCGGGTGTTCACGAAATTGACCAGCCGCCGGATCGTGTCCGGCGTCATTGCCACCGCTGAAGGGTTGCCGGGATTCACCAGGAACAGCGCCTTGACGGCGGGGTCGGCCAGGGCCTCGAAATCCTCGTCGGTGAACTGGAACTTGTCTTCCTGCTCGGCACTGACGCGGATGATGTGCAGCCCGTAATCCTCAAGCTCCGGCATCTCCAGATAGGGCGTGAAGATCGGCGTCCCCAGTGCAATCGTATCGCCCGCGTTCAGCAGGCGCTGGTTCTTCAGCGCCTTGAAGATATAGCACATGGCCGCGGTGCCGCCTTCGACCGGATACAGGTCGAACTTCACATCGGGACGGTGGCCCACGCACATCGCCCACATCAGATATTCGTGGGTGACGATCTCGTTGTGATACAGCGCGCGATCCGGCACCGGATAATTGTCGCCGATGATCGAGTCGGTCAGCTCATGGACAAAGGCATCGGGGTCAAAGCTGAAACGCTCGATGGCAAAGGCGACCGCGTCGCGCAGCGTCCGCGCAGGGGGCGGCCCTTCTTCTTCAAGCCAGCCCTGTTCCTGTTCCTGAAGACGTTTCCCGACCCATTTCTGGAAACGCAGGTGGCAGCCATCGCGCGGGGGCATCCCAGCCACACCTGCCTCGGGGTCGTCATGGCTGCGCCGCGCCTCGGTCAGGGCGAACTGACCCAGCAGGAAGAACGCCTCGCGCGCCCGCGTTGCGATCCAGTTGGGGTTGCCCCGTCCCGCATTCAGAAATGCGCGGGCCGAGCTTTCGGCGCCCGACCGCGCCAGCTTGATCAACTCATCCTTGATCTCGAACGGGCTGAGATCCGAGAGGCTTTCGAAGTATTCCCGTTGCAGCATCGTCCAGTCTCCTTCTGATATGGGTTTGGCGGCACAATTTGGCCCGGATCACAAAGAGTCGGCATCGTCCGGCTCCTTGGTCCCCGTGGGGTGGCGCTCTGAAAGGGAAAGTTCTCGCAAGATCGTCTGGGCGATCGTTGAAACGGTCAGGACGAAGACCCCGATCCCGACCAGCAGAAAGGCCATTGCGGCAATCTTGCCCAGCGATGTCTTGGGCGCGAAATCGCCGTAACCCACAGTCGCCATGCTAACGACCGAAAAGTAGAAGGCGTCCAGGAAGCGCCAGCCCTCAATCCTGGCGAAGACCGTGGCCTGGGCCAGCGCGATCAGGATGCAGACCAGGATCAGCGCCTGCACCTGCGTGCTGAGGAACGCAGCATGAATTGCCTTGATCAGCCGGACATAGGCGGACAGAAACTGCATCCCTATCCCCCCAGCGCCAGGGCAATGCCGACCAGCACGATGCCGACAGCGACCATCGCCAGCCCAACCCGCCACGGCCTGTCCCACAACCGGCCGAGCGAATGCCCGGCCAGGAAAAGCGAGGCGATGGCCACACCATGCGACAGCCATAGCGCCTGGCGCGCATCCCCGATCAGCAGGAAGGGCACCACCACGGGCAGGGTCGCGACAAAGACCAACAGGAAGATCATGCCGGCCGCCAACAGGTCCGCGATCGCAGGCCCTTTCGGCATGCGGGGGGCATCCAGCGACATGAGTTGCTGACGAACGTGGATCAGATCGCCGGGCCGCAGCGCGCGCGCAACCAGTGGTGGTAGAGTTGCCGCGATCTCGTCATCCGCTTCGGCGGGCGTCTGGGCCTGTCGGACTCGGTGAATTGTTCGCAGGGCAAGCGCCTTTTCGGCGCGCGCGGACAGCAGATACATGGCCGCATCGATCAGGCCCCAGGCCAGATTGCAGCCCAAGGCTCCGATCAGCATCAGGCGGACATCGGCATGACCAGCCTCGGCCGTGTTCAGCGAGGCGGTGAAGGTCAGCACCATGATCAGGCCGAACAGGATTTCTGTCGCGCGCGAAACCGGGTCCAGCGCCCTTGCCATTGCGCTGCTTTGCCCGCGTGCCGCCATCACTGCACCGGAGGAAGAACATAAAGCGTCAGGCCGAAAATGGTATAAACCATCAGCACCAACACGCCCAGGAACCATGTCGAGCGTCCCCCCGCAGTGAGCAGCGCGGCAGCGATCGCCGCGATCAGCATCATCACGATGGCGCCCGGCCAGAAATCCAGCCCCATCGGCACTGGTCCGATCGCGTAGCTGAGAAGTACCAGCAGCGGTCCGACGAACAGCGCTATCTGCACCGAACTGCCAAGCGCGATGCTGACGCTCAGATCCAGCCGATCCTTGCGTGCCGCCGAAAAGGCCGAGGCGAACTCGGCCGCGCCACCGACAAGCGACACCACGATGAAACCGACAAAGGCCGGGGTCAGGCCAAGCGCCGCGCCCGCAACCTCGACCGAGGCGACGAAGACATGACTGACCAGCGCGACAAGCACGGTCACGACCGCCAGCGTGATCAGCGCCACCCCGATTGGCAGCGACTCATGATGGCCTTCAACCGGGGCTGCGCTGGCAAATGCCTCGCGATGCGTCCCCAGCGAGAACCACAGCCCCAGCACGTAACCCGCAATCAAAAGCAGCGACAGCATCAGGCTGAGCGTCTGGATCGCCTCGGGGCTGTCGACGTTGTCGGCAGTCGCGATGGCCGAGGGGATAAGCAGCGCAACCGTCGCGATGAAAAGCAGGCTGGCCTGAAACCGCGCGCCGACACGGTTGAACTCCTGCACATGCTTGACCATTCCGCCCAGCAGAAAGGACGCGCCCAGCATGAAAAGCGCATTGGTTACGATGGCCCCCGCGATCGACGCCTTGACCAGCGCATATTGCCCCGCGGCCAGCGCGGTCAGCGCGATGACCAGCTCGGTCAGATTGCCCAGCGTCGCGTTGATCAGGCCGCCCGCCGCGTCCCCGGTCTTTTCTGCAACAGATTCGGTGGCAAGGCTCAGCATCGCGGCCAATGGCACGATGGCCGCGACCGACAGCAGGAAGAGCAGCGTATGCGCCTCGGGGCGGGCCAGCTCAACAGCCAGCACGATAGGCACAAAGACCAGCAGCCAAAGCAGCGGGGTCGATCGTATCTTGCCGAAAAGCAGGGTCATGTGCGCCTCGTCAGACGGTAAGGACCAGAATGGGGCCAAGCAGCGTCAGCGTTACGTTCGAAATGGCATAGGGCACTGTATATCCAAGAACCGGGGTCTCGTTCTCCGCGGCCTGTACGGCAGCGTTCAGCCCCGCTGTGCAGGTGAAACAGCCCGCTAGCGCGCCACAGATGATGGCGGGGTTCATTTTCAGGACATAACGGGCATAAAGCAGCGACAGTACGATCGGCACGATGACCGCGATGAACGCCAGGACGGGCAGTAGCACGCCCTGCTGCTTCAGCAGGGTCAGGGCCTGCGGTCCCGTACCAAGGCCGACGCAGGCGATGAAGATCGCCAGGCCGAAATCGCGCAGATGCAAAGCCGTGGCGGCCGGCAAGCCTCCAAAGCGGGGATGGCGCGCCCGCAACCAGCCAAACAGCAGCCCCGACAGGAGGCACCCACCCCCGGTGTGCAATGCGATTGGAGAGCCAGCGACCGGCACGGTGATCATGCCAATCAGGATGCCGACGATGATGCCAAGGCCCAGATAGACGTAGTCGACTGCAATGCCCTGATCGACGCCGTAGCCAATCAAGGGCACTGCCCCGTCAAGGGCCGAAGGCATGCCATAAAGGCTGACGGTATCCCCGGCTTCAAGTCGCATCTTGGGTCGAGGAACAAGGTTCTGCCCCGCGCGGGTGATCTTGACGACGTGGACGCCACGGCGCTGTTCCGGATCAAGCCGGGCGCGGACGGCCATGATCGTCTCACCAATGAAATCCTTGTTGGTCAGCACGACCGTCCGCGTCTCGCCAACGAGGTCAAGGCCCCGCATATCGCTGGTCTCGGAGCCCAGATACGGCCCGGCCTCCAGCACCTCGTCCAACCGCCCAAGCAGGGCGACGCGATCGCCCACGGCCAGTGCGCGATCCTTGCCCGGTTCAATGGTGCGACCACGTCGGATGATGCGCTGGACCGTGACGAAGCCGTCGAAGCTTTTCTCGAAACTGCCGACAGTGATTTCCGCCTCGGATCGCGTGACCTGATAGGCGCGGGCAACGACACCGCGAAGGGCGGATTCCTGTCCAGGCTCCAGATCGTCATCGCCACCGATGCCAAGCGCTGCGGTATAGCGCGCGGCCTCGGTTTTCAGGTCGATCCGCATCAAGCGGGGCGCGATCAGGCTGACGAAAAACACCACAAGTGTGAAGCCGAACAGATAGGTGATGGCATATGCCACACCGATATTAGCCTGCATGGCGGTGATCTGGTCTGGTGGCAGAGCCATGCTACCCAAAGCCTCACTGGCCGTGCCGACGGCGGCGGATTCTGTGATCCCTCCCGCCAACAGTCCCGCCGCGGTGCCCTTGTCCAGGCCGAAAATCTGCGCAAGCCCCCAGATTGTCAGGAAAATCAGCAAGCTGGACACCAGCGACAGGTAGACGAGGTTCAGTGTGCTGCGGCCGAGGCTTTGGAAAAAACTTGGCCCCGAAACGTAGCCCAGCGAATAGATGAACAGCGCAAAGGCCATGGTCTTGATGTTGTCATCGACCTCGACCCCGACTTGACCCACAACGATGGCGGCAAACAATGTCCCGGGGATACCGCCCAGCGGAATTCCCGCAATCTTGACGCGCCCAAGGGCAAAGCCAATCGCGACGCAGACAAACAACACCGCGATCGGGGAATGGGCAAAGAATGACCGGATCGCTTCCATCATGGGCCTCCCGCCCCTTGTCAGAGGATCAGCAGCACGATCACCAGGCCCCACAGCGTCAGCAGAGTGTTGCTGACTGCATAGGGCACGGTGTAGCCCAGCATCGGCACGTCGCTTTGGGCGACCTCTCCGACCATGGCGACCGAAGCGGTCGAGGTCCGCGCGCCTCCGCAGCAGCCCAGGTTGATCGCGTCATCGAACTTGAAGATGTATTTCCCGATATAGGGCGCAATCAGCATGGGCACGGCCGTGGCAAAAAGGCCCCAGAAGAACAGGCCAAAACCCGCCTCTTTCAGCCCCGCGATAAAGGTCGGCCCCGACGTGATGCCGACAATCGCGATGAAGACGTTGAGCCCCACCGAGTTCATGAACCACAAGGTCGGCTGCGGGATATTGCCGATCTGCGGCTTGACGGTGCGCAGCCAGCCGACGATCAGCCCAACGATCAGCGCCCCGCCCGAGGTGGACAGCGTGATCGGGATGCCGCCAATCGGCAGGACATAGGCCCCGATCAACCCGCCGATAAAGATCGACAGCCCGACCAGAACCATGTTGGTGACGGTCTGCGGCCGATCGGGAAAGCCGGTGGCCTTGATGAAGGCCTCGACATGGCTGGTCGCCCCGGCCACCCGCACGATGTCGCCCCGGTTCAACTTGGTCCCCGGCAGGATCGGGATGTTCACCGCCATCGAGCCGCGACGGATCGAGTTCAGGTAGACGCCGCGGGTATAGGGCTCGCGCGCCAGCTCGATCAGTTCGCGCCCGTCGAGCGCCTTGTTGGTCAGAAGCACGTCGACGGCCTCGACCGGAATGTCCAGCAGATCCTTGTCGTCGACCTCGTCGGCATCCTCGAACAGCGTCACCAGCGCCTCGCGCCGCCCCGAGATGGCGACGAGATCGCCGGCCTGCAGCACGGTCTGGGGGGTGGGGCTGATCAATTCGCCGCCTCGGCGCAGGCGTTCGATGAACAGCCGCTCACCCTTGGCCAATGCTTCGAGCGCAAGAGTGGTTTTGCCGACGGCCACACCGCCCTCGCGGACGCGATAGGCACGCAGCTCGCGGGCATGCCATGCGCTGAGATGATTGGCCTCCTTCGAGCCGCCCTTCAGCACCTCGCGCTCATAGCGGGCGCAGGCTTCGGCGATGTTTACCCCCAGCATCTTCGGTCCAAGAAAGGCCAGGATCCAACCCGTGCCGATGGTGCCGAACAGGTAGGTGATGGCATAGGCGACCGGGATCAGGTCGGTTTGCGCCTTTGCCTGATCGGCCGGCAGGCCAGAGGTGTTGATCGCATCTGTCGCCAGCCCGATCGAGGCCGAGATCGTCTGCGCCCCGGCCAGCAAGCCCCCGGCCAGCCCCGGGCCATAGCCCGCGACCTTGGCCGCGATCCAGACGACGATCAGGCACAGGACAGAGACGACCACGGCGAACATCGCTTGCGGCAGCCCGTCGGTGGCGATCCCGCGCACGAATTGCGGGCCGACCCCGAAGCCGACGGCGAACAGGAACATGATGAAGAAGATCGATTTCACCTGCCCCGAGATGTCGATGCCGATCTGGCCGATGACCACCCCCGCCAGCAACGTGCCGGTGACAGCGCCAAGGCTGAAGCTGCCAAAGCGCTTGGCGCCGATCCAATAGCCGATGGCCAGCGTCAGAAAGATCGCCAGCTGCGGATTGGCACGGAGGGTGTCGAAGATGTAGCTGAACATGGTCCTGCCTCCTGTCGGGCGCTATTTGCGGATATGGTTCTTGGCATGGTCCGGGCGGATCAGCTTGAGGCCCTTGGCGCGTTCGAACCCGTGGATTTCCTTGACGTCCAGCTTGCGCATGAAGTCGATCGTTTCGGGGCTGATGACCTGTCCCGGCACCATGATCGGAAAGCCCGGAGGATAGGGGATCACGAAGTTGGCCGAGATCATCTCGGGGCCCGACTTCAGCCGCTGGTCGACCTCGGGACTGTTCAGAGGCAGGTATTCGCAGCCGTCGGCGTAATAGGCGCTGTAGAAGGCCGAACGCATGTCCCCTTCGGGCGTCGTCTTGCCGGCATCCCAGCGGAAGGTATCATGGAAATGGCTGAAATTCGGCAGGTCCGGAACGTCCTGCATCAGCGACTTGATCCGCGCCGCGAAGGCCGCGTGGCCGTTCTCGCCACCTTTGGCCAGATCGGCCTCGATCTTGCGGCTGATTTCCAGAAGGACGCGGATCAGGTTCGCCACGTCGCTGCGGGTGTTGTTGATGTTGGATTGCAGCAGGACCGAGTTGCGCGAGGTTTTGTTGAACTGGATGTCGTAATCGTCGGCCATCAGCTTCTTGAACTGGGTGCCATCGAAACCCGCTGTGCCGCAGACCAGTGTCATCCGCGTCGGATCAAGACAGAACTCGTCCTCGTGCATCGAACGGACCTGGTCTTCCCAATCCGTGCCCGGCTCCAGAAAATCAATGAAGCCGGTCTGACGATACTCGTCCGGGATCATCTCGCTTGCGCTAAGGACACGGAAGTATTTCGAGATGACCGGATGGGCATTCACTTCCTTGCGAATATCCAAAGCGATCTCGATCGCGTTCGCGACAAGGCCATAGCCCTCCAGCTCCATCTGGCGGCGCGCAATGTCGAGGCTGGCGATCAGTTGCTGGTTCGGGCTGGTCGAGGCATGGGTGAAGACCGCTTCGTGGAACTGCGCCTCGACCTGGCCGAAGTCCACATCGCGCACCAGCAGCATCGAGCCCTGGCGCAGCGCCGACATCGACTTGTGGGTTGAGTTGGTCTGATACACCCGCAGACGGATCTGGCTCGGGTCCGGGATCAGCCGGGTTTCCAGAAGTTTCGCGGCAGAGGGGTTTTTGCCCAATTCCTTCTGCTGCGCTTCGTAGGCCTGAACCGAGGCCGGATCCTTCATCCATTTCTCGATCGCCTCGGCGGCACCCATGGCGGTGCGTGGACGCAAGAATGGCGACCAACGCGCGAAGCCGAACCACGCCTCGTCCCACAGGAAGATCAGGTCTGGCTTGATCGCCAGGCATTCCTCCATCACGCGGCGTGTATTGTAGATGTGGCCGTCAAAGGTGCAGTTGGTCAGGTCGACCATCTTGGCCCGGTCAAGGCGACCTTCGGCCTTCAGGTCCAACAGCGCCTTCTTGATGCTGGACAGCGGCACTGCGCCATACATCGAATATTCGGTCATCGGGAAAGCGTCGATGTAAAGCGGCTGCCCTCCCGCAAGGACCAGGCCGTAATGGTGCGACTTGTGGCAGTTGCGATCCAGCAAGACGATGTCACCCGGCGCGACCAGCGCCTGGTGGACCATCTTGTTCGAGGTGCTGGTGCCATTCGTCACAAAGAAGACGTGATCCGCACCGAAGGCCCTTGCTGCCATCTCCTGCGCCAGCTTGATATTGCCTGTCGGCTCCAGCAGGCTGTCGAGCCCACCAGTTGTGGCGCTGGATTCCGCGAGGAAAATGTTCAGCCCGTAGAACTCGCCCATGTCGCGGATCCAGTCGGACTTGAATACCGACTTTCCGCGCGCGATCGGCAGTGCGTGGAAGGTGCTGATCGGCCGCCTCGCATAGGCCTTGAGGTTGTCAAAGAAGGGCGTGCGATAACGGTCCGCCACCCCCTCCAGCACGCAAAGATGCAACTCCAGCAATTCCTCGACCGCGTAAAGGACGCGGCGGATATTGGCGGCGCGCACATCACCTGCGATCCGTTCGACATGACGGTCCGACAGCAGATAGATGTCCAGTTCGGGGCGGACGCGCTTCAATGCATCGGCCAGCGACAGCGGCAAGTCGTCCCCGGCAATGCTTGCCGCGTCCAGACCCGCAGAGGCCAGGAAGTCCCGCAGCACCGGCAGATCGGCCGCGCTTTCATGGTCGAAACCTTCATAGATGGTCACCGCCGCCAGCGCGGGGTTCAGGATCGCGGCGCAGATCGCCTCTTCGAAGCTGCCGACCGGGACGGGTTCATATATGAAAGCGTCTTCGCCCCGGCGCAGGCGCCTGATCTGCTCGATCACGCTTTCACCCCGGCGCGCCGCGCCCGGCGCGACCACCAGCATCTCGAAATAGGGACGATGCCCCTGCCCCCTTGCCAGCGTGGGCGTGTTCAGGTCCGGCGGCGTTTCGGCCAGGGTCTCGACGGATTGCCAGTCACCCGCGTCCGACTTGTAGGACCGCGTTACGATCGCTTCGGAAATGCGCTGTGCCAGCCCGGCTGCACCCGCGGCCTGCCCGGAATCGATGCGCTGTCGAAGGGTCGCCAGAAGCTGCCGCCCCGGATAGGCGAAGAAACCTTCATACGCGACCAGCCCTTCGAAAAGGCCTTTCACGGTCGCGGCGCTACCGCTACCGCGCGACCAGTCTCTGGCGGCGACGTGCAGCCCGCGCCAGCGGTCGTTGCGCGCGCCGGGGAATGAAAAGAAGTGATCGACCCGGTCCGTCTGGGGCACCGCCTGCGGCTGGTTCATCTCGGCCTCTCCCGTGACAAGCGACAGCGCTTGGACCGCTGCCGATGGCTGGATGTTACCGATTGGGGTGCGCCCCGCTCCATCTTGCGCATGTAGGTTACTGTTAACGAGGTGACGGTAGCCCGAGCGGCCGCATTTGGCGCGCGTTCACTGTGTGTCGCTGGCACCGATGTAACGGCGCAACTCCTCGGTCAGCTCGCGAAGAACAGCATGATAGTCCGCCACCTCAGGGCGCGAATGTGCGTCGGGGCGAGCTTCGAAATGCCGTAGTGAGGTTACAGAAAGGGCGAAATCGTCGCAAATGGCGCGAAAGTGTTCATCTTGCAGGTAAAGGCGGCGGACGCTTTCGGTCCGCTCGGGGAAAAGCTCCACGACAAGGTCGACTGCGCGCATGATCGCGATGCCTTTCCGCCACAAGACTCGCTCAGCTCGATTGAATCGTTAGATTGATAGAAAGTTTGGCGATTGTGCAGCGGATCAAGATTACGTTACTGTGACTCGCAGCTAAGCTGCTGACGACTCGCAGGGAATTTCGCTTTGGTACGCCAAGGTGCTTGTGCGGAGGCAATGGGAACTTTGTCTGCCAGACGTGTTTCGCAACAGGAAATCCGGGCGGCCCTGGACCGCATCCTGGCTTCCCCAGACTTCGAGACTTCTGAACGCAATCGCCGCTTTCTGCGCCACGTCGTCGAAGAGGCGCTGGCCGGGCGGGCCGAACGTATCAAGGCCTACAGCATCGCCACGCTGGTCTTTGGCCGTAGCGAGGATTTCGACCCGATGCAGGACTCGATCGTGCGGATCGAGGCAGGTCGACTTCGGCGCGCCCTAGACAATTATCACCTGAAGCACGGGGATGGTTCGGACGTCATCATAACGATCCCCAAAGGCAGCTATGTGCCGGTGTTCCAACAGCAGGCGCAGGCCCTGCCGCCCGCGCCGGAGCCCGTGGCGCCCGGGCAGAAGCCCCTGCATGAATATGGCCCGCGGATTCTGGTTGAACCGTTCGAGCAGGAGGGAGACAGCGGGACGCATCAACAGATCGGGCGGACGCTGACCCGTCAGGTCATTTCTGCCCTGACGCGCTTTACCGAGCTTTTCGTCTATGGCTTCGACACCTCCGACCGCTCGGCCCGTTCTGGCAGCGGCAGAGAGACTTCCGAAGGGTTGGAGATCGACTATCGGCTTTCTGGTACCGTTACCATTTCGAAGCACGCGCTGATTGCCGAGATCCTGATGAAGCGAAACGAGGACGGGCGCTTCATCTGGGTGCAGACGCTCCAGCGCGAGATAGAAGGCAGCTGCGACCCATCGCAGGTCGTCAGCCTGTGCGCAGAAGTCGCGGGACAGGTCGCCAGTGTGCTTGCGCTGCGGGACGGGATCATGGACAGCCAGGCAAGGGATTCGTCCGGCAGCGGTCCACGCCACTTTGCGGGCTATCAGAAGCTGCTAGACTTCCACGACTACTGGCGGTCCTTGGACCCCAAGCGCTTCGAGCCGCTGCGCCGTGATCTGGAAGCGACGATTGATGCCGATCCCGGCTTCGTCGCGGCTCCTGCCTGTCTGTCGATGCTGTATTCGAACGCCGCCCGTTTCAGCTATGACCTTGGGGACGATTGTCCCGATCCGCTGGAACGTGCGCTGGATCTGGCGCGCAAGGCGATCCGCCTGGCCCCAAGCTCCAGCCGCGCCTATCACGCCCGCGCCATAGCGGAATGGTTCATGGGCCGGCAGGTGGACAGCCTGCAGACTCTGGGGGCTGCCCGCGCGCTGAACCCCAATGACCCCGAACTGATGGCCGAACTGGGCTTTCGTCTGGCTTCGCGCAAGAACTGGGACGCCGGCATTCCGTTGCTGGAGGAAGCCTATGCCCGAAGCCCGCTGCTGAGCGGACAATTCCGCATGGGCCTGTTCCTTTACCACTTCGCCCATGGCCGTCACGAACAGGCGCTTGAAGAAATCCGGGCGGTCGAGGCGCCAGGCATTGCGCATGTGCAACTGGCCGCAGCCGCGGCGTTGGCGGCTTTGGGACGACTGGCCGAGGCCCGCCAGCGCCTTGCGCTGGCCGACCAGATCGCACCCGGCCTTGCGACGCGGATGCCACAGGACGTGGCCTTCCGCCAATTCCATCCCGACCTGACCGAGTCGATGATGCGTACGCTTGCCAGTCTGGATCCGAAATGGCCCAACCAGGCGAACTCAAGCAGGTTGCACAGGCTGTAGCGCAGGGCCAGCCCGCTAACAGTGACTTACATCGCCGACATTCGTGCCATCCCGGTCCGCGGCTAGACTGGATGGGTATCGACTGAACGACCGGCCAAAACGGGTTTCTCTACCTGCTCGGCCATCGCAGTGCATTGAATGGAGACGATTTTGGCCTCTGGACCGGATCACGGCGTCTTGCTGCATCCCGAGGCGGTTGCCCACCTTCCGCCCTTCATCACCTTGCCCGGCCAGACCGACTGGTTCCTGATCGGCGTGGGAATCTTCCTGATTGCGGCCGTGGTCGGGGTCGGGGTGTTCTACCTCAAGCTTCACGCGCTGCCTGAACAGATGGCCCATAGCGGCCAGAAGATGCAGTTCGAAATCGTGGCCGTTCTGGCGCTGATTGCGCTGTTCACACATAACCACGCCTTCTGGATCGCGGGGCTGCTGCTGGCGATGATCCCGATCCCGGACTTCACCACCCCTCTAAGCTCGATGGCGGAATCGCTGGGCCTGATGGCGCGCCGCAAGGCACGCCCGGTCCCGCCGCCGCCCGAGCCTGATCCCGTTCCCGCATCCACGATCGAGAGTTGAGCCATGCTGGAGTTGCTTCTGTGTTCCAGCGTAACCGTGCTGCCGGACTATCTTTACCGGCGCTATGGGCAAGGCAAACGCATCGGATACGAGATCACGCTGTTCTCGGTCTGGTATGAGCTGCGCTGGGGGATCGTGCTGTGCCTGATCCTGACCATCAGCCTGATCACCGCGATCTTCTATTTCCACCCCTCCAGCAAATTGGCAACCTCGGTCTTCCGCACCGTCACCATCCTGCCCGAGCGAAATGGTCGCGTCGCGGAAACCTTCATCGAGATCAACCAAAAGGTGAAGAAGGGCCAGCCGCTGTTCCGCCTTGACGATCTGCTGCAAAAAGCCGTGGTCGAGACCGCAACCCGCCGCGTCACGGAAATAGACGCTCAGTTGCGCGTGGCCGAAGCACAGGCGAAGGAGGCCGAAGGTCGGATCGTTCAGGCCCGCGGGATGCTGCAACAGGCCCAGGACGAATACGACACGCGCAATGAGTTGCTCAAGCGGAACGCCACCACGATCGCCGCGCGCGACGTAGAGCGGGCCCAGGTTCAGGTCGATACCCAGCAAGGGATGGTGGACGCAGCGGTCGCCAGTCGGGATGCGCTGCGCGCTCAGATCGAATTCCAGCTTCCTGCCGAGCGCGCCAGCGCCGAAGCCGCGTTGGCCGAAGCGCAGGTTGAGCTTGACAAGACCCTGGTCGTCGCCGGCAGCGACGGGATCGTGCAGCAATTCTCGCTGCGGCCCGGCGATGTGGTGAACCCCATGCTGCGGCCTGCTGGCATCCTGGTCCCGGAACGCAGTGTCACCGGGCTTGCCGCCGGTTTCGGCCAGATAGAGGCACAGGTCATCAAGCCTGGCATGATCGGAGAGGTTGCCTGTCTTGCGAAACCCTGGCGGATCATCCCGATGGTCGTGACCGAAGTGCAGGACGTCATCGCCGGGGGGCAGATCCGTCCCACTGACCAACTGATTGACCTGCAAAATCTGGCCGGGGGCGGCAGCATCACCGTCATCATGGAGCCGCTTTACGAAGGCGCGCTCGACGGACTGCCGCAAGGGGCAAATTGCATCGCGAATGCCTATACCAGCAACCACGACCGGCTGGATGATCCCAGCCTTGGGACGGTCCATCGCTTTGCGCTGCATGCGGTGGATACGGTCGGGTTGGTCCACGCCCTGATCCTGCGGATCCAGGCCCTGCTGCTGCCGGTCCAGACGCTTGTCCTGAAAGGTCACTGACCAAGATACGAGGAACGCCATGAGCTCCAGAATCCTCCCAGTTCTCGCCCCTGCGCTGTGTCTTGCGGCTTTTCCCGCGTTTTCGGAGGATCTGACCTTCACGCATCCGTCCGGGGCGACGGTGAAGTTCTATGGGCAGATCGTGCCGACCTATCAAAGCGTGGACGATGGCGAGCAGACCTATGACAGCGTCGTCGACAACAGCAACTCCTCCAGCCGGGTCGGGATGTGGGTCGATGTCCCGAATGGCGAGAACCTGCTGCGCTTCAACCTTGAGGTCAGCCTGGGGTTGAAGAACACCGCCGATACCAGCCAGACCGAGGATGAGGAC
>Ga0160446_100022_pt1 | contig 226564 bp, 194 predicted proteins | sample HID1973I_E1MG_FD_108200 | JGI IMG/M metagenome (GOLD analysis project Ga0160446, IMG submission 108200) | Enriched mosquito-associated microbial communities from UW Madison campus, WI, USA - HID1973I_E1 MG | ecosystem: Host-associated > Arthropoda: Insects > Digestive system > Unclassified ...
CCGTCGGCATCAAGACATCCCTGGCCCGCATGCTGGAAGTCGGCCCCGCAGCAATCGCACTCCTCGTCGCAGATACCGTATTCCTCGGTGCCGTCGTCGTAACAGGTATCCATGCGATCGGGTGAAAACACCGCATCGCGCACCGCAATACTTTCGGAAAGTCCTGCCATGAAACCGCTTGAACGCATCTATGAAGCCGCCCGCGCCCGCCCGCGCCACATCATTCTGCCCGAAGGCGAGGATCCCCGTGTGGCCGAGGCGGCGGCCCGGCTGGTCGACCAGGGGCTGGCGCGCGTGACGCTGATGAACGGTCCGGCGCTGAACGGGGTCGAAACGATCAGGCCCGCCGACGCGCCCGACCTGCCGGAGCTGGCGGATCACTGGTACCAGATGCGCGCCCATCGCGGCCTGTGCCCCGACCGCGCGCTGGAGGAAATGCGCGACCCAATCCGGCAGGCGGCGATGCGGGTCCGGCTGGGTCAGGCGGACGGAACCCTGGGCGGCGCCGTCGCGACCACGGCCGAAACCGTGCGCGCCGCGCTGCAGATCATCGGGCGCGCGCCCGAGGCCGGGATCGTGTCGAGCTTTTTCCTGATGCTTTCCTGCGGTCCCGAGGCCCCGATCAAGGGCGGCATGATCTTTGCCGATTGCGGGCTGGTGATCGCGCCCGACGCGGCCGAGCTTGCGGCCATCGCGCTGTCCGCCGCGGCAAGCTGCCGCCGCATCCTGGCCGAAGAGCCGCGGGTGGCGCTGCTGTCCTTTTCGACCGCGGGGTCGGCCGATCACCCCAGCCTTGGGCGCATCCGAGAGGCGCTGGCACGCATCCGCGAGGCCGACCCGACGCTGGAAGTCGATGGAGAACTGCAATTCGACGCCGCCCTTGACGACGCCGTCCGGGCCAAGAAGGCGCCGGGAAGCTGCCTGACGGGACGCCCGAACGTGTTCATCTTTCCGGATCTCGCCTCGGGCAATATCGGCTACAAGATCGCGCAGCGTCTGGGTGGGCTGACCGCCATCGGACCGATCCTTCAGGGGCTGGCGCGCCCCGCGAATGATCTGTCGCGGGGCTGCTCGACCGAGGATATCATCGCTGCGACCGCGATCACGGCGGCGCAGGTCGCCTGAGCGCGGGCCAGACGGCCCGCGCGGCTCATTTCGCGGAAACGCCGACGCCCCCGGCCGAGGCTGCGCTCAGCTGGACGAAGTGCAGCGCCTGCTGGCGCACCGCGTCGGCCAGATCCTGACGCGCCGACAAAAGGGTCCGTTCGGCGTCGAGCACCGGGAAGAAACCGGCCTCGCCCAATTCATAGGACGTGCGGGCCAGATCCACGGATTCGCTGGCATTGTCGACCAGCCGGCTTTGCGCCGAAACGGCGCGTGCGTCGCGGTTGTAGCCGGCCAGCGCATTCTCGACCTCTTCCACGGCCTTGAGGACCGAGGCCTGCCAGGCCAGTCGTGACTGTTCGGCCCGGGCCTGCGCTGCCGAAAGCCGCGCCTTGTTCGCACCGCCCGTGAACAGCGGAACCGAGATCTGCGGTCCGAAACCCCAGGTCTTGAGGCTGCCGCCCCCCGCCAGGTCGATCGGCGTGACCGAACCGGAAAGCGTCAGCTTGGGATAGAAGGCCGCCTCGGCCTCGCCCACCGCGGACACGGCCGCGGACAGGTTGCGTTCGGCGACACGAACGTCGGGACGGACACGGACGACATCGGCGGGGACGCCCACGCTGGCCTTGTAACGGGCACGGGGCTGGCTGCCACCCTTGCGCAGTCGCGCGGCCAGGTCGGCGCTGTGGCCCGCGGTCAGGGTCGCAAGCCGGTTGACCGACTGGTCGAAGCCCATTTCCAGCGCGGGAAGCGCAGCTTCGGCCTGCGTCACCAGCTGTTCGGCCTGCAGCACCTCGACCCGGCTGACGCTGCCCAGAACGTCCTGTTCGCGGGTCAGGGCCAGCGTGCGCTTGCGGCTGTCAAGGCTTTGCCGCGTCAGTGACACCGCCTGCTGATAGAAGCGTGCGTCGACATAGGCCGTGGCAATCGCGCTGGCCACCGTCAGACGGGCGACCTCGGCGGACAGATAGGCGGCGTCGACCTGTGCGGCCGCGCCTTCGCGCGCGGCGCGGTTCGCCCCGAAGATGTCGATCATCCACGAGACGCCCAGCGTCGCCGAGGACGACTCGGCGATCGAAACGCCGCTGTCGCTGATGCCCCGGTTCGCCGCGCCCTCAAGCTGGACCTGCGGCAGGTCGTTTGCGCCGACCAGGCGGGCGTTTGCCTGGGCTTCACGGATCACCGCGACGGCGGTCTGCACGTCAAGGTTTCGCGCAAGCCCCGCCTGGACCAGGCTGTCAAGCTGGCTGTCACGGAAGGCGGACCACCATGCATTGGACCCTGCGCGGCGGGCCGGGGAATCCGCCGCGAAACGCGCAGGCAGATCGGGCTCCGGCGCGGTATAGGCGACGGGCGAACATGCCGCCAGCGCAAGGGCCGAGACGAGCCCCCCCAGAAGCAGGCGGCGGGACGGATTGTAGGCTTGGGTCATTCGGGTCACTCGAAGAGTTGGTGCGCCCCCTCGGGGCACTTTGGAAAGGGCACGGGCGGCACCCGGAAAGGGGCCGCCCGCGCAGTGTCAGGCCAGGCTGTCAGCCCGCGGAACCGGCTTGCCGGGCTTCATCCCTGCCCCGCCGTGTCAGACGGCTGAAAAGGTCCAGCACGAAGACGAAGAATACCGGGACGAAAAACACCGCAAGGATGGTGGCGGCAATCATCCCCCCGATCACGCCAGTGCCGATGGCGTTCTGGCTGGCCGCGGACGGGCCGGTCGCAATGGCCAAGGGGACCACGCCCAGCGTGAAGGCCAGCGAGGTCATCAGGATCGGACGGAAGCGCAGGCGCGCCGCCTCGACCGCAGCCTCGATCAGGGTCTTGCCTTCCTCGCGCAATTCCTTGGCGAATTCGACGATCAGGATGGCGTTCTTGGCCGACAGGCCGATGATCGCGATCAGACCCACCTTGAAGTAGATGTCGTTGGGCATTCCGCGGAGCATCACGGCAGCCACGCAGCCCAGCACGCCCAGCGGCACCACCAGCATCACCGAAAGCGGGATGGACCAGCTTTCGTAAAGCCCCGAGAGCAGCAGGAAGACGAACAGCACGCTCATCGCGAACAGCAGCGTCGATTGCGAGCCGGACTGGATCTCTTCCAGCGACTGGCCGGTCCATTCATAGCCGAAGCCCTGCGGCAGTGCCTGCGCCAGGCGCTCCATCTCGGCCATCGCGGCGCCCGAGCTGAAGCCCGGCGCGGCAGAGCCTGCGATGCGGATCGACGGATAGCCGTTATAGCCCACCACCTGCGAAGCGCCCTGTTCCCAGTTCACGCTGGCGAAGGAGGAAAACGGCACCATGCCACCCTGCGAATTGCGCGCGGTCAGTTTCAGGATATCCTCGGCCTGCATCCGGGAACCTTCATCGGCCTGCACCATCACGCGCTGCATCTTGCCCGCATTCGGGAAGTCGTTGACATAGGCCGAGCCGAGGTATTGCGAGATCGTCGCCGAGATATCGGCAAAGGTCACGCCAAAGGCATTCGCCTTTTCACGGTCGATGGTGACGAAGACCTGCGCCGCATCCGGCAGCCCCTCGATCCGCAGACCGGTGACGATGCCGCCTTTCTGCGCCTCGGCGATCATCTGCTGGGCCGCGGCCTTCAGGGCCTCTTGCCCCTGCCCGCCACGGTCCTGCAACCGGAAGCTGAAGCCGCCCGTGGTGCCGAAACCCGGAATGGGCGGCGGCGACAGCGCGAAAGCCTGCGCATCCTTATAGGTGAACAGCTCCATGTTCGCGCCGCCCGCGATATCTTGCGCGGATTGCGTGCGGTCGGCCCAGTCCTTGAAGGTGACGAAGATCAGGCCGGCATTCGGACCCTGCCCCGAGAAGCTGAAGCCACGGATGGCGACGACGTTCTCGACCGCGTCATTCCTCAGATACATCTGCGTCGCCGAAGACAGCACCTCGTCGGTCCGGTTCGAACTGGCGGTGGGCGGCGTCTGGACGTCGGTGATGATGAAACCCTGATCCTCGTTCGGCAGGAAGCTGGTCGGCAGGCGGACAAAGCCCGCGGCCGTCACCCCGACCAGCACCAGGTAAAAGGCCATCATCACCAGCCGCCGCCGCGTCACCATGCTGACACTGCCGGCATAGCGACGGGTCAGGCGGTCGAAATTGCGGTTGAACCAGCCGAAGAAGCCTTTCCGTTCATGATGCCCCGTAACCGGCTTCAGGAAGGTCGCGCAAAGCGCCGGGGTCAGCGTCAGCGCCAGGAAGGCCGAGAACAGGATCGCGACCACCATCGTCAGCGCGAACTGGCGATAGATGATGCCGGACGAGCCGGGGAAAAAGGCCATGGGGATGAACACCGCCGCAAGGACCAGCGTGATCCCGACGATGGCGCCCGAAATCTGGCCCATTGCCTTCTGCGTCGCTTCTCGTGGGGGCAGGCCCTCGGTCGCCATGATCCTTTCCACGTTCTCGATCACGACGATGGCGTCATCGACAAGGATGCCGATGGCCAGCACCATAGCGAACATGGTCAGCACGTTGATCGAGAAGCCCGCGACCAGCATGACCGAGATCGTTCCCATCAGCGCGATCGGCACAACGATGGTCGGGATCAGGGTATAGCGGAAGTTCTGCAGGAACAGGAACATCACGACGAAGACCAGCGCCACGGCCTCGACCAGCGTATGCAGCACCTTCTCAATCGAGGCCTCGACAAAGGGGGTGGTGTCATAAGGGATCGAATAGCTCATGCCCTGCGGGAAGAAGCGCGACAGCTCTTCCATCTTCTGGTGCACCGCCTCGGATGTGTTCAGCGCGTTGCCGGTCGTCGAAAGCTGGATGCCGATGGCGGCAGCCGGCTTGCCATTGATGTTCGAGGCGAAGCTGTAGGTTTCAGCCCCGATCTCGATCCGGGCGACGTCGCGCAGCAGAACTGCAGAACCGTCGGCATTAGCGCGCAGAACGATCTTGCCGAATTCCTCGGGATCGTCCAACTGCCCCTTCATCAGCACGGTCGCGGTCAGCTGCTGCCCCATCGGATTCGGGTCCGCGCCGACCTTGCCCGCCGCGACCTGCGCGTTCTGGGCACGGATGGCAGCCACGACCTCGTCGGTCGACAGGTTCAGGCCGGTCATCTTGTCGGGATCGATCCAGATGCGAAGCGCGCGTTCCGGTGCAAAGACCTGCGCCCGGCCAACGCCCTCGATCCGGCGGATCTCGCCCGCGACGTTGCGGTTGATATAGTCGCCAAGCGCGATATCGTTGAAGCTGCCATCCTGCGAGGTCAGCGCGACCATCATCAGGAAGCCCGAGCCGGCCTCTTCAACCAGGACGCCCTGGTCAACCACACTTTGCGGCAGCAGGGGTTCAACGCGGGCGACGGCGTTCTGCACGTCCACCTGGGCGCGCGCGACATCGGTGCCCGGCTCGAACGTCGCGGTGATCGACATCGCGCCCGAGCTGTCCGAAACGGATTCGTAATAGGCAAGGCCCTCGACGCCGTTCAGCTCATCCTCGATGGGCTGGGCGACGGACTGGTTGATCTCGCCCGGCGCGGCACCGGTATAGGAGGTCGAGATGGTGATCTGCGGCCAGGCGACCTGCGGATATTGCGCGACCGGCATCGCCGGCAGCGAGATCAGCCCGGCGATCACGATGAAAATCGAGATCACCCAGGCCAGCACGGGCCTGGTGATGAAGAATTGTGCCATGGTCCCTTATCCCTGTTGCGCGGCCTTGGCCTTGTCCGATGCGGGGGCCGGGGTGGCCGCTGCCTCGTCGGCTTTGGCAGCAGGCGCATCGGCGGCGGCTTCCGCGCCGTTTCCGGCGTCGGCACCCGCCTCGGCCTTGGCCGAGGCAGCCTCGACCGGCTCGGCCACGACCTTGGCATCCGGGTGAAGCTTCTGCGCACCCGCAACGACGACCTTGTCGCCCGCCTGCAGGCCATCCTCGACCAGCCAGCTGTTGTCGCTGGTCTGGCCCAGCCGGACATCGCGACGTTCGACCGTGTCCGCATCCTTCATGACATAGACATAGGCCCGGCCCGCCTGGTCACGCTGCACCGCCATCTGCGGAATGGTCAGCGCGTTCTGGCGCACCGCCTGTTCGATCCGCGCGCGGACGTAAAGACCGGGCAACAGGTCGCCATCGGGGTTCGGGAATTCGGCCCGCAGCGTGATCTGCCCCGTGGTGCTGTCCACGCTGGCTTCCGAGAAAAGCAGCTTGCCCGAATGGGCGTATTCGCTGCCATCGTCAAAGACCAGCTCGACGCGCGCCTCGTCCGGAGTGGCCATGACCAGCGTGCCCGCATCGCGCGCGCGGCGCAGTGCGAACAGGTCCGACGAGGATTGCGTTACGTCGACATAGACGGGATCCAGCTGATGGATGGTCGCCATGATATCGTTCTGCGCATTGACCAGCGCGCCTTCGGTCACCAGCGCACGACCGACAACGCCCGAGATCGGGGCGGTGACGTCGGTATAGCCCAGGTTCAGCTGCGCTTCCTGCAGCGCGGCGCGGGCAATGGAGACATCCGCCTCGGCCTGGGCCAGGGTCGTCGTCGCGTTTTCAAGATCGACGCCGGCAGTCACCTTGCGTTCGCGCAGGGCGGCGGCGCGGTGCATCTGGTCTTCCGCGTTCTGGCGGGCGGCCTCGGCGCGGGCCAGCGTCGCCTCGGCGCTGGCGACACGCACGGCGAAGGGCGCCGGATCGATCTTGTAAAGGACATCGCCTTCATTGATCTGGCTGCCCTGTTCGAAGATGCGGCTGACGACGATGCCGCCGACGCGCGGACGCACCTCGGCCATGCGGGTTGCCGCGACGCGGCCCGGCAATTCGTTCACGACCGGAAGCGGTCCGGGTTTCAGGGTCTGCACGCTGACGATGGCAGGCGGCATCTGCTGGGCATGGACCGGCGCCGCGAGCAGCAAAAGACCGGCCATCAGGCAGGAAAGCCTGCCAGGCGTTTTATCGAAGCACATATGTCTGACCTTCAGATCAGGAGGGGGAGGAGCGAAGGGAGAGGTCGGAGTCAGTCTGAAGAGGGCGGCGCACCTTTGTCGCTTTCGGCGATGGCCATCAGGTCATCAAGGATCTCGTTGCGGGTGATCTGGTCGAAGCGGTGAAGATCGTAGAACTCAAGAAATGCCAACCCATGCAGGGTCAGCAGCGTGCGCAGCATCTTGTAGGGCTCGGCCGCCTCGGTGCGGATATTGTCCGCGTCGCGGCGCATTTCCGCCCGCATGATGTCGCGGCACTCCGCATTCGCCCCCATCCCGACGCTGAGAAGCAGCGCCATCGCGATGTCCTCTTCGGTGGGCGCGGTGCGGAATTCCTCGATCAGGGCTTTCAGGCAGGAGTTCGGCTGGCCTTCGAAACGCGCGCGCGCAGCGTCGAACTTTTCACGATGCTGGGCAAGCTGATGGCGGGTGAATGCGGCCAGCAGTCCGGCCTTGGTCTCGCAATCATAGACGACGCTGGACTTGCTGACGCCCGCTTCCTTGGCGACGGCATCGATGCTCAGCCCGCTGATGCCGTCGCGACGTGCGACAGCCTCGACGGCCTTCATCAGCTCTTCGCGATCGATCGTGCGCTTGCGTCCCATCGGCTCCAGCCATTTTTTCAATACGACCGTTCGTAAATAAATCCTTTACACCCGTCAACCCGCCGCGTCATTGCCATGGCAGAGTGACGCCCAAGCCATTGCCCCTTGTCATTCTATCGGCCAGACTGGGGCGCTTCAAAGCATGAAAGTCGAGATGAGCTTGTCGGACTGGTTGACAGAAAAAGCCCCGATCAGTCGCAAGAACGCGGCAGAGGTCGTGTTCGAGGATCTGCGCGGCGCGATCCTGGGAGGCCGCGTCGCGGTCGGAAGTCGACTGCCTTCCGAGTCGCGTCTGGCCGAGGCTTATGGCGTCAGCCGCCCGATCATCCGTGAAGCCATGCGCTCGCTGCAAACGCTGGGACTGACCCGCAGCCGCAGCGGCAGCGGCAGCTTCGTCATCTCGGCCACCCAGCGCAGCGAACTGGATTACGGGGCGATCTCGGCCCGCGATCTGGTCGAGGCCCGCCCGCATATCGAGATTCCGGCCGCCGGCTGGGCCGCGCTGCGCCGCACCGATGCGCAGGTCGCGCGGCTTCTTGACCTGTGCGACGGGATGGAGCGCGAGACGGATTCCCTGACCTGGGTCCGGCTGGACTCCGATTTCCACTGCCAGATTGCCGAAGCCTCGCAGAACGCGCTTTTCGCGCGCGTCGTGCAGGAATCGCGCGAGGCGCTGATGCAGCAATCCGAACTGGTGAACCTGATGGCGGATCGGCGCATCGCCTCGAACCGGGAACACCGCCGGATTGCCGAGGCGATTTCGCGCGGCGACGAGTCCGGCGCAGTCGACGCCATGCGTGACCATCTGGGCGAAGTCGAGCGCGCCATGACCTGGATCGCGACCTCATCGGCCCCACGCGGCGGGACCAGCGAACCGTCAAGCTAGCGCAAGAGCCCCCGCAGATCGGCCTGCAGCCGCATCAGATGCGGCAGGAAGCGTGTGCGCAGATCCTCGACCGTCGCATGGGCCGCCGGCAGGCCGACATTGACCGCAGCGACCACCCTGCCCCGCCCGTTCAGCAGCGGCACCGCGATGGAACGCAGACCCATCTCGACCTCCTGATCGATGACCGCGTGCCCGTCGCGACGCACCCGGGCCAACTCCTCAAGCAGCTGGCCGGCATCGGTCAGGGTCAGGGGCGTGCGCGCCGGAAAGGGCGCCATCGCCAGCAGCGGCTGCAATTCCGCCTCGGACAGCGCCGCCAGCATCACCCGCCCCATCGAGGTGCACCATGCCGGCAGCCGCGAGCCGGGCATCAAGGCAATGGACATGACCCGGCGCTGCGCCGCGCGGGCGACATAGACGATCTCGGCCCCGTCGAGGATCGAGACTGACGAGCTTTCGCCGATCTCCTCGGACAGCCGATCAAGGTTTGGCTGGACGATCTGGGGCAGCGGCATCGTCGCAAGGCAGGCCGTCCCCAGCCGCAGCACCCGCGGCGTCAGGGTGAAGAACTTGCCGTCGTAATCGGCATAGCCACCCTGTGCCAGCGTCAGCAGGCAGCGCCGCGCCGTGGCCCGGTCCAGCCCCGAGGCCGCCGCGACCTCGACGATGGACTGGCGGGGATGTTCGGCGGTGAAGGTCTCGATCACGCGCAGCCCCTTGGCAAGGCCGCCCATCAGATCGCGGTCGTTGATGCTCATCCCGGCCCCGCTGTGCGATATGCGAACAAACGACAGCATATCGCACAAACCGCATGGACGGAAGCCGTCCCGGTTGTGTAGGCCATCCGTGCAGACCTGCGGCCTTGGCCCGCACAGGAGGACCCATGGACAAGACCCTTCCCGATCTTGCCGCCGCTGTGGCGGGGATCGAAGACGGAATGACGGTGATGATCGGCGGCTTCGGCGGCTCGGGCGCACCGATCGAACTGATCCACGCGCTGATCGACCGCTTCCTGGCGACGGGTAGCCCCAAGAACCTGACGGTTGTTAACAACAACGCCGGGAACGGGCATGTCGGGCTGGCGGCACTGATCGAACAGGGCATGGTCGCGAAGCTGATCTGCTCCTTCCCGCGGTCCGCCGACCCCCGCGTCTTCACCGAGCTTTACCTGGCCGGAAAGATCGAACTGGAACTGGTCCCGCAGGGTACCTTGGCCGAACGCATCCGCGCGGGCGGGGCTGGCATCCCGGCCTTCTATACCCCCACCAGCTTTGGCACCGATCTGGCCAAGGGCAAACCCGTCGAGGAATTTGAAGGGCGTCCCTATGTCCAGGAACGCTGGCTGAAGGCCGATTACGCGCTGGTCAAGGCCGACAAGGGCGACAAGCTTGGCAACCTGACCTATCGCATGGCGGCGCGGAACTTCGGGCCGCTGATGTGCATGGCCGCCCGCACCGCCATCGTGCAGGTCGGAGAGCTGGTCGAACCGGGCGCCATCGATCCCGAAACCGTCATCACTCCCGGCATCTTCGTGCAGGGCGTGGTCGAGGTCGCGAACCCCGCGCAGGAAGAAGCCCTTAACCGCGCCAATGCCGTCTATCCGGAGGTCGCAGAATGACCACGAAACTCACCTCGACCCAGATCGCATGGCGCGCGGCGCAGGACATTGCCGACGGCGCCTATGTCAACCTGGGCATTGGCTTCCCCGAGATGGTGGCGAAATTCCAGCCCCCCGGCCGTCAGGCGATCTTTCACACCGAAAACGGCATTCTTGGCTTTGGCGAGGCTCCCGCCCCCGGCGAAGAGGACTGGGATCTGATCAACGCCGGCAAGAAGGCCGTGACGATCAAGCCCGGCACCGCGTTTTTCCATCACGCCGACAGCTTCGCCATGGTGCGCGGCGGGCATCTGGATGTCGCGATCCTTGGCGCCTATGAGGTCGCCGAGACCGGCGATCTGGCGAACTGGTCGACCGGCCCCAAGGGTGTCCCTGCAGTTGGCGGCGCAATGGATCTGGTCCATGGCGCGAAGCGCGTGGCCGTCATCACCGAGCATGTGACCAAGGATGGCAAGCCGAAGCTGGTCCAGAAATGCGCGCTGCCGCTGACCGGTGTTGGCTGCGTCACCCGCGTCTATACCTCGCTCGCGGTGGTCGATGTCCGGGACGGTCGCTTCGTCCTGATCGAAAAGCTGCCCTCGATGTCCTTCGACGAGCTACAATCCCTGACCGGCGCAACCCTGCATCTGGATGGCGATGTCGCCGACCTGATCGTTCCGGAGCTGTGAGATGACCGAAGTCTATATCTGCGACTATATCCGCACCCCCATCGGGCGCTTCGGCGGCGCTTTGTCTGCCGTGCGTGCCGACGATCTGGGCGCGGTCCCGCTGCGCGCGCTGATGGAGCGCAATCAGGGCGTCGACTGGGCGGCCGTCGATGACGTGATCTATGGCTGCGCCAACCAGGCCGGAGAGGACAACCGCAACGTCGCCCGCATGTCCGCCTTGCTGGCCGGGCTGCCGGTCGAGGTGACGGGCACCACGATCAACCGGCTCTGCGGATCGGGCATGGATGCGGTCCTTGCCGCCGCGCGCCAGATCATGGCCGGCGAGGCCGAGTTGATGATCGCGGGCGGGGTCGAGTCAATGTCGCGCGCCCCCTTCGTCATGCCCAAGGCCGAGACCGCGTTTTCGCGCGCGGCCGAAATCCATGACACCACGATTGGCTGGCGCTTCATCAACCCCTTGATGAAAAAGCAATATGGCGTGGATTCCATGCCGCAGACCGGCCAGAACGTCGCCGATGATTTCGGCATCTCGCGCGAGGCGCAGGATGCCATGGCTCTGGCCTCGCAAGGCAAGGCCGCGGACGCGCAAGCCAATGGCCGTCTGGCGCGCGAGATCATCTCGGTGACCATCCCCCAGCGCAAGGGCGATCCGGTCGTGGTAGATCGCGACGAACATCCCCGCGCCACCACGCCCGAGGCACTGGCCAAGCTGCGCCCGCTGTTCGAAAACGGCTCGGTCACGGCGGGCAATGCCTCGGGTGTGAACGATGGGGCGGCGGCGCTGATCCTGGCCTCGGAGGCGGCGGCGCGGAAATACGGGCTGACCCCGATCGCGCGCGTCCTGGGCGGTGCGACTGCGGGCGTTCCCCCGCGCATCATGGGAATCGGTCCCGCGCCCGCATCGAAGAAACTGATGTCCCGGCTTGGCCTGGTGCAGTCCGATTTCGACGTGATCGAGTTGAATGAGGCCTTCGCGGCGCAGGGTCTGGCGACATTGCGCGACCTTGGGATCGCCGATGATGATCCGCGCGTGAACCCCAATGGTGGCGCTATCGCACTGGGCCATCCGCTGGGCATGTCGGGTGCCCGCATCACCGGGACAGCCGCGCTGGAGTTGCAGCTAACCGGTGGGAAACGCTCGCTTTCCACGATGTGCATCGGCGTGGGCCAAGGCATCGCCATCGCGCTGGAACGCGTCTGATCCCCGTTTCCACCGCCTTTGCTGGGCGGTGGATTGGTATTATACTGCCGCGGTCCGAGCTTCGGGCCGCGGCATGTTTTTTTCTTGACGACGAAGTTTCGCCGCGAGTAAACGCCAGATCTGTCAGACAGCTTGTCAGCATTGCACCCCGAAGAGGGCAGGCCCGGCCGGACCTGCCTGCCCAGCGAAACGCGACGGGACGGAGATCACATGGCACTTCAAGAGAATTCGACGCCTGCAGAGGGGCAGGTCTTTGCCGCGGAAGAGGCGGGCTTTCACAAGGCGCTGAAGCCGCGGCAGATCCAGATGATCGCCATCGGTGGCGCCATCGGCACGGGACTGTTCCTGGGCGCGGGCGGACGGCTTGCCGTTGCCGGGCCCTCGCTAGTGCTGATCTATGCCCTTTGCGGCTTTTTCGCCTTTCTGGTCCTGCGCGCCCTGGGCGAGCTGATCATGCACCGACCCAGTTCGGGGTCTTTCGTGTCCTATGCCCGCGAGTTCTATGGCGAGAAGATGGCCTTCGCGGCGGGCTGGATGTACTGGCTGAACTGGGCGATGACCTCGGTCGCGGACGTGACCGCCGTCGCCGTCTACATGAACTTCTTCAAGGCCTATGTGCCTTGGCTTGCAGGCATCGACCAATGGATGTTCGCCCTTGCCGCGCTGGTCGTCGTGCTGGCGATGAACATGCTGTCGGTCAAGGTCTTCGGCGAGCTTGAGTTCTGGTTCAGCCTTATCAAGGTCCTGTCGCTGGTCCTGTTCCTGGCCATCGGCATCTGGTTCGTCCTGACCGGCACGCCGGTCGGCGGCCATACCCCCGGCCTGCACCTGATCTCGCAAGAGGGCGGCTGGTTTCCACATGGCATCATGCCCGCGCTGGTCGTGATCCAGGGGGTCGTCTTCGCCTATGCCTCGATCGAGCTGATCGGCACCACCGCGGGCGAAACCGAAGACCCGCGCGAGGTCATGCCCCGCGCGATCCGCACGGTCGTCTTCCGGCTGGTCGTCTTCTATGTCGGCTCGGTCCTGCTGCTGACGCTGCTGTTGCCCTATACCGCCTACAAATCGGGCGAGAGCCCCTTCGTCACCTTCTTCGGTGCGATCGGGGTCGAGGGTGCGGATGTCATCATGAACCTGGTGGTCCTGACCGCCGTGCTGTCGTCGCTGAACGCGGGCCTGTATTCCACCGGACGCATCCTGCATTCGATGGCGGTTGCCGGCTCGGCCCCCCGGTCGCTGGCGCGGATGAACCGGCAGGGTGTGCCCTATATGGGAATCATGGTCACGGCGGGCGTCACCGTCCTTGGGGTGATCCTGAACGCGGTCGTGCCCTCGCAAGCCTTCGAGATCGCGATGAACGTCGCGGCGCTTGGCATCATCACCGCCTGGGGTGTGATCGTGCTGTGCCAATTGAAGCTGTGGCACCTGGCGCGGCATGGCAAGATCGCGCGCCCGGACTTCCGCATGTTCGGCGCACCCTATACCGGGATCGCGACGCTGGCCTTCCTGCTGGGGGTCGTTGTGTTGATGGCCTTCGATTACCCTATCGGCACCTGGACCGTTGCGCTGCTGGTCATCATCGTTCCCGCGCTGATCGTCGGCTGGTATCTGGCCCGTGACCGCATCAATACTCTGGCGAAGACCGGAAAGACGGAGTTCCATCTGTGACGTCGCCCGAGAATACCCCCTTGGTCGCGGTCATCGCGACCGGGGGCACCATTGCCAGCCGCAAGGACCGGGACGGTGCCGCCAGCCCCAGCCTCAGCGGGCAGGACCTGCTGGACATTCTGCCACCGATGCCCCTGCGGCTGCGCGCGGTCGAGCTGCTGGCCAAGGATTCCTCGTGCCTGACGCTGGCTGACATGCAGGCGATCAGCGACCGCGTGGGGGCCGAACTGGCCGACCCTGCGGTTTCCGGCGTGGTCGTCCTGCACGGCACCGACGCGATGGAGGAAACCGCACTGCTGCTGCACCTGCGTCATGGCGCAGGAAAGCCGGTGATCCTGACCGGCGCGCAATTCTCGGCCGACAGTCCGAATGCGGATGGACCGCGGAACCTGCATGACGCCCTGCTGTCCGCGTTGGATGGCACCGGCGTGCGCGTGGTCTTTGGCGGTCGCGCGCTTCCGGCCTGGGGGCTTTACAAGCTTGCCTCGGACCGCGCCGATGCCTTTGCGCAGGCGGCGACTGGTGCCGCGGCGAGCGCGCCCGACCTGCCCCCCCTGCCGCGCCCGGTCGCCGAGATGCGGGTCGACATCGTCGCCCTGCATCCGGGTGGCGACGCGGTGCATCTGGACGCGAGCCTTGAGGCAGGTGCGCGTGGGATCGTCCTTGCCGCCCTGGGATCGGGCAATGGGACGCCGGAAATCGTCGAAGCCGTCACCCGCGCCCGCGCGCGCGGTGTGCCGGTCGTCGTCAGCAGCCGCGTTCCGGAAGGCAGGCTTGCCCCGGCCTATGGCGGCGGGGGCGGCGGCCACGACCTTGCACTGGCGGGTGCCATCCATTCGAGGCTGCTGCGTCCCGGGCAGGCACGCATCCTGCTGGCCGCGCTGCTTGCGAATGGCTGCGACGCCAAGGACATCAGTGCCGCCTTTGCCTGAACGGCTCCGGATCTGAACAATCGGTTGCATTCCGCTGCCCCCTGTCGCACCAACGGGGACAGCAAGCCGCACCAAGATCCGAGCGCCGTTCCATGAACCCCGCCTTTTCCTGGGCGCTGCGCGCCCTGCAACTCTTTGCCGCCGCCTCGATCTCGCTGGTGATCGCCGTGCAGCTTGGCCTGCACAATCCTTTCTGGGCCGCAATGCCGGTCTGGGTCGTGGCCCAGCCCCATCGCGAGGATCTTCTGCTGCGCGCGATCCTGCGGGTGGCGGGAACGGCCCTGGGTGCGGTTCTGGGGTGGTGGGCGCTGACCCTGCTGCCCGATGCGGGGCCAAGGATCCTTGTGCTGGGACTGGCCGTCGGGCTGGGTACTGCGATCGCCTATTGGATCGGCTCTGTCTACAGCTATGGCGTCCTTCTGGCCGCAATCACGGTCGCCGTCGTGCTGGTGCCGGCGATGGACCATCCGGTGGATGCCGCGGCGCTGGCATTGGACCGGATCTGGTGCACCATGATCGGAGTCGTCGCGGTCACTGTGATCACCTTCCTGTTCACCCCGCCCCGGCCGGAACCACTGCCCCCACGCCGCGCCCCCAGGATTGGCGCGGTGATCGGGCATGGACTGATCGCGGCAGGCGCGGCGATGGCGGGCACGCTGGTATTACTGCTCATCGGCGGGCCTGCCGGGGTGGGCACCGCCCTGTCGCTCAGCATCTTCAGCCTGATCATCGGGTCCAACCGCAATCCCGCCCCGATCCTGACCTATATGCCACCGGCGTCGGCGATCGGGGTGGCGGCCGCGCTTGGCTATCGCGGGCTGGATTTCCTGCTGCCCGATCCGGCAGGAATGGCACTGGCGCTGGCCCTGCCCTTCATCGCGGCGGGGGCAATCCTGCGCGCCCATCCACGCACTGCGCCCCTGGGCCTTGATGCGAACATGTGCTTCCTGCTGGCCGCCGAGGCGGGAACCAAGGGACACGGATTCGGCGCGCATGTGCTGGGCGGGTTGGCGCTGGTGCTGTCTGCTTATGCCTTCACCGCATTTTTCCGACGCTTCGGCACGACCCCGCCGCCCGCGGGTTAGGGCGCGCGACAGCCCCGCTTGAGGTCGGGGGGGAATTCTGCTGATCTTTCGCCCAGAAATTGAGGCCGGAGAGATTTGCCATGACCGCCCCCGTGATCCCCCCATCGGATTCCCTGACCACCCTGACGGCGCTGGAACTGAGCCGCGGGATCCACGCGCGCGAATTTTCCTGTGCCGAGGTGATGGGCGCGTATCTGGACCGGATCGAGCGGCTGAACCCCCGCTTCAACGCCCTGATCTCGATGCGCCCGCGGGACGACCTGATGGCCGAGGCGCGCTTGGCGGATGACGAGATTGCCGCCGGGCGTTCGCGCGGCTGGATGCACGGGTTGCCGCAAGCGCCCAAGGATCTCAGCGACACTGCCGGGATTGCGACCGTCATGGGTTCTCCGGCGATGAAGGGGCGCGTGCCGACGGCGGATGCGATCCAGGTCGAACGCATCCGCGCCGCGGGCGCCATCCTGATCGGCAAGACCAATACACCGGAATTCGGTCTTGGCTCGCATACCTACAACCCGGTCTTCGGCACCACGCTTGGGGCATGGGACACGGCCCGCAGTGCCGGCGGCAGCTCGGGCGGCGCAGCGGTGGCGCTGGCCACCGGGATGCTTCCGGTCGCGGATGGCAGCGACATGATGGGATCGCTGCGCAATCCGGCGGGGTGGAACAACGTCTATGGCTTCCGCCCGACATTCGGCAGGGTGCCCGGCGCGGGGCCGGACCTTTACCTGAACCAGCTGGCCTGCGACGGGCCGATGGGGCGCAACGTCGCGGATCTTGCCATGCTGCTGGCGACGCAGGCGGGACATGATCCCCGCGACCCCCTGTCGCTTGCGGGCGACGGGCAGGAATTCGCGCAGCCCCTGGACGCCGAGGTCAAAGGCAGGCGGATCGGCTGGCTGGGCGATCTGGACGGCTATCTTGCGACCGAACCCGGCCTGATCGAGACCTGCGAAACCGCGCTTGCCCAGTTCGAGACGCTTGGCTGCAAGGTCGAGCCGGTCGGCATCGGTTTCGCGATGGAGCGGCTGTGGACATCCTGGGTCACGCTTCGGAACTGGCTCGTCGCGGGCAAGCTGGGGGCGCTTTACGACAATCCCGCCACCCGTGACCTGCTGAAGCCCGAGGCAATCTGGGAAATCGAGCAAGGTCGCAGCCTGACCGCGACCCAGGTCCATGCGGCTTCGGTCGAGCGCAGCGCCTGGTTCAGACACCTGCGCGGGCTTTACCGGGACTACGACGCGCTGGTCCTGCCCACCGCGCAGCTTTTCGCATTCGATTCTGACCTGCATTGGCCGACCGAGATCGCGGGTCGCGCCATGGATACCTATCACCGCTGGATGGAGGTCGTGATCCCGGCCAGCATGGCGGGCCTTCCAGCCCTTGCGGTCCCGGCGGGCTTTGGCGCCAGCGGCCTGCCCATCGGGTTGCAGATCATGGGGCCGCATCTTGGCGACCGCGCGATACTGGAACTGGGCCATGCCTATGACATGGTCCAGCCCCATACGTCGCGGATCAATCCGCTCCTGTCCTGACAGTCAGGACAGGTTGAAAATCCTGGCAATGGGCTCGTCGGCGGCAAGGCGACGGGTCCATTCCGCCTCAAGGACCAGCTTCGCCTCGGCCGGGCCGATCAGGTCAAGCAGGTGCCCGGGCGTCAGCGCGGCAAGCCCGTCATCATCCCCGATGATGATGTCGCCGGGCGAGACACGGCAACCGCCGATGGTAACGGGCACGTTCACTTCGGTCGTCGCAGCCCCGGTCGGGCCGCGCGGGTTGATGTGGCGGGCATAGACCGACAGCCCCTCCATCGCCGCCAGCGCACCCGTATCGCGCACCGCGCCGTCGCACACGATCCCCGCCGCCCCGATACGGTGCAGATGGCCGCCCAGAATATCGCCGATCATCGCCCAAGCGGCTTCTCCGCCCGCGTCGATGACCAGCACATCGCCCCGCTGCATCGTCCCGATGGCGCGCAGGACCGCCCCGAAATCGGGGGGTGCACAGCGCGCCGTCACCGCGCGCCCGAACAGCGCGGGCTGCTGTCCCGCCGGTTTCAGGGGCCGCAGCGCGATGTCGATCTGGCATTCTGCCGCAAGGTCGACAATGACTGGGACCGGAATCCGGGACCAGCGCCGCAGAAGCTCGGCGTCGATCCGGTCGGTTGTCGGGGCTTGCGTCGTCTCGCTCACGGCAGAGATCCTTTCGGTGCTTGGATTACGGGCGGCAGGTTGACCCGGATCGGGGCAAGGGTGAAGCCCCGATTTCGTCCCCTATTCCGGATCCTGCCCGACCTCCTGCGGCTGCTGGTCGCAGGGCACATCCGCAATGTCGGTCGTGGGTTCGGCGGCAGCCCGGCGCGCGCGATCCGCCTCCAGCGCCTGACGCAGGGCGGCATCGACGCGGGCCGCGGCCTCGACCGGGTGACGGAACCAGTCGGTCGACCAGATGCGGAGAATGGTCCAGCCCAGCCCCTCCAGCACGGACTGTCGGACACGGTCGCGATCCCGCGCCGTCGCCGCGCTGTGATAGGCCGCGCCGTCGCATTCGATCCCGGCCAGCCAGGCCCCGGCCCGATCGGGATGGCGCACGCCAAGGTCGATGCGGAAACCCGACACGCCGATCTGGCTGTGAACCTCCCAGCCCTTCGCGGCCAGGGCATCACGCACCCCAGCCTCAAAGGGTGACTCGACGCCGCCCAGCGATCCCTGATCCTGCGCCGCAAGCGCAACCGCGCCACGCTGCGCGAAGTCCAGGAAGGCCTTCAGGTCGCGCACCCCGCGCGCCCGCGTCCGGCCAAGATCGATCTGGTCCGCCGCGACCGAGCTGAAGACATGCAGCTCCGCCCTTGCCCGCGTCGCCGCGACGTTCAGCCGCCTTTCGCCGCCGTCATTGTTCAGCGCCCCGAAGCTCATCGAGATCTTGCCGGCGGGATCGGGGCCAAAGGTGATCGAGAACATCATCACATCGCGTTCGTCGCCCTGGATGTTCTCAAGATTCTTGACGATCACCGGCTCTTCCCGCTCGTCCGAGAAGAACCACTCCAGTTCGGGCGCGGTCTTGCGTTCGGCATCCAGCAGGTCAAGGATCAGGCCCTGCTGCTGGCTGTTGAAGGTGATGACGCCCAGCGTCGGCCGCGCGACCTCGGGCAGATCCAACCAGCCGATCAGCCGCTCGCGGATCGCGGAAACGATGGCGCGGGCCTCTTCGGCATTGGTGCGACCCTGTCCGCGCAGATAGACGCCCTTGACCGGATGCAGCCGCACCGCCTGTCCCGACGCTTCGGGAGAGGGGAAAGTGACCAGCCTGCCATCATAGTAATTGTGGTTGGAAAAGGCGATCAGTGCCTCGTCGCGGCTGCGGTAATGCCAGTTCAGGCGATGGGTCGGAATCCCCGCCGCCCCAACCTCGTCCAGGATCGAGGGCATGTCGCGTTCATATTCGGCGATCTCGGCCACCTGATCTTCGGCATCGTCGCCGCGCCCGAAGAAATTCGTCGGCGGCAATTGCTTGGGATCCCCCACGATGATCGCCTGACGCCCGCGCGCCACGGCCCCGATCGCGTCCCAGGTCGAGATCTGCGAGGCCTCGTCGAAGATCACCAGATCGAATTGCGCCTGACCGGCGGGCAGGTACTGCGCCACCGACAGGGGCGACATCAGCACGCAAGGCGCCAGCTTCGGGAAGCTGTCCGGCATCTGCCCGATCAGGCCCCGGATGCTGGCGGTGGGCCGCTGCAGGCCCAGCTGATGGCGCAGCACCCCAAGTTCAGAGCGTCGCGGCACGCTGTCGCGGGCGGGAAGGTCGTTGGACAGGCGTCGCATCACCTCGGCCGGGGCAAGGTCGGTCATCGACTGGTCAAGGGCGCGGAAATGCCCGATCAGCGCGTCATGCTCCCAATGCGCAAAGCCGCGAAGTTCGGCAGAGGCATCGATGGCCAACCGTAGCCACCAAGCCATGTAACCGCGTTCGAACGCAGTGGCGCTATCCTCAAGGCACGTTCCGGACAGGACCGCATCGACCAGCGGGGCAAGTCCCGCCGCTTCGGCCTGCTGGCGCGCGGCCAGCCATTTCATCCAGTCCGCGAACCGAGGAGCCAGCGCCTCGACCTCAGCCAGCAGGGCCAGAATCTGAGGATGGTCGGCATCGGCCTGTCCGCCCGCAACGGCGAAGGCCGCGACACCGGCCCGGACGTTATCCAATGCGGCGGCAAGGCGACGCAGCAACGGCGCAAGGGAGCCACCATCCGCGCCGCTCAATTCGCGGCGATGCTGCACCATTTGGGGCGCGGCGATGCCCGCTGTGATCAGGCGCTCCTCTAGCGCGAGATGGGCCTCGGCGGCATCCAGCGCGGCATCGATTGCCGCTAGATCGCTCGCCTCGCCCGCGAAGCCCGAAAGTCCGGCAAGGTCCCAGGCCGCGATCTGCGCCAGCAGCGGCTGAAGGTCGCGCAGTGCAGGCAGGTCGGTCGCAGGATCGGCGATTCCGCCGGAGGCATAGGTCTGAAGCAACTTGCGCAACTTCGACTGCGCCAGTGCGCCCAATGGCCAGAACTTGGTCTGCGCCTCGCGCCATTGCAGCTCCAGCGCATCCAGCGGCAGGCGGGCGATGGTGTCATCGCCATAGCTTGCGGACAGTGCGCCACGCGCCCGCCGACAGGCGGCGATGGTGTCACGCAGCATGGCCGCCGCCTGTCGCAGCGCGGCGGGACCGGACAGCGCTGCGGGTTCAACCGCTTTTTGCCCCAGCCGGGCAGCGGGTAGAGCGTCAAGCACGGAAATCAGCACCGGCGCATCCGCAATCGGTGCTGCATGACCCAGCGCCCGCGCCAGAGCGACGCGCGAGGCGCCCAGTTCATCAAGCGCAAGCCGCAGGTTCCGCGCAGCGTCGATGAACCCGTCCTGCCAGCCGAACGACCATTCGGTCGCCCGCAACAGCGCCAGCGGTCCGGTCGGGTCAAGATCGGCGACAACCGCATGGCGCGTACCCAGATCGCGGGCCAGCGCGGACAGGCGTGCAAAGCTGTCGGCGTCGTGGCAATCCTTGCCCGCAAAGCGCAGCGGCAGCGGCTTTGGACCGCCCACGACCCGCCCGATCGCCTGAAATACGCTGAAACCCTGGGTTCCGGGCCGGTGCAGCGCCGTGACATAGGCGTTCAGCTGGTCACGGGACAGGCGCAGATCGTCGGTCACGCGGACCCACTGGCCGCCGTCCGGTTCGATTGCCCGGTCCCAGGACCGGCCAAGCTGGCCCAGCACCGCCTTGCGGTCGGCCTTGTTCGAATGCAGCTCCAGAACGGCGCTGCCCAGTCCCAGACGTTCCAGTCGGCGCTGCACCACGTCCAGAGCCGCGGCCTTTTCGGCGACGAACAGCACCGTCCGGCCCCGGCCAAGCTGGTCGGCGATGATATTCGCGATGGTCTGGCTTTTTCCGGTGCCCGGCGGGCCGATCAGGACGAAATCCCGCCCTTCGGCCGCGGCAAGCACGGCCGCAAGCTGCGAGCTGTCGGCGGGCAGCGGCGCCAGCAGATCCGCGGGGGCAAGCTGGCTGTCGATGCGCGAGGGATGCGGCATCGGCTCGGCCGCGCCGGCAAAGGCCTCGGTCGGGCTGTCAAGCAGATGCCGGACCAGAGGGCTTTCGCGCAGGCTGTCGGCACGATCAACAAGATCCTTCCACATCAGATATTTGGCAAAGGAGAAGGTCGATAGCGCGCATTCCTCGACCAGTTCGAAACCGGCCACGTCGCGGACGCGCTGGCGCACGATTGCGAAGATGCGGGACAGGTCCAGCCCACTTTCGTCACGCGGCAAGTCCTCCTCAAGCTCGGGGATGCGCAACTCGAAATCCCGCTTGAGCATCTCGAGCAGGGTCGCGTTGATGCGCACCTCGTCCTCGATCTGGGCAAGCCGGAATTCTGACTGGGCCGAGCGCCGCTCAAGCCGGACGGGCATCAGGACCAGCGGCGCGCGGAAATGGCGGGTGTCACTGTCTCCGCGACGCCAGCGCAGAAAACCCGCCGCAAGGAACAGGGTGTTCGTGCCCCCTTCCTGCACGTCGCTGCGGGCGCGGCGGAACAGCTCGGTCAGACGCGCCGCCATCTCGGTCGCGCCCAAGGGCACGGCAATCTGGCCCTTGTCCAGCGCGTCGCGGGCCAGTTCATCCTCGATCCGGCGCAATTCATCGGCGGGCAGTTCGCGCCCTGACCCCGCCTTTTCGTCCTTGAGCGCAAGCAGGCGATAAGCCCGCCCGCGCGACAGCTGATCCTCAAGCGCGGCAAGGTCGGGGCAGACCATGGGCACACTGGTCCGCGTCTCGCGATAGTTCAGCAACTTGTTCGAAAGCGACAGGTCCAGCAGCTTGCGCTGCCACCTTTCGATGCGGCCCAATGCAGTCGAGGGGATCTCTTCGGCCAGTTCGCCCGGCAAAAGACCCGCATCCAGCGGGCGCGGCAGGGCGGCGGGCGCCGTCGGATCCTGCTCGCCATCCTCTGCGGGCAGGTCGCGATGGCTGGCCAGCGGACGGATGCGCGCAGCGCGGGCACGGTTGATGTCCACCGCCTGGACGAATTCGGTTTCGATCTCTTCGGCCAGGCGGTCACGGCCTGCAGCCACGGCTTCTTCGAAGCCGATGCCGGGACGATGCGTCAGCAGGGTCGTCTCGACCGGGACGAATTCGCGCGAGACCGAGGCTTTGCGGACTGCCACCACGTCCGGTTCGACCAGCTGGCCGAAATCCTTCGGCACAAGCCAGACCCCAAGCCAGGCATGGCCGCGAGAAAACAGGACCGAGGCGTTCAGCCCCGCCGCCTCATAAGCCGCGGCCAGCAGGAGCGTCGAATCGAGGCAGGTTGCAAGGCCAGCCGAAACGATCCGCTCGGGGTCGCGGATCCGCTGTCCGCGTTCTTCGAACGAAGCGGGTGGCACGGCATAGCTGAGCCCAAGACCGGTGGCCGCGGACCAGATCGCGCCCGCCACCATCCAGACCTTGCGCGGATCGCCGGATTGATAGCCATCCAGCGCCGCGGAATGTCCGGCTGCCTCAAGCAGGGCGGCCGCCTGTTTCAGAAGCCGCGCCACCTGCGGATGGTTGGGCGAGACGAAGGCGGCAAGGATGTTGTCCATCTCGCCCAGTCCGCCCCATTCGTCGCGGGCCAGAAGTTCGACCTGAACCCGGCTGTCGCCTGCCGGAGCGTCGCCAACGGTTACGCGAAACTCAAGCTGGCCAATCTCGGCCTCGTCCAGCCCGCCCAGAAAGGCGGTATCAAGCGTGGTGTCCAGGCCGCCCAGCTCGATCTCGGCGCCCGGCGCGATCTCGTCGATGCGCCACTGCTTTTCGCGCAGAAAGGCGGGCGTCGCGCCCAGTGTCAGCACCACGTCGCGCAAACTGGTTTTGCCCGGATTGGCAATGCGCAGGCCGCGCAGGACCGAGACCCCGTTCTGCGAGCAGGCAAAATTGACCTTTCCCCTCACCTCTGGTGTCACAACCGGCCAGGGCGTCGGCGCATCCTCGGGGTTGACGGGCGCGGCGACGGTCGGGGGCATCAGATGGTCTTGCATGAAGTTCAGTCGGGAAATCTCTGGATTCGTTGACACAGGGATAGTGCCTGTGTCGCGGAACCACAAACAGATGTTCGCGCCATGTTCCATGTGGGCGGGAAAGCCCGCCCTGCGCGCCCTAGTCCATCCGTTCAAGGGCGATGGCGGTCGCCTCTCCTCCGCCAATGCAAAGCGAGGCAACGCCACGGCGCAGCCCACGATGCTCCAGCGCCGCCAGCAGCGTCACCATCACCCGCGCTCCCGACGCGCCGATCGGATGCCCCAGGGCGCAGGCGCCCCCATCGACATTAACGACGTCATGGGACAGGCCCAGGTCTCGCATCGCCGCCATGGCGACGACGGCAAAGGCCTCGTTCACCTCGAACAGGTCGATATCGGTCAGGGCCAGGCCGGTGCGTTCCATCAGGCGGCGGATCGCGCCCACCGGCGCGGTCGGAAACAGGCTGGGCTTGTCGGCATGGGTCGCATGACCAAGGATGCGCGCCAGCGGCCTCAGCCCGCGCCTTTCCGCCTCGGACGCGCGCATCAGGACCAGCGCGGCGGCACCGTCCGAGATCGAGGAGCTGTTCGCCGCGGTCACGGTCCCGCCCTCGCGGAAGGCGGGCCGCAGTGTCGGGATCTTCTCCGGCCGCGCCTTGCCGGGCTGTTCGTCGGTATCGACAACCGCCGTGCCCGCGCGGGACGCAAGATGAACCGGCACGATTTCGGCCGCGAGGCGTCCCCCGGCAATGGCCCGCTGCGCGCGCGAAAGCGAGGCGATGGCATAGGCATCCTGCGCCTCGCGCGTGAACTGATAGGCTTCGGCGCAATCCTCGGCAAAGGTGCCCATCAGGCGGCCCTTGTCATAGGCATCCTCAAGCCCGTCCAGGAACATGTGGTCGATGACCTGCCCGTGACCCATGCGATAGCCGCCCCGCGCCTTCGGCAGCAGATAGGGGGCATTCGTCATGCTTTCCATGCCGCCCGCGACGACGATCCCGGCCGAACCGGCAACGATCAGGTCATGGGCCAGCATCGCGGCCTTCATGCCCGAGCCGCACATCTTGTTGACGGTCGTCGCCCCCGCGCCCAGCGGCAACCCGGCCCGGATCGCCGCCTGTCGCGCCGGGGCCTGCCCCTGCCCCGCGGGCAGGACACAGCCCATGATGATTTCCTGCACGGCCTCTGGCGCAAGCCCCGCGCGGTCAAGCGCGCCGGCGATCGCGGTCGCGCCAAGGGTCGGGGAATCCGCCCCCGCAAGTTCGCCCTGAAAGGCGCCCATCGCGGTCCGGGCGCTGCCGATGATGACGATCGGGTCCATGTCCGTCCTTCCGTCCCGTCCTATTTCGGGGCCATGCGAAGCGCGCCGTCCAGACGGATCACCTCGCCATTCAGCATCTGGTTCTCGACGATGTGGCGCACCAGCGCGGCATATTCCGCAGGCTGGCCAAGCCGAGGCGGGAAAGGCACGTTCGCGCCAAGGCTGTCCTGCACCTCTTGCGGCAGGCCCGCCATCATCGGCGTGGCGAAAATGCCGGGGGCAATGGTCATGACCCGGATCCCGTGTCGGGCCAATTCTCGCGCGGCGGGCAAGGTCAGGGCGGCGACACCCCCCTTGGACGCGGCATAGGCCGCCTGCCCGATCTGTCCATCAAAGGCCGCGACCGAGGCCGTGTTGACGATCACGCCCCGCTCCCCGCCCTCATCCGGATCGTTCAGGGTCATCGCGGCGGCGGCAAGGCGCAGGATGTTGAAGGTGCCGATCAGGTTGATGCCGATGGCCCGCGCGAAACTGTCCAGCGCATGCGGGCCGTCGCGACCGACAATGCGTTCACCGGGGGCGATACCGGCGCAATTGACCGCGACGTCGATCCGCCCGAAGGCGCGGACGGCATCTGCGATCGCCACCTCTCCCCCGGCTGCGTCGGTGACATCGGCACGAAAGAACTGCGCCGAAGACCCAAGCTCGGCGACCATCGCCGCGCCCGCATCGGCATTCACGTCCAGGATCGCGACTCTGGCCCCGCCAGCCGCGGCCATGCGCGCGACAGCGGCCCCAAGGCCTGATCCCGCGCCGGAAATCACGAACACCCGGCCTTCGATCTGCATGTTCCCCCCTTGGCCTTCCCCATGCCATTCGGCACCACAGTAGTGCCGGGTCTTGCGATGACAACGAATTTCGCGCACGTCCCGGCGGTGGGCACAGGTGGGCAATCTCGCGGCAGGTGACGCGAGGCTGCATCTTTCGCACGGCCTCACGCTGCACTATGCAGCATCAAAGTCCCGCCGACCTGGGCCGTCAGGCCCGGCGAATCCGATTGTGCACGATCTTAGGTGAGCAGTTTCTTGATGCGAACTGGGCCATCCCAGACCGACGACGACCTTGCGCCGCCCGCTTTGTGGCGGCAATTCCTGCCCTATGTCGCGGCTTTCCTGCTGTTCGGGGCGGGGCTTTACGCGTTGAACAAGCTGCTGGCACCCGTCGACATCCGCGAGGTCGCCGCCCAGATTCGCGGCACGCCCTGGCATGTGACCGGTCTCGCCCTGATGACGACCGTCGCGGGCTATCTGTTCCTTGCGGCCTATGACTGGTCGGCGCTGCGCCATATCGGCAAGCCATTGCCTTTGCCCGTCGCGATGACCGGGGGCCTGATGGCTTATGCCTTCGGCAATACCATCGGACTTTCGGCGATTTCCGGCGCCGCCGTGCGCTGGCGCGTCTATTCGGGGCTTGGGCTGGACGGCTATGACATCGCCGCGATCTCGACCTTTACCGCGGCCTCCTTCGGCATCGCGGCTTCGCTGATCGGATTTTCGGCGCTGGCGATCCACCCGTCGGCGCTGGGTCCGATCCTGCCCTTGCCCGAGCCGACCATTCGCCTGCTGGCCATCGCTGCCGTCTGCGCGGTGGCCGCGCCCCTGCTGTGGGCGGCGATCACGCGGCGGGAATTGCGGCTGGGCCGCTTTGTCCTGCACGCGCCCAGCCTGCCGGTGCTGGGTGCGCAGCTTGTCATCTGCATGGGCGACATCGTCTTTTCCGCCCTGACGCTATATATCCTGCTGCCCGATGCCGGGGTCAGCTTCCCGACCTTCCTCGCGGTCTTTGCCGCGGCGCTGATGGCGGGCGTCGTCAGCCACGTTCCGGGCGGGGTCGGGGTTTTTGAAAGCGTCATCATCGCCGCGATGCCCAATGGCGTCCCGATCGACAACGTGGCCGCTGCGCTGCTGCTGTACCGGCTGATCTATTATCTCTTCCCCTTCGCGCTCGCCCTGATCCTGCTTGCGGTCTACGAAGGGTGGCGGCTTCTGGGCCGCAGCCATCCGCGCACCGGGCTGGGTCGCGCCCTGACCGCCATCGAGCCGGCGCTGCGGGCCATGTCCCCGCTGGCACCGCTGCTGCTGGCGGTGATGGTTTTCGGTTCCGGCCTGTGGATGAGCGTCTCGGCCCTGCTGCCCCCGATGACCGAGACCTCGGAATTCGCGGAATCGATCTTTCCGCTGGCCTTCCTCGAAGGGTCGATCCTGCTGACCAGCGCGCTTGGCGCCGGCCTGATCGTGCTGTCGCTGGGCGTCGTCCGCCGCAGCCTGGGGGCGTTCTGGCTGACGGTGGCGGCGATGCTGATCGGCGCCGTCTTCGCGCTGATCGAGGGGGTCGAACTGCAGCAGGCCTCGGCGCTGGTCGTCGGCGTCCTGATCCTCATGCCCTTCCGCCGCGCGTTCCATCGCCGCTCGTTGCTGACCCATTCCGCGCTGACGCCGGGCTGGATCGCACTGATGGTCGCGGCCATCGCGGGCTTCGGTTTTGTGCTGTTCTTCGCGCATAAGGAAACCCCGTATTCCAACGAATTGTGGTGGCAGTTCGCAACCGATGAACGCGCGCCGCGCGCCCTGCGTTCGGCCCTGCTGGGCGGGCTGACCGTGGGGCTGGGCGCGCTTTTCCTGCTGCTGCGCATCCCGCGCTTTCGCCCGATGCCACCCGATGCGCGCGCGCTGGCCGCAGCCGGCCACATCGCGATGGAGGGGGTCAATCCCGATGCGGGTTTCGTGCTGACGGGCGACAAGGCGATCATGTTCTCGGACAATGGCGCGGCCTTTTTGATGTTCGGGGTCGCGGGATCATCCTGGCTTGCCTATGGGCCCCCGGTCGGAGAGGAAGAGGCCTGCGAGGAAGTCGCCTACAGTTTTGTCGACGCGGCGCGGCGCGCGGGCGCCCGCCCCATCTTCTACGAGGTCGGGCCGGCCGATGTGCCGCTGATGCTGGACCTGGGGATGACGCTCCACAAGATGGGCGAGGAGGCGGTCGTCGACCTGCGCAATTTCGACCTGTCCGGTCCGGATCGCAAACGCCTGCGCACCACCTATGCCCGTGCAGGGCGCGACGGTTTGACCCTGGATCTAAGCGCGCCACCCCATGACCCGGCCCTGATCGCGCAGTTGCGCGGGATTTCTGACGAATGGCTTTCGGCCAAGAAGTCCCGTGAAAAGGGCTATTCGATCGGCCGCTTCGACCCCGAATGGCTGGAGCACTGGACGCTTGCGCTGGTGCGCGTCAATGGCGAGATCGTGGCCTTCGGAAATGTCATGACCACCGACCGGCACGAGGTCGCGACGATCGATCTGATGCGCCACTGCAGCGATGCCCCTGCCGGTACGATGGAGTTCATGTTCATCGCGCTGATGCTTGCGTTGAAGCAGCAGGGCTATGGCGCCTTCTCGTTGGGGCTTGCACCGCTGTCGGGGCTGGACCCCAACCGCTCGCGCCGGGTCTGGGACCGCTTCGGGTCGCTGATCTTCCGGCACGGCGGCAGCTTCTATCGGTTCGAAGGCCTGCGCGCCTTCAAGGACAAGTTCGATCCGATCTGGACGCCGCATTATCTTGCGACGCCGACATCGTTGCCGCCGCTGCTTCCACTGGCTGACGCGGCACGCCTGATCGCCCGCCAGCCCGGCACCGGCAGCGCCATTCGCGAACCGGACGAGGCTTAGGCCGGGGCCGTCGTCTCGCGCAGCATCAGCCGGGGCTCAAGCAGGGTCATCGGCGGCACGTCGCGCCCTTCGATCCGCTCAAGGATGATGCGCGCCGCCTGCCGCCCGATCTCACGCTTGGGTTGGCGGATCGTGGTCAGCGCCGGGCTGAGATGCGAGACAAGCTCGATATCGTCGAAGCCGACCACCGAGACATCGCGCGGCACGCTGAACCCGTGCCGTTGCAGCGTCGCGACGAAGGCGCAAGCCATCTCGTCCGAAAACGCAAAGATCGCGCCCGGACGCTCTGCAGGCGGCAAGGCTTGCCACTGCATGGCCGCGGCATGGCCCGCCTGAAGCGTGAAGTCGCCGGAAAACACGGTCAGCCGGACATCCGGGGCGGCGGCACCCGCGCCCGCAAGCCGGGCCTTGTGCAGGACATTCTCCTCGGGGCCGCCGATCAGGCCAACATGGCGGTGACCCAGATCCCGCAGGTGCCGGACGGCCATCCGGCCACCTTCGTGATTGTCGAACATGACACGGGGCAGATCCGCATCCTCGATCCATTCGCAGGCGGTCACGACGGGGGGGATCTCAATTCCGCCAAGCAGGTCTTCCGCGGGTACAAGCCCGTCCAGCAGGATGATCCCGTCCGCCCGCGACGGGTCCAGGAAACGCTGCAACGCAATATGCCGCCCCTGCCCGTCCATCGTATCGGCAACCAGAAGGTCATATCCCGCCGAAGCCAGTTCCCGCCCCATGCCGTCAAGGATCTTGGCGAAGAACGGGTTCCCAAGGTTCGGGACCAGCGCCACCACGCTGCCCGTGCGCTGCTTGCGCAGGTTTCGCGCGGCATGGTTCACGCGGTAGCCGCTGGCCTCGACCGCCTCAATCACTGCGGACCGGGTCGCCTCGGCCACCAGTCCGGGGTTGGACAGAACACGACTGACCGTCGAGGCCGAGACCCCTGCCAGCCGCGCCACATCTGCCAGTTTAATACGGGGAGGGAGTTTCTCCATCCCCGCACGATAGGGTAGCGCAGCCCCTTGCCGCAAGAGAGCAAAGAAATTCTTGCAATCGATTTCAGGCCAGTGCAGCCTGAGGATGCGGAGAGAGGAACACCATGCGGACAATCAAGGGACCTGCGCTGTTTCTGGCGCAGTTCATCGGGGACGGCGCGCCCTTCGACAGCTGGCAGGGCATCACCCGCTGGGCCGCCGATTGCGGCTATGCGGGCGTGCAGGTTCCAACGAACGATCCGCGGATCCTGGATCTGGACCGCGCGGTCGAATCGCAGGACTACCGGGACGAATTTCTGGGGATTGCCGCCGCCAGCGGGATCGAGGTGACAGAGCTTTCGACCCATCTTCAGGGCCAGCTTGTCGCCGTGCACCCGGCTTACGATACGGGCTTCGACGCCTTCGCGCCCGCGCCGCTGCGCGGCAATCCCAAGGCGCGGCAGGAATGGGCGGTCGAGCAGGTCGGCAAGGCCATTCGCGCCAGCCGACTTCTGGGCCTGAATGCGATGGCGACCTTTTCGGGCGCGCTGGCCTGGCCCTATCTTTATCCCTGGCCGCAGCGCGCGCCGGGACTGGTTGAAGCCGCCTTCGACACGCTGGCGGACCGCTGGCGGCCCCTGCTGGACCTGGCCGAGGATCAAGGCGTCGACATCTGCTATGAGATCCACCCCGGTGAGGATCTGCATGACGGCGTCACCTTCGAGATGTTCCTGGACCGGGTGGGCGGTCATGCGCGTGCCAACATGCTGTATGACCCGTCGCATTATGTCCTGCAGCAGCTGGACTACCTGCAGAATATCGACATCTATCACGACCGCATCCGCATGTTCCATGTCAAGGATGCCGAGTTCCGGCCGAACGGACGGCAAGGCGTCTATGGCGGGTATCAATCTTGGGTCGATCGTGCCGGGCGCTTCCGCAGCCTTGGCGACGGTCAGGTTGATTTCGGCGCGGTATTCTCGAAGCTGACGCAATACGGCTTTGACGGCTGGGCGGTCGTCGAATGGGAATGCGCGTTGAAACACCCCGAGGACGGGGCCCGCGAAGGCGCGCGCTTTGTGCGGGACCACATCATCCGCGTCACGCCCCATGCCTTCGACGATTTTGCCGCCAGCGCCATCGATCGTGGCGCAATCGAAAGGGCGCTTGGACTATGAAGACGACTCCAATCCGGCTGGGCATGGTTGGGGGCGGCAGCGGCGCCTTCATCGGCGCGATCCACCGCATCGCGGCCCGCATGGACGGGGGCTTCCAGCTGGTCGCGGGCGCGCTGAGTAGCGATCCCGCCCGTGCTGCGGCCAGCGCGGCGGAGCTGGGTCTGCGCAGCTATGACGACTTCCACCAGATGGCCCAGGCCGAGTCCGCACGTGAAGACGGGATTCAGGCCGTCGCCATCGTGACCCCGAACCACATGCATGCGGCCCCTGCCGTTGCCTTCCTGAACGCGGGCATCCATGTCATCTGCGACAAACCTCTTGCCGCGACGGCCGAACAGGCGGGCCAGATCGCGGCGGCTGCGGCGAGCAGCAAGGCCGATTTCTTCCTGACCCACAACTATTCCGCCCTGCCGATGGTGCGAGAGGCGCGGGCGCTGGTCGCCGAGGGCGCTCTTGGCGCGATCCGCATGGTTCAGGCCGAGTATCTTCAGGGCTGGCTGTCCGAAGAAGCCCATAGCAAGCAGGCGGACTGGCGCACCGATCCCGCCCGCGCCGGGGCCGGTGCTTTGGGTGACATCGGCACCCATGCCTGGCAACTGGCGCAATTCGTCACGGGCCAGACCCCAAGTCATCTGTCTGCCGACCTGTCCAGCATGGTGCCGGGGCGACCCATCGACGACGATGCACGGATTGCATTGCGCTATTCTTCGGGCGCCAAGGGCGGGATCTGGGCCAGCCAGGTCGCCGTAGGCCAGGAAAACGGCCTGTCCTTGCGGGTTTTCGGTGAAAAAGGGGCGCTGGAATGGCGTCTTCAGGACAGCGAGCGGCTGATCCTGTCACCCAAGGACGCACCCGCCCAGATCCTGACCCGTGCGCAGGATCGCTCGGCTTCGTTCCGCACACCGCCTGGGCATCCCGAAGGCTATCTGGAGGGGTTTGCGAACCTCTATGACGACATCGCCGCCATCATCCGCGGGGACAGTTCGCGCCGCGACCGGGTGCCGGGGCTGGCCGCCGGGCTGTCGGGCATGGCCCTCATCGCGGCTGCGCAGGCCTCGTCCGCGCATGACGGCGCCTGGGTCGAGGTCGCGACATGACCGTGCTGGCCCTGCGCAACGTCTCGAAAAGCTTCGGACCGATCCAGGTCCTGCATGGGGTCGATCTGGCGCTTGAGCCGGGCGAGGTCCATGCCCTGATCGGCGAGAATGGCGCAGGCAAGTCGACCATCATGAAGATCCTTGGGGGATTCCTGGACCCGACCGGCGGAGAGGTCGTCCTGGACGGCTCGCCGCGCCGTTTCGTCAGCGGGCCGGATGCCGAAGCCGCGGGGATCGTTGTCATCCATCAGGAATTCAACCTTGCCCCGGACCTCAGCGTCGCGGCCAACGTGTTTCTGGGCCGCGAACCCGGCGGCTGGCGGCTTGATCACAGCGCCATGTGGGCCCAGACTGCCAGCCTGCTGGAGCGCCTGCACAGCCCCATCGACCCGGATGCCCTGATCCGCGACCTTTCGGTCCCTGACCGCCAGATGGTCGAAATCGCGAAGGCGCTGTCCCGCAATGCGCGCGTCCTGATCATGGACGAACCCAGCGCCGTCCTGACCCATCGCGAGGTCGGGGCGCTATACGAACAGATCGACCGGCTGCGCGCCAGTGGCGTCGCTGTGCTTTACTGCTCGCACCGGCTGGAAGAGGTCGACCACCTTGCCGACCGCATCACCGTCCTGCGGGACGGCCGCGTCGTGCGGCAGGCCCTGCGGGGCGAGCTGGATGAACACGGCATGGCCGCGGCGATGGTCGGGCGCGAGTTGCAGGACTTCTATCCGCCCAAGGGCCGCGCGATCGGTGAAGCCGCGCTGGAGGTTCGGGGCCTGACCGTTCCGGGCGAGGTTCACGACGCCAGCCTGACCCTGCACAAGGGCGAAGTGTTGGGCATCGCCGGTCTGGTCGGATCGGGCCGAACCGAACTGGCCGAAGGACTGGTCGGCCTGCGCCCGGCCCGGGCCGAGATCCGCATCGCGGGCAAGGCCACGCACATCGGCAGCCTGCGGGATGCCTTCGCCGCCGGACTGGCTTACCTGACCGAGGATCGCAAGGAAGCCGGCCTGCTGCTGGAGAAGGGCCTGACCGAAAACCTGACGCTGGCGGTGCTGGAACGCTTTGGCGGCTGGCGGCTGGACAAGCCAGCCGAGGAAGCCGCTTTCGAACAGGCGCGTCAGGATTTCGACATCCGCGCCCCGCGCCGGGACATCGTGGCAGGCAAGCTGTCGGGCGGCAACCAGCAAAAGCTGCTGCTGGCCAAGACCATGCTGCCCGACCCCAGCATCATCATCATCGACGAACCGACCCGCGGCATCGATGTGGGGACCAAGCGACAGATCTATGCCTTCATCCGCAAGCTGGCGGATGAAGGCCGCAGCATCATCGTCATCAGCAGCGAGATGACCGAGGTGATCGGCCTGTCCGATCGCGTTCTCGTCATGCGCGAAGGACGGATCGCGGGCGAGTTGTCCGGCGCTGCCATGACCGAGGAAAACATCGTGCGCCTTGCAATGGGCGTCACCAGCGAGGCCGCATGAAACGCCTGAACCTGCATACGCTTGGCCCCATCGTCGCGCTGGTCGCACTGATCGTGCTGGGCGCGATGCTGAACTCGTCCTTTCTGGCGCCAGCGAACATCACCAACGTGCTGGCGCGCTCGGCCTTCATCGGAATGATCGCCGTGGGCATGACCTTCGTGATCACGGCGGGCGGACTGGACCTGTCCGTCGGTTCGATGGCCGCTTTCCTGGCCGGAATCGCGATCATCGCCATGAATGCCGCACTGCCCGCACTGGGGGCGAACTGGGGCACGATCCTGCTGGGCATGGGGGTTGCCCTACTGGGTGGGGTTGCCGCGGGCTATCTGAATGGCGCGCTTGTCACCAAGGCCCGGATCGAGCCCTTCATCGTCACTCTGGGGACGATGGGCATCTTCCGTTCGCTGGTGACCTGGCTGGCGGATGGCGGCACGCTGAGCCTGCAATCCGGCCTGCGCACATTGTATCGCCCGGTCTATTACGGGGGCCTTGGCTGGATCACCTGGCCGATCATCACCTTTGCCATCGTCGCCATCGTGGGTGAGTGGATGATGCGGAATTCCCGCTTCGGCCGCCATGTCGAGGCCATCGGCTCGAACGAACGCGTGGCGCGCTATTCCGCCATCGACGTGAACCGGGTGAAGCTGATGACCTATGTCCTGCTTGGACTTTTGGTCGGGCTGGCGGTCGTGCTTTACGTGCCGCGTCTTGGTTCCGCTTCTGGCTCCACCGGGGTGCTGTGGGAGCTTGAGGCGATCGCCGCGGTCATCATCGGCGGCACCGCGTTGAAAGGCGGCACCGGACGGGTCTGGGGCACCGTGGTCGGCGTGCTGATCCTGTCATTGATCGACAATATCCTGAATTTGGCCGATCTGGTCAGCCCCTATCTGAACGGGGCGATCCAGGGCGTCATCATCGTTCTTGCTGTCGTCTTGCAGCGGGAGAAAAGCACCGCCGACGAGCGGTAAGGGGAGGAGAGGAAATGAAACGCAGAAACCTGATGAAGGGCGCGGTCCTTGCCGCGACCCTCGGCATGACGGCAGGGGCGGCCACCGCGCAGGAGGCGGAAAAGAAGATCATCGGCGTCTCGATCCCGTCGGCGACGCACGGCTTCATGGGCGGGCTGAACTGGCACGCGCAGGACACCATCGCACGGCTGGGCAAGGCATATCCCAATCTCGAATTCGTTCTTGCGACGGCGGGCGATGCCGCCAAGCAGGTAAACGATATCGAGGACATGATGGCGACCCGGAATATCGACGGGCTTGTGGTCCTGCCCTTCGAATCCGAACCCCTGACCGCGCCGGTCAAGGCAGTGAAGGATGCGGGTAAATTCGTCACTGTCGTCGACCGCGGACTTAGCGAGGAAGGGATCGAGGATCTTTACGTCGCGGGCGACAATACCGCCTTCGGCCGCGTTGCGGGCGAGTATTTCAAGGCCAATCTGAAACCCGGTTCCAAGATCGTTGTGCTGCGCGGCATCCCGACGACCCTGGACAATGAACGGGTCGAGGCCTTCCAGAAGGCGCTTGAGGGCTCGGATGTCGAAATTCTCGACATGCAGCACGGCAACTGGAACCGCGACGACGCATTCGCGGTGATGCAGGATTACCTGTCGAAATACCCCAAGATCGACGCGGTCTGGGCGGCGGATGACGACATGGCGATCGGCGTCCTTGAAGCGATTTCCGCCGCGAACCGCAATGACGAGATGTGGGTCATCGGCGGCGCCGGGATGAAAGAGATCGTCAAGCGCATCATGGACGGCGACAAGCAGCTGCCCGTGAACGTCACCTATCCGCCGGCGCTGATCTCCTCCGCGATCGAGATGACGGCACTGCATTTCGTCTCGAACGCGCCGATGACGGGACGCTTCATCATCGGTTCGCAGCTGATCACGCCCGAGAACGCCAAGCAATTCTATTACCCCGACAGCCCGTTCTAAGGGGATCTTCGCGCCAAGGGCGGCGCATGCCAGCGATCAGACCGCGCCGGGGAGCATTCCCGCGGCGCGGTTTTTCGTTCTGCATCCGCAACTTGCACAGATCCAGATCGAAATCTGCGACGCCAACGAAAGCTTCACAAACTGTCGCATTAACCGTCAAGAGAACGTCACCTTCCGCCGTCATTTCTGCGCCCAGATTTGAAGGCAGGGGCCAGCATGCGTATCGAGGCAGAGCAGATCACCCGGATTTTCGGCCCGGCCAAGGCGGTGGATGCGGCCAGCTTCGTCATCGACCGGCCGATGGTCCTTGGGATCATCGGCAGTTCTGGTGCCGGGAAATCCACGCTGCTGCGCATGGTGAACCGCCTGACGGATGCCAGCGCGGGACGGCTGCTGGTCGACGGGCGCGACGTGTTGGCCTTGACCGGGCGCGACAAGCGCGCCTGGCAGGCCGATTGCGCGATGATCTTCCAGCAGTTCAACCTGGTGCCGCGCCTCGAAGTGGCATCCAACGTGCTGCACGGCCTGCTGAACAAGCGCGGCCTGCTGCCGACGCTGTTCAACGTCTGGTCGCGCGAGGATGTCGACCGCGCGGTCCATATCCTTGACCGGCTGGGTATCGCCGAACAGGCGACCAAACGGGCCGAGGCGCTGTCTGGCGGCCAGCAACAGCGCACGGCCATTGCCCGCGCGCTGATGCAGGATCCGCGCATCATCCTGGCCGATGAGCCGATCGCCAGCCTGGACCCGATGAACGCCCAGATCGTGATGGATGCTTTGCGCCGGATCCACGAAGAAGATGGGCGCACCGTCATCGCGAACCTGCATACGCTGGATACCGCGCGACGCTATTGCGACCGCGTGATCGGGATGCGCAAGGGGCGCATCGTCTTTGACGGCACCCCCGAACAACTGACCACCGGCGTTGCCCGCGACATCTATGGCGCAGGGGCCGGGTTCAGCGAAGCCACCACCTCGACCGCTATTGAAATCCCCGCCCCTGCCGATCGCGCCTATGCGGACCGGCTGCTGGCGGATTGATCCCCGACCCTGGAGAGAACCATGACCAAGACCCTCAGCCTTCTGGTGCTGTCGACCGCACTGGCCCTGCCCCAGCTTGCCGCCGCGCAAGAGATCAAGGAATTCCGCATCGGTGTCCTGGGCGGCGAGAACGCCCAGGAGCGCATGACCAACAATGAATGCCTGCGCAAGCACACCGAGGAGCTGCTTGGCGTTCCGGTCCGCATCTTCACCCCCGCCGATTATGACGGCGTGATCCAGGGCCTGCTGGGCGGGACGCTGGATGCGGCGATCCTTGGCGCCTCGGGCTATGCCAAGGCCTATCTGACCGATCCCGAGGCGGTCGAGCCGGTGCTGGTCAAGACGAACCTTGACGGGGCCTCGGACTATTTTTCGGTTGGCTTTGCCCGCAAGGACAGCGGCATCCGCTCGATGGACGATCTGAAGGGCAAGGTGCTGGGCTTCGGCGACCCGAACTCGACCTCCGGCTATCTGATCCCCGCCGTCGAGATGCCCGCCGCGGGCTATTCGATGGAGCCGGGCCAGTTCTTCAAGGACGTGAAGTTCACGGGCGGGCATGAACAGACCATCGTCGCCGTCAACAATGGCGACGTCGATGCCGGCGTGACCTGGGCCGACGGGCTGGGCAACTGGGAAGACGGCTACAATTCGGGCGCACTGCGCAAGGCCGTGGACGCGGGCATCGTCGACATGAACGACATGGTGGAAATCTGGCGCTCGAAGCCGATCCCCGAAGGCCCGCTGGTCGTCCGCAAGGCCCTGCCCGCCGAGACCAAGGCCAAGTTCACCGAAATGATGGCGAACATGATCAACACCGACAAGGAATGCACCTACGGCGTAGCGGGCGGAGAAACCGCGGGCTTCTCGCCGGTGAAGCACGACAACTATCTGAGCATCATCGAGGCCCGGAAGCTGGAAGAAGCCAAGGGCAGCTGATTTTCGCTGCCGCTCCTGTGCGCGGGCCCCCCGGCCCGCGCCATTTCATTTTCCGACGAGGCCGACATGACCGCCGACCGTATCGCTGCCACCTATCACGCGCAGCTCGCGCGCAGGCGCGCCTATGGCACCGTCCTTTGGGCAATCTTCGCGGCGCTTCTGGTCGCCGGGTTCGACATGGCGAACCGCCGCAATGCCGGCGGCTTCCTGCAGGGGTTGCCAAGTGTCCTTGACTATCCCGACGCGCTGATCTCGGAGGCGTGGCAAAAGGCGGGTGCGTTGCCCGGCCACATGTGGCGGGCACTGCCTTCGCTGGTCGAGACACTGAACATCGCCGCCGCATCGACCCTGCTGGGCGCGATCGGGGGCGGGATCATGGCGCTGTTGGCGACGCCGGGACTGGCGCCCTGGCCGCGGCTGGTGCCGCTGTTCCGCCGCCTGCTGGACATCGCCCGGGCCATTCCGGAACTGGTCATCGCGCTGGTCCTGATCTTTGTCCTGGGCGGCGGACCGGTGCCCGCGGTCATCGCGATCTCGTTCCATACGGTCGGCGCGCTTGGCAAGTTGTTTTCTGAAGTGGCCGAGAATGCCAGCCTGAAGCCGGTCGAAGGGCTTGAATCCGTGGGCGCAAGCTGGCCACAGCGCATCTGGTTCGGGGTAATCCCACAGGTCGCGCCGAACTGGGCCAGCTACATGATGCTGCGCTTTGAAATCAACATCCGCGCCAGCGCCATCCTGGGCTTCGTCGGCGCGGGCGGCATCGGTTATGAGCTGCGCAACGCCATCAGCTGGGGCCAGGGCCGCTATGACGCCGCGATGGCGATCTTCCTGATGCTGTTCGTGACCATCGTGCTGTTCGATCAGCTGACCTCGGTCGCGCGCAACCGTCTGGTGCGCGGTCAAGAGCATGGCGAAAAGGGAGGGCGCATTTGATGACCGTCACCACCACAAATCATCCCGTCCACGCGATGATGTCGCGCAAGCGCATGATCTCGCTGGGGCTGCCAGTCGTCGTCCTGGCCTATCTGGTCTATGTCGCGGTCGCCTTTGACCTGGGCGGGTTGGCGGGACGGGCGCGGCTGGACAATGGCGCGCTGCTGATGCGGGACTTCTGGTCCTACAAGATCCATGTCACCCGCGACAATCGCAGCGGCGAGATTTCCAGCGCGATCGAGGGGATGCGGAACGCCACATTCTCGGCCGGGAACCGCCCGGATTGGATTTCGGGGAACCAGAACTTCGCGCGGGTCGAGCTGCCACAGGGCCATGTGGTCGATTTCGCCCCGGACGGACTGGTGACGCTTATCACACCCGACGGACGCTATCGCATCCGCCCGACCGGATCCGGCATCCAGACGGATTTCACCGACGCGCCACCGAATTTCAGCGTTTCGGACAATCGCTTCAGTGCCGATCTGCCCGAAGGCGCACGCCTGACGGTCACCCGGGCCCGGTCCGAGGTGTTTCGCCGCCACGCCGGGTGGGAACTTTTCTTCTTTGATCTTTCCAGCCCGTTTTACGGCAAGTCCTGGGCGGAGCTGGCTGCCTTGGCGGTCAGTGGCGACCGCGTGGATCCCGAACACTCGAACCTTGCCGGGATGGGGCGCGATTTCTGGAACAACGGCATCTGGCACCATGGCGACGTGGCATGGGCCATCTTCGAAACCATCCTGATGGCCTTTCTGGGTACGTTCGGCGCGGGGTTGGTGGCCTTGCCGCTGGCGTTCATGGCGGCATCGAACTTCGCGCCGCTCGTGCTGATGCGGCAGGCGGCGCGGCGCTTCTTCGACCTGCTTCGCGGCGTCGACGCCCTGATCTGGACTATCATCCTGTCGCGCGCCTTCGGTCCGGGGCCGCTGACCGGCAGCCTTGCGATCCTGCTGACCGAGACCGGAACCTTCGGCAAGCTGTTCTCGGAAGCGCTGGAGAATATCGACGAAAAGCCGGTCGAGGGTCTGCGTTCAACCGGGGCGGGGCCAGTCCAGCGCATCCGATGGGCGGTAATGCCGCAGGTTTCACCGGTGATCTTGTCACAACTGCTTTACTACTTCGAATCGAACACGCGCAGCGCGACCGTGATCGGGGCGATCACTGGCGGCGGGATCGGTCTATTGCTGATGCAGGCGATGCAGACCCAGAAGGACTGGGAACATGTCGCCTATTACATTCTGCTGATCGTCGTGATGGTCATGGCGATGGACTGGCTGTCCGGCCGCCTGCGCGCGCGCCTGATCCGAGGTTGACCATGCCGAAACTTTCCCCCGACCAACCGCTGCTGCATCCGGGCGCGGAATGCGCAAACTCGACCTTTGGCCGCTATTGCGAGGTCGGGGACGATGCCCGCGTGCTGAATTCCGAGTTCGGGGATTACAGCTATTGCGAGCGGCTTTGCGACATCGCCAATACCACCATCGGCAAGTTCGCCAACATCGCTGCCATGGTCCGGATCGGGCCGACCGATCACCCGATGACAACGGCAAGCCTGCATCACTTCCTGTACCGCTCGGAATATTATTGGGACGATGCTGAACCCGATCCGGACTTCTTCGCCGCGCGTTCGGCGCGCCGCACGGTAATCGGGCATGACACATGGATTGGGCATGGAGCGATCATCAAGCCCGAAGTGACGATCGGGCATGGTGCCATCGTCGCTGCGGGTGCGGTCGTGACCAAGGACGTGCCCGACTGGACGATTGTCGCGGGCTGTCCCGCGCGACCGCTAAGACGGCGCTTCGCCCCGGATATCGCGCGGCGGCTGGAACAATTGGCGTGGTGGGATTGGGATCATGCCCGTCTGCGCCAAGCCCTGCCCGATTTCCGCAGCCTGTCCGCAGAAAAGTTTCTGGAGCGCTACACCTCGGGATGAGGCAGGGTCAGGGTCACGCGCTCGGCCGCCCACCAGGTCAAGGCGCGTTCAACCATCCGGTCCTGCCAACGGCTCAGCCCTTCGGTCCGCAAAAGCGCGTCGCCTGGCTCGATCTGAAGCTTTGCAGCCTGCACGGCATCGGCGATCCGCGCGGTGATCCGGGTCGACAGGCGTTGATAATCCTCGACCCCGGATGCGGCCAGGGCGCGGGTCACGGATTCTTCGCGCCGCAGCATCACGGGCAGGTCCGGCAGCAGGTCGGCGGGATAGATCGAGCGGAACAGCGCGACCGGCTTGAAATCCACCAGCGAGACGCCTTCGCAGACATGGACCAGCGCACCGGGCTCCAACCTCAGCGCCGCAGCCTCGGCATCGCCGCTGGGACGGGTCACGACCGTATCGATGATGCGGCCCGGCACCTTGCCGGACAGTGCGATGTTGCGGTGAAACCGCACGCGTTCGCTCAGCGGATAGTCGACGGGACTGGCCGCGACAAAGACACCTGCGCCGCGCCGCGAGTAAAGCAGCCCTTCATCGGCAAGCACGCGCGTCGCATGCCGCACCGTGTGTCGATTGACCCCAAAGCGCGCGGCCAGATCGCTTTCCGGCGGCAGACGGGTACCGGGGGGCCATTTTCCCCGCGCGATCTCTCCGCGCAACTGATCCGCGATGCTTTGCCACAAACTCATGCCGTCACCAAAATTTCATGCTTTCCGGGTTGTCGCCCGCTCACGATCACTCTACAAGAAGTCTAGTTGTATAGACAACCGGTGAAATGAGATGTCCGAGATTTCCGTCCCCGAGGATCGGCGCGAGGCATTGGGCCTGCTCGCCCGCGCCCCCGCCGCGCGTCTGGTCCAACTGCTGCCGGACCTGCCCCCGCATGAAACGCTGCGCGCGCCCGAAATCGGCACCGTCATGGTCCGGGGACGCGCTGGCGGAACCGGCAGCGCCTTCAACCTGGGCGAGATTACCGTGACACGGGCAAGTATCCGGCTGGGCTCGGGCCACGTTGGCCACGGCTATGTCCAAGGACGGGACAAGGGTCATGCCCTGCGTGCAGCGGCGATCGACGCCCTTGGCCAGGCAGAACCCCGCGCAACCCAGTCGATCCTCGAAACCCTGCGGTGCGAAGAGCAGCAGCGCCGCGCGCAAACTGCGGCCGAGGCTGCGGCGACGCGCGTCGAATTCTTCACCCTTGTTCGCGGAGAGGACGAATGAACGCCCCCCTGCCCCGGCTTTCCGGTGGGTTTGCCGAACCCTCGCGTGACAGTGCCCACGGGTTTCGCGCCATCCTGAACGCAATGGCTCGCCCCGGAACAATGCTTGACCTTCAGGCCGGACACGGGCCTGCGCCGATCTCGGCCGCAGCGGCGACGGTGCTGCTGGTGCTGTGCGACCGCACGACTCCGCTGCATCTGGCCGCGTCCCACGATACTCCCGAACTGCGCGACTGGATCGCCTTTCACTGCGCGGCGCCGCTGGTCGCGGCAGAAGAGGCGCAATTCGCGCTTGGCGACTGGCCCTCGCTGCAGCCAGTCGCCCGGTTCCAGATCGGGACGGCTGAATATCCGGACCGCGCCGCGACCTTGATCGTCGATCACCATGACTTCCAAGGCCCCCAGTCGAACTTGCGAGGGCCCGGCATCCGCGACACGGCCGGACTGGCCCTGCCCGATCCGCGGGCCTTCGCCCGCAACCATGCGTGTTTCCCCTTGGGATGGGACGCCATCCTGACCTCAGGCAACCGGGTCGCCGCCCTGCCCCGCTCAACGGAGGTCTTCTGATGTATGTCGCCGTCAAAGGAGGCGAGCGGGCCATCGACGCCGCCCATGACTGGCTGGGCCGCGCGCATCGTGGCCCCCAGGAACAGCCCGCGATGGACACCGCGCAGATCCGCGATCAGATGGCACTGGCCGTGGCGCGGGTGATGGCCGAAGGATCGCTTTACGATCCAGACCTGGCCGCATTGGCGATCAAGCAGGCACATGGCGACCTGATCGAGGCGATTTTCCTGATCCGCGCCTATCGCACCACGCTGCCCCGTCTGGGGGCATCTGAGCCCGTCGATACCGCGCAGATGCGGGTGAAGCGCCGGGTTTCCGCGACCTTCAAGGATATCCCCGGCGGGCAGATCCTGGGTCCGACCTTTGACTATACACACCGGCTTCTGGATTTTCGGCTTGCCGCGGACGGGGAGTTGCCCGTCGGACCCGCAGCCAGTGATACAGGCGCCGCACTGAACGCTCCGCACGTGCTGGGCTTCCTGAACCGCGACGGCCTGATCGAGGATGCCGAGGATGACGGAGCCGCGCCGCCCGACCTGACCCGTGAACCGATGGAGCTGCCCGCCGACCGCGCCTTGCGCCTGCAGGCTCTGGCGCGCGGAGACGAAGGTTTCCTGCTGGGAATGGCCTATTCGACCCAACGCGGATATGCCCGCAATCACGCCTTCGTGGGCGAGCTTCGCATCGGCATGGTCCCGGTCGAACTGGAGATCCCCGAGCTTGGCTTCGCGATCGAGATCGCCGAGATCGAACTGACGGAATGCGAGACGGTGAACCAGTTCAAGGGCTCGAAATCCGAACCCGCGCAATTCACCCGCGGCTATGGCCTGACATTTGGCCAGACCGAGCGCAAGGCGCTGAGCATGGCCCTTGTCGACCGTGCGCTGCGCTGGGACGAATTGGGAGAGGACAATCAGGGCGCACCGGCGCAGGATCAGGAGTTCGTCCTGTCCCATTGCGACAATATCCAGGCGACCGGGTTCCTGGAACATATCAAGCTGCCGCATTACGTCGATTTCCAGGCCGAGCTGGAACTGGTCCGACGCCTGCGCGCCGGAACGGAGGACGCGGCATGAGCGAGTACAACTTCGCCTATCTGGACGAGGACACCAAGCGCATGATCCGCCGCGCCATCCTGAAGGGGATCGCGGTGCCCGGCTATCAGGTACCTTTCGCCAGTCGCGAGATGCCGATGCCCTATGGTTGGGGAACGGGCGGGGTCCAGGTCACGGCCGCGACTCTGATCCCCGAGGATGTGCTGAAAGTGATCGACCAAGGTGCCGACGACACCACCAACGCGGTCAGCATCCGCAAGTTTTTCCAGCGCACTGCCGGGGTCGCGGTGACCGAGCGGACGACCGATGCGACGATCATCCAGACCCGGCACAGAATCCCTGAAATGCCCCTGACCGAGAACCAGATCCTAGTCTATCAGGTGCCGATCCCGGAACCGATGCGCTTTCTGGAGCCGCGCGAGACCGAGACGCGACGCATCCACGCGCTGGCGGATTACGGGTTGATGCAGGTCCGTCTTTACGAAGACATCGCGCGCCATGGCGAGATCGCCACCTCCTATGCGTATCCCGTCGAGGTTGCGGGGCGCTATGTCATGGACCCCTCGCCCATCCCGAAGTTCGACAACCCGAAACTGGACGACTGTCCGGCGATCCAACTGTTCGGCGCGGGGCGCGAACAGCGGATCTATGCGCTGCCGCCCCATACGCGGGTGCACAGCCTGGATTTCGACGATTATCCCTTTGTCGCGTCGAAGGCGGAACATGCCTGCGCCATCTGCGGATCAGAGGCGAGCTATCTGGACGAAGTGATTACGGATGACAGCGGCGGGCGGATGTTCGTCTGCTCGGACACGGATTACTGCGCCCAGCGTGCAGAAGGGGGTGCATGATGACGCAACTGGCAGTCGCCGACATGACGCAAGCACAAGCGTACACTGCGCCCAGACCGCTGCTTTCCGTGAGCAATGTCGGCAAGCGCTATGGTACGCGGATCGGTTGCACCGGGGTCAGCTTCGACCTTTGGCCGGGCGAAGTTCTGGGCATCGTCGGGGAAAGCGGTTCGGGCAAGTCGACCCTTCTGGGCTGCCTGTCCGGACAATTGCGACCCGATGCTGGCGAGGTTCTGTTCGACACGCGCGATCAGGGACCGCAGGACACGCTGAACATGTCCGAGGCAGAACGGCGCCATCTTGGCCGAACGGATTGGGCCTTTGTTCACCAGAACCCGCGCGACGGACTGCGGCCCGGCGTCAGCGCGGGCGGCAATGTCGGCGAAAGGCTGATGGCCAACGGCGCGCGCCATTATGGCGACATTCGAGCACGCGCGCAGGATTGGCTGGCCCGGGTCGAGATTGATCCCACTCGCATCGACGACCGGCCCGGCCAGTTCTCTGGCGGGATGCAGCAGCGGTTGCAGATCGCGCGCAACCTGGTGTCGGGTCCACGGCTGGTCTTCATGGATGAGCCGACCGGGGGGCTGGATGTCAGCGTACAAGCCCGGCTTCTGGACCTGCTTCGCGGACTGGTGCGCGACATCGGCTTGTCCGTGGTGCTGGTCACCCATGACCTTGCCGTCGTGCGTCTTCTGGCCGACCGGCTGATGGTCATGAAGGGCGGCCACGTCATCGAAAGCGGTCTGACCGACCAGGTGCTGGACGATCCCCAGCACGAATACACCCAACTTCTCGTCTCTTCCGTCCTGCAGGTGTGACCCCATGATCCAAGCCGAAAATGTCGCCAAGGAATTCATCCTGCACAATCAGGGCGGGACGGTCCTGCGGGTGATGGAGGGCGCAAGCCTTGCCGTCGCGCCGGGCGAATGCGTTGCGCTGACCGGGGCATCAGGCGCCGGAAAATCGACCCTGATGCGGATGATCTGGGGCAATTACCGCACAGACGCGGGTCGCATCGCGGTCGGATCGCTTGAAGTTTCATCAGCCGAACCGCGAGAGATCATCGCCTTGCGCCGCAGGACGCTGGGCTATGTCAGTCAGTTCCTGCGGGTGGTTCCGCGTGTCCCGACATTGCGGGTCGTCGCCGAACCGCTTCTGTCGCTGGGCGTCGACATGGCCGAGGCAGAGGATCGCGCCGCCGCATTGCTGACCCGCCTTCGGATTGGCGAGAATTTGTGGAGCCTGTCGCCCACGACCTTCTCGGGTGGAGAGCAGCAGCGCGTCAACATCGCGCGGGGCTTCGTTCACGATTATCCGGCCATGCTGCTGGACGAGCCGACGGCAAGCCTTGATGCCGCCAACCGCGAAACGGTGATCCACCTGATCGAGGAAGCCAAGGCCCGCGGCGCCGCGATCCTGGGGATTTTCCATGACGAGCTGGCGCGAAATCGACTATGCGACCGGGTGGTCGATGTCTCGGGCTTCACCCCGGAAACCAGGCGATGACACATTTCGCGGTCATCGGTCCCTCGGGCGCGGGCAAAGACACGCTGATGGCGGCGGCGCTTGCCCGACGCCCGGAACTGGGCATCGTCCGCCGCGTCATCACCCGCCCTTCGGACGCGGGGGGCGAGGACTTCGAGGGCGTCACCCCCGAGGTTTTCGCCAGGATGCTGGCCGAAGGCCGGTTCCTGCTGCACTGGGATGCTCATGGCCTGCGCTACGGTCTGCCGCGGGAGGGTTTTGGCGAGGGACCCCGGCTGATCAACCTGTCCCGGCGAATGCTGGCCGAGGCGCAGCGGATCCTGCCCGACCTGCAGGTGATCCACGTCACGGCCCGGCCCGATGTCCTTGCCCGCCGGCTCGCCGCGCGGGGACGCGAGGATGCGGCCGAGGTTGCCAGGCGTATCGCGCGCGAAACCGGCCCCCTGCCCGATGGCCTGCGGGTGTTTCCTGTCGACAATTCCACAACGATCGAGGCTGCGCTTGACCAGTTTCTGGCGGCGCTGGACAAGGTGAATTCATGATTCTGGCGAATGCGCAACTGATCCTGGAAGACCGCGTGATGCGGGGCGCGCTGCATATCGAAGACGGGCTTATCGCCGCGATTACCGAAGGCGATGCTGTTCCGGCCGGGGCCGAGGATTGTGGAGGAACGCATCTTGCGCCCGGCCTGATCGAGTTGCACACGGACAACCTGGAGCGACACATCCAGCCGCGACCGGGTGTGGACTGGCCCCACTCTGCCGCGATCTTTGCCCATGACGGCGAACTGGCTGCGACCGGCATCACGACCGTGTTCGATGCGGTACGCGTCGGGTCGATTCCCGATGACGGCGCCGGTTACGCCAAATACGCCCGCCCACTCGTCACCGAGATCAACGCACTGAGTGCTGCAAACCGGATGCGGATCAGCCACTTCATCCATCTCCGGGCCGAGATCTGCAGCGCGACGCTGCTGGACGAACTGGCCGAATTCGGGGCCGAGGACCGCGTCGGGCTGGTCAGTCTGATGGACCATACGCCGGGCCAGCGCCAGTTTCGCGACATCGCAAAGCTGGCTCAATATGTTCAGGGCAAGAAGGGGCTGAGCGATGACGAATTCGCCGCCCATGTCGCTCGGCTGAAGGACCTGCGGGATCGCTTCGGCGACGCGCATGAGCGCGGTGCGGTTGACGCAGCCCGCAGGCTTGGCGCAACCCTTGCCAGCCACGACGACACCACGACCGAGCAGGTCACGACCAGCGCCGGTCATGGCATCCGGCTGGCCGAATTCCCCACCACCGAAGAGGCCGCCGCGGCTTGCCATGACCACGGCATTGCCACGATCATGGGCGGCCCGAACCTGATCCGGGGGGGATCGCATTCAGGCAATGTCGCGGCCGAGGCTCTGGCGCAGGCTGGCCTGCTCGACATCATCTCGTCCGATTACATTCCTTCAAGCCTGCTGCTGGGGGCCTGTCACCTGTCGCGGCTGTGGCGGGATCTGCCGCGCGCGTTTCGCACCGTGACCGACGCCCCTGCCCGGGCAACCGGACTGAAGGATCGTGGACGGCTGCAAGTCGGCCTGCGGGCGGACGTGATCCGGCTTAACGACATGGACCGGACCGCGCGAGTTACCGGGGTCTGGTCCGCCGGTCGCCGTGTCGCGTGAAATGAAAAGGGGCGCCGAAGCGCCCCTTGATCCCGTTCAGGACTTCGCCCGCTCGACATAGGTGAGGTCGGCGGTGTTGATGATCACCTTCGTCCCGACCCCGATATGCGGAGGAACCATGATGCGTACACCATTATGGGCGATCGCTGGCTTGTAGCTGGACGAGGCCGTCTGGCCCTTCACCACCGGCTCGGTCTCGGTGACCTCGACGGTGACCTTCTGCGGCAGCTCGATCGCGATGGCGACGCCGTTATGGACCTGCAGGAAGACGCTGATGCCATCCTCGAGGAAGACCTTGTCATCCCCCACCACGTCGGGCGAAACGGTGACTTGTTCGTAGCTTTCCGGCTCCATGAAGTGGAAGCCCTCGGCGTCCTCATAGAGGAAGTTGTAGGCGCGCTCATCGACATGGGCGCGCTCGACCTGTTCGGTGGTCTTCCAGCGTTCCGACACCTTGTTGCCGTCCGAAATGCGGCGCAGATCAACCTGCGTCGTGGGCGTGCCCTTGCCGGGGTGGAAGTTGGTTGCCGTCAGAACGACGTGCAGACGGCCGTCGATTTCGACGACATTGCCTTTGCGAAGGCTTGAAGCGATGACTTTCAAGGCTGGTTCCTTGCGTGTATTTCAGATACCGGGAAGCCGGCACGACAAGGCCGGCAAAAGATGACGCTTCCCTTAGCGTTTTCCGCGTCGCATTGCCAGTCGCAAGCGGCACCTTGCGCTCATGAAGGATTCCGGCAGATGAAAGCGCCCCTCCCCCAATCCTGGTGGCAACCCGAATACCATGCCGGACGACGCCCCCTACTGCTTGCCCGGAACCGCACGCAGGCCGCCATCCGCGACTGGCTGGCTTCGGCCGATTTTCTTGAGATCGATCCCTGCGCGCTGGCGACCAGCCCCGGAAACGAGGCGCATCTGCACGGCTTTGCCACCGATCTGATCGGGAACGACGGTGTGCCACACCGGATGTATCTGCATACCAGCCCCGAATTCGCGATGAAGAAACTGCTGGCCGCGGGCGAGCGCCGCATCTTTTCGCTGGGACATGTCTGGCGCAATCGCGAACGGACGGACCGGCACAGCCCCGAATTCACGATGCTGGAATGGTATCGCGTGGACGAAGACTATCGTCAGCTGTTCAAGGATTGCGCGGCATTTCTGCGGCTGGCGGCAGAAGCCGCTGGCGCTGACCAGCTGCATTATAGGGGTCAGACCTGCGACCCCTATGCGCCGCCCGACATCATGACCGTCGCGGAGGCGTTTCTGGAATATGCCGACATCGATCTGCTTGCGACCTGCGACGGACCGGACACCGATGCCCGCGCGTTGCGCGCGATGGCCGAGGCCAAAGGCATCCGGATGGCACAGGACGATACCTGGTCCGACATCATGTCCCGCGTGCTTGTCGAGAAGGTCGAGCCTCATCTGGGCAGATCACGGCCGCTGATCCTGGACCGCTATCCCACTGCAGAAGCCGCGCTTGCGCGGCGTTCTGCGGATAACCCAAGCGAGGCCGAACGCTTCGAATTCTACGCCTGCGGCGTTGAACTGGCCAACGGCTTTGGCGAGTTGACAGACCCCCAGGAACAGCGCCATCGCTTTGTGCTGGAAATGGAAGAAAAGCAGCGCATCTATGGCGAGTGCTATCCGCTGGATGAGGTCTTTCTAGCCGCCCTTGCGCTGATGCCACCTGCATCGGGCTGCGCGCTTGGTTTTGACCGGCTGGTGATGCTGGCCACGGGTGCGCCCCGCATCGACGACATCATATGGACGCCGGTCCCGCGATGCGAGTCCTGACGAGCGCCTCAGGCCACGTCGTCGAAAATCCCCGGGACCATGTCTTCCCAGAACCCCAGGATCGCCCGAAGATTCAGGGCCGAGTTCCAGCCGTGCCGCACGAAATCGCCACGATCGAGTTCGTCGTCCAGTCGTGACAGGAACATCCTTCGATCCGCATCCCTTTGGGTCGGGTTGCGGGCATCCGCAATCTCTCGCACCCGGTCTATCCTGGCGGTACGGACCCGACGCTCCTCGGACACCGCATCGCGTTCAGCGCGAAGGCGGGCCTGCTCTGATGCCAAGGCTTCCTCGCGCTCGCGCAACATCAGGACGGTGGCCGGGTCGGGCTCGGGCAGTTTCGCACCGAACCCGTCGCGGAGCGCGGCGGACAGATAGCGGACCGGGCTTTCGACCCCTTTTTGCCCCGCGACGTAAGCAAGCTTCTGATCGACATGATCCTCTCCGTGATCCGCGATCCATTGCCGTGCCAGGCGATCGCTGGCCCCAAGTCCGATCAGGCGTGCGTAGGTACCGGACTTGCGCACACCCTCTTGGTCGTCGATCTCGAACATCGGCAACTGCGGATTATCCTTGATCCGAAAGCGGATCTGCGCGACCACCCTGCCCTCTTTCCGAGTTTCGGGCGTGATGATGATGTTCGAGTTCTTGTTCACCTCGGCCACCGCGGGCTTTATGATCTTTGCATTCAGGTGCTTGTAGTTTTCGTAGTAAGCGCTGCCGTCGACTCCCATCAGCCTGCGGAAAAGGTCCAGCGGCCACCAACCCGTGCTGCCGGTCCTGACGAAGCGATAGCAGTTTTCATAAAGCGCCAGCGCATGTCCGCTGGAGAAACGCTTCTGGATGTTCAGATTGATAAGTGCAAAGACCTTCGGATCATGCAGCTTTTCCGCAAGTGCGGGGGAATAGGCATATTCGCAGACCCCACCCCGCAACCGGGCATAAGACAGAAGCGCAGACACGCCCCATTCCTGGCGGCCCTTGTCGTCAAGCATGTCCCATTCCGCCAGGGTCTCGGCCAGACTGCGCAGCGCCTGCTTCAGCGTGTCCATGTCGTTCGAATTATAGCCGATCATGGTGCAAAGCGTGCGCGCATCGATGCGATGGCTGGGACGCGTCATCAGGTGGTCATATGCGTTCAGCAAAAGCACGTTCGACAACTTCCGCTGCAGTAGCGTCAGCTTTCCCGATACATGGATCGCAGCGACGTTCTTTTTGACCGAGCCCCGCCGCAGTGCCCCTGTCAGGGTAATGACCTGATCCGTCATCCCGTCAATCTCCTGCCCTTGATCCGTTTGCCAGATTCTTGATTTCATCATCGCAGAGAAAGTACCCTCCAGCAAGTGCACGGGAGGTGCCTTAAGGAAGAGACATTTCTCTCCCGTAAACAGGTGCCGTAGACTGACCATATGGTGTATGCAGGCGCCTGTTTACGGGACGGCGTGGTCTGGCAGCGGGTGGGGGGCTTACAATCAATGGGAAATTCGGCCCATCCCGGTTCCGGAGACCAAAAAAACCGCGAATCTGCACCTGAGTTCCTGAAAGCTGGTGCTCTATAGCCTGCCTTTGGGTCCCATTGGTCCCGTGAATAGGTTCATCGTTTCCAAATTATTTGGTATCTACAGATACTTAATGGGAGCAAAGACTCTTAAAGTTCTTCTAAAGATTCTCAACTTGATGGTGCCTTCAAGGCGAATTTTTGGCCGTAAAAAGAAGGTTTCGCGGCGAAACCGCGCCCTGCTCACTTCGAGATTCCCATGCCGCAGCGTATGTGCGATATTCCCTCTCATAACCAAGAAAACTCGACACATCATGCAGGCAGAAGCAACATGTCGAAGAAGAATGAATCAGCGGCTCCGCCGTATCTGAGCCTTGATCCCCAGCAGGCCGCAGCTCGATTGGGGGAGCCTATCGATACGGCACGATTCGCGAAAGCCGCAGCTTTCGCAGCGCGAGGCCGCTCAGATCTGGCCAAGCGAGGCTATGCGCCTGATGGTGCGAAGCGCCTTCGCAAGTTCTCGATCTGGGAAATCTGCAGGTACCTGATTCCGGTGGCACCCGCACATTTGCGCCGAGTGCTCAAGCAGAACACGGATCTGCCGCAAGGTATCGGGGAAGGCGGGACGAAGTGGTTCACCCTGGAGGAGGTAATCCAGTTGCGTGACCACTTCGCAGTCGAAGGCGCGAGCAGCAAGGAATATCGACCCTTCCGGCCAGAGGGCCTGCCCGCCAAGGTCATTGCGGTCGCGAATTTCAAAGGCGGTGTCGGAAAAACATCGACCGCCGCCCATCTTGCAATGTCTGCGGCGCTGGATGGATACCGGGTCCTGGTGATCGATCTTGATAGCCAAGGTTCGATGACATCGATCATGGGTGGGAAGGTTGAGGACGAATGGAAAACTATCTTCCCATTACTCGCCAAGGATTATGCACTTGCGTTGCAAGCGGAAAACGAGGTTCGGGCGGCACAGGGCGAAGACCCCCTGCCCTTTGATGAAACTCTATCCGAAGCGCTGAAGATTTCGGCCAGCGACGTCATCCAGAAGACGCATTGGCCGAACATCGATCTGATCGGCGCGCAGCTGAACCTTTATTGGGCCGAGTTTCAGATTCCCGTCTGGCGGATGGGATTGCGTGGATGGCCGCTCTGGGACGCGCTGACAGGTTTTCTGGACCGGGAGGGGGTGCTGTCCAACTATGATGTCGTTCTTCTCGATACGCCTCCTGCACTTGGGTACCTGACGATCAATGCGCTGGCAGCGGCGGATATCTTGCTTGTCCCGCTTGGGGCATCATTCCTGGAGTTTGACTCGACGGGTCGGTTTTTTGACATGCTCTACTCGACATTTGCGAGCATCGAGGACGGCGAGAACTCTGTCAGGCGACGGCAGGGTTTGCCTGAGATGAAGTTCGAATGGGATGTCGTCCGTGCCATTATCACCCGTTTCGATGCTGCTCAGCAAACAAACCTGGCCAATGTCATTCAAGCCTATTTCGGTGATTTCATGACCACCTATCGTCAGGATTTCACGGCGCTGGTCGGGCAGGCGGGTGAACAGGTGAACGGGATCTATGAGGCCGATTATCGCGACTTCAATCGGGAAACCTATGTCCGGGGGCGCGAAACCTTCGATCGTACCTATGCCGAGGTAAAGGAGATCCTGATCGGGTCCTGGTGGCGGGACATGGCAATGAACAAAGAGGCGGAACATGGCTAAGCGCAGGCAACTCGAGGCACCCACCCGCGAACAATTGAAGGAAATCGAGGATGGTTTCGCGCGCGAAACTCGCCTTGATCCATTCGGGATGTCGGTGCCGATTGCGACTGTCGCAGCAGAAGCCGCGGCCCTTGCTCCGCTTCAATCGACCGAGGAGCGGACAGAGGCTGCACGCAACCGCAAGGATGCCGAGCGGTTTCGCGAAGCTGAAGCCCGCGGAATGATTGCTCGGGACGTTGCGTTGTCCGAGATTGTCACCGATCAGATGATGCGGGACAGGATGGCGCTTGACCCCGAAGAAATGGCCGAGCTGAAATCCTCGATCCTGAGTCATGGGCTGCGGCTACCGATCGAGCTTTACGAGCTTGCCGTTCCCGAGGGCGGCAAGCTCTATGGTCTTATTTCCGGCTACCGCCGTTTGACTGCCGTCAAGACGCTTCTGGGTGAAACGGGGCGCGGCGAGTACGCCACGATCCGCGCGCTGATCCGAAAACCAGAGGGTGCGGCGGATGCATTCGTCGCCATGGTTGAAGAGAATGAGATCCGCGCGGGGCTCAGCCAATACGAGCGGGGCAGGGTGGCAGTCGTCGCATCTGACAACGGGGCCTTCGAAACCGTCGAGGAAGCGATCGAGCAACTCTTCTCTTCGGGATCCAAGGCCAAGCGTTCCAAGCTTCGGTCGTTCGCCCAGATCCATGAAGAATTAGGGGATCTGCTGATTTATCCGCAGGTGCTTACTGAACGGCAAGGTCTGCGCCTCGCGGGGGCTTTGCGCGCGGGGATGACTGACGAGTTGCGTCGCGTACTCGCCACTGGCCAGCCAAGCGACGGCGATGCGGAATGGGCGCTTCTGGAGCCGGTGGTCCAGAGAGGGGAAGACGCTCCGCGCGACACCAGCCGGGGCGGACGTCCCCGCCGTGTTGCCGCTCCGTCGCCTTCGCAGAAGGTGAAATACCTTTCCGACGGTGTGCGCCTGCGGCTGGATCACGATGTTCAAGGACACTTCATCCGCATTGAAGGTATGCCGCTTGATGACGAGGTGCTCGAGGCAATCATGCAAGCTGTCGAAATAGCCTTGATGAAAGGTACCTGAATACAGGAGCGCATGTTCGCGTCTTCTTGTCGCTGTAGGTCTCGCGCGAACAAGGCGACGGGATTGGCTGACCCGAAGAATCGCGTTCCACCCAGATCACGTTGCTTATGCCGGGTTTTGCCGGGTTTGTTTCGGATCGTGACCCGGGTGTGGTCAGACCCGCCAAGCCCGGGCACACTGGTCCAAGTAACACTTGCGCTCGCGTCCCAAATGTCGCAATTGGAAAATTAACAAAAAGCATCAGGATTGGGGGCGGATCATCCACGCCCCTGATCCAAGCCGCGCAAAAGAGAGGCGAGCCCATGAAACCGTTTCGACTCTCGTGGCTGACTTGGACGAGCCTCATTTCTCTCTCGTTGCCGGTGATGGCCCAGGGCAATGGCGCAGCAGCCGATGCGACAGCGGCCGGGGCTACCGTCGTTCTGGATGGAGTCGTGCTTGACGCGACAGCGTCGACGCACGGCTACGTGGTTCCAACCGCCCAGATTGCCACCAAGACCGAGGCAAAGGTGTTTGAAGCCCAGCAATCGGTTTCGGTCATCACAAACCAGCAGACCCGTGACCAGGGCGCTTAAAGCATGTCTCAGGCTCTGCGCTATACGGCGGGCGACACGGCCGAGCCGTTCGGGGCCAAACCTCGCTTTGATTTGTCGATCCTGCGCGGGTTCAATGCGTCCGACTCTCAATATCCGAACGGCCTGCATCTGATTCGCATATTCGGCGCGCCAACCTATGAACTCTATGGCCGCAAGCGGATCGAGGTTCTCCGCGCTCCGGTCTCGAAGGATCCACAGCTCTCGCCCGCAGGAAGTCCCTTTGCGCTGACCAAGATCGGGAATGCCGACGACCTGCGTGAACTCGATGCGGGTTATCCTGATACGGATAACCGCGACCGCAAGATGCTCAACCAAGGGGTCGGGTGCAAACGCGGCCCGGACAATGGCCGGCAGTTCCGGCAGGGCGTGTGTTGCCAGGAATTCGACTGGGACTATGTCGCCGTTCCGTGGGGCATTTGGTATACCAAAATTGAGAATCTGACGATCGAACAGACCGGGATCCATGGTCAGGACGAAATCGCAAGGAACAGCTGGCGCGCGACGTTTGCCTCGCGCCATGACTGGTCCCGCCAGACGAGAGACGTCCTCACCAAATTCCTGAGGGTAGGCAACGCAAACGACGCCTACCAGCGGGATGAAGCGACCACCGGGCGTGTCGGCCTGTCGTATGTCTTCAATAGCGGTGTGGCGCCCTATATCAGCTATTCTGCCTCATTCGAGCCGGAAATCGGAACCGACTGGGTTGGTAGCATCTTCGGGCCGACCGCGAGCAAGCAGTGGGAAGCTGACGAGGAGTGTCGGCCGCCCGCCTTCGATGCGCTGTTCACCGATGCGGTTTATTACACGAGGCCAAGCAACGTCGCTTGCACCATCGACGGTTTCCCCGAGCAGGTGGGCGAAGTTCATTCGAAAGGCGTCGAACTTGAAGCGATCGCGGAACTGTCCGAAGGTTGGGACATGCTCGCGGCCTGCTACACGCATGCCTGCCAGAAGGGCGAGGCCGTGGAAGGCCTGCGCATGTCGAACACCCCCTATAACGCGCCAAGTCTGTGGCCGAATGATGACTTCGGCAACGGTTACCGCGCGGTCGATTGCCTGCGCTATATCGGTGAGCGTTACGGCGACCTGAACATTTTGCTCAAGGTTGATGCCGTGACCTTGGGTGATCTGGCGGCCCGCTATACGCATGGCACGTTTGAGGCGTCGGTGAACCTCTTTGGCATCACCGAAGAGGAATACATCGCAAGCTACGGCAGCTTCGGTTGCCACTACGCAGAGGTGCGCGAGGTTCAGGCGTGGTTGACCTACAAGTGGTGACAGACCCCTTCCAGACGGGCCGGCGCGCCTTTCTTCGCTCCGTCGCCGCTTTCGCGGCGACGGGCTCGCTTTTCGCGCCGACCTTGGTGCGGGCGGGGCAGGGGCCGCGGCTTGCGGCGATCGACTGGGCCATGCTGGAAACTGCGGTCGCGCTCGGGCAAATGCCGGTCGCTGCCTGCGAGTTGATCGGCTACCGGGCGCAAGCGGTCACACCGGTCATCCCCCCGGATGTCGTCGACCTGGGCCTGCGCGGTGCGCCGAATTTCGAACTGCTCCAGCTGACCCGGCCCGATCTGATCCTCAGCTCTCCATTTTACGAACAGCATCGGCCTCGGCTGGAAGGCATCGCCCCGGTTCTGTCGCTGCCATTCTATGTTCCGGGCGAGCGTCCCTTGCAGAAGGCCTTCGCGGCCCTTGAAGCGTTGGCTTCTGCCACTGACCGGCCAGAAGCGGCATATCGGGCAGCCTCGGATGCCGAGGTGGGATTTGAGCGCGCTGCGGCGCGCCTTGCCGAAATGGCGGATCGACCCGTCGGCTTGGTGGATATCGGTGACGCGCGGCACCTGCGAGCATTCGGTTTTGACAGCATGTTCGGGGATGTGCTTGTGCGCCTTGGACTTCAGAATGGCTGGGAAGGTCGAACAAGGTTCAGTTTTCGGGCGCCGATCCCACTCGAAGGTCTGGCCGATCTGCCCGAGGCGCGGCTTGTCATCGTCGGGGATGTCGCGGTCGAGGCACGCCAGTCGCTCAGGCGCAGCGTCCTGTGGCGGGCACTGCCTCAGGTCCGGGGCGAGCGGGTCTATCAATTGCCAAGCGTCACCCCTTTCGGTGGCCTGCCGGCGGCGTTGCGCTTTGCCGAGTTGCTGGCCGAAGCGTTCGAGACGGGACCAAGCCAAGTATGAGACGCCCTACAATTCCGTTGAGCCTGGCCGCGCTGGTGGCACTGGCACTCTGGGGCCTTGCCGCGTTTCGGCTGATGCCCACTGGCTGGCCCGCATGGCCCTTCGATCCGCAGGCAATGTCGCTTGACCAAATATTGCTGGCCTTCGGGCTGATGCCGCGGGGGGGCATCGCCTTGATCGCGGGTGCGGCGCTCGGCTTGTCCGGCGCACTGCTTCAAGCGGTCCTGCGGAACCCGGTCGCCGATCCGACAACCTTGGGCATCTCGTCCGGGGCGCAGCTTTGTCTTGTGATCGCGACCATCTACGCACCCGGCCTGCTCGATCACGGCCGATGGCCCGTCGCATTGGTCGGGGCGGCGGGGGCCGCCGCTTTGGTCATGGCGATTGGCGCGCGGCGCGCGTTTGCTCCCGTGACGATGGTAATTGCGGGCATGCTGATCTCGCTGACCGCATCCTCCATCGCGACGGCGATCACGCTGTCGCGTGGGGAATATCTGCTGTCGCTGGTCATTTGGAACGGAGGCTCGCTCGTCCAGCAGGATTGGAGCGGGGTGCGCGCCCTTGCGATGGTCCTGGCTGTTGCCGGGGCAGGGGCTGCCTGCCTGGTTCGCCCTCTGCGCGTGCTGTCGCTGGGCGCGGCGGGGGCAAGCGGACTGGGCATGAACGTGGCGCTGGTGCGCTTTGCCGTCCTTGCGCTTGCGGTGCTGCTGGCTGGGGCGGTTTCGGCCGAACTGGGCCTGGTCGGATTTGTGGGCCTGGCTGCGCCCGCGCTGGCACGCAGCATGGGCGCGCGAAGCATGGGGCAGGTGCTGGCCTTGGCTCCGCTGGTCGGAGCGCTGATCCTGTCCGTCAGCGACGGGATTGTTCTGCTGGTGGCGGGCGCGACCGGTGAAATGTTCCCGACCGGCGCCCTGACCGGCCTGATCGGAGGGCCGCTGCTGATCTGGCTGCTTCCCCGTTTGCGCGGCTCGACCCCTCCGGGGACCGAGACTGCCGAAGGGCCCGTGCCGCGCCTGTTCCGCCCCGCACCCCTGCTGTGGGGCCTTCTGTTCATGGCCGTTGTGCTTGCGCTTGTGCTCGTCTGGATCGGGCGCTTGCCGCATGGCTGGGCGGTTCTCGATTGGGCAAGCTTCCGCGCCTTCTTGCCGCTGCGCCTGCCAAGGCTGGTTGCCGCGGCCGCCGCAGGGGCGCTACTCGCCATGGCCGGGGCGATCCTGCAGCGATTGACCGCGAACCCGCTCGCCTCGCCCGAGGTGCTTGGCGTGTCGGGTGGCGCGGCAATCGGTTATGCGGCGACGCTGTTTTCATTCGCCATGCCGGGAACGGGCATTCGCACCCTTGGCACCATGATTGGTGGAGCGTTGGCGCTGGCCCTTGTCGGAACCTATGCGCGCCGCCGCGACATGCCGGCAGAGCGGGTACTGCTGGCCGGGATCTCGGTCTCGGCGATGGCGGCGGCCGTCCTGTCGGCGGTCATGGCCACCGGATCCGCCGAATCCTGGCAGGTGCTCGCCTGGCTCAGCGGTTCCTCCAGCACCGTCGGGCCGGGGCAGGCCGCGGTGCTGGGAATTCTGGCCGTGGGCCTGCTTGCGGCGGCGATGATGGCGCATCGATGGCTTGGCGCACTGCCGCTTGGTGCCGAAGTGGCGGTCGGACTGGGGCTGCCGCTGCAACTGGCGCGGACCGCACTAGTCGTGCTTGCGGGACTTGGCACCGGGGCGGCGACAGTGCTGGTTGGCCCGGTCAGCTTCGTCGGACTGATGGCCCCGCACCTGGCGCGCCGGATCGGATTTGCCCGACCGCGCGATCACGTGACGGGGGCCGCCCTGATCGGCGCGATCCTGATGATCGCGGCTGATTTCGGCGCAAGGATGGCGGGCTTCCCCTATGAAATGCCCTTGGGCCTGTTCGCCTCGCTTCTGGGTGCACCCTGGCTCATTTGGTTGATGTTGAGGATCAGGCGATGACCGAACCGCTTTTCAGGATGTCCGGGCTTTGTGTGGACGTGCCCGGCCGCCGGTTGCTGGATGGGCTGGACCTGACCATTCCCAAGGGGCAGGTCGTTGCGCTGATCGGCCATAATGGATCGGGAAAATCCACGCTGCTGAAGGTGATGGCACGGCAGATCCGGGCGTCGTCGGGGCAGGCGGCGTTTCTTGGGCGCGGCCTGCCAGAGTGGTCGGCGCGGGACTATGCGCGCGCGCTGGCTTTCATGCCCCAGACCACCCCCCCGGCCGAGGGGATGACCGTGCGCGAACTGGTCTCGCTTGGCCGCTATCCCTGGCACGGAGCGCTTGGGCGCTTCGGTCCGCAGGACCATGCAGCGGTCGATGCGGCGCTGGCGGAATGCGCGATCGAGCCGCTGGCCGACCGTCTGGTCGATACGCTGTCGGGCGGTGAACGCCAGCGCGCGTGGCTTGCCATGATGGTCGCGCAGCAGGCGGGTGCGCTTTTGCTGGACGAGCCGATCTCGGCGCTCGACATTGCCCATCAGGTCGAGGTTCTTTCGCTGGTGCGCCGGATGTGCCATGAGCAGGGCCGAAGCGCGATCGTGGTCCTGCATGAGGTGAACATGGCCGCCCGGTTCAGCGACCATGTGATTGCATTGAAGGGCGGTCGGTTGACACTGCAGGGCACGCCGGACGACCTGATGACCGCCGAGGCGCTGGCCCGGATCTATGGCCTGCCGATGCAGGTTCTGCGACGCGAGGATGGCGGCAGGGTCGCCATTCCCGCATAAGGACGAACAAGGACTTAAGATGCTGCGCGATTTCTTCGCATATTATCGCCCCTGGATGGGGCTGTTCTGGCTGGATTTCGGCTGTGCCGTCCTGTCGGGGCTGCTGGAACTGGCCTTTCCACTGGCGGTCACCGCCTTCATCGATCACCTGCTGCCGCAGGGCAACTGGGGACTGACCGTCGTCGCGGCCATTGGCCTGATGGCGCTTTATCTGGTCAATACCGGGCTGATGTCCATCGTGATCTATTGGGGCCACATGCTGGGCATCAATATCGAGACCGAGATGCGGGCCCGCGCCTTCGACCACCTGACCCGCCTCAGCTGGCGCTGGTATGACCGCGCGCGCACCGGCAAGCTGGTGGCCCGTGTCACGCGTGACCTGGAAGAGATCGGCGAGGTTGCCCATCACGGTCCCGAAGACGCCTTCATCGCCCTGATGACCTTCATTGGCGCCTTCCTTCTGATGTTCAGCATCAATCCGCAGCTTGCGCTGATCGTGGCGCTGATCGTGCCGGCAATGCTGGTTCTGGTGATCTTCTACGGCGGTCGCATGACGCGCACCTGGCGCGCGATCTATGCCCGCGTCGGCGATTTCAACGTGCGTCTGGAAGAGGCGTTGGGGGGCGTCCGGGTCGTGCAGGCCTTTGGCAATGAGGCCCATGAATCCGATCTTTTTGCCACCGACAACCAAAGTTACCGCCAGACCAAGCTGCAGGCCTATCGCGTCATGGCGGTATCCTCGGCGCTGCAATACATGGGCCTGCGCCTGGTGCAGGTCGTGGTCATGGTCATGGGGGCGGGCTATGTACTTTCGGGTCAACTGACCACCGGCGGATTCGTCGGTTTCCTGCTGCTGGTTGGCGTGTTCTATCGCCCACTCGAAAAGATCGCCGCCGTGATCGAAACATATCCGCGCGGCCTGGCCGGGTTTCGGCGCTATCAGGAGTTGCTGGGGACCGAGCCCGAAATCCGGGACGCCCCGGATGCGATCGACGCCCCCGCCTTGCGAGGCGATATCCGGTTCGAGGATGTGGGCTTCGGCTATGATGCCGACCGGCCGATCCTGAAGGGCATCGATCTGACGATCTCGGCTGGCGAAACGGTGGCCTTTGTCGGCCCCTCGGGCGCCGGCAAGACGACGCTGCTGGCCTTGCTGCCGAGGTTTTATGAACCGACACAGGGCCGGATCACCGTGGACGGTGTCCCGCTTGACCAGATGAAGCTGAACAGCCTGCGCCGCCAGATCGGTCTCGTCAGCCAGGATGTCTTTCTGTTCGGCGGGACACTGCGCGAAAACATCGCCTATGGCCGGCTTGGTGCTTCGGATGCGGAAATCATGCGTGCCGCCGAACAAGCCCAGCTTGGCCCGATGATCGCCGGTCTGACCGAAGGGCTGGATACCATCGTCGGCGAACGTGGCGTGATGCTGTCGGGCGGCCAGAAGCAGCGCGTCGCCATTGCGCGGGCCTTCCTGAAGAATCCGCCCATCCTGATCCTGGACGAGGCGACCTCGGCGCTGGACAGCCAGACCGAGCGCGAGATCCAGTCGGCTCTGGATGCGCTGGCCGTGGGTCGCACGACGCTGGTCATCGCGCACAGGCTGGGGACGATCCGCAATGCGGACCGGATCATCGTCATGCAGGAGGGGCGGATCGTCGAAAGCGGGCAGCACGGCCCGCTGATCGCGCAGGGTGGGGTTTACGCCCGGCTGTCGGGCTGACCCCAATAAGCGGCGGCGGTGAACTGCCGCTTGTTCAGGCCGCGCGCCGCAAGATAGCGGCGCGCCTCGCGGGCCAAGGTCGCGTGACCAGCGAACCAGACATGCAAGTCACCATCGGCGTCAATCCGGGCGTCGGCCAGCGCCTTTATCAGGTCTTCGGTCACGGTCACCCGCGGATCTTCGGCCACCGGGCCCAGATCATGACCGGCGGCGCGCACAAAGGCGCGCGCCTGGCCCTGCGCCAGGTCCAGCATGCGGGTGATCGCGGGCAGCGCGGTCTCATCCCCGAAAAGCCAAAGCTCCTCGGCTTCGGGGCACCAACCGCCGCCCGGTCCCATGATGCCGATGATGGTGCCGGGCTGGACACGCGCGGCCCAGTCGCAGGTCGGGCTGCCGACATGGCTGAAAATATCGAAGTCGATCCAGTCCTCGCGCTGTTCGGCAATGGTATAGACCGGGCGGTGCAGCGCATCCTGGCCCTCGGGCCAGCGCGTGCGGCCATTGGCGGCGATGCGCGGCCAGATGGCGCTGCGACCCTCGGGCGGCAGCAAAAGACGGAAATGCATGCTGCCTTGGCCGAAGCGCGCGGCCTCGGGGCCGGACAGGCGGACGCGGATGAAGCCGGGTGTGCGCTGGGTGACGCTGACCAGCTGCATCAGGGCCAGACCCGGAGCAAGCGCACCTTCGTCAACGCTGTCCCAAATGATCGACATGCCGTGGCTTTCGAACAGCTCGGTGGCGCTGTCCTGCAGGACACCGATCAGTCGCTGTTCGGGCGCGCTGAGTTCGATCCGCGCGATCCCGTCACCGGGGATCAGGGACATCTCGCTGCCCCAGACATGCATGGTCAGGCTTTCCGGCGTCTCGAACAGATCTATTTCCCATTCCGCCGCGCGCGCGCGAAGCAAGGCCGAGGCGACGCCGGAAGCCGAATTCAGGGTTCCGATGCTGCGGTGCGGGCGAATGGGAAACATGCCGTGCCTTCCACTTGTGTCGCCGGGACCATATACCCAAGAGAAAACATCGGCAATTCCCGTTTTGGTCAATACGCGGACAAGCATGGGGGTTGGCAGCACCCGCCGTCAGGGTCCACAACTGGGTGGCGAAGCAAGCGGGGAGAGGGGTTGCATGAAAGTCGGGATCATCGGCGTGGGCCTGATGGGGCACGGAATTGCAAGGAACGTGCTGCGCAAGGGTTTTCCGCTATCGTTCCTGGACCATCCCGGCAACCGCCCCGTGGACGAAATCCTGTCAGTCGGCGGGCATGCCTGCCATAGCCCGGCCGAGGTGGCGCGCGGGGCCGATGTCCTTATCCTGTGCGTCACCGGCTCACCCCAGGTCGAAGCGGTGCTGACTGGGCCGGACGGAGTGCTGTCATCGCTGCGCCCCGGATCGACAGTGATCGACTGCTCAACCTCGCTGCCGGAATCGACCCTTCGCATGGCGCGGGCGGTGGCCGAGGTCGGCGCCGATTTTCTGGATGCTCCGATGACCCGGACCGCGCGTCACGCGCATGATGGTCAGCTTAACCTGCTGATCGGAGGAGATGCAGCAACCCTTGACCGCGTCCGCCCCGTGCTGGCTGCCTTTACCGAACAGGTCTTTCACGTCGGCGGTCCTGGCGCGGGCCATCGGCTGAAGCTGCTGCACAACTATGTCTCGGTGGGTTCGCTGGCGCTTATCGCCGAGGCTGCGGCGGGTGCGGCCGATGCTGGAATCGATCCTGCCGCCTTCGTCCAGGTCCTGGCGCAGGGCGGTGGCGCGGGGGTCGCGCTCGATCGGATGACCCCCTTCCTTCTGGACGGTGACGCGGGCAACCTGCCATTCGCCATTGCGAACGGTTTGAAGGACATCGCCTATTACCGCGAGATGTCCGATGCATCCGGCGCCGCCCACGTCATCGCGGACGGAATCCATGCCGCCATGTCGACGGCCGTCGATGCGGGGGAGGGAGCGAAATATGTTCCTGAACTTGCCCGCATTTTCCGCAGAACGGATCCGCGTTAAACCGGTGCATCCGCAACCGGCGAAGTTTCGCCTTCCGCACCCTTTGCTAACGGGATGCCATTAGGGAACCGTGGCAGCATTGTCGGTGTTGGAGTAGAAAGCTGGGCAGCCATTGTCCCGCCGCAGGTCCGAAACCGGCTTCACAGGATGCATCCATGACCGAGGACATGATCGAGTCCGCCAAGCGAAGCATGCTGATCAACGTGCCCCTGTCCGATGACAGCGCGGAACCGGGGCTGACAATCTCTCCGGTATCGCTCGGCCTGCGCGAGATCGATGAGACAGGGCTGACCTTCCGGCTGATCGACGAACAGGGCATGGCGGTCGATCTGATCCTGAACCCTGTGCTCGCCAAGGCAATGCAGGATTGCATCGCGCTGGCGCGCCACATCGAACCCGGGTTGAGCACGGGACTGTCCTGACCGTCACGCATTCTCTCTGGGTGTTTTTGCCCCAGAAGCGTCCAGGGCGGTGGAAGGGCGTTCCGGGCCCGGAACGCCATTTCAGGGAACCAATGTTGCAGTTCAGGCTTTGTGGAACGGGACGCGGATGATGCGAAGGGTTTCGCCATGCCTGCACTGTTCCTGTCGATTGCCATTGCCTCGCTGGCCGCGGTGCTAGCGCTGTTGATCGGCGTGTCTCCCCTGCGGGCGCTTGGCGTCTATTCCCTGACCGGAGTCGTGACCCTGTTCCTGTGCGCGGTGTTGCGGGCGATGGTGCATACCCTTCGCCTGCGCAGACATCAGACCTGATCAGACTGACGGATCTCGTTCACTTCGCGGCCAGCAGTTCGGCGACGTCGAGCAGGATGAACTCGTTATTCGCGGCCTTCCCGATCTCGCGCCCGCCGGAATAGGGCAGGTTGTTGTCATTTGCGACAAGGATGTGGGTGTCATCGACGCGTGCCACATCCTCGATCGTGAAGAACGGAAAGGTGAAATTGCCCTCTGCCGGTTTCATGCCCGCCAGAGCCATGCCATCGGGATCGGCGATGTCCAGCAGGTTGATATGGCCGATGCGTCGCAGATAGCCCTCGGGATCGACAGTCCCCGTATCGATCAGGACGATGTTCTTAACACGCGCGGGTTGCGGATAGCAGCCGCTCTGGTCGGTGGCCCCTTCGGCACAGGCATGCGCGGCATCCCCTTCGCCATTGTCCCGCTCGATCACCAATGCGCGGGTGTCGTCGATGAAGTTGAAATCACCGATCGCGGTCGCGCCATCGGACAAGCGGAAGCGATAGCTGTCGCCGGTCCAGTCAGCCTTGGCTGTGTCGAAGGTCATCACCCACAGGAACTCGCCCTCGGGCTGGCCATTCTCGGCCAGAAGCGGCTTTTCCAGCATCGCCCACAGCAGGTTGCTGCCGGGTTGCAGTCCCATACCCTCATATCCGCCGGAGCGCTGGACCCGGAAATCCTTGCCCGGCTGGGCCGGCACCGCAGTGCCCGCCGTGTCCGGTCCGGTCAGGACCGCGCCGTCCAGCACGGTCGGATGAACCGACAGCACGCGCCCGTCGGCCGCGACCCGCAGGATGTTCGGGCCGAACTCTTCGCCGATCCAAAGCTCTCCGTTCAGGAACTGGATGCTTTCGGGATCGAAATCAGCACCGGTCAGGTAACGCGTCTCGGTTGCCTCGTTCGCGATCCGGAATGGCACCTTGTGGTCAGGATCGCGCAGGAAGACGGTCTGCAGGCGCTCGACCTTGCCTGACGCGAAATCGGGTTGCATCCGGTGGAAATACAGCATGGCGTCGGGGCTGTTCAGCTTGGTCCCGAATCCGTTGTCTGTCAGCGTGAACCAGCTTCCGTCATCGGCCCGGTTCATCGCAAAGCCCGACATGCCCTGCACCGGCTGACCGGGAAAGGGCAGAGAGACGCCCGTCTTGTGCCCGCCATAGGCCTTGCCCACGTCCCCCTCGACGCTCATCAGGGCGTCATTGCGGGTCTTGCCGGTGAACTTTCCCGACATCCACAGGTCGCGCGGCGCGTCGGCGGGCGGCGTGACCAGGGTAAACGCCGGAAGCATTGCATGACCCGCCAGCTTCGCGGGAAAGACCTTTTCGGCAAAGGCAGGCGAGACCGCGGCACCGCAGGCCAGCAGGATCGGAACAAGGCGCATGAATATCTCCATCAAACGGAACGCGCCCCTGCTAGTCCGGCATGATGACAGCCAGACTGCGGCGGGATGGAGAATTCGTAAAGCCTGTGTCGGCGGACAGCACTTGTTCCACTCTGCCGCTGCCGCGAAGTTGGGGTGGGCGCAACTGCGCCTAACTTACTGAAGGCGCCAGCAAAAAAATGCCGATCCGGCAAGGCTGCCGGATTCGTGCATTGCCGGTCCAAGGGGAAAGGCGCAATAGCCAATTGTCCAACTACTTTACCCGGATCGCCATGAAACTTCGGCTCCTTCTTACGTCCCTTCTTCTTTCCTCGCTTGCAGTTGGTGTGGCAAATGCCGATTCCGGCCCGCGCCGCCACTGGCAGGATCGCCAGCATGACGAGCACCGTCATGAGCGTTATGACCGCGACCACGGCCGTGACCGGCATGATCGCCGCGATCGGCACCGCCATGACGGCGATCACCACCGCGATCGCGATCATGACCGCCGTCACGGCTGGGTGAACGGTTGCCCGCCCGGATTGGCGAAGAAGGGTAACGGCTGCTATCCGCCGGGCCATGCCCGTCGCCACGATCGCCATCATCGCGATCACAGGGACCACCGCGACTACCGGGATTATCGCGCGCTTCGCGTCGGTGATCGCTATGCACCGGCCGACTATCGCCGCGTGCTGGCCGACCCGAACCGCTACGAACTCGAACGCCGTTCCAACTGGAACTATTATCAGGATGACAACCAGATCTATCGCGTGGACAACCACACGAACAAGGTTCTGGGCGTGATCAGCCTGATGCAGGCCCTGTCCGGTCGCTGAAAATTTGCCTGACTCGGATGATCCGGGCCGGGCTTTTGATTCGCCGGAAGACGCGGCGATTCCGTTTCCGCTGAGCTAGTCGCAGCGCTTGCCGTCGATGGTGACGGCAAGCGCCTTGCCATTCCGGAAGTCCCCGCAGGCAAGACCGGTGGCATCGGTCAGGCGCATCGTCGTCTCCCCCGCGGATATCGTGATCCCGCCATTCTGCGAAACCGCTTCGACCGTGGGACGGGGCTTTTGCGCGGCAAGCACCGACAGGTCGATGCTGTCTTGGTCCGACTGGAAGTCGGTGACCTCTACTTTCCCCTGTTGGCCCGGTACGAAACGATCCTTCCCCGGCCCTCCGGTCATCTGTTGCGTGCCGGGGACCGCGATCAGAAGGTCATTTCCCGCGCCGCCGTCCAGCGTGCCGCTGCCCTCAAGGTGGTCGTTCCCCTTGCCGCCGGTCAGGAGGTTTTGGCCCTCGCTGTCGATCAGGACGTCGTCGCCACCCTGTCCATCCAGCGTGTCGTCGCCCTGATCACCGAACAGGTAGTCGCCGCCATCCCCTCCGGAAATGCTGTCATTTGCAGAGCCGCCATAGATCAGGTCGGGCAAATCACTGCCAATGATCTGGTCGTCGCCGTCCAGCGCGAAGAACAGACCGTGCGGCGTCGCGATATTCGCGCCTTCCACCAGCCCCGTGCCTGACGCCAAAGTGACGCGATCGGCCCCTGCGGTTCCGTAATGCTCCTCTGCGCCGGGCCGCGGCGCGGTTTCGTCGCGGATCCAGCCCCAATGCGCGAAAGCCGCGAGGTCGAGCAGCACCGACCACTGCCCGGCATCGCCTTTCTCGGGGATCAGGAAGGACGACCTGCGCCCGACAGGCGTCCACCATGACAGGCCGATGCCGTTATCGGCGAACCAGGGAAACTCTCGCGCCAGGTTGTACGAGGGTGCGACATCGGGATCCTGCGTGCCGGGATCCAGCAGGCTGGGCGAGGATTGCAGATGCGTCTCGGTCAGCAGGATGTCATTTCCCGGTTGCTTCAATGCGCCGATGCCCTTGCAGATTGCGCCGTGAAAGCGCTGCCCCGCGGGGTCCGGAACATCGGCGGCGACCCAGCCCGGATACATGTGGACGGACCAGATCAGCTTGTCGCCTGCCGCCTGTCGGATCGGGGCAAGGTCGATCCGGCTGAACTGGGCCGATGCGCCAAGCCCGCCGACAAGAATCCGCTTGCCACCCCAATCAAGATCCAAGATCAGGTCGTGCATGTGCTGGGCATAGATCTTTCCGGCCTTGGGGCTGCGGCCATAGGCCATCGGCTCGTTGATCAGCTCCCAGCCGACGACCGCGTCAAGGATGTGGCTGTTTTCCGGCTTGCGGAACCATTTCAGCATGACGTCCCAGTCATCGCGCACGTCGTTGATCTTCCAGTCACCGCGGGCCGAGGGATTGCGCAGCGCATTGGCCGGGCCGATGTCCCGCAGGCCCAGCTTGTGCGACTTGCGCGGTACACCGTCGGACAGGAAGCCGCCGGCCAGTTCACCGTCCGAATTCTGGATGATCAGGCCATAGCCGTGTTTCGCGGCCAGTTCGGCGAAGGCTCGCCAGTCGCTGGCACGCTGCGGATTGTCGAGCGTCTCGGCATTCATGTCGAGACGGATCACGTTGACCTCGGGGAATGCTGTGCCCAGCACCGTCAGGAAGGATTCGGGTGGACCGCCCGTCTGCAGCACGACTCCGGTATCCGCCCGCCAGCTGACCATGTTCGCGACGCCCGGATCAGTGCCGCGGGTCGGGGGCAGGATCACCGGGGTTCCGTCCGCCGCTTGCGCGGGTTCGCCCGTTTCGGGATCCAGCAGCAGCGCGATCCGCTGCTTGCCGCTTGCGCCAAGGCGCCCCGCCGCAAGGCGGGGAAACCGCCTCGCGGCCTCATCCGCGGGAACTTCGGTGATCTGGTACCCGCGCAGCGCAGGATCAAGCTGCCGCCCGTCCCGGGTGCGAAGCCGAGAAGGGTCATCGACGACGTTGACATAGCGCGTCGCCAGCGAAACGACATTCCAGTCCGCGGTCTGAGAGTAGAAATGCGAGCTGTCGCAGTCCATTTGGGCCTCGAGGGGGTTGCAGCGATCGGCTGAAGGGCGACCGGCTATGAGTTGTTGCCCGGCGAAACTGCCAGAACCGCGCCGCGTTCAAAAGCGGATCCGGTCGCGTGGCCATGGCTCGGCAGAACTTGGCCGGCGTGTCCTTTCTTGGCGCGAATATCGCGAAAGGGAAGTAAACGATTTTAACAATTTATCACCAATTGACGGCTCGTCATCCACGGCTGGTGCCTTCTGGCCGCGCAGGGTGGATTGCGGACCGGGCAGGGGATAGTATAAGCGCCGCGACAACACCCCAACCGCCGAAAGCGCCGTCATGTCTGCCACAGCCACAATGGTCGAGCATTTCGTGATTTCCGGCCGACTTGCGCCCGCGGCATTTCGGCCCTGGATCACGCGCCATGCGGGCAGGCTGGGGCTGAACGTCACCTTTCTGCACGAAACAGACCACCGTCTTGACCTGACCGTCGGCGGTCCTGCCGACCTGATCGACGCGATGGAACTGGGATGCAGCCTTGGACCGGCCGAAACCTGGGTGGAGGAGATCGAAAGACATCCCGTGCCCGAGTGAGTTCGATCCGCGCTTGCCAGTTTGCACATCGTTTCAGCAAATCGAACATATCGCAGCCTTTCAGGACGCTTTGGATTGCCAGCGCTTTCGGCAATCCTAGTGTCGCGCCACGCCAATAAGAGTCGCCTATGCCAAACTGGGTTCCAGCCGCCCTGTCCGCCGATCTTTCAATCGCCACCGCCATGCCGGCCAAGACCCCGCTGGGAGAACTTGCGATCTGGCGCGGCGGTTCGGGTCGCGTCTCGGCCTTTCACGACCGCTGCCCGCATCGCGGCATGAGATTGTCGCACGGCTTCGTGCGTGGCGAGATGCTGTCCTGCATCTATCACGGCTGGCGCTATGACGGGACCGGCCAGTGCCGCAAGATCCCCGCGCATCCCGACCTGGTTCCGCCCGCCGCCGTCCGCGCGGGCAGGCTTGCCTGCGTCGAGCAGGGCGGCCTGATCTGGGTCGCGGCCGAAGGGACCGAAACCGCGCCCCCCGAGGTCGGGGGCGTCTTGCCGCTGCGCTCGATTGCTGTCGAGCGCCCGATTGCCGAGGTGGCGGCAGCCCTGGGCATCGACGGCCTGATGGGCAAGGTCAGCCTGCCGGGCTGCAAGGAAGCGCTGACACTTGCTTTGCTTGACGCGCAGGGGCGGACCGTTCTCCATGCCCTGATGCCGGAAGCGGATGCCGCGACGCGCATCGCCGCATCGCGTGCGCTGGAAGCCCTGCGTCGCGGGCTTGAAACCGAAACGACCGAGGCCGCCCAATGACCCGTGACATCGTGAACGAATGGTTTCCTGTCGCCATCGCCGCGCTTCTTCCCACGGCTCCTGGCCGGGAAACGCTGCTGCTTGGGCAGGCGATCCGGATCACTGGGGTCGATGGCGCCCCCGTGGTCGAGACGCTGGACGGACGCAAACTGCCGGTGAAGATCGCCTATGGGCATGTCTGGACCTCGCTTGGCGAACCGGGTGAGATATTCCCGCTGCCCGAAGCGACGCAGCCCGGTCGCAGACTGGTAGACGTGGGCAGCGTGCGGGTGAAATGCTCGCCCCTTCGCGCGGTCGAGAACTTCCTCGACATCGCGCATTTCCCCTTCGTTCACACCGACATCCTGGGTTCCGAGCCTCATACCGAGGTCTATCGCTACGAAGTCCAGATCCGCGACGAGATCGACGAGGTCTGGGCGACCAAGGTGCGCTTCTATCAACCTCAGGCCGCCAAATCGGCCGAAGGCGGGACCGAGATCGAATACATGTACCGCGTGCCGCATCCGACCTGTTCGGTGCTTTACAAGACCTCGCCGCCCAGGCCGGGGGAATGGGACGTCATTACCCTTTTCGTGCAGCCGCTGACCGAGGAGCTGTGCGAGGTCTGGCCCTGGATGGCGCTGTTCGACGATGAAACCTCGATGGCCGAACTGATCCATTTTCAGCAGATGATCTTCATGCAGGACCGTTCGATCCTTGAAAACCAGTTGCCGCGCAAGCTGCCGCTGGATCCCGGCATGGAGACGCCGACGCGCGCCGACATGACCTCGATCGCCTATCGCCGCTGGCTCAAGCGGAATGGCATTTCCTATGGCGCGCAGCTGGTGGCAGCATGATCCTTTACGATTACATCCTTTCCCCCGAATGCTATACCGCGCGGCTTATGGCGGCGCTGCTGGGCAAGCGGTTTGAACAGGTGGCCGTGGATTTCCACCCCGGCGCGGAACATCGCGGCGCGGCCTTTCGCCAGGTCAACCCGGCCGGGAGAATCCCGGTTCTGGTCGACGGGCCGCTGACCCTGACCGAGCCTGCGGCGATCCTGAACCATCTTGTGGCGGATGCGCCCGAATGGCTGGGGCAGGGGCCCTTGGTTCAGGAGTGGCTGGCCCGAGCGACCCATCTTGCCGCCAGCCTTGGCGGCGCGCGCGCGCACGAGATGCTGGGTCAGCCCGGCGATCTTGACCGGTTGCAAGCGGATGGGATCATGTGGCTGCGGATCCTTGAAGCCGCGCTGACCGAGGCGAGGATCAACGGTCATGCCTTCCTGACCGGGCCCGCGCCGACCATCGCCGATATTGCCGTCTTTCCGCATGTGGCGCTTGCCCCCGATGGCGGGGTCAGCCTGGACGATTACCCTGCGATCCGGCTGTGGCTGCGGGCGGTCCGCTCGCTTGCCGGCTTTATCGAGATGCCGGGTATCCACCGCCTGCACGATCTCAGCCCCGAGCCGAACAACGAGATCGGCGGCGATCCGGTGGTCGCGTCCGCATGACTGGCGCGATCCTGTTTCGCAACTGCGCCGCCATCGTGCCCTCGTCCGGGGCGGCGGTCCTGCGCGACGCGGATCTGCTGACGCAGGGACCGGCCATCGCAGCCATCGGCAAGAACCTGGCCGCGCCGGACGGCGCGCGCGTGATCGATGCGAGCGGCTGGTTTCTTTACCCCGGTCTCGTCAATACGCATCACCACTTCTTCCAGACCTTTGTGCGCAACCGGGTCGAACTGGATTGGACGCGGCTGTCGCTGATCGAGTGGCTGGACACGATCTATCCGATCTTCGCCCGGCTGACCGAGGATTGCTTCTATCACAGCTCGGTCACTGCAATGGCCGAGCTGATCAAGCATGGTTGCACGACCGCCTTTGACCACCAGTATTGCTTTCCGCGCCACGCCGGCGGCCGGATCGTCGACCGCCAGTTCGAGGCGGCCGAGCTTCTGGGGATGCGGTTCCATGCGGGGCGGGGTGGGAATACCCTGCCGAAATCCGAAGGCTCGACCATCCCCGACGAGATGCTTGAGACGACGGATGGCTTCATCGCCGATTGCGCGCGCCTGATCGACACCTATCACGACGCAGGCCGCTTTTCGATGCGCCAGGTCGCGGTCGCGCCTTGCCAGCCTGTCAATTGTTACCGCGAAACCTTTGCCGAGTCGGTGCGCCTTGCCCGCGACAAGGGCGTGATCCTGCACACCCATGCCGGCGAAGGTGAAAGCCCGGTGATCGAGGCGCGCTTTGGTCTGCGCAGCATCGACTATCTCGAACAGTTGGGCTTTGCCGGGCCCGACAGCTTCTATGCCCATTGCTGGGAGTTGACCCGGTCCGAGATCGCAAGCCTTGCCGCCAGCGGCACCGGCGTCTCGCATTGCCCCGAACCGGTCTATCTGGTCGGGGCGGAAGTGACCGACATTCCGGCCATGGCCGCGCAGGGCGTGCGGTTGAGCCTTGGGGCGGATGGCGCGGCCTCGAACGACAATTCGAACCTGATGCACTGCATCCATTCCGGCTACATGCTGCAATGCCTTGCCGCTTCGGGTCGCGACAACCCGGTGCCGTTGCCCGCCGAGTTCCTGGGCTATGCGACGCAGGGTGGCGCCTCGTGCTTGGGGCGTGACGATATCGGCCGGCTCGAACCCGGCATGGCGGCGGACCTGTTCGCCATCGACACCCGGCGCATGGACTATATCGGCACGCGCCACGACCCCCACAGCCTGATCGCCAAGGTCGGCGTCGGGATGCCGACCGACCTGACCATGATCAACGGCCGCATCGTCTGGGAGAATGGGGAATTCCCCGGCCTGGATGAGCGGAAGTTGTTCGCGGAAGCCGAAACCGTTCTGAATTCAACACTTTTCTGAAGGAAAAGCCCGGAAATGACCCAAACCCGCCGTCAGTTCCTGACCACCGGTGCAGCGCTTGCCAGTGCCGCGAGCCTTGGCCTTGCTCATAAGGCCCATGCGGCGGACCCGCTGGGCGTCACGCTGGTCGCGCCCTCGCCCCTGGGCGACGTGGGTTGGACCCATTCGCTGGTTGCGGGGCTTGAGAAGGCCAAGGCCGAGCTGGGCAGCCCGATCAACATCACCGTTCTGGACAGCATCGGCGACGGTCCCGATGCCGACCGGATTTTCCAAAAGACGGTGTCGGACGGCAACAAGGTCCTGATCGCGGGTTCCTTTGGCTATCAGAACGCCGCGCTGCAACTGGCGCGCCGCTTTCCCGACGTCTCGGTCATCCATGCCTCGGGCTATCAGACCGCGCCGAACCTTGCGAATTTCGCCGCGAAGAATTTCGAGGGCACCTATCTGCTGGGCATGGCCGCGGCGGCGCTGACCAAGTCGAAGAAGATCGGTTCGGTCTCGGCCTTCGCCATTCCCGAACTTATCACCTCGATCAACGCCTTCGCACTGGGCGCACGCGCCATCGACCCCGAAGTCGAGGTTTCGGTCGTCTGGGTGAACTCGTGGTTCGACCCGGCCAAGGAACAATCGGCCGCCAAGGCCCTGATCGCGCAGGGCGTGGATGTCATCTTCTCGAACGCGCAGGATACGCCTTCGGTGGTGGCCGCCTGTGAAGAGGCGGGCGTCTATGTCGGCAACCTCAATTCGTCGATGAAGGCCTATGCGGCGACGAAATACCTGGGTGTCGCAGATACCGACTGGTCGCCCTATTTCAAGGCCGAGATCGAGGCGCACCTGTCCGGCACCTTCAAGGGTGCGGGCCACTGGCTGGGCATGAAGGACGGCGTGGTCCGGCTGCTGGATCTCAGCCCCGATGTTCCCGCCGACGCCAAGGCCAAGATCGACGAGGCCGAGGCCGGGATGATTGCGGGCACCTTCAACCCCTTCACCGGTCCGATCAAGAATGCCGCCGGTCAGGAAGTGGTCGCCGCCGGCGCCGTCATGCCGGATGAGCAGGTGCTGGCGATGGACTATCACGTCGAAGGCGTCGTCACGCCGCTGCCGAAGTAATGCAGCCGCTTCTGCGCCTCAGGGGTGTGTCGAAAACCTATGGTCAGGTGGCCGCGAATGCGGCCATCGACCTCGACGTCATGCCGAATTCGATCCACGCCATCCTGGGCGAGAATGGTGCCGGCAAATCGACGCTCATGAAGCTGATCTACGGCGTCGAGACAGCAGACGAAGGCAGCATGGAGTGGAATGGCCAGCCCGTTCGCCCCGGCTCGGCTGCCGAGGCGCGGGCTTTGGGCATCGGCATGGTCTTTCAGCACTTCTCGCTGTTCGAGACCTTGACCGTGGTCGAGAACATCGCGCTGGTCGTGCCGGGCCGCAAGGCTGCGATCGCCGCGCGCGTGCGCGAACTTGGCGCGCGTTACGGGCTTGAGGTCAACCCTGCGGCTTTGGTTCATTCCCTGTCGGTGGGCGAACGTCAGCGGGTCGAGATCCTGCGCTGCCTGATGCTTGAGCCGCGGCTTCTGATCCTGGACGAACCGACCTCGGTCCTTGCCCCGCAGAATGTCGAACTCCTGTTCCAGACCCTGCGGCGCCTGCGCGATAGCGGGGTTTCGATCCTGTTCATCTCGCACAAGCTGGAAGAAATCCGTGCGCTTTGTGACCGGGCGACCATCCTGCGCGGCGGCCGCGTCACTGGCGAGGTCGATCCCCGGGATCACAGCGCGCATGCGCTGGCGACGCTGATGATCGGGCGCGCGATGCCTCAACCGTTGCCCGCCGAACCCATTGCGCCGGGCAACGCCCTGCTGGAGATCACCGGCCTGACCTGTGTTCCCGAGGATCCTTTTGGCGTCACGCTGTCAGTTCCGTCCCTGCAGGTCCGCGCGGGCGAAATTGTGGGTATTGCCGGGGTTTCCGGGAACGGCCAGCGCGAACTTGCCGCCCTGATTTCGGGTGAAGACAGGTTGCCCCTGGGCGACGCCATCCGCATCAAGGCTCGACCGGTCGGGCGGATGGGCACGTCGGCCCGCCGCAAGCTGGGCTTCGCCTTTGTCCCCGAGGATCGGCTGGGCCGGGGTGCCGTGCCCGACATGTCCCTGGCCGACAATACGCTGCTGACCGCGCATCGGCGCGGTTTGGTCCGGCATGGTCTGATCGACCGCCGGCGCGAGGCGGCCTTCACCAAGAGCTGCATGACCGATTTCGACGTCCGTGCCTCTGGCCCGGAGGCTGAGGCTGGGTCGCTCTCCGGCGGCAACCTGCAAAAGTTCATCATGGGTCGGGAGATCATGCTGGAGCCCGATCTGCTGTTCGTCGCCCAGCCGACTTGGGGCGTCGATATCGGCGCCGCCGCCCAGATCCGCCGTCGCCTGGCCGCCATGCGCAATGCAGGCAAGGCGATACTGGTCATTTCCGAGGAGCTGGAAGAACTGTTCGAAATTTGCGACCGGCTGCATGTCCTGCATCACGGCCATCTGTCGCCGTCCTTGCCACTGCCCGAAACCAGCGCCGAGGAAATCGGCGAATGGATGATCGGGGCAAGGGGGGCAAACCATGCGGCTTAGCCTGATCCGGCGCGAACGCGCCTCGGCCCGGGCGGCGGTAATCGCGGCTCTTCTTGCGCTGCTTCTCAGCATCCTGACCAGCGCGGTGCTGTTCGCCATTCTGGGCGTGCCGCCACTGAAGGCGCTTTACGCCATGCTGATCGAGCCGTTCCAGAACTGGAGCAGCTTTTCCGAGATCCTGCTGAAGACCGGCCCCTTGCTGCTGATCGCGCAGGGGTTGGCCATCGGCTATCGCGCGAAGGTCTTCAACATCGGGGCCGAGGGCCAGCTGATCCTTGGCGCGATCTTCGCCTCGGCGATCCCGATCACGTTTCCGACCGCGGCGGGCTGGTGGGTCTGGCCGCTGATGATGGTGCTGGGCGCGCTTGGCGGTCTGCTTTGGGCGGTGGTTCCGGCATTCTGGCGCAGCCGCCTGAATGCCAGCGAGATCCTTGTGACCCTGATGATGAGCCTGGTTGCGGCCCAGCTTCTGAACTACATGCTGCTGGGGCCGTGGAAGGATCCGGCCGGGTTCAACTTTCCGCAAAGCATCATGTTCCAATGGGATGCGATGCTGCCGACCCTGCTGCCGGGGACGCGGGTCAACATCTCGCTGCTGTTTGCATTGGCGGCGAGTCTGGCGGCCTGGCTTTACATGCAGCGCAGCTTTGGCGGCTATCGCCTGCTGGTCGGGGGGCTTGCCCCTCGGGCGGCGGGCTATGCCGGCTTTTCCGAAAGCCGCGCGATCTGGATCTCGCTGCTGATCGGCGGTGCCGCAGCCGGACTGGCCGGGGCCGCCGAAGTTGCCGGGCCCATCGGCCAGCTGCAACGCTCGGTCTCGGGCGGCTATGGCTATTCCGCGATCATCGCCGCCTATCTGGGCGGGTTGCATCCGATCGGGATGATCTTTTCGTCCTTCCTGCTGGCGGCGCTGTTCATCGGCGGCGACAGCGCGATGGTTTCTGCGGGCCTGCCTGTCGCGGCAGTCCGCGTCGTCCAGGGGCTGCTGCTGGTCTTTTACTTGGGTGGGCTGACCTTCATCCGTTATCGGCTGGTCATTGCAAGGACGGCAGAAGCATGAGCGTCCTTGAATTCATCATCTCGGGGATGCTGGCGGCGGCGACGCCGTTCCTGCTGGCCGCGCTTGGCGAACTGGTCGTCGAGCGCTCGGGCGTTCTGAACCTTGGGGTCGAGGGCATGATGGCGCTTGGTGCCGCGATTGCCTTCATCACGGTGCATATGGGCGCGGGGCACCTGACCGGCTTCATCCTCGGCGCCATCGGCGGCGCGGCGCTGTCGCTGATCTTTGCCGTGCTGGTCCTGTGGCTTCGGGCCAACCAGGTTGCTGCGGGGCTGGCCATCGGCATCCTGGGCCTCGGACTCGCGGCGCTGGTCGGAAAACCCTATGAAAGCATGACGATCACGGGGCTGAAGCCGATTGCCATCCCGGGCCTGTCCGACATTCCCGTGGTCGGGGGTATTTTCTCGCAGGATATCGTCGTCTGGCTGGCCCTGGTCGCGACATTTGCGATCTGGTGGATGTTCCGGGCGACCAGGCTGGGGTTGCTGATCCGCGCCGTGGGTGAAAACCCCCATGCCGCCCATGCCATCGGCACGCGCGTTCTGGCGCTTCGCCTGGCGGCCATCGCCTTTGGCGGGGCAATGGCGGGAATCGCGGGGGCCTATGCCTCGACCGTCTACACCCCGATGTGGGCCGATGGCATCATTGCGGGCCGAGGCTGGATCGCGCTTGCGCTGGTGGTCTTCGGGACCTGGATGACCGGACGGGTCTTCCTGGGCGCTTGCCTGTTCGGGGCGCTGTCGCTGGCCGAACTGACCGGACAGGCGGTCGGTTGGCAATTGCCGTCGCAACTGCTGGCAAGCCTGCCCTATCTTGTCACCATCGTGGTGCTGGGCGTGATCTCGTCGAACCGCAACCGGATGCGGCTGAATTCGGTCGCCTCGCTGGGCGAACCGTTCGAGCGCTGACTTTCGCCCGACCGTGTCATTGCAGGCAGGTCCCTGCAATGACGCGGTCGGCGTTTCAGCTTGCCGCGCTCAGCACGCCGCGGCGGATCTGGTCCTGTTCGATCGACTCGAACAGTGCGCGGAAGTTGCCCTCGCCAAAGCCATCGTCGCCCTTGCGCTGGATGAACTCGAAGAAGATCGGGCCGATTACCGTTTTCGAGAAGATCTGAAGCAAGATCCGCGTCTCGCCGCCCCCCACGACGCCTTCGCCGTCGATCAGGATGCCGTGCCGCTTCATGTGCTCGACGGGTTCGTCATGGCCTTTCACGCGGGCATGCGACATCTCGTAATAGGTGTCGGGCGGTCCGGGCATGAACTTCATGCCGGCTTCGCTGATCTTGTCGGTGCCGGCATAGATGTCTTCGGTCGCGATGGCGATATGCTGGATGCCTTCGCCCTTGTAGCGGCGCAGGTATTCCTCGATCTGGCTGTGGTCATCGGTCGACTCGTTGATCGGAATGCGGATCTTGCCGTCGGGAGAGGTCAGGGCACGGCTGACCAGCCCGGTCTGCTTGCCCTTGATGTCGAAATACCTGATCTCGCGGAAGTTGAACGTGTCGTGGTAGAATTTGTACCAGGTATCCATGTTGCCGCGGATCACGTTATGGGTCAGGTGGTCCAGATAATAGAAGCCGAAGCCTTCGGGCTTGGGATCGGGCTGGTCCAGCCAGTCGTAATCCGCCGTATAGGCACTGCCCGTCTCGGCATAGCGGTCGATGAAATACAGAAGCGAGCCACCGATCCCGATCACCGCCGGGGCCTCGATCGACTTGCCCGGCCCGGTATATTCCTGCGCGCCCAGTTCCAGCGCGCGTTTCAATGCGACCGCGGCATCCACGACGCGCCAGGCCATCGCGGGGGCGCAGGGACCGTGCCTGCCGACGAAATCGGCGGCATGGCTGTGCGGATCGGCATTCAGCAGATAGTTGATGTCTCCCTGCCGATACAGGGTGATGTCTTTGGTCTTGTGCCGCGCCACGGGGACAAAGCCCATCTGGCGAAAGATCACGTCCAGCCGGGCCGGGTCGGGATGGGCGAACTCGACGAATTCGAACCCGTCCGTGCCGGCGGGATTGTCCTGGCTGATGGTGGCCTTGGGGGCGTCATGCGGAAAGGGACCCATGATCTCCTCCTGTCCTTGATTGGGTTCTTGGTCTTTTCCAGCGTCTCATTTGTGGCGCGCTCACAGCTTGCAAAGCGCGCGGATATGGCTCTCAATATGCACGGATTGTGCGGAAATCCGGCTGTTGGTGCATGATGTGGAACTGGATCGCTTTGATATCGCCATTCTTGCGGCATTGACCCGCGACGGCGCGATGACCAATGCCGCTCTGGCCGAGGTGGTGAACCTGTCGGCGTCGCAATGCTCGCGCAGGCGGGCGGCCCTGGAACAGGCTGGCGTGATCGAGGGGTATTCCGCCCGCCTGAATGCGGCGAAGCTGGGCTATGGGCTACGCGCAATCATCCGGGTCAACCTGTCCAGCCACGGCCAGCGGAAAGAGGATGACTTTGCCCGGTTTGTGGCCAGCCACCCGCAGATCCGATCAGCCTTTTCGGTTTCGGGCGATGCGGATTACGTCTTGGACGTGCGGGTTCCCGACCTCGAGGCCTTTGCCGATTTCGTCCACCGTCACCTTTTGCCCCATCCCCAGGTGTCGCAGGTGCGATCGGAAATCGTCCTGCGCACGCTGAAGGAGGATCGGGGCGTCACGCCCCTTGGTGCAGCGACCCCGCCCTGAGCCCGGGAGTTCACGACCTTGGCACGTTGCGGCGCAATTCGTCCAGCCACACGTCGGCCACGCTGTCGGACGGCGCGCGCCAGTCGCCCCGCGGGCTCAACGACCCGCCGGCGGAAACCTTGGGCCCGTTCGGCAAGGCCGAGCGCTTGAACTGGCTGGTCTGGAAATAGCGGAACAGGAAGCGTTCCAGCCAATGCGTGATCTGCGCCAGGTCATAGGCATGCCGCTTGTGCGGGGGAAACGCCTCGGGCCAGGTGCCACGGCCAGCATCGTTCCAGGCCTGCCAGGCAAGGAAGGCAACCTTCGAGGGCGCGAAGCCATGTCGCAGGATGTAATACAGGAAGAAGTCGTTCAGCTCGTAAGGGCCGATCCGGGCTTCGGTGCTTTGCATTGCCTGACCTTCGCCAGCGGGGACCAGCTCGGGCGAGATTTCGGTATCCAGGATCGACTGAAGCACCTCGGCCGTGGGTGCGTCGAATTGCGCGGTCTGGATGCACCAGCGGATCAGGTACTGGATCAGCGTCTTGGGAACCCCGGCATTGACTCCGTAGTGGCTCATCTGGTCGCCGACGCCATAGGTGCACCATCCCAGCGCCAGTTCGGACAGATCGCCGGTGCCGATGACGAAACCGCTGCGCTGGTTGGCCAGACGGAACAGGTAATCGGTCCGAAGCCCGGCCTGCACATTTTCGAAAGTGACATCATAGACAGGCTCGCCATTGGCGAACGGGTGGCCCATGTCGGCCAGCATCTGGCGGGCGGCGGGACGGATGTCGATTTCGGCAGCGGTCACGCCCATTGCACGCATCAGTCGCCAAGCGTTTGAGCGCGTGCCCTCGGAGGTCGCGAAGCCCGGCATGGTGAAGGCCAGGATGCGGTCACGCGGCAAAGACAGGCGGTCGCAGGTCCGCGCGGCGACGATCAGGGCATGTGTCGAATCCAGCCCGCCCGAAACCCCGATCACCATATGGCTGCCGCCCGTGGCCTCGAACCGGCGGCGCAGACCGTCGACCTGAATGTTGAAGGCCTCGTAGCAATCCTGGTCCAGGTGGCTTTGCCGGTTCGGGACAAAGGGAAATCGGCGAAGCGGACGGATCAACCCCGCATCCGCGCCATGCGGCCGATGCTCAAAGGTGACGCGGCGAAAGGACGGCACGCGGAACCCAGCCGCATCGGCGAAGCTGCCGGTGCGCCGGCGCTCGGACTGGATCCGGCCCGTATCCACATCCGCGACGGCAAGTTGAGGCTCGGTTGGAAAGCGCGCGGATTCTGCCATCAGGTCGCCCATCTCATAGATGAAGCCCTGCCCATCCCAGGCCAGGTCGGTCGTGCTTTCCCCCGGTCCGGCCGCTGAATAGGCATAGGCCGCGATCGCCCGCATCGACTGGGACCGGGCCAGCAGGTGACGGTCCGAGGATTTGCCGATGACGATGTTCGAGGCAGAAAGATTCGCAAGGATCAACGCCCCAGCCATTGCCGCGTCGCCCGAGGGCGGGGCAGGGGTCCACAAATCCTCGCAGATCTCGACATGAAGGCTCAGGCCCGGCAGGTCGCTTGCCTGAAAGATCAGGTCGGTTCCAAAGGGCGCGCTTTGCTCCGCCACCCGGATTTGCTGGCCGACCACGCCCCGGCCATGCGAGAACCACCGTTTCTCATAAAATTCTCGATAGTTCGGCAGATAGGATTTTGGCACGACCCCCAGCAGATGACCGCGTGAAATGACCAGCGCGCAATTGTACAGGCGGTCGCCATCCCGGATAGGCGCGCCGACCAGAAGCACGGGGGCAAGGCCCGCGCTCTCCGCGATGATCCGTTGGGCCGCGTCCTCGACCGCCTGCAGCAGGGCATCCTGCAGGTGAAGATCGTCAATGGCATAGGAAGACAGGCAAAGCTCGGGACAGACCAGCAGGTCGGCCCGCGCCTCGTCGGCTCGCCGCGCCTCGGCCAGGATGCTGTCGCAGTTGAAGGTCACGTCTGCCGGGCGGACGCGGGGTGTGCTGGTGGCGACCCGGACGAAGCCGTGGCGGTGCATGGCGAAAAACTGGCCGGGGGCGTCGGGGGTCATCGATCTTCCTTTCGGTCCGCTGCATTCGGGCGCGCAGCGCCAGAACAGCGCATTCATGCATTCAGGGAAAGGTGCATGAGCAATGCGCGGGCGGATAGGGGCTGATGCAAACTGTGGCAGCGCAAAGGGGGTTCCTGCATTCGCATGATAGTTTCATGGAACCAATTCCCGATCCGGGCGTCTAGGGTTGGCCCCTCTTCCCATCACCGGAGATCGAAATGCCGCGCCTCGACTTCCTGATTGCTGCCTCAACCTCGCTTTTCCTGTCCGCGATGCCGCTTGCGGCGCAAGATATCGTCGTCTCCTCCAAGATCGATACCGAGGGTGGCCTGTTGGGCAACGTGATCCTGCTGGCGCTGCGCGATGCCGGATTGCCTGTCCAGGACCGGTTGCAGCTTGGTGGCACCCCGATCGTGCGCGATGCCATCGTCGCGGGGCAGATCGACATCTATCCGGAATATACCGCGAACGGTGCCTTCTTCTTCAACGAGGCTGACAGCGATGTCTGGAAGGATGCGGCCAAGGGTTATGCCCGCGTGGCCGAGCTGGACAAGGCGCAGAACGACATCGTCTGGCTTGAGCCGGCGCCCGCGAACAACACCTGGGCCATTGCGGTGCGGCAGGATGTGGCGACCGCGAACGGGTTGACCACTATGTCGGATCTGGGTCAGTGGATCGCGGGCGGTGGCGAGATCAAGCTGGCGGCATCGACCGAATTCGTGACATCGCCCGCGGCGCTGCCCGCCTTTCAAACGACCTATGGCTTTACCCTGAAGCCTGAACAGTTGGTGCAGCTGGCGGGCGGGGACACCGCGGCGACCATTGCGGCGGCGGCGCAGCAGACCTCGGGGGTGAATGCGGCCATGGTCTATGGCACCGATGGCGCAATTGCCGAGGCGGGGCTTCTGGTGATGGAGGATGACAAGGCCGTCCAGCCTGTCTATGAGCCCGCGCCGATCATCCGCGCCAAGGTGCTCGCCGCCCATCCCGAGATCAAGGAGGTACTGGCCCCGATCTTCCAGGCGCTGACCCTTCAGACCTTGCAGACACTGAACGGCCGCATTCAGGTCGGGGGCGAACCGGCCGCCGATGTCGCCAAGGATTTCATGACCGAGGCCGGGTTCCTGAAATAAGCCACGATGTCGCGCCCCGGCATCCTGTTCGCCATCATCGGGCTTTTCGGGCTGATCCTGCCACTGGTCCAGTTCAAGCCGAACCGGATCGTGGCCGGGCAGGGCATACCCCTGTTCTCCTCGTTCCCCGACGGTGCGTTCTTCACCGGTGCGCTGGCGATCATGCTGCTTGCGGGGTGCTTTGGGCGCTGGCGGGCGGCGTGGCGGTTGCTTGCCGCAGCGCTTGGCCTGCTGGCGGTGGTGGTGGCGCTTGGACTGGCGGCGGATCACCTGCCCCCGCCGGGCAACAGGCTGGCGCGGGTCGCGCCCGCCTCGGGCTTCTGGCTTTTGCTGCTGGCCTTCGGGCTGATGCTGGCCGACGCGATCTCTCGCTTGCGTCCCACGCTGGCGCAGGGCTGGCTGATCCTTGCTCTGGCGGTGGCGCTGGGGGCGGGTTTGCTTGGATCCGGGCTGCTCGACGGGGTGTCGGTCATGCGGGAATATGCGGTCCGCCGTGACCCTTTCCTGCACGAGGCGCGGACCCATCTGCTTCTGGCCTTCGGTTCGCTGGCGCTTGCGCTGTTGGTCGGCTTGCCGCTGGGCGCGGCGATCTTTCAACGTCCCCGCTGGAGGGGCCCGGTCCTGGCGGTGCTGAACGTGTTGCAGACCATCCCTTCGCTTGCGCTGTTCGGGATCATGATCCCGATTCTGGGCTGGGTGGCTGCGACCCTGCCGGGTGCGGCGCGGCTGGGCGTGTCGGGGATCGGCATTTTTCCGGCCATGCTGGCGCTGTTTCTGTATTCCTTGCTGCCGGTGGTGTCGAACACCGTCGCCGGGTTGGCCGGAGTGCCCGCCCCTGCGCGCGAGGCTGCGGCAGGTCTGGGCATGACCCGGCATCAGATCCTGCTGCAGGTGCTTGCGCCACTGGCGCTACCGGCTTTGCTGGCGGCGGTTCGGATCGTGCTGGTCCAGAATATCGGCTTGGCGGTCATTGCGGGTCTGATCGGCGGCGGCGGATTCGGCACCTTCGTCTTTCAAGGGCTGAACCAGACCGCGATGGACCTTGTGCTGTTGGGTGCGCTGCCGACCATCGCCCTGGCGCTGCTGGCGGGGATCGTCATGGACCTGCTGGTCCAACTGAGTAAAGGCGGGGGACAGACCGCATGATCGAGCTTCGCGGCCTGACCCGGACCTATGACGGCGTCACGGTCGTCGACAATGTCAGCCTGACGGTACCGAGCGGAGAGATCGCGACCCTTGTCGGAACCTCGGGATCGGGCAAGACCACCTTGCTGCGGATGATCAACCGCCTGGTTGAGCCGGATGCGGGCATGGTCCTGATAGATGGCGTCGACACGCGCACCGTGCCCGTCCATGATCTGCGGCGCAGGATCGGCTATGCAATCCAGGGCGACGGCCTTTTCCCGCATCGGACGGTGGCGCGCAACATTGCGACCGTGCCCCGGCTGGTGGGCTGGCCGAAGGCACGCATCGACGCCCGGATCGACGAATTGCTGACCCTGTTCCAGCTTGATCCCGCGACCTTTCGCGACCGGATGCCGCATCAATTGTCGGGCGGCCAGGCGCAGCGCGTCGGAGTGGCGCGGGCGCTGGCGGCACGGCCGGACCTTTTGCTGATGGATGAACCCTTTGGTGCACTTGACGCCATGATCCGCGCGCAGGCGCAGGCCGACCTGCGCCAGATCCAGCGCCAACTGGGGACGACGATCATTCTTGTGACCCATGACATCGAAGAGGCCGTGCGGCTGGGTGATCGCATGGCGGTTATGGATCGGGGCCGCATCCTGCAGCACGACCGTCCCGGCATGGTGCTGAGGCATCCCGCCTCGCCATTCGTCGCGCGAATGTTGGGCACGGCCGAGCGCGCTTTCCGACTGCTCTCCTTGTCCACGGTTGCGGGGATCGCGACGCAAGGCAGCGCTCCCGGTCCAGCGATTCACCCCGAGACGACCCTGCGCGATGCCTTGGCCGAATGCCTGTGGAGCGGCCGCGAGGCGTTGCCCATCCAAGGGGGTGGGATTGTCACCCTTACGGCGCTGCGGGCAAGCGCCGCGCAGCAGGCGCCGGAATGATCGGTCGCCTGATCCTGGTGCTTGCCGTCGTTTTTGTGGCGGCGTTTCTGATGATGCCCGAGGCATTCGCGCCGCTGTTCCGCCCGCTGACCCGGAACGGCGCACCGCCCATCTATGGCCAAAGCAGCCTGCTGGCGCTGACCCTGTCCCATCTCGGCGTTGTCGCGGTGGCCGTCGCGGCCTCGACCCTGGTGGCGGTGGCGCTGGCTGTGCTGGTCACGCGACCCGTCGGGCGCGAGTTCCTGCCGCTGGCGCGGACCGTTACCGCGGTTGGGCAGACTTTCCCCCCAGTTGCGGTGCTTGCGCTGGCGGTGCCCGTTCTGGGATTCGGAACCGCGCCGACGCTGGTCGCATTGTTCCTGTATGGCCTGCTGCCGGTCTTTGAAAACGCGCTGGCAGGGCTGACCCTTCAGCCCCCGGCGGTGGCCGATGCCGCACGCGCGATGGGCCTGACCCCTCGCCAACGCTTGTGGCAGGTCGACCTGCCGCTGGCGTTGCCGATGCTGCTGGCGGGGATGCGGCTGAATGCCGTGATCTCGCTTGGCACGGCCACCATCGGTTCAACGGTGGCGGCGCGGACCTTGGGAGAAGTCATCATCGCGGGACTTCTGTCGTCGAACACCGCCTTTGTCGTGCAGGGCGGCATGATCGTCGGCGTCATCGCGGTGTTGATCCACGCCGGCTTCCAAGGGCTGGAGCGGATCTCTGCGGCGCGGGCGGGACATGTGGTGGCGGACTGAGGCAAGGAAAGGACATCCGATGGAAACCAGACTTCTTCACGACGCGGACGGGCAGAAATCGCACGCGGTCATCCTGCAGACTGGGGACGAGGCCATGACCTGCCTGCAAGATTTTGCGCGCGCGCAGGGGATCACGGCGGCGGGTTTTACCGCGATCGGCGCGTTCAGCCGCGCGACCCTTGCCTATTTCGACTGGCAAACCAAGACCTATCTGCCCATCGATATTGATGAGCAGGTCGAGGTGGCGTCGCTGACCGGTGACATTGCACTGGACCCCACGGGACAGGCGGTCGTGCACATGCATGCGGTGCTGGGTCGTCGCGGAGGCGCTGCGTTGGCGGGTCATCTGCAACGGGGCCATGTTCGCCCGACCTTGGAGGTCATCCTGACGGAATCCCCGCGGCACCTGCGCAAGACCCTTGATCCCGCGACCGGGCTTGCCCTGCTGACCTCGGGCGCGGATCCGGCCTTGGGGCAGGGATGACAGGACGGTCCCTGCGCGCTATGGCGCAAACCCGGCGCGCATCGTAAGCAGGCCCGCGCGGGCCGCGACCGGGCCCAACAGGCAGACGGATGAGGGCGCGATGGCGGATGACCAACTGATTGCCGGAATGCTTGACGGGCTTGCCCTGCGCTCGGCCTCGTTCATCGTGACGGTCTATGGCGATGTCGTGGTGCCGCGCGGTGGGGTGCTGTGGACCGGCACGCTGATCGAGATCTGCAAGCGCGTCGGTATCAGCGAATCCCTTGTCCGCACTGCCGTGTCGCGGCTTGTCGCTGCCAGGCGTCTGTCCGGCGTGCGGGCCGGGCGGCGCAGCTATTATCGGCTGGACGCCTCGGCGCAGAAAGAGTTCGACCAGGCGGCCGCGCTGCTTTATGCGCCCGATATTCCCCCCCGGGGCTGGCAGATCCTGCATGCCCCCGACCTCGCCGAGGATGAGGCGCGGCACCTGCGCATGGGACGGATGGGCGGTCAGGTCTTTATCCGTCCAGATCGTGGGCAGCCCGCGCCGTCGGGCGCGGTGCTGTTTCATGCCGCCGATCCCGGCGACCCTTCTTCGCTGGCGAGTTACTGGGATTTGTCAGCTTTGCAAGCGGGATATCGCAACATGCTTGCCCGGTTCGAACCCCTTGACCGTCTGGCCGACCGGGGCGCGCTGTCTGATGCGGCCGCGCTGGCAGCACGGCTGCTCTTGGTTCACGACTATCGCAACGTCCTGCTGCGCGACCCCCGCCTGCCGGTCGAGGTGCTTCCCGCTGATTGGCAGGGTCATGTCGCCCGCGACCTGTTCCGCACGCTTTACACCCGGCTGACGCCAGGGGCAGAGCGTCATATCGCTGCCCGATTCGAAGGAATCGACGGCGCGTTGCCGGCCAGCACACCACTCAGCGCTGCCCGGCTTTCAAGCCTGAACTGAAAAAACAAAGATGGATCAAGGCACTGTGGGGTTCGGTTAAAACATCACACGATTGGAGAAATTTATATTTTAATGTGACGTATCACAGCGTATAAGCTGACCAAGCGGTCGGTGAATTGGGGGATCCTTCGCCGACAGGATCAGGGAGTGGACATGCAGGAAGCCTTCATCTGCGACGCGGTGCGGACGCCCATTGGGCGCTACGGCGGGGCGCTGGCCACGGTTCGGGCGGACGATCTGGCGGCTCTGCCCTTGAAGGCGCTGATCGAGCGCAATCCCGGTGTCGATTGGTCCGCTGTCGACGATCTGATCTTTGGCTGCGCCAACCAAGCCGGCGAGGATAACCGCAATGTCGGCCGCATGGCCGTTCTGCTCGCGGGCATGCCCATCGGGGTTCCGGGCACCACGATCAACCGGCTGTGCGGGTCGGGCATGGATGCGGTTGGCATGGCCGCCCGCGCCATCCGGGCAGGGGATTGCGATTTCGTTCTGGCCGGCGGCGTCGAGTCGATGTCGCGCGCGCCCTTTGTCATGCCCAAGGCGGAAAGCGCCTTTTCGCGCAACAACGCGGTCTATGACACCACCATCGGCTGGCGCTTCATCAACCCCGCGATGAAAAGGCAATTCGGCGTTGATACGATGCCTCAGACCGCCGACAACGTGGCCGCCGATTTCGGCATCTCGCGCGAGGATCAGGACGCCTTTGCCGCCCGCAGCCAAGCCCGCTGGGCCGCCGCGCAGCAGGCCGGGATCTTTGCCAAAGAGATCGTCCCAGTGACGCTTCCACAGAAAAAGGGCGATGCGATCATCGTCGCGGCTGACGAGCATCCGCGCCCCGGCACCACCGCCGAACAACTGGCCAAGCTCAAGGGCGTGAACGGCCCGGACCTGACCGTTACCGCGGGCAATGCCTCGGGCGTGAACGACGGCGCTGCTGCGCTGGCAATCCTATCGGGTGCTGCTGCCCAGAAACAGGGTCTGACCCCCAAGGCCCGCATCGTCGCCATGGCCGCCGCCGGGGTCGAACCCCGCATCATGGGCATCGGGCCCGCGCCCGCCGCCCGCAAGGTTCTGGCACGCGCCGGTCTGACCATCGACCAGATGGACGTGATCGAGCTGAACGAGGCTTTCGCCAGCCAGGCACTTGCCACGCTGCGCGATCTTGGACTGCCGGATGACGCACCCCATGTTAACCCGAACGGAGGGGCCATTGCGCTTGGCCATCCGCTGGGCATGTCGGGCGCCCGGCTTGTGACCACCGCGATGTATCAGCTTCACCGGACCGGAGGGCGCTATGCCCTTTGCACCATGTGCATTGGCGTGGGGCAGGGCATTGCAATGATCATCGAACGCGTCTGACAGGAGGGCCAGCCATGTATGCACAGCTTGTGAAATCCGAAGGGTCCAAGACCCGCGACGAGATGACGCCCGAAGAAATCGCCTTCCAGGAGCGAATCGACCGCGGCGAGCGGATCGAGCCCAAGGAATGGATGCCGGAGGGCTATCGCAAGACCCTGATCCGCCAGATGGGCCAGCACGCGCACAGCGAGATCGTGGGCCAGCTTCCCGAGGGCAACTGGATCACCCGCGCCCCCACGCTGGAGCGCAAGGCGATCCTGCTGGCCAAGGTGCAGGACGAGGCGGGCCACGGCCTTTACCTTTATTCCGCCGCCGAAACGCTGGGCATCAGCCGCGACGAGTTGCTTGAGCAGCTTCACAGCGGCAAGATGAAGTATTCCTCGATCTTCAACTATCCGACGCTGACCTGGGCCGATATCGGCGCGGTCGGCTGGCTGGTCGATGGCGCGGCGATCATGAACCAGGTGCCGCTGCAGCGAACCTCGTACGGTCCCTACGCCCGAGCGATGGTCCGTATCTGCAAGGAGGAGAGCTTCCACCAGCGGCAGGGCTACGACATCATGATGAGGATGGCCTCGGGCACGCCCGAGCAGAAGGCGATGGCTCAGGATGCGCTGAACCGCTTCTGGTATCCCTCGCTGATGATGTTCGGACCCTCGGACAAGGACTCGGTCCATTCGGCGCAGTCGATGGCCTGGAAGATCAAGATCAACACCAACGACGAACTGCGCCAGAAATTCGTCGACCAGACCGTGCCTCAGGCGAAATACCTGGGTCTGACCGTGCCCGACGAGAACCTGAAATGGAACGAGGAAAAGGGCGGCCACGATTTCAGCGAGCCGGACTGGAACGAGTTCTTTGCCGTGATCGCCGGCAATGGCCCCTGCAACGAAGAGCGCCTTGGCGCCCGCGTCAAGGCCTGGGATGACGGTGCATGGTTCCGCGACGGGCTGATGGCCCATGCCGACAAGGCGTCCGCGCGTCCCCACGCGGCGGAATGACCATGGACGGCGCATCCGTCAGGAAGTCTGGTGAACGACGCTCGGCGACCGAATGCCTTGCTGCGATCCGCGCGGGTGAGACTTCCGCAGTCGCGGCGGTCGAGGCCGCGCTGGCCGAGATCGCGGCATGGTCCGGCCTGAACGCCGTCGCGCATTCGAATGCCGCGGCGGCTCTGCAAGCGGCCGGCGCCGTCGATGCGGGCGATATCAACGGCCCGCTGGCCGGGCTGCCGATCGTGGTCAAGGACAATATTCAGGTCGCGGGACTTCCTGCGGCGGCTGCCACACCCGGCTTGCAGGACGCGATTGCCACGGCTGATGCCCCGGTGCTGGCGAAACTCATCGAGGCTGGTGCCATCGTCGTCGCGACGACGAACATGCACGAACTGGCTTTTGGCATCTCGGGCTATAACCCGACCTACCAGACCGGCGCGGATATGGGTGTGCGGAACCCCTATGACCTGACCCGCTTCGCGGCTGGTTCGTCCAGCGGGACCGGCGCTCTGGTCGGCTCGGGTGCTGTCACGGCGGGGCTCGGTACGGATACGGGCGGCTCGGTTCGCCTTCCGGCAGCGATCAACGGCATCTCGGGCCTGCGCCCGACCATCGGTCGCTATCCGGGGCAGGGGCTGATCCCGATCTCACGTACCCGCGACACCGCTGGCGCGATTGCGGCGACCGTCACTGACATCGAACTGCTGGACCGTGTGATCACTGGCGACGCGGAAATCATCCCCGCTTCGCTGTCGGGGCTGAAACTTGGCCTTGGGGCCGAGTTCCTTGCAGGACTCGATGCGGATGTTCAGGCTGTTTGGGACGGCGTGAAAGCCCAGCTGGAAGCTGCAGGCGTCGAATTCGAGACGCTGGATGTCGCTCAGATCTTTGAGCTGAACCATCAGGTCAGCTTCCCGCTCTGCTTCGGCGAGGCGGGGGACCACCTGCGCGACTATCTGGCCACCCATGTGCCCGCCAAGACCATCGAGGATGTTGTCGCCGCCATGGCCAGCCCCGATGTGCGGGCGACCTATGAGGCCTTCGTCCTGCCCGGTAAGATGCCGACGCCGGATGGCAAATTGGTCGAGACCGCGCCGATCTATCGCCACGCGATCGAGGTCGCGCGCCCGGCGCTGATCGACGCTTATCGTAAGGTTTTCGCGGAAAGCGGCGTTGCGGCGGTGATCTTCCCGACCACCCCGCAGGTTGCCGCCAAGCAAGGTCCCGAGGCCAGCGCGCCCGAGGTCTTTGGCAGCTTCATCCGCAATGCCGATCCCAGCTCGAGTGCGGGCATCCCCGGCCTTTCCGTGGCTGCGGGTCTTGGCCCCGTCACCGGCCTGCCGGTCGGCATCGAACTCGACGGCCCTGCCGGTTCCGATCGCAAGCTGATCGCGATCGGGATGGCAATTGAATCCCTGCTCGGGCGCACGTCATTGCCCGTCAGCAAATGAATGAACCCGCCTTATCGGCACTCGAGGGAGGACCCAACCATGTCCAAGAATGAATGGCCCCTGTGGGAAATCTTCATCCGTGGTCAGCATGGCCTGAACCACCGCCATGTCGGCAGCCTGCATGCGCCCGACGCCGAAATGGCAATCCGCAACGCCCGTGACGTCTATACGCGGCGCAACGAGGGTGTCTCGATCTGGGTCGTGCGCTCGAACGACATCACGGCTTCGTCGCCTTCGGAAAAAGGGCCGTTGTTCGAGCCGTCGAATTCCAAGGTCTATCGCCACCCGACTTTCTTCGACATCCCCGACGAAGTGGGGCATATGTGATGACCAGTACGCTGCAAGCGGTCGACGGGACCATATTTGCCGAGTGGCTGCAAAGGGTTGGGGACAATTCCTTGATTCTTGGCCACCGGGTTTCCGAATGGTGCGGCCATGCGCCGGCGCTTGAGGAAGACATTGCGCTCGCGAACACCGCACTTGACCTGATCGGCCAGTGCCAGCTTTGGCTGGGTCTAGCCGCCGAGGTCGAAGGCAAGGGTCGCAGTGCCGATCAGCTGGCCTTCCTGCGTGACGCGGGTGGTTTCCGCAACCTGCTGCTGGTCGAACGCCCGAATGGCGATTTCGCCCAGACGTTGATGCGCCAGTTCCTGTTCGACGCCTGGCATATCGAACTGCTGCGTGCACTTGCGACCTCGACCGACCCGCGCGTCGCCGAAATTGCTGCCAAGGCCGAGAAAGAGGTCGCCTATCACCTCGAACGCTCGGCCGATCTGGTGATCCGTCTGGGTGACGGCAGCCCGGAAAGCCATGCGCGCATGGACAAGGCGCTGAAATCGCTTTGGGCCTATACCGGCGAGATGTTCCTTGACGACGCGACCGATCAGGCCGTGGCCAAGGCGGGCATTGCGCCGCTGCCCTCGACTCTGAAAGCGGCTTGGGAGGCGACGGTGAACGCCGTTCTGGCCGAGGCGACGCTGGAGAATCCGGGCCAAACCTGGCAGCACAAGGGCGGCAAGCAGGGTATCCATTCGGAACATCTGGGCTTCCTTCTGGCCGAGATGCAGTTCCTGCAGCGCGCCTATCCGGGCGCAAGCTGGTAACGCCATGACCCCCGCGCAGCACCCCGGCACGGATCAGATCTGGGACTGGCTCTCGCAGGTCCCGGACCCCGAGATCCCGGTCGTCAGCCTGACCGATCTGGGCATCATCCGCGATGTTGCTTGGGCTGATGACACGCTGGTCGTCACCGTCACGCCGACCTATTCGGGCTGCCCGGCGACCTCGATCATCAACCTTGATATCGAGACGGCGCTCCGCGGCCATGGCATCGACAAGCTGCGGCTGGAGCGGCAGATTTCTCCGCCCTGGACGACGGATTGGATCACCGAGGAAGGCCGCGACAAGCTGCGCGCCTATGGCATCGCGCCCCCGATCGACGGCACTGCCGCAGACGGGCGCTTGGCCGGGCGGATCGCGCGGCTGGCGGGGTCATCGAACCTGACCATCGCCTGCCCGCGCTGCGGCTCGACCAAGACCGAAAAACTCAGCCAGTTCGGCTCGACGCCTTGCAAGGCAAGCTATCGCTGCACCGACTGTCTGGAACCCTTCGACTATTTCAAATGCATCTAAGGATGCATCCCGCTTCTTCAGGAAGGACACCCAAATGGCACGCTTCCATACGCTGAAGGTCACCGATGTGCGCCGCGAGACCCGCGATGCCGTGGTGCTGACCCTCGCCCCGCGCGACGAGGATCGCGCGATGTTCGACTTTACCCAAGGCCAATACCTGACCTTCCGCCGCGATTTCGACGGCGAGGAACTGCGCCGCAGCTATTCGATCTGCGCGGGCCTTGACGAGGGCTGCCTGAAGGTCGGCATCAAGCGCGTCGATGGCGGTGCCTTCTCGACATGGGCGAATGAAAACCTTGCCCCGGGCGACGAGATCGAGGCGATGCCCCCGATGGGGCGCTTCTTCACGCCGATCGAAGAAGCCTCGGCCAAGCAATATCTGGGTTTTGCCGGGGGCTCGGGCATCACGCCGGTCCTGTCGATCATCAAGACGGTGCTGGCGCGCGAGCCGAAATCGCGGTTCACGCTGGTCTATGCGAACCGCCAGATCAACACGATCATGTTCCGCGAGGAACTGGACGACCTGAAGAACCAATATCTGGGCCGCTTCTCGGTCATCCACGTCCTTGAGCAGGAAGGTCAGGAGATTGACCTGTTCACCGGCCGGATCGATGCGGACAAGATGACCGCGCTGTTCCAGCACTGGCTGGATGCCGAGGCCATCGACACCGCCTTCATCTGTGGTCCCGAGCCGATGATGCTGGCGATTGCTGCCTCGCTGAAGGAACACGGGCTGACGGATGCGCAGATCAAGTTCGAGCTGTTCGCCAGCAGCCAGCCGGGCAAGGCCAAGGCCCGTGCCGTGTCGCGCGATGCCTTCGCGCCGGGCGCCGGGACCGAGGCCACGGTTACGCTGGACGGCGCGACGCGCAGCTTCACCATGGCGCGCCAAGGCGAGACCATCCTGGAGGCCGCCATCGCCAACAAGATGGACGCACCCTATTCCTGCAAGGCGGGTGTCTGCTCGACCTGCCGCTGCAAGGTAATCGAGGGCGAGGTCGAGATGGCCGTGAACCACGCGCTGGAGGATTACGAGGTGCGCGCGGGCTATGTCCTGAGCTGCCAGTCCTATCCTCTCAGCGAACGGGTCGTCGTGACCTATGACGAATGACCGGGACAAGGGGGGAGCCATGTCCGAGACCATGAATATCGAAGACTATCTGGCGCAGGGTGGGGTGCTGACCGCGCCGGAAAACGTGCCCGCGCGCTATCGCGGCGAATTGCTGCGGCTGATGTCGAGCTTCGTCGACAGCGAGCTTGCAGCCTCGGCCGGATTTGCCGACGCGATCAATTTCGCGCCCGGCATCAAGGAACGCATTGCTGCCAGCCTTATCACGCTGGAAAAGGCCGATCATGCGGGTCGCGTTCTGGCGGTCATGGGCGATTTCGGAACCGATACCGAGCGCTACCAGGCAAGTCATGACTGGGCGGCGCGGGTCGAGCGCAATGCGGATCTGGGTGCGGCCCGGCGACCGGGCGACATGCGCCTGTCGGTCTTTCACTATCCCGTCACGGATTGGGTCGATGCGGTGGTGATGAACATCCTGCAGGGGCTTGCGACCGGCGTCCAGATGACCGAACTGACCCGCGTCTCCTATGGCCCGCTGGCCGATGTCCTCCGCGAGATTGAGCCGCGCGAGGCACACCATGCCGAACTGGGCCTGGAGGGGCTGGAACGTATCGCTGCGACCGAGGAGGGGCGCGAGGCCGCCCGCGCTTCGGTCGCCTATTGGCGGGGTCGCGTGGCCGAGGGTTTTGGAGCGGCGAATTCCGACCGTTTCCAGACGCTCGCGAAATTCGGCCTGCGCCATATCCCGAACGAGACGCTGCTTGCCCGCTGGCAGGCGCTGGCCGACGACACGCTGGCCGCATTCGACCTTTGACAGGGGCAACAGCCCCCGCACCTGAACTGATCAAGGACCAGACCCATGACCACTCCGCGCCGGCTTGAAAGCTATGTCTGCGGCCGCTGGACCCAAGGGGCGAAAGAGGGCCAGAGCCTTCTTGACGCCTCGACCGGGGACGCGATTGCACTGATCGACTCGACGGGCATCGACTTTGCGGCGACGCTGGCCCATGGCCGTGATGTGGCCGGGCCGAAGCTTCGTGCCATGTCCTTCCACGACCGCGCCGCCATGCTGAAGGCCCTGGGTCTGGCGCTGATGGGCATGAAAGAGGAATTCTATGCCGAAAGCCTGAAGACCGGGGCAACGCGCAGCGATGGCTGGGTCGATATCGAAGGCGGGATCGGCACGATGCTGACCTTTGCCTCGAAAGGGCGGCGCGAGTTGCCGAATACGCGCGTCCTGACCGACGGCGATGTCGAGCCGCTGTCCAAGGATGCAAGCTTCAGCGCCCAGCATATCCTGACGCCGCTGCAAGGCGTCGCGGTCCATATCAACGCGTTCAACTTTCCCATCTGGGGGATGCTTGAGAAGATCGCGCCGACACTGCTTGCGGGCGTTCCCTGCGTGGTGAAGCCCGCCTCGCAGACGGCTTATCTGACCGAACTCATGGTGCGTCGCATCATCGAGACCGACATTCTGCCAGAAGGCGCGCTTCAACTGATCTGCGGCTCGGTGGGCGATCTGCTGGATCATGTGACAGGACAGGATGCGGTGACGTTCACCGGCTCTGCCTGGACCGGGCGCAAGCTGAAATCGCATCCGGCGGTTGTCGCCAATTCCGTGCGCTTCACGATGGAGGCCGACAGCCTCAACGCTGCGATCCTCGGCCCCGATGCCGTTTCGGGAACGCCCGAATTCGATCTGTTCGTCAAGGAAGTCGCGCGCGAGATGACGGCGAAGGCTGGGCAAAAATGCACGGCCATCCGCCGCGTCATCGCACCGCGCGAACAGGTGCAGGCGCTGGTCGCCGCGCTGCGTGAACGGCTGGAAAAGACACCGGTCGGCATGCCGGGGGAGGAGGGCACGCGCATGGGCCCGCTTGCCAGCTTCGATCAGCGCGACGAAGTCCGCGACCGTATCCGCGACCTGCAGGCCGATGCCGAGATTGTCGCCGGCAATCCCGATGATGTCCGCCTGACCTCGGGCGATGCGACGCGCGGGGCCTTCCTGAATCCGGTCCTGCTTTATGCCGATCGCCCCCTTGCCGCGACGGCCATCCACGATGTCGAGGCTTTCGGCCCCGTTTCGACCGTGATGCCCTATGATGATCTGGATCAGGCCATCACCCTTGCGCAGATGGGCAAGGGGTCGCTGGTGTCGTCCGTCTTCACCGACGATCCGAAGGTTGCAGAGGACGTGGTGCTCGGGGTCGCGCCTTTCCATGGGCGGGTGCTGATCGGCAACCGTGCCTCTGCCCGGACCTCGACCGGGCACGGCTCTCCGCTGGCGCCGCTGGTGCATGGCGGGCCGGGGCGTGCCGGTGGTGGCGAGGAGATGGGCGGCATCCGCGGCGTCAAGCACTACATGCAGCGCACCGCCGTTCAGGGCACGCCGCGCCTGCTGTCCGCGGTCATCGGCCGCTGGATCGAGGGCGCACCCGCGAACCAGGGTGTCCATCCGTTCCGCAAGTCGCTGGCCGAACTGCGCATCGGCGACCAGTTGGTCACCGCGACCCGCACCATCACGCGCGAGGATGTCGAACATTTCGCCCATTTCACCGGCGATACCTTCTATGCCCATATGGACGAGGTCGCGGCCAAGGCGAACCCGTTCTTCGACGACCGCGTTGCCCACGGCTATCTGATCGCGTCATTTGCTGCCGGCCTGTTCGTCGAGCCCAATCCCGGGCCGGTGCTGGCGAATTACGGCGTCGACAACATGCGCTTTCTGGCCCCGGTCTATTTCGGCGATACGCTGCAGGTCCGCCTGACCTGCAAAGAGATCAACCCGCGCGCCAATGCCGACCACGGCGAGGTGCGCTGGGATTGCCAGGTCACGAACCAGAAATCCGAGGTCGTCGCGCAATATGACGTGCTGACCATGGTCGCCAAGACCTGGCCCGCGGCCGTGCAGGCTGCGGAGTGACGCCAAAGGGGGCGGTGCCTTGGCACCGCCTTTGTGCTGGCGAGAATATCTGATGGGCAGCGTGATCGCGGGTTCGCGATGTGCTGAACTTGCATCAGCCGTCTTGCGCTTGTCGGTGAACTCAGTTCAGGAAAAGCTGGCCAAACCGAAATCCAAGGCGTTTCGGCCCATGATCTGATTGGGGCCGACTACCTCGGAAGGCGCAAGGATGCAGGACAGATCGAGATAGGTGAGTGCGACAGCGAACGCTTCGCGCCCCAACTTCTTTCCACACCCCCAGCTTCACCGAACCGCCTTGATCCCTTCCAGGATCAGGGTCGTTGCTACGTCGGCATAATCCTCGCGCGAGATACGGCCGCCGTCCCGGAACCACATGTAGACCCAGTTCATCATGCCGAAAAGCGACATGGTGACGGGGGTCAGAAGCGGGCGTTCGGGCGTATCGAGGCCCGGATTGATCTCGCGCAGAAGTTGCGCGAAATGGCGCACGATACGCTTTTCGATGGCGAGGATCTCGGCCTTCTGTTCATCGGTCAGGGCCGAGGTCGCGTTCAGCTGAACCTTGTGTTGATTGTCCGCACCGCGATAGCTTTCCAGCACCGTCCCGACCAGTTTTCGCAGGCGGGCCTGAGATTCCAGCGTCGGGTCATCGGCGCTTTCGATCGCCTCGATCAGTTCTTCCAGATGGGTGATGATGATCGCGAAGATCAACTCGCCCTTGCTGGGATAATAATGGTAAAGCAGTGCCTTGGAGACTTGGCCATGGGCCGCGATCTGCGCCATCGAGGCCTTTTCCATGCCCTGTTCGGCAAAGACCGCAGCGGCGCTGTCCAGAATCCCGCGCCGCTTTTCATCGAAATCAACTGCTCGTGTCCGAGCCATGAAATACCTTTCGTCTTCTTCAAAGACGTTTCCGAAATCCGACGGTAAAGCCTTTCCTCCCGTCGGCTTAGCGTTCCCCGCGCCGATTGTCATGTCCCCGGCGCGGGGCTTTCGTCATTCCTTGGGGCGGTTGTCCACCACCCGCTTCGCCTTGCCTTCCGAGCGGGCGATGCCGTTCGGATCGGTGACATTGATCCGGGTGGAAACTCCGACCACGCTTTTGATATGATGCGACAGTTCCTTGGCCGATTTTGCGCGTGCGGATTCGTCGCGCATCTCGGGGGTGCATTCGACGTGGACGGTCATGTTGTCCATGCGGCCGTCGCGGTTCAACTCGATCTGGAAATGCGGGGCCAGCCCGTCGCATTTCAGGATCTGCTCTTCGATCTGGGTCGGGAAGACGTTGACGCCCCGCAGGATGATCATGTCGTCGCTGCGTCCGGTGATCTTTTCGATCCGGCGCATCGAGCGTGCGGTGCCGGGCAGCAGGCGGGTCAGGTCGCGGGTGCGATAACGCACCATCGGCAGACCTTCCTTGGTCAGCGTGGTGAAGACCAGCTCACCCAACTCGCCGTCGGGCAGAACCTCGCCGGTGACCGGGTCGATGATTTCGGGATAGAAATGGTCTTCCCAGACATGCAGCCCGTCCTTGGTCTCGACGCATTCCTGCGCGACGCCGGGGCCCATGATTTCCGACAGGCCGTAGATGTCCACGGCATGCATATTGAAGGCCTCTTCGATTTCCTGACGCATCGAGTTGGTCCAGGGCTCGGCCCCGAAGATACCGATTTCCAGCGAGCTTTCGCGCGGGTCGAGACCCTGGCGGCGGAACTCGTCAAGGATCGACAGCATGTAGCTGGGCGTCACCATGATGATGCGCGGCTTGAAGTCGTTGATCAGCGTCACCTGGCGCTCGGTCATGCCGCCTGACATCGGGACCACGGTGCAGCCAAGCTTTTCGGCGCCGTAATGGGCACCCAGACCGCCGGTGAACAGGCCGTAGCCATACGAGTTGTGCAACATGTCGCCCGGACGCCCACCCGCCGCACGGATCGAACGGGCGATCAGCGTCGCCCAGGTGTCGATATCTCGCTGCGTATAGCCCACGACGGTCGGTTTGCCCGTGGTGCCTGACGAGCCGTGGATGCGCACCAGCTGTTCGCGCGGCGTGGCAAACATGCCGAAGGGATAGGTATCGCGCAGATCCTGCTTCACGGTGAAGGGAAACTTTGCGATGTCGGCCAGCGATTTCAGATCGTCTGGATGGGCGCCCATCTCGTCGAAACGCCTGCGGTAGAAGGGCGAGTTCTCATAGGCGTGCTTCAGCGACCATTGCATGCGCTGGAGTTGCAGCGCGCTGATCTCATCGCGCGAGGCGGTCTCGACGGGTTCGAGACCTTCGGTCATCGGGGACAGGTCTTGCATGGTTTCCTCCCTTGCAAAATGCGGTTCCGGTCAGTCTTCGACCGGCAGGTGGGTGCCCTTGACGGTGCGCGAATGGCCGCGGAATTCGGCCACATGCTCGCCGTGCTGGTTGGTGATGCGAATGTCGTAGATCCCCGAACGACCCCGGCGCGAGACTTCGCGGGCCTGGGCCGTCAGCCGGTCTCCGATCCGGCCGGGTTGAAGATAGGTGATCGCGCAGTGCTGCGCCACGACCAGCTGGTTGTAGCTGTTGCAGGCAAATGCAAATGCGCTGTCGGCCAGCGTGAACATATAGCCGCCGTGGCAGTTCCCGTGCCCGTTCGACATGTCAGCGGTGATCGTCATGGTCAGGTCCGCCTCGCCCGGCGCGATGTGATCCAGGCTCATCCCCAGTCGCTGGCTGGCCGAGTCGTCGTTCCACATGGCCTTGGCCGATGCCTCGGCCACCTCTTGCGGGGTCATCTGGGCAAGGGCTTTCATTGACCTTTGAACTCCGGCTTGCGCTTTTCAAGAAAGGCGGTGACGCCTTCGGCATAGTCGCTGCTGCGGCCGGCCTGACGCTGGCAATCGCGTTCCAGATCAAGCTGTTCGTCCAGGCTGTTGGTCGCGGCAGACTGGATCAGTCGCTTGGTCAGCCCCAGACCCAGCGTCGGCCCCGCGGCAAGCGAGGCTGCCAGTGCTGCCGCCTCGGTCATCAGGGTCTCGTCATCGAGCGCCTTCCAGATCAGGCCCCAATCTGCGGCCCGCTCGGCGCTGAGCGGCTCGGCGGTCAGGGCCAGCGCCTTGGCGCGCGGCTCGCCTAGGATGCGGGCCAGGCTCCAGCTTCCACCCGCGTCGGGAACCAGCCCGATTTTCGAGAATGCCTGTATGAATTTTGCCGATCGGGCCGCCAGCACGATGTCGCAGGCAAAGGCGATATTCGCGCCTGCGCCCGCCGCCACGCCGTTGACCGCGCAGATGACCGGCTTTTCAAGATTGCGCAGCAGCCGCAGCGTCGGGTTGTAGAAGGTTTCCAGCGTGTGACCCAGATCCGGGGCAGGACCGCCCTTGCGCGGATCGCGGTCCCCCAGATCCTGACCGGCACAGAAGCCACGCCCCGCGCCCGTCAGCAGGACCGCGCGGACAGCAGGGTCGGCATGGGCGCGTTCGATCTGCGCGCGCAGGGCCAGATGCATTTCCTCGTTGAAGGAATTGAGCTTTTCCGGGCGGTTGAGCGTCAGCGTCAGGACGCCATCGACCAGCGTGACCAGAACCGTTTCTGTCATGTCTGAAACTCCCTGCCTCATCTTCCGAGGCTCCTCGAAGATTTTTGTTGCATAAACCGACCGGTCGGTCAATGATAATATGACGCGCTTGGGAGGGATGCCATGTCACAGTTTTTCGACCGCCACCGGCCGATGTTGGACACTGCTCTGTCCGCGTTGCGCCGGCGAGAATTCTGGACCCCGTTTCCCGAGGTTCCCAGCGGCAAGATCTATGGCGAGATTGCGCGTGAGGACGGAGCCGCCGCCTTTACCGCGTTGCAGCGTCGCCCCTTTGATCTGCCCGGCCATCCCGAAGAAAGCCGTCTTGGTGCCGAGCAGTCACCCTTTGGCCCGGCACTGGAAATTTCCTATCCCTCGGCATCGGTCGATACCCTGATCGCCGCATCGCAGGCCGCAGCACCCGCCCTTGCGCAGGCGGAAATCGAGGTTCGGGTCGGTGCCTGCCTTGAGGCGCTGGTTCGGCTGAACCGCATGAGCTTCCTGATCGGCAATGCGACGATGCACACCACCGGGCAAGCCTTCGCCATGGCGTTCCAGGCTGGCGGGCCCCATGCGCAGGATCGCGGGCTTGAGGCCGTGGCAATGGCCTGGGACGAAATGACCCGATTCGCCGGCGCTGCGCGCTGGGAAAAGCCACAGGGCAAAGGCGCGCCCGTCGTGCTGGACAAGCATTGGACGGTGGTTCCGGCCGGGGTCTCGCTGGCGATCGGTTGCAACACGTTTCCGACCTGGAATTCCTATTCAGGCATCTTCGCCAGCCTCGCGACCGGCAACCCCGTCGTGATCAAGCCCCATCCGGCTGCAATCCTGCCGCTTGCGCTGACCGTGCGCGTATTGCGCGAGGTGCTGGACGAAGCCGGACTTCCCGCCGATGCCGTGCTTCTGGCCGTGGACGGGCCGGGGGCAGAGATCACCAAACAGCTTGCAACCCACCCGGCGGTCCGCCTGATCGATTATACCGGCTCTGGTACATTCGGGGATTGGTTGCGGGGGAACACGACCGCCGCGCTTTTCAGTGAAGAGGCGGGCGTCAACACGGTCACCATTGCCGCGACCGACGATCTTGCGGGCATGTGTGCGAATCTTGCGTTCTCGCTGGCGCTTTATTCGGGCCAGATGTGCACCGCGCCGCAGAACATCCATATCCCGCGCGGGGGCATCCAGACCGATCAAGGGTGGAAAAGCTTCGATCAGGTCGCATCGGCCATCGCGGACGCGATCGATACCCTTCTTTCCGATCCGGCTCGCGCGGCGGGTGTTTGCGGGGCCATCGCCAATCCCGCGACGCTGGCGCGAATCGAAGATGCGCGCGCGAGCGGACGGGTGATCCGCGACTCGACGCCGCTGGGCGAAGGACGCACCGCGACGCCGCTGCTGCTGGCGGTGGAGGATGGCGACCCGGCTTGCGAGCGGGAATGTTTCGGCCCCATCACCTATCTGGTCGCGGTCGATGATGCTGATGTGGGCATCGCCCGCGCCGCTAGCCTCGCCCGTGACAAGGGCGCGATCACAGCGGCGCTTTATGATCTGGACGAGGCCCGCATTGCCCGCGCCGTGCTGGCCTTTGCGGATGCCGGGGTGAACCTGTCGATCAACCTGACCGGCAATATCTTTGTCAACCAGTCGGCGGCCTTCAGCGATTTTCACGTCACCGGCGCCAATCCCGCCGGCAATGCCAGCCTGACCGATACCGCCTTCGTCGCCACCCGTTTCCGCCGGGTGATGTGGCGACGCCCTGCTGCTGCCTGATCCGTATCAAGTTCTCTGGGAGGAGACGACATGAAGAAAACCCTGACCACGACCGTTCCGGCCGCGCTGATCGCGCTTGGCCTTGCGACCGCCGCCTGCGCTGAAATCAAGGTCGGCGCCTCGATCTCGGCCACCGGTCCTGCCGCCTTTCTGGGCGATCCCGAGGCCAAGACGCTTGAAATGCTGGTCGAGCAGTTGAATGCCAAGGGCGGGATCAACGGCGAAGAGGTCGCGCTGGTCTTGTATGACGATGGTGGCGACGCCAACAAGGCGCGCACCTTCGCCACCCGCCTGATTGAGGATGACGAGGTCCAGGCGATCATTGGCGGCACCACCACCGGAACCTCGATGTCGATCCTGTCGGTCGCCGAGGATGCCGAGATCCCATTCATCTCGCTGGCGGGCGCGATCGACATCATCCAGCCGGTCAAGCCCTATACGTTCAAGACCCCGCACACCGACCGCATGGCCTGCCAGAAGATTTTCGAGGACATGAAGAAGCAGGGCATCACCAAGATCGGCCTGATCTCGGGGACGGACGGTTTTGGCGCGTCGATGCAGGCGCAGTGCAAGGACGTCATCGGCGAATACGGGATCGAGATCGTCGCGGACGAGACCTATGACCCGAAGGACGCCGACATGACGGCGCAGCTGACCAAGATCAAGAATGCCGCAGGCGTTCAGGCCGTGCTGAACCCGGGCTTCGGTCAGGGTCCGTCGATCGTGACGCGGAACTACAAGCAGCTGGCGATCGGCCTGCCGCTTTACCAGTCGCATGGCGTGGCGTCGGATGGGTTCATCGAACTTGCCGGCAAGGACGCCGCCGAAGGTGTGCGCCTGCCCGGAACGGCGCTGCTGGTCGCGGGGTTGCTGGCCGATGGCGATGCGCAAAAACCGGTGGTTGCCGCCTACAAGGAGGCATTCGAGGCGAAATACAAGGTCCCGGTCAGCACCTTCGGCGGCTATGCCCATGACGGCTTCGCGCTGCTGGTCGACGCGATCACCCGTGCGGGCAGCACCGAGCCTGAGGCAATCCGCGATGCGCTGGAGACGGTCTCTGGTTTGGCGGGCACGACCGGCATCTACACCATGTCACCCGAAAACCACCTTGGCCTCGACCTGACCGCGTTCCGGATGCTCGAGATCAAGGACGGGGACTGGACCATCGTCGAATGATCCCCGCGGCCCCGCCTTCGGGGCCGCATTCGCCCTGAGCCCTTAGCCACAGGACCCAGCATGTCCGAATTCCTGCAATTCCTGTTTTCAGGCCTGACCGTCGGAGCGGTCTACGCGCTTGTCGCGCTTGGCTTCACGATCATCTACAACGCCTCGGGGGTGGTGAACTTCGCACAGGGCGAATTCGTCATGCTGGGTGGCATGATCACCGTCTTTGCCACGGCGGCGGGCTTGCCCCTGCCACTGGCCGCCCTTGTCGCGATTGCCGCGACAGCGGCGGTCGGGGTCGCGCTCAACAAGCTGGCGATCGAGCCCGCGCGCGGGGCCCCGGTCGTGTCGCTGATCATCATCACCATCGGTGCCTCGATCTTCATCCGGGGCGCGGCGCAGTTGATCTTCGACAAGCAGATCCACAGTTTCCCGGCCTTTTCAGGCGATGACCCGATCCATGTCATGGGGGCCACGATCCTGTCGCAAAGCCTGTGGGCCATCGGCGGGGCTTTTGCGGTCTTTGTCGGGCTGTGGCTGTTCTTCACCCGCACCATCCTTGGCCGCGCGGTGCTCGCTACATCTAACAACCGGCTGGCCGCGCAGCTTGTCGGGATCAATACGGATTTCGTGATGACGCTGTCCTTCGCGCTTTCGGCGGGTATCGGCGCCTTCGCGGGGGTGCTGATCACGCCGATCACGATGACCTCGTATGACGTGGGCCTTGGCCTTGCGCTGAAGGGGTTTGCGGGCGCGATGCTGGGCGGCATGGGCAATCCCAAGGGCGCTTTCGCGGGCGGGCTTCTGCTGGGACTGATCGAGGCGATGACCGCGGGCTACCTCTCCTCGCAATACAAGGAGGCGGCGGCCTTTGTCGTGATCCTGGCGGTCCTGTTCTTCATGCCGCAGGGCCTGTTTGGCCGGAAATCAACGGAACGGGTCTGACATGCGCATTTCCGGCAAACACCTGACCATTCTTGCCATGGCCGTGCTGATCGCGGCCGCGCCCTTCTTCTTTCCTTCGGGCTATTACTTCCGCGTCGGCGCGTTGATCTTCGTCAATGCGCTGGCCGTGACCGGCATCGTGATCCTGACCGGCTATGCCGGGCAGATCAGCCTGGGTCATGCCGGCTTTGCGGGGATCGGCGGCTATGCCTGCGCGTTGGCCCCGGTGCATCTTGGCCTGCACCCGGCGCTGGCCGTGGTGTTGGGCGCGGTCATCTCGGCCATCCTTGCCTATCTTGTCGGCAAGCCCATCCTGCGGCTCAAGGGCTATTACCTTGGCGTCGCCTCGCTGGGGTTCGGTATTCTTGTCGCGATGGTCCTGAACAACGAACGGCACCTGACCAAGGGCCCGGACGGGATCGAGGTCGCGGATCTGGGCCTGCGGGGGCTGCTGAAGGACTGGGGCCTGAACCTCTCGAATGGGGAATTCTGGTATGCCTTTACCGGGCTCTGCCTTGTCATCGGGGCCTGGATCGCGCTGAACCTGCATGCCAGTCCGACCGGACGAGCGCTGCGCGCGCTGCACGGGTCCGAGATCGCCGCCGGGACCGTCGGCATCGATGTCGCGCGGGTCAAGCTGCAGGCTTTCGTGATCTCGGCAGTCTATGCCTCGGTGGCCGGGTCGTTGCTGGCGCTTCAGAACAAGTTCGTCACCCCGGACATCGCGGGCTTCATGCATTCGGTGGAAATGGTGACGATGGCCGTGCTGGGCGGGGTGGGGTCTGTCCCCGGCGCGATCCTTGGCGCGGGCATCCTGACGCTTTTGCCGCAGGTGCTGACCGTGTTCGCCGAATATGAACAGCTGATCCTTGGCCTTGTCATGATGCTGGTGATGATCTTCCTGCGCGAAGGGCTGGTGCCCTCGATCATGCGCAAGATCCGGGGGAGGGGCGAATGAGCCTGTTGCAGATCGAGCGCCTTGGCATCGCCTTCGGGGGCCTTCGGGCAGTCCACGATGTCAGCTTTTCCGTTGAACCGGGCGAGATCGTCTCGGTCATCGGGCCGAATGGCGCGGGCAAGACGACGCTGTTCAACATGATCTCGGGCGTCTATCGCCCCGGTTCGGGCCGCGTCCGCCTGAAGGGTGAGGACGTGACCGGGATGGAGCCTTACCTGCTGGCCGCGCGCGGCATGTCCCGCACGTTCCAGAACCTTCAGATCTTTCAGAACATGACGGTGCTGGAAAACGCCATGGCGGGCTTTCACCTGCGCGAACGCGGCCCGGTTCTTGCTGATCTTCTGAACCTGCCCTCGTCGAGGCGTCGTTCGCGCATGGCCGAGGAAGGTGCGCGCGAACTTCTGGCCCGTGTCGGACTGGACCGGGCCGCCGACCGCGAGGCCGGGAACCTGTCCTATGGCTCTCTCAAGCGGCTGGAGATCGCCCGTGCGCTGGCGATGAACCCAGCCGTGCTGCTGCTGGATGAGCCCGCCGCCGGTTGCAACGCCGTCGAGACCGAGGAAATTGACCACCTGATCGCCGAGGTCGCCAAATCCGGCGTCGCAATCCTGCTGGTCGAGCATGACATGAAGATGGTGATGCGCATCTCGAACCATATCGTCGTGCTGGATCACGGCGAGAAGATCGCCGAAGGCCCGCCCGAACAGGTCAGCCGCAACCCGGCGGTCATCGCCGCCTATCTGGGAACGGAGGCCGCCGATGCTGACAGTTGAGGGACTGCGCTCGCGCTATGGCCGGATCGAGGTGCTGCACGGCCTTGACCTGCAGGTCGACAGCGGCGAGATAGTCACCGTCGTCGGCGCGAATGGCGCGGGCAAGACGACGCTTCTGCGCTGCCTGTCGGGCGTGCAGCCGGTATCCGCAGGCAAGATCACCTTCCGGGGCGAGGCGCTGACCACCGTTCCGGCCTATAAGCGGCTGTCGCGGGGTCTGGCGCAATCGCCCGAGGGGCGGCAGATATTCACGAACCTTTCGGTTGAGGAAAACCTGCGGCTTGGGGCGTTCCTTTTCCATGACGACCGGGTCCAGAAGGACATGGACGACGCCTTCGCCATGTTCCCGATCCTGCGCGAGAAGCGCAATCTGGCGGCGGGGGGCCTTTCGGGCGGCCAGCAGCAGATGCTGGCCATGGCCCGTGCGTTGATGGGGCGGCCAAGCTGCCTGCTGCTGGACGAGCCTTCGATGGGGCTTGCTCCGATCATCGTGCAGCAGATCTTCGACGTGGTTAGCGGGCTGAAGGCGCTTGGCGTCACCGTGTTGCTGGTCGAACAGAACGCCTTCGGCGCGCTCAAGATCGCCGACCGTGGCTATGTCATGGAAACCGGCCAAATCACCATGCAGGGCGCGGCGGCGGAACTGATCGCCGATCCCCGCATTCGCGAAGCTTACTTGGGAATTTGAACATGTCCGTCGTCACCATTGCCCGTATCGGCGAAATCGCCACCGTCACCGTCGACAACCCGCCCGTCAACGCGCTGGGTCTGGCGCTGCGCCAAGGGCTTTGGGACGCCGTGGCGGAACTGGACGCCGATCCTTCTGTCCGGGCGGTGGTGCTGGTTTGTGCGGGTCGGACCTTCATCGCAGGCGCGGATGTCACGGAATTCGGGAAGCCTCCGGTCGAGCCTCATCTGCCCGATCTGGTCGCCCGGATCGAGGCGGCGGAAAAGCCCTGGGTCGCGGCGATTCATGGCTCGGCGCTTGGTGGCGGCTTCGAGATCGCGCTTGGCTGTCGTTTCCGCGTGGCGTTGGCCGATGCCCAGATCGGCCTGCCCGAGGTGACGCTAGGCATCATTCCCGGCGCGGGTGGCACGGTGCGCACGCCGCGCCTTTGCGGGATCGCAATGGCGGTCGAAATGGCGACCACTGGCAAGCCGCTGCGCGCGCCGAAAGCTCTGGCCGCAGGTCTGATCGACGCGGTGATTCAGGGCGATCTGCTGGAAGGTGCCGTGGCCTTTGCCCGCGCGGCGATCGAACAGCCCTTGCCGCTGCCGGTTTCGGCCCGTCCGATCGAGACCCCCGATGCGGCCTTTTGGCTTGACGCCGAGAAAGCCGTCGCAAAATCCGCCAAAGGCGCGGCCGCGCCCTCGCGTGTCCTAGCTTCGATCCGCAAGGCGACAGAAGCCCCCTTTGCCGAGGCGATGGAGTTCGAGCGCAAGACCTTCATGGAGCTGCGCGGCACCGAACAAGCCGCAGCCCTGCGTGCGGTCTTCTTTGCCGAGCGTGCCGCCCCCCGTCCGGCTGCCCTGCGCGATGTCGCGGCGTTGCCGCTGAAGAAGATTGCCGTCATTGGCGGCGGCACGATGGGCGCGGGCATCATCGCGGCGATCCGCGACGCGGGCCTTCCCGTTATCCTGATCGAGCGCGACGACGATGCCGTCGCGCGTGGTCTCGCCAATGTCGCCAATGTCTTCGATGGCGGGGTCAAGCGCGGCAAACTGACCGAAGCACAGGCGCAGACTCTCAGGGATGACGTCACCGGAACGACCGATTACGAGGCGCTGGCCGATGTGGACATGGTGATCGAGGCCGTGTTCGAGGAAATCGGCGTCAAGCGCGCGGTCTTTGCCCAGCTTGGTGCGGTCTGCCGCGCGGATGCGGTGCTGGCCACCAATACCTCGTATCTTGACCCGCGCGAGATTGCCGAGGCTTTGCCAAACCCGGATCGCTTCATCGGCCTGCATTTCTTCAGCCCGGCCAATGTGATGAAGCTGCTGGAGATCGTGCCCACGCCTGACACCTCGCCCGAGACGCTGGCGACCGGCTTCGCTCTTGGACGCCTTCTGAAGAAGATACCCGTGCAATCAGGTATTTGCGATGGGTTCATCGGAAACCGGATCTTGAAACGCTATCGCGCTGCGGCCGAAGGGCTGGTTCGGCGGGGCGTGCCCATCGCGCGGATCGACGCGGCGATGCAGGGCTATGGCCTTGCGATGGGACCGTTCGAGGCGCAGGACTTGGGCGGACTCGACATCGCCTTCCTGCAGCGCGAGGGCGCGCGCGCCAAGGGTCAGGACGTGGCCGAGACACTGGGCGATATCCTGGTTCGTGCGGGTCGCAAGGGGCAGAAGACCGGTGGCGGCTGGTATGATTATGTCGCGGGCGACCGTCGGCCGCAGGTCTCGGCGGTCGTCGCGGAACTGCTGCGCGGGCAGGTTGCTGCCGAAACGGGGATGTCCGAGGATGAGATTGCCGCCGTTCTGGTTGGCGAGATGGCGGCCGAGGGGCGGGCAATCCTGGACGAAGGCATTGCCGCCAGCCCTGCGGATATCGATCTGGTCAAGATCCACGGCTACGGCTTTCCGCGCTGGCGCGGCGGGCCGATGTTTGCGAGCCGCTCGCGCATCTAAATCCGCGCGAACGGGGCGCAAGATCGTCGCGCCCCGTTCTGTCAGGATGGGGTCAGCCGGCGCGGGGCGCGGCCTGCATGTCGGCGGGCTTTGCCTGCGGCTTTTCCGCTTCGCCAATTGGCGCCAGCTGGACCGGCCGCAACATGGCCGCGGCGAGGAAGCCGACCGCCGCGATGACGACTGCCGAAAAATAGACCCAGTCGAAGGCACCACGGAACGCGGCAGCCACCCCCTCGCGGGCAGCAGCGGGCAGGGCCGCCATGCGGTCGGGCGTCATCTCGGCGATGGAACCGACGCCCGGCACCACTGCCCGCATCAGTTGGTCGGTCAGGATCGCGCCGTAGATAGAAATTGCAAGGGCCGCGCCCCCCATGCGTGACAGCGTCACCGCGCCCGTCGCTGCACCCACATCCTTGGCCGGAGAGGCGATCTGCACCCCGATCACCGGTGCCTGCTGGCCCAGCCCGATGGCGATGCCCTGCGCCAGCAGCACCGCGGCGACAGCCCAGAAGGGCACGTGCAGCGGCAGCACCATCAGCCCGGCCAGACACAGCGTTGACAGGAACAGGCCCAGCACCAGCCAGGGCTTATAGTGCCCCGTGCGCGAGATCAGCCGCCCCGCGGTCAGCGATCCGCCGGCGATACCAGCGGTAATCGCGATGAAGAACAGGCCCGCGTGGGCGGGAGACAGGCCTGTCGTCATCTGCAGGAACAGCGCGTGATAGTTGACCAGCCCGATGCCGATTCCGCCGCTGACGATGCCAACGATCAGCAGAAGTGAGAAATTCCGGTCGCGGAACAGCCCCAACGGAATGACGGGTTCGGCCGCGCGACGCTCGACTCGCAGCCAGATGGTCAGGGCCAGCGCCGAGATCACGGGCAGCGCAAGCGAGGGCCAGGCCGTCAGCGAGCCAAACAGCGACTGGCTGTCCGCCCAGAGAACCAGCCCCGAGATCGCGATGGCCAGCGTCAACGCGCCAACATAGTCGATCTTGGGCTGCCGTTCAGGGCGGCGATAGGGCAGCATGAACATCAGCCCCGCCAAGGCGATGATGCCGATGGGCAGGTTGATCAGGAAGATCGAGCGCCAGCCCAGATACTGGCTCATCGTGCCGCCAAGGGTGGGACCGATCGACCCGGATGCCATCAGGACCAGGCTGGAAAAGCTTTGATAGCGCGCGCGCTCGCGCGGCTCGAACAGGTCGGCGTTGATCGAGAAGATCGACACCATGATCCCGCCCGCGCCCAGGCCCTGGAAGACGCGCGCCGCGATCAGGCTGTCCATCGACCAGGACAGGCCGCAAAGCAGCGATCCGATGGTGAACAGGCCGACCGCGAACATCATGACGTATTTGCGCCCGAACAGGTCGCCCAGCTTGCCATAGACCGGCATGATCGCGCTTTGCGCCAGAAGATAGGCCGAGCCGATCCAGGCGAAACGCTCGATCGCGCCGAATTCGCCGATGATCGTCGGCAGCGCAGTCGATACGACCTGGTTGTCCAAGGTTGCCATGAACAGGCTGAGCATCAGAAATGAAAAGATCGCCATGCGGCGACGATGGGTCAGACCCGAAGGCCCGACCGTGGGCTGAACGTGATTGGACATGAATTGGAACCTGCTTCCGGCTGCGAATCGTTGCAACGCGATGACTGTCGCCATATATGTGCAAAGATCATATATATGTCAACCGCACATAAATTCTGCGGGAAAGGATGGACGGGGTGAACGAGGCGCGCAAGCAGGCGGGATTGGACAGGATCTCGGCCGCGATGGGACGTTTCCGGGTCCTGATCGGTCGCCGGGTGATCGGCAGGCTTGCGCTGGCCAATGTCGCGCCAAGCCTGGACATATCCGATCTGGACGCGCTGACGCTTGTCCCCGCACAGCCGGGCTGTGACGATCCCCGCCATGTTGAAGGCGAGGTTTCGGTGGGCGACATCGCGCGGCAGCTGCGGGTCGATCCGTCGCGTGCCAGCCGCCTTGTCGCCGGGCTGGTTGAGCAGGGCTACCTGATCCGCGCCGTTTCGCAGGAGGATGCGCGTCGCGCCGTCCTGCAAAGGACCGAAGCGGGCGACCGCATCTTTTCCGAGATCCGGCGCGTCAAGCTGGACATGATCGCCGAGATCCTGGCGGAATGGCCCGAGGAGCGCGTGACCGCCTTTGCTGAGGGGTTCGAGGCCTTCACCCTGGCGCTGGAGGGCCGCATGACAACCGCGCAGGGGCAGCCCGAGCCTGCCGCGGCCGACGCCAAGGCAGCGCGGGGCTAGATCGCCCCGCGCCTGCCGTTCGCCCTCAGGACGGCTGCCGTTCCAGCTTGAAGGCGAGGATCTGGCTTTGCGCGTCGGTCAGGCGCTGTTCGACCACCGATCGGGCCATGTTTTCATAGAAGTCATGGTTGAAGATCATCCGCTCTGCCGCGATCCCGACCGAGTCTACCGATTTGCCCCAATGCGCGAACAGGACGCCCTTGCGCGTGTCCAGACTGCGGAATTGCACGGCGCCAATGCTCATCAGCACCTCGTCATTCTCGCCAAGTTCGGTCTCGCCTATCTGAAAGGCGCCGCTGGCTTTCTCGGACATGTGCAGGTCCAGCAGTTTCAGGCGCTTGTCTCCGGCCGCCGCGCCGCGCAGCGCGTCGAGAACTGCGCGAATGGCGTTCAGCTTGCCCGCGACGCTGGTCAGTGCGGCAATCGCATCGATCGCCAGCGAGTCGAGCGTGGCGTCCTGGTCGCTGTTCGATGCCCGGCGATAGGTCGATTGCTGGACGCTCCACCCGACCGCGCCAAGAGCTGAGTTGAGCGTCTGCCACCAGGTATCGTGATCCTCGACCGGATCGGCGGCGGCATTGGCGGCGCGCTGCGCGAACTGGGTCGAATAAAGCACGGCCTTGCGCAATTCGGGCGACAGCTTGCGGTCCAGCGCCATGATCTGCGCGCCGTTCACCGCCGCATCGGCATCGGCGAGGTCGCCCGGCCCGGTGCTGCGGCTGCGGCCACCTTGTTTCGGATCGACCGGGATCGACTGCGCAAATTCGCGCAACCTGCGACTGGCGGTGGTGGCCCCGGCATTCTGGCCAGCGTCCAGACCCCGGCCCGCGCCAGACCAGTCGGCATTGACGCCGCGCGTATCGACATGGGTGAAGCCCGCATAGCGCCCGATCCCGCCGCGGAACAGGCCTTCGCCGCGCATTTCGGACAGCGTGTCCGCGACCTTGCGAGCCGAGGCGCCCTCCGCCGAAATATCGCAGGCGCGGAACTGCATGTGCCAGGAATGAGGCTCTCCGCCAATCGCCTGATTATAGGCTGCATTGCGATAGGCGCTGTTGATCGTGACGGGAACGCCCAGCCGCGCGCGCAACTGGTCCAGCACCTGGGCCGTGGGCAAGATATTCGGCCAAAGCTGTTCGGGCGGGGCGCTGTTCAGGCCATGGGCCGCGCCACCCCCGAAATGACCCGCGCCAAGGGCCAGGAACTCTTCCGCGGCGAAGTGGCGCAGTCCCAGAGGCGCGATGAAGCTGCTGAACCGCTGCATGGTGGCGGCGGAAATACCGGGTGCCGACGCACGGGATGTGGCAGCCAAGCTTTCGCCCGGATCTTCTGCCCCCTCGGTTCCGTCAAGCGTGGCGATGCTTTCGGTTGCCTCTGTCCGATCCTCTTCCGGGGCGGCGGGAGAGGTGGCTTCGGCCGGACGCATCATGCCTTCGGTTTCGCGGTTCAGCTCGGCCCCGACGAGTGTGAAGGGACGCTGCCGCAGAAAGGCCGGATCGATGGGAGCGGGGGTGAACAGCGCCGGTTTCTGCTCCATCGTTGCCAGAGCATCGACGATCCGGTCATGGAACTGGCGATAGCTGCCCCCGAAGCCACCACGATCCCAGACATTCAGCAGCGCTGCCGTGAAGACTCCGTGCTCCTCTCCGTCCATTGCCACCTGATCGTCGCGACAGGCGCTGAACTGCAGAAGCGAGGCCGCAAGCACCGGCCGCACGGGTGAAGCCAGCACTTGCCGGTCGACATGGCGGTATTGCCGCGACAGATCGGCATAGAAGTCGCGATGCAGGTCCTGCACCGCGCTGGCCGTCGCATCGCGCAGCCGTCTGGGCAGCAGGCCCGGATCGGCGCGAACCGCCATCGCAGCCAGCGCCGCCGGATTGTCCAGCGCCCCGACCGAGGCCAGCGAGGTCGGATCAAAGCCCATACGCTGGGCGCGGGCGATCGTTCCCGAATGGCAGCTGTCCGAGATCATGACGATGCGGACGCCGCTTTGGAACTGCGAGAACAGGGACCACAGCTCGTCATCGATCATCTGGCCGTCGTAAAGGCAGATCGTGCTGTCGGGATTGCGGTTGCCGATCTCGCCCTCGTCGCCGTTGAAATCGGCAAGCTGACTGCCGTGGCTTGCATTGGTGAACAGAAACTGGTCGCCTGCGCGCAGATCGCGCGCCGCGCGGCGCAATTCCTCGATGACGGCATCGCGGGTGGCTTCACGGGACAGAAGGGTGGTCGTGGCATAGCCCTGCGCCTCGGCCAGGTCCCGCATCGCGCGGGCGTCATTCTCGCAGCCGCGCAGATACCCGGAATCGCCGGCATAATGGCCGGGATCGATCTCATTCAGGCCAAGATGCAGCGAGCGGGCCAGATTTCGCGACCCGGCCAGCGACTGCGGAACCAACTGCGGCGACGCTTGCTGGCGGCCGCCGGGGACGACCCGATTGACCATCAGCTCGCGTTCGCGCCGGCTTTCGGTGATCTCCTTGACCTTGGTCAGGATCCGGGCTGCTACCGGAGCGAAGCCGGCATTGGTGGGGTGCAGCTCGTCGAACCACTGGTTGGCGGGAACAGCATTGCGGCAATCGACATAGGCGACATGGGACATGGTCGCTGCCATGCGCCGCAACGCGCGGTTGAACTGGTCGATCATCTCGGCAGCGATGCGCTTTTGCAGCCCGCGATCGGTGATCCCGCGACTTTCCATCGGGCGACCCAGCCAGCGCCCGCCCGACGGCACGACATAGTCATAGCCATGGGTGATGATGGTGACGCCCGGGAAATGGCCATTCACGTCGCGGCAGATCCGCTCGTAAAAGGCGATGGCGCTGTCCAGAAGGTCCTGGTACCCGCGCTTGAGGTAATCGGCGGGCTGAAGCGCGGGGTCGAAATCCTCAAGATGATCCGCCAGCGCGCCACCGGCGCAGACATCGTTGCCCCCCGCCGACAACAGCAGGATATCCGCCCCGCTTTGGCGCAAGGCGTCGATATATTCCCGCTGACGGGCCATGTTCTCCAGCAGGTCGCCCGCAGCCGAGGAATCGAAGACGGCATAGCGTTCGGCGACATAGTCGATCACGTCGAACAGCCGGACCGGGTACTGGAACCAGCTGTCGCCTTCGGCCGCAAGGCGCGGGCCGTCATAACCATGTCCGATCTTGCTGTAATAGGCCGCCAGCCGCGACCAGCGTGCCAAGGTGTTGGCCGAGTTCAGCGCCAGGGCCGAACGCGAATCCGCCCCCGGCATGATGACATAATCTGGATTGGGCAGGAAAACGGGCGAGAACGGGGTGGACGCGGCTTCGTCCAACCGGAAATAGTACCGCGCCGCCTCTGGATCGAGAGTGCCTTCCGAGATCTTCTGCTGAAGCTCGGACATGGTGATGGTCGGAATTTCCTGTGAGGTCATGATGCTATCCTCCGTGGGGAAAGCGGGCCGCGGGGTGCGCGCGGCCGGGTAAGGGGGCGGGGCCTGCCTGATGGTCCGCAGGATCCGGTCTTCAAGGTCGGGGCTGGAATCCAGCTCGTGCTGTTCCAGGCGGATGGCCGGAAACCCGCCGAAGGGCACAAAGGGCGGTTCCACCCGGTCAGGATGCGCGGCCAGCGGATCGACCAGCAGGTCGGATCCCGGGGCATCTGGCTCTGCAGCGCGATAGCTGCCCAGCATCGGCTGGTCGGTGCTTGCGCCATCACGTTCCAGAAAGGCGCGCGAGGCAAGATGCAGGATCGAACGCCCATAGCCGTGGACGGTCAGCCTGCGTTCCAGATCGGGGGTGGGGACAATAATCGCGGCACCGGAATCGGGGCCACGCGCCGCCATCGCCCGCGCCAGCGGCAGCAGTCTTTCATTGGCCTGGCGCAATGGCACGGCTGGAAAGGTCAGCACGAGGCTTCCCAGCGCGGGCACCCAGGACAAGGGATCGCTGAGCACCGCACGCCGACGAAACCGTTCCAGCAACCCGTCGACAACCAGCGCGCCGGCTCCGTTCGCAAGAATGTGGAGCGGCTTTGCCTGCTCTGCGCAGGCATCGGCGATGCGTTCGACAATCGCCCCAAGTTCGCCTCGGCGTCTGGCTGCACAAGGCGCGGCATGGCCGGGATCGGCACCGCCGGGCAGTGCCGCGCAAAGGGCGTGCCGTTCGATCTCGCGCCAGAAGGCGTGGCCCGAGCCGCGTGCCGACAGCTCGAAGAGCCGGTCGAGCGACTCCACCGCTGCCCCGGCCTGCTTGCGGCAACGTTCGAAGATGTCTTCCAGCACGGCATCCAGGTCTGCGGCGAAGTTTGCGGACCAGAAGCATGTCAGGAAATCAAGGCCTTCGGCCTCGAATTTCAGCTTTTGCCGAACGACGCGGGCGAAGGCCTGGGTCTCGGTTTCCATGACTCCCGGCAGGCTCAGCACCACGCCACGACTGTCGCCCCTGAGCCGGTCCAGGATGCCGGTGACGGTGGAATCGATCGCGGCCTGAGGGGTTGCATAGGTGCCCGTTTCCTGCGGACAACCGGCATCCAGATTGACGAAATGCCCCTGAAGCATGCGATATGGGGTCGAGCCCGGCGTCTCTGTTTCCCGCTCGGTTCCCTGTGGGCCCGCGCTGACCAGAAAGGCGTCGCGGCCCGGCACCCCCAGCCGTAGCACCCAGCCGTCGACAATGCTTTTCGCCCAGTCGGCATAGGTCCAAAGCGCCATTCCGCGCGCACGTGGCGCATCTGGCTCGGCACCCAGGGGAATGCCCCCCCAATCCTCGCCCCACGAATTCAGGACGATGAAACCCTCGCAGTTATAGCCGACGATCACTACCGCGTGGCAAAGCTCATCCTTTGGTTCCTGTGGAATGATTCTGCCCTGCTGGGGCGAGGCCCAGCCTTGGTGCAGTCGCGCGCTGACAAGGACGGTGCCGGCTTCGTGGATTGCGCAGTGATAGTGATGCAGGATCGGCCTGATGCGGCTATAGGCGCCAAGGGTCACGTTCTGCGCCGCGCGGGCTTGCGCCTCGCTGGGCCAGCGGCGGGACTGGGCAGTGTCGTCATCCGGCCAGCCGTCATCCTCGGTGCCGTCGGGGCATACGCCGTGATGAAAGAACGCCTTGATGCCGGAGCGGAGCGTGCGGATGCCGTCCTGTCCCTCCTCGTCCGCGACATCGTGGAACATCGCCATCTGATACAGCATCGCGGCGCTGACACGACGTTGTGGCGCGCCGGGGGGCATGCGCATGTGCATCTGGATATCGATCAGGTTGGCAAGCGCCTGTCCCACGCAATTCCCGCGCTGCCCCTGATTGCGCAGGCCAAAAGGCAGATTTCCCGAAGTTGCAGGCGTGAAAAGTGAATCCCGTGGCAAGTATTCCGAGGGGAGAAGGTCGAAGCGGGGGGCAAAAATATGGTCGCGCAAGTCGATATAATCACGCTTCGCGCCCATCCCCCCAAGGCTCGCCAGCTCTGCCATTAATTTACCCCAAACAAGCGACATTTAAAGGATCTGAAAATAACTGGATCGTAATGGTCTGATTCATGCAATCAAACGAAGCGCGCGAAATCAATGGAACCCGGCCGTTTCATTTTTCTGGAAGTTTTCAAATATCTAGAATAAATAAATCGAAATTTTATGGAATTTGCGGCCCCATCCGATATTGCGTAAGGGGCCGTCGAGGCCATTTCAGACATGCTCCGTTGCCGGCCCGTCGGCATAGCTTTTGGATCGGCCCCCACGCGACCGCTTGCGTGTCGCCGCAGCCTTCGATGCTGCCGGTTCCGGTTCCGCCAGATCGCTGCTCTCGCCTTCCGCGAGCATGTCGAAGTCCGGAGGCTCTGACAGCGCGGTGGCCATCGTCAGGCCCGCCAACGCGCGATAGACGCCGGTGATCAGCGCGGGCAGATCCGACTGGTCGATCTTGTTGTTGCCATCCAGATAGGCGGTCACGATCTCGACCGTGCGATCCAGCAGAACGCTGCTGTCCGATGCGTGCGCGTCGAAATCCTCGATCATGGGCGTTGCTGCATCGGACATCTCCGGCAGTTCGACAGGCATCGCCTCGGGTGCGGCAAGGGCCGCGGCAATATCGCCAAAGGTTCCGCCCCGCGGGCCGGGCACCGCCTCGGCCAGCAAAGCGTCGTGGCCAAGGGCGAAATCTTCGGTGAAGACATCGTCGTCCAGCGAGGTTGGCATAGCGGTTTCGAACCCCCTTTGCAGGCCCACACCCGCGCGCGCCCCGGCGTTGACGGCACGCAGGAAGGCGTCGTGATAGCCCGCGATGACCGAGGCGATCAGCACCCTGCGCCCGTTTATCGTCTTGATTTCCCTTCCATTGACGATCTCGCGCGCGCCCACCGGATCGTTGACGTTGCGATTGAAATAGCGTGTCAGGGTGTGTCTTCCGCGCGAATCTCCGCGGAACCAGCCTGCCTCCATACCGACGAAGATGATCGTCGCGGCATGAGCGGGCAGCATCGCAAGGTCGGGATTGCGGACAAGATCGGCGCCAACGAAGCTGCCGGCGCGGGCATAATTCTCGGACCAGGTCAGTTGGACATAGCCGCGCCCGTAATAGGGATAATAGCGCAGGTTGCGACGCCGCCAGTTCTCGGACAGCCAGAACGCTTCGCGCACCGGTTGCATCGTGCGGGCGGTTTCATGGAATGCCGTGGCGAATACATAGGCCAGCCAGCGCAGGTCTCCATTCGGGTTGCGTCGTTCCCAGCTGTTCAGGATGGCGTCCATGCCTTCGACTTGCGGCTGGTTCAGGCGTCCACCGAACAGGGGGCGGATCTGATCAAAGAAAATGCGGCGGTCCATCGACATGTCTATCTCCCTCATTAACCAAAGCGGGACCGGTCTCTTCAGAAATGCCGAAGAAAATGATCCGAAACAAAAAAACGACTTAACATGCATGCGGAATTGGAATGCTCAATTGTCAGAATACCACGATGGGCGTATTTTTCCATCATCATTGTTGCGGGAGCTTTGGCGATGATGCGGTTGATTGTGACATCGGTTGCGGCGATCCTTGGCCTGGCGGGCGCTGCAGCCGGAAATGGTGATTTTCCCTTTGCCAGATCTGTCGAGCGGCTGGATCTTTCGACTGCGGATGCCGGTGCGCGTTTCCAGCAGATCGTCGAGGGGGTCGCAAAGACGCCTCTGGTCTATCTCGACTGGCAGTTCGCTGGCTTTCTGGGGAACGAGGTCTTCGGTTCGCTGGCCGGGGACAGTGCCGGTGACGATGCCGAGGGCGTCGCCTGTGATGCCCTTGCACAGGATGGCGCACCGGGCCCGCTTACGGGCCGCCCGAATGCCGAGAACAACCACCTGCTTCTGGGCATGGACCTGCCGATTCCGGGTGACGATCCCTTTGACACGGCGGCCTGCGAATTCTTCAACGGCGCGCCTTCGGGACAGGGCCTTCGCATCCGGGGATTTTTCTATGTCGCGGATATCAAGACGGCGACCGCGGACCAGTATTGGCTGCGCCCGGTCAGCGTCGATGCCACCTCGATCCCGCAGGATTTCCTGAAACCGGCCGAGTGACGCCCCCCGGTTTCAGTGCGCGACCGAACGGCGGATCGTTTCGCCAAAGGCATTGCGATAGGCCCGGGCCAGGGTCGATGAGGATGAAAACCCGGTGCGCGACGCGATTTCGCCCAGCGTCAGTTCGGTTTCCAGTGCCAGCGCCCGGGCATGGGACAGGCGTATCTGTCGGTAATAACTGCCCGACGACATGCCCAGGTGGACATGGAACAACCGGTCCATGCTGCGTGCGGACAGGGCGGCGTGTTCCGCGATGCGCGGCAGGGGCAGGGGCTGTTCAGCCGTTTCGCGCATCGCGGTGATCGCGCGGCGCAGGGCGGCCGGCAACGCGGCATCGGTCATGCGGCTGGGCAACTGCCACTCGACGGGATCAGTGCTGCGGCCCATGACCCGACCGAACATGTTGGCCACGTCAAAGCGCAGCGCTTCTCCCGCCTCGGTGCCGATCATGTCCAGCGACCAGCTGAGAACGCTTTGCGCACCCCCGCAGGTGACGATATTGCCATCCGCGACATAGGGGTCCGGGACGACCATGATCTCGGGGAAGCCTTCGGCCAGCGCCTCGCGCTCCATCCAGTGGATCGTGGCGCGCCGCCCGGCCAGCAGGCCCATGCGCGCCAGCAACCATGCGCCGGTATCCAGCCCGCAGAGCAGGGGCAATCCGCGGGCCTTGCGCAGCACCGTCTGTGCTGCGTCGCGGGGCAGGTGGTTGCGCATCCCGTATCCCGAAACCAGCACCAGCGCATCGGTGGCGCCGACCCGTTCCAGCGGCAGGTCGACGGAAATCTGCAGCCGGGACGAACTTTGCACCGCCTCTCCGTCAAGCGAGCAGACTTGCCACGAGAACAACCGTTGCCCCGACAGGTCGCGGGCGGCGCGCAGCGGTTCGATGGCGCTGGCCAGCACCATGTTCGAAAAGCCGTCGAACAGCAGAAAGGTCAGATGAAGCGGAGATTTTGGCGACATGAGCAAATATTATGCCCAATTATGCACATCCTGCCAGCGCATTCGCTGTCACGCTGGGACCAGACATAGCCTGCCGGAGAGCTGAATGAATCGTGACGTCTTTATCACCTGCGCGGTGACAGGGTCGGGGCAAAGCCACAAGAAATCCGATCTGGTGCCCATCACGCCCAAACAGATCGCCGATGCCTGCATCGAGGCAGCAGGGGCAGGGGCCGCGATCGCGCATGTCCATGTGCGCGATCCGGAAACCGGCGCTCCGTCGCGCGATCCGGCGCTTTATCGCGAGGTGGTCGAACGCGTGCGCTCGTCGGACGTCGATGTCGTGCTGAACCTGACCGCGGGCATGGGCGGCGATATCGTCCTTGGCTCGGCCGAGGCGCCGCTGCCGCTGTCGCCGCAATCCGACATCGTCGGCGCGACGGAACGACTGGTCCATGTCGAGGAATTGCTGCCCGAGATCTGCACCCTCGACTGCGGCACGATGAACTTTGCCGAAGCCGATTACGTCATGACGAACACGCCCGGCACGCTTCGCGCAATGGCTGCGCGCATCAAGGCCGCTGGTGTCAGACCAGAGATCGAGGTGTTCGACACCGGACATCTGTGGATGGCCAAGACGCTGGTCGAGGAAGGGCTGATCGATGACCCGGTGATGATCCAGCTGTGCATGGGCATCCCCTATGGCGCGCCCGCCGATCCGAACAGCCTGATGGCGATGGTGAACAACATCCCCAAGGGCTGGACCTATTCTATGTTCTCGATCGGGCGCATGCAGCTGCCCTATGTCGCGCAGGCGGCGCTGGCTGGCGGCAACGTCCGCGTCGGGCTTGAGGACAATATCTGGCTGGAAAAAGGGGTGCTTGCCCGCAACGGCGATCTGGTCGAGCGTGCGTCGACGATTCTGACCACGATGGGCTGTCGAGTCATGGGCCCGCAGGAGGTACGCGAGAAACTGAAGCTGACCCGCCGCTAGCGGGTCGTCTTACCCCCTACGGAAGACCAACCAATCCACAATAAAATCAACAGGTAGGCATATGACGATTTCCAGATTGAACCTGACGCGGCGCGGGCTTCTGGCCGGCGCTGCGGGTGTGGCGGCGGGCCTGATCCTGCCCGGCAGGGCGCGTGCCGCCGAACCCAAACGTGGCGGGACCATGCGCATCGGCCATGCCGGCGGGGCGACGTCGGACTCGCTGGACCCCGCGACCTATGCCGCCGGGCCGGTGGTGACCGCGATGCTTGGGGTCTGCAACAACCTGGTCGAGATCGACGCCAAGGGTCTGGCCGTTCCGGAACTCGCCGAAAGCTATCAGCCCGATGCCGAGGCGCGGGTCTGGACCTTCCGCCTGCGGGACGGCGCGACCTTTTCCGATGGTCGCAAGGTCACCGCGGCGGACGTGATCGCATCCTTCAACCATCATCGCGGTGCGGACACCAAGTCCGGGGCCAAGGGTTCGCTGGAGCAGGTCAAGGACATCCGCGCGGATGGCGACAATGTCGTGGTGTTCGAACTGTCCTCGGCCAATGCCGATTTCGCCTATCTGACTTCGGATTATCACTTCGTCATCATGCCCGCGAAACAGGACGGCACGCTTGACTGGCAGTCCGGGCTTGGCTCGGGCGGCTATGTGGTCGAAAATTTCGAGCCGGGCGTGCGTATCAACCTGAAGCGGCGCGACGATTACTGGAAATCCGACCGCGCCTGGTTCGACGAAGTGGTCCTGCTGACCATCAACGATCCCACCGCCCGGCAGAACGCGCTGATGACCGGAGAGGTGGATGTCATCAACTCGCCCGACCTGTCGACACTGCACCTGCTGCAGCGCCGCCCCGGCCTGAACCTGATCGAGGTCACGGGAACGGCGCATTACACCATGCCGATGTTCAGCGACCAGGCGCCGTTCAATGACCCGAACGTGCGGCTTGCCATGAAATACGCGATCAACCGCCAGGAGGTGCTGGACAAGGTGCTGCGTGGGCACGGCCAGATCGCCAATGACAGTCCCATTGCCCCCGCGAACCGCTTCTATGCCAAGGATCTCGCGCAGCATGCCTATGATCCCGACAAGGCCAAGCACTACCTGAAACAGGCAGGGATGGAGGGGCTGAAGCTGGACATCTCGGCCTCCGACGCGGCCTCGGTCGGCGCGCTCGACATGGTCCAGCTGTTCCAGCAATCGGCCAAGGCCGCCGGGATCGAGCTGAACGTCAAGCGTGAGCCGGATGACGGCTACTGGTCCAATGTCTGGCTGAAGAAGCCCTTCTGTGTCAGCTACTGGAACGGCCGCCCGACCGAGGATGACATGTTCAGCCTGGTCTATGCCAAGGGCGCCGAGTGGAACGAAAGCCACTGGGACAACGCGCGCTTCAACGAGCTGCTGTTGAAGGCGCGGGCCGAGCTTGACGATGGCGTGCGTGCCGAAATGTATCACGAGATGCAGGGACTGGTCAGCGAGGATGGCGGGACGATCATCCCGATATTCGTGAACTATATCGACGTGGCCAATGACAAGGTTGCGCATGGCGAGGTGGCGTCGAACCGCTTCCTTGATGGTTGGAAGGTCGTGGAACGGTGGTGGCAGGCATGAAGATCGCGGCAATCGGCGGGGGTGTCATCGGGGGCGGCTGGATCGCGCGCTTCGTCCTTTCGGGCCATGACGTCACCGTTTTCGACCCCCATCCCGAGGCAGAACGGATCGTTGGCGAGGTGCTGGCGAATGCGACGCGCGCCTGGCAGGGCCTGTTTCAGGCCCCGCTGCCCCGTTCGGGGCGGGTCGTCTGGGCGTCCTCGATCGCCGAGGCGGTGGCGGACGCGGACTATATTCAGGAAAGCGTCCCCGAGCGTCTTGACCTGAAACACCGGATCATCGCCGAGATCGAGGCGGCGGCGCCCGCCTCGGCGATCATCGGGTCGTCCACCTCGGGCTTCAAGCCGTCCGAGCTGCGCGAAGCGGCGCGCCATCCCGACCGCATCGTTGTGGCCCACCCCTTCAACCCGGTCTATCTTCTGCCGGTGGTCGAGGTCGTCGGCGGCGGCGCGGCGGCGCAGCGGGCCAGCGAGGTATTGACCTCGGTCGGGATGAAGCCCGTCCGCATCGCGCGCGAAATCGACGCCCATATCGGCGACCGCCTGCTGGAAGCCATCTGGCGCGAGGCGCTGTGGCTGGTCAATGACGGTATCGCCACGACCGAAGAGATCGACGACATCATCCGCTTCGGCTTCGGCCTTCGCTGGGCGCAGATGGGTCTGTTCGAGACTTATCGCATCGCCGGGGGCGAGGCGGGGATGCGCCATTTCCTGGGACAGTTCGGCCCCGCGCTGAAATGGCCCTGGACCAAGCTGATGGATGTGCCCGATCTTGACGACGCGCTGATCGACCGGATCGCCGGGCAGTCGGACGCGCAATCCGGCGCTCATTCCATCCGCGAGCTTGAGCGGATCCGGGACGACAACCTTGTCGGCATCTTCCAGGCGCTCAAGGCCAATGACTGGGGCGTCGGCCAGACCGTCCGCGCGCAGGAAGACGCCTTCTATGCACGAGAGGTGGCGGCACCCTCGGGCTATCCGCTGGAGCTGCACCAGACCCGCGTGGCTGGCGGCTGGGTCGACTATAACGGCCACATGACCGAGTTCCGCTATCTTCAGGTCATGGGCGATGCCACGGACGCCTTTCTGATCCATATCGGGCTGGACGCGGCCTATCGTGCGCAGGGCCGTTCCGCCTATACGGTCGAGACCCATATCCGGCATCTCGCCGAGGTGAAGGCGGGTGAGCGGCTGACCGTGCGGACCCGGCTGCTGGGCCATGATCAGAAACGCTTCCGGCTGCATCACGCGATCCTGCGCGATGACGGGACCGAGGCCGCGACCGGCGAACACATGCTGCTGCATGTCGACACCGATGCCGGACGCGCCGTGCCGATGCCATCCCTGTTGCTAGCCGCACTGGACCGGATCGCGGCGCAGGACAGCACGCCCCATCCCGAACATGCCGGGCAGGGGGTGCGCGCCATCCGCCAGAGCGAGGCGATCGCATGACGGCGGCGGCCGCCCGGCGGCGGCCCCTGCTGCGCATGATCCTTGGACGTCTGGCGATCGGGGTCTTCACGCTGGCCGTGATCTCGGTCCTGATCTTCCTGGCCGTCAGCCTGCTGCCCGGCGATATCGCGCAGCAGGTGTTGGGCCAGTCCGCGACACCCGAGACGGTTGCGGCCTTCCGGCGTGAACTTGGCCTCGACCAGCCGCTTTTGTGGCGTTACCTGGGCTGGGTTGGCGGTGTTCTCAGCGGCGACTTCGGAAACTCTCTGGCCAATGGCCGGCCGGTGGGCGAACTGCTGGCGGCGCGGCTGGGCAATACGCTGTTCCTGGCGGCCTATGCCGCGGTGATCGCCGTGCCGCTGGCGGTGGGACTTGGATTGCTGGCCGCGCTGTGGCGGGGCAGCTGGTTCGACCGCATCGCCAATGTGGCGACACTGACGGCGATTTCGTTTCCCGAATTCTTCATTGCCTATATCCTGATGTTCTGGCTGTCGGTGCGGATGGGCTGGCTGCCCTCGATCGCCGATCCCGGCGCCTCGCCCAGCCTTGGCCAGATGCTGACGCGTGCCTTCCTGCCGGCGATCACGCTTGTTCTTGTCGTCACCGCGCACATGATGCGCATGACCCGCGCGGCGGTCGTGAACGTGCTGGGCGCGCCCTATGTCACCATGGCCCGGCTGAAGGGGGTGTCGCGCGCGGGCGTCGTCACCCGCCACGCGCTGCCGAATGCGCTGGCCCCGATCGTCAATGTCGTCGCGTTGAACATCGCCTGGCTGATTACGGGCGTGGTCATCGTCGAGGTCGTGTTCGTCTATCCGGGCCTTGGCCAATTGATGGTCGACAGTGTGACGAACCGCGACATTCCGGTGGTGCAGGCCTGCGCGCTGATCTTCGCGGCGGTCTATATCCTGCTGAACCTGCTGGCCGACGTCCTGTCCATCGCGACCAACCCCCGCCTTCTGCACCCGAGGTAGCGTCATGATCCGGTTGCTGAAGACGATGCCGCCGACCGCGATCCTGGGGGTTGCCGTCATCACCATCTATGCCGTCGTCGCCATTTTCGCGCCGATGCTTGCCCCTCATGGCGAGGCCGAGATCGTGGGGGCCCAGTTCGAGCCGTGGAGCGCGACCTATCCGCTTGGCACCGACACGCTGGGCCGCGACATGCTGTCCCGCCTGATCTGGGGTGCCAGGAACACGGTTGGGGTGGCGCTGGTCACGACCGCGCTGGCCTTTGCCATCGGATCCGTCACGGGGCTTTTGGCCGCGGCGCTGGGGGGCTGGGTCGATCTTGGCCTGTCCCGTCTGGTCGACGTGCTGATGGCGGTGCCCGCGCTTATCCTGACGCTGCTGGCGCTGTCGGCCCTGGGACCGGGCGTCGCCAATCTGATCGTGGTGATTGCGGTTCTGGATTCCACGCGGGTCTTCCGGCTGGCCCGCGCCACAGCGATGAACGTCATGGTCATGGACTATGTCGAGGCTGCGCAACTGCGGGGCGAGGGGACCTGGTGGATCATCACGCGTGAGGTTCTGCCGAATATCTCGGCCCCGCTGATCGCGGAATTCGGGCTGCGCTTCTGCTTCGTCTTCCTGACGATCTCGGCGCTGTCCTTCCTTGGGCTTGGCCTGCCTCCGCCGATGGCCGACTGGGGGGCGATGGTGCGGGACAACGCCGCGCTGATCACCTTCGGGGATATCACGCCGCTGATGCCCGCCGCCTCGATCGCGGTTCTGACGGTGTCGGTCAATTTCGTGGTGGACTGGCTGCTGCACCGCGCATCCGGGCTGAAGGACTGATCCATGCTGCTGAATATCGAGAACCTCAAGGTCGAGGCAAAGGGCGATGAGGGCTGGACCCCGATCCTGCACGGCGTCGACCTGCAGGTCGACCGAGGTGAGGTCGTGGGCCTGATCGGCGAATCCGGTGCCGGGAAATCGACGCTTGGCCTTGCCGCGCTGGGTTACGCGCATGGCGGATTGCGCTTTGCCGGGGGGCGTGTCCTGTTCGACGGGACAGACCTGCTGCAATTGCCGGACCGCCAGCGCCGCGCGTTCCGGGGTCGCCGGGTCGCCTATGTCGCGCAATCGGCTGCGGCAAGCTTCAACCCCGCCTGGCGGCTGCTGGCGCAATTCTGCGAGGGCCCGGCAATTCACCACACCGCCGGTCGGGCCGAATCCGAAGCCTTCGCGCGCGAGCTTTATGCTGCAATGCACCTGCCTGATCCCCAGAATTTCGGACTGCGCTTTCCGCACCAGGTCTCGGGCGGGCAGTTGCAGCGCGCGATGGTTGCGATGGCGATGGCCTGTCGTCCCGACCTGATCGTCTTTGACGAGCCGACGACGGCGCTGGATGTGACCACGCAGATCGGGGTGCTGGCCGCCATTCGCCGCGCGGTTGAGGAAACCGGGGCCGCCGCGATCTATATCTCTCATGACCTTGCGGTGGTCGCGCAGATGGCCGATCGCATCAAGGTCATGCGCCACGGACGCGAGATCGAAGAGGCCCCGACCCAGCGCATGATGACCGCGCCGACGCAGGACTACACCCGCTCGCTTTGGGCCGTGCGCGAATTTCGCAGGCCGACGCGCGTCCTGCCGCAGGCAAGCGCGCCGACGATCGCCATCCGCAACGTGACCGCCGGTTACGGCAACATGGACGTGCTTTCGGACGTGGGGTTCGAAATCCCGCGCGGCTCGACCGTCGCGGTGGTTGGCGAATCCGGCTCGGGGAAATCGACGACGGCACGGGTCATGACCGGGCTGCTGCCGCCAAGGCTGGGCCGGATCGAACTGAACGGAACCGCCCTGCCTCCCCGACTTGCCGATCGCACGACGGAACAGAAACGCGCGGTCCAGATGATCTATCAGATCGCGGACACCGCACTTAATCCGCGCCAGACCGTGCGCCAGATCCTGTCACGGCCACTGCAATTCTATCTGGGTCTGGGCGGCAAGGCGCGCGAAGCGCGGCTGCACGAGCTGATGGAACAGATCGAGATGGAACCGGCGCACTTTCTGGACCGCCTGCCGGGGGAATTGTCCGGCGGGCAGAAGCAGCGCATCGGCATTGCCCGCGCGCTGGCCGCCGATCCCGAGTTCATCATCTGCGACGAGGTGACCAGCGCGCTGGACCAGCTTGTCGCGGAAGGGATCCTGCGCCTGCTGAGCAAGGTTCAGGACAAGACTGGCCTGTCCTATATGTTCATCACCCATGACATTGCCACGGTCCGCGCCATCGCGGACGAGGTCGTGGTGATGAAGGGCGGGCGCATCATGGACAAGGGAAACCTTGCGGAGGTGCTTGACCCTCCGCGCCACGATTACACGCGGCAATTGCTGGCCTCGGTTCCGCAGATGGACCCGTCCTGGCTGTCCCGCCGCATTTCCGAAGGTGCCGCATGATATCTGATCCGCAAGTGCTGGATTTCATTACCAAGACCGAGACTTCTTATCCCGCCGACGCGAATGGCGCCAGCGCGGCTGACAACCGTCGTTTCTATGACGCCATGTGCGCGGCGTTCCGCGCCACCCGCCCGCCGGGGCTGGCGGTTCTGGACCGGACGGTCGGTGGTGTTCCCTGTCGGGTCTATGGTGAAACCTCGGCGGTGACGGTCGTCTATATTCATGGCGGCGGGTTCGTGGTCGGGGGGCTGGACAGCCACGACGACGTCTGCGCCGAGATCGCCGACGCCACCGGCTTGCAGGTGGTTTCGGTGGATTATCGCCTTGCGCCCGAGCATCGCTGGCCCGCGCAGATTCAGGATGTGCTGGCGGTCTGGGATGCGCTGGACACGCCCGGCGTTGTGGTCGGGGACAGCGCGGGCGGAATGCTGGCCGCGTCGCTTTGTCTGGCGCGGCAAGGGGGCAGGCAACCTTTGGGGCAGGTGCTGATCTATCCGGGTCTTGGCGGCGGCGGGAATGCCCCCTCCTATGAGCAGAATGCCGAGGCGCCCTTGCTGCGCCGCTCGGATCTTGGCGGCTACCGCACCGCGCTGCATGGAGAGGGGCCGATTACCGATCCGCTGGCCCAACCGCTGCAGGCGACCGACCTGTCGGGGTTGGCCCCGGCCTTCATCGTGACGGCCGATGTGGACCCGCTGCGGGACGATGGTGCGGATTACGCCCGGCGTCTGACCGAAGCCGGAGGCATCGCCGCCTGGCGCAACGAGGCCGAGTTGCCGCATGGCTATCTGCGGGCCCGACGGATGAGCGACCGGGCGCGCAGAAGTTTCCTGGCGATCACTGCCGCGATCAGCCGCCTTGCCGCGACCGGCAAGGCGGTCTAGCGCCGCGGCCCTTATTCCTCGGGCAGGACGCGGACGGCGCCCTTGTCGGCCGAGGAGGCGAAGGCCGCATAGGCCTTCAGGGCCGTCGTGACATTGCGCTTGCGGGGCTGGGCGGGCTTCCAGCCCAGCCGGTCCTGTTCGGTGCGGCGGGCGGTCAGCTCGGCTTCCGGCACGTTGAGGTTGATGGTGCGGTTCGGGATGTCGATCTCGATGATGTCGCCGTCACGCACAAGACCGATGGTGCCGCCCTGCGCCGCCTCGGGCGAGGCGTGCCCGATGGACAGGCCCGAGGTCCCGCCCGAGAAACGCCCGTCCGTGATCAGTGCGCAGGCTTTGCCAAGCCCGCGGGATTTCAGGTAGCTGGTCGGATACAGCATCTCCTGCATTCCCGGCCCGCCCTTCGGCCCTTCATAGCGGATGACCACGACGTCGCCCGCCTTGACCTTCTTGCCAAGGATGCCGCTGACGGCGGCGTCCTGGCTTTCGAAGACCACGGCCGGGCCGGTGAATTTCAGGATCGATTCATCGACGCCTGCGGTCTTCACGATGCAGCCGTCCACCGCGATGTTGCCCCGCAGAACGGCCAGCCCGCCATCCGCGGTAAAGGGCGAGTTGACGGAACGGATCACGCCGCCCTGCCGGTCCAGGTCCAGCGTGTCCCAGCGCGCATCCTGCGAGAAGGCGACCTGCGTGGGAACGCCACCGGGGGCCGCGCGGAAGAAGTTGTGCACGGTTTCGCTGTCGGTGCGGCTGATGTCCCAGCGATCGATCGCCTCGCCCAATGTGGGCGAATGAACGGTCGGCGTGTCGCGATGCAGCAGACCACCCCTTTCGAGCTGGCCAAGGATCGCCATGATCCCGCCGGCGCGGTGCACATCCTCCATATGGACGTCCTGCTTGGCCGGGGCGACCTTGGACAGGCACGGCACGCGGCGCGACAGCGCATCGATGTCGTCCATGGTGAAGTCGATGCCGCCCTCATGCGCCGCCGCAAGGATGTGCAGGACGGTGTTGGTCGATCCACCCATCGCGATGTCCAGCGACATGGCGTTTTCGAAGGCGCGCTTGTTGGCGACATTGCGCGGCAGGACCGAGGTGTCGTCCTGTTCGTAATAGCGCTTGGCAATGTCGACGGCCAGGTGTCCGGCCTCGACGAACAGGCGCTTGCGGTCGGCATGGGTGGCAAGGGTCGAGCCGTTCCCCGGCAGGGACAGGCCAAGCGCCTCGGTCAGGCAGTTCATCGAGTTCGCGGTGAACATGCCCGAGCAGGAACCGCAGGTCGGGCAGGCGGACCGCTCGATGATCTTCACGTCCTCGTCCGAGACGGATTCGTCGGCGGCCGCAACCATGGCGTCGACCAGGTCCAGCGCCTGGGTCTTGCCGTTCAGGACGACCTTGCCGGCCTCCATCGGGCCGCCGGACACGAAGACTGCCGGAATGTTCAGCCGCATCGCCGCGTTCAGCATGCCGGGGGTGATCTTGTCGCAGTTCGAGATGCAGACCATCGCATCGGCGCAATGCGCATTCACCATGTATTCGACGCTGTCGGCGATGATCTCGCGCGAGGGCAGCGAATACAGCATCCCGTCATGGCCCATCGCGATGCCGTCATCGACGGCGATCGTGTTGAACTCCTTGGCGATGCCGCCTGCCGCCTCGATCTCGCGCGCGACAAGCTGGCCCAGATCCTTCAGATGGACGTGGCCGGGCACGAACTGGGTGAAGGAGTTCACGACGGCGATGATCGGCTTGCCGAAGTCTCCGTCCTTCACGCCGGTTGCCCGCCATAGGCCACGGGCGCCTGCCATGTTGCGGCCATGGGTGGTGGTACGGGAACGATAGGCTGGCATTGGGCTGTCCACTTTCACTTGCGGGTCGTTCTGGATCAGATCGGAAATGCGGACATGACAGGCGAAGCCTCCATATTCGCGTCATGTTCCACCTACTTTAAGCAGCGTCGCCAGAAAAGGGCAGAATCCGGGAAATCTCGGGATCGTGGAGTTCTCAGGCGATGCCGAAGCGGCCAAGTTCGCGGCGCAGCCGGTCGGCCGCGGACCGATCGCGAAGCGGGAAGGCGGCAAAGAACAGTTCTGCATTGGCGTCCGGCCGCAGCCGATAGACTTGCGCCAGCCATTCCCGGGCGCGGTCGTCGCGCCCCGCAAGCCCGTTCGCCACAACCGCAATCATGGCGATCAGCACATGTGCATGGGGGGCCGACGCGGCGCGGTCGGACCAATCGGCGGCCTCGTCCCGGTGGCCCTGCAGCAGATGCGACAGGGCTCGTGTCCCGAACATGCCGTAAACCAGCGGATCAAGGGGGCTGAGGCGCAGCGCAAGATCGACTCCGTCCGTTGCCAGACCCGATTGCGACATCAGCGCGGCGATCAGCGCGCGGGAATAGAAGCCTTGCGCGAAATTCGGATTGAGGTCGGTTGCCCGCGCAAGCCAGCTTGCGGCAAGGTCCAGCTCTCCGGTCAGCCAATGGGTCCGCCCGAAGGTGAAGGCGGCAAAAGAATCCATCGGGTCGATTTCCAGGCTGCGTTCGGCATGGGCGCGCGCGGCAAGCGCCGATTTCGCGCGGTCGGGGCCATAGCGCAGGAAGGCGTCCTGAAAACTGGTAAAGGACAGCCCGGCATGGGCGCGGGCAAATCCGGGGTCCAGTGTTGTCGCCCGCGCAAAGAACGCTGCCGCCTGCCGGTTGCCGTCCGCGGTGAACAGGAACATCTGGCGCAGTCCCAGATGGTAATTCGCCCAGGCATCCAGTTGCGAGATGTCGCGCCCCTCGGCCAGCCGCGCCTCGTTCAGCGGGACGTGGATTTCCAGCGCCGCGCACAGGGCCGCGACGATGGCCTGCTGCAATTCCGCCAGCGCGTCGAGCGGGCGCGACAGCCGGTCGGTCCACAGGATGCGCGAGGTCGCGGTTTCCACCAGTTCGGGCGTGACGGTCAGGATCGGGCCCACCATCTCGACCGTGCCGGCAAGGATATAGCGTGCGCCCAGCCGTTCGCCTGTCTCGGGACTGGGGCGGGCGAAGCGAAAGGACGAGCCGCGCGAAATCACCAGCAGCCAGCGCAGGCGCGACAAGGCACGCAGGATCTCATGCGCCAGCGCCTCGGTCAGGACCGACTGGTCGGGCGGCAGTCCGATGCCACGAAAGGGCAGGACCGCCAACGAGGGCGCGTCCGGGCGCGGCGGCAGGCCACCCTCCTGCCGGTCAAGGATGCGCACCGCCGGCACGGCGCGGAATCCCCGGCCATGTACGGTGCGGATGATTTCTTGCCGGTCGCCGTCATCGCCGATCGCGGCGCGGGCCGCGCGCATCCGGCTGGCGATGCTGGCATCCGAAACGGCGCGGCCGTTCCAGACCGCCTCGACCAATTCGTCCTTGGTCACCAGCCTGCCTTGCCCGGCAAAGATGCGGCACAGCAGCACGAACACCTGCGGCTCGACCGGAATCGGTTGGCCACTGCGTCTCAGCTCGAACCGCTGATCGTCCAGTTCAAGGTCGCCGAAGCTGTAGATCATGCGCAATTTTATCCCAAACCGGCCAGTTCTGCATGATTTCTTCATGATCCGGTCAAGCTGATGCGGCGGCTCCGGGTTATGATCCGGTATCTGGCGCTGTTGCGCCTTTTGTCAGGACAGGTCGACTCAATGAGACAGCAATCCATCCGGACTACCAGTGGCCGTGGCCGCCTTTACGACAGCATTCTGGAAACCGTGGGCGACACGCCCGCGATCCGCATCAACAACCTCGGCCCCGACGGTGTCACGCTTTATGTCAAGGCCGAGTTCTTCAACCCCGCCGCCTCGGTCAAGGACCGGCTGGCGCTGAACATCATCGAGGCGGCCGAGCGTTCGGGCGAGCTGCGTCCCGGCCAGACCGTGGTCGAGGCGACCAGCGGCAATACCGGCATTGGCCTTGCCATGGTCTGCGCGCAAAAGGGATATCCGCTGGTCGTGACCATGGCGGACAGCTTTTCGGTCGAGCGTCGCCGCCTCATGCGCCTGCTGGGCGCCAAGGTCGTGCTGACCCCCCGGACCGAGAAGGGCACCGGCATGTACAACAAGGCCGCCGAACTTGCCCGAGAGCATGGCTGGTTCCTGGCCCGCCAGTTCGAGACCGCGGCCAATGCCGATATCCACGAAAGCACCACCGCGCGCGAGATCATGGGCGACTTCGCGGGTCAGCGGCTGGATTGCGTCGTGACCGGATATGGCACCGGCGGCACCGTGACGGGCCTGTCGCGTGTCCTGCGCCGCGAAAGGCCGGAAACCCGCATCGTTCTGGTTGAGCCGGCGAATGCCGCGCTGGTATCCAGCGGCGTGGCGCAGGTGCGCGGCGATGCTCATGCGCCAGCGGCAAGTCATCCCGCGTTCGAGCCGCATCCGATCCAGGGCTGGACCCCGGATTTCATCCCCTTCGTGCTTCAAGAAACCCTGGACTCCAAGGGCTTCGACGAGCTTCTTACAGTTCCGGGGGCCGAGGGCGTGGCGTGGGCGCGCAAGCTGGCTGCGCGCGAGGGGATCCTGACCGGCATCTCGGGCGGGGCCACCTTTGCCGCCGCTATGAAGGTCGCCGAAACGGCCGAGCCGGGCAGCGTGATCCTCGCGATCCTGCCCGACACAGGCGAACGTTATCTTTCGACACCATTGTTCCAGGAAATTCCCGAGGACATGGACGAAGAGGAACTGGCCCTGTCGCATTCGACCCCCGGCTACCAGATGGCGTGACGGAGGAAGCGATGAAGGTGGAAACCTGGACTCCGGCCCCCTGGGGGCCGGACGGGGAAAGCTTGGACCCTGTGGACTGGGACGGCTTTGCCCGCGCGGCGCATGACGCGGTGGACCGCGCCATACTTCGGACACGAAACCTGCGTGACCGCCCGGTCTGGCGTCCCCTGCCGGACACGGCGCGGGTGGCGCTGCGCCAACCCCTGCCGCAGGAGCCCTCGCCACTGACTGCAGTGCTGGACGAAACCTGGGACCATGTCATGGACCACCCGATGGGCAATACCCATCCCCGGTTCTGGATGTGGTACATGGGGGCGTCATCCCTGACCGGGGCGCTGGCGGATTTTCTGGCGGCGGTCGACGGCTCGAACCTTGGGGGCGGGGCCCATGCCGCGGCAGAGGTCGAACGCCAGGTGATCGATTGGCTGAAAGAGATCGTTGGATTTCCGTCCTCGGCCAGCGGCACGCTGACCAGCGGCGGCTCGGCGGCGAACCTGATCGGGCTCGTGGTCGCGCGCAATCGGAGCGCCGGAATCGACCTGCGTGAAGCGGGGATTGTGGCGCTGCCGCGTCCGCTGCGCTTCTATGCCTCGGATCAGGTGCATGGCTGCCACCAGAAGGCGGTCGAGATCATGGGCCTTGGCAACCGTGCGCTGCGCCGCATTCAGACTGGCGAAGATTGCCGCCTGGACCCGGTCGCCCTTGCCGAGGCCATTGCCGAGGATCGCGCCGCGGGCTGGCAACCCGCCTGTGTCATCGCCACGGCGGGCACGGTGAACAGCGGTGCCATCGACCCATTGCCCGCCATCGCCGATCTCTGCGCGCAGCAGGGGTTGTGGCTGCATGTCGATGGCTGCATCGGCGCGCTGGCCCGGCTTTCGCCCGGCCACCGGCACCTGCTGGTGGGGATCGAGCGCGCGGACAGCCTGGCGCTGGATCCGCATAAAAGCCTGCACGTTCCCTTCGAAGCCGGTTGTGCGCTGGTCCGCGACCCGGTGGCCCATCTGGGCAGCTTCGCCCTGCATTCGGAATATCTGGATCCTGCCGCACGTGGCATCGCCGCAGGGGGATGGCTTTTCGACTATGGCCTCCAGACCTCGCGCGGCTTCCGGGCGCTGAAGGTCTGGATGATGCTGAAGGAACATGGCGCCGCCCGCTTCGGTCGGATCATCGGGCGCAATATCGATCAGGCGCACAGGTTGGCCGCGAGGATCGACAGCAAACCCCGCATGACTCGGCTGGATCCGGTGACGCTGGATATCGTCTGCTTTCGCTATGACCCCGGCGGGCTTGGGCCGGAAGCATTGGCGGAGTTGAATATCGAGATCATGATGCGCCTGCAGGAAGCTGGAATCGCGGCCTTTTCCGATACGACCCTGCACGGGCAGCATTGGCTGCGGGCGGCGATCTGCAATCACAGGACCACAGATGCGGACCTCGACATGGCAATCGCAGCCCTGATCGCCATCGGTGACCAGCTCAGCGGTCTGGGAGAGGCGGAGAGCCGCGCGCAGTGGCGCACGACGCCCGCAAGGTGAAAAGAAATCCCTTTCCAGCTTCGGGACATAGGGTGGGAAACGGTTCGGGCACGGCCCCGGATCACCCGACCTCCGTCACCCTGACCGCGCAGGACGCGGACCTTGTTCGCGCCCAAAGCGAAGTTGGTGTAAGATGAAGTCTTGTCATTCTCCTTTCGGCACCAGAAATCGGGGGCGAAGAATATAGGGGCGCATGATGAGAATTCTTGCATTTTCGACCTTGGCAGCGGTCTGCCTTTCCGGTGCGGCCTTTGCCGCCGATTTCGGGCCGTTGATCTCGGCCGAGCAGCTGAATGCCCAGACGACGGGTTCGGATGCGCCGCTGGTGCTGGACATCCGCGGCGAGGCTTATGGCCAGGGCCATATCGCGGGGGCCATTTCGGCCCCTTATGAACGGTTCCGCGGCCCCGAGACCAATCCCGGCGCGCTGGTCCCCGAGGATCAGCTGGAAGCCACGTTGCGCGAGCTTGGCGTGACGCTGGAACGCCCGGTCGTAGTCGTCCACCAAGGCGAAGACGACAGCGATTTCGGTGCGGCTGCGCGGGTTTACTGGACGCTGAAATCCTCGGGTGTCAGCCATCTTGCGATCCTGAACGGCGGCATGGGCGCATGGAGCGGTGCGGGCCTTCCGCTTGAGACACGTGCGAATGCACCGGTGCCGTCCAATGTCGACATCACCTTCTCGCACCAGTGGCTCGCGACGACCGAGGACGTGTCCACGATCATCGGGGGCGAGCACAAGGCGAAGCTGCTGGATGCGCGGCCCGAGGCCTTCTATCAGGGCCAGAAGGCGCATCCGCAGGCGGCCAAGCCCGGCACGCTGCCGGGGGCCGAGAACATCTCGCATGCCGTCTGGTTCAAGGACCCGACCGAGGTGATGGACGCGCCCTCTGCCGCCGAAGTTGCCGCGAAGCTGGGCATCGGCAAGGCTGATCCGGTTGTCGCCTTCTGCAATACCGGCCACTGGGCCGCGACCGAATGGTTTGCGCTGTCCGAACTGGCGGGGGTCGAGGACGCGAAACTGTATCCCGACTCGATGGTCGGCTGGTCGCAATCGGGCGGTCAGATGCAGAACACGCCCGGCCTGATGCAGAACCTGATGAACCAGATCCGGGGCACCGACTGATGGCCGATGCAGTCGCGGTTCCCGCCTCGGGGCAGGTGGCGCAGCGCGGGTTGACCATCCTGGCGGGGCTGGCGGTGGTCTTTGCCGTCGCATTGTTCGCGGGCGCGCGCTATGGCCTGCTGCTTGCCGTCGGCCTGGGCTTCGGCATCGTTCTGGAGGGGTTGCGCTTCGGCTTTGCCGGGCCGTGGCGGGCGATGATCCTGCGCCGCGATCCTTCGGGCATCCTCGCGCAGCTTCTGGCCATTGCGATCGTGTCCGCGGTCGCCTTTCCCCTGCTGGCCAGCCACCCCGGAGAGATCACTGGGGCCGCGGCACCCATCGGCTGGGCAATGGCCGGCGGGGCGTTCGTCTTTGGCGCGGCCATGCAGGTCGTGCTGGGCTGCGGCTCGGGCACGCTGGTCAATGCGGGCAGCGGCAATCCCGTCGCCTTGCTGGCGCTGCCGTTCTTTGCGATCGGCAGCTTCCTTGGTGCCTATGGGCTGGTCTGGTGGACCGATCTTGGCGCACTGCCGATCCTGACGCTGACCGGTGGGTCGGGGCTTGCGCTGACGCTGGTGCTGCTGGCAGGGGTCGCGGTCCTGCTGCTGGCGCTGGCCGCGCCCGGCACGCGCCGCATTCCGTCGCGGCTGGTCTTTGCTGCTTTGGCCATCGCGGCGCTCGCCATCGCAAATCTGGTCGTGGCCGGTCAGCCCTGGGGCGTGGTCTATGGACTTGGCCTTTGGGCCGCAAAGGCGGCGGTGGCACTTGGCGCGGATCTGTCCGGCTCTGCCTTCTGGAGCGCGCCGGGCAATGCCGCGCGATTGGGCCAAAGCGTGCTGACCGACGTGACCTCGCTGACGAATATCGGCATCATCCTTGGGGCATTCCTTGTCGCGACATGGCGCAGCGGAGGCTTGGCGCAGCCCTTGCCACGGTTGCCCGCGCGGGCCTGGGCCGCGACCGTCGTGGCCGGATTCCTGCTGGGCTATTCCTCGCGCCTGGCCTTTGGCTGCAACGTGGGGGCGTTCTTCTCGGGCATCTCGACCGGCAGCCTGCATGGCTGGGTCTGGTTTGCCGCAGGCTTCGCGGGCTCGGTGGTCGGCGTGCGCCTGCGTCCGCTGCTGGGGATGGAGGGGCGCGCATGACCCGCCGCGTGACGGCCCCGCTGGCCATTCTGTTGCTTGGGATGCTGATCTTCTTCGATCACGCGACCTCCGACCTGAACCCCTACAAGGCCCCGCCGATCTTTGCGCTGGGATCAGGGGTCGAGGCCTCGGGCGGCTTCTGTGGGGCGATGCCGAAATAACCGGGGCTTGAACCCCGTCCGGGGTGACGCCAATCTGGCGGACGGCGCCGCAACGGGCGCCGGCCAATGCGGGATGCCATGACCCCTGCAATGCTGACGAACCGCGACGCGCGGCGCCTTTTCCTGGATCGCCACCTGCTGCTTCGGCCGGGGTCGGGGCCGGGGAGCGGCGCCGACCTTGCCGGGGTGCTGGACGAACTGGGTTTCGTCCAGATCGACAGCGTAAACACGCTGGCGCGTTCGCATGACATGATCCTGTGGTCGCGCCGCGGGAGATACCGTCCCGCTGCCTTGGACCGACTGATCGCCCGCGATCGCGCGGGGTTCGAACATTGGACCCACGACGCCGCCGTCATTCCCATGCGCTTCTATCCGATGTGGCGGCTGAAATTCGCCCGTGACGAGGCCCGCATGCGGCAGCGCTGGCCGAAATGGCAGAGCGAGGGCTGGGATTCCGAGATCCACAACATCCTGAAGCGCATTGCCGATGACGGGCCGGTCTCATCCCGGGACGTGGGGGATGGGGAAAGCCGCGGCACCTCAGGCTGGTGGGACTGGCATCCCTCCAAGACGGCGCTGGAATTCCTGTGGCGATCCGGACGGCTTGCGATCCGGCATCGGCAGGGGTTCCGCAAGGTCTATGATCTGGTCGAACGCGTGATCCCGGCGGATCACCTGAACCACGGGATGGCGGACGCGGGGATCATCGACTGGGCGATGACGGCCGCGATGGAGCGGCTGGGCTTTGCCACCAGTGGCGAGCTTGCCGCGTTTTTCGAGATCGCCACCCGCGATGAGGCCAAGGACTGGTGCACCGATGCCTTGCGGGCCGGTCGCATCCTGCCGGTCGATATCGGGCTGGCCGACGGCTCGATCCGCCGCAGTTTCACGACCCCCGCGCTGCTGGATCAGGTGGCGGGACTGCCCGACCCGGTCGAAAGGGTCAGGGTGCTGTCTCCATTCGATCCGGCCTTGCGCGACCGGGCGCGGGCCGAGCGCCTGTTCGGTTTCCGCTATCGGATCGAGATCTTCGTCCCGGCCGAGCGTCGGCTCTATGGCTATTACATCTTCCCGGTGATGCAGGGTGATCGCCTGATCGGCAGGCTGGACGCCAAGCGCGACGCGGGTGCGCTGGCCATCACTGCCTTCTGGCCGGAACCCGGCATCAGGATGGGACGGCAGCGGCAGGCCGGGCTAAGGTCCGAGCTTGAGCGGCTGGCCACATTTGCCGGGCTGGCCGATATCCGGTTCGCGGATGGCTGGCTGCGCGAGCCAATGGAAGGCACGCCGGGCTAGGCAGGCGCGGCAGAGGTGCCGCGCCTTAGGGTCAGACTTCAGGCATAGGTGTCGGCGAACAGCCGGCGCAGTTCGGCTTTCTGCACCTTGCCCATGACGTTGCGCGGCAGGCTTTCGACCATGAAGACGCGCTTGGGTTGCTTGAACCGCGCCAGCCGGTCGGCCAGCGCCGCGGTGATCTGCTGCGGGTCAAGGACGACACCACTGCGCGGCACGACAACGGCGGTCACGCCCTCGCCAAGATCGGAATGGGGCAGGCCGATGACGGCGCTTTCCAAGACGCCCGGCAGCGCGTCGATGGCTTCCTCGACCTCTTTCGGATAGACGTTGTAGCCCCCCGAGATGACAAGATCCTTGTCGCGCCCGACGATGCGCAGGTAGCCATCCTTGCCGATCTGGCCAAGGTCGCCGGTGATGAAGTAGCCGTCCTTGCGGAATTCGGACGCGGTCTTTTCGGGCATGTTCCAATAGCCCTCAAAGACGTTCGGACCCTTCACCTCGATCAGGCCGATCTCTTCATCGGCAAGGACCGCACCGGTTTCGCGATCGGTCACGCGCACCGAGATGCCGGGCAGGGCCATGCCGACCGCACCGGGGATGCGCGCCCCGTCATAGGGGTTCGACGCAATCATGCAGGTTTCGGTCATGCCATAGCGTTCAAGGATGGCCTGTCCCGTGCGGTCCTGGAAGGCGCGGTGATCCTCGGCCAGAAGCGGGGCCGAGCCCGAGACGAAAAGCCGCATCCCCGCCGTCGTTTCGCGCGACAGGCGGTCGGATTTCAACAGGCGCGTATAGAAGGTCGGGACACCCATCAGCACAGATGCGTCCGCCATCAGGTCGATGGCCTGTTCGGCATCGAACTTGATCAGGAAGATCATCGTCGCCCCGGCCGTCAGCGACATGTTGGCGGCGACGAAAAGGCCGTGGGTGTGGAAGATGGGCAGCGCATGGATCAGCCGGTCCTCGGCCGTGAAGCGCCAACAGTCCAGCAGCGCTTCGGTGTTCGAGGCGAGGTTGCGATGGGTCAGGACCGCGCCTTTCGAGCGTCCGGTCGTGCCAGAGGTATAAAGGATCGCGGCGCGGTCATCCGGCCCCGAGGGATGGGCATCCTCGCGCGGGGTGACGCCCCGGGCGCGCTCGATCAACGTGCCGTCGGCAGTGGCCCCCAGCGTCTCGACGGCAAGAGTCGGACCGGCACGGTGGGCATGGGCGGCGAAGGTGCCGGGATCGCAGACGAAAAGCCGGGGTGCGGCGTCGCCGATGAAATAGTCGATCTCGGCCCCGGTATAGGCGGTGTTCAGCGGCAAGAAGATCGCGCCCACCTGCAGCGTGGCAAGATACAGGGCAATCGCTTCGGGCGATTTTTCAACCTGAACGGCGATCCGGTCGCCGGGGGCGACGCCCACCTCACCCAGGACGGCGGCCAGCCGTTCGACCAGTTCGCGCGTCTGGGTATAGCTGATGCTGGGTTCGCCGGGCCGTTCGAACAGCGGCTTGGCCTGCATCGTCTCGGCCGCCTGGATGAAGTTCTCGTAGATGGTCTGCATTTGGGTCTTTCTCCTCAACGTGCCAGGGCTTCGGCAAGCTGCGCGCCGTGGGCGACGGTTCCGTCGCGCACGAAAGCTTCGTGCTGTGCCTCGATTTCGGCAACCTCATAAAGATAGTTTATCATCAGCCCATGCGCGGCCTTCAGCGCCGAAGGGGCGAAGTCGGCGGGCCAGTTCAGCCGGTGCGCCTGGGCGCCGTTGCCCAGGTGAAAGCGGGCGACTGGATCGGGGGGCAGGTTCGCGGAGGTGCGTTCGGTGACGATATAGCGGGCGGCAATCGCCTCGACCTCGGGGCGCACGGCCTCGGCCTTGGCGGGGTCGTCCTGCCACGCGGGATCGGACAGCGCCTTGGCCAGCGCCACCGCACGGTCGTCCGTCTGCGCGGACAACCAGCGTGCGAAGCCCGGAACCGGCGACAGCGTCACATAGCAACGCAGGTTTGAAAGTTCCGAGGATAAAACCGCAACCACCTGCTTGATCAGGAAGTTTCCGAAGGACACCCCTTTCAGACCCGCCAGGCTGTTGTTGATCGAATAGAAGACGGCGGTATCAGCCTCGACCGGGGCGGCGGCTTCAGGCGCGTTCAGGATCGGGCCGATGGCGGTCGGAATGCCGGTGGTCAGCGCGACCTCGACAAAGATCAGCGGCTCATCGCCCGTGGCGGGGTGGAAAAAGGCGTAAAGGCGGCGGTCATTCGCGGCCAGACGGCGGCGCAGATCCGGCCAGCCCTGCATCCGGTGAACCGTCTCATAGGCCATGATCTTTTCAAGGATCGCGGCGGGCGCGTTCCAGTCGATCCGGCGCATGGTCAGAAAACCACGGTTGAACCACGAGGCAAGAAGATGGGCGAAATCCTGATCGATGGGTTCAAGGCTGGGGTCCTTGCGGATTGCGGACAACAGGTCTTCACGCATGCGGACCAGTTGCAGCGTGGCGCCGGGGGCAAGGTTCAAGCGGCGCAGCAGCGTCTGGCGCGCGGGTTCGACCACGCGGAACAGGGCGGCGACGGCATCCGCATCGGGCTTGTTCTCCCACGCGGCATAGGCGCTGCGGATCTGGTCGGGGATGACGCCATAGCTGTCCCGCAGCAGTTCGAAAAACGCCTGCTTCTCATCCGGCGAAAGCTCGGCATAGGCGGTCAGGGCCTGTTCTGCCACTGCCACGCGTGAGGCGTCTCCGATGCGGCCCATCAGGACCGAGCACGCGGCCTTGATCCGCTCCGAAGGCGGACGTGACAGAGCTTTCAGTGTTTCCGCCTCACCCGGGGCGCCGCGCGTGCGCCGGGTGATCGCTTCGACGAAATCCGAAAGAAAGGCGAGTCGCTGTTTGCCCATGATCGATCCTCCTGATCCAATGATATACGCCAGAATCTATCTGTTGTATATAACATAGTTTCGGATGGACATTTCATGACAAGTCGGGTGAAATATCCGCAGGACATGAGAAATGGCGACGCGATGAGCATTCCGACGGCCCAACGCATACGACTTGCCCTGGAAAACGACATCGTGGACGGGCGCTATCATCCCGGCGACCAGATCGATCCCGACCGCATCGCGGCCGATTACGGCTGTTCGCGCACCCCTGTGCGCGAGGCGTTGCAGATGCTGGAGGCCTCGGGCCTGCTGATCGTCCAGCCCAAGCGCGGCACCTTTGTCACCAAGCTGGGCATGGGCGAGCTGATGCAGCGTTTCGAGCTGATGGCCGAGCTTGAGGCGTTTTGCGCCCGGCTTGCCTGTCGCCGGGCCGAGGCCAGGGACATCGCGCGCATCGTGCAAAGCCTGCAAGCCTGCGAGACGGCGGCCGAGGCGGGGGAATCTGACCGCTACTATGCCGAAAACACGCAGTTCCATCAGGCCATCTATCGTGCCGCCCACAACCCTTTCCTTGAGACGGAAACGCTGCGGCTTCAGGCGATGCTGCAACCCTATCGGCGTCGGCAGTTGCAGGCGCAGGGACGGGTGCGCCGGTCGCTGGACGAACATCGCGTGATCGCCGACGCGATCCGCGCCGCAGACGAGGAAACCGCCGCCCGTATCATGACCGAACATGTGCTGGTCCAGGGTGAGCGGTTCCAGGATCTTGCCGCCATGCTGGAAGGGCTGGACAGCGCGCGCTGAGCTGCGCGCGCAGCAGACTTACTGGTCGAGGGCATAGGCGATTACGTAGTCGCCCGGCTTCGTCCCGATCGAACCGTGCCCGCCCGCCACGATCACCACGAACTGGCGCCCGTCTTGTTCAAAGGTCATCGGCGTCGATTGGCCGCCTGCGGGCAGACGCGCCTGCCACAGCTGTTCGCCGGTGGTCAGGTCATAGCCGCGGATGAAGTTGTCGACCGCCGCCGCCAGAAAGGCGACGCCGCCCCCGGTGATGATCGGGCCACCGATCCCCGGAACGCCCAGCTTGAAGGGCAGGGGCAGCTTCGTCATGTCCCGGACTGTGCCGTTCCGGTGTTTCCACGCGATCTGTCCTGTGGTCAGGTCCGCCCCTGCAACATAGCCCCATGGCGGGGCCTGGCAGGGGACGTTCAGCTTGCCCAGGAACGGGCCCATGACGACGCCATAGGGCGCGCCCTCGTTGCGGTTCAGGCCCTGTTCGCTGGCCTTCTCGCCCTGTCCCTTGGGTGCGATGTCGGCGCGCGGCACCAGGCGCGAGGTAAAGGCCAGATAGGTCGGCATCCCGAACATGACCTGCCTTTGTGGATCGACGGCAATGCTGCCCCAGTTGAACGTGCCGAAATTGCCCGGATAGACGATGGTCCCGTTGAGCGAGGGCGGGGTATAGCGCCCCTCGTAATTCAGGCGGTTGAAGTCGATCCGGCACATCAGCTGGTCGAAGATGGTGATCCCCCACATGTCGCGTTCGCGCAGGGGCGGGGGCGCGAAGCTCAGCGCGGAACTGGGTTGCGTCTCGGCAGTGAAATCCTCGGCAATTGCACCCGTCGGGGCGGGCTGCTCCGAGACGGGCAGGATCGGCTCTCCGGTTTCGCGGTTCAGGACATAGATGTCGCCCTGTTTGGTCGGCGCGACCAGCGCGGGCAGCACCTCCCCGTTCACGGTCAGGTCGACCAGAACGGGCTGCGCCGGAACGTCCATGTCCCAAAGGTCGTGATGCACCGTCTGGAATACCCAGGCCTGCTGGCCGCTATCGACACGAAGCGCCACCACGGACGAGGAATGCGCCTCGACCGCCGGGGAACGGCCCATGCCAAGCTGATCCGGAACCTGATTGCCAAGGGGAATATAGACCAGCCCGCGATCCGCATCGACGGAAAACACCGACCAGCTGTTCGGGCTGTTCGCGGTATAGGTTTCGCCGCCCGCGATGTCGATGGGCGTGGTGTCGTCGGGATTGCCGCTGTCCCAGTTCCACAGCAATGCCCCGCTGCGGATGTCGAAGGCCCGGATCACGCCCGAGGGCGACTGGATCGAGAAGTTGTCGTTGACCGCGCCACCGATGATGATCTTGCCCGCCACCGCGACCGGCGGGGAGGTGGAATAGTAATATCCCTCGGGGTTGAAGGGCATCCCGGCTTCCAGCCTCAACGTGCCCTGATCGGCGAAACTGGTGCAGACCTCGCCGGTTTCGGCGTTCAGCGCGATCAGCCGCGCATCCGCGGTGGGCAGATAGACGCGGGTCGGGCAGTCCTCGGGCGCGGCCGGGGTCGGGGGGGCGGGCATATCCGCCATGTCCCAATAGGTCACGCCGCGGCAGGTCTGGTGCTGGCGGTCCGGGCTCATCCCCGAATTCGCGTCATAGCGCCAGATTTCCTTGCCAGTCGCGGCGTCCAGCGCGATCGCGATGTTATGGGGCGTGCACAGGTAAAGCTTGCCGCCGATCTTCAGCGGCGTCACCTGATAGGTCGTCTCGTTCACGTCGTCCGGGCGCTTCACGTCTCCGGTCTGATAGCGCCAGACCTCTTTCAGGCCTCCGACATTCTCGGTCGTGATCTGGTCCAGCGGAGAATAGCGCTGGCCGAAATTCGTGCGCCCGTATTGGTGCCATTCCTCGGGCGGGATCTCGTTGCCAAGTGCCGGGGCCTCGGTCCTGGGCTCGGTATTCAGGGCGCCATCAAGGGCGGTCGGATCCTGCATCATGGCGTAGCCAGCCACCGCGACCGAGATCACCGATGCGATGCCCACAGGCCAGCCGGACACCCGTCCCGTCGAGGGGGATGCGGGGATCAGCCTGGCGCGGACCACAGGCAGGCACAGCCACATCGCCATCAGCACGACCAGGCCGCCACGCGGTGCCAGTTGCCACCAGTCGAAACCTACTTCCCACACTGCCCAGATCAGCCATAGGATGACGGTCAACGCGAAGAGCCAGATCGCCGCGCCGTTTCGCCGGGCCAGCAGGAAGGTCACGACCAGAACGGCCACAGCCAGTACCAGATAGGCCGGGCTGCCGCCCAGCATCACCAGCCACCCCCCCAGTGCGGCCAGGGCAATACCGATCAGTGCGAAGATGGCGGTTGTGATTGCAAGCATGACGGCCCCCGAAGGTCTGAATCAATCCTGGTCGATGGCGTGGGGATTGGCGCTGTCCTGCGCCGGAGACGGCCCGTCCCGCCCCGATGGGATCACGGCGTAAAGGACCGCAAGCAGCAACACGATCACGACAAGAACGATGATGGTTCGATTGGACATGCATCCCCCAGAATCAGACGAATTCGGAACGGCGAATGGGCAGTGCTAGCGTCACGGGTTAACCGGGAAACGGGCAAACTGGCTGGGTCAGGCGGCGTTCAGGATCTGCCGGGCCGGGCATTGGACTGTCCGGGCTGGGTCGCCTCCATGGTAGCCAAGAGTTTCTGATCTGCAAGGACAGTTTCGCGCCAACGGGGCAGTGCCGCCTGTTGTTCACGCTGCAGATAGGCCAGCAGCTTCTCGCGGATCTCGCAACGCAGATCGAATGCCTTGCCGGCATGGGTCGCGCTGGCAAGAATGCGGACCTCGACCACGTGTTCGCGGAAATCAGTGACTTGCAGTGCGAAAACGTCGCGGTTCCACAGAGGAGAGGCGCGGACGATCCGTTCGGCCTCGGCACGCAATTCGGGGACCGAAACCTCATAATCCAGATAGATCAGGACGGTGCCGATCAGGGTCGCGTCATTGCGGGTCCAGTTCTGGAAAGGCTGTTCCATGAAATAGTTCAGGGGCACGATCAGCCGCCGCTTGTCCCAGATGCGGACGACGACATAGGTCGCGGTGATCTCCTCGATATTACCCCATTCGCCCTCGACAATAACGGCGTCGTCGATGCGGATCGGCTGGGTCAGGGCAAGCTGGATGCCCGCCAGCAGGTTGCGCAACACCGGTTGCAGTGCAAGGCCGACGACAATCCCCGCCGCCCCGGCCGAGGCCAGCAAGCTGACCCCGTACTGCCGCACCCCGTCGATCGTCATCAGCGCCGCGCTGACGCCGATGGCCACAATCAGCACCACCGCGACCCGTTCCAAAATGCGGGTCTGGGTGACGTGCTTTCGGGCCAGAAGGTTATCTTCGACATCCAGGCGAAAGCGGCGCAGGTGCAGCGTCATCCAGATCTCAAGCATGATCCTGACGAACCAGGTCACGCAGGCGATGAAGGCGATCAGCATGGCGTGTCGCAGCAGGTTGCCTTCGCGCAGCGGCAAAGGGGCGATATTGGCCGCGAACGATACGGCCATGATCATCATGGCAAGCTGAACCGGCCCGCGCGTTCGCGACAGCAGCTTGCGCCAGAATTCGTCCCGATGGCTCAGGACTTTTTGTGCAAGGCGGTAAAGCAGGAAGCAGGCGGCCCATGCAACGCAAAGCGCCGCAATGAAGATAAGGCTGGTGATTGTCCAGGAAGGCATGTGGTCTCCGTCGGTTGCGGTGTCCGTCGGGCAAGACGGTCCGGTCGGGGAGGGGTTCCGGGATGCGCGAATAGGCAACTCCGGCAACTCGTGGGCTGGCGCGCGCCAGGGGGTCCGGGCGAGACTTGCCCGGACCAACGATCTATTTCTTCGTGTGCTCGGGCTTGCCCTTGCGTGTCGTGCTGGCAAATTCCTCAAGCTGTCGTTCCGACATCGAATCGTACATTTCCCGCGATGCGCCGCGCAATTCGCCCTTTTTCGTGTCGCCGCGCTTTGCGGACAGGGCCGCGCCGGCGGCTTTCTGCTGTGCCTTCGATTTGGCTGGCATTGAAAGCTTCCTTCGGATCTGGTGTGCCGCCCGCGGGCGCGCGGGATGCGGTCGTTTGTGTCCGGTATCGGTGCCGGTGTTCGGACCCGGTCCACAGATCGGTGCGCCGTCAAGGGTCGAGTCCGTCAGTTCCGCGTCGCTCAGGCGTTCATGCAACGAGTGGTCAGTGTCTTGTCCTCTTGGTCGAGGTGCTGGCAAAACCTCATTCCGGGGGGATTGTTCCGGCATTCAATCCGATGTGAGGTCCGAAGGACCGGGCGCGGCAGCCTTTTCCGCCCTGCAGTGGCGCGAAAATCGGGGCCCTGCTGGCGCGAGTTCACTTGCGCGTGCGCGTGGCTTATGCACTCTCAAGCCGTCCGTGACCTTTGCCAGAGGGCCGAATGCGTAGAGAATGCCTGCCGGTTTCAAACCGGTTGCCTTTTGCACTGATGCTTGCAGCAACGCTGCTTGCAGGGTGCAGTCGTCCCCCCGAACTGATCGGCGTGGACAATCCCGAAATTCCGGCCGAGCACCTTGCCGAGGTTAGCCGGCACAAGGTCTTCATCACCACGACCCGGCAGGCTACGGAAGTCACGGGCGCCTTCTTCTCGGCCAATCGCGCGCCCGAATTGGGACTGGCCTCGGTCGTGGCGACGGTTCCGCCGAACCACAAGGTCGGCGAACTTGAGCGGCCCAAGGAACTGCCGCCCGATCCGCGCACGGAATTTTCGATCATCGATCCGGTGGTCTATCGCAACGACGCTTCCTTCGTGGCCGAGATCAACCGCGAGTTGGCCCGCCGGCCGCCCGGACAACGGCGGCTTCTGCTGTTCGTCCACGGCTATAACAACACGGCCAGCGACGCGATCCTGCGGCTGACCCAGTTCGTCGAGGATACCAACTATCAGGGCGTGCCAGTCCTGATGACCTGGGCCTCTGCGGCCAGTGCCGTGCGCTATGTCTATGATATGAACAGCGCCCTGATCGCGCGTGGAAAGCTGAAGGAAATTTCCGACATCATGGTCCAGACCAACGCCGAAAGCGTTGATATATTTGCCCATTCCATGGGAACGCTGCTGACGATGGAAGGACTGGTCGACGCCCAGAAGGCAGGCACCCTGGGCAAACGACGGACCATCAACAACATCGTGCTGGCTTCGCCCGACATCGACATCGACCTGTTCCGTACCCAGATCGAGCAACTCTCGCCCGAGATCCGCAAGAAGATCTACCTGCTGGTGTCCAAGGACGACCGCGCGCTTCTGGCCTCGCGCCGGATCGCGGGAGGAGTTCCGCGCGTGGGCGCGACGGATGCGGCCAAGCTTGAAGGGCTGGGCGTGACGGTGATCGACTTGTCGCAGATTCACGATTCAACCTCTGGCAGCCATTCGAAATTCGCCGGCTCACCGGAAGTCGTGCAGTTGATCGGAGCCGGGCTGAACCGATCCGGCGGCTTCTCGCGCGGGCGGACGCCGGGTCTGGCCGACATGCTGAACAACGTGCCGATCATGATCAACGGCGGCTGAACTCAGTGTCATGACACTGACGTTGCCTGCCGCGAGGTGGGCAACGTGTTACATAACTATGGTTATTGTGACTTCGCTAAAGCCGGATCGTACCTGTCGCCAATGCGGTCAGCGCCGCGACGGCGCCTGCTACGACCAGCGCAAAGATCAGCCATTCCCGCCGGGTGAACACGGACTTTCCCGCCTGCCTGCGGGTCAGCAGAAACAGCGCCGTTCCCGGCGCATAGATGCAAAGCGACAGCAGGAAGAAGTCCAGTCCCCCGGCGACGACAAGCCCCAGCGTATAGATCGTTGCGATCAGCGCGCAGGCAAATTCGGCCCCACGCCCCGGAGCTTTCGCCCCGCGCGCCAGCATCAGCCCGAACCCCGCGACCAGAACATAGGGCAGCAGGATCATCGAAGAGGTCAGCTTCATCGCGATAAGAAAGGCTTCCTCGGCGAAGAAGCTGAGGATCAGGAAGGCCTGGATCAGCAGGTTCGTCAGCCACAGCGCTGCCGAGGGCACGCCGTTCGCGTTCTGCGCGGCCAGAAATCGTGGCATCGTCTCTGTCCGTGCGGCCAGGAACAGGACCTCGGCCGCCAGCAGTGACCATGACAGATAGGCGCCAAGGACCGAGACGATCAGTCCCAAGCTGATGAAAACGGCGCCCCAGTTCCCGACGATCGCCTGAAGCACCCCCGACATCGAGGGGTTGCGCAGTCCCGCCAACCGCTCTTGCGGCAGGATGCCGTAAGACAGCAACGTAACCAGCACCAGCAGGCAAAGCACGCCCGCAAAGCCCAGCAATGTCGCCAGCCCGACATCCTCGCGCCGGCGGGCATAGCGTGAATAGACGCTGGCGCCCTCGATCCCGACGAAGACGAAGACAGTGACCAGCATCGTGCCGCGCACCTGGGCGGCGATGCCCTGGGTTTCCAACGCGGGGCCGCCGTCAAGGTTTGCCGCGAATACACCCCCATCAAAGGCGAAGGTTGCGATGGCAATGAAGGTCAGGATCGGCACGATCTTGGCCACGGTGACGATTGTGTTCAGCGCCGCGGCCTGCCGCACGCCGCGCAGGATCAGCAGGTGGACGATCCAGACTCCCAGCGACGAAACCGCGATCGCCATCGCCGAATTTCCGTCGCCAAAAGCCGGGATGACCGCACCAAGCGTGGACTTGATCAGGATCCAGTACGAAACGTTGCCAAGACAGCAGACGGTCCAGTAACCCAGCGCGGACAGGAAACCCAGATAGTCGCCGAACCCCGCCTTGGCATAGGCAAAGACGCCCGCGTCCAGATCGGGGCGTCTTCGCGCCAGTGTCTGGAAGACGAAGGCAAGGGTCAGCATCCCGCCTCCGGCAATTGCCCAGGCGATCAGCGCGCCGACGCCGCCGGTCACGCGCCCGAAGGTCTGGGGCAGCGAAAAGATCCCCGCCCCCACCATCGAGCCGACGACCATCGCGGTCAGCGTGGGCAGGCTGAACTTGCCTTGCCCTTCAGCCATCAATAATCGAAGGCGTCGCGGATAATCGGGCAGGTCATGCAATGGCCGCCGCCCCGGCCGCGACCCAGTTCCGAGCCGTCGATGGTGATGACCTCAATCCCGGCCTTGCGCAGCAGCGTATTGGCATAGGTGTTCCGGTCATAGGCAAAGACCACGCCCGGAGAGGCGCAAACCAGGTTCGCGCCGCTGTCCCATTGCGTGCGTTCGCGCATGTAGTCGTTGCCACCCGTCTCGACCACGCGCATTGCCTTCAGCCCCAGCGCCTCGCGCACCGTCTCGATCAGGCCGCCCTTGTCGCGGCTGAGCACCAGACCGCCCTTGCCGTCGGGCCGGTACGAGAAGCACTCGATTGTGTTGACGATATCGGGATAGATCAAAACGCAATCGTGGTCGGCAAAGGTGAAGACCGTGTCGAGATGCATCGCCGCGCGCAGCTTGGGCATTGCGGCGATGATGACACGTTCGGCCCCGCCTTGCGCGAACAGCGCGGCGGCAAGCTGGCTGATCGCCTGGCGCGAGGTCCGCTCGCTCATCCCGATCAGGACGTTGCCCTTGCCGATGGGCATGACGTCGCCGCCCTCCAGCGTGGCCATTCCCCAATCCTGCGTCGGATCGCCCCACCAGACATTCACCTTGCCCGCGAAATCGGGATGGAAGCGATAGATCGCAGTGGCAAGGATGGTTTCTTCATGCCGGGCCGGCCAGTAAAGCGGGTTCAGCGTGACCCCGCCGTAGATCCAGCAGGTGGTGTCGCGCGTGTAAAGCGTGTTCGGCAGTGGCGGCAGCAGGTATTCGTTGACGCCAGCCGCGTCCCGGATCAGGGCCAGCGCCTCGCCCCCCAGGGTTTCGGGGAATTCATAGGTCGAAAGCCCGCCGATCAGCGTCTCGGCCAGGTCGCGATGCGTCAGCCCGTCAAGATAGGAGCGGACTTCGTTGACGAAGCCCAGGCCGATCTGGTTTGGCACGACCTGATGATCCAGGATCCAGGCCCTGGCTTCGGGCAGGGCCAGTGTCTCGGCCAGCAGGTTATGCATCTCGACCACCTCGACGCCGCGATCGCGCAGCTTGGTGGTGAAGTCGAAATGGTCGCGCTTGGCGACATCGACCCACAGAACATCGTCGAACAGAAGCTGGTCGCAGTTCGAGGGGGTCAGCCGCTGATGTGCCCGGCCGGGTGCGCAGACCATGACCTTGCGCAGTTGCCCGACCTCGGAATGCACGCCGAAGGGTGTCGTCTTGCTCATCCGTCCTCGCTCCCTTGTCAGATCGTGATATAGCCCGTTGCGAGCCACCAGATGCCCAGCACACAGCCAAGGACGGCCAGTGCGAAGATGACGTAGTCGATCATGCGACCGAACAGTCCCGGCTTGCCCTGCTCGCGCCTGGCCCACAGGTAAAGCAGCGTTCCCGGTCCATAAAGCACGGCCGACAGCACCAGGAATTCCAGCCCGGCCGCAAAAATCAGGAACACGGTATAGGCCAGTGCGATCGCGGCAAAAATCAGGTCGCGCCGCTGTTCGGCCGGTTGCCCGACATAGCTGTCGCCTTGCCGCACCATCAGCACGCCATATCCCGCGACCAGCAGGAATGGCACCAGCGCCATGACACTGGTCAGGTTCAGCATCAGGGCAAAGGCGTCGCTGGACCAATAGGTCGTGATGACAAAGACCTGCACCACGATGTTCGTGGCCCAAAGGGCGGCGGCTGGAACACCATTCGCGTTTTCGCGGGCGAAAACACGCGGCATGTCATCGGTCTTGGCAGCGATCGACAGCACCTCGGCACAGATCAGCGACCAGGCGAGATAGGCGCCCAGAACTGAAACGAGCAGCCCGACACTGACGAAGATTGCGCCCCAACGGCCGACCACCGCCTCCAGCACGGCAGCCATCGAGGGTTGGCGCATCTCGGCGATTTCGGCGCGCGGCAGCACGGCATAGGGCAGAAGCGTGACCAGCACCATCAGGCACAGCACCGCCGCAAAACCGATCAGGGTCGCCGTGCCGACGTCCTTCCGTGACCGGGCATGGCGGGAATAGACGCTGGCCCCTTCGATCCCCAGGAAGACGAAGACGGTGACGAGCATGGTGGCGCGGACCTGCTGGAACAGGCTGGCCTCGGGCATGTCGACGCCGCCCCAGAAATTCGCGCTGAACATGTCCGCGCGGAAGGCGATGAACATGATCAAGATGAAGACCAGGATCGGCACGATCTTCGCGATGGTCACGACCGTGTTGATGAAGGCCGCCTGCTGGATGCCACGCAGGATCATGAAATGGAAAAGCCAGATCCCGACCGAGGCGACGAGGATCGCGACCACCGTATTGCCGTCCCCGAAGACCGGGAAGAACGCGCCCAGCGTCGATTTGATCAGCACCCAGTAGGATACGTTGCCGATGCAGGAACCGATCCAGTAGCCAAGCGCGGACAGAAAGCCCGGATAATCCCCGAAGCCCGCCTTCGCATAGGCATAGACACCGGCATCAAGCTCGGGCTTGCGCTGTGCAAGGAACTGGAACACGCGGGCCAGCATGTACATGCCGCCGCCCGCGATGATCCAGGCGATGATTGCTCCGAATGGCCCGGTCGCAAGGCCGAAGGTGCGGGGAAGCGAAAAGATCCCCGACCCCACCATCGATCCGACGACCATGGCCGTCAGGATTGGTAGCGAGAGCTTGCCAGAAATGTCCGTCTTGTCGTGGATTTCGGAACCGGCCATGAGCATCCCCTCGGCAGCCGCTGAAAATAATTCCTTCCAATCAACGGAATGGTGGCAAGCCTCATTCGGCTTGGCAAGGCTTAATCTCGACTTGCGTGCATTCTGCGGGCCAGCGGCCCCGAATTTCAGACGCGTCGATAGGGGCGCCTGCGGCCCGTCCGGAACGGGGTCAGGCCGAGGCGCGCAGGATCAATCGGCCCTCGACCCGCTTCACCGGGTCGACAGGACGCCTGCCTTCCTCGATCATGTCGAACAACGTCGTCACGCTGTTTTCAGCGATCGAGACATAGTCCTGGGCGACCGTCGTCAACCCCGGCGCGGTGAAACGGGCCATCGGATGATCGTCGTGTCCCGCCACCCGCAGCGCCGAAGGCGAACCGCGCCCGACGACGGTTCCGCGTTCGAAGGCGGCGGCGATCAGGCCGATCGCCAGTCGGTCATTGGCGCAAAGAACCGTGTTCCACGGCAGATCGCGCGAGGGCAGCAATTTCAGCCCGGTGCGATAGCCCAGTTCCTCGAAATGCCATTCCGTCGTCTCGACCGGGATTACGAATGGGTCCAGCCCCTGCCCTTCCATCGCGCGGACATAGGCCTCGCGCCGCTCGCGCGCGTTGGTATTCACTGCCGGCATGTCCAGGAAGCAGGGTGGCTCGCCACTGCGGCACAGGTAATCCACCATCAACCCCATCGACTGGAAGTTGTCGGTCCCGACAAAGATCTCCTCGCCATTCATGTGGTTGTCGAAGATCACCGTGGGAATGTCGCTGGCCAGCTGCCGGATGCGGTCGGGGGCAGAGCTGTCCCCCAGCGGCGCGATGATCGCTCCTGCGATTCGCAGCGAATAGAGCATCTCGATCGCGTTCGCCTCGCGCTCCGGGTCGCCGTGCGAGCCAAGGACAATGGCCCAATACCCGGCCTCGGCGCAACGCAATTCGATATGGCGCACGATCTCGGCATAGAACGGGTCGACGATATGGGGAACGATGATGCCGATATTCTTGGTGAACTTCCTGTTCTGGTTGATCGCGAACAGGTTCGGGCGATAGCCATAGCGGATAATGGCGGCCTCGATCCGCTCACGGGTCGAATGCCGGACGCTGGACGGATCGTTGAAGTATTTCGAGATCGTCGGGCGGGATATTCCCGTGACCACGGAGAATTCTTCCATGGTCCTGATCTTTTGCACGTCCATCCCCACCTCCCGCCTCGGGGCCAGCCCGGAAGCGCATCTTTCCTGCATCATTCGGGCGGGCGGCCAAAGAGATTGGCCGACCGCATAAGTTCAGGGGCGTGGTGCCCTAGTCAAGGCAGGCTGCCACGTAGTCCTGCGCCAGCCGGTCGACCGCTGCCAGCGCCAGTGCCCCGGCCCTTGGCGCCAGCTTGCCTGCGCGGACATCCGGGTAAAGCCCGCCCAGATATTGCCCGATCAGCGTTTCGGGCAGCTCGCTCTCGCCCAGCAGGTCGAAAAGCTCTGTCACGGCCTTTTCGGCACCAGGCTGCGGCCAGTAGTAACGGATACGGTCGCTATACGAGAAATGGCGCTGCAGCGCGCGTTCCGCGTCGGTGCCGTGGTAATAGCGGTCCCAGTTCGCGGGCGCGTCCAGCATCAGTGCCTCCATCGACTGGCGCAGGGTCTGGCTGCGCTTGCCGGGGAACAGTTCCTCGGCGATGGCGTCCAGTCCGTAAAGCGCCTCGCGCAGCACGAAGGTCAGGCCGGGCCCGACCTTCAGGATCGCAAATCCGTCGCGGACCAGCGCGGTCAGGGCTTCGCGGGTCTGGTAGTCGGTCGAATGCGCCTCGAACACCAGCCCCGGCAGCTTGTCCAGCGTCGCGCTGAGTTCTGCGGCGGCGACCGGATCATAGTCGATGACGTTGTGGTTTCCGAACTCGACGCCCGGCTGCACGACAAGCCCGATGACGCGGGCAAAGGCGTCGCTTATCCCGGCATCGGCAAAGGCGCGGCGATGAACCTCGAACGTGGTCTGGGCCGCGTCCGAGTGCGTGACCTCCAGCCCCTCGATCTCTTCCATCGCGCCGCCCGGGATCGGAACCTCGGTCCCGATGATATAGACCGGGGCCACCCCGTCTGCCGGTCGGGCCGCTTCCGCGGCGGCGGCCAGCCGCGCGGCGCGGCTTGCGGTTTCCGCGTCGTCCAGCGCCACAGGCTCGCCCGCGCAACCCATCGAGCAATCCAGATGCAGCTTGGTGAAGCCCGCCGCGGCATAGTCGCGGATCATCGTTTCGGCCTTTTCCATCGCCTGGTCGGCGGGCAGGTTTTTCCACGGATTGGGGCCAAGGTGGTCGCCGCCCAGGATCAGGCGTTCCAGCGGAAAGCCGGTGCGGGCGGCGATCCCTTCGACAAAGCGGCGGAAATCGGCGGGCGTCATGCCGGTATAGCCGCCGTCCTGATTGACCTGGTTGCAGGTCGCCTCGATCAGCAGGGACAGCGGTGTCGGCGCGATGCAATTCATCGCGGCCTCGATCACGACGGGATGCGCGGTGCAGATCGACGGGATGCCCGAAGGTCCGGGACGGCCACGCCATTCGGCGATGGATTGCAGCGGGTTCTTGGTCATGGTTCTAGCCTTTCTGCCCTTGCAGGATTGCGTCCAGTTCAACGCGGGTCGAGGTGCCCTCCATCGGGCCAAGGCGGGTCACAGCGCGCGCGCCCGCGGCGTTGGCGAGCCGCAGCGCCTCGGCCGGATCGGTGCCCCGCAGCCAGAAACTGAGGAAAGCACCGCCGAAGGCATCGCCCGCGCCGGTCGGGTCCAGTTCCTCGACCGGGATCGGTTGCGCATCCGCCCGCAGCCCCTTCTGGAACAGGCTTGCCCCCTTGGCCCCACGTTTCAGGACGACGGTTCGAATGCCCCGCGCCAGCAGGGCCTCAACGGCACCCGCTTCGTCGTGGTCGGGCTCGAACAGGAACAGTTCCTCGCCCGAGGGCAGGAACAGGTCGGTCATGGCAAGGATGGCATCCAGCGGCGCGCGCATCGCCGGGTCTCGCATCAGTTCCGGTCGCAGGTTCGGGTCGAAGGAAATGGTGCCGCCACGCGTCTTGATGCGCTGCGCCGCGTCCATGACCATCGCGCCAAGCTCCGGCGCCGAAAAGGCCGAGCCCATGACATGCAGGTGGTCGCAGCTGTCCACCAACGCCGCGGAAACGGGGTTGGGACGGATCTTGCCGCAGGCGCTGTGGCGGATGTTGTAAAGAAAGGCGCGGCTGCCATCTTCGCGATAGCGGACGAAGGCGCTGCCGGTGGTCTCGCCCTCGGCGATCTCGATGCCCGAGACGTCGACCCCGTCCGCGCGCAGCCGTTCGATGTTCACGCGGCCGAAATCATCGTCCCCCACGCGCGAGACGATGGCGCAGGGCGTGCCCAGCTTGCCCACCTGATCGATGAAGATCGCAGGCGCACCCGAGGGGAACGGACCGACAAGCGGCTGTGCCGCCAGAAACCCGTCGCCCTTGGTGGTCGCCACGATCTCGACCAGCACTTCGCCGATCGTCAGGACTTTCTGCATTCTCAGGTCCGCCTTTGCTTGGCCCGCACGTCCAGCCAGACGGCGATCAGGATCACCAGCCCCTTGACGATCAGTTGGTAAAAATAAGGCACCGACAGCATGTTCATGCCATTGTTCATGACCCCGATGATCAGCGCGCCGATCAGCGTGCCGACCATGGTGCCGACGCCGCCCGCAAGGCTGGTCCCGCCCAGAACCGCCGCTGCGATCGCGTCGAGTTCATAGCTCATGCCCGCATTGGTCTGGGCCGAATAGAGGCGCGAGGAGAGAAGAACCCCGGAAACAGCCGCCATCACGCCCGACAGGGTGAAGATCGCGATCTTCAGGCGGTCAACCTTGATGCCGGAATAGAGCGCCGCTTCGCGATTGCCACCGGTCAGATAGGTGCGCCGACCAAAGGTCGTGCGCGACAGCAGGATGTGGTTGAACAGGAACAATGCGACGACGATCCAGATGATGATCGGCAGGCCAAGCCAGCTGTTGGCACCGATGGCGATCCAGGCCGGGTCCATGATCATAGCGGGCGCGCCATTGGTCGGCAGGCTGACGAAGCCGCGATAGATGCCCATCGTCGCCACGGTGACGATGAACGAGGGCAGCATCAGCTTGGCCGTCAGCACCCCGTTGATGAGCCCCATCACCGCCCCCGCGGCCAGCGTGAAGGCCAGCGCCGGGGCAAAGCCCCAGCCAAATCCAAGCGCCTGCGCGCCTGCCATGCCCGCGACCGCGATGATCGAGCCGATGGACAGATCGATTTCCCCAAGCAGGATCACCCAGGTCATGCCGAAGGCGGCGATGGCGACGACTGCCACCTGCTGCAGGATGTTGGTCAGGTTCGCGACCGTCATGAACCGTTCGTTCATCAGGCTGAAGACGACGCAAAGCAGCACCAGCGAGACAAGGATCCCGCCGTATTGGTGCAAGGTCGCGCGCAACTGCTCGCGACTGCTGCCGGAGCCGGTGTCGGTGGTCTGGGTCATTGATGGGTTCCCGTTGCATGGGCCATGACGATTTCCGGCGTCAGGTCGCGTCTTGCGACGGTCGCCGTGATGCGTCCTTCGGACATGATGGCAATACGATCGGCCAGCCCGAGCACTTCGGGCAGTTCCGAGGAGACGAGCAGGATCGCGGTCCCCCCGGCAGCCAGTTCGCGGATGATGCGATAGATCTCGAATTTCGCGCCGACATCGACGCCACGCGTCGGTTCGTCAAGGATCAGGACGCGCGGTCGCGTCAGCAGCCATTTCGCCAGCACGATCTTTTGCTGGTTGCCGCCTGACAGTGTGCCCGCGATGGTTTCCAGCGAATTGGTGCGGATGCCCAGCCGCTGCACCTCAGAGTTGGCGGCGCGGCGTTCGGCCCCGAATTGCAGGAAGCCCGAGGCGCCGGAGAAATTCCCAAGTGCCGCCATCGAGATGTTCGAGCGCACCGGAGCACCAAGTGCCAGTCCCTCTTCCTTCCGGTTCTCGGTCACGAATCCGATGCCTGCCGCGATCGCGTCCGAAGGTTTGCGCAGGCGCAGGGCCCTGCCACCGAGGCTGATTTCGCCGCTGGTCTCGCGCATCCCGAACAGCGCGTTCATCACGTCAGACCGTCCCGACCCGATCAGGCCGAAGAAGCCCAGGATCTCGCCGGGGCGAACCTGGAAATCGACATCACGGAAACGTCCCGGACAGGACAGCCCGCGAACCTCCAGCGTTGGTGGGACATCAGGAGTTGGCGCTGGAGCAAGCCGGGGGGGATAGATCTCGTCCATCCGGCGACCGACCATCAGCGCGATCAACTCCTCGATCGAGGTCTCGTCGCGTTCATGCGTTGCGATGTAGGTACCGTCGCGGACGACGGTGATGTCGTCGGACAGGCGCATGATCTCTTCCATGCGGTGCGAGATATAGATGATCGCCGTGCCCCGCGCCTTCAGCCGCTCGATGATACGGAAAAGGATCTCGGCCTCGGAATCCGACAGGGACGAGGTCGGCTCGTCCAGGATCAGCACCTTCGCGGGCTTGCTGAGCCCCTTGGCGATCTCGACAAGCTGGCGCTGTGCGATGGAAAGCTGGCCGACCCGGGCGCCGGCATCGACCGGCAGGCCAAGCTCGCGGATCAGCGCCCGCGCCTCGGCGCGCAGCTTGCGGTCGTTGATGAAGCCGAAGCGCGCCGGTTCGTGCGTCGCCAGGATGTTTTCGGCGACGGTCAGATTGTTGCAGAGGCTGAGTTCCTGGAACACGATCGCAAGCCCCTGCGCTGCCGCGTCGCGCGGGCTTTGCGGGGCATAGGGGCGGCCGTCCAGCGTCATTTCGCCGCCCGAGGGTTGGTGAACGCCGACCAGGATTTTCATCAGCGTGGACTTGCCCGCGCCGTTTTCCCCAAGAATGGTGTGCACGCGTCCGGGGCGGACATCGAGCCGCATGGATTTCAGCGCCTCGACCGGGCCGAAATTCTTCCTGATATCGCGCAGGGACAGCACTGGCTTGCTCGTCAGCGTCATTTCGGGAACTCCTCTGGCGGTGTCGGGGACCGCTTCACGCGAAAGCGGTCCCGTCCGGTTTCCCGTTTACTTCTTGGTATAGACACCCGGAACGATGGGCTGCTCGGCCGGGACTTCCTCGCCCGCGATGACCTTGGCGGCAGTGTCCACGGCGGTCTTGCCCATCTCGTCGGGGAATTGCTGGATCACGCCGACCATGACCGGGTTCGAGTCGACGGCATTGCGGGCCTCTTCCATCCCGTCGAAGCCGATGACCTTCACCTGACCTTCCAGCCCGGCCGATTTCACCGCGACGGCGGCGGCCAGCGCCGCGTCATCGCCGAAGCCGAAGATGCCGGCGATATCGGGATTGGCCTGCAGCATGTTTTGCGCCACGGCCAGCGCCTCGGCGCGGGTGATGCCGGTCTGCTGCGCGACGACTTCGATTTCGGGGAAGGCTTCCAGCGCCTTCTTGAAGCCCTCGATCCGGGCGACCACGGATTGCACGGTCGGATAGTCGATGATCGCGACCTTGCCCTTGCCGTTCAGCTCCTTCGCCATCAGTTCGCCAGCCTTGACGCCGCCGGTATAGTTATCGGTCCCGATATGCGAGACGACCTTGGCATTCGCCGCGGGCACGTCGACGGTGATGACCTTGATCCCTGCGGCCTCGGCGCGCGCGATGGCGGCCATGACGCCTTGGCTGTCGACCGGGGAAATGACGATGACATCGACGCCCTTGACGATGAAGTCCTCGACATCGGCCAGCTGCTTGTTCAGGTCCTGGTTGGCGATGCTGATTTCCAGCGGGACGCCTTTCGCCTCGGCTTCGGCCTTCATCGCATCGGCCAGCTCGATATAGAACGGATGCTGTTGGGTCAGAAGCGACGCACCGATTCCGTCAGCAAAGGCGGCGCTGCCGGCGGTCAGGGCAACAGTGGTCAGCAACGCCGAAAGCGCTTTCTTGAATGTCATGGAATCCTCCCAGGATTTCGCATTTTCGAGGAGACACCGACCGGCAAGTCCGGTTGTCCGCCGAAGCTCCTCACCACAGCGGTTGGGGCGGACGTTACTTTCGAAGTTTACGCGTGTCAAATTTAAAGTTTGTCCGAGATATGTTGACTGCATCATCCCGCCGATTTCGGACCTCGGGCAGTTCGCTGAGAAGAAAGTCATTACTTATCTCCTAACAGGGAGAAGATTTTGCCATCTCGCCTATCAAGAACGAAATTGCTGATATTTATGTGATTTTGCTAGAACGGGGGCAATCGACCGTGCCGGGATCGGTCATTATTCAGCGAGAAAACGGGCATGTCTTCGAAAAGTTATAACAAAGTTGACCGAATGGCCGAATCGTGGTGCCATCGGTCGGTTCAGTGACGAGAGGGGAGGCTCGGATGGACAATAGTTTCTTCAACCGGCGCAGCGTTCTGCGTGGTATGGCCGGTTCGACCGCGCTTTTGGCGATGCCCGGCCTTGCCCGGCGCGCGATGGCGCAGGGGGCCGAACTGGGGCCCTATCAACAGGCCAAGATAGACTGGCGGCAGGCAGAGGGTGAGACGATCACCGTCGCCGTTATTCCCGCCGCCTATTTCGAGAACCTGATTACCCTCGCTCCACAGTTCGAGGAACTGACGGGCGTCAAGCTCCGCTTCGAGAAGGTGCCCCCGGCGCAAATCCGGCAAAAAGCTGTGCTGGACCTGACCTCGGGCACGGGGACTTACGCGACCCATGCCGCCGACCCGATGTATTATGCGCTTTATCAGGCGAATGGCTGGGTCGACCCGCTGGACGATTATCTGAACGACGCGTCGCTGACGGACAAGGACTGGTTTCGCCCCGACGACATCGTTCCCGCCTGGACCGCCGCCAACACGATCGACGGCAAGCTTTACGGCATCCCCTATGACGGAGAGGTCACGTTGCAGGTCCTGCGCAAGGATCTTTACGAGGCCAAGGGACTGGCGCCGGCCGAGGATCTTGACGGGTTTGTGGCGAATGCCAAGGCGGTGCATGACCCAGACAACCGGATCTGGGGCACAGCGCTGCGCGGCCTCGCAGGCGCAGGCCAGAACGTCTATATCTATTCCTCGCTTTTCCGGGCTTTCGGCGGCGACTGGTTGCCGGGTGGAAACCTGACCGTGAACGGCCCCGAGGCCGAGGCCGCGCTGGCCTGGTATGTCCAGACCATGAAGGACTACGCCCCCGCGGCCGCACAGGGCTGGAACTGGCCCGACATCGCCGACGCGTTTTCGCAGGGCACGGTCGCAAGCTATATCGACGCCCATTCCTCGGCTTCGGTCATCAACACGCCGGACAAGTCGCAGGTCATCGGCAAGATCGCCTATGCGCGCTGGCCCAAGGGACCGTCGGGCAAACGCGTCAGCTCGATCTGGAACTGGGGATTACCGATCAACGCAAAGCTCTCGGACAAGGCCAAGAAGGCGACATGGCTTTTCATCCAATGGGCCGCCAGCCCCGAGACGCAGGCCCGCACCTCCTATTTGTTCAGCGGTCCGACCAAGCGTTCAGGGGTGAACCGCCTTTCGCTGTGGGAGCAGCCCGAATACGTCCAGACCGTGTCCGGCTTTGGCGACAATTTTGTCGAGGCCACGCTGACTGCACTGAAAGAGGATACCGATGTCGACTGGCGGCCCCGCGTTCCGCAATGGCCGGGCATCGGTGATGCGGTCGCGACGGCGATTGCCTCGGCTCTGGCGGGTCAGGCGACGCCCAAGTCCGCGCTTGACGCGGCGCAGGCACAGGTCACGAAGATGATGCAATGACCGGGGACGGCGAAGCGGTGCCCGCGCGGGGCTGGGGCGGGGACGATCCCCCGTCGCGCAGGGATTACGGTCGCGAATCCCGGCGCCGCGAACACCGCTTTGCCGCGGCGCTGCTTGGCCCGGCCTTCATGGCGCTGATCGCGACGACGACGTTCCCGTTGTTCTATCTCGTCTGGGTCAGCGTGCAGCGGCTGGACCTGGGGATGCCGTTCATGAACGGCTTCACCGGGTCCGCGAATTACATGCAGCTGCTGTCCGATCCGCGCTTCTGGCAATCGCTGGGGGCCAGCCTCGTCTATACGGTTTCGACCGTCGTGCTGCAGGTGGTGGTCGGGCTTGGCCTTGCACTTGCCGTGCTGGAGATGAAGCGGGGGCAGTCCCTTTTCCGCATCATCGCCATCCTTCCGGTGGTCCTGTCGCCCGCCGTGGTCGGCATGGTCTGGCGCAGCTTCATGCTGACGCCCGAATTCGGCGTCATCGACTATCTTGGGATCACGGCGGGTCTTGGCAGCCACAACTGGCTGGGCGACCCGACCCTCGCCATGATCTCGGTCATCGTCATCCATACCTGGCAATGGACGCCCTTTGCCTTCATGGTGCTGCTGGCAAGCCTTGCCGCCCTGCCCGACGATCTTTACGAGGCCGCGCGCATCGATCGCGCCAGCGGCTGGCAACGGTTCACCCGCATCACGCTGCCGCTGATCCGCCCGGCCATCATCATGGTCATCATCATGCGCACCATGGTCGCGCTGACGGCCTTTGCCGCGATCTTCACCGTCACCGGCGGCGGGCCCGGCACCGCGACCGAGATCCTGAACCTCTACGCCTATCGCAAGTCCTTTACCGAGCTTTCGCTGGGCTATGGCGCGGCGCTGGCGGTCGCGCTGCTGCTGCTGACGATCGCGATTTCGGGGCTGCTGTTCCTGCTCCGACGGGGGAAATGACCATGCGCAGACTTCGCACCGTGGCGCTGGCTGCCATCACACTGATCTTCCTTCTGGCATGGGCCTTTCCGATCTTCTGGAGCGTGCTGAATTCCTTCAAATCCGAAACCGACGTGCTGGCCTATCCGCCGAAGCTGTTCTTCGAACCGACGCTGAAGGCTTATCGCGAGGTGCTGTGGGGGTCGCAATCGATCCTGCCGAACCTGTGGAGCAGCGTCGTCATCTCGGTCGGGACGACCATCATCACCATGATCCTTGCCGTTCCCGCGGCCTATGCGCTGGCGCGGCTGCGCCTGCCGGGCAAGCGCTTCTCGGGCTTCTACATCCTTGCCACGCAGATGCTGCCGCCGGTCGGGATCATCATCCCCTATTTCATTGTCCTGCGCGGGATCGGCTGGATCGACAGCTATCAGGGGATCATCCTGATCTATCTGTCCTTCTCGCTGCCCTTCGCGATCTGGCTGATGGTGTCCTATTTCGAGGATATCCCGCTGGAGATGGAGGAAGCCGCCGCGGTCGATGGCGCATCGCGGCTGGTAACGCTGTGGCGGATCATCATTCCGCAGGCCAAGGGCGGCATCGCCGTCACAGTGGTCTTCGTGTTCCTGAATGCCTGGAACGAGTTCCTGTTCGCGGTCGTCCTCAGCGGCAACACGGTTCGCCCGGTGACGATCGCAATGTTCAATTTCGTCTCTGTCGAACAGACGCTTTGGGCCCAACTGGCGGCCGTCTCGGTCATCGCCATGCTACCGGTGGTGATCCTTGGCGTCGCCGCCCAATCCCAGATCGTCAAGGGTCTGACCGTCGGCGCAGTCAAGGGAGGTGGTCGTCGATGAGCGGCAAGGGTTCGGTGCGCTTTCAGCGCGTGGTCAGGAAGCATGGCGATTTCATTGCGCTGAAGGGGATCGATTTCGACATCCGCCCCGGGGAGTTCTTCGCGCTGCTGGGTCCCTCGGGCTCGGGCAAAAGCACGACGCTGCGGTTGATGGCGGGGCTGGACAAGCCGACCGAGGGGCAGATCTTCTTCGACGGGCACGATGTCACGTCGCTTGATGCGCAGGACCGTGACGTGGCGATGGTCTTTCAAAGCTATGCGCTTTACCCGCACATGACCGTCGCCCAGAACATCGCCTTTCCGCTGGAAATGGCGAAGCTGCCCAAGGCCCGGATTGGTGCAGAGGTTGCAGAGGCCGCGCGCAAGGTCCGCATCGACCATCTTCTGGACCGCAAGCCCGGCCAGCTTTCGGGGGGGCAGCAGCAACGCTGCGCGCTTGCCCGCGCGATCGTCCGCAAGGCGGGCCTGTTCCTGCTGGACGAGCCGCTGTCGAACCTTGACGCCAAGCTTCGGCTGGAAACCCGCGCCGAGCTGAAGAAGCTGCAGCGCAATCTGGGCGTCACGACCGTCTATGTCACCCACGATCAGGAAGAGGCGCTGACCCTCGCCGATCGCATGGCGGTTTTCATGGAGGGCGAGATCGTCCAGATCGGCAGCCCGGCCGAGGTCTTTGCCCGACCGAACTCGCTGGATGTCGCCGCGTTCATCGGCTCGCCCCCGATGAATCTGATGCAGGCCGAGATCAGGGACGGCGTGCCCTGCCTTGCCGGTCACCCCCTGCCCGTGACGGCCCCTGTCGGCACCGGAGGCATCGTCGTGGGTGTCCGCCCCTCGGCCGTCGTCGTGGGTGACAGCGGGATCCCCTGCACGGTCGATCTGGTCGAGAATCTGGGCGACAGCGGTATCCTCGACCTGACCTTCGACGGAGGCACCGCCCGCGCCCGCATCGGAGATCCGACGCTGTTCGCCGAAGGTCAGCGCCTGCATATGTCCTTTGCCAGCCGCGACATCCACCTGTTCGATGCCGTGTCCGGGCGACGGCTGGGACAGGACGCGCCATGACCGACGCGCGTATCCTGCAGGAGATCAAGGAAACCATCGACCCGCAAAGCGGCGTGCCGCTGCATGTACAGGTCCGTCGCCTGATCCGGCAAAAAGCGCTGGACGGGGTGCTGGTTGACGACCAGGGACGGCTCAGGACCGAAAGCGAGCTGGGCGAGATCTTTGGCGTCAGCCGGATCACCGTCCGCAATGCCCTGCGCGCGCTGGTGGACGAGGGGCTGTTTTCGCGCACCCGCGGGCGCGGAACCTTTCTGCGCTCACCCGGGGTCGAGAACTGGGGCGGCACCCTGACCGGCTTTGTCGAGGCGGGGCGCGAAGCGGGCTTCGATCCGGGCGGCGAAATCCTTGCGCAGGGGATGACCAAGGACTTTCCGGCATCGGTCGGGGCCGCGCTGCATGAGCGCGCGCTGTTCGAGTTGCGGCGCGTGCGGCTGGCCAATGGCCTGCCCGTCGCAGTCGAGCACGCCTTCTATCCGCCGGATATTGGCGTCGATCTGGCGGGACGCGACCTGCGCATGGCCGCCGTCTATCGCATTTTCGAAGATGACCTGGGCTTTGTCGTCAAGGAGGCGAAGCAGTCGCTCAGCGCGACGCTGGCCGATGCGGAGCACTCCCGGCATCTGCATGTCCCCCCGGGCTCGCCCCTGATCAGCGTCGAGCGCCTGACCACCGACATGGAGGAGCGCCCGCTGGAACTGCTGCGCGCCGTCTATGTCCCCGACCGATACCGCTTTTCCATCACGCTTGCCCGTCGCCGGGCGGAATAGGACCAGGAGACCCCAACATGGCCGAGAAGAAACCGGACATCATTATCATCCTGAACGACGACATGGGGTATTCCGATATCGGCTGCTATGGCGGCGAGATCGAGACGCCCAATCTGGACCGCCTGGCCTCGGGTGGGCTGCGCTATTCGCAATTCTACAACACGGCGCGCTGCTCGCCCTCGCGCGCGTCGCTGCTGACGGGGCTGCACCCGCACCAGACCGGGATCGGCATCCTGACCTATGACACTGGCCCCGAAGGCTATGCCGGTGATCTGGGCCGCAACGGCGTCACCATGGCCGAGGTGCTGAAGGGTGCGGGCTATCACACCTGCCTGTCGGGCAAGTGGCATGTCGCCCAAGATCTGACCGAGCCAACGGATTCCTGGCCGCTGCAACGCGGCTTCGACGAATTCTATGGCACGATCATCGGCGCCGGCAGCTTCTATCACCCCAATACGCTGACCCGCGGCAACACGAACATCGACCATGAGGCCGCCGGGAACCCCGACTTCTTCTATACCGACGCGATCAGCGATCAGGCGGCGACCTTCATCCGCGAACATCATGCCGGATCGCCGGATACGCCGCTGTTCCAGTATGTTGCCTATACCGCCCCGCATTGGCCGCTTCATGCTCATCCCGAGGACATCGAGAAATATCGCGGCCGGTTCGACGCGGGATGGGACAAACTGCGCGAGGAGCGTCTGCAGCGCATGGTCCGTGCCGGGATCATCCATCCGAACTGGCAGCTGACCGACCGCGATCCGACCCAGCCGCCATTCGAGAATGCCGATGAGAAAGCATGGCTGTTGCGCTGCATGGAGGTCTATGCTGCCCAGATCGACCGGATGGACCAGGGCATCGGCAAGATCCTCGCCGCGCTTGAGGAAACCGGGCGGCTCGACAATACACTGGTTCTGTTCCTGTCCGACAACGGCGCCTGCGCCGAGGATATTCCCGAGGGCGTCGATCTGAGATCTCTGGTCGATGACCTGATGATTGCGCGCGGAACCACACGGGACGGACGCCCTGTCCGGCTGGGCAACGACCCCTCGATCATGCCGGGGGCCGAGGACACCTATCAAAGCTATGGCGTCGCTTGGGCCAACCTGTCGAACACGCCCTTCCGCCTCTACAAGCACTGGATCCACGAGGGCGGTATCTCGACCCCGCTGATCGCGCATTGGCCGAACGCGATCCCGGCGCGGGGTGAGTTGCGCCATACCCCGGGGCAATTGCCCGACCTGATGGCCACCGTGGTCGAGGTCAGCGGCGCGACCTATCCCAAGGCCCATGCCGGGCACGAAATCCTGCCGTTGGAGGGGACGAGCCTTGTCCCGAGCTTTGCGGCCGATCAACCACGAGAGGCGCCACTATTCTGGGAACATGAGGGCAATGCCGCCGTGCGCACCGGCAAGTGGAAGCTGGTTCGCAAATATCCCGACCCGTGGGAGCTTTACGACATGGAAAGCGACCGGACCGAGATGCACGACCTTGCCGCCGCCCATCCTGACCGCGTCACGACGATGCTTGGGCTTTACGAGGATTGGGCCGCCCGTTGCGGGGTGATCCCGCGCGAAACCGTGCTCGAGTCGATGAAAAAGCTGGGCGGGACCGCCTTTTGGGAAAAAGAGGATGGGGCCTGACCGGCCTTTCCTGTCCGGCGGTGCTGCGGCAACCAGCGTGGCGGGTGCATCCAAGAAGAATTATTTGAAACAATTGTTGTAATATATTGATTAATATATTGTTATCTTCCTTTGGTCGCGTCCTCCGGCTGCCCCTTGTCAGCCCGCTGTCAGGAAGAATCGGCTAGAGTCGCGCGATGAACACACGCGCCCTTGCGATCCTTGTCACCCTTGGCCTTCTCGGACTGGCCCCCGCGGCCGCCCCGCAGGCGCAGCCCCTGCCCCAGCTTGAACCCGAGGACGGGCTGGATGCAGGCTTTGCCCGCAGCGCCGTCCTGCGGGGAGAAATCCTGTCGCTGGACAAGATCCTTGGCATCCTGCGCGCGAATTTCGATGGCGAGATCGTCGAGATCCAGCTTGAGCTTGAAGAAGGCATCCTGACCTATGAATTCGATCTCCTAAGCCCCGAGGGACGGCTCTTCGAGGTGGAAATCGAAGCCGCAACCGGCAAGATCCTTGAGGTAGAGGATGAGGATGATGACTGAACCATGCGCTGCCTGATCGTCGAGGACGACCCCCGCATCGCCGCGGACATCACCCAGGCGCTGGAGCGCGCGGGCTTTCGGGCCGAACGCGCGGCTGATGGCGACGAGGCCTGGTTTCTTGGCGGGACCGAGGATTATGCCCTTGTCGTCCTTGACCTTGGCTTGCCGCGCATCGACGGGTTGACGGTCCTGAAGCGCTGGCGGGCCGAGGGGGTTGAAACCCCCGTGCTGGTCCTGACCGCGCGGGGCAGCTGGAATGAAAGGGTCGAAGGGATCGACGCGGGCGCGGACGACTACCTGCCCAAGCCCTTCCGCATGGAGGAATTGGTGGCCCGGGCCCGGGCGCTGGTCCGACGCTCCTCGGGACGGGTGAACCCGGTCCAGCAGGTCGGGCGGCTTGCGCTGGATACCAATCGGCAGACCGCCTCGGTCGATGGCCACGCGCTGAACCTGACGGCGCTGGAGTTCCGGCTGCTTTCCTGCCTTGTCATGAATGCCGACCGCGTCGTTTCGCCGGGCGAACTGCTTGAACAGGTTTACGGAGATGACGAGTCCCGCGACGTGAATGCGATCGAGGCAATCATCGCCCGCCTGCGCCGCAAGACCGGCCCGGCCGTGATCGGAACGCGCCGGGGCTTTGGCTATTTTCTGGAACAGTCCCCGTGAAGCTGACGCGCGGTTCGATCCGCTGGCGGCTGAGCATAGGCGCGATCCTTGCTGTGGTGCTGGCCCTGCTGTTGTCCGATCTTGCGCTCAGCGTGATGTTCCACCGGCAGGTCACGCGCCTGACCTCGCAGGAGCTGGAGGCCAAAAGCATGGCGCTGGTGGCGGGGTTCGAGGGCGACCAGCCCCCCGCCGCGCCGCCTGACGACATCGGTGGGGACCGCCGCTATCTTCAGCCCTATTCCGGTCTTTACTGGCAGATCGAGGTTGATGGCCGCACCCATCGTTCACAATCCTTGTGGGACACGGTATTGCCGCTGACTGCCGCGATGCCCGGTCGCGGCCGGGCCGAGCTTTACGGTGGTGATGGACCGGATGGTCAGCGCCTGCTGATCTTGGACCGCAGCATCCGGGTTGGCGCGGATGGGCATCCGGTGCGCATCGCGGTTGCCGTCAGCACCGCCCTGATGGACGAGGCGCAGCAGCTTTTCGACCGTGACCTGGTCCCTGCCCTTGTCATTCTGGGGGTGCTGCTGATCCTGGCCTCGATCGTGCAGGTGGCGATCGGATTGCGGCTGTTTGCCGATGTCCACCGCAAGGTCGAGGCGCTGCAAAGCGGGCGGTTGGCGCGCCTGGGACAGGATCTGCCAACCGAGGTGCGCCCACTGGCCTCGGCCATAGACGAGCTTCTGGACGACCGCGACCGCCGGATCGAACGTGCGCGGCATCGCGCGGCGGACCTTGCCCATACGCTGAAAACTCCGCTTCAGGCCCTGCATGGAGAGACAAGCCGCTTGCGCCAGTCCGGCCAGAACGAGGCGGCCGATGCCATCGACGAGATCGCCGAGCAGATCCGGGGCAGCGTCGATCGCGAACTTGGCCGTGCCCGGATCGGGGCCGAAGGGTCAGCCGATCTGGCGCAGGTGGTGGAACGGATCGCCGCCGTCCTGCGGCGCACGGCGCGCGGCGACGAGATCGGGATCATCACGCAGGTTCCGTCCGGAATGCTGGTGCGGATCGATGCCTATGACCTGACCGAAGCCCTGGGCAGCGTGGCAGAGAATGCCCTGCGCCATGCCCGCGAACGCGTCGTGATCCGGGCCGAGGCGAAAGGCCGCCGGATAATCCTGCTGATCGAGGATGACGGCCCCGGCGTCCCGCCAGAGCAGCTGGACGAGGTGACGCGACGTGGCCACTTTCTTGACAGCGGCGGCACTGGCGTCGGGCTATCGCTGGCGAAAGAGATCGTCGAGGCCGCCGATGGCGACCTGCTTCTGCAAAACCTCGATCCGGGTTTTCGGGTCAGCCTGATGTTTTGGCGTGGACCGGGCACCTGAGAGGGTGGCGGGATCAGCCGCGTCGCGCGGCCTCGATGGTGGCGACGTCGATCTTCTTCATCTCCATCATTGCCGCGAAGGCACGCCGGGCTTCGTCGCCCCCTGCCGCCATCGCCTCCATCAGGACGCGCGGGGTGATCTGCCAGGACAGGCCCCACTTGTCCTTGCACCAGCCGCAATCGCTTTCCTGCCCGCCATTCCCCACGATGGCATTCCAGTAGCGGTCGGTTTCCTCCTGATTCTCGGTCGAAATCTGGAACGAGAACGCCTCACTGTGATGGAACGCAGAGCCTCCATTCAGGCCCACGCAGGGAATGCCGGCGACGGTGAATTCGACCAGCAGCACGTCGCCTTCCTTGCCCGAAGGATAGTCGCCTGGGGCGCGATATACCCGCTGCAACTCGCTGTCGGGAAATGTTTCGCAATAGAAGCGGGCGGCGTCCTCGGCATCATTGTCGAACCACAGGCAGATGGTGTTCTTGTTCATCGCATCATCCTTTTTCGCTGTCAGCGGGAAGTCGGCGCTGTTCGGGTCAGGGGCGGAGTATAGGCGCGATGGCGCGAATTTTGCAGCCCGAAATGCCTTGGCGGGGGAATGAAGAACCGGCCCACGGCGCCAAACGTCAGGTTAAATGTATCTCTATCAAATGGTTGTAATGGAATCTTCAGGCGGAGTGCTGGATCACGCCAGTCGAGCGGTCCAAATGCGCCTGCATCGCCGCGACCGCACCTTCGGCATCCCGCGCTTCGATCCGCTCGATGATGCGCAGGTGGTCGCCCAGAGTGACATCCTCGCGCCCGGACCAGTGCAGCAGGTCATTGTGATAGCGGAAGACCCAGTTCAGCATCGCCTCGCTGACCGCGCGCAGGATCGGATTGCCCGAGATTTCCGCAATCCGGCGATGAAAGGCGATGTCGCAGGCGATGAAGGCGGGCGCGTCACCCAAGGCGCGGCGCTGGCTGTGCACCACCTCGCGAAGCTCGGCGATTTCGGCGGGCGTGGCCTTGGCGGCGGCAATGCGGACCATTCCCGTCTCGAACAACCGCCGCACGTCTTTCAGGTGGTCCAGCGCCTCGGGCGCGGTCGACAGGATCACCTGTGCCATGGTGTCGGCCTGGTGCAGCGCGATCTCGGCCGTCAGCGGATTGACCCGGCTGCGTTCGCCATGAACGATGGTGATCAGGCCCCGCATCTGCATGGCCTGCAGCGCCTCGCGCACGGCGGGACGCCCGACGCCGAAGCGCGCCATCAGGTCGCGCTCCGAAGGCACCGTGTCACCGGGCTTCAACTCTCCGCTGAGGACCATGGCGGTCAGCCGCTCCAGCACCAGGTCCGACAGCTTCCGGCGCACGATCCGGTCTTCGGAACTGGGTGCCAGAGGGGAAGAGGGTTGCGCCATGGGTCGTCCTTGCAAATTCGGTCGCCAACCTAGGCGGGAAGTGCCCGGAATGCCAGCGTTCAGGTGATCCGGCGGATGCTTTCGGCCAGTTCCTCGGGCTCGAAAATGCCCTTCCAGTCGTCACGCATCAGCCGGGGCAAACCGTTTTCGATCGCCTTGTTGCAGGCATCGGAAAAGACGCCCTGCACATGCCCGAAAGTCACTGCGCCCAGAATGTTCAGGTGACCCAGCAGAAAATCGCGGGCCGCCTCGGCAGGAACACCGCGGGCCACGACTTCGTCGATGCCCTGCTTCATCACCGCAAGCAGGGTCGCGGCCAGCGTTTCCGACAGAGCCGGTTCCAGCAGCGCGATCTGTTCCATCGTCAGGCGATGCGAACGCAGGATCGGCGCCCAGATGATCCGGGCAACTTCCTCGCCCTTGGCGAAATCCGTGTCCGGCCCCTGCATCAGGGCGCTGACGATGGATTGCCGCGCGGCGATGCCTCCGAAATGATCGTTCCGCCCCTCGGCCGTGGTTTCGTCGTTGAAGATCGGCGGGTGGCAGGGATGGGTCACGAAGTAGCTGATATCGGCGCGCGATGGCAGATGCCCGGCATAGGGCGCGGCGGCGTCAAGGATCACGACCATCGTCCCGGCGGCAAGGCTGGGAACGATCTTTGCCGAAACCGCGCCGATGGCGGTGTCGGGAACGGCCAGGATCACGACCTCTGCCCCTTGCAGGGCCTGTTCGACCGGTGTGACCTCTGCCCCCAACTCGCTGCGGACGCGGGCCTGCCCTGCCTCGCTGACCTCGACATAGCTGATGTCATGCGAACTGCGCGCAAGGTTGCGGCCCAGGCGGACGCCCATTTTGCCGCCCGCGCCGATAAGTGCGATCTTCATTGGCTGTCTCTCCATCCCATGGGGCAAGCATTCCCGCGCCACCCCGCCTTGTCAACTGGTATAACGTGTGAATATGATGATTTGCGGCCAGCAAGCGGAGGAAGCAGATGCAGCGGTTCGAGGCAGTCTATGAAATCGAGTCGCCGCGTGGCATCGCCCATGCCGCCGAGGTTCTGGCGGGCGAACAATCGACCGGCACCTTTGTCCGCCTGGCGCTGGAAACCGACGCGCTGCGCGACCGGTCCGGTGCGCGGATCGAAGCGGTCGAGATCACCGGCACCTCGGGGGTGCCGGCCCTGCCCTCGCGCAGTCGTGGCGAGGTCTATGAACGCGGGCGCGTCACCATCAGCTGGCCCGAGGAGAATACCGGACCCTCCCTGCCGAACCTGATGGCGACCGTCGCGGGCAACCTGTTCGAGCTGGCCGATATCTCTGCGCTGCGTCTGACCGGTCTGACGCTGCCCGAAAGTTTCGCGCTGGCCAATCCCGGGCCGCGCTTCGGGGCCGAGGGGACGCATCGCGTGGCCGGGGTGGAGGGACCGCTGATCGGCACCATCATCAAACCCAGCGTCGGTCTGTCCGCCGATGAAACCGCGGCACTGGTCGGAACGCTGGCGGGGGCCGGGATCGACTTCATCAAGGATGACGAGTTGCAGGCCAATGGCCGCTATTGCCCGCTGGCCCAGCGGGTCGGCGCGGTCATGCGTGTCCTGAACGACCACGCCGACAGGACCGGGAAGAAGGTGATGTATGCCTTCAATATCACTGACGAAATCGAAGCGATGTGGCGCCACGCCGAGATGCTGGAGAAGGCCGGCGCGACCTGCGCGATGGTGTCGGTCATTCCCGTCGGCCTGTCGGGCCTGCGCGCGCTGCGGGGCCGCTGCAACCTGCCCATCCACGGGCATCGTGCAGGTTGGGGGCTGTTTTCGCGTTCTCCCCATATCGGCATTGCCTTTCCGGTCTGGCAGAAACTGTGGCGGCTGGCCGGAGCGGACCACCTGCATGTGAATGGCATCGCCAACAAGTTCACCGAGCCCGACGAAGTGGTGGCCGAGGCGGCGCGCGCAGTTCAGGCACCCGTTTGTACGGGCGGCCCGGCACATGGCGCGATGCCGGTCTTCTCCTCGGGGCAAACAGTCTGGCAGATGGCCCCGTCGCGCCGGGTGCTGGGCAATGACGATTTCATCTTTTGCGCGGGCGGCGGCATCATGAGCCATCCGGGGGGTCCCGCCGCGGGCGTGATCGCCCTGCGACAGGCGGCGGACGCGGCGCGCGAAGGCGTCGAGATCACCGAGGCGGCCCGCGCCCAGCCCGAACTTGCCGCGGCACTGACGGCGTTCAAGCGGCCGGAGATCCTGCTGTGACCTTGCCCCCGGGACTGTTGCTTGGCTGGCTGGGCGACGACTTCACCGGCTCGGCCGCGGTGATGGAGGTGCTGAGCTTTGCGGGCCTGCCCTCGCTTCTGTTTCTGGATCCCCCGGATGCTGCGCAATTGGCGGAGTTGTCCGGGATCCGTGCCGTCGGCATCGCCACGACCGCGCGGACATGGTCGCCCGAACGGATGCGGCAGGAACTGCCGGGCGCCTTTACCCTGCTGCGGGAAACGGGCGCGCCGCTGCTGCATTACAAGGTGTGCTCGACACTGGATTCCGCGCCGGGTATCGGCTCGATCGGTGCGGCGGCCGAGATTGGCACGGAGGGCTGGGCAAGTGTCCTGATCGCCGCACCAAGGATGGGCCGCTATCAGGCCTTTGGCTCTTTGTTTGCAGAGGCGATGGGACAGGTCCATCGACTGGACCGCCACCCGGTCATGTCGCGCCACCCGGTAACGCCGATGGATGAGGCCGATGTGGCCCGCCACCTGGCGCGGCAGACCACGCGCCCCACCGGCTGCATCACGCTTGCCGACGATCCCGAACACGCGCTGGCCCGACTACGGGAGGCTGGGGTGTCGCTGGTCACGCTGGATGCTGTGGACGATGCCGGAATGGCGCGTTGCGGCAGGCTGATCTGGGACCACCGCGCCGAGGCGCCTTTTGTCATCGGCAGCCAGGGCGTGGAATATGCGCTGATCGAACATTGGCGCAGCCAAGGCTGGTTGGCGCCAGAGGTGCTGCCGCCTTCGCTGGGTCGCGACCGGCTGGCGGTCGTTTCCGGCTCGGTCTCACCCGTGACGGCGGCTCAGATCGCCTGGGCCGAGGCGAACGGCTTTGCCGCGATCCCCTTTGACGCCAGCACCGGCGGGAGCGACGCCGAGGCGAAAGCCGTCGCGCAGGGTCTGGCTGCGCTTGATCGCGGGGCCGATCCGCTGATCTACAGCGCGAAAGGCCCCGACGATCCTGCGGTCGCGCGTTTCCGCGCGCGCTTCGGCGACGATCCGACCGCGAATGAGGCGGTGGGAACCGCACTTGGTCGCATTCTGGATCAGTTGATCCGTCGTGCCGGCTTGCGTCGGGCGGTGATCTCGGGAGGCGATACCTCGGGATATGCCGCGCGGGCCTTGGGGGTCCGGGCGCTTCGGGCCTTGGCCCCGACCATTCCCGGTGCCGCAATTTGCGCCGTTCAGGGCGGGGCACATGACGGATTGCAGCTTGCCCTGAAAGGCGGCCAGATGGGCAGCGAGGATTATTTCGGCTGGGTCCGCGACGGCGGAGGGCCAAGGCGGACCGCATAGGGCGCAGCAAGATCAGCCTCAAGACTGCTGCCATCCTCGAGCTTCAGCCAGCCTTCGCCCGTCGCCACCACGCGCTTGCCCGCCATTTTCGCAAGTGCGGCAATGACGCGGCCCACAGGCCAAACTGTGCCATCCGCGCCAACGATACCGCGCGGGCCTGTGAAGGCGGCGGGAACCCAGGTCGTGACCCCCGATCCGGCCAGCGTCGCGGCATAGCCCGTGGTAAAGGCTGCCGCGAAGTCCCCGGACTGGCGCGGATCTGAATCGGTCATGCAGATGCGCGTGCCGTCCGGATTGGGGATCGTGCGCGATCCATAGGGGTTCTGGCGCATCCCGATCGAGGTCAGGCCAAGCCGATATTCCCCCGCCCCGATGATCGCGCGGGCCGAGCGCAGGATATGCGGGATCGTCTCAAGCGTCTGCATGACGCTTTCATCATCCGCGGCATGGACGATGGGATTTGTTCCGTGAGTGACGTAGTCCAGCAACTCGACAGGTGGACGTTTTCGGTTCAGCTCGGTGAAATAGCTGAACATGCCGCCGCCCAAGGGCAGGCCCGGAAAGGCCGCACGCGTCGCCGCATAGACCTGCGCAAGCGGCGGGCAATCGGGCCAGGCGGAACCGGGCGGAGTCGATTGCCGGTCGACAGACGGGCAGACCGCCAGGCTGGCAAGGCGCAGGCCGGATGCGGCGACAGCGCGTGCCAGCGCCTGCATCTCGTCCGGCAGTGAACCCGTGCAGGCCACGACATATTCCAGATCGTAAGCGGCGGGACAGGCGCGCTGAAGCTGCGCGAAGCCCGCCAATGCCTCGGCCCCGTGGCCAGCGGTGGGATCAAGGTGACACAGGATATGCTGGGGTCCGATCTCGGCCAGTCGCGCCGCATGGGCCAGCGCGTCCGGCAGTTCCTCGGGTGAGATCACCAGTCCGATCCGGGGCATCACGGCATCCCGCCGCGCCACCGGGCGCGGTGGTGGCAGCGGGGGGCCGGGGCGAAAGCGCAGGGTGACGGACTGAACCATTTCCTGACCAGCGGGCAGGACATAGGGCCACGGCAGGGCAAGCGGACGGACGTAGGTCTTGAAGCTTGCATCCGACCAGTTGCGCTGATCCTCCATCTCGAAGACACCGCCCGCCATCTCGCAGCAGACCTCGGCGCCATCGATGCGATGGGCGATGGCGGCAATGTCCTTGAAGGGCTGCCATGGCTCGATCAGATCGGGAAAGGTGGTTTCTTCGCTGTCGCCGCCGGAATGGGTGATGCGCGCCCAGTGCCCCGCGACGCCCGTGATCGGGTGCAGGATGGTGAAGCCGGTGCGGTTCGTCAGCAGATCGGCGGGGGGAACGGCGCGCCCCTCGACCCGCAGGAAACCATCAGCCCGCCCTTCGATCGTCATGCGGGTATGAAGCCCGTCGGCATCGGCGCCGAAATGAACGCGAAAGCCCGCATCCTCGCGGTCGATACGCAGGTTCCGGATCCGGGCGGGCAATGTGCCCCAGTCGCGGTCGCGGACCAGCCAGGCGATGCCGCGGATCGCCTCGATCCCGTTCCATCGTATGTCGCGCAGGGCACCCCCTTCCAGACGCAAGGACAGGGGCCCGGTGGTCAGCAGCGTCATAGTTCGTCCAGCGCAACACTGCGCCCCTCGGCAGCGGAAAGATACGCCCCCTCGACCAGCGCCAGCGTCCGAAGATTGTCCGCGCCCGAAGTCTCGGGCTGGATCCCCGCCGCAATGCAATCAAGGAAATACCGCTGGATCAGCAGCACACTTTCCTGGATGTTGTGCCAGGGTCGCGAGGCCCAGGGCAGGACCGGGGGCGACAAGTCGCTGCTGCCTTCGGGCAATGTCAGGCGATAGCCCGCATCCAGCCGCAGCGTCCCGCGATCCCCGTCGATTTCCAGCAGGGTTTCGGGGAAAGTTTCGGGCACCCGTCGCGTGGCATAGGAGCAATCGACGACCGAGGTCGCGCCGCCTTCGTGCTGAAGCAGCATTGTCGCCACATCTTCGCCCCGGATCGCGGGGTTGATGCGCCGTGTCGTCGCCGTGATCCGCGTGGCATCGCCCATGAGCGCGCGGGCAATATCCAGAATGTGGATGCCCAGATCCTGGATGATGAAGCGCTGGTCCGCGGCCAAATAAGGTTGGCCGCTGAACACGTCATAGCCGGACCGAAAGCTGACGCGCGCGAAGAACGGCGTTCCGATTGCGCCGCCCCGCACCGCGTCGATGCAGCGGCGAATGGCGGATTGCCAGCGAAAATTCTCATGCACCATCAGCGTGATGCCGGCGCTTTCTGCTGCCGTGACCATCGCGCGGGCATCCGCCATCGTCTCGGCAAAGGGCTTCTGGCAGATGGCATGGACACCGGCTGCGGCCGCCATCTGGACCAGCGGGCGGTGCGAGGGGACGGTGGTGGCGATATCGACAAAGTCGAAGCCGCCATCCGCGAACATGCGCGCGGCGTCGTCATAGGTTCGCGTTATCCCGAAGCGGGCCGCGGTCTCGGCCAGTCGCTGCGGATCGCGGTCGCAGATCGCGGTGATCTGGGCCAGATCCCGCCAGGCGTGAAGCTGGTTCTGGGCGAAGAAGCCGCATCCGATCAGTGCGCCCCTCATGCCAGGTTCGCCTGCGCCTGCAGCGCGACGCGCGCCTGCAACCGTTGCTGGGCCTGGTCGATGACCACGGCGGCGATGATGACGAGCCCCTTGATGACCGTCTGCCAGAAAGATGAGACCCCCATCATCACCAGCCCGTCCGACAGCACCCCGATGACGAAGGCGCCGACAACTGTGCCAAGGATGCGCCCCCGACCGCCCGACATCGAGGTGCCGCCCAGGACCGCTGCGGCGATGGCGTTCAGTTCGAATGTCTCGCCGGTCGCAGGATGTGAGGCGACCAGTTGCGACGACACGATCAGCCCCACCAGTGCCGCGCAAAAGCCCGAGAACATATAGACGAACATCTTCACCCGCTTGACCTTGACGCCCGACAGCGCCGCACCGCGTTCATTGCCGCCGACGGCATAGATGTGGCGGCCCAGGGGGGTGCGGTTCGCGATATATGATGCAAGCAGCCCGACGACGATCAGCATCCAGATCGAAACCGGGATGCCCAGCAGGTTCCCTGCCCCGATCAGCCGGAACGTGTCCGAGCCATATTCGGGATTACCATTCAGGTTCGGGAAGGTCCGCCCGTCCGAGGACAGCATCGCCGCGCCCCGCGCGACATAAAGCACGCCCAGCGTCGCAATGAACGGTGCCACGTTCAGCCGCGTGATCAGAAGTCCGTTGACCGCCCCGACCGCGATGCCGACAAGGACAACGATCAGGCAGATTTCCAGCGTGTTGAACTGGATCGACCAGCCAAGTCCCAGGTCGATGCCATACAGGATCAACCATCCCGCGACCATGCCGCACAGCCCGACGATCGAGCCGACCGACAGGTCGATCCCACCCGAGATGATGACGAAGGTCATGCCAATGGCCAGGAACGCGTTCAGCGCGACGTGCTTCGACATGATGACAAAATTCGCGGCGCTCAGGAAGTTGGGGGCGGCGAAGGCGAAGAAGGTAAAAACCGCGATCAGCGCGATGAAAGTACGCAGCTTCAGCAGAAGCAGAAGCGCGCTGCCCGATCCGGTGGTGCGGGGCGCGGTTGCGGTCATCATGCTGCGGGCTCCCTTGCATGGTTGTGGCCGATCGCCGAGGCGGCGACCAATGCGGTCTCGTTCGCCTCGGCGCGTGGCAATTCTGCGGTGACGCGCCCGTTCGACATGACGATGATGCGGTCCGACAACGAAAGCACCTCGTCCAGGTCCGAGGTCACGAAGATGATCCCCAGCCCCTCGGCCGCCAGCCGGCGCATGGTGCGGAACACCTCGGCCTTGGCACCAATGTCGATCCCCCGTGATGGTTCGTCCATCAGAAGGATGCGGGGCTTGGTCATCAGCGCCTTGCCGATCACCACCTTCTGCTGGTTGCCACCGGACAGGCTGGAGACCGGGTGTTCGGTCGAGGCGATCTTGATGCGCAGCCTGTCCACGAATTCGCGCACCCGGCTGCGTTCGGCACCCAGGTCCATGTGAAAGAGGCGCGTGAAATCGCCAAGGCTGGACAGGCTCATGTTCTCGCGGATCGACAGCATCTGGATCAGGCCGTCATTCTTGCGATCCTCGGGGATCAGGGCGATGCCCCGCTCGATCCGATCCGCGACATTGCGCGCGGCAAGGGGTTCGCCGCCGACGAAGTAACGCCCGGTGGAATGCCGGTGCTTGCCGATGATGCACTCCAGAAGTTCGGAGCGGCCTGCGCCCATCAGGCCATAGACACCCAGGATTTCCCCTGCGCGCAGCGACAGCGAGACATGGTCGACCGCGAGCCCGCCCCCTGCGCGGGGCAGGCAGACTTCTTCGGCGCGAAAGACTTCGGCCCCGAAGGGATGCTCTATCTCCTTGGCGAAATCCTTGGAGGCCTCGCCGATCATGTGGCGGACGATCCATGCGACATCGACGCCCTCCATGCTGCGGGTGCCGGTGATGCGGCCGTCGCGCAGCACGGTGATGTGGTCGCCGATGCGGATCAGCTCTTCCAGCCGGTGCGAGATATAGACGATGCCGACGCCATTGCGCCTCAGATCGGCGATGACCCGGAACAGGATTTCGACCTCGGCCGCGGACAGGGCCGAGGTCGGCTCGTCCAGGATCAGGATGCGTGCATCCTGCGCAAGGCTTTTCGCGATTTCGACGATCTGCTGTTGTCCGACGCGCAATTCGCCGACCGGCGTGTCCGGGTCGATGTCCTGCTCAAGCCGCCGCATCAGGGCGCGCGTCTCGCGCCGCTGGCCTTCGGCATTGATGTCTATGCCCGCGCGCAGCTTCTCGCGGCCGATGAAGATGTTTTCGGCCACGGTCATGTTCGGAAACAGGTTCAATTCCTGGAAGACGATGCCGATCCCGTGCTGCGCGGCGTCATCGGTGCCGTTGAAGGTGATGGGCTGACCGTCCAGCAGGACCTGCCCTTCGGTCAGACGCTCGACCCCGGCGATGACTTTCATCATGGTGGACTTGCCGGCACCATTCTCGCCCACAAGCACATTGACGGCGCCCATGTGCAGGTCGAAATCCACCGATTTCAGGGCAATCGTGCCCGGATAGACCTTGGTGCCGTCGCGGATTTGCAGGCCGATCATTTCACCTCCAGCGTCACGGGGGTCAGCAGGATCGCCTCTCCCTTGGTGCGGATGGTGAAGGCGCCGGAAAAGGCGACATTGCGCCCGGTCAGGTCGCCTTCGGGCAGCGACAGCGCCGCATGGGCATGATCGTTCAGCGCGCGCGCAAGCTTTGCGAACTCGATCTGGTCGCGATAATCGGTGAAAACCAGGAAATTCAGGGAATCCCTAAGCGTGGTGCCCTTCATCACCGGGCCAAGCTGCACGGTCACGTCGCCCGCGCCATCACCGTCGGTGTCCAGCTCCAGCTTTGCCGCCCGGCTTTTGCGGTCCTCGGCGACGATCTTGCCTTCGCCCTTGGCGATGAAGTTCCAGGGGCTGCCTTCGGCCGCGGGCCGGAAGCCATAGCTTTCGGCGGCGTCTGGCCCATCCTTCAATGCCGCACGCAGAGTCGCAATATCCGTCGCCTTTTCAGCAATATACGGCAGGATCTTTGGATTCCACAGCTCGGCGGCGCGGGCAGCCATGCGCGCTTCGTCGCTGCCCGCGGTCTGCGCCGCCTGCCCCTGTCCCTCGGCAGAAGGCTGAACGGGGTCGGGGTTTTTCACGATCTTGCAGGCGGCAAGCGGCATCAGTGCCAGCAGGCACAGCGCCGTCAACTTGGTCCGGGACATGCATGTCTCCGCTTGGGCTGGGGTGGCGGCCCGGACTGCCGGGCCGCCGGTTCGATCACTCGGCCAGGGCGAAGGTTTCCAGCTTGCCGGCATTGTCCGAATTGATCAGGACACAATCCATCAACTGCTTCTCGTCCTGCCCGGTCTTGCCGGTCTTCAGGTATTGATCGGCCTGTTCGACCGCCAGCTGAGCCTGACGATAGGCGGGCTGCAGCACGGTCGCCTTGATACCGCCCGCCTTGATCGAGTCGCGCACGTCGTTCGATCCGTCAAAGCCGACGACGATGACGTCGGTCCGTCCCGCCGCCTCCAGCGCGGCCCATGCGCCCATCGCCATGGTGTCGTTGCCCGAGATCACGCCCTTGATTTCGGGATTGGCCTGCAGGATCGTCTCCATCTTGCTATAAGCTTCGGTCTGCGACCAGTTCGCGGATTGCTGGGCGACCATCTCCATGTCGGGATACTGGTCGATGATGTCGTGATAGCCCGACGAACGGATGCCCGCGTTGGTGTCCGACTCCTTGCCGACCAGCTCGGCGAACTTGCCCTTTTCGCCCATCAACTTCACGAATTCCTCGGCCCCAAGCTGCGCGCCCTGATAGTTGTTCGAGACGATCTGGCTGACGGCGATGCCGGATTCCGTGATCTCGCGGTCGATCAGGAAGGACGGGATACCCGCATCCTTGGCGCGCTTGACCGCGCCCACGGTCGCATCGGCGCCCGCATTGTCCAGAATGATCGCTTTGGCCCCACGCGCGATGGCGGTGTCGAACAGTTCCGACTGCTTGTTGGCGTCGTCGTCATGGACCAGGACCAGCGTTTCGTATCCCAGGTCCTTCGCGCGGGCTTCGGCGCCGACGGCTTCGGCCTTGAAGAAGGGGTTGTCGTGGCTTGGCGTGATGATCGCGATCAACCCGTCGGCCGATGCGGCGAAAGGCGAGGTCGCGAATGCCGCGACCGCCACGCTCGCAATAAGGGTGCGGCGCAGAATATTCATATGGCTTCTCCCTGATTTTGTTTCGCCGGATGGCTTCGCGCCGTCCATGCGTCCTCTCTCCCGCCTGTCAGCTTGGCCGGGTGAAATCATCTTGTCAACTGGTATGATATGCTAAGATGTGGGCAAAGCCCTGACTGCCAAACCACTGTCGCAATCGGGCTGTAGGGGGTGTCGGGCCAAGCATTTGCCAGGGAACAGCCATGAACTTGCGCCAAAGTGATATTTTCCGCACCTCGAAGCTGGAGGAAGCCGACGGGCCCGGTCTGAATCCGACCGCCAACCGCACCATGGGCGATATCATCGCCGCCCGTTTTTCGCGCCGAAGCTTCCTCAGCGGGTCGATGGCCACGGTCGCGATTGCGGCGACGGTTTCGCCGATCGCGATGCTCGCGGCGGATCGGGCGCGGGCCGGGTCGGGATCGGCCTTCGACTTCCCCGAGGTCGAGGCAGGGGTGGACGCCGATCACCACGTCGCCGAAGGCTATGACGCGGACGTGCTTCTGCGCTGGGGCGACAAGCTGTTCGCCGACGCACCGGATTTCGATCCCGAGAACCAGTCCGAGGCGGCGCAGCAGCGCCAGTTCGGCTATAACAACGACTTCGTGGGCTTTATCCCGCTGGAAAGCGCGACCGATCGCGGCCTTCTGGTCGTCAACCACGAATACACCAACGAACATCTGATGTTCCCCGGCCTCGTCACGGTCGCGGATGGCAAGATCAAGGTTGCCGATGCGACCGAGGATCGCGTGAACATCGAGATGGCGGCGCATGGCGGGACCATCGTCGAGATCCACAAGGCTGACGGCAAATGGCAGCCGGTGCTGGATGGCAAACTGAACCGCCGCATCACCGCCAAGACCCAGATGCAGCTGTCTGGGCCCGTCGCCGGGCATGACCGCGTAAAGACGTCCGAGGATCCCTCGGGCAGCAAGGTCTTCGGCACCATCAACAATTGCGCGGGCGGCGTGACGCCCTGGGGCACCTACATCATGGCCGAGGAGAACATCCACGGCTATTTCTCAGGCGAGCTGCCCGAGGGCCATGCCGAGGCCGGGAACTACAAGCGTCTGGGTGTTCCTGCTGGTGACTATCAATGGGGCAGGTTCCACAAGCGCTTTGACGTCAGCCAGGAGCCGAACGAGCCGAACCGTTTCGGCTGGGTGGTCGAGGTCGACGTGATGGACCCGAACTCGGTTCCGAAAAAACGCACCGCTCTCGGCCGTTTCAAGCATGAGGGGGCGGAAAGCGTCGTCGCGAAAGATGGCCGGGTGGTCTTCTACCTGGGCGATGACGAGCGTTTCGACTATGTCTACAAGTTCGTGACAGCGCGGGCCTTTGATCCGGCCAACCGCGCGGCCAACATGGACCTGCTGGACGAGGGCACGCTTTACGTCGCCCGCTTCGAAGTCGATGGCAGTCTGACCTGGCTGCCCTTGGTCCACGGTCAGGGTCCGCTGACCCAGGCGAACGGCTTTGCCAGTCAGGCCGATGTGCTGATCGAGGCGCGCCGTGCCGCGGACCTGCTGGAAGCGACGCCGATGGACCGCCCCGAGGACATCCAGCCGAACCCCAAAACCGGCCGCGCCTATGTCATGCTGACCAACAACACCAAGCGGACGGAACCCGATGCCGCGAACCCGCGCGCCGGGAACGCCTTTGGCCATGTCATCGAGATCCTGGAAGCTGGCGAGGATTTCACCGCGACCACCGGCAAATGGGAGATCCTGCTGCAATGCGGAGACCCCGCGGTGGCCGAGGTCGGGGCGACCTTCTCGACCGAGACGACCAGGAACGGCTGGTTCGGGATGCCGGACAACGCTGCAATCGACGCGGATGGCCGGTTGTGGATTTCGACCGACGGCAATTCGATGTCCGACACGGGCCGCACCGATGGGCTGTGGGCGGTCGATATCGACGGGCCGGCGCGCGGCACCTCGCGCCTGTTTTATCGCGTGCCGGTCGGGGCCGAGATGTGCGGTCCCTGCCCGACGGGAGACATGACCACGATGTTCGTCGCGGTCCAGCATCCCGGCGATGGCGGCGATGATTGGGAAGGGCATGGCCGCCCGTCCTATTACGAGGATCTTTCGACGCGTTGGCCAGATTTCAATGACAGGATGCCGGTTCGCCCGGCCGTCGTCGCGATCACCCGGCAGGGCGGCGGTCGCATCGGCTGACAGTGAGGCGGGCGGCGACACTGGCCAGCCATGGTCGCCGCCCTGCCCCGTCGCGATAGGATCCGTGCGCGCCTTTGACAATCACGCGGATCCGCCGACTCGAGTTGCATCACCAGACATCTGGCCATCGCTCGCCAGCACCATGCCGTTGCCTTCCAGTCGATGCCGATCGGGTCGATCTATGGCCATGCAGTGACCTGATCGGTCCTTTCAGCTTTATTCCCCGTCGAGATTTTACGCACCTGTCCATATCCGACGCGATGCCCGCGTCAGAGCCGTCAGGGCATTGCAGGGGCCGGTCTTGGCATATTCCGGTGCGGCCGGAAGCGGTGGGACAGTTACCTATGGCGCAGTGATGGTAAAACGCCTAAACCGGCAGGAACCGACCTAGCGATCCCTGTTTTCACTGATGATAGAATTGGCTCAGACCGCCAGCCGCCAGAACCTTGATATAGAACAGGAGCATCGCATTGCCCTTTGCCTCGGGGCGCATCGATCCGGCACATCGCTGATCGCGGCAGCGTTTGAGGCCCTTGGCGCGCGATTGGCCTTGCCGGAGCACGAAGCCAGTGATGAGAACCTAAAGGGTTTCTTCGAGCATGGCGACATCGTCGCGCTGGACGATCGACTCCTGCAGTTGGCTGGCAGTGCATGGGACGATCCGGGCTTTGACGGCCAAGCCTTGCTTGAGCTTTCGGCCGATACCCGGTCCGCGCTGGAACAGACCGCTGGCGATATCCTTCGACAGGATCTTCTGAAGGCCCAACTTTCGGCAGTCAAGGATCCCCGGATGTGCCGGCTGCTTCCATTCTGGTTCCCGACCCTGCGTGCGGCGGGCTATCGCGACGAGAGCGTGCGATGCGTGCTGGTCACCCGCGATCCGGTCGAAGTCGCTATTTCGCAGCGGACACGCTGCCGCAAGAGCCCCGATTACTATGAGTTCGGCGAGAACTTGGCAGAAGGCGCCGCACTTTGGTTGGGGCACATTCGCCCCATTCTGCGCGACTGCCTCGGCCGCGAGCTGCTGGTGCTGTCCTATCGGGACTTCCTGGAGCGTCCGGCGGAACTGTTCGAGGCACTTGGCGCATTCCTGGAGATAGCCCCGGATCCGGTGCGGATCGCCAGATTCGCTGACGAATTCATCGATGCGAGCCTATGGCGCAGCCACGTCGATGACATGGCCGTTGCTGAGGTTGAAGAGGCCTTTCCGGGATTGCGAGCCGCCGAGCAATGTCTTGCGGCGCTGTCCGGACGTGTCGTGGGCGAAGCGGAACTGTCGCCGATCCTTCAGGAACTGGACCAGCCCGCCTTCGGCAAGTCGCTATCCCGGATCACGGCCCGCGCATACGGCCGGCTGTCGGCGCGTCGCCGCGATGAGCGGATGGAAGCGCTTCGGACCGAGAACGCCCTGCAGGTGACGCGCGCCGCACGTGACGAATTCGCACGGTCCAGAGATTCCGTTGCCGCCGCCGCTGCCAAGGTGGAAGGCGGGTTGCGCGAGAATCTGACCCGGCTGAACGAGGGCCTTGCGGCACGTGATCGGGAAATTGCCGATCGCGGCAGGGAGTTGCGTGAGGCGGCTGAACGGCACAACCGTGCCTTGGCCGAAGCCGAGGTCGCGCGTGCGGCCATGCAGGTCCGGATGGATGAGTTGCAGAAGGTCTCGGATTACCTGCAACAAAGCATGGGGGCCATGCTCTCCTCTCGGTCCTGGCGGCTGACCTATCCCCTGCGCAAGGCGGGGACGATGGCCCGCGATGCGAAGCGGCTGCCCGCAATCGGATTGCGCAAGCTGAATCGCGCCAGTCAGGTCGCGCACCAACGGCTGAAACGGTCGCACCCGGAGACTGCGGAGTTGCTGCGGCGAAACATCCAGCCGCTGATGATGCGCGCAAACATGAAGCTGCTCGGGCAGTACAATCCCGCGCAGGAAATTGCCATGCGGGAAGCCGAGCCTTCCGCGGTGCTTTCCTCGAATTCCATCTTTGAATATCAGCAGACACGTGAATTCCCCCCATTCGCGCCGCTGGTCACGATCATTGTCCCGAACTATAATCACGCGCGTTATCTGGAAAAGCGTTTGGACAGTATTTATGCCCAGACCTACCAGAACTACGAAGTTCTGCTGCTGGACGACTGTTCATCCGACGAAAGTCGCGAGGTTCTGAACCGATTTGCAGAAAAATTCCCAGATCGCACACGTACCCTGTTCAACGAGGCGAATTCTGGTGGCGTCTTCTTCCAGTGGGAGAAAGGGCTTGCCGCCGCGCGCGGAGATCTGATCTGGATCGCGGAAAGCGACGATTGGGCCAGTCCCAACTTCCTGGAATCCCTCGTTCCCTACTTCCAGAACGAGGCCGTTCAATTGGCTTATGCGCGTACCATTTTTATGGATGGCGCGGGCGAAAACCAGATCTGGTCGATGGAGGAATATCTTGCCCAATTCGGCGGTGAGCGTTGGGGCAGAAGCTGGGTAGAAACAGCTGCCAATATTGTCCGTGATGTCTTCTCGATGACAAACATCGTGCCAAACGTCAGTTCAGCTGTGTTCCGTCGATTTGATCGACTGGAGGCGCTGGAAATCGACTCATGGCGAGGTATGCGAACTTGCGGAGACTGGATGTTCTATCTTAACGCCATTCGTGGCGGGATGATGGCTTATACTCCAGATGCGCAGAACTTCTATCGCATTCATGAAAGCAACACCTCAGTTACTTCTCATAAAGCAGACAAGTTCTACCGAGAGCATGAAGAGGTGGCAAAGTGCCTGCGCCGCCATTATCGCGTTCCTGCCGAAAATCTTGTTCGGATGGAATCCAATCTGCGGCATCATTGGAAGATTACTCGCGGCGACTATTCGGATGAGGCATTTAACACCTGCTTCGATGCTGCCCGCATCCAAGTCGAGCAAACGCGCAAGCCGGGTATCCTCATGGCGGGCTACGCATTCTGCGCCGGTGGCGGCGAGACATTCCCCATTCAACTTGCCAATGAGCTGAAGCTTACGGGATATGAAGTAACCTTCCTGGACTGTGCACGCGAAGAGCGCGTCGAAGGCATCAGGGCCATGCTGGCCACCGATATTCCTGTCATTAGTGATTTCACCCATCTTCGCCGGATCGTTCAAGATTTCGACATCGAACTGGTCCACTCGCATCACGGGTGGGTCGACAATACGGTCCTGGACCTGTTGCCTCCAAATTCGCCGACGCAAACGGTCGTGACCTTGCATGGCTTTTATGAGACCGTGCCCGAAGCGCAGTTGAAGGTTCTTCTGCCGCGACTGATCAACCGAAGCGGTGGCCTGGTTTATACGGCCGGGAAAAATCTTGACGCCATTCGTCAAGCTGGTCTGATTGACGTGCGCGAGATTCATCGCATCGACAATGCCCTGTCGAAATCCGATGTGAAACCGCTTGATCGCGCCACGCTTGGCATTCCTAACGAGGCGTTCGTCCTGACGCTGGTATCACGCGCCTTGCACAGCAAAGGCTGGCTTGAAGCAATTGCTTCGGTCGGTCGCGCAAGGGAAATCTCGGGACGGGACATCCATCTGATCCTGATTGGCGAAGGCGAGGCCAAGGATGCAGCCGAGGAAGCCGGGATTCCAGGTCACGTCCATCTCCAGGGCTTCCGGCAGAATATCAGGGATTACTTCGCTGCATCTGACCTCGGATTCCTGCCGTCACGTTTTCCGGGAGAAAGTTTTCCACTGGTGGTCATTGATAGTCTGTTGGCCGGAACCCCTGTGCTTGCCAGCGATATCGGAGAGATCCGCTATATGCTTTCCACCAACGAGGGACCCGCGGGCGCTCTTTTTTCGCTGGACGAGGAATGGAGAATAGACACCGAGGGATTGGCCCAGCTGATCGCGGATCTGGCAAGCGAGCCGGGCGAAATTCAGCGGCTGAAAGCCCGGGTTTCGACGGCAGTTGATCGCTTCGATCCGCAGCGGATGGCCGACAATTACGATAGCGTTTATCGACGGGTCACTGCCAAGGGCGGACAAATATCATGAGCGGATCAGTTGGACAGGTTCTGGTCACTGGTGGTGGCGGTTTCATCGGGACCGCGCTGACCCGACTGCTGTTGTCGCAAGGCATCAAGGTTCGCAATTTGGACTTCGTGCCGAACGATTTCACCGCACCTGGCTTGCGGCATTTTCAAGGCAGCTTCCTCGATCACGGTCTGACGCGCGAAGCAATGGCGGGGGTGGATTGCCTGTTCCATCTGGCGGCGACCACGTTTACGCGCGAAGCGAACCAGAATCCGGCGCGCGATGCACAGGAAAACATCTTGGGCACGTTGCAGTTGCTTGATTATGCGTGCGAGGCTGGTGTCAAGCGCGTGGTGTTCTGTTCATCCGGCGGGACGGTATATGGACCGACGGACCTTGACCTGATCCCGGAGACTGCGCCGACCAATCCCATCTCGGCCTACGGCATTTCGAAACTCGCCTGCGAGAAATACATGCGGCTCTACGACGCAAGCAGCGGTTCCGGGGTCGGCAATGGCGCACTAAGCACGGTCACCCTGCGTGTCGCAAACCCTTACGGCGCGGGGCAAAACATCAGCAAGGCGCAAGGGGCGCTGACGACCTTCTGTCACCGAGCGGTTCGAAATGAGCCGATTGAAATCTGGGGCGACGGTACGGTCGAGCGCGACTATATCGACGTCCGTGACGTGGCCACTGCACTTCTCGCTGCCGCGCGTGCAGTCAAGGTGTCGGGGACAGAAATCAATATAGGCTCAGGACGGGGGGCATCGCTCAACGAGCTCGTCTCGGGTATCACCGCCCAACTCGGCCACGCACCAACGGTGACATACCGGGCTGCACGCAGTTTCGATGTGCCGCGGAATATACTTGATATCGCGAAGGCAAAACGAGCATTGGATTGGGAGCCTGTGATTGGATTGCGAGCGGGCATCGCCAATCTTCTTGCGGACATGCAGTCCCGCCCTGAGGCCTGAGACAAGGAAAAATCATGAAGCGCGCAATCGTTCACATGGGGATGCCGAAAACGGCAACCACTTCGTTTCAGAACGCCGTTTATGAACACCGTCATACGCTTTTTGATAGGCACCGAATTCTCTACCCAGCGGTAGGAGCAAATCACACAAATACACTCTGCCCGATGTTCCTACCTGATCCACGCAGTCATATCAGCGTGAAGATGATGGGAATTACCACACCGGAGCAAGCCGAACGATTTGTGAGCAATTGCTTTCAAAAGATGGAAGCTGAGCTTTCAATAGGCGGTTGGGACACTCTCGTATTGTCTGCTGAGGGGCTTGCAAATCTGCATACCGGGGCATTACGTGATCTTCGTTCCTGGCTTGATGGCTTCGTGGATGAGATCGAAGTTATCTATTGGCTCCGTCATCCTGTTTCATTTACGGTTAGCGTCATCCAGCAAATGCTGAAAGGCGGAGAGACTATCGATGATATGATCGATAGAATGCTGCCACTTAGCAACTACCAACGGCGATTGGAAAACGCGATAGCTGCTTTTGGGGCAGAAGCTATGCGCATCTATCGCTTTGAAGATTGCATACAGCATCCAAGTGGACCTGTCGGTGCCTTTTGTGAACAGATTTACGTTCCTTGGGAAACTGCGAATACAATTATAGACAGCGCCACTGTCGAGAACGAATCTATGAGCATGCTATGCGGATATACATTGGACGCCTTAAACAGGTTGGTTCCAATGTTCAAAGATGGGGTTTTTAATCCGCTCAGACAAAATGGAGAGCTTGCTAAGCTGTTGACAATCAAGGGACCGCGCTTTGCCCTTGATTACGAGAATACACGTCGGATTCGCGAGGCATCTCGTCCAGAGATCGCGTGGCTGAGAGACAAGTGTGGATTGGATTTCTATCCAGATATGCTTGTTGATGAATTTGCGCACCCTGAGTCAGTTCAGATTCCAGATCGCGAGACAACTGAATCTTTGGCATTGCTGCTTTCCGACTTGCACAATTCAAAAAAGTGACTGCGCGGCTGATCGGATCCGCTCGTTCAGCCGCGAGATATCTGCGGCACAAGTATCAGATGGCAGAGTTTTGAAACCGATCCTGATCCTGATGGCCACCCGGAACGGGGGGCGGTTCATTTCTGATCAATTGGAGAGCATTGCGCGCCAGTCCCATGCGGATTGGCAGCTTTGGGTTTCCGACGATTCCTCGACCGATGCGACGCTGGAGATCGTGGGGACGTTTGCGGCTCGGCGACCGCAGGGGCAAATCAAGGTGCTTCGGGGACCGGGGATTGGCGCGACCGAGAATTTCCGAAGCCTTCTGCGCCGCGCCGACCTTGCTGGCCGGTGCCTTGCGTTCTGCGATCAAGACGATGTCTGGGATGCCGACCATCTTGCGCGGGGTTTGCAGGCGCTGACCGATGTGCCGAACCCGCTTGCGGTCTATGGGTGCCGGATGCGTGTCTGCGATGCGGCGCTGCAGGAACTGCATCTGTCGCCCCGCCCCGCACGGCCCCTGGGGTTTCGGAACGCGCTGGTCCAGAACATGCTGAGCGGCAATACCATGCTGATGACCCCCGCTGCGGCCCAGCTGCTGCAAGAGGCCGAAGCCGAGGCGGGCTCGATCCCGATCCACGACTGGTGGGCCTATCAGCTTGTCACGGGCGCAGGCGGCACGGCGATCCTGGACGAGCAACCGGGCCTGCTTTACCGGCAGCACGGGGCGAATGTCATTGGCCTGAAACGTGGGATCCGCACGGTTCCGGGGCGGCTGGCGCGTCACCTTCGGGGCAAGCACCGGGAATGGGCACTGCAGAACAGCGCCGCGCTGGCGGCCTCATCCGCGCGTCTTACCCCGGAAAATCGTGAAAGGCTGCGGGCCTTTACCGAAGCCCTTTCCGCCCCTTTGCCAGGTAAGCTGGCGTCGCTGCGACGCTCAGGCGTCTATTATCAAAGCCCGCAGGCGCGCGCGGCCTTTTGGCTATCGGTGGCCATCGGCGGGTTCTAGAATTGAATTTTGCAATTCGATCGATTAGATTGTAATGCAAATCAGAAATACGGATTGCCTATCATGTCCGAATCCACAATCACGATCAAAGGGCAGACCACCCTGCCTAAGACTGTCCGTCAGGCGCTGGAGTTGGGGCCGGGCGATCGGCTGCGCTATGTCATCCTGGATGACGGGCAGGTGCGGCTGATGCGGACGCGGGCTGTGTCGGAACTGGCCGGGATGCTGCACCGGCCAGGGCGGCCGCCGGTTTCGCTGGCTGACATGGACGAGGCGATCGGCCAAGCCGCGCGGGACGAATGATCGGCATCGATACCAATGTTCTCGTCCGGTTTCTGACGCGCGACGACGCCACGCAATCGACACAGGCCGTGGCGCTTTTCGCCGGCTTGACCGAAGCACAACCAGGCTACCTGTCGCGAGAGGTCATGGTCGAGCTGGTATGGGTGCTGGAGCGCGCCTATCAACTGCCGCGCGCCGAGATTGCGATGGCGGTGGACGGGCTTCTGGCGGCGCGCGAAATCATGGTCGAAATGCCAGACCGCGTCGGCCTTGCCATCGAGCGTTACCGTCAGGGTGGCGCGGGCTTTGCCGATCACATGATCGCACTTTCCGCCCGTGATGCCGGCTGCAGTGCGATCTTCAGTTTCGATCGCAAGGCCATTGCCTCGGCCCAGATGTCGCCTTTGCGCGCGCCCGACTGAGAAAGCTGGCATCGGGGCGCTCCGGGCACTGCCGGTTCAAACCATCACTCACGATGGCCACAGCAGAGGGCAAGTCGTTCAGCGGGCGCTTCGACCCTGCATCCCGGCTTCAAGCCGTTCGGCCATGCGGCGAAAGACGTTGGCGATGGCAAGCTCCATCTCCAGCCCGTCGGTCGCGACGGAACCCGGGTCTTCTTGTCCGTCTTGCAGAATCTGCCGGTCCTCCAGCCACAAGACCACCTTGCGCAGGTCCTTGGCCTCGATCAGTCCGGGCAATGCATCGACCAGCTTTTCCAGGGCGATCAGACGCGCCTCGGCAGATTGTGCTTGTGTCAGGGGGTGGGTCATGTCGGAATCCGTCATTCGCGCGGCTTGGGCCATGCTGCCCGGAACGGGCGCAAAAAGCGAGTGGGGTGCGGCGATCAATAATTCCCCGGCGGGTCGCTGGCCGGAAAGGATTCGTCCCCCTGCTCATCAACCATGTCCCAGTTTCGCGGCGGCGTAGTCATCTGGCGGCGTCCTGCGTCGCGCACCTTGGTCAGGGCGGTGTCCGGAAAGGTCCGATAGCGGGCTTGGTCGCAGACGGATTTCAGAAGAAACCCGGCCGCGATGCCAAGGCAGAATGGCAGGATCTCGTCTCGCATCGTCTTGCTCCCTCTCCGATCAGGCCACAGGCGCCGATTTGAAGATGGAGCAAACCGGCAAGTGCGGCAGATGTTCCCGTGATCAGGAAGGCGGACATTCCGGCGCAATGCAGGGTTTCGATGAGGAAGGGGCAAACTGATGCCTTCGCATCATTCCGGGCGGCCGTTCCGCTTTTGCAGGAACTTCTGCTTGCGGGTCTTGGGACGGACCTTGCGAAACGTATTGTCGAAGAACCGCAGCACCTTGGTCACCGACATCAGCCTGTCGACCACCGAACTGAGGTTCTGCAGGCGTTCGGACAGCACTTCTCCTGCAGTCAGCGCGATTTCGGATTGCGTGAAGCGGGGAAAATGCTGCTGAAGCGCGGCATAGGGATTTGCCTGATGCCCGCCCACCAGATCGACCTCGCCATGACGAAAGAGCAGTCGCAGGACGACCTGCTCGAACGTCCAGTCATGCACGTCGAAGACCTTCCACTTTTCGCTGCGCTTCGAGGAAAAGCCGGCAAGGTGGATTTTCGGGGTCACATCGATCTGGCGCAGCCAGACGCATAACCCGAACCCGGTCGTCGGCGCCTTGTCCTGCGGATAGAAGGGCAGCAGCACCCCGCTAAGGTCCAGATGCTTGACCGGGACATCGCCGAAAGCCTCGGGAGGGCTGAGGTTCTCGTCGGGTCCGACCTTGATGTTGACGACGCCAAGAAAGGTGTCGCGATCGAAGAATTTCAGAACCTCCGGGACTTCGCGCCGGTGGACGATATTCGCCCCCATCATCCCGCTTCGGCAGGCCAGAATCGCGGGCCGCGGGAACGGAACGTCCAGCACCTTGTAGACCTTGTTGAAGAAGATGAAGAGCGTATCTTGCGGAAAGTCCCGCAGCAGCGACGCGATATCTGTTTCCGCGCTGTTCGCAACAAGGACGACGTTCGAATAGGCTTGGAAGAATGCCTTCCACTCGCTTGCGGCAGGATCGACCTTGACCGTCGCAGTGGTCGAGAAAAAGGCGTCAGTCATTATCATTCTTCCAGACATCCCCGGCATCGGGACGGTTCAGATAGCCGTGAAGTTTTCGGGATTTACGAAGCCCCTCGATGCTTTTGCCAAGATGCAGCAGGAAGCTGGCGACCTGTCCCGGCAGGCTTCTGTTCTTTTCCATCTGCCAAGGCGTCCCGGCGAGATATTGGCGATAGGTTTTCGCATGTTCCCGGTGGATCCAGGCGACCTGACGCTGCCAAGGCTTTCGGCGACCGGTAAAATGGACGATGACCGGCTTCGAAATTTCGGGCAGAAAGCCGGTCTGGGCATTCCAGCGCGGACTTAGCCGCACCCATTTCCCTTCCAGCGCCGCGTTCAGCGCATCCTGATCGGTGGCGTGGTAATTGTCGAGACAGGTTTCAAGCTTGTGCCTTGCCTGTGCAAGCAGTTCGCCTTGCAACGTGGAGGGCCAGTCAAACAGGATCACCCCCGAGTTGAAATAGGCGCTATCCGGTCCCAGGCCCAGCTTTTGCCTCCGCTCTTGCACCTTTCGCGGGAAGGCCATGATGAAGTCATCGACGGCAATGGCGGGCTTGCGCATGAAGCCGATCCGACGCAGCGCATTCATCGGCCTGACGACCAGCGTATCGGCGTCCATGTAAAGAACCCTGTCCAGATCGCGCGGCAGGATCTGGTCGAGAAACAGCCGCGTCAGGACCGAGGGCGACCAACGGCCGCGCGTCACCTTGGGCAGTTGGTCCCGCGTGAATGTCAGGACTTCAAGCGGAAGCCCGTGGCGCTTCTTGAAATCCGATATTGCATCGTGATCCGCTGGAGTGGCGTCCAACGTGACAAGGAAGAAACGCGCAGGGCGATCCAGCTGATTACGCGCAGAAAGCAGGGCGCAGCAAGCCGCGGCGAGCATGTTGTGGTCGGCACAGGTGACGACCGCAAAATCGGCCTCGTCATCGACGGCATTCATGCTTGCGCTACCCGCCCCTCATCTGCAGAATCGCTTGACGTCAAGTCTACAGCGCGCGGATGGGAAGGCAATTGTGACTGTTCTACTAAGCCTCTCACGCGCAAGGCGATATGCCTATCGTTTCGTGAAATTCCACCTCGCCGCGGCGCGCGCGCCCCGGCTGGACACACTTGAGGGCAAGACGGTGGTGGTCGTGGGGTCGGCACCGTTCTCGACCCGGCCAATGGGATGGAACCCCGATTTCCGCGTCCTGACCATCAATGCCTCGCAAATTGCGGCGCAAGGCTGGCTTACCCAGCAGCCGGACGTGACCCTGATGCAGTTCAACCAGATCGAGGGAACCAATTCGTCTGCCGTAGACGTGCGCAGGGTGCTGCAGCATCGCCGCACGGGGATTCTGTTCATGCTGCATTGGCGTCACGACCTTGAACGGCTGCGGCGCGGATTGGCCAGTTTCGACTATGGCCATGACCAGGTTCGGCTGATGGGCAGGTATGAGCGGATCGCTCTGATGCGTGAGGTCACGGGCAGACTCAACGTCGAGCTTGAGGCGGATACGAAATGGTCGAACGGGATCGTCGGCGCGGCTCTGGCCATTCACAGCGGCGCCGCCAACGTTATCCTGACCGGCATCGATCCGGCATCGACGGGCCATGCCTATAACGATCTGGCGCATCCACGCCTTCACGCCTCGATGGATCTGGGCGCGTTGGAGATTTTCCGGCAGCGCGGCTATCCGCTCTTTACCGCCGATCCCCATGTCGCGGAACGGACCCAGTTGCCGCTTTGGATGGGTTAAGGCTCAGATCGGCCTGAAGTCGGGATCGATCGCCTTGGCCATGCCGATCCAGCGGTCGGCATAGGCGACGTTCTGCCAATCCTTGAACCAGGGGCCGCCATTCGTGTAGTGGACCGCCTTCGGAAAACCGGAATCTGGCGTAGCGTTCCAGCCTTCAAGCCAGTTCCACTCTTCGGGCAGCGCCCCGATTTCATCATCTGCGGCCCATTGCATCCGGTGCAGATAGGCGCCGCTTTCCCGGTTGATCAGCTCCGGCGTCAGCTTCCGCGTCGAGGGGTGGTCGCAATTGAACAGCATGAACGAAGACCAGTTCTTGCGGGGATAGGTCGTCTGGACCTTGCCATCCATCTTTACCCCGGCTTTCGGGTTGTAATCATGATGCACGCACAGCACCGCCTTGCTGTCGTCGCGATAGTCCAGCAAACCCGCAATATCGCCAAAGAAAAGGAAGTCGCAGTCGCAGAACAGCGCCCATCCCCGGTAATCCGCCAGCCACGGCGTGAAGAAACGGGAATAGGTGAATTCCGTCGAGGCGAGCGGATCGACTTCGCGCGTATAGACCCCGCGATCAACCAGCTCCTGCAGCTTGATAGGATGGACATCGACATCAACCGTCGCTTTTTCCAGCAACGAGGATTTTGCCACCTGATAGGCAATATCCTCGCGCGAGTCCCAGCCGATGAAAACCTTCAGATCCGTCATGTCATGCTCCACGGAAAAAGGGGGTGCCTATCGGGTCCGGGGCTGGCTTTCCGTGGGTCATAGGCCCGGATCTCGCTTTGGTTGATTCAAGCCTAAGCCTGCGGAATCAGAAGATTCAAGGGCGAAATCACATGCCGCCTGCCGGCGTGCAGGCTGGTTGCATGAACCCGCCGAGGAACGCGGCCAGTTCGTCTTGCCCCCCAATGGCAGCACTTGCGCGACATGCCGGTTGGGCCGCATCAGAACAGCGCACCCCACCTGGAAAAGCCGGATGACGGGCGCGGAATGGAACGCCTTGCCGACGGTCATTCCGCGCCTTACGCAGGGAACTGGCCAAGGACCGACGCGTCAGCCGGGACAGGCTGCGCCGCTGTCGATCCAGGCGCGGGTCAGCTTGCCGAACAGCTCTTGCGAACCGGGTGCTGGGGTTCGGCCCTCGCCCGGGTCCCAGCCCCAGCCGACCAGCCCATCCTGCGCATTGTGTTCATAGAGCTGTTCCAGCGTCCGGCCCCCATTGCGTTCGGGGTCTTTCAACTGCGCGCAGATCGCGCCCAGCCCCAGTCCCTGCCACCCCATGCTGACCGGAGCCAGCGCCCAAGGCTCATGGCCGGGGATCGAACGGTGGTTCGCGGTCAAAGCCACGTTTTCGGTTCCGTGGCAGACGTTGCAGTTCATGCCCGCCGCGCCGAAATCCGCCTCTCCACGCACCACGGGGGGGCTATGGGGGTGCATGTCGTCGCCCTGCGTCGGCCCGCCAGTGACAGGGTGGCAGTTCAGGCAGCGGGGATGGGTCAGCACCTTCCCCATCTCTTCGAAGATCGCGGCCGAGCGTTCCTTTTCATCCTTGATGCCCTCAAACGCCTCGGGACCTGAAAGGTCCTGCGCAAAAACGGGTGTCGTGGCGAGTGCAAGGGCCAGCGCCGGGATCCAGCGCCGCATCATGCCGTCGCCCCGACAAAGGGAAGGCTGTAATGACGCTCGCCGCCAAGCGCGCGCAGGGCATTCGCAACTGCGGGTGCCAAAGGCGGCACCCCCGGCTCTCCCACTCCGGTCGGGTCGGCGTCGCTGGTGATGATGGCGACCTCGACAGCGGGCATCTCGGATATCCTCAGCATGGGATAGTCGTGGAAATTCGACTGTTCGACCTCGCCCCCGGGGGCAAGGGTGATGCGGCTGTGCAGGGCCGCGCCAAGCGCATAGCCGATGCCGCCCTCCATCTGGGCGCGGATCACATTGGGATTGACCGCGATTCCACAATCGACTGCGCACCACACGCGCGAGACGCGCGGCGCGCCGTCGCGGGTCTCAACCTCGACCACCTGCGCGACATAGGTGCCGAAACTTTTTGCCCAGGCGACACCATAGCCCTTGCCGTCGCGGGTCGGTCCGGTCCAGCCCGACATCTCGGCCGCCTTCTCGATCACTCCACGTTCGCGATTGGCTTCAGGCGGCAGAAGCTCAAGCCGACCTTGCACCGGATCCTTGCCCGCCGCCTCAAGCACCTGGTCCAGGAAGGTCTCGACCGCATAGGCCGTGTGCGTATGGCCGACCGAGCGCCACCATAGCACGCTGACGGGGCTTTCCATCTGCGCCCAGCCGATCCGGCGCGCACCAAACTGATAAGGCAGCCCGGTCGAACCTTCGAACGAGGTGTTGTCGGGCCCGCCCTTCAGCATCGGCTCCATCGCCGTTCCTTTCATGATCGACTGGTTGGCGACCATGTTTTCCCAGCCGAGAATCCGACCCTCGGCGTCGATTCCGGCGCGGAAACGGTGCACCGTCATCGGTCGGTAATAGCCGCCGCGCAGGTCATCCTCTCGCGTCCAGACCAGTTTGAAGACCCCATCCCGCCCCGCAGCCTTGGCGACCTCGGCCGCTTCGGCAGCAAGATGCGCGGTCCCCTGCGCGCGGCGGCCAAAGGATCCACCTGCCAGCAGCACGTTGATCGAAACATCCGTGACCGGCACGCCCAGAACCCCAGCCACCGTCGGCCGGTCGATCGAGGGGAACTGGCAGCCGAACCACATCTCGGCCTTGCCGCCCTTGAGTTCGATCACCGCATCAAGCGGCTCCAACGGGGCATGGGCGAGGTATGGGAACAGATACTCGGCCTCGATCACCTTGGCGGCGCTGGTCATGGCCGACATGTCGCCCTTTTCCTCGACCGTCAGCGCGCCGGCGTCCAGAGCCTTGCGGAAGCTTTCGAACATCGCGGGGGTGCCACGCGTCTCGGCGGCGGAATCGTCCCATTCGACCACCAGCGCGTCGCGCCCCTTCATCGCGGCGAATGTATTGCGCGCGTAGACGGCGACGCCGGTTGGAATCTGGCGCACCAGTTCAACGCCGGGCACCGCCAGCGCTGCCTTGTCGTCAAAGCTGGCGACCTTTGCGCCGAACCGCGTCGGATGCGCGACCAGCACCGTCAGCATCCCGTCGCGATAGATGTCCAGCGTGAACTGCGCCGTGCCATTGGTCTTGCCGGGCGTATCCAGTTTGGGCAGATCATGCCCGATCAGCACGAACTCGGCAGGAGATTTGATCGGCGGATCCGCGGGAACCGGGATCTTGGCCGCCGCCTCTGTCAAGGCACCGAAACCAGAGCTTTTCCCGCTGCCCGCATGCGAGACGACACCAGCCTTGACGGTGATCTCGGACGCGGGGACCCCCCAGCTTTCTGCGGCGGCGTCAACCAGCATCGCCCGCACTGCCGCCCCGGCCTTGCGCATCTGGATGAAGCTATTGGCAATCGCAGTCGATCCACCCGTGCCTTGCGCGCCAAACAGGGTGTTGGCGTAAAGTTCGTCATTGGCAGGCGCGCCTTCGGCCCGCATCTGCGACCAGTCAGCGTCCAGCTCTTCGGCGACCAGTGTGGCAAGGCCGGTATAGGGGCCCTGTCCCATCTCAATATGCTTGATCAGAACGGTGACAAGGTCATCCTTGCCGATGCGGATAAAGGCGTTCGGGGCAAACGGCCCCGCCGCGGCGACCTGCGCCCGGCCAGTGCCCAAGGGCAGCACCATGCCCAGCGTCAGCCCAGCACCTGCGGCCAGAAAGCCCCTGCGCGTTGTCGAGAAACCCATGGTTAGCCCTCCAGCGTCTTGGCGGCGTCGTGGATCGCCTGCCGGATGCGGACATAGGTCGCGCAGCGACAGACATTGCCCGCCATCGCGTTGTCGATGTCCTCATCCGTAGGCGCAGGCACCATCTGCAGAAGGGCGGTCGCGGACATGATCTGGCCGGATTGGCACCAGCCGCATTGCGGCACGTCGATGGCGGTCCAGGCAGACCGGACGGCCTCGGCCTCGACGCCTTCTATCCCCTCGATCGTGGTGATCTCGCTGCCGTCCACCATGCCGACCGGGGTGACGCACGATCGTCGCGGCATCCCATCCAGCATCACTGTGCAAGCGCCGCATTGCGCGATCCCGCAGCCGAACTTCGTGCCCGTCAGGCGAAGTTCGTCCCGCAGGACCCAAAGCAGCGGAGTTTCCGGATCAATGTCGAGATCATGGTCCCGACCGTTCACACGAAGAGTTACCATGCCTGGCCTCATAGCTGGGCGGAAGACCTGATGATGCCCCTGTGACGGCCGAGGTCAAGACCTATCTCCAGAAAGGTCGGGCGCTCAGCAGCTCCTGATGTGCGCGCACCGCCGCCTTCAATTCCGACCGCTTGTCCTTGTCCTGAAGCAGGAAAGCGGCTTCTGGGTCGTCCAGAACACCCAGCTTTTCAAGCAGGATCGGCGCGGTGGCGCGGTCGTTCAACACCCCCATCAAATCCTGGAACGACGCGAGTGAGGCCAGGAACTGCCTTTGCGGCTTCGCCATCGCCTTGCGGGTGCATATTGGTGCAAAGAAATCAGCGGCATAACGCAATTTCTTCGCCATCTTTCTAAGTTCGTGCCGGTCGCTGTCCTCAAGCTTGGCAAGATCCCGGCCGAATTTGCGCATCTTGTGCAGATAGCGATCAAGTGCCCCCGAGGCGAGTTCCGGCAGGCGCGAGGCACGGGCGTCCGCATGGTCGCGGTCCTGCAACCAGTCGCCATCCTGCAGCCATGCGGCGAGGTCCACCATCAACAGGCGCGAGCGGCTGTCGCGCAGCGTCGCCAACACGCGCTCATGCGCGCGATCGCGCATCGGCAGCAGGCGACCGCGCAGGCTTCCGGCCCGCAACCGACCAACCAGAACGTCCAGATCCCGCGCCTCGGCCAGTTCCTGGGCCAGCCAGCGCAACTCGTCGCCAAGCGCGCCGGCCGCCTCGGCGCCCAGCATCGGCCGGAAGATCGAAAACGCCGATCGCAGGCGCCGAATTGCGACGCGGGCCTGATGCAGCGCTTCCTCGGAATAGCCGCAATGAAGCAGGTCTTCGTTCAGGCGATAATGGTGAATGCAGTTGCAGGCGATTTCGCGGAACCCCTGAACGGCGTCCATGTCCCTGCTCAGAGCGACCTGTTCGGCCTTGGCGTAGCCAGGCAGAGCAGCAATCAGCCTTTCCCCCCGCTGGACCGGGGTCAGGGCCGAAATCCTCAGGGGAACGATCCCGTCCAGCTGACGAACAAGGGTCAGGACGGTTTGGCTGGCCCCGAAAAGCCGCAGGTCGCAGAACGGCGCGAAACGGTCCGCGGCGGCAAGCATTCCGCGATCCAGATTGATATGCAGGGGCGCGCCGCCTTCGACCAGAAGCCAGCTGTGGCGTTCGGCGAACAGGGCAAAACGCGCCGGGCCGATATCCTCGGCGCCGGGCGTCGCCGCGCGACCCGCTTGCCGTTCGATTTCTGCTGCCAGCAGCGCGCCGGCTCCCGCAGTATCGCCGGTGCCGGGCGGAACCTGAACGGTGATGTCGATGGCGGTCATGTGTGCTCCGGCGATTGGCTGTGCCGACCATACTAGGCCCGTGGCGCCCGTCCCGTGCAAGAGGGTCGGCGTCGCCCCACTCCACCCGGATCAGCGCGGGTCTTCCACCGCGATATAGACAAGCTGGTGTCCGCTATAGGCGGCCTGAAGCCAGGTATCTCCGCAATGCTTGTAGATGTGGTTGCCGACTTGCACATCCGCGCATCCCGAAGGCGCGCTTCGGACCATGGTGCCAATGGCCAGCGCAGTCGCGGCGCCCCACAGAAAATCGTCGTCGTCGTCCCAGTATCCCGGCCAATAGGGACCGGGTGGTGGTGGCGGGTGGTGATGATGCCCGTCAGGCGGTGGCCCCGGCGGATGCGGCGCGGGCCCCGGATGCGGCCCAGGACCGGGTCCAGGCGGATGTGGCCCAGGACCGGGATGCGGCCCCGGCGGATGCGGCGGATGGCCCCTGCCCCCGGCGGGATGGGGGCCACCACCGGGATGGGGCGGACCACCGCCCATCCGGCCGGCCATGTGATCTCCCATATGCCCCCCGCCCATGTGCCCCCCGCCCATGTGCATTCCGCCCATATGGCCGCCACCCATGTGCATTCCCCCCATGCGCAGGCCACCAAAACCGCCGCGAGCAAGGGCCATGGGCGCATGGACCACACCGCCAATGGCGGCCAAAGCGGAAACCGCCAGGACGAATTTGCTGCTCACACCCAGGGTCATGGCTGCTTTCCCGCATCATCCGGCGGAGCGGCCGCAAGGAAGTCGATACGCCGGGCACCCTCCGGGGGTGCATAGTTGAAGATATCGTCGCCGAACTCGCCCTGCTCGGTCCAGGCATAGGTGGCGATATAGCGTGGGCGTGCCGGGTCGTGCCGGTCGGTCAGCGATACCCGCAGCGGCAGGGGCGAACCCTGCGTTCCGATCCAGACCTCCCAATCCTGATCTTCGGTGCGGAAAGCCCAGTGATCGGTCTCTTGCCCGGCGATCGTGGCCTTGCCGACCAGGAACGCCTCGGTCACCTCGTCGACCGGCTCGTCCGGGGTGCCCCATTCAAACAGGTCGGCGGCGGGAAAGGACAACGCGTATTTCTGCGCCGCCTCGGCCAGCAGGTCATGGATCGTCGACGGAGGATTCTCGATCAACGCGTAATAGGCCTCTTCCGGCGCAACAAAGGCCGCCTGCTTGCCGTCATAGTACAGCTGCCGCTTCACCACATCCGTGACCAGATCGACCCTCAGATGGTCGGGACGGCTGACCTGATAGGTGATCTCGCCCCCGATCAGCAGCTTCTGCTCATCATCAAGGACGATTTCCATTTCCGTATCCGCCTGCACCGCGAAGCGGTCGAGCGTCGCCAGATGCGCCCCCATCTTGCGCAGCGCATCGATCGCAGCAGGCTCTACCGCGTCTTCGGCCCATGTCGGCCCTGACATCGCTGCAAGAAGGATTCCCAGAACAAGCCGCTTGCGCAGACGCATTTGTCCTCTCCTCCGGTTGGTTCCCGGTCAGATCATGCGCATCAGACTACAATGCCGAATGCGAGTCCAGCGCGACCGTCAGAAATGCGCGGTGACGCCGATCACGGGGCCGCTGAACTCAAGATCCGCATCAAGCCCGCCGATCTTTTGCTGGACATCCATGTAGCGGTATCCGGCCTGCATCGACCATCTTTCGTTGAAATGATAGCCGACCGTCACCAGTCCCTGCCAGGTCGACACGTCGCTGCGGGTCTGGCCATAGTCGAAGAAGGCTGTGCCGAACCAGTTCTCGTTGAAGGGCACGATGAAGCGCCCGGCCACCAGCGGCAGCACCCAGCTGCGGTCACCGCCAAAGCTGTGGTCGTCACCACCAAGGTCCCCCGACTCGAACTCGGTGCCAAGATCGATCTTGAAGGCCCGCAGGCCCAGACCGATATCCGCGATCAGGTGGTCGCTTTCATACGAGCGGTAAAGGCCATAGCCACTGAACGCGGTGACCTCCGCCTGCACGTTTGCCTGCGAGAACACCTCGCCGAAAGGCGCGTCCTTGCTGGTCGAAAGCTTGGTGTAAAGCAGGTCCAGCAGCACGCTCCACTGGTCCTTGCGCGCCTCGAAAGCGCCCATGAAGGCCATATCCAGATTGTCCAGGACATTGCCGCCCGTCGACTTGCTTTCCAGTTCGCCGAAAGGCGTGTCGACCGTCGCGCCAAGACCGGGCACCCAGGCATAGATCGAGGCCGAGAAATCCCAGCCCCCGTCCTGTGCAAGCGCCGGAATAGGCAGCATGCCACAAAGGGCCAATATCGCGATCTTCTTCATCGAAAGCATGTCCTTTTTCACCGTCCGTCCCTGGGCCGCAAGGCAGTTTTCGCCCATTCGGGCGGCCGCCGCGGCGATCCGCGCATCTGGTCCCAGCGCGGCTGGGTCTGCGATCTTGCATCGGGTCTTGCGCGGTCCGGCGAGGACAGCGGAATTCCAGAATTCCAGAGTTCCGCTCCAAGTCAAGTGAGCGCAACCGGATGCCGGAACAGCGTGTCCTTTCGCGCACGCAATAATGGCACCTCGCGGCGGGTCACTCCCCTGCAAAGGGCAGGCCGACCGCAAGGATACGCTGGGCCGAACGGCCGGATATCGCGCCGCCAAGACGACCGCGATCCCCGACAAGTCGTGTCTGGATAAAGGTCTCGGCAATTGCGGGTTCAGCGGAATCGACCAGCGCGGCCGCTGCCAGAAGCAGGGCGCTGCGTTCGGCGAACCAGCGTGCCTCAGCCTCGGGGACATCGGCGCCCCAACGCGCGCGATGCTGGGCCAGCGCCGCGTCCAGCGCGGGGTCATGCCCCTGAACTGCATCCAGCCGCGCCGCCAGCATCCGTGCGGCCAGCGGATCGCGCGCCAAGGTGCGCAAAACGTCCAGGCAGATGATGTTGCCGGAGCCTTCCCAGATCCCGTTCAGCGGCGCTTCGCGATACAGGAGCGGCAAGGGGGTATCCTCGACATAGCCCATGCCGCCCATGACCTCCATCGCCTCGGCGACGACGGTCGGGCACAGCTTGTTCGACAGGTATTTTGCCAGCGCGACCCCGATCCGGGCAAAGGCGCGATCCTGGGGGTCCTGACCGTCGAAGCTTTGCGCGACAAGCATGCCAAGGGCCAGGCTGCCCTGCCAGTCCAGCACAAGATCGGCCAGCACCGCGCGCATCAGCGGCTGGTCGACCAGACGGCGTTGAAAGGCGCTGCGATGGCTGACCCAATGCACCGCCTCGCGCAGGGCGGCACGCATCAGGCCGGCGGGCGCCATTGCGGTATCCAGACGCGTGTGGTGCACCATCTCAAGGATGGTGCGCACACCGTTCCCCTCCTCGCCCAGTTGCCAGGCAAGGGCGCAATCATACTCGATCTCGGCTGACGCGTTCGAGCGGTTGCCAAGCTTGTCCTTCAGCCGCTGCAGGCGGATTGCGTTGCGCCCCTGGTCCAGCCAGCGGGGGACCAGAAAGCAGGTCAGCCCGCCCGGAGCCTGCGCCAGCGTCAAAAAGGCGTCCGACATCGGGGCCGAGCAGAACCACTTGTGGCCGGTCAGCCGCCAGTTCGCGCCATCTGCCTCGGCCCGCGTGGTGTTCGCGCGGATGTCCGAGCCGCCCTGCTTCTCGGTCATCGCCATGCCGACCGTCACGCCCGCCTTCGCCGCCATCGGCTGGACCGAGGGGTCATAGCGGTGTGACAGCATCCGGTCGGCCCAATCGCCCGGCAGGCCCGACGCGGCGCGCAGCACCGGATAGGCGGCATAGGTCATGGTCAGCGGGCAGCAATGCCCCGGCTCGACCTGGCTTGCCAGATAGACCATCGCGGCATGCGTCCGATGCCCGGCCTCACCACCTTGCCACGCGACGGCATGGTACCCGGCAGCGACCGACATGCTCATCATCTGGTGATAGGCGGGATGAAACTTCACCTCGTCCAGCCGTCGCCCGCCGCTGTCGAACAGGCACAGTTCGGGCGGGTGGCGGTTCGCCTCACGCGCGGCATCGCGGGTAGCGCAGCGGCCCAGCAGTTCACCGTATCGCGCCAGACCATCGACACCTGCCCCATCGCCGGGCAGCATGCGGCGCATGGCCGGATCGTCCTGCCAAAGATCGCGGTCGCCCGCCGGGGCGGGCTGGTTCTGGACCTCATGGGTGTGCAGCCCCGAGACCCCGTCAAGCCGGGCCATGACCTCCTCCTGATCGTTCACATTCAAGTCTAGGTCATGACAGCGCGCGAGTCGCCCTGTTCGCATGCGGGGGCTTGCGCGACCGTGCCGATGCTGGAAGCCTGTCCCCATTACCCGGCAAAGGGACCCGCCATGAAACCGAATGTTCTGACCCCACCGCCACCGGACGCCGAGGCGCGCAAGGCGGTCCGCCCCGTCATCTGCTATCCGGTCGAGACGCTGCCGCGGCCCGATCTTGACGCGTATCGCGCCCTGCGGGACGGGTTGGAGCCGGTGGCCCGGGTCATCATTCCCGCACGGGATGCACGGTGCTGGTCCATCCCGGCCGGGCATTTCTGTCGCATCCATTGCCATGAAGGCCCGCAGGTCGGCGACCTGAACCTGTTCAACGCGACGAATCTGACCGAGCGGCTTTATACCGGCAAGACACGGGCGTTGAACGGCACGCATGTCGGCCGGGGCGACCAGCTTTTCTCGAACCTGCCCTTCCTGCGACCGATGGCGACCATCACCCACGACACGCTGGACTGGTATGGCTTCGACGCTTTCGGGGCCGCCGTCCATGACGTCATCGGGACACGTTGCGACCCCTATACCCATAACCTACTCAGCGATGGCGGGATGTATCATCAATGCTGCCATTCGAACCTGACCCGCGCCCTTGCCGATCACACCGGCCTGTCGCTCACCGAGGCCGAGGCCCATGTCCATGACGTGCTGAACGTCTTCATGTGCACCGGGTTCACCCGCGATACCGGTCAGTATTTCATGAAGGCCAGCCCCGTCCGTCCCGGCGATTACCTTGAATTCTTTGCCGAGATCGATCTGCTCGCCTGCATGTCGGCCTGTCCGGGCGGAGATTGCTCGTCCGAGCATTCCTCGGACGCGGCGAACTGTCACCCGCTGGCGGTCGAGGTGCTGCGCCCGACCGGGCCGCCCCTTGGCTGGGTCCCGCTACCGGTCAGCGGTTATGACCGCAGCCACGGCCGGGGCTAGGCGCCTGCCCTAATCCCTGCTTGCGGCCAGTCGGTCCAATGCACGCCCAAGCCCAGTGGCGTCCGCGCCCAGCTCTGCCAGAAGCTGGGCCTGAAACTGCTCGGCCAAGGGGGCCAGTCGATCCATCAGTGCCTTGCCGCCCGGCGTCAGTTTCAGGACGATCAGGCGCCGGTCGCGGTCATGGCCCGACTTGCAGACCAACCCCGCCCCCTCAAGCCGCGAGGCGGCGCGGCTGACCACGGACTTGTCGAGATTGACCCGGCGATGAATGTCGCGGACGCTGACTTCGGCCGATTGGTCGAGATGGGCCAGGACGCGCCATTCGGGAATGCTCAGCCCGGCCTCGGCCGCGTAAAGCGCGGCGAAGCGGCGGCTGACCTGCGTGGCCGCCACGCTCAGGCGATAGGGCAGGAATTCCTCAAGATGAAACGGCATGGCTGGTCCCGAATTTTTGCCTGCAACGACACCAGATTTCGCGTCCGCACAAGTGTGGATTGACGTCGTTGCTGATGCAACGGTATCTTTGTTGCACAAGCAACGACCTTCGCCGGAGAAGGAGGAGTTCCGATGACGGTTCAGCACATGCCCCCACCCCTGACCCGCGCCAGCAGCAGCGTGGGCACGCTGCCCGGGTACATGCCGGGCTTTGGCAATGATTTCGAAACCGAGGCCCTGCCGGGCGCGCTTCCCCAAGGTCAGAACTCACCCCAGAAATGCAATTACGGGCTTTATGCGGAACAGCTTTCGGGGACCGCCTTCACCGCGCCACGGGGCAAGAATGAACGGACCTGGTGCTATCGCATCCGACCCTCGGTCCATCATACAGGGCGTTTCGCGCCGATCGACCTGCCCTATTGGCGGACGGCGCCGAATATCCTGCTCCATGATCCGCATCGCCGGAACATCATGTCGCTTGGTCAATATCGATGGGATCCGATTCCGATGCCCGACAGTGATGCGGACCTGACCTGGATCAGCGGAATGCGGACGATGACCACCGCAGGCGACGTGAACATCCAGGTCGGAATGGCCAGCCATGTCTATCTTGTCACCCGCTCGATGCAGGACGAGTATTTCTTTTCCGCTGACAGCGAATTGCTGGTCGTCCCACAGGAAGGTCGCCTGCGCTTCTGCACCGAACTTGGCATCATCGAGATCGAACCCCGAGAGATCGCGATCCTGCCGCGGGGACTTGTCTATCGCGTCGAGGTGTTGGACGGACCATGCCGCGGTTTCGTCTGCGAGAATTACGGCCAGAAATTCGACCTGCCGCATCGCGGTCCCATCGGTGCGAACTGTCTTGCGAATCCGCGCGACTTCAAATGCCCTCTCGCCGCCTTCGAGGATCGTAAGACGCGTTCGCGCGTCGTCATCAAGTGGTGTGGGCAATTCCACGAAACCTGGATCGACCATTCGCCGCTGGACGTGGTGGCGTGGCATGGCAATTACTGCCCCTACAAATACGATTTGCGCACCTATGCCCCCGTTGGCGCGGTGCTGTTCGATCACCCCGATCCGTCGATCTTCACCGTTCTGACCGCGCCGTCCGGGCAAGAGGGGACCGCGAACATCGATTTCGTGCTGTTTCGCGAACGCTGGCTGGTGGCAGAGCACAGTTTCCGCCCGCCCTGGTATCACAAGAACATCATGTCCGAGCTGATGGGCAACATCTACGGCGTCTATGATGCAAAGCCGCAGGGCTTCGCACCCGGTGGGATCAGCCTGCACAATTGCATGTTGCCGCATGGCCCGGATCGCGACGCCTTCGAAGGGGCCAGCAACGCAGAATTGCAGCCCCAGAAACTGGACAACACCATGTCCTTCATGTTCGAAACACGCTTCCCCCAGCACCTGACCGAGTTTGCAGCCCGCGAAGCCCCGATGCAGCAGGAATATATCGAAGTCTGGGACCGGCTGGAAAAGAAGTTCGACGGTACGCCCGGCGTCAAATAGCCCGCCTAGCGCAGTTGCGATTTATGCGGCGGGTCAAAGGCAAGGATCTTTTCGCTGGACAGTTCCCACTGGTTCAGCCCGTCGAGGCATTTTTCAACCTCGCTTTGGCGACCAGTGACCTTGATCGTGCCGGGAATGACCTCCTGGGCCTTGACCGATTTCAGGTGATCCAGCACCTCGGCGGTTTCCTCGCGCGTGGGATCACCCGCCTCGGAATAGACGAGGACAAAATTGCGAATGCTTCCCTGACGTGCGCTCATCTTAAAAACCTTAGCCGATCAAGCCGGAGCCTTCGTATTCCTTGCCGAAACCGACCGGCTTCGCATGTTCATTTGCCATCCGGATGATGTCGTCCGAGCGTTGCTGATTTCGCGCCGCCGCGACAAGCGCGGGATTGCGCGACAACAGCCTGGCAAACAGGCCCGCAATTGCGGGAGATGCCATCGACGTTCCGTCCATCACCCCTTTGGCCCTTGCATTGACCCAAGATATAATACCAACGCCCGGACCGATAAAGTCCAGTTCCGGGCCGATATTGCTGAAGCTTGCGAAGAACCGCTCGCCGATCGGGGCGGGTCGCGCGGCGACATTGCGCCCGGTGATCGCGCCTTCGGGCCAACTTCCGATGACACCGCCCGCGGAAACCGCCATCACCGCCGATGATCGCGCGGGATAGGACACTGCCGACATGTAGTCGTTCCCGCTGGCGGCGATGCAGACCGCGCCCATCGCCCGCGCGCGTCGCGCCTCGCGCGTGATGGCGATCGGTTCCAGCGGCTGGCCAAGGCTCAGGTTGATGATGTCGCAGCCATCGTCGACCGCCTGACGGATGGCGCGGGCAATGGCGAATTCGCTGGCTCCCCCCTCGCCCCGCTCGAACACGCGATAGGCGTGAAGCTGTGCCGCCGGCGCGATCCGGGCCACGATTCCCGCGACATGGGTACCGTGCCCCGAGCCATTGTCGAACCATTCGTCTGCAGGTTCGGTGCCGGTGGTGTTCAACCCACCGGCAAGGTTCAGGTCCGGAACCGGATCGACGCCCGCATCGATGATCGCGACCCTGACGCCATGGCCGTCATCGTCGCGGGAAGGCTTGACCATCCGCGACAGCGCATCCTGAAAACCTTCCCGGATCGGGGGGACATGGATCATCACCGATGTTTCCCCCGCGGCATCGATCGCAACATTCTCGGCCCCGCCCTGCCAATAGCCCGCATGGGGCGAACAGATGATGGCCGCAATCCGATCCTGCGCCGCGGGAAGCGCGGTGCGGAACCATCCCTCGGCATCCGTCCTGACGCCCGAGATCCCGAAACCCTTCTTCGGGTCCAGCAGCACGACGATATCGGCCTCTGCCACCGGCTTGCCGCTTTCGGCGTCCACACAGCGCAGTGCCAGCGATTTCGCCGTCCGAAAGGCGGCAGGCTTGGCCTGCTTGCGCACCAGGTCAAGCTGGCCAAGACGCAGCGGATAAAGCCTCAACTCCGGTCGCACCCGCAGGCCCGGATATGCGCGTTGCAGCACGAATGCCTGCTCGGGCGTCATGCTGACCAACGACGCCTCATCGACGCCGATCGAGTCGATCAGACGGATCGGCCCGGCATCCGTATCCAGGATGCGCTGCGGCGGCCGGGTCGGCGGCTGCTGCCCGTCCCGCGTACCGGTGGGCAGGCTGGCCGCCATCATGGCTGCCCCATCGCCCCGGAACAGGTGGCGGTGCATGGTCTGGAACAGTCGGAAACTTGTCGTCTCCATCCGGCCGTTGAAGACATTGTCTTGCGGCAGAACGACATATTTCCGCGTTTTTCGGGCCATCGCGCACTTCCTTTTTGGGCGCCGCTGCAATGCCGGGGCTGGGACCACCAGAAAACCTCGACATCTGGCGTGGGGTCAAGCGCCGGCAGAAGATAGCGCACAGAAATGATGTTCTGAATTGTTATCAAGTGATTATGGATGAATCACAGAACTTCTCCCTTCATCGTCGTAGTCTGACAACCAGAACGCACAAAACAGACAAATTTAACGCATCGCGCGAAACGTGCTATATTTGATCCTCGGGAAGGAGATTCGAGATGAAGATTTTATATGTTGCCCTTGTGACGCTTCTTGCCCTGACCTCCGTCGGTGCGATCACGACCGATCCGGTACAAGCCGGGCCGTGCGATCCGAACGTTCAGCGCTGCTGACCGGCCGGGAACAAGGCGTCCATTTCAGAACGAGCGAATTTTAGACTGTAGTTGTCATTTGGTGCGGAGGGCGCGTGGAAAATCCGTGGCCTGCCGGGGTTCCGTGGTCGTTATGGACCTATAACCAGCTTCGGGCGGAAGAGCTGGCACAATTGCCGATGATGGGGGTGAAGTTCACCTCGGCGTTTCTATACGCCTTTGCCTTTGGCTGCGTATTCGTCGCGATATTCGCCTGGCAAAGGTTCCGGCGCAAATCCGAGGTCAATTCTGCATCGCGCGCGCTGACCAACCTTAGCCCCAGCGATCTGGGCGGCAATGGTGCACTGGTGCGCGCCTATTTCATCTATGCCGGATCGATCCTGCTGCTTTACGTATCGCTGACCTTTTTCGGCAAGCTGATCCTGCAATCGACGCAGATGATCCCGGTGGCCGGGATCAAGGTCGATCTGGACGAGTTGCAATTCGACAGCCCGCAATGGCCCTTGATGCTGGCCTTCGCCTTTGCCGGCCTCTCGCAGATGCTGCCCCCTGTCGAATTGACTGAAAGCTGGCTGCGCAATCGAGCCTATCGCGCGGTCGGCATTCCGGTCCGGCTGGAACAGACCATGCGCAACCTGATTGTCACGCTGGAACGGGCCTGCGCGGCCGGCAAGGGCAAGGGGGAGCTGGGCACCAAGCTTGGACAATATCACACGCAATGGAACGCCTCGATGCGGCATCACGACTGGCTGGTCGAGCTTGCCGACCAGCGCCAGTCCCGCATCGATGAACTTCTGTCGCTGTTGTCCCAGCTTGAACTGCTGGTGTTCTGGGCCAAGACCGCGCGGGGCAGCTGGCCCGGACATGAAGTCTCGCAGGAGGTGCGCCAGATCGAGCGCGACTTCGTCAAGGAAGCCGATCTGCTGCTGAACGAATTCCAGCAACGCATGTCCGAAAGCCCGCCACAGGGGAAGGAAACCGACACGACCGTGCGCAAGACGCGGTTCAATGAATATATCGGCTCGGCCTTGGACCGGGCGCAGGCGCTGCGTTTCGACCTGGTCAGCATCCTGGCGATCTTCCTGGAACGCGACATCAACAGCCCGGACACGGACGCCGCCACGGCCAACCGCACCGTCACCGATCTGGCGCTGCAGGAACTGCTGGTCGAAACCGAACGCCCCGACACCTCTGGCACCGGGCCGGAATCCGGGCTGTTCTTTGCGATCCTGACAGTCTTCGTGATCTATGCAGCGGCGGCGTGGCGAGGCCTGCAAGAGCCGATCGGGCAGTTCGTCGACGAAAGCAACCTGTACGGGATGCTCATCACCGCACTGGTCGAGACGCTGCGCATCGCCTCGCTGACATGGTTGCCGCTGCTGGCCGCGTTTTCCCTGCGCCAGTTCCTGTGGGACACGGGCGACTGGGCGCGCGCGCGCAAGTCCCACAGGCCAAACAATTACCTGTCCCAGATCCTCAGTTGCCTTTGCCTTGGGATCTCGGTCTCGCTGATCGGGCTGGTCTGTGTGGCAGCCCTGCGAGCGTTCTTCGTCGCACCGAACGCCACCTATTTCTACAGCCTGTTGTTCAAGGGAGCGGTTCCGTTCCTGCTTTACTATCCCACGCAGGCCGTGGTCCTGATCGTCCTGATCCCGGTCGCACTGATGTCGGCGGACCTGCGCGCCTCGACCTCGATCCGGCTGTGGTATGGCGTCTTCTGCGCGGTGGGCGTCGGATTCCTGTCGGTGCAGCACAGCTATTTCTGGAACGGCAGCCTGTCCTTTCACTGCCCCGGCCTGCGCGTCATCGCGACGCTGGACTGTGCGCGACGGCTCGACCTGGTGGGGCATGTCATTCTGGTGATCCTGGCCTTCCTGGCCGCAGGGGTCTTTGGCGAATTGCCGGAACGGACGCGGATGCAGCCCGCCCGCGTCCTGCCCCGCAGCCTGCCGGTGATCGCACTGCTTGCGCTCTTGCCCGCGATGGATGCACGGGCGCAAGTTGCCCCGCCCCCCGAGGAAGTGGTCGTGGGATTTCGCGCCGACGCGCCGCCCTTTTCCTATCGCGACCGCAACCGCGCGAACCCGGCCGAGACCCGTCCCTTCAAGGGTTTCCTGGCCGACCTGTGCTTTGACATCTTTGCCGGAGACGATCGCTATCGGATCAAGGCTGTCCCGGTGACGGCCGAGGACCGATTTGCGCGGCTGCGCGATCCCGATTCTCCGCCCCCGCCCGGAACCGGCGTGGCTGAGACCGAGCCGATCGACATGCTTTGCGATGCCGTGACCATGCGGTTCTCGGACCGCGAACGCGCGGGACGCGGGATCTATTCCCCCATCGTCTTCGCCTCGGGCGTGTCCTTTCTGGAACTGGTCTCGCGGTCTTCGGGCGAGGTGGTGATCGGCTACGTCCAGAACACGACCGCCCGCGACGTCGCACGCAAGGTCTGCGAGATCGACTATTTCAAGGCATTGCTGCCCCCGCAGCGGTCCCTGCTGTTCGAACGTTGCAACCTGCTGTGGCACGCGGCAGTGGCGATCGAACGCTGGAACCGCTTCAGCAATCAGGTCTATGGCATCGGCATGGCCGAGGACCGGGCGCTGCTGCGCCAGGAATTGCAGGACCTCTCCGACGTCGCCGAGCGCCTGCAAAAGCTGGCCGCCAGTCCCGAGATGAACCTGTCGCCTGCAACGCTGGATCTTGCCCGGCGCGTCACCGACGATCCGGCCTTCGCCGATTGCGCGACCGCGGGAACCAATGCCTGCCCGCAGGCCATCTCGCTGATCTCGGACCCTGTCTGCGCCCTGGATTACCAGCCGCCGCCACCCGGTCCGCGCCGCCAGGCGTTTGAGCAGGCCCCCTGGCCCGATTATCATTTCTGCCCCCGCCAAAGCCATGAGGATCTGATCCGCTGGCTTTGCACCGCCCACGGCACACAAAGGCGCGTCTATATGGGCGATCGCGAGTTGATCCTGGGAAGGCTGGAATCTTGGGTCCGCGTCAACGGCTCGTGCAATATCGAGCGGCCACAGGGTGCGGAATACCTGTCATATGAGCCCTATGCCTTCCTGATCTCGTTGAGCAATCCAAGGCTGGTGCAGTTCGTGCAGCGTCGCATCCACGAGATGTTCTCGAACCGGACCGAGATGACCAGCCGCTTCGCCTCAAGCTTTCCGGGACGCGAGATGTCGCCTGCGCTGGCCTATCTGTTCCTGCTGAACGCGGTCGAGAACGAAGAGAATTATGGCCTTCAGCCCCGGTTGAAGGGCGACGAACCGGTCCCGGCCGCGCCAGACACGACCGGGACGACAAATTGATGGCTCAGGCAGGTTCCGGCCACATCCGCCCGGCGGGGATCAGGCAAGCCTGAAGCGCGTGATAGATGTCGGGCTTGCCGGGGAAGATGCCGGTCGCGGGCCGGCCTGTATCATCGATCTGGTGGAACCACCCACCGTTCCGATGATCGATGAAGAAGCGGTCGGCGAAGCCCCAGCAGCGTGCATACCATTCGCGGTAGAAGGCGTCGGGGCGGCACTGGTCCAAAGTCCACGCGGCGGCGATCCCCTCGGCACAGGGCCACCACAATCGCCAGTCGCGCGAAACCGCGCCGTCCTGACCCAGCGTATAGGCGAAGCCCCCTTCGGGCAGCCAGCCCAGTTTGACCGCCTGCCGGAACAGTCCGTCAGCGGCTTCGGGCATCCAGTCATGCACGCGCCCACCCCGGTTCCACAGGTCCAGGACCAGCCTGCTCCATTCCAGCGCATGGCCCGGCGTCGTCCCCGAGGGGCGGAACATCGCATCCCCGTCGAAATCCGGGTCCACGCGCCAATCGCGCATGAAATGTTCGGGGACGACCCAGCCTGCTGCCCGCGCATTGCGATTGAGCAGGCGCTCGGCGATCCCCGTCGCCGCGACAAGGCAGGACGGATCGCCCCAGGTGGCGTGGGCGGCCAGCAGCGCCTCGGTCAGGTGCATGTTTGCGTTCTGGCCGCGGTAGTCCAGACCGTTGCGCCAATCCGCATCGAATGTGTCGCTGACCGCACCGAAATCGACGTCCCAGAAATGCGCGCGCAGCGGGTGCATGGCCAGGTCGCGCAGGTTTTCCGCATCGGGGTGCCCGACCCGCGCCGCCGAGGCCGCCGCCAGCAGGACGAAGGCATGGCCGTAAGCCTGCTTCAGGCTGTCGACCGGCCCGGCATCATCGACCGACCAGAAAAAGCCGCCATGCACGTCGTCATGCTGGGGGCCAAGCAGCCAATCCATGCCGTGATCGACGATCTGGCGTGCCCCCGGATAACCCTGTGGCACCGCCAGCGCATAGGAATGGACCATCCGGCAGACGTCATGCAGGGCGCGCGCCGCCCCGCGTCCGCGCGGCTCGTCCCCACTGGGCTTGCCCTCCAGGTCCAGCGGGCGAAAGCCGCCCGTCGGATCCAGCGCCGCCGCGTGGAAATCCCACAACGCCCGCGCCTGGCCGTCAAGCCAATCGGCGTCCGGGATAAGCGGACGGGTTTCCTCGGTCATCAGTTCCTCCCTTTCCGGTTTCTTGCCCCGTTGCCGGGGATTAGGCGCCAGCGGCCTTCGCCGCCTCAGCCGCGCGGCGGCGTTGCTCGGCCGCCAGCGCCGCCGCGCGGTCCGAGGCCCCCTCCTCGTCGTCGCTGGCATGGGCGGCCACCTGCACGGTCGGCGATGCGAAGTCGATCCCGTTTTCCTGGAAGGCGTCGCGGATCATCTTGTAGGCACGGCGCCGGATCGTCGACAACATCGGGGACGGATGCAGGATCATCGCAACGGCAAGGGTCATGCCGTAATCGGTGAACTGCTCGACCCCTTTCATCTTGATGGGCTGGATGAACAGCGGTCCGAATTCGGGATCCTCCTGCAGGGTCTGGCCGACTTTCTTGACCAGCCTGCGGACCTTTTCGATGTCGGTGTCGAAGGGCACATTGATCAGGAACTTGTCCTTGGACCAGTCGCGGCTCATGTTCTGCACCGCGCCAAGCGTGCCGAAGGGCACGGTGAAGACCGGTCCGCGATGGTGGCGCAACCGGACCGAGCGCAGCGAGAACCCCTCGACCACGCCACGATAGCTGCCGCTCTGGATGTATTCGCCCACGCGGAAGGCGTCGTCGATCATGTAGAAGATGCCGCTGATCACGTCCTTGACCAGCGTCTGCGAGCCGAAGCCGATGGCGACGCCAAAGATCCCGGCACCGGCGATCAGCGGCCCGATCTCGACCCCCATGCCAGCCAGGACCATCATCAGGGCGATGACAAGGATGGCTGCCCCCGCGACCGAACGGAAAATCGGCAGCAAGGTCCGCATCCGGGCCGTCTTGGCCAGCGCGCCCGGATCCTGCGAGGCAGCGGCGCGGGTCAGGCTGTCCGAGATCATGGCGCTGAGCACGTGCCAGCTGAGATCGGCCAACAGCAGGATGATGACCCCGCGCAGCGCGCCGCTGATGATCATGCCCATCGTGTCCTCGTGCATGATCCGGCTGGTCGGATCGTTGCGAACCAGCCAGGCCAGCCAAAGCGCCGCACCGATCAGAACCAGCGCCCGCGCACCGCGATCCAGCAGCACCAGCCGCATCGCGTGACCGCGCGCCATGTCCGTCCGCTGCGGGACGATCCCGCGGACGATGCGCGTCACCTGCCGCAGCAAGGGTGGCAACGCGACGGCATAGACCGCCAGCCAGAAGAACAGCAACGCACCCGCGATTTCAAACAATGCGATCAGCGCCAGCCAGAAGGTCAGGAACAACCGCTGCTTGCGGCCGGCAGCGGGGTCAGCAAGTACGCCCGGATTGCGCCACAGCGTCACCGCCGTCATGATCAGCAGCGCCAATCCGGTCAGGTAGCGCAGCAGGATCACGCAATCCATCGGGGCGCCCAGCACCCCTGCCGAGTGGCTGATGGCCCAGCCTCCGACAAAAACAACCGCCATCTGGGTGATGCGACGCAGCCAGAAACCGCGCGCTTCGGGTCGGGTCGCGGCGTCGGGAAGCGCAAAGGACAGGCGCACGAGCGCACGGATTACCCGCACGAACATCACCGCAATCAGCCAGGGCTGTACCAGCGGGCCCAGCGGGTCCGGCCCACGCAGCAGGATGTGCAGGACGATCACCGTCAGCACGAAACCGGCAAGCGGCAGCATTCCGTTCGCGATACGCTCCATCTGGCGCGGATCGGTTGTCGGGCCGGGTTCGGCAATTTCGGGCGCGGGCGGCAGAGGGGAAAGGGGAACCCCGATCTGTTCGTCCGGGGGCAATGGCGAAGGCGGCGTCGCCACCAGTTCTGCCCCTGTCACCGGCGCGGGTTCGGCCACCGCTTCAGCGGAAACCGGGGGAGCAGATTGCTCGGCCACAACCGGCACCGCGACCAGCGGTTCGGCCACCGCAGTGGTCTCGGCTGGGATGGGCAGGTCATCGGGCTTCTGCCCCGCGTCCTCGGGGATGGGGGGCAGCTTGTTTGCAAGGGCGCGCCGGCACAGCCTTTCCACGCCGAAGGCGGCGCCCAGCGTCACCGCGATGGACAGAAGGAAACGCAGCCAGCCCTCTTGCCCGATCAGCGCGAAGGCATTTTCGATGGCGTGGGCAAGGTCGCTCGGCAGATCGCGCGCGGCAGAGATGATGGCCCAGACATGCGCCTCCATCCGCGCGACCCAACGGTCCAGCGCGGAATCCATGCGCGGCCGCGCCATTCCGCCAAGGCCGCTTGCCGGCTCTGCCGGGGGCTGGGCCTTGCTCAGTGCCGCACGCAGGTCCGGATCAGCCAGCAGGCGTTGAAGTTCGTCGACCTTCTGTTCCAGCGTGGGCGGGGGGGATGTGGCGGCAGCGTCCTGCGCGCGCGCGGCACCGGGCCAGGGGCCAAGCGCCAGGACCAACGCGAGCAGCATCCATGCGACCGGAATCCGGCAGACCCCAAGCAGCGCGCCGAGGCGCAAGGTTTCGCATCTTTGCAGCATCCAAACTCCCCCAAGGTGCGGAATTTCACCCGCCCATTTGCAGCGAACCTAGCCCTTGAGCTTCAATGGCTTCAACAGGCATTTTCGATTGGCCCGCCGCGCGCGAGGGGGTGTGCTGCCATGAACAAAGGCCCTGCCAAAGACAGGGCCTTCGCAAAGGTCGGTCAGGCGCGGATCAGAACGCGCGGGACACGGACAGCTTGAAGTTCCGCCCCGGTGCCGGACCGGTCAGCCAGGTCGCGGGCGTATAGTCGCGGTCGGTGAAGTTGTCGACGCCCATATGCACCTCCAGCCCCTCGGCCATGCCCGCTTGCGGGGCCCAGGTCGCGAACATGTCGTGGACGCCATAGCCGGCGCGACGCGACCCGTCGGGCTTGTCGCGGCCCGCTGCCAGCGTGCTGCGCAGGCCTACGCGCCAGGCATCGCTGGCGGTATAGGTCGCGGACAGCGTCACGCGATCGTTCGGCAGCGTATCCAACACCACACCATTCTGATCCTCGCCATCGACGACCGAGACCCCTGCACCGAACTCGAAGGCGCTGATGATGTAGTTCGCCTCAAGCTCTCCACCCTTCAGATAGGCGCGGTCGACGTTGACGTATGAAGGGGTCGGGGCCAGCGCGTTGGTGCGGATGATCATGTCGTCGATATGGTTGCGGAACAGCGTGACCTTCATCACCGCCTCGTCGCCATCGGCCAACAGGCCGGACCCGCGATAGGACAGGCCGATCTCAAGGTTCTTGCCTTTCTCATCCTTCAGGTTGCCCGAAGGTGCACCGCCCATGAAGCTGTCGTAAAGCTCATCAACGGTCGGCATCCGGTCCACGAAGGCGACCGAGCCAAAGACCGACCAGCTGTCGTTCAGGCGATAGATGGCGGCAACCTGCGGCTCGACCGCCTCGGCATTGTATTCGTCATCGGTCGCCGTGACCGAGCCCTTGGGTTCTGTCCGCTGCTTTTCATAGCGCAGACCGGTGTTCACCGTCAGATCGCCCCAAGTCACTTCGGACAGTGCATAGGCGGCGATCGAGCGGGTATAGGCCTCGGGATGCGAGGACGAGATCACGCTGGACGACCGGTCCTGCTTGTAGACCTCGGCTCCGGTCGTCAGGAAGTGGTCGTAGCTGTCACCCGACAGGTCCGCGACGTTCATCAGCTTGAACTTCCACAGCCGATAATCGCGCTTGCCCAGCAGCGTGTCCATGATGGGTTCGTCCGGGTCGTCGCCCTGGCGCACGTCCTTCATGGTATTGGTATAGGACAGGGTTGCGGTCAGATCGACATAGCGGTTGTCCTGCGGGTTCCAGCCCCAGGTCAGCTTCGCGGTCTGGTCCCGCGTGGTGATGTCGCCCACGCCCCAACCGGTAAAGCCGGGGAACAGCCCGATCTGCGCGCCTTCCAGCTGGTTGAAGTCCTGATCGGTCCCCTTGGCCTCAAGATGCTGGTACGAGAATGCGACATATTGATCGCCGAAGGTCTTCTTGGCTTTCAGAAGCAGGTTCGGCGTCTTTGAGTTCGAACGGACGGTGGTATTGCCGTCGGCATCCTTTGTGTCGCCGATCTTGCGCCAGGCAAAGGCGGTCAGGGCCTCGAAATCCTCGGTTGGACGCCAGCCAAGCGCGACGCTGCCAAGCACCGTGTCCGGGTTGCTGGAATAGCCCAGCTTGACCTTGCCGCCCCAGATGTCGCCATCGTCCAGAAGGTCACCGGGTTCGATTGTCTCCATGGCGATGACGCCGCCAAGCGCACCCGATCCATACAGCGTCGACGAGCCCGGCCCGCGCAGGACCTCGACCGCGCGCAGGAAGTCGGGTTCGACGAAAAGCGAACCCTGACGGTAGGATTCATAGTATTTCTTCTCGCCATCGATAAGTTGGACGATCCCGGCTTCGGACGCGGCGGTGCCGGACGACCCGAAGCCGCGGATGTTGAACCCCTGCCCGAAGAAGCTGCCCGAACCGACGCCCGCGACCCCCGGCACCGTGGCCAGCACCTCGCCGATATGGATGGGCGCGATGTCGTCAAGCTGCTGGCTGTCGACGACGGTCACAGATTGCGGCACCGACGATGCGACCTTGGGCGTGCCCGCGCGCAGGACCAGCGGGTCCAGCATGAAGCGTTGTTCGGCGGTCGCGGGATCGGCATCCGCGACGTTTGATTGTTCCTGCGCGGCGAGCGGCAAGGCGAGCGCAGAAAGACAGGTCGTGCTGGCCAGCAGCGCGACGTGAATTGAAGAACGTGACATAGGTCCCCGTCAGGCTTGTGATTTCTTACGCAAGGCTGGCTGAGGCTGGCATCTTGCGCGGGGTAATTTAATCAGACTAAAATTGTCAATGATTCTTCCGATCGCCCCCAGCCGTTCAGCCACGGGTGCCAGACCAAAAACCACAAAAGGCTCTCCGATGTCCGAACACTCCCCCGCCGACCTGCGCCGTCTTCTGGCCGAGGACCCTGCCCGCCCCTTTGACCTTGCGGCCCGGCTGGGCCTGCCCGAAGGCGCGCTGGTCGCCGCGCAGGTCGGACACGGCGCGCTGCGGATCGATTCGACGCTGGGCCGGCTGTTTCCGGCCATCCAGTCCCTTGGCGAAGTCATGGCCCTGACCCGCAACCGGTCCTGCGTGATCGAAAAGGTCGGCACCTATAACGACTTCCACGACGGCGACCATGCGGCGATGACCGTCGACCCCGAAATCGACATGCGCATGTTCCCGCGCCAATGGGTCCATGCCTTTGCCGTCGAAAAGACGGATGACAGCGGCACCCGCCGTTCGGTGCAGGTCTTCGACGCGGCAGGCGACGCGGTCCACAAGGTGCATCTGCGGGCCACCTCGGACCTTGCCGCATGGGAGGTGCTGAAGCGCGATCTTGCCCTGCCCGAGCAATCCGACAGCGCAGAGTTCCGCGCGCGCGAACCGGTCGATCCGCCCCGCGCCGCCCCTGATCGGGTGGATACGCTGCGCCGGGAATGGAACGAGATGACGGATACCCACCAGTTCAACACGCTGATCCGGCGGCTCAAGATGAACCGGCTGGGGGCCTATCGCGTCATCGGCGCGCCGCAAGCCAGACCGCTTGCGGTCGAGGCCGTGCCCGCGCTGATCGAACGTGTCCACCAGTCCGGAACCGGCGTCATGTTCTTCGTCGGCAATCAAGGCTGTATTGAGATCCATTCAGGCCGCTTCGAGGTTCTGAAACCGATGGGACCGTGGCTGAACGTGATGGATCCCCGGTTCAATCTGCACCTGCGCGGCGATCATGTCGCCGAGGTCTGGGCGGTCGAAAAGCCGACCAAGCGCGGACCGGCAATCTCTGTCGAGGCCTTCGACGCGGAGGGCGCGCTGATCTTTCAATGCTTCGGCCTGCGCCCGGAAAAGGGCGGCGATGCCGCCGCCTGGGCCGCGCTGGTTGCGGATCTGCCCGCGCAGGCGGAGGCCGCGGAATGAGGCGACTGGCCCTTGCCCTGCTGCTTGCGGGCGTGGCAGTCCCGGCCATGGCCGCCGAAACCCATCCCGAGGCCAGCCGCGTGCTGTCCATCGGCGGGTCCTTGACCGAGATCATCTATGCCCTTGGCGAAGAGAACCGGCTGGTCGGACGTGACACCACCTCGAACTGGCCGCCGCAGGCGAATGCCCTGCCCGATGTCGGTTACATGCGGGCCCTGTCGCCCGAAGGCGTCCTGTCGGTTTCGCCAGACCTGATCCTGGCCGAGGATGGCGCTGGCCCGCCCGAGGCAGTGGCCGTCCTGAAGTCCGCCGGGCTGCCCTATGTCGCGGTCGGGGAAAGCCATGACGCGGCGGGCGTCCTGCAAAAGGTCGATACCGTCGCCGAAACACTGGGCGTGCCCGAAAAAGGTCGCGCCCTGCACCAGCAACTGGCGGCAGAGCTGGACTCGGCCGCTGAACGTGCGCGGGCCGTGGGAACCCCGCGCCGTGTCCTGTTCGTCCTGTCGCTGCAAGGCGGGCGGGTAATGGCGGGCGGGACGGGAACCTCGGCCGACGGGATCATCCGTCTGGCAGGGGCCGAGAACGCGCTGGAAGGCGTCGAGGGCTACAAGCCCATCACGGACGAGGCGATCATCAAGGCTGCCCCTGACGTCATCCTGATGATGCAGCGTGGCGAAGCAGACGCCGATGCCGCTGCAAATGGCGGGTCGGGCCACGATGCCGCCATGGCGACGGCGCTGGCCATGCCGGCGCTGGCCCAGACGCCCGCGGGACGTTCGGGGGCGCTGGTGATCATGGACGGGCTGAAGCTCCTGGGCTTTGGCCCCCGTACCGGGCAGGCGGCGCTTGAACTGCATGACCTGGTCTATGGGGCGCCGTGATGGTCGCGCTCTGCCCGGACATGCCCCGGCTTGACGGCGACCGTCGCCATCTGGCCCGACGGCTTGGCCTGCTGCTGGCCGCGACGCTGGTTCTTGTTTCCGTCATCTCGCTGGGCTGGGGTGCCTCGGGCACCTCGCTGCCGCGCGCGCTCGCCGATCTGTTGGCCGGGCGCGAACTGGCCGTGCAGGACCGGGTCGTGCTGATGGATATCCGCGTCCCGCGCCTGCTGATGGGCATGCTGGTCGGGGCCTCGCTGGCGGTCTCGGGCGCGCTGCTGCAGGGCCTGTTCCGCAACCCGCTGGCCGATCCGGGGATCGTCGGCGTCAGCTCTGGCGCGTCGCTTGGTGCGATTCTGGCCATCGTCTGGGGCGGCATGCTGCCGGTCGGCTTGGCCGGAGCTTTCGGCTGGTATCAGGTGCCGCTGGCTGCCTTTGCGGGAAGCTGGATCACAACGACGCTGCTTTACCGGGTCGCGACGCGACAGGGCCGCACATCGGTTGCGACCATGCTGCTGGCGGGGATCGCGCTGGGGGCGATCTTCAGCGCCCTGGCCGGGCTGATGATCCTGCGGGCCAATGACAGCCAGCTGCGCGACCTGACCTTCTGGGGCCTCGGCTCGCTCGCCGGGGCGAACTGGCCCAAGCTTGCCGCCGCAGCCCCCGTGATGATCCTTGCGCTGGCTTCGGCCCCATTGCTGGCGCGCGGATTGAACGCCCTGGCCTTGGGCGAGGCCGCGGCAGGCCATATGGGTATCCGCGTCCAGCGCGTCAAAAGCCGCGCGATCCTGACTGTCGCCGCCGCAACCGGGGCCGCGGTCGCCGTTTCGGGCGGGATCGGCTTTGTCGGCATCGTCGTGCCGCATCTGCTGCGGCTGGCCAGCGGACCCGACCATCGCTGGCTTCTGGTCAACTCGGCCTTGCTGGGCGCGATCATGCTGCTTCTGGCCGACATGGTCAGCCGCACCCTGATCGCCCCGGCGGAACTGCCCATCGGGATCGTCACCGCGATGATCGGCGGGCCGTTCTTCCTGTGGATCCTGTTGCGCAACCGCGGAGTGCTGGACCTGTGACCCTGATCGCCACCGACATCTTCGTCAGCCTTGGCCGCCAGCAGATCCTGTCCGGCGTCTCGTTCCGGGCCGAGCCGGGCCAACTTACCGCCATCGTCGGACCCAACGGATCGGGCAAGACCACGCTGATGCGTGCCCTGACCGGCGAAATCACCCCGCGCGGCAGCATCACGCTGAACGGGCGGGACATATCTTCCCTGACGCCTGAGGCGCTGGCCCGCCGGCGCGGCGTGCTGCAGCAGGCCACGGCCCTGTCCTTTCCCTTTACCGTGGCCGAGGTCGTCCGCATCGGACTGGAGGCGCGGGACGAACAGGCCGGGGCGCTGGTTCCGGCGGCGCTGGCCGCGGTCGATCTGGCAGGGTTCGCGGGTCGTCTTTATCAGCAACTGTCCGGCGGAGAGCAGCAGCGCGTCCAACTGGCGCGCGTGCTGGCACAGGTCTGGCAGCCCGTCGATCCCAAGGGGCCTCGCTGGCTGATGCTGGACGAACCGGTCAGCAGCCTGGACATTGCCCATCAGCTGACGGTGATGCGGCTTGCCGCCGATTATGCCCGGCGTGGCGGCGGCGTCGTCGCGGTCATGCACGACCTGAACCTGACCGCGCTGCTGGCGGATCGGGTCGTGCTGATGGGCAAGGGACAGGTCCTGTCGCAGGGCACCCCGGCCGAGGTGTTTACCGACGCGGGCCTGTCGCGGGCCTATGGCTGCCAGTTGCAGGTGAACACCGTGCCCCGGGACGGGATCTGGATCCTTCCACAGACCGCCGGGCTTTCCGCCTGACCGATCGGGGCGACGGCCGACAGGCTGTCGCCGCGTTTCGACAGGGCCTGACAAAACCGTCCCCATCGTGTTTCTAGCGGGACGACGCCCGGCATTCCTTCGTGTTACCGTTCCGTGATTCCAACGGCAGGCGTGGCATGGGCAAGGCATTCATCCTGGGTATGGTCGCGGTAATCGGCATCCTGTCGCAGGCGGCCGTGGCGCAGGAACTGACGTTTTTCCGCATCGGCACCGGCAGCACCTCGGGGACCTACTATCCCATCGGCGGCCTGATCGCGAACGTGATCTCGACCCCGCCGGGTTCGCGCGCCTGCGACGATGGCGGGGCGTGCGGGGTTCCGGGCCTGATCGCGACGGCCGTGGCCTCGAGCGGCTCGGTCGGAAACATCAACGCGATCGCGGATGGCCGGATCGAGGCGGGCCTGACCCAATCCGACATCGCCTATTGGGCGCAGACCGGCACCGGCCTTTGGGAAGGCCAGCCGCCGGTCGAAAAGTTGCGCCTGATCGCCAACCTCTATCCCGAGAACATCCACCTGGTCGCGCGCGCGGATGCCGGGATCGAGACCATCGCCGATCTCAGGGGCAAGCGCGTGTCGCTGGACGAGCCGGGCTCGGGCACGTTGGTCGATGCGCGCATCATCCTTGGCGGCTATGGCATCAGCGAAACGGACATCGAGCCCCAGTTCATGACCCCCGACGAAGCCGCGCAGGGAATGCGCGAGGGCACCATCGACGCCTTCTTCTTCGTCAGCGGCTATCCCGCGTCCTCCATCGCCGAACTGGCCAGCCAGCAGCATGTCCGGCTGATCCCGCTGGATGGCGCAGGCGCCGAAAAGCTACGGGCGGAATACAGTTTCTTCAGTGAGATCACCTTTCCCGCAGGCACCTATGCCGGACAGGACAAGGACGTGCCGACGCTGTCAGTGGGGGCCCAGCTTGTCACCAGCGCGGACCAGCCCGAGGCGCTGATCCATGACATCACGGCGGCGCTTTACAATAGTCAGTCGCAAAGGCTGCTTGCCGCGGGCCACGCCAAGGGCAGGCTGATCACGCTGGAAAACGCGACGAAAGGCGCGGGCATCCCGCTGCATCCGGGGGCCGAGCGCTTCTATAAGGAGGCACGGGTTCTACCCTGAGCGCGCCCCGGTCCGGGCACCCGCGGAGCATGGCCCCCGGAATTACATCATGTTAACAATGCCGACATATCGATAATTGCAGTTAACACACGCATCGCCAATTCTTGCGCCCGTGACGGGCGCCCGACCACCGCGACGCCCCCTGCAGATGGAAAGCCACAAGATGAAGACCTCGATCGCCACCGTCTCCCTTTCGGGGAATCTGACAGAGAAGCTTGCCGCGATTTCCGCCGCCGGCTTCGACGGGATCGAGATCTTCGAGCAAGACTTCATCGCATCTGATTTCGGCCCCGCCGAGGTTGGGCGCATGGTCCGCGACCACGGGCTGGAGATTACGCTGTTCCAGCCCTTCCGCGATTTCGAGGGGCTGCCGGAACCCCACCGCTCGCGCGCCTTTGCCCGTGCCGCCCGCAAGTTCGAGCTGATGAACCAGTTGGGCACCGACCTGGTGCTGTTCTGCTCGTCCGTGCATCCGGCTGCGATGGGCGGCATCGACCGCATGGCGGATGATTTCCACGAGCTGGGCGATCTTGCCCGCCAATATGGCGTGCGTGTCGGATACGAGGCGCTGTGCTGGGGCCGCTTCGTCAACGACCACCGCGACGCATGGGAGGTGGTGCGCCGCGCCGATCACCCGAATATCGGGCTGATCCTTGACAGCTTCCACACGCTGGGCCGCAAGATCGACCCGGACTCGATCCGTTCGATCCCCGGCGACCGCATCTTCTTCGTGCAACTGGCCGACGCGCCCGCCATCGACATGGATCTGCTCTACTGGTCGCGCCACTTCCGCAACATGCCGGGCGAGGGCGACCTTGACGTTCCCGCCTTCATGCGTGCGGTCATGGCGACCGGCTATGACGGCTGGCTGAGCCTTGAGATCTTCAACGACCAATTCCGCGCCGGGCTACCGCGACTGGTCGCTCTGGACGGGCGGCGCAGCCTGATCTCGGTCCAGGATCGCGCCCGGCGGGCGGAACCCGCGCTGGCGGTGGCCGACCAGACGGACATTCCCGCCCCCGTCCCGGTCAAGGGTGTCGAGTTCATCGAATTCGCCACCAGCGAGGACGAGGCCCCCGAGCTTGCGGCGCTGCTGACGGCGACCGGCTTCCAGCCTGCGGGCAGCCATGTCTCGAAACCTGTGACCCTGTGGCGGCAGGGCGATGTGAACCTGCTGGTCAATACCGATGCGCGGGGCTTTGCCCGTACCTCTTATGTCGCGCATGGTACCACCGTTTCGGAAATCGGGCTGAGCGTCGCGGATGCGCAGGCTAGCTTCCAGCGCGCCACCGCGCTTCTGGCGCAGCCTCATCAGCAAGAGGTCGGCAAGGGCGAACTGGCCATTCCCGCGATCCGTGGTGTCAGCGGCAGCGTCATGCGGTTCCTGGACAGCAGTTCCGAACTTGGGCGGATCTGGGACGTGGATTTCCGTATCGCGGACAAACCGGCCACGGGGGCAGGCATCACCGGAATCGACCATCTGGCCCAGACCATGCCCTATGACGAAATGCTGAGTTCGTCGCTGTTCTATACTGAAATCTTCGCCGCCGAGAAATCGCCGATGGTGGACGTGATCGACCCGGACGGGCTGGTCCGCTCGCAGGCGATCCGCACCGGTGGGATGCGCGTGACCTTGAACGGGGCCGAGGCGCGTCGGACCCTTGCCGGGCGCTTCATCGAGGAAAGCTTCGGCTCCTCGGTCCAGCACATCGCCTTTTCCACCAATGACATCTTCGCCACGGCCGAGGCCCTGCGCGCCCGCGACTTCCCGGTGCTGCGGATCGGCGCGAACTATTACGATGACGTTGCCGCCCGCTTCGGGCTGGATTCCGCACTGACCGAGCGTCTGCGCCGTGGCAACATCATGTATGACGAGGATGCCGGCGGGCAGTTCTTCCAGCTTTATTCGATGCCGCGCAAGGATGGCTTCTTCCTTGAAATCGTTCAGCGCCAGGGCAATTACAACGGCTATGGCGCGCCGAACGCGCCATTCCGCATCGCCGCGCAAAAACGCACCGCGCGCCCGACCGGAATGCCCCGCGCCTAAATGAGTTCGTGCCGGATTTGCATAATTCGTTTGTGCATTCCGGCCGCTTGCGGGACAGATGAATTCCTTGACTCGGATTAAGATCATTATATCCTTTCAATGGTCAGTTGATCGCAGGTGCGCAGCACAATTTTAACGTCGCGCTGCCACCGCCAGGACATTCGATTTTCACGCCGATCTGCAGACATGCATTGAACGACCGACTGCTCTTCCGACGGCTGCTTCCCCGGAAGATTTGAGAGCATTCCCCAGCCCGGACGGGCAGGGTCACACCGGAAAATTTCGAGGTTCACTGGGTCGGAGACGGCGCGGGAAGGCGGGATTATCCTGTCGTCAGGGACTTGCATCCCCGACCGCTGCCGACATGCAGCAAGGATCATGGATCATGACCACCCCACTTACTCCGGGCGTCTATGTTCGCGAGGCGCCGGGCGGCGCGCGTGCGATCGAGGCCGTTCCCACCGCCGTGACGATCTTCGTGGGCGAGACCGAGCGCGGCCCGGCGACCCCCACCCCGATCTCGTCGGAAATCCAGTTCCAACGCGTGTTCGGGGGCTATTTCCGCAACGAAGGCGACGCCGCCACGGCGCGGTTGTTCCTGCCCTATGCGATCCGCGGCTTCTTCGAAAATGGCGGGCCGCGATGCTATGTGCTGCGCCTGGTCGCCGGGGTCGGGGCGGTCGCCGCGACGACCGCGTCCCTTGCGGTCGATGCACAGCGCGCGGTCACGGTCACGGCGGCGGGCGGGGCCCGCGCGCGGATCGTGCAAGCGCGTGCGCCTGCCGCGAACGAGCAGCTGCAGATCGTGATCGCCAATGCGACCGATGGCGATGCCACGCATTTCAACCTGACAGTGCGGGTCTCGACCAATAACGGCACCAGTTTCGCGAACCGGGCCGCAAACCCGACCTTTACCAACCTGACGACGGTCACAGGCGACGCGAACAACGTCGCGACCATGCTGGCCAATGACCCCGATATCCGCTGGTCCGGTCCCGCAATCCGGCCTGCGAACCTTGCGGCCGGACCGGCGGGCGTCCTGCTGGGCCCCGCGGGCAGCGACGGGGGATCGACCCTTCAGGCGCGCGGTGCGGGCGTGTGGGGGAATGGGCTGCGGGCGGCAATCGTCGACAGCACCGATGGCGATCCGATCCGCTTCAATCTGATCGTCTATTACCGCCCGGTGGGCGAGGCGAACTTCACCGAAGTCGAGCGGTTCGAGGGCCTTTCGCCCGATCCCGCGGATGAGAAATACATGCTGGACCAGATCGCGCGCTCGGGCTTTCTTGCCTGGGGCAATGTCGATCCGCCGCGGGTCTTCCGCCCGCGCAATCAGGGCGACACGACCGGGGCGACACCGGGCGTGGCGCTGGCGGGCGGAACCGGCGGCAATGCGACCCTCGCCTCGGCGAACTATCCCGCCGCACTGTCGGCGCTGGACGGGATCGACGACGCCGCGCTGATCGTCTGCGGTTCGGACGGGATGCTGAACGCAACCGGCGATGCCCAACACAACCAGCTGGTCAATGCCGTCCTGACCTATGTCGAGGCACGGCCACAGCGCGACCTGTTCCTGGTCGCCGATGCGCCGCGTTCGGTCGCGGCTGCGGACCCCGTCGGGAATGCCGTGGACCAGGCGCGCAACGGCATCACCGGATCGGATTTCCGCGCGCTTTACTGGCCGCGCATCGTCGTGGCCGATCCTGCAGGACTGGGTCGCAACCCTGTGCGGGCAATCCCCTCGGCAGGCCATGTCGCGGGCCTTTACGGGCGCACCGACGGCAGGCGCGGCGTCTGGAAAGTCGCCGCCGGGATCGAGGCCGCGCTGCTTGGCACGGTTGGTCTGGATTTCCAGGTTCTCGACCGCGACCAGGACCGGATGAACCCCTATGGGCTGAACGCCTTGCGCACCGTTCCGGGCGCGGGTCGCGTGGTCTGGGGCGGGCGCACCGGGCGGCCGACGACGGAATGGCGCTATATCAACGTCCGACGGACCGCGATGTTTCTGCGCAAGTCGATCTTCAACGGCATCCAGTGGGCGGTGTTCGAAGGCAATGACGAACGGCTTTGGGCCGCATTGCGGGCCTCGATCGGGGCCTTCATGGAGGCACAGTTCCGCAACGGCGCGTTCGCCGGCGCGACCAGCCGCGAGGCCTATTTCGTGAAATGCGACGCGGACACCACCACCCCCGACGATCAGGCTGCGGGGATCGTGAACGTCCAGGTCGGCTTCGCACCGTTGCGGCCCGCGGAATTCGTCATCGTAACCCTCAGCCAGATGACCCGCCGCTAGGCTGGGCCGCGCAGAGAAAGGAGCCGGGACATGCCGACATTCAATGTGAATGCCCATCGGATCGATCCCTACAAGAACTTCCGCTTTCGCGTGACATGGGACGGCCGGGTCGTGGCCGCCCTGTCCAAGATGTCCGCCATCAAGAAATCGACCGAGGCCATCGAATGGCGCGCCGCGGCCGATGCCGGGATCATCCGCAAGATGCCAGGCCGGACGAAGTTCGAACCCGTCACCTTCGAATCCGGTCTGACCCATGACCGGCAATTCCTGGACTGGGCCAATCAGGTCAACAACCCGCAGGGCGAGGCCGCGAACAGCCTGCTGAACTATCGCAAATCCGTCCGGGTCGAGGTGCTGAACATGCAAGGCACGCCCGTCATGGCGTTCAACCTGATGCGCGCCTGGGCCAGCGAGTTCCAGGCCCTGCCCGAGATGGACGCCAATGCCAACGCGGTCGCCATCCAGACGCTGAAGGTTGAATACGAAAGCTTCCAGCTCGACGAAGCCGTCGTCGAACCCGCCGAAAGCTGACGCAACCGAGGTCGCCATGCGTCACCTGACCGGACAGGACGAGATCGCGTTCCACGCCGCCACCGGCCCGACCGGCCGCCATGCCCGGCTTGCCGGGCTGGTTGCCGGGCTGGGTCTGGCCGAAGCCGACCTGCTCCCGGGCCTTAGCCTGGCAGAGTGGGAAGGGCTGCTGCTTGACCTGCTGGTTGCGCTGGACGGCCCGCGCATCGATGCCGAGGCGCGTTGCCCGGCCTGCGGCGTGGGAAACTCGTTGATCTTCCCCGTCCGTGACCTCCCGCGCGAACCTGCGGCGTCCCCTGTGCTGAACGGTCGCGCACTTCACCTGCACCTTGCCGACCTGCTGGCCCTTGAGGCCGAGGGGCTGGAAGGCGAGGCCGGATTGTCGCGCCTGCTTTCCGCCGCCACGGAGCTTGGGAAAGCCGAGACCGTCCGCCAGCTTTGGGGACCGGACCGCGACGCGGCCATTCTGGCGCTGGAGCAGGCTGCGGCGGGATTGGGGCTTGAAATTGCGACGGCCTGCACCGGCTGTGGCGAGCCGATCACCCTGCCCTTTGATGTCGCCGATTACGTCGATGCCGAGTTGCGCAATCGCGCACAGCGGCTGCTGGACGAGGTCCATCTGATCGCGCTCAGCTATCACTGGTCCGAAGCCGAGATCCTGTCCCTGCCCCACGCACGCCGACAGGATTACCTGCGCCGCATCCTCGCCAGTCAGGTGCTGTCCGCAGGGGCTGGCCGGGCGGAGGGTGGATGATGCGCGCGCCCCGCCTGTCCGCCCTGATCGGCACGATCCCCGACGCCGAGGCTGCGCCATCCCGGCTGGCACCTGCGCCAGTCGCGAAGGCCGCGCCGGTCGATCCAGCCCCTGCCCCGCCTGTGGCCGAGACTGCGGGACCGGCGCGCGCGGACGCTTCGCCGACGTCAACCGCGCAGTCCAAGGCGCTGGCACAACCAAGGCCCCGTGCCCGCATGGCCGATCCCGCGGACCCGGTCGCAAAGCCGAAACCGCCGCCTGCTGCCCACGCGTCAGTGCATGCCCGGGCCGGGATCGCGCCTGCTCCCCCCGCTGCCCCGTCGCCCGGAATTGCGCGACCAAGGCCTGCCAGCGGAGCAGTCGATGCACCACCCCCTTCCGCGCGCGTCACGCGAAAGGCCACCGCGTCCGAGACACCCCGGCCAAAGCCGGCCCATACCGTCCGCCTGCAGGTCCCGCGTGAAGATCTGCCGCCTGCGCGCAGCAAGACGCCAGAACTGCCGTCGCCGCCTGCCCCAGCCCGATTGAAGCCGGTCGAACCTGAGCGCTTGCAGGAAAGCGCCGCCCGGCTTGGACTTGCCCGGCCCGCGGTATCGCCGAAACTGCCGCCCGCGCCGAAGGTCGCGCCTGCGCCGATCCCGCCGAACAAGCCGAAACCGGTTCCGCAAGAGGATGCCCCCCCTGCGCCGCCGCCCCGCAGGGCCCTCTTGTCCGCAGATCAGCCCGACGCGCCACGCCCCGCGCCCAAGGTGACGCCCAAGGCCGCGCGACCATGGGTTGAAAAGGCTGCGAAACCACCCTCATTGCAGCCCCGGACCGCCGCCCAGCCGGTGCTTCCGGCCCAGCCGCCTCGGCCGGAGCCATCCCTCCGCATCGTCATTGGCAGCTTGAAGCTGGTGACGCGGCCGCCCGCCGACCGACCCGGCAAGCCGCAATCCTCGTTGGGGCCGGTGGTGCGGCGCGGGCCGCGCGGCCATTCCATTCCCCGCCCGGACGGAGGCTAGGCATGGCGCGCTTTGTCAATCTCCACGACGCCGGACGGGCGCTCGCCTCGCATCTCAAGGCGCGCATTGCACCGCTTCTGTCCGATATCGTCGCCGGACCCCCGATCGAGAACCCCGCCACCCAGGGCGAGGCGATCCGGGTCTCGCTGTTGTGGGTGACGCCGCAGCCGACCCATCGCAACGATCCCTGGTTCACGGACGATGCCGGACAACGGCGGCCGCCGCCGCTGTCGCTGTCGGCCTATTTCGTCGTCACGTCCTATGGCAATTCCCCGGCGGGAGAGCCGGTGCAGGCCGTGAACCGGCTGGGACAGGCGCTGCAGGTCATCGAAACCGCACCGACGATCGAAATGCCGATCACCGCCGCGCCGAATATCGATCCGGTACCGGGCAGCGGCAGGATGAATGCCACGCTGGTGCCGGTTGCCGCCGACCTGATGGAGAAGATATTCACCCCGCTGCAGATGCGCCACCGGCCCTGGGCTCTGGTCGAACTTGGCCCGGTCCAGCTTGAGCGGCTGGATGCGCC